>Ga0256834_1000011_pt1 | contig 148805 bp, 128 predicted proteins | sample 4281140metaG_FD_190536 | JGI IMG/M metagenome (GOLD analysis project Ga0256834, IMG submission 190536) | Hydrothermal vent microbial communities from East Pacific Rise, Pacific Ocean - 4281-140 | ecosystem: Environmental > Aquatic > Marine > Hydrothermal vents | place: Pacific Ocean: East...
TTGCCTTCTATTTCATTTTCCGTAGGTTTTGGATTTTGACAGGTTTTCCGGACCAAAGCACGGGCATATCCGGTTTGGTAAGTATCCTAAAAAGTGTGTATGGAAATTTTGGATTTTACGCCGTGTTGCTCGGAATGTCACCCTCTCGCTACTTCAAAAAAATCAGGAAAAAGAGAAGGAGAAACGGTCAACTTATTTCAGGCACGTAAAGGAAGAAATCGGGTTGGTTTCGAAAACGATTTGTTTGATTGGACAAAAAAACGCCCGCAAGGGGCGTTTGGGTTGGTTTTTACCGGGTTATTGGTTTTCATTTCGGGTTTTCGGTTGGCGAATAATAGGTTTTTGGACTGATTGGTGAGGCGAAACGACTTCGAAATCGATTCCTTTTTCGGCGGGTTGTCCGTATATTTCGGGACGTAAGTATTTGCCTTTTTCTTTAGGTTTTTTCTCTATAACCACTTTCCTTTTTTCGGGGTAATATTGAAAATAGGGATCATTTCTTTCGGCATAAACATACCATGAAATTTTTTGTTCGGGATTTCCACCGGCGATTTCAAAGGTTCCGTTCTCGTCAATTTCCCGTGCTATAAAAAGGCCGGGTGCGGGTGAACCGACAGGCGTTAGTGTATAACTGAAATTCCTGTTAATCAAATAAAAATAACCGGGCAACTGCACGACAGCTTTACCCTGAGAATCCAAAGTAACATTTCCTCGATAAACATTCAAAATTTCGTTAGATTCGATACTGAAATGTTTAAGGTATTTATTTTCCGGATCGGCCGGGTGATCGATGACAAAGGATTTTGCTCCCGTTACCGCTAAGTCTCCATTGGCTACAACGGCGTATGTGGAATTGTCGGAATATCCGTAAACACCGGTTAAACCATTGCGAGCTACACCGTAAACACCGATATAACCGCCATAACCTTTTACTCCGAAACCGTAGTTATCATCCGGATATGAATATCCGTAAATACCCGTACCGTCATAACTGTTGCTATTTTCAAAAACAGCATATACGGCTATGGCGTCATTTGAATTTTGGGTGGCGTAGGCGGCGATTCCATATTGATCTCCCGTGAATGCCGCACCCGCGCCGTTTCCGGTTACGTAATATTGACCTAATCCGTTCCCTATTCCGACAATACCCGTTCCGTCCGATGAATTACTTCCATATCCGTATATTCCGGCTCTGGTTCCTACTCCTCCCATTCCGGAGCCTGAGGATAAAAATACAATACCCAGATTATTTCCGGCGCCTACAATAGCCGTGCCGTTAGCATCCGTATTATAAAAAGTTCCACCGAATACGGTTCCGCCCGATGCAGCGCTTAAAATACCACTGGTTGTTGAAGAACCACCAACGGCTAACGAAGCCAAGCCGGGCGTAATATTAATACCCACAAATCCGTTTCGATCGATAATCATATGTGTATTACCGTTGGTTTTAAAAACCAGATCCTGCGCATCGGTGGTGCCGATAAAGTCGGAGTTGGAGTCGGTTCCCGCATTGCCTTGAAGCAACCACGATTTGCCGGATTGTTGCAGTCTGATCCAAGATGCTCCGTCATAATAATAAAAGGAATTATCGTCGATGACAAATACGGTCAATCCTGTTGCTGGCGAAGGAATATTATCCCGGTCAATGGCCCTCATTCGGGGGATTAATATCCCTTTTGAACTTGAAGCTACATCCAGCATGGCGCTGGCGTCTGCCGCGCTTCCCGAATCATTAATGGCTACTTGCGCGTATGTTAAGAAACCGGTTAATAAAAACAGAAAAAACAAGTAATTTTTTTTCATGCCTTTTGTTTATTTTTATAATTACAAATGTATAAAAAAATTTTTTTATAAATTAAATATGATGTATATTGATATTTGATTTTATTTTATATTTAAATTTTTTATTTTAAATTTTTGCAGTATATTAAAAAAAAAGAAATAAATTGGGTTAATCGATTGAAGAAAGTGATTGTTTTCATCGGTTATATTATTTTGAATGATTCTAAATTGTTTTATAGCTTCAAAGCTACTCAAACATTTTATATATTTGTGCCGTTTTATGACTTTTATCAAATTATGTAAATAATTAAACTCATTATGAGAAGCACAAACCATATTGTAAATGCACTGAAGCAGGGGATATTAGTTTGGATGCTTGCCGTTTTGTTTGTTTTTTCGTCCGCTTTAAAGGCGGCAACCGAGGATGCCGGAGGGAATACAGCCGGCATTTCTTATATAGCCGCGCAGCAGAAAGAAGGGAAAGTGACGGCGAAAAAATCAAAGACGGAAGCCTCTTCGAGCAAAAAGGAGAGTTCGACTCGCCCTTACGATGTGATTGATCCGGAATTCCGGAATATAGGTCCGGGGTTTGGCGGGAACAACGTTTTGCCGTTTTGGATTGCCGTCGTGGTATTCTTTTTGGCATTCGGTGGCATTGTAAAAGGGAAAAGCAAAGCCGTTAAGGGGATTTCCACTTTAGTGGCTTTTGTAGCATTCGGTATTATTTCCTATGTAATTTACTGGGAGGCGCGTGCATTGGGCCGTCAAAAGGGTTATGCGCCTGTTCAGCCCATTTGGTTTTCGCACAAGGTGCATGTAACCCAAAACGGTATTGATTGTGAATATTGTCATGTGGATGCTCGCACCAGTAGGCACGCCGGTATTCCCAGCTTGAATGTGTGTATGAATTGTCACAATTCCGTGATGGAGGGTAAACGTTCGGGTAAGGCCGAAATTTCCAAGATTTACGAACATTTGGGATATAATCCCAAAACCCGCCGGTATGACAAACCGGGTAAACCTATTCAATGGATTAAAGTTCACAATTTACCCGATCATGTTTATTTCAATCATGCACAACATGTGCAGGCCGGGAAGGTGGAGTGTCAGGAATGTCACGGACCCGTGGAAAAGATGAATCGTGTGGTGGAATACAAGGAATTAAGTATGAAATTCTGCTTGGATTGCCATCGTTCGCGCAATATTATAACGGATAATCAATATTATTCCTTATATAAATTTCACTTGAATCCGGGAGAAAAACCCAAAGTGAAAGATATCGGAGGACAAGATTGCTCATCCTGTCACTATTAATCTAAAAACAATCGAACAATGAAAAAATATTGGAGAAGTCTCGAAGAATATGATTTGGTTCGCCAAGGGGAGATGCCCGAAGGGACGGAAGAATTTCCCACCGACGGACTTACTTCCGAAGAAATAAAAAACAAGTTCAAGGCAAATCGCCGGGATTTTTTAAAATTGCTCGGGTTTTCCACCGCATATGCGGTGGCGGCATCCAGTTGTCAACAGCCGGTTCGCAAAGCGATTCCTTATTTGGTGCGCCCCGAGAATGTTACCCCCGGTGTGGCCGATTATTATGCCACCGTCATGAACGACGGATATGAATTCGGTGCTTTGTTGGCCAAAGTCCGTGACGGTCGTCCCATTAAGTTGGAACCTAATGATTTGGCACCTTTTGCAGGGACCAACGTCCGTCATCAAGCCAGTGTTTTGGATTTATATGATACGGCCCGTTTACAAAAACCCAAAAAAGCGGGAAAAGATACCGATTGGAAAACGATAGATGCGGAAATTAAGGCCAAGTTGGATCAATTGAAAAACGACGGAAAGAAAGTATATTTCGTTACTTCCACTTTGGCTTCCCCTTCGTTTGAAAAACTTTTGGAGGATTTTAAATCCAAGTATGATAACGTAGAAGTGGTGTATGCCGATCCAGTTTCTTATTCGGGTATTATTAATGCACATAAGAATCTTTTCGGCAAAGCGTCGATTCCTTCGTTCCGTTTTGATAAAGCCAAAGTGATTGTAGGTTTTAATGCGGATTTTTTAGGCACTTGGTTATCCCCGGTTGAATTTTCGGCTCAATATGCCAAAGGGCGTGATTTGACCGGAGGGCAAAAGGAAATATCCAAACATTATCAATTTGAAAGTTTGATGAGTCTTACCGGCTCCAATGCCGATGAACGTGTTATTATTAAGCCCGCTCAAGAGAAAAAACTCATTATTAAACTTTATAATGCCATTGCCAAAGCAACCGGAAACGCTACATTGCCTCAACCTCAATGTGACAAGGATGTAAGCAAGGTAGCCAAAGATTTGTTGGCCAATAAAGGTGCTTCTTTGGTGGTTTCCGGAACCAACGATACGGCTATTCAAACCTTGACGGCCGGAATTAATTTGATGCTGGGTAATTATGGGAAAACCATCAATAATGAAAAGGCTTTTCTTGTTCGTCAAGGATCCGACGAGGGCCTCGAAAAAGTTTTGAATGATTTGGAAAGCGGACAAGCTTCAGGAGTTATTTTCCATAATATTAATCCGGTTTATGAATCAGGTGCTCGACAAAAGTGGAATAAGGCGATTAAAAAAGCTTCGCTTTCCGTTGCTTTCACCGAACGTATGGACGAAACGGCGGCTTCCGTTCAATATGTGCTGGCTAACAGCCATTATTTGGAAGCTTGGGGTGATGCACGGCCTTATGAAGGCTTGTTTATGCTTCAACAACCTGCTATCAATAAGCTTTGGAATACGCGTCAACCGCAAGAAAGCTTACTCAAATGGGCGGATATCGCCGGAGAATATGTCGATTATATCAAGAAATATTGGTCGGAGAAATTATTTCCCAATGTAGCCGGTTATAACGATTTCGATGATTTTTGGACGACTTCGTTACAAAACGGAGTAGTGGAAGTGAACATCCGAAATAATGAGGCGGAAACTAAGGACGACGAATCGGTCAAGCAAGAACAATCCGGTGAAAAAAATCAAGGTGAAGAAAAACCCGTTACCGGTTTAAATTATATTCAGGCCAATGCTTCCGCACTCACGGCGTTTGAAAAGCCGAAAGGCATTGAATTGGTTCTCTATGAAAAAGTGGGAATGGGAATCGGTAAATATGCCAATAATCCATGGTTGCAAGAATTCCCCGATCCGATAACCAAAGTGGTTTGGGATAACTACGTTAGCATATCGCCGAAACTGGCGCATAAAAAAGGCTGGAAGCAGGAAGATGTGGTGAAAGTGAAAGCCGGAAATGCCGTTGTTGAATTGCCTGTAGTGATTCAGCCCGGTCAGGATGAAGATACCATTGGAATTGCTTTGGGTTACGGACGAAAAGGTGTCGGCCCCATTGGTGACGGAATTGGTAAGTCCGTGACCGACTTTATTCAATTTAATAACGGAATACGAAATTATACGCGTATTCCCGTTGAAATAAGTGCTACGGGTGCTACTTATTCGATTGCTTCCACGCAGACCCATCATGTGATGGAAGGTCGCGACATTGTGAAGGAAACTACTTTGTCCGACTGGCAAAAAGATCCTTCGTCGGGTAATGAGAAGCATCAATATTATTTGAAAAAACTCAAACACGTTACTTTATACGAACACGGCTACAATCCCGATGATTATCCCGGACATCATTGGGGAATGGCAATCGATTTGAATAAATGTACGGGCTGTGGCGCATGTATAATCGCTTGTCAAGTGGAGAACAACATTGCCATTGTAGGCAAGGAAGAAGTGAAGAATAAGCGAATCATGCATTGGTTGCGCATCGATCGCTATTATTCGCAAGAAGAGAATGAAATGCATTCGCCGGTAGCGGAGAATCCCGAAGTGGTGCACCAGCCGGTGATGTGTCAGCATTGCGATAATGCGCCTTGTGAAAACGTATGTCCGGTAGCCGCTACACCCCATACCAACGAAGGACTCAACAGTATGGCCTATAACCGTTGTATCGGGACGCGCTATTGTATGAACAACTGTCCGTATAAAGTGCGTCGATTCAATTGGTATAACTTTGTGGAAGGCGGTAAATTCAATTATTTGTTTAATGACGACGTGAAACGCATGGTATTGAATCCTGATGTGGTGGTTCGTCAACGTGGTGTGGTTGAAAAATGTACCATGTGTATTCAACGTATTCAAGCCGGCAAGTTACAAGCCAAAATCGAAGGAAGGCCGCTTAAAGACGGTGAAATCAAATTGGCTTGTGAACAAGCTTGTCCTACGGAAGCCATTGTATTTGGCGATACGAATATGAAGGATGCCCGCATCGTGAAACTCTTTGAAGACAAGCGGGCTTACGGCTTGCTCGAAGAGTTGCATACTTTGCCCGGCGTGGTATATTTGACGAAAGTGCGTAACAAAGCACATGTGGATTTTGATTTCGGATTGGAAGCCGAAGGGCATCACGAAGAATCTCATAACGCATAAAAGGAATCATTATGTATAAAAAGGAAGTTCGTGGCGAATTAATACTCGGTAATAAATCTTATGCCAATATTACCGAAGATGTATTGCGCCATCAGGAGTCGCAAAAAAAGTGGTATAATGCCCCTGCATGGTGGTGGATAGCTTTTGTTATATTCTTTATTTTAATGAGTATCGGCCTGGGTTGGGCGGTATCCTATAAGACCATTACTCAAGGTATCGGGACTTGGGGAAACAATAACCAAACCGCCTGGGGATGGGCAATTATCAATTTTGTATGGTGGATCGGTATCGGACATGCCGGTACGGCTTTTTCCATCTTTTTGCTGGTATTGCGTCAAAAGTGGCGAACCTCAATTAACCGGGCGGCGGAAGCCATGACTATTTTCGCCGTTATGGCGGCCGGTTTGTTTCCCGCAATCCACGTAGGACGTCCTTGGGATGAAATTTTCATTTTTCCATACGGACCCAACAGTCGAGGATTATGGGTTAACTGGAATTCACCGTTGCTTTGGGACGTAATCGCTATTACCACATACCTGACCACTTCGTTTTTGTTTTGGTACATCGGTATGATTCCCGATTTTGCAACGATACGGGAACGTTCCAGCGGAATTAAGAAGAAAATTTTCAGTGCCTTGAGCTTCGGATTTGTGGGACACATGAAAAGCTGGAGACGGTTTGAGGATGCGGTTTATATCCTGGGAGGATTGGCTGCGCCTTTGGTTATTTCGGTGCACTCGATCGTATCCACCGACTTTTCGGCCGGTATCGTTCCCGGTTGGCATGAAACCATTTTCCCGCCTTTCTTTGTGGTAGGAGCCATTTTCTCCGGTTTCGCCATGGTGCTAACCTTGATGATTATTATCCGAAAAGTCTATAAATTACACGAATACGTAACCGATGATCACCTCGATGCCATTGCCCGTATCATTATTTTTGTGAGTTTGATTATGGGTTCGGCCTATTTGATTGAAGAATTTATTGCTTATTACTCGGCCAATCCGTATGAGAAATACATTTTCCTCGATAGTTATTTGAAAGGTGATTATGCATGGACCTATTGGGGTATGGTTATTTTCAATGCTTTTGTGCCGCAATTGTTCTGGTTTAGAAAAGTAAGACGAAATCTGTTGTGGCTTTTCATCATTTCGATTATCATTAATATCGGAATGTGGCTGGAACGTTATAACATTGTAATACCACCGACGGCTCAAGACTTTTTGCCTGCGAACTGGGGCGAATATCATCCCACCATGGTCGATATTTGGAACTATTTGGGTACGATAGGTTTGTTTGGTGTCGGTGTATTGCTCTTTATGCGTTACTTGCCGATTATGGCTATGAATGAATTGAAGCAACAAGCGAAACGTCAAACCGAATTGACCGTTGAAGCTTCCGTTTACGATATCCTGGAGAAAAAAATAGTAAAATGAAAAAATACATAGGAGTTTACGATAACGACGTAAAGTTGCTCGAAGGCATCGATGAAATGGTCGATGAAAAAGTTCCCGTGGAGGATGTGATTACGCCTTTTGTGATAGAAGAATTATTGGAAAAGTTGAAAGTTCATTCCAATATTCAATTTCTGGGTTTTCTTTACGGAGTTTTTGCCGTGATTAGCATCTTCGCGGGCTTATATTACACCTTTGTGATCGATTATCCGCTTAATATCGGCGGTAAGCCCAATTTGTCGCTCACCTTTGTGGTTCTTTTGTTTGTGGGAATGGTTTTGACTGTGGTATTATTGACTACCGGAACCTTTTTCCACCAAGAACGATTATATCCGATGAAAAAGCCACCCTTTGAATATCCCGGAATGCATACGGATAAATTCGTTGTGGTGGTGGATCTTTCCCATAAGCAAAAAGCTTCGTCGATATTTGAGAAGACCGGAGCTATCGATATGCAGGAAATAGAAGTAAACGCTTAAACCGGAAACTATGAAAAGAATCGTTATATTATTGGTCGCGGTTGTTGTGCTGGGTGCGTGTAATCATCATCAGGAGAAGACCCAATGGGATTATATGGGTGCTTTCGATATGTATTATTCCAAGGCATATGAAAGTTATTCACCCAATAAATATTTACCGGGCGGAATGACTTTGCAAAAGGCACCCGAAGGAACCGTAGCGCGAGGTAAAAAACCGTATCCTTTCAAAAACAAATTGGCCGACCGCAAAAAGGCCGGAGAAGTGTTGAAAAATCCCATGCAACCTACCAAAGCCAATTTGGCGAAAGGTAAGGAAATGTATGAACGGTTTTGTGCCATTTGCCATGGAAAAGACGGCAAAGGTATGGCTACGGCGGATAACAATACTTTATATAAAAAGAAATTATATCCCATTCCGCCCGCCAATTTGGCAACCGAAACCGTTAAAAATTATCCCGACGGTGAAATTTTCCATGTAATTACCATGGGTTCTGCTATTATGGGTGCACACGGAAGCCAGATTAAGCCGGATGATCGCTGGCGTATTGTATTGTATATTAAAAACGGTTTCAAAGTAAATTAATGCCTTATGGAACGACAATTCGAATTCACCAAAAAATTGAAGACTTTTACCTATATTCTTATGGCTATCGGAATGGTGGCTACGGCCATTGGATTTTTAACCGATAAAAACCGTGCATGGTCTTCATTGTTATTGAATAATTATTATTTTCTATCCCTATCATTGGGAGCTATATTTTGGATGGCGATTCAGTATATCACCGAAGCGGGATGGTCGGCTGCGTTTAAGCGTGTTCCCGAATCAATGGCTTCCTATTTGTTGCCGGCTTTTGCCCTGATGTTGATCATAGCAACGCTAGGTGTAAAAGTATTATACCAATGGGCTGATCCGGGAACGCACTACGATGCTTTCGAACTGAAATTCATCAGTCATCATTTGCACGAAAAAGCAGGTTATCTCAATCTCGGATTTTTTGTAGTTAGAACAGTTGTTTATTTTATTCTTTGGTGGCTGGTGATCCGGGTGCTTATTAATTTCTCGAAGAAAGAAGACGCCAATAAAGAACAAGCCATGCATTGGCATCATAAATCCTGGTATTATTCACGGGTTTATATTTTCGTATGGGCTTTGACCTTTATTTTTGCATCGGTGGATTATATGATGAGTATCGAAAGCATGTGGTTCAGTCACATATTTCCCGTGAAAGAAATTATTTCCGCTTTTGTGCATGGTGCAGCAGCCATTATCCTATTCATTATTTACCTTTACTACAAGGGATACTATAATTTTGTCAATAAATCACATTGGCAGGATTTGAGTAAATACGTATTTATGGGTGCCATTTTGTTCGGCTATGCGTGGTATTTCCAATACATGCTCATTTGGTATGGAAATATTCCCGAAGAAACCGAATATTATTTCTTGCGCAGGTTCCATTTTTCTCAAACGCTTTTTGTGCTTTCTATCGTGTTGAATTTTGTTATTCCGTTTAGTTTGTTGTTGTGGAATCGTTGGGCGAGAAATCCCAAGTTTTTAATGATTGCGGCTATTGTGTTTTTGTTAGGTAAATATTTGGAGCATTATTTGATGGTTTATCCCGATATCGTTAAACATCCCGTTTTCGGATTTACCGAAATCGGCATGTTCATCGGATTTGCCGGATTGTTTATGTTTTTGACATTTAATGCATTGTCGAAACGTAAGTTGTTGCCGGTGAATCATCCTTATTTTGAAGAAAGCATTTTGCATCACATCCCCCATTAATATTTTTTAATGTAGTATAATAGCGGTCCTTGTCGAGTGTTGGGCGAGGACCGTTTTTATTTTTTAGTGAAAAAATCTTATTTTTGAAAAAACAAAACCGCTTTTATGAGAAAATTTTTCTTGTTATTTTATGTTTTTTTCTTAATCAAATTACACGGTCAGCAAACGACTGTCAATCATCAAGTGGATGAATTGCTAAAGCAAAAGGCGGAATGTTTTGAAAAACACAAAGTCGATTATTTGTATTTTATTCAAATATATAATGGTAAGGATTTGGAACGAGCGCGTGCGGTTTTGCGTGAATATTTGAATAAATTCCCCGATTCGAAAGCGATTGTTCGTTGGGAAAATCCGGAATATAAGGTTTGGACGGGAGAATATCTAAACAAATGGGAAGTGGAAAAAGCCATGCAACTACTGAGCGATGAATATCCCAATGCATTGATCGTTTATCCGAAAATTCGTTGATTACCATTCTTCCACCCGGTGGGCATCGAATTTTAATACGAGGAAGAGGAAAACCGTAAATATTACCAAGGATGTTCCGCCATAGCTAACAAACGGTATGGGAATGCCAACGGTGGGAAATAATCCGGTAACCATCATTATGTTTAGAAGAAAATGCATGGCCAACACAGATGCCAGTGAATAGGCCAAGACGCGTGAAAAGGTTGATTTTTGTCTTTCCGCCAATTGAAACAGGCGAACAATAAGCATTAAATAAAGAGCCATAAAAAATATACTTCCGGTCCATCCGAATTGTTCGGCTAATGCGGTAAAAATATAATCGGTGTGTTGTTCGGGGATGTATTTTCCGCGTAGTTGTGTGCCGTTGAGAAAACCTTCGCCTTTCCATCTTCCGCTGCTAATGGCAATTAAGGATTGCTTGAGGTGATAACCCGATCCGCGATCGTCTTTGATTTTTCCGAGAATCAAATCGATGCGTTTTTGTTGGTGAGGTTTTAAGATGTGTTTGTAGGTATATTGCGAGAGATACACCCAACCTATTGCCGCCAGCGTTAGCAAAATAACGAAGGACGATAAGATGATTTTGTTTTTTTTAAATTTCCAAAAGATAATGACGACAAGTATAAGCGCAACGGAAAGTATTCCCGTCATAATATGCACAAAGGGAAAATACAGCGCCATAATAAACAAAAGAATAATTCCGATTCCCGTTATCACGATGGACGTAGGCAGGCCTTCACGCCACAAAACGGCAATAAAAGCAAAATAAATCAATGCTGTTCCCAAGTCAGGTTGAAGAAGAATGAGCAAAACGGGTAATCCGATGAGTAATAAAACCTTTAATAAATTAACGGGTTGGTTGAGTTTGAAATTTTTTTCGGAAATGAGTTTGGCCAGTCCCAAAGCAACAGCTATTTTGGCCAATTCGGAAGGTTGAAAATTAAAAAATCCGAGTGAATACCAAGATTTTGCGCCTGAAATTTCTTTACCCGCCACAAACAATCCGGCCAATAAGACCAGGGTGAGTAAATAGGGCAGTGAAGCCCATTGCGCGATAAGTTTTTTATCTAACAAGCTCATTGCAAATGATAAGGTTAAGGCTACCGCAAGCCAAAAACTCTGTTTGCCGTAGTGGGTTTGCATGAACGGTCGTCCGGGTAATTGATAATAGTCCACGGAATAAATAAGCGTTATGCCAATCGCTGTGATCGTTAAAAACAATAAAATGCTCAACCAATCATAGTCCAGAATGTTAATTCTTTTTTTGCGGGCCATAAGTTTTCAATTCGTAAATTTTGTTTAAATTCGCTTGTAAGACTTTATCCAGCAAATCCTGTCGTGTGATTTTTCCTTTGAGATATTTCTCAATAATTAACGAAGCAATGGGCGCAGCCAAAGTGGCGCCGAAACCGCCGTTCTCAATAAAAACGGAAACGACGATTTTCGGTTTTTCCACAGGTGCCATAGCAACGAAAATAGAGTGATCGGGGAGTTTGATGCGTTTTCCGTTGATGCGGGTGAAATTTTCGGCCGTTCCCGTTTTTCCTCCGATATTAATTCCGGGAATTTGTGAATATTTGGCCGTTCCGGTTCGATAAACATCCAGCATGCCTTGAATAACGGGTTGAAAGTGTACGCTGTCGATTCCCGTAAAATGTTTGATTCTGAAACGATATTCGGGCGGATGATTGTCGACGGATTTCAATATATGAGGCGTGTAATAAAAACCTCGATTGGCTATGGCAGCCATTACATTAGCCATTTGAATGGGAGTCACCAGCACTTGTCCTTGTCCGATGCCGTTGGAGATAGTGTTCATGCTTTTCCAACGGTCATGCCCGAAGTAGCGATGATAGTAGGCACTATCGGGTACCAATCCTTTACGCCCGACCGGCAAATCATAGTGCAAATAGTCTCCGAGGCCGAAATTTTTTAGATAACCGGCCCAGCGGTTGATCCCTTTCTGTGCACTACCGGGCTTATCCAAAATACGCAAATAAGTTTGCGAAAAGTAAGTATTGCAAGAGTGGGGCAGGGCATAACGGAGATGCACTATACGTCCGTTTGCGCCGCAATGACAATGCATAAACCGGTTACCGTATTTAAAACCATGATTGCATTTATAGCCTGTGTGCCGGTTGATAACTCCTTCTTGCAATCCAATGAGTGCTTCCAGAAGTTTAAAGGGAGAACCCGGCGGATAAGTGCCGAGCAAGCTTCGGTCATACATGGGTTTATGAAGCTTGTCGCCAAGGAGGCGTTTAATAACTTGATTTCTTTTTCTACCGCTTAATAAGGACGGGTTGTATGACGGAGCGCTTACCAATGCCAAAATTTCGCCGGTTCCGGGTTCTATAGCCACCACTGCACCGTGTTTGTTAATCATTAAGCTGTCGATAAAAGCTTGTAGTTCTATATCGATGGTGAGTTTTAGGTTTTTTCCGGGAACCGGAGCAAGGTCAAAAGAACCGTTTTCGTACGGTTTGGTTTTCCGGTTTAATTTATCGCGGTAGAAATAACGATAGCCTTTTTGACCGCGCAAGATTTTTTCATAATATTTTTCTATACCTGCCGCGCCAACCAAATCTCCGGGTTCATAAAAACTGTCTTTTTTGATTAACGAAGGACTGACTTCCTGTAGATACCCCAGTACATTGGCGGCATGTTGTGTGAAATATTTACGAATATGGCGTTTTCGTATACTAAAACCGGGATAGTTAAATAATGTAGCTTTTAACGGTGCGATTTCTTCTTTCAGATATTGACCGGAAACCTGTGATGCTTTGTAGAGGGAGTATTTTTTAGCTTTGATCAGGCTTCGTTTCAGTTCTTCGGGGGAAATATCCAAAAGGTCGGCTAAGGCAAGCGTATCGAATGCTTTGGTTTCGGATGGCGTTACATAAACGGAATAAATCGGTTGATTGGATACCAAAAGACGACCCTTTCGATCATAAATCAACCCGCGTTCGGGTTCTACACTTTCTTTCAACAAGGCATTCAGGCGGGCCCATTTTTTATACCGGTTTTCTTGAAGTTGCAAAAAACTTAATCGCCAAATAATTCCCAGAGAAAAAATTCCGAGGATGGATATGATAATGTAGGTTCGCTTATTCATAAAGAAGGCAATTTGGAAACATTGCCGTGAGCCGGTCGAATGAATAGAATCACGATTATCCAAATAAGAAAAGCCGTGCTAGCGCTTTGAATTAGAACCGGCAATCCTTGATCGATCCATTCCGACATTTTCGTTTGATCAAAGATGTAAACCAGACTTTCAAAAATTAAGGAAGAAGCAAATAGATAAATGCTAAATGTTGGAACAGGCCATTTTAGGGGACGGCCGACCGGACGTTTTTTTTGTTTGTTTAAAAAACGGAATAATACGAGTCGCAAGAGCATATAAGTAACGGATGAAGCGGTAAATAATCCGCCGGTGTAATAGATAATGTCGGCAATCAATCCGGTAACGAATCCAATGCTAAGCTGTAGCCATCCCGGTTTATCGTGCGGAAAAAAAAGCAGAATGAAAAGGAAAAAATGAGGAGTGTAGGCCCAATAGACATTCATATTGGTTGACCATACCAAATCCAATAAAATCATAATCAAAGACCATAAGAAATATCGTTCAATTTTCATGAATAAGGCTTTGCATTTCTTCTTTTAGCGGATGGGTAAGGATGTAAACGAATCCCGGGTCGTTGAGATTGACAAAGGGTTGTAGAATAATTTCCGTTCTATTGTTTCGATATCGAATGGTTTTCACCCGCCCGACGGGAATATTCGGGGGGAAAATCAAGGACAATCCGCCGGTTACCAAGGTATCGTCTTCCGAAAGTTTTAAATTTTCGGGCCAGTCGACAACGCGAAGGACGCGGTGGAATATATGATCGGCTTGCGTGAATCCGTATCCTTTCTTGTGCCGGAGTTTGACGTCGATGCTGATTTGAGGATTATTCGTTAGCAATACTTTGGAAAAATGAGAACTCGTTTCCGATACAATTCCCACCACACCATTGGGATTGATAACACCCGCTTGGATTTTAACACCGTCTTCGCTTCCTTTGTCGATGATTATGAACCGGTCACTGCGGGCATTCCCTACGTAAACCGTGTGCGCCTCTGCAAACCGGTAACCACCGGGAATGTTATTATCCAAAGGCTCGGAACGATAAATGATATTGTAGAGCCGCTGATTTTCCTGCAAAAGTTTTTGATTCTCTTTGCGTAGATGAATATATTGATTGATTCCGTTGAGTTTTTGTCGAATTCCGGCGGTTGTGTTCATCCAAAAACGATGCATTTTGAATCCGGTTATTTGACGGTTATTGCCTATCATGAATAGGGCTATGCTCATATACAACAGATATAGCCAAATAAGATGTGTTCGATAAAAAAAGCGGACAAGGGCAAGCATGATTTAGCGTAACAAAACGGCTTTGTATTTGTCAAAATCTTTCAATACCGCACCCGTTCCTCTGATGACGGCACGCAAGGGATCTTCGCCGATATGCACAGGCAATCCCGTAGCCTCACTGATTCTTTTATCCAATCCGCGCAGGAGCGAGCCGCCGCCGGCTAAGTAAAGACCGCTTTTGTAGATGTCGGCGGATAATTCGGGGGGGGTCATGGATAAAGTTTCGATGATACCGTCTTTGATGCGGATAAGCGATTTGTCAAGAGCCTTGGCAATTTCTTTGTAATTCACCACCACTTCTTTGGGCTTTCCGGTGATCAAATCGCGACCTTGCACGGGGAAGTCTTCGGGCGGGTTTTCCAATTCGTCGAGTGCGGAACCCACTTCGATTTTAATTTGTTCGGCCATGCGTTCCCCGATATATAAATTGTGTTTGGTGCGCATGTAATAGACAATATCGTCATTAAAAACGTCGCCGGCGATTTTGATGGACTTCTTGACGGCAATTCCGCTGAGGGCTATTACGGCTATTTCGGTGGTGCCGCCACCGATGTCAATAATCATATTTCCTTGCGGTTTTTGAATATCGATGCCCATTCCGATGGCAGCCGCCATGGGTTCGTGAATTAAATACACATCGCTTGCATTCACTTTTTCAGCCGAATCGCGCACGGCTCGTTTTTCCACTTCGGTGATGCCCGAAGGAATACAAATAACCATTTTGAGCTTGGGCGAGAAAAAACGTTTTCGGAAAGGCGGAATCAATTTGATGAATTCCTGAATCATTTGTTCGGCCGCTTCAAAATCGGCAATGACACCGTCTTTCAAAGGGCGAATGGTTTGTATGTTTTCGTGGGTTTTACCTTGCATAAGTGCCGCTTCTTTGCCTACGGCAATGATTTTGCCGCTTTTAATATTGCGTGCAACTATCGAAGGATTATCCACTACGATTTTATCATTGTATATAATCAACGTATTGGCCGTTCCTAAATCAATGGCGATTTCTTTGGTCATGAAGTCGAAAAATCCCATGAGCTTACACCTTATTTTTATATTTCACAAATTTACAAAAATATTACTTGATTTTTTTGCCGGTTGAAAAATAAATTCTATCTTTAAAGCCAAGGATATAAAAACTTGACTGGATGCATTTGAAACACGTGTGGACGGAATGGCAGATGATTATTCAATTAGTCTTTAAAGGATTGAAACGCAATCTTTTACGGACTTTTTTGTCTTTGGCGGGAGTGAGTATCGGTATTTTTTCGGTAATATCCATTTTGGTGTCGGTGGATTCCTTGGAGATTTATTTGTTAAAATCGCTATCGAAATTAGGAAATAATACGCTTTATGTAGACCGGTTCGATTATTCCAAAATGGGTAGGGTTAATTGGGCTGAGATTCGCCGCATGAAGCGTCCTTCCTACGATGAATACTTATATTTGAAAAAAAATCTTGACCCTGCGCTTTATCGGGCTATTACTTATCACTTGCGCATCCCTGCCCTCGTAATCAGGCACGGACGCCGGGATATTAGAGCCGGTGTGATTGGTGTGAATGCCGATTATGCTAAAATCAATACTTTGCCTTTTAAGGAAGGACGATTTTTTAATGAACATGAAGATGAAAAAGGTATGCCAGTAATTGTTTTGGGGCATGATGTGGCCGAAGCTTTGTTTCCGGACGGAAAAGCGCCGGGCAAAGCGGTAAGATTATTAGGAAAAAAGCTGAAAGTAATCGGTGTGTTGCAAGAAGAAGGCGGGATGGTAAAGGTGAACCCGTCCAATGAGAAAGTGTTTGTCCCTTACGGATTTTTAAGAAAAATTATTCCGCAAGATTCGCGTATGCTTTTCACTAATATTATGATTTTGCCTTCCGCCAAAGCGGTAAAAAACAAATTAGCCGAACAGATTGAATTTAAATTACGTCAATACAGGAAATTGAAACCGGGAGAGAAATCCACTTTTCATGTTAATGATATCAGTTTTTTGGTGACTCGAATCGGAAAAAGTACCCGTATTTTGTCTTTGGCCGGATGGATTTTGGGCGGTTTTTCGCTTTTGGTGGGGGCATTCGGGATTGCCAACATCATGTTTGTAAGCGTGAAGGAGCGAACGAACGAAATCGGTATTCAAAAGGCTTTGGGAGCCAATCGGAATTTCATATTATCGGAATTTTTGACCGAATCTGTTTTATTGGCGCTGATAGGGGGCATCGCCGGGTTAATGTTTTTATCCTTCTTCGTCAAATTCGGTAATTTATTTTTGTCGGGAAAGGATTTTCATATTTATTTGAGCGCTAAAAATATGATATTGGGCATCACCATATCGATTATGATAGGCCTGTTGGCGGGATTATGGCCGGCTTGGAAAGCGGCGGAAATGAATCCGATAGATGCAATAAGAGCGAAAACATGACGTTATTATGGCGTAAAATCCCGGGCAGGAGGAATTTGAAAAAAAATTATGCGATAATAAAAAAATACCTATATTTGCATGCGACAAAATAGTCAAATTTTATATCACAGCATTATGAAGCACTTAATGAAAATTTACGGTATCGCTTTATTGAGCCTTCCGTTTCTGTTAGGTTCTTGTTCGTCCAAAAATGTTTCCCGGGCAACGGGAATGCCCATTAACCACCCCAAGGGCGGATTCCACTACAATACCCGCTATCAGGATCAAGGATTTGCGCCCGGGTTGGTGTTTATTGAAGGAGGAACATTTACGATGGGCGATGTGGATGATGATGTGATGCACGAATGGAACAGCATGCCGCGAGAAATGCATGTGCGTTCGTTTTATATGGACGAAACGGAGGTTACCAATTTAATGTATTTGGAATATTTGGATTGGCTTAAACGGGTTTTTCCGCCCGATAATCCTCAATACCGTCATATTTACGAAGGCGCTCTGCCCGATACGTTGGTTTGGCGCCATCCCTTGACTTATGCCGAAGATTTGGTGGTGAATTATTTGCGCCACCCGGCTTATGCCGAATATCCGGTGGTGGGTGTAAACTGGGTACAAGCCGTTCAATACGCCAACTGGCGAACTGACCGCGTGAATGAAATGCGATTGATTCAGAATCATAAATTAAAACGCGATATTATTTTCAATGAAAATGCCGAAGAAAATTTCAATACCGAAACTTATATTACCCAACCGGAATTGGCCATAGGTGGCAATCAGGATTATTATGTCAAACGTTCCCGTAAGGATTCCACTTTGAATGTAGCCAATCTTTCTTCGGGTATTGTCGTCCCGAAATACCGTCTTCCCACCGAAGCGGAATGGGAATATGCCGCCAAAGCCGAAATCGGACAACGGGTATATAATCGCCTCAAAAACCGCAATGTTTACCCTTGGAAAGGAACGGCAACACGTTATTTGGGACGCGGCCGCGATAGAGGAAAAGAACTGGCAAACTTCAAATTGAGCGACGGCGATTACAGCGGTTTGGCCGGTTGGTCCGACGATGCCGCCGATATCACCGCCCCCGTAAAAACCTATCCGCCCAATGATTTCGGACTCTACGATATGGCCGGAAATGTCAACGAATGGGTGGCTGACGTATATCGACCCATTATCGATGATCAAGAAAGTGATTTCAATTATTATCGCGGTAATGTCTACACCAAAAAAGCATTCACCGAAGACGGACAATTGGTCGTAATCACTTCCGACAGTATTCCCTACGACACGCTGTCGAACGGAAAAATCATTTATAAAGCATTGCCCGGAGCACCCGCCAAAAAATTGGTGGATGAAAAAGAATTATACTTGCGTCAAAATTTCTATAAAGCCGATAACCGTGATTATAATGACGGTGATCTGCAATCTTCACGTTATTATATCTTGGATAAAGAAGACGTCGAAAACGACCCCAACAAGCGCATGTATAATTCGCCCGTTCACCAGGTTTATATGGATTCGCTTGACGGAAAATACCAAATGATTCGTGAATACGATAAAAATAACAATCGCACCACACTTATCAATAATGAAGTGAGAGTTTATAAAGGCGGTTCATGGAAAGACCGCGCCTATTGGTTGCAACCGTCCAAGCGACGATTTTTGCCCCAATATTTGGCCACGGACGATATAGGTTTCCGTTGCGCCATGTCACGCTTCGGGTCCAAAACCATTAAGCGATCATACAGGAGACCCTTCCAATAAAAAAACAAATTAATCCTCAAACCGGGAATCCTAGCATTCCCGGTTTTTTCAATAAATTTATACCTGAATTATACTTATGGGAAAAAAGTTACTCATTGTAGAGTCACCGGCCAAAGCGAAAACCATTCAGAAGTATTTGGGAAAGGAGTTTGAAGTGGCCAGCTCATTCGGGCACATTGCCGATTTACCCGAAGACGAAATGGGTATTGACATAGAACACGGCTTTAAACCGAAATATATTATTACGCCCGACAAAAAAAAGGTGGTCCACCAATTGAAACAAATGGCGAGCGTTTCCGATACGGTATATCTTGCCAGTGATGAAGACCGCGAAGGAGAAGCGATTGCATGGCATTTGCAAAATTTTTTAGACCTCAAAAAAAAATCTCGACGTATCGTTTTTCATGAAATTACCAAAAAGGCAATTAAACGCGCTCTTGAGCATCCGCGAGATATCGATTTGCATTTGGTGAATGCCCAGCAGGCACGGAGAATCTTAGACCGCTTAGTGGGCTACAGACTTTCTCCCGTTCTTTGGAAAAAAATAAAAAAAGGTTTATCCGCAGGGCGTGTTCAATCGGTTGCTGTACGGTTGATAACGGACAGAGAGAAAGAAATTAAAGCTTTTCGGCATGAATCGTATTATCGTGCAGAGGCGACCTTTAAAACGGAAGAAGGCGCAACTTTCAAAGCCAAATACGAAGAAGATTTTACGGATGAAAAAAAAGTGGAAAACTTTTTGACCGACTTAAAAGGTGCCGGATTTTATGTTGATCAAATCCGGAAAAAACCCGGCACACGAAATGCTCCGCCACCATTCACCACTTCGTCGCTACAGCAGGAAGCATCACGCCAATTCGGATTCAGCGTGAGCAAAACCATGCAAATCGCTCAATACCTCTACGAAAACGGTTTTATTACCTATATGCGAACCGACAGCGTTCACTTGTCGGACGAAGCTATTGCCAACGCCAAGGCGATTATCACTAAGCAATGGGGAAGCGAATATGCCCGCCCCAAACAATATGTTACCAAATCCAAGACGGCACAAGAAGCTCACGAAGCCATTCGGCCGACGGATTTGTCCCTGGATAGCCCCAAGTTGGATAGGGATGCGGCTAAATTGTATCAGCTGATCAGGATACGCACTTTGGCTTCACAAATGGCACCGGCCAAAATTGAATATACACACGTGAACATTCGCACAACCGGCGGCGATTATTTGTTTAAAGCCAAAGGCGAAACCATCGTCTTCGACGGTTTCCTTAAACTCTATCAACCTGCCGATGAAGAAACGTCCAAAAATACTTTGCCGAAACTAAAAAACAACGAAGCATTAGCATTGCAATCGCTTAAGGTAACTCAAAAATTTACCAAGCCGCCCGCTCGCTATACCGAAGCTACATTGGTGCGCAAACTCGAAGAACTGGGCATCGGACGGCCTTCCACTTACGCACCCACCATCAGCACCATTCAAAAACGCGGCTATGTGGTGCGTAAAAATATTCCGGCTCAGATGCGGAAAATAAAAACTTATGAACTGATTAACGACCGAATTCATTCGTCCGTTAAGAAAGAAAAATACGGTGCCGAGAAATCCAAATTGATTCCGACCGATATCGGTATCATAGTTACCGATTTCCTTACCGAACATTTTACCGATATTATGGATTATCATTTTACGGCACAAGTGGAGGAAAAATTCGATAAAATAGCCGCCGGAGAATATGACTGGAAACAGGTTTTGAAAGAGTTTTACAAACATTTTGAGCCGGTTGTAGAGCAGGTGGAAAAATTTTCCAAGAAAGTCAAAGGCGAACGCTTGCTAGGTGTGGATCCCGAAACGGGAAAGAAAATATATGTAAAAATGGGGCCTTACGGACCAATGGTTCAATCGGGCGACAGCAGTGACACGGAAAAACCCAAATATGCTTCGCTATTGCCCGGTATGTCATTGATGGAAATCACACTTGACGAAGCCTTGAAATTGCTGAAATTGCCTGTCGAATTGGGGCGTCTTGACGGTGAACCCGTGGTGTTGGGAACCGGTAAATTCGGTCCGTATATTCGATATCAGAATAAATTTTACTCCATTCCAGCTCATATCAATGCCTTGCAGATGAGTTTAAAAGATGCCCAAGCCCTCATCGAATCACGAAAAAAAGACGAAGAACCGGTGATGGATTTCGAAGGAGAGCCGGTTTATATCTTGCGCGGCAAATACGGACCGTATATCAAATGGAATAATTATAATATTAAAATTCCTAAAAATTATAACCCTTCCAAACTCGGCGAAGAAGAAATTGTAAATTTGATATCAAAAAAATTGGAAAAGGATAAAGCGGCAACCATAGCCGAATGGCCCGGCGAAGGTTATGCCGTGAGAAAGGGCGCATGGGGCAGGTTATATGCATTCGGCCCGGGAAACCGGAAAAAGATTTTGCCGAAAGATTTCGATGTAACGAATATCAAACTGGAGCAAATCAAAAAAATTTTCAAACTCTGATGTCGTTTTATCATTTACCGGTACGGCGAAACGATTTTGAGCAAGGAACTTTGTATGATTTTATTTTCTTGCCCGAAAATTTGAATGATGAGATTTTGACCAATGTGGATGCCGTTTTGGTGAGTTTGACTTCGGAGCGTAATTTTGAAAGAATCAAGCAAGCGCGCATGAATTTTTCTCGTTTTTCCGAATCCGATTTTGGCGGCTTAACCCTCGCCGATGCAGGATATTATGTCTATGAAGATGATTTTGATAAAGAAACCACCGGGATTTTTTTGGAAAATTTAATCGCTAAAGTTTCCGTAAACTTGATAATTATCACCGATTTATCGTGGGAGGTTTCCCGTTTTATCGGAAAATTAAATAAAGGCACTTATATTTCCATCCTAACCGGAACATCCGCATCATATACCGGAGAGAAATGGCATGCATTGCCGTTTGATTCCATGGCTTTGTTAGGACTTAGAAATTATTTGCTAAAGCGCGATGATGTAAGAAAATTCCGGCAAAAACATATCAAAAAAATTCGTCTGTCCGAATTGAAAAAAGAAGAAGTTTCGCCCGAGATTTTTTTTAGACACAGCCAAGTATCCGTAGTGGAGTCATCGGTTACACAACATGCCGTTTTGGGACATGAATCCTTATCACCGGCAGGTTTGGATACAATCGCATATTCCGCTATCAATTACTGGGCGGGACTTTCACCGGTTAATCGTTTTCATTTGATAGATTTCAGTCGTTGGAGCAGGGATTATTCCGCATGTTATACGGCTATGGGAATTTGGCATTATTTATTGGGTATGTATAATAAAATCCCCGATTTCCCGTTTATCGAGAAGGAAAAACTAAAGCGTATCCTTATCAAACACAACGGAATGAATAAAACGGTTTATACAAATCCATTGACCGGAAGATTTTGGTTGGAAGCGGGCGAAGAACCCTTTTCGCTTGAAGGATTGGTTCCGATTTCAAAGAAAAAATATATTTCTTTAAAAGAAAATGCAGATGATATGGAAAATTCTCAAGAAATTTTATAAATTGCAACAATGAAAAAGGGTATTTTTGTGTCGAAAAAAATTAATATATTGCACGCTCAAAATATGCACGATAATAATATTCGATCGAACCAAGAAAAAAACATGTTTGGCATGAAAAAATTATTTGCGATTTTAGTGGCGTTTAGCCTCTTGTTTTCCTGTGGTAGCCCTAACAAACGCGGGGAAATTGTAGGAGTGAAGGGCCGTTCATGGCAACCGTATCAACCCTATGGAATGGTATTAATTCCCGGAGGCGCTTTCATTATGGGAAAACAAAACGAAGACAAATCTTATTCCATCGATGCGCCGGCCAAAACGGTAACCGTTCATTCCTTTTACATGGATGAGACCGAAATTACCAATTCCGAATATCGTGAATTTGTCAATTATGTCAGGGATTCAGTAATCCGGACGAGATTGGCCAAAATGGTGGAAGAAGAAGAAATTACAGATCGCAAAGGCATCGGTCGCTATGCCTACAAGAAGATGGATACGGCACGCAATGCATATAACCGATATATGATTGACCGTTATGGAGGCCTTACTTACGAAGACGAAGAAACCATGGGTAAACGCTTGAATTGGAATGTTCCTTTAATTTTTAATCGCAATAAATTTCCCGATGAATTTTATGCCGAAGTGATGGATTCGCTTTATTTACCCTTGAAAGAAACACCCGACGGAGAACGTCAGTTCGACGTATCGCAGTTTACGTATCGTTATTCTTGGGTCGATTTGGACGCTGCCGCCCGTTCGGGAGGAAAGCAATCCGATTTCCGTCATGACACTTTAATTCAAGTATATCCCGATACAACCGTTTGGATAAAAGATTTTATGTATGCCTACAACGAGCCAATGCTCGAAGAATACTTCTGGCATGATGCCTATAACGATTATCCCGTAGTGGGCGTAAATTGGTATCAAGCCAGCGCTTTTGCCGATTATAGAACCAAAAAAATGAATTGGTTCTTGAAGAGCCGTAAACGCCCCACGCTGCACCGGTTCCGATTGCCGACCGAAGCGGAATGGGAATATGCGGCGCGTGGAGGATTGGTAGGAACGGATTATCCTTGGGGATCGCCATACACGATGAACGAACGTGCATGTTTCTTGGCTAATTTCAAACCTTTGCGCGGTGATTACGGCGCCGATCAAGCCGTGTTTACCACCCGGGCAAAATCGTATAACCCAAATGGATACGGCTTATATAACATGGCCGGAAATGTATCGGAATGGACCAATTCATCCTACAATCCCGATTCCTATATTTATGTAACCACCTTCAATCCTACCACACACGATTGGTTCAATAAGCGAAAAGTGGTTCGCGGAGGTTCGTGGAAAGACGTTAAATATTACATTCAAGTAAGCACTCGTGCTTATGAATATGCCGACTCGGCCCGTAGCTATGTAGGATTCCGTTGCGTGCAAGATTTTATGGGCGCAAACGCCAAGCGCTATGCAAAAAAATCACGTTCGGCTAAAGCTACCTATAATTAAAACTATTAAATTTCGATAGATTATTAAATAAATTAACCTGAAAACAAGATAACAAAAAAACTAACGATTATGGCAACAAGTAAATCGACGAAAAAGATTTTCCAAATGGTGTATGGTCTCGGTGCATCCGTCGTGATCATCGGAGCATTGTTTAAAATCGCCCACTGGCCATACGGGACTTACATTCTGGCCTTCGGGATGATTGTAGAAGCTATAGTATTTGCTTTTTCAGCATTCGAGCCTATTGAAGAGGAATTCGATTGGTCCCTGTTATATAACGAAATTAAGAAAAGCAGCTTGAGTGGTAACCAAATCGAGGCCAAATTGTCGGCCAAATTGGATGAAATGCTTCGTGAAGCACAATTGGATGCCGAGCTTATGCGTAATTTGGGCCAAAGTATTAATAAATTTGCCGAAGCGGCCAAAGGATTGGATGTGGTGGTGGATGCCGCAGGATCTACGGTTAAATTTAATGAAGAATTGCTGGAAGCATCCGCCCATTTGGAAGGATTGAATCAAGTATTGAAAAGTCAAGTGGAAAGTGTCGATAAAAACGCACAACTTAATGAAGTGATGGCGCAAAATGCCGCCGGCTTACAGGCAAAAATGCAAGAACTGAACGAGAACATGGCCAAATTGAATCAAATTTACCAAGGCATGTTGGCTGCTATGGGTAAATAAAATGTATTGGTATTTTTGTTAAATCAATAAATTGAAAAAATATGGCCGGAAATAAATTATCTCCCCGTCAAAAGATGATTAACCTGATGTACTTGGTGTTTATTGCCATGTTGGCACTCACCATGTCCAAAAAGGTTTTGACATCTTTCGGGCGCGTTTTTGAAGATTTGAAAGTTCAGGTGCAATTGACCAACAAGAAAAATGCCGATCAATTGGCCGTGTTAGGCCAAAAAGCCCAAGAACAAGCCAAGAAATACGGGCAAATGTATCAGGATGCCCAAGCATTGAATCAAGCAACTCTGGACTTTGAAAAATATATGGATAACTTTGAAAAAGAATTACTTATAAAATCCAAACAATTAACACCTGCCGATAAGAACAAACCGATTGATTTTTCGAAAATCGACTACGAAACATTGGATAAGGGTTTTGTTTTGGACGATATATTTTTCAAAGGAGAAGGATACACCAAAAAAGGACAGGAATTCTTGGATAAAATCAATAATTTCCGAAAAACCTTGATCGATTACGCTAAAAAATACAATAATACAGAGGCCATTAAACGTATTGAACGACGTTTCGATACGAAAGACAAAAAGGTTAAAGGATCGGTCTATAAATGGCTTTATTATAATTTTGAAGATTTTCCTTTGATCGCATCATTGACCAACATGGCCCGTTTGGAAGCCAATGCAGCCGAATCAACCAATGAGATTCTTTCTTCAATGCTGCAAGGAAAATTGATTTCGGACGTTTCCATGAAAAACTACCAAGCATTGGTTTTGCTTGATAAAAGCGCCTTTTTCCCTACGGAACACGTAACCGGTAAAGTGGTTTTAGGCCGATACGATCAAAGCCTCCAATTTGAAAAAGCCAAAATTAATGATCAAGAAGTGCCGGAAGATAAAATGCAAAACGGACAGGTGTTGATCGATATACCGGCCGGAAATCCCGGTGATAAAACCTTGTCGGGAATGTTGGAGTTTAAAGAAGGCGATTCCATAGTTCAATTGCCGTTTGAATATAAATATTCCGTAATTCCCATGCCTAATTCGGCCGTGATTTCCGCCGATAAAATGAATGTGGTTTATAAAGGTGTGAAAAACCCCCTTTCCATATCGGTTCCGGGCATCCCCGACAATAAAGTCAAAGTATCGGCCCCGGCTCAATTGCGAAAGGTAAAATCCGGAAAATACGAATTGGATGTATCCAATTACCGGGGAAGAACCATTGATATCAACGTATCATGGGTATTGCCTAACGGTCAACGCAAGTCCGATAAGAAAACATTCCGGGTGAAAAATATTCCACGTCCGGTGGGTACCATACTCGGATCGGACGGCTATGTTAAATTGCCCAAGCGAAATATACAAATCGGAACGATTGGAGCGGCCTTGCCCGACTTTGATTTCGACGTAAAAGTTATCGTAACAAGCTTTGATTTCAAAGCACCCGGTCAACCCACCATTCGCGTGAACGGAACCCGATTAAACCAAAGAGCTATTAATGCTTTGCGCAAGGTGAAACGGGGACAAACCGTTCAAATCATCAACATCAAAGCACGCTTGGCCGGAAGCAGTATCAAATTGCAAAAAGTAACGCCGATTATTATTGAAATTCAATAAGATTGCAGATATGAAAAAGTTGTTATTAATCATTCCTTTCCTCCTCGGTTTTCAGGTTACAATGGCACAGTCGAATATTCTGAATGCCAAAACGCCGCAGGAAATCGGAAAGAAAACTCCCCAACAGATGAAGGAAGATAATTCCAAACCTTTACCCTATCCGTATACGGACGACAAAGACGTTTTATGGAGTATTCAGGTTTGGGAACGCATAGATTTGGATGAACGTTTTAACCTACCTTTGTTTTATCCGACCGACTCGTTGCAAAGCACCCAGGACCGTAGAGCTTTGTTTGATGTTTTGCTCTCGGGTATAAAGAGCGGAAAAATCAAAGAAGTTTATGCCGATTCCTATTTTACCGATAAACTCGATACGGCGGCTTTGAACGAACGTTTGTCTTATGTGGATACTTTGCCGCAAGGAATCGAGCAATTCAATTACGAAGGCAAGGTGGATGATCAATACATTCGTCGTTTGAAAATTACTCCCGATCGAATCGAAGAATACCATATTCGCGGTGTTTGGTATTTTGATGCCAAATACGGAGAATTACGTTACCGTATAATAGGAATTGCGCCGGTGGCTTACGACCTTGGCGCAGAAGCGCAAGGAATCGAAAGCGATTTGGTGGAATTGTTCTGGGTATTTTATCCCGATGCGCGTGAATTGTTGCACCAATTTTATGCATATAATCCTAGAAACGCCGCCCGTCCGTTCAATTTCGATCATTTACTTAACGGACGGTTTTTTACGACCACCATTTATAAAACGAGTAATGAATACGGCGATCGTCCGATTAAAGAATACATTCATGACGATGCATTGCGTCAATTGCTCGAATCCAATAAAATAAAGGAAATGATTCGCGACTACGAGGAGGATCAATGGAATTATTAATAAACTTTTTCTGCAACCACATAAGCCGCAGCCTCGTGTTGCGGCTTTTTTCATAAATTTACACGGCAAATACGATATATGAATATCAAAAATAAATTTCCCGTCATCAAGCAACGATACACCGAAATTTCGGATATGATGGTCAATCCGGGGATTATTCAAGACCGGAAAAAATATATTTCTGTTAGCCGGGAATATAAGGAATTGAAGCCGCTGATGGAGCGGATAGAGCGATACGAAAAAACCGAATCGGGTATCGAAGAGGCGCGGAGAATTATTCGTGAGGAGAAAGACAAGGAATGGGTAGAGTTGGCCAAGGAAGAATTGGAACAATTGGAATCGCAATTGGCTGTGCTGGAAGAAGAAATAAAGCTTATGTTGATTCCGAAGGACCCGCAAGATGCGAAGAATGCCGTGATGGAAATACGTGCCGGGACGGGGGGTGACGAAGCATCATTATTTGCAGGGGATTTATTCAGGATGTATTCCAAATTTGCTGAAAAGAAGGGGTGGAAGGTAGATATCGTGGATTATAATGAAGGAACGGCGGGAGGATTTAAGGAAATAATCTTTAATGTTACGGGAGAGAATGCCTACGGCATTTTGAAATATGAAGCCGGCGTTCATCGTGTGCAAAGAGTTCCGCAAACGGAAACACAGGGACGCGTGCACACTTCCGCCGCAACGGTGATGGTATTTCCGGAAGCGGAAGAATTTGACGTGGAAATTGATATGAAAGATATTCGTAAAGATTTGTTTATGAGTTCGGGGCCCGGTGGCCAATCGGTGAATACGACTTATTCGGCGGTGCGCTTGACACATATTCCGACGGGGATTGTGGCGCAGTGTCAAGACCAAAAATCGCAGCATAAGAATTTTGAAAAGGCATTGAAAGTGCTTCGTTCGCGGCTATATGAATTGGAACTTCGCAAGAAGAAGGAAGAAGAAGCCAAAATCCGAAAGTCACAAGTGTCGAGTGGCGATCGTTCGGCTAAAATCAGGACTTATAATTTTCCGCAAGGACGCGTGACAGACCATCGTATCGGCTTGACCTTGTATGATTTGCAAAATATCCTGAATGGTGATTTGGACAAAATCATTGAAGCGTTGCAAATAGCCGATAATGCCGAAAAACTAAAATCTGCCGGAAATGAATTTTAATTTTAAAATTATTAATATGATGAAAATTTTTCGTTATTTCTTCTGGTTCTTATTAATCTTGCCGGCCGGATTATTGCAGGCCCAAATAGGGGAAGGAGGCATGTGGTTGCCGAATGAAATCAAAGTTATGGAAAAAGACATGCAAGGTATGGGCATGCAATTGTCGGCCGATGATATTTGGGATACGACGAAACCTTCATTGAAGGATGCAGTGGTGCAATTGGGGAACGGTTGTACGGCGGAATTTGTATCGGACAAAGGACTTTTGTTTACCAATCACCATTGCGGATACGAAGCCATAGCTTCGGTTTCCACCCCCGAACACAATTATTTGGATGAGGGTTTTTGGTCGAAATCGTTTTCGGAAGAAATTCCGGTAACGGGGGTTGACGTGACGGTGATTGACAACATGACCGATGTTACGTCTGATATTTTGAAGGGTATTTCGGAGGATTTGTCGCCCCGGGAACGTCAATCGGCCATCGATAAAAATATCAATGCCTATTTGAAGCGATTTGATGAAGATGAATTTAAGCATTATCAAATTAAGCCGTTTTTTAAAGGCAATAAATATTATTTGATTGAAAGCACCACCTATCCGGATGTGCGGTTGGTGGCCACACCGCCCAAGAGTATCGGGAAATTCGGAGGCGATACCGATAACTGGATGTGGCCCCGCCATACAGGTGATTTTTCGATTTTTCGTGTTTATGCCGGTAAGCATAACCAACCGGCCGAATATTCCAAAGACAATGTTCCGTATAAACCGAAGCGATTTTTAAAAATCAATCTGAACGGCGTTGCTGTGAACGATTTTACGATGGTGATGGGGTTTCCGGGACGCACCAATGAGTATTTGACTTCGTATGCCATTAAACAAATCATGGATTTGCGCGATCCGGCGCGCTATAAATTACGCAGAAAAACTTTGGATATTCTGGAAAAACACATGAAAAAGAGCGAAGATTTGCGCTTGAAACTCACTACCAAACATGCGCATTTGGCCAATTATTGGAAATTCTTTATCGGCGAGAGCCAAGGTTTAAGGAGGTTTGATGCCGTTGGAGCCAAGCAAAAGTATGAAAAAGAATTTCAAAATCGCGTCAATTCCCGTCCGGAGTGGCAAAAGCAATACGGAACTTTATTGGACGATCTGAAAAAGGTTTATAATGAAATTGAAAAATATCAATTGGCACGCGATATTCACGGTGAGATATGGTATCGAAATATCGATTTGACTTATGCATATGCTGTGCTTCGCGGTATGATGAGCCGTATGCAATCGGATAAGAAATTTTATAAGCGCAATAAGGAGGAATATTTGAAAGACATAATGGAAACGGCTTATTCTAGTTTTGATGCGGATACCGATAAAGAGGTTTTTGCAGTTTTGATGCAACATTATTTGGATAATATGCCGCCTGAATTTATCAATCCCGATTTTAAGGACATATTCGATAAATACGGTGCGGAAACCATAGCCGAAAAAATTTATTCCGAATCGGTGTTGCGTGATCCGCAAAAGGTTAAGGCGTTGTTTGATTTACCTCCTAAGAAATTCGAAAAGGCGGTTGCGGGTGATATAGCTTTTAAACTTTTATATCTGCAGGAAATGTATTACTATGAAAAAACCGCTGCATATTATGATTTGAAGGAAAAATTGGATGATTTGATGCGACGTTATATGAAGGCGCAGTTGGAAGTTTTCCCCGATCGGGAATTTTCTCCGGATGCGAATTTTACCATGCGGGTTGCTTACGGCCGGGTGAAGGGTTTCAAGCCACGGGATGCCGTTTATTATAAGCCCTTTACGCATTTATACGGGGTAATGGAAAAATATGTTCCGGGTGATGAAGAATTTGACGTGCCGTTGAAATTGCGTGAATTATACAAGAAGCGCGATTACGGGCGTTATGCCAATTATGACGGATATATGGTGGTGAACTGGTTGGCTACCAATCATATTACGGGCGGAAATTCGGGAAGTCCGGTTTTGGATGCCAATGGTAATTTGATAGGTTTGGCGTTTGACGGTGTTTGGGAAGGCGTAATGGAAGATTTATATTATCGCCCGGAAATTGCACGAAGTATCATGGTGGATATTCGTTATGTTTTGTTCATTATAGATAAATTCGGTGACGACAAGCGATTGATCGATGAGTTGACCATAACGAAAAAACCTGCGAAAAGAAATTTTAAACGACCTGAACGGCCGGTTCCGCCGCCGGTGATGGAACATTGACGTAAGAGACGGTAAAAAGTCGCCTGCAATAGGCGGCTTTTTTGTTGAAAGGTTTTGGTGAATGTCAAAAAAAACGTATCTTTGCAACCGCAAACGGAGGCCCCGTGGCGTAACTGGATAGCGCAACTGACTACGGATCAGTAGGTTGCAGGTTCGAATCCTGCCGGGGTCACCTCCCCAAGGAAAACCCGCCTTGATGAAGGCGGGTTTTTTTTTTATATTCGCAAGCGAGAATTTTATTATGGATTGGCATTCAATCATTGATTTTTTTCTTGATCCGTATAGGAACACTCCTTTCATTTACATCGGGTTGGAATTTATAGCAGCTGCTTTCGGTATTTTGAGTGTTTGGTTTGCCAAAAAGGAGAATATCTGGGTTTATCCCACGGGGATCATTTCCACCGGGTTGTATGTGTATTTGCTGTCGAGATGGCAAATGTATGGTGATTTGATTATTAATATTTACTATACGCTCATGAGTATTTACGGCTGGTATATGTGGCTTAAGCCGGCAGACGCAACACAGGAACGAAGGCGTATTACTCGCGTTTCGCATAAGGATAAATTTTTGGCGGCGAGTATTTTTGTTTTTACTTCGGCTTTGGTGATTTTTGTATATCGATACTACGGGGTGATGCCGGATTTGGGATTGACGGAGAGTTTTTCCTATTTTTGGGAACATTTCAGATCCGGTCGTTTAGCGGAATTAAAGAAAGTTACACCCTATTTGGATACATTTACGACGGGGGCGGCTTTTTCGGCCATGTTTTTAATGGCTTTGAAAAAACTGGAAAGTTGGCATTTGTGGATTGCCGTAAATATTGTTTCCGTGCCGTTGTATTTTATAAAAGGTTATGGATTTACGGGTATTCAATATTTTATCTTTTTGGTATTGGCGTTTCAAGGTTTGCGATCGTGGAAGCGTAAGTTACAAGGCAAAGATGCTTGAGTTTTCGGTTTAACCGGTGATGTTATTTATTTGATTCGGCTTCCAACACAGCCGCTTTACGGTTTCTTCCGTCAATGATAATTTTGAGCGGCCGGTTGAAGCGGACGTGTTTGAGGAAGGCGGTTTCTTCCATGAGCTTGGCACGCTCGAATTTTTCGTAGCGAATAAATCCTTTATGTTGTTCGGGTATGACGGAAAAGTATGCGATATTCAGCGTAGTCAGGTTATGAAAAAAGTGTGAACCGTAGGAGGCGTCCAAGGGAAAATTGTCCAGACTTGTTTCTACAATTACGCGGGCGTTATAGATATTATTCCAAGTAACAGGAATGCCGATAAACCGGTCGCGTGTTCCCCAGCGTCCGGGTCCGATGAGCAAATATTTTTTGTTTTCTTTGGCCAGTTTTTCGTTTATCCGGTTGACTTCTTCGGCGATTTCGGGGGTTCGGGTTTTGTCGAAGGCTTTATTTTTGACGAAAACCACGTCTCTGATGTCGTTAATAAATCCGTTTCCCATGCTTTTTTCGGCGTAAATAATCATTTTTTCCTTGTTGATTTTGTCGATGGTGTAGGAAAAATTTTCAATGGGGACGATGAGGGGTTTTACTTGCAAGATGTAAAAAACGGGTTTGTCGTTGTCGGATGGGGTTAGGTCAACGGCGAATTCGATTTCTACGGGTGTGTCGAAGGAGTCACGGAGACTTTTGAGCACTACCCGCAGTGTTTCGGCCAAGGGTATGTATTCGTTTTGTAGGATATCGGCGAAATTAATTACCAGCGGACCCGTGTCGTAAACGCCGGGATAGAGCATGTCGTTGTTATAATCATAGGTGCTGGCCAAGTGGGTAAGGGTTTTGTGTTTCACGGCGTCGTAAATATCTACTTTTCGAATGGTTTGCATGGGACCTTCGCACAGGTCGATATGTTGTTTTTTCATATCCAAGGCATAGAAATAGGTTTGGGAATATTTGATTTGATCTTTGAGTGAGAGAAATTGAATTTTGGGATGTTTGGGAGAGAAACGGTAAGCGACTTCGCCTTCCACTACATAAGAGCCGAGGCCTACGGCAATTACGGCGAAGCCGTCGTCGGGGCGCATATCGGCAAAGGGGTAGAAGTTATAAGATTGTGCAACGCCGCTGATATGGGGATAATAGAGTCCGTCGTGTTCGTGACCTACCAATTCTTGGATCACGATAGACATTTTTTCATCGCCGAGTTTTTTGTTGATGGATTTGGAATAATTGAGTGATTTTTGAAAAAATACCGATGCATAAACCAGTTTAATGGCTTCGGTGAGTTGTTTGAATCGTTTTTTGATATCCGGATTGTTATTGGGCAAGAGATAAGTATCGAAAATGCCGGCAAAGGGTTGTTCAAGGCTGTCTTCGAATAATCCCGAAGAACGAACGGCTAGGGGTTTTTTGAAGCATTGAAGTAGCAACCACAAATTTTCTTTGACTTCGTGGCTTAATTTTCCTTCTACGAACCGTTTCCCGATTTCTTTGTCTGACAAGCCTTCGTCTTTGATGTTTTGGAGGTTGTTTCGTTGGATGAAGTCTTCGAATTCTTTAACCCCAATAATGGCGGTGCGGGGAATTTTAATGCGAATGCCCGGAACGGCATTACCCAAATCGGTTTTGTAGAGCAAGGAGTTGATAAAAGCCAGACCTCGTCCTTTTCCGCCGAAAGCGCCGGGCGAAAGCAGTAATATGTTGGTTTCATTGTTGCATTGCGCTTTGTCGATAGGGATAATTTTGCCCGAGGGCTTTTCGTCGCGATACATTTTGAGCATTTCGATCAGATAGCTTCTGATTTCCTCGGGATCGCTAAAATCATGTGTGGTTTTTTTCTTTAATAGTGATGCCAGTTGGATTTCGGAGCGGGACATGAGCCATTTGGAAAAGTGATGTTTAGAGGCATGATACATGATGGATTCGGGCGGAATGGATTTGATGATTTCTTCAAATTCGGCCAAATTGGATGCGCGGGCTATTTTTTCGCCGTGGGCATTGCGGAATACGAAATCGCCGAATCCTAGTTTATAGATGACTTTTTTCTGTAGTTTTTGATAAAGATCTTCGTCATTTTTGTCCATGAAATCGATACCGGCCTGTTCGGCAAGGTTTTTTTTTCGCTTGTCTGATGAGAGCAATACAACGGGTAGGTCGTTTTTCTTTTTTTTGACATAGGAAATGAATTCGAATCCGGCATTGTCGGCCGTTTTTCCGTTTCGGGGAAATTGGACGTCGGAAATAACGAGGTAGATATTGTCTTTGTATCGATTGAAAATATCGAGGGCTTCTTCGTAGTTGGTGGCGAGTAGAATTTTGGGGCGTGCACGTAGTTTTAGCACTTTATATAATTTGTCTGTTTTTATTTCGTCGATGATTTTATTGGTTTGTTCGAATATGACTTTGTATAATCGGGTTAGATAGGACGAATAGTATTCGGGTGAATCTTCCACAATCAGGATGATTCTTACATTGGCTAGCCGGACGTCGTTTTCTACGTTTTTATAATCTTCCAAGTATTTGATCATGGCAAAGAAGATGCGCGGGTCGGCGTCCCAGATAAAGAGTCTGTCATATCCGATTTTTTCTTGTTGGGTTTGAAAATATTTGATTTGTGCATGATTGTTGAGTAGGAGAAAAACGGGTTTGTCGGGATATTTTTCTTTAATGGCTTTGATGATTCGGATGCTGCGATTTTGGTTGAATCCCACCATGACCACCACCATGTCGATGTTCTTTTGTTGGAGTTGTTTCATGGTTTCTTTTTTGGTGGATACGCCGGTGATACGAGGCAAAGAAGTGAGATTGAGATTGCCGTAATCATAAAGCATGATTTCGGAAAAACGTCCTTCTTTTTCGATGGTAAAGGCGTCGTAGAGGCTTGATACGAGCAGAATTTCTTTAACTTTGAACGGATTAAGGTCGTGATAGACGTCGCGCATTCGGCTGTCGCGATGTAAGTATTTATGGAGTGTTTGACGAGTGAATACCATGGCAATTGTTGTTTAATTGTAGACGATTATGGTGTTGCCGTTGACGGTTACATGATAGGCTTTGAGGGGGTAATCGAGGTTGTTATTGACGGGTGAGCCGTTCAGCAGGTTGTAGGTATTTCCTTCGCAGGGGCATTGCACTTGCTGGTTATTCAATTGCATTCGCGAGCAATCGGAGGGGTAGTGATTGGGGTCGGAGGCTTCGAAGGCATTATAGCCGTTTCCGGTATTGAAAAGAAAGAATCCTTTGATGCCTCCGTCGGGTATATAAACGGCGTTTCCGGCGTATTTCAGGGAGCTGTATCGGGGTAAATCCGTATTGATTTCCTTGCGAAAAGAAACTTCGTTTAAGTAGGGATTCCGGTTGTTTTTTTCTTTACAACCGGACATTAAAATCGATAGTGCTATCAATCCGTAGATGGCCGTTTGTTTCATAATTATTGTGTTTGGAGTGTTTGGAGTGCGTTGACGGCTTGTTCTACATAAGGATCCTTTTGCAAGTTTTCGATCCAGCGTTTTCGTTCGGTTTGGAAAACCGTGTCCCGGGTTTTGGCCACGGTATCTTCGGCAAGGCTTTCGAAGTGCAGATGATTATCATATTGTATGAGGCTGTCCAATCGTTTGGCTTTGGCTTGGTTTTGTTTGAGATAATTCAGGAATACGTTTTTTTGCAGGGGGTATATTTTTTGCCGGTTGTTTTGCTTGAACCATAAAGCGAGGGTATCCATGTAGCGGAAGATTTTCATGGTGTCGACGGTTTTACGGATGTTATCGACGGTTTGCTCGAAGTTGGTATAGCCGTTCCAGATGTGATAATCGGTCGGTGAAATCATATCGAAAGGCATGGCTGTTTTTTGTCCTTTTTCGAGCAAGTTATCCAAGTAGTAGAACCGGTCGGGTAGTGAGATGTCGGGTTTGACGCCATTGCGTTGGGTTGAATTTCCGTTGATACGGTAGAATTTTTGGATGGTCCATTTTAGGGATCCGATGTTGTTTTTAGACAAATGGAGCAATTGATTGAGGTCGATAAAGCGTTGTACGGTTCCTTTTCCATAGGTTTGTTTTCCGCCGATGATGACGGCGCGTTTGTAGTCTTGCAAAGCGGCTGCAAGAATTTCGGAAGCGGAAGCGGAGAGTTCGTTGACGAGCACGACAACGGGTTTATTCCAGATGACGGTTCCATGGTCTCTATCGCGCAGAACCCGCACTTGTCCGTTGTGATTTCGCACTTGAACGATGGGGCCCGAAGGGATAAAATAGCCGCCTATTTTGATGACATCGGCAAGGGAACCTCCGCCATTATTGCGCAAGTCGATGATGACGCCTTCGGCGCCGGCACGAAGGAGTTTTTTCAATTCCTTTTTCATATCGGAAGCGGAATTGCGGGCGTTTTCATGTTCGAAATCGTGGTAAAATTTGGGCAAGAGGATGTAGCCGAAGGTTCGTCCTTTGTTTTTTATGAGCAAGGATTTGGCGAAAGTTTCTTTCAGGATGACCTTATCGCGGACGATGGGAATTTCCACGATGTTTCCATTTAATTTTTTGACAGTCAGGTAGACGGTTGTGCCTTTGGGTCCTTTGATCAAGCGGACGAGTTTGTCCAGTCGCATACCGACGGCGTCTATGGGTTGTTCTTCGTTTTGTTGGCGGACTTTTAGGATGATGTCGCCAACTTCGAGTTTGCCGTCGCGCCAAGCGGGGCCGCCGGGGATGAGTTCCACGATTTTGGTATAAGGTCCTTCTTTTTGCAGTCGAGCGCCGATGCCTTCAAATGATCCGGCCATATCTACGTTGAAGCGATCGCGGTCGGAAGGTTTGAAGTAATTGGTGTGGGGGTCGTATAATTCGGCAAAGGTGTTGAAATAAATGGCGAGGTAGTCGGCGCGTTCCAGTTCGTTGAGGTTTTCGAAGAAATTATCGAAGTTTTTTTTGGTATTTTCTGTTCCTTTTTGTCGGTATTCTTCGTCGGTGTGGGTTTTAGACGAATCGCGATCTACGTCCATTTGGCTGGCGATATCGGTGAGGATGGAATATTTGATAAAGGCTTTCCATCGTTTTCTCAGGGCCTGTTTGTCGGTAGGGAAAGGGGTTGTGTCGTAGTCGGTATTGAGGGTATCGGGTTCGTTCAGGTCGATTGGTTGGGCGATAAGTTCACGGTAGATTTCGGCGGCTTCTTTTTGGCGTTTGATGAGGATGCCGTAGGCGGCGTCGAAGAAATCGAATCGGGCTTCCGTGATTTGATTATCCAGTGAATCACGATAGCGGGACAGATAAACGATGTCCGAGGCGAGGAAATAGCGTTTTGAGGGGTCGAAGCGTTTGATGATTTCGTCGAAGAATTGACGGGACAAGCTATCGTCAATGATGCGGGGCAAATAGTGATAGTTATTGAGCATATAGAGCATGGCTTCTATGGTCAGGCGCTCGCTTTGCCGGTTTTCAAAACGGCGATAAATTTTCCAACCCGTAATGATGCCTGCGAGTAATAATAACAGGATAATTTTCTTGTAATTTCGTTTCATAAAAGTGGTAATTTTCACGGTCATTTTGATAAAACGAAAATCGTGCCTAAAAAGTATCGTTAACAAATATCCGAAAAAAATCGTTCATATGGAAAGGATTTGAAAAGGAATTACGTCAAGCGCTCGAATCGGGGAATTTTCGGGATATAATTTGTTTGGCTTTCCGGGAAGGGGATAATCCTAAAAAGGTTGATTGTTTCCGAATATTTAGAAAAGGGTTGAAAGGAGTTTTGGGTTGCGGGTTTATCAGGGGGTGAAATCGATATAATCTTCGGGATTTACGGGTTTTCCGTTGTACCAGAGCTCGAAATGCAAGTGGGGACCGGTGGTATTTTCGCCCTCATTTCCCGAGGCGGCGATGACTTCGCCGGCTTTTACGTGTTCGCCTTCGTGTTTGTATAGTTTTTTGTTGTGTTTATATACGGAGAGGAAGTTTCCGGGATGTTTGATTAGGATGATATTGCCGTTTTTTTCGGACCATTCGGCCAAAACGACGGTTCCGTTGGCGATGGCTTTGACGGGGGTGTTGTTTTTGAGGATGATATCGGTTCCGAAATGGTTTTTTGTTCGATTGAAATGTCTGCTGATCATTCCTTTGGCGGGCGGGATAAATTGATTTTGGGCGTTGACGGTTGTTTGTCCGCCGAATTTTTGTTTTTCTTCGACTTCTTTTCGGAGGATTGAATCTTCTTTGGAGGGAGTCAAATTCAGACTGTCGGGGTGGTAAATAAATTTTTTGGGAGGTTTTCGATGTAGTGAGCCGGGGTTGATATCGCCGGAAATAATCATACGCAGTTGGTCTAAATAGCGTCCTTGAGTTTCCACCAAATGTTTCAGGGAATCGTTTTTTTCGGCTAATTGGAAGATGTCATTTTTCAGGCTTGTTTGGGGGTATCCGGGGATATATTCTTTGAGGGGGGTATGGGCGATGAGCAAGAATGTTCCGAGGATAAGGAATAAAGCGATAAGTCCGGTAATTACAAAAACGTTCAACCGGTTCAGGCTCATATCGAGTTTGTGCTCAAAGGTATCTTCGTCGATAATGAGCAGGCGGTATTTGTCGGTGAGTTTTTGAAATAGTGAACGTTTTTTTTCTTCGGTCATAAGGGTTAATTGAAATGTAAGGATAGGGATAGTTGGAATCCTTTGTTGGGCGGCACATAGCGGCAAACGCCGCCGACACAAATTAATCCTCCGCGTGTTCTTCCATAGCCTAGGGAAATGCGGTTTCCTTTGTTTGTGTAGAGCAAACCGGCGTTGTAGTAGTGGATTTTGGTATCGCCGTAGTTATACATATCGGTGAAGTAGATGCCATATCGTCCTGTCAATGTATATTCGAAGCTTCCGGCGGCCCAGTTTTTTTGGTCTTGGCGGGTGGCGAGGTGTTCAAGGGAAAAATTCAATGATGAATAATGCGGTAATTTCCATGTCCATGCAGATACGACGGTAAAGGCTTCGACGGTTTCGCCGTGTCCTTCGAGTTTTCTTTGGTTGTAGGTTTGGTGAATCAGGTGCAGGGCGGTTTTTATTTTCCGGTTGATTTTTTTCTTGATATTGAAATTGATATCGCGGTAATATAATTCACCGGCTTCCCAATAATTGCGCCGATAGATTCCGAGGGCGGGGATGAATTGTGCGTTCAATCCGTGCCATTGAGCCAAGTTAAAGGAAAGTAACGTTCCGTATTTTCCACCTAATAATGTTTTCTTTTTTATTTTGTAGAAAATGTCCAATTGTCCTCCGATTTCGCCTACGGATTCGTCGGTGAAGGAGATGCTTTCATTAGTGGCATAAACGTAAAGGGTGGTAAGGAGGAAGTCGTGTTGTTTGACTAATGAGGGTAGGTAATTGACCGTTCCTGTGTTATAGAAGTTTCCTTGCAGTTCGCGCCGGGTGTAAAGTTGCATGTTTTCGCTACGGCGGAAAGAGGCGGAGATGCCTAATCCCCGGGTGGAATAACCGGCATAAGCGATCAAGGCGTCGCCGTCGAATAAAACTCTGTCGTTGATCACGCCGTTGGTATATAAGGCTTCGGGAGTTTTGTAGGCATATTCGAAGCCGAAGTCCCATTTCCCGGAATTAAACCGGGTGTTGAGTGAATATATTTCCACGGTAGGTTTCAGATTGAGGTTGTTATCCACCGGTTGAAAACGGGAGGTTAGATTGGGGTTGAAAGTGAAATTACCCAAGGAGGTAGTGACAGGGATTTCTATGCTCAATCCACTGATGGATGCGGATGACAATTCCATACCCGTTCGCATATTTCCGGTGAGGGCAATCAATTTGATTCCCGATGGTAAGTTGTATTTTATTCTTAAACCTCGAATGGCATTATCGATGCCGAGAGTTCGGGAGCGCCAGGTACGGAGGGTTAATCCGTTGCCGAATTGTTGATAGAAATAGCCGGCGGTGATATCCAGATTTTTTTTGCGGTATCGAATGAAGTAATCGGTCAGGAGGTTTCCTTGCAAGCGGGGGTTGTAGCCCAGAAGCGGTCCGGGTACGTAAGTTTCAAGGACAGCGCCGGCTGTCCAAGGGCCTTTTCGGATGTCAAGCGTGAAGTAATGCATTCCGCGTAAATGTCCTTCTGGAGCCGAGAAATGTGTCAGGCTGTCGTTTTCGTAGTATTGTGTGGTGGAAAACAGGCTTCCGGAGATACTTTGTGTGTGAACATGTTGGAAAATCAACCAGAATAGGGGAAATACGAGGGTTCTTTTCATGAAGGTTTATTTAAGTTTTTTAATAAAATCGAGTAATTCTTGCTCGCTTCCGGGTGAATAGCTGTTTTTGCTGAAAACGATTTTACCTTTATGAATAACGATAAGATAGGGAACGGAATTGATGTGCAATGCGCGTTGCAGGTCGCCGTTGAAATCGTGATATACTTTGTATGGCCAGTCGCGTCCGTTGACCATGGGTTTGATGCGGTGAGCGGTTTTGTTGTCGTCTACCGAGACGGCGATGAGTTTAACGCCGGTTTCGTCTTGCCAATCTTCGTATTCATCGGCGATGGCGTCGAGTTCGCGAATACACGGAACACACCAAGTGGCCCAAAAACTGACGATAACGGGTTTGTCGCCGTTGTCGATTATATCGGAAAAAGCATGTTCTTTTCCTTGTAAGTCCTTAACTTGGCCGTCGGGAATCGGGGCAAGTGTAACAAAAACCGGGAAAATCAATCCTATAAGTGAGAGTGGAAAAAATTTGGTCATAAGAAATAATTTTTGTGCAAGTTTAATAAATTAATCTCAAAAACAATACCAAAATGATGGATACGAATAAGAACAAAGGATTTTATCGAAGTGACCGCCACCGTTATATTTTTGGTGTGTGCGGCGGAATGGCCGAATACTTGCAGATGGATGTTTTTATCCTCAGGTTGCTTTGTATTTTGATGTTTTTCTTAGCCGGACCGGTAACTTTATTGATATATTTGGTATTTGCCATAGCCATGCCGGCTCAACCTGAAGAATGGAGGGGTGATTTGGAAGAGGTCCGGTTTTCGGAGGAAAAAACATCCGGCGAGCGTTCCAATGTTTTGTTGGGGATTTTATTGATCACGCTGGGGATAATTTTTTTGTTCGATCAGTATTTGAGATGGGTTAACTGGCGTAAATTATGGCCGGTTGTGTTGATTATTTTGGGTGTGTATTTACTTATTTCCAAGAATGAAAGTGAAGGTTCGGTAATGAATGAAAAATCCGTTGATTCGGAAAAACAGAGTAAGCAAGATGAAACATCCGATTAATGTAAATCATAAAAACAAATAACTATGAAAACAAGCGAGAATAATAGTAATCTTTATGCCGGAGTGTTTTTGATATTGCTGGGCATTACTTTTTTGGCGAATAATTTCGGTTGGATAGATGTGTCTTTTTCACAGATTTCGCATATGTGGCCGTTGTTGTTAATCTTTTGGGGGTTGCGTTATTTGGCTATACGAGAGCCGTGGCGGGCGATCGTTAATTTCGGGATGATGATTTTGTTTTTCGGTTTGTTATTTACGAGCCGGAAACAGCATTTTAGCTTTCATTTCGATTTTTCGCGGAATGAAAGCCGGGAAATGATAGCCGATGATGCGGATGATGATGCGGAAGCGGAAGGAACAGGTCGCTATGATGTGGTATACAGCATCGAAATGAACAATGACATTCGGTTTGGGACCTTGAAAATGAATATTCCTACTTCGGATTTTCATTTGGAAAAAACTACAAACGAGTTATTCCGGTTGGTAGGTGAAGATATATTTTTCGGTTTGAAGAAGGAAGTGGATATTCAAGGCAATCGTGCCGTGATTTCTTTTAAGCCTGAAAAACGGAATGTCGATTTGCATTCGAGATTTTCGCCGGATATTGATTTACAGTTAAATGCCGGTCCGGTTTGGGATATGGATATTTCAACCGGGGCTTCATCATTGGAAATGGATTTGCGTCCGTTTAAAGTGAGGCGTGTTACGGTGGAGTCGGGTGCGTCGTCGGTGGATTTAACTTTGGGTAATAAATTGCCTGATACGAGGGTAAAGATTAATTCGGGTGCGTCGTCGGTTCACTTGAATGTTCCGGAGGATGCGGGGGTGGAAGTTCGTTTCTCGGATGTAATGAGCACACGGATGTTAGAAGGATTTAAGAAGAAACGGAAAAATATCTATGTGACGGAAAATTTTGATAAGGCAGGTCATAAGATTTATATTAACATTGAGTCGGCTTTAGGTTCTTTTGAAGTGGATCGTTATTGATATAAGAATTTTTTATGAAGCTAATGAAAATTCGGTTTATGGAAGAATACGATACCGATTTGTTGGTTTTTGCTTGTCAAACGGTGATTTAGGTTCAAAATGCGTAATTTTATCTCATGAAGCGCCTTTCGGTGATATTGTCGTATCCGTTTATCGGGTTGATTCGGTTTTATCAGTTGGCCGTATCGCCGTATTTGGGTAGTAATTGTCGTTATACGCCCACATGTTCACAATATAGCATTGAGGCTTTGAGGACTCATGGAATCATTGCCGGGAGTTTTTTGGCCGTACGGCGGATTTTGTCCTGTCATCCCTGGGGCGGTTCCGGTTATGATCCGGTGCCGACGCGGGAAGAATTGAAAAATCGAATCAAAACCGTTAAATTGCGCTATCATAAAAAACGGCATAAGAAATGAATATATTGGCCTTGGTGTGGAATCCTAAATTGGGATTGGATTTGGGATTTATTACGATTCGTTATTACAGCTTGATGTATGTTTTGGGTTTTATTGCCGGATATTACATCATGAAAAAGGTTTTTCGTCGTGAAGGAGAAAATGAAGAATTGCTGGATCCTTTGTTGGTTTATATAGCGGTCGGTTTGATTATCGGTGCTAGGTTGGGGCATGTTTTTTTCTATGATTGGCCTTATTTTAAACACCATATCAGTGAGATTTTCCTTCCTTTCCGGCTTGAGCCCCGGTTTGAGTTTACGGGATTTCAGGGGCTAGCTAGTCATGGGGCTACGATAGGCATTGCGATTGCCGCTTTTTTATTTTGGCGAAAGTATAAGCATCAAATCCGTCATAAAGATTTTGTTTGGTGGGTGGACCGTTTGATTTTGACCATTCCGTTTGGCGGTGCGATGATTCGTATCGGAAATTTGATCAATTCCGAAATAATCGGAAAACCGACGGGTTCGTCATGGGGAATTATTTATCAATCGTTAGGCGAAAACATACCTCGTCATCCTACGCAATTATATGAGGCGGGAGCTTATTTATTGTTATTCGTTTTGGTAATGTATCTTTATTGGAAAACGGAAGTTCCGCACTATAGGGGATTGTTATTCGGGATCTTTTTTACGTTGCTTTGGGTGATACGTTTCTTTATCGAATTTTGGAAAATCACTCAGCGTGATGAGCCGACGGTGTTGATGAAAATTACGGGATTAAACACGGGCCAGTTATTGAGCATTCCTTTTGCTTTGGTGGGATTGGCCGTTGTTATTTGGTCGTTGAAAAATAAGTCTGAACATTTGAAAGCATGAGGGAGTTGATTTTGGCTTTTATTTTATTGATGTTTTTTTCGTGTTCCGGAACGGGTGAAGTTAAGTCACAAAAATCCGGCGGGCAAGAAAATGTTTTTCGTGAAGATGTGAAAGTTCACATAATAGACGGAAAGGATACGTTAGCTACGTTTAAGACGGAAGTTGCCGCTGATGAATATAAGCGTGAAACGGGTTTGATGTATCGCAAGCAAATGGATGACGACCGGGCCATGTTGTTTGTTTTTGAAGATGAAGATGTGCGTTTTTTTTATATGAAGAACACCTACATTCCATTGGATATCATTTATATCGGATCGGATAGCACGATCGTTTCGATTGCCAAGCGGGCAAATCCGTTGGACGAGACGCCGTTGTCTTCGTATTATCCCGCGCGTTTTGTTTTGGAAATAAAAGGCGGATTGGGCGACCGTTTGGGTATTCACAAAGGCAATAAAATATCGATTGAAAAAAGATGAATAATCCACAAATTGTCGAGGGCCGTATTGCACATTATCAATGGGAAAAATCGGCAATGGCGGTTGGGTCGTTCGATGGTATGCATAGGGGTCATCAGTATTTGATTTCCACTTTATCACGGCATGCGAGGCAAAAAGGATTGCATTCGGTTTTGTTTACGTTTCATCCGCATCCGGCTTATGTTTTACGTCCCGAATCGGCGCCGTCTTTGTTAACGACATTGAGTGAGAAAAAATTTCTTTTGCGCCGCACGTCATTGGATAAAGCGGTCATTTATCCTTTTAGCGAATCTTTTGCCGCAATGCCTGCGAAATCCTTTCTGAAGTTTTTAAAATCCCGGTTCGGATTGCGTTTATTATTGGTGGGTTATGATCATGTTTTCGGTAGTGACCGGATATCGGATCCGGAGTTGTTGAAGGCATTGTCGGATGAATTGGGTATTGAAACGGTTTTCGGTGATTGTTATCAACATAAGGGTGTAATAGTTAGTTCTACTAAAATCAGGAAGTTGCTTATTGAAGGCCAAATTGAGCGGGCCAATGCATTGCTCGGCTATGATTATATGATGGAGGGCGAGGTGGTTCACGGGAGTAAATTCGGGAGAAAGATCGGGTTTCCTACGGCGAATTTAGCGCTTCCCGATCCTCACAAATTGGTGCCGCTTGAGGGGGTTTATGTCGTTGGGGTTGAAATGCCCGGAAAAAAGAAGTATAACGGCGTTTTAAATATCGGACAAAAACCGACGATTAACCGTGAAAAAACAAAGCATATCGAAGTGCATATTTTAAATTTTGAAGGTGACTTATATGGAGAAAAGCTTCGTATTCGTTTTTTGAAGCGTTTACGTGCCGAACAAAAATTTTCTTCGATAGAAGCCTTAAGGAAACAAATCGAAGAAGATATTATCAATGCGGTGCGGTTAATCAACTAAAAACCGGGAAAAATTCCCGGTCTTTCTAATATTTGCCTTGCAATTATTCTTTGCCGTCCACGTAATCTTGTAAGTATCGGTAACGCTCGGTGAGTTGTCCGTTCCGGGTCATACGAGCACGTTCCAAAATACCGTCTTTATCGCCTTCGATAAGCGCCGGGATAATGTGTTTCACGAATTGTTCGCCGAATCCTTCGGAAGCGTCACGGGCGATTTCATTGGGTAAATTATCGACGGCCATAACGGCTATGGCATTATTGTTGTGATAATCGGTTTCTTTCCCGGTTCCGGGATCATAGCCGTAGACAGGATTGTCAATAGTGGAAGCGCGGATTGTTGTGGCTATGGGACCGCCGATGTCGCAGCTGATATCCGCCACCACACGGATTTTATTGCCGGGCGATTGGAGATGTTTGCGAGTAAGGATATAGGGAGCGCCTTGTCCGTAGAAGTGTCCGGCGATATAGATATCGGCGACTTTGGTGAATTTTTCGAAGTCGCCTTCGAAGCGTTCGGGATGCGTAAAAAATTCCCGAAAGTCGAAGGGTTTTCCTTCTTTGTGTTTGTTATACCAATCCACGTCGATTTGAGTATAAACGGGTTCATTGAATTTTTCATTAAGAAAAGTTTCGGGAGAAACTTCGCGAATTCCCATGGCGTCAAGGATTTCTTTGGCGCCGGAACCGACACGCCCTTTTCCGGTCAATACGATTTTGACGGGCGGCATTTGGGGATAAATTTTTCGAAGGGTTTCAATCAGTTCTTGTTTGTCTTTGAGATCAATTGCGCGTGGTATTTCAAACAGTCCGCTTTTTAGTCCGAAGGTGCGAATGGCGTTGTAAGCGCCGACTACGCCTGCATAATATCCGAAAGCTACTAAACGGTTTCCATCGGGACCGGTGAGGGTTTCGTGATCATAAAGTTCGATGTTTTTGTCCAATATGGCTTGAAGAAGTTTACGGTTATGGGGTTGTTTTTTGATGGTATGGGAAAAGAAAAAATATTTTTTTCCGGGAATTAAGGCTTCGACGGGCACTTCTTTAACACCGAGCAATACGTCGGCATCGGAGACGTCGTTTACTACGGGTACGCCGGCTTGTTTGTATTCGTTATCGGAGAAAGCGCGATGTGGCGAAGTTTCCGCGATAATTTCCAATCCGGGATATTTTTCCATAAGATTTCGGGCTTGCCGGGGTGTGAGCACCACGCGTCGGTCGGGGGGATTTTTTCGTTCTTTGATAAGTGCTATTTTCATTATTATATGTTTTCGGGTTGAATCCATGCAAATTTAAGGAAAAAGTGCCGGTATTTTCGGGACGGGACGTAATTGCGAAAAATTGTTTACTTTTGGTTTTATGGAAAAGAAATCCGTCATTGTTCATCCGTTTGAAGCATTTATTCCTTTGGTTTTTTTGATTGTATTGTTGATTATCAATGTTCGGATTTTTCATGATGATGCAACGTCGGGGCCGAATCAGTTTGCTTTGATTTTGGGGGGCATTGTGGCGGGCGCTATTGGTTTTACGAAGGGGATCGGCTATGATGCGATGTTGTGTAAAGTCAGTCGCAATATAGCGTCGGTTTCTGGTGCTATTATGATTTTGCTTTTTGTGGGTGCTTTGACGGGGATTTGGCTATTGAGCGGCATTATTCCCACGATGATATATTACGGTTTGGAATTGCTCAATCCCGTTTTTTTTCCGCTTTCCGCTTTGGTTATTTCCGCATTGATTTCATTGGTGATAGGAAGTTCATGGAGCACGACGGCTACAATTGGCGTAGCTATGATGGGTATTGGGACGGCATTGGGATATTCTCCCGGATTAATAGCCGGCGCGGTGATTTCGGGAGCATATTTCGGTGATAAAATTTCGCCTTTGTCCGATACGACCAATTTGGCGTCGGCGGTGGCGGGTGTGGATCTTTTTACACATGTCCGGTATATGCTTTATACGACCGTTCCTTCCATTTCGATTGCGGCGGTTTTGTTTTTGCTTTTGGGTTTGCATCACACGAGCGGAGAAATTTCCGATCACCGGCTTTTATTGCAGGAAATCAAGCGAGTTTTTCATATATCGCCCTGGTTGTTTTCGGTTCCTTTGTTGGTGATTGCGTTGATTGTGATGAAAACGCGTCCGTTGATTGCTTTGTTTGCCGGTGTGTTTGCCGGGATGTTTGCCGCATTGGTTTTCCAAAGGGATTTATTGTCGGAATTGGCCGGAGGCGGATATGAAGCGGGCGCATTTTATCGCGTGATTACCCAAGCGATTGTGGGTAAATTGTCGATTGATACGCACAATGCCATTTTAAAGGAATTGTTTACGAGCGACGGCATGACCGGGATGTTATCCACCATTTGGTTGATTATCAGTGCGATGTTTTTCGGGGGTGTTATGGAGGCTATTGGTGCATTGAAACGCATTAGCGAATTGTTATTGAGTGCATTCAAAGGAATTTTCGGCTTGTTTCTTTCCACCGATTTGACTTGCTTGTTTTTTAATGCCACCGCATCGGATCAATATCTGGCGATTGTGGTTCCGGGGAAGATGTATAAACAAGCGTTTGAAGACAAGGGATTGGCGCCGGAAAATTTAAGCCGCACTTTGGAAGATTCGGGGACGGTGACTTCGGTTTTAGTACCGTGGAATACGGGGGGTGCTTATAATTCCAAGGTGCTTGGTGTCCCTACGACGGAATATTTGCCTTATGCTTTTTTTAATTTGATAAGTCCTGTAATGACACTGATTTTTGCCGCATTTCGTATTAAAATTCGTATGCGCAAAGTATCGAGGGAAAATTTGGCCTGAAAATTGTTATCTTTGAATGTGTAAATCAATCGAATATGAGGAAAATTTATTTATTAGTCCTGTTTTCGGGGATATTTCAATTTTTGCAAGGACAATATTTCGAGCGGAAATTTGAAAGCAACGATAATGTGGATATGGTGGTAGTGACCAAGGATATGTTTTCTTTGATCAATGAAATCGGTTCATCGAAAGATGGGGATTTAAAAAATTTTTATGCACAACTGGAATATTTGGGGATGTTCGGTTCTACGGCGTCGTCGGGGGCTTTAAAGTCCGAAGCAATGCAATATGTAGCCCAAAACGGAATGAAATTATTAGTAAAAATAAAGAATCCGAATAAAATAGCCACTTTCTATTACATTCCCGATACGAAAAAAGGGTATGCCAAGGAATTGCTTCTTTTGATTGAATATTCCGGCGAGAAACGAGTTTCTGTTTTGCATGTTATGGGGCATATCAATATGAAAAAAATTTCCTTGCTGGCACTTCAAGCCACACGCATTGATCGTGATATTTTGAAGAAAGCCGAAGAATCCGTACATTAATCGTTGGTTTTTTTTTGGGCTTTGATAGATTAATGGACAGGGGTTTGGAATGTTGTTGTGGTTGTTTTTACGGATGGGTATTTTCAATAGTTCCGACGATGCTTTGAGCTATTGCCAATGAAGCTGTGGCGGCGGGTGAAGGAGCATTGACGACATAAGTGATTTTTCCTTCTTTTTCGATGATAAAATCGTCGATAAGGTTTCCGGATTTGTCCACCACTTGTGCACGAATACCCGAAGGGTGCGGAATCAAATCGGAAGGGTGAATTCCGGGTATCCAACGGGATACTTCACGGGTAAATTGCCGCTTCGACAGGGAACGAATCATTTCGCTAATACCGATTTTGCCGTAGCGTAATGCAAGTTTCCAAAATCCTGGCCAAGTGAAGGTTTCGGTGGTATCGCGCAGGTTGAAAGCGGTTTTGCGATAGGCTTCGCGGCCGAATGCCAGCACGGCATTGGGACCGGCGGTTACTTTATTGTTGATATGTCGTGTTATGTGTATACCGAGAAACGGAAATCGCGGATCGGGGACGGGGTAAACCAAACCATTAATTTTCTTTGCCTGTCCGGGTTTTAGTTTGAAATATTCACCGCGAAACGGAATAATGCGGTATTTTTTTCCGAATAAGCGGTCGCTATGCAATCCTGCACACACCACCACACGATCGGCTTTAATATTTCCCCGATTGGTAATAAGGTTAGGGCGGCCGGGTTTTTCCAACGCCAATACTTGATGATTGTAAAGTATTTCACCACCGTTGAGTGTAATGATTTCCGCCAGAGTGTCCGTTACTTTTGTAAAATCGATAACACCGGTTTGAGGGACACGAATGGCTTTTAAACCCTTGATGTGGGGTTCGTATTTAGCGATAGCTTTTTTATCCAGAATTTCCAAATCATCCAGTCCGTTTTTACGCCCGTTTTCATAGAGTTTGTATAACCTGTTAAATTCCCCGGGCGAACGGGCGACAATCAATTTTCCGCTAATACGGAAAGGAATGTCATAGAAGCGGGCAAAATGGAGTATCATTTCATAGCCTTGGCGGCAAAGGTGTGCTTTCTTGGTTCCGGGTTTATAATAGATTCCCGAGTGGATAACGCCGCTATTACGACCAGTTTGATGCAATGCATGTATGGGTTCTTTTTCAAGAACGATAATTTTGACGCCGGGAAAGTTTTTTTGAGCTTGCCAAGCGGTAGCCAATCCGACGATCCCGGCGCCAATGACAACGATATTTTTCATGGTTATTTTATTCGGCCAAAGGTAGCATTCCGTGATGGAAAATCCATGCTACAAGGTATGCAACCGGTGCGATAATGACAAATAAAGCAATGGCATACAATAAGGTAAGTTTTCCCATGCCACGCATTTTTCGAAAATCCGTGATGATTCCGATGCTTAGAAATGTGAGCATGAAGAGGAATTTCCGGAAAGAACCTTGCACCAGATGTGCGCCTTCCTTGATGGCCGGTGCAATGTCTTTGGCAAAGTAGAAAAGCGCCGTGAGTCCGAACCAAGCTACCAGATATGCCAATACGAATTTGGGTAACCTGTGCCAAAGTTCCATTTTCGGTATTTTTTTCTTGTCGCTGCGATTTTCCACTTTACGTAACCATACGATGGCCAACACAAAGGCCCAGATTCCGATAAAAATATCAATCCAAATTTTGGTAAGAATGGCGGCGCTGAGGATAGAGTCTTTATCCCAATTTTCTCCGGTTTGTTTGAGGTGCCGGGCATGGTGCAATTCGGCTAAAATGGCGCCGGCGGCGGCATCGGCACCGTCGGTTTTTACGGTCATTCCCATGGCGGCTCCGTTTACGATAGGTTCGTTGGGTGCGATGCCGACATAGGCGGGTGGTAAAATAATCAATTCAAACATGGCAAAAATGATAATCAATGTGGAAACCGCTACGGGAATAGCCGGTTTGGCGCGTATGGCGCCGGCCGTGGCAATGGAAGCCGAAACTCCGCAAATGGAGATGCCCGAGGACAAAACCGCAGCGGCATTTCGATTTAATCCGAAATATTTCCGCCCGATGAAATAAACAATCGGCCAAAATAGTAAATAGGCAACGAATGCGGCGGCGGCACCGGCGGCCGTCAGCTCATAGGTAAAACCGGCGGCTTTCATAGACATAATCGCCAATTTGGCACCTAGGAGCACAATGGCGGCTTTGATAAACCATTCGGGTTTTGCGGCTTCTTTCAGTTTTTCGGCCATAGTGGTGCCGGTGTTTCCGATAATCAAACCGGTTATCAAGGCCAAAATAAAAGCAAAACCTCCGCCCAATTGCAATCCCCAGGATAAATGATAAATTTCGAAGTAATTTTTCCCCTTAACCGTGGCATCCACGGCGGCAAAATGCGCCTCATGTCCGAGTATCCAAACGGTAAAGGTCAAAAAGAAAATGATTGTGAAGGCATAAATAAATTTTTTTAAATTCCATTTCATGAAAAAGGCCCCCGTCCCGGTCATTAATAAGAAAACAAAATACGAAAGCGCTAACACCGAGAGCGGGTGCCAATGACTATATGCATCGGATGATGTTTTCCATAGTTTAGACCAAGCAAAATCCGAGGTTAAATCGGTCCATTCCCAAATTTTCGGTTTGACCATCCAACCGACAGCGTCTATATCCCATATAAATAATAATCCCAATGCCACCAAAAACAATCCGAGCCAAGCGGCCCACCAGTCTTCGGTGTTTAACATACCCGAATACCATTTTTTGTTTGTCTGTTCTTGCTTCATATTCGTATGATTTATTTGTCTTATATATATAAAATGGTGTTGAAATAATGATTTTGATACTGATGAAACCATTGCGGTATGGTTTTCATATCAAAGCGTAGATACACTTCTATTTTTTGATCGGGAAATTTTTTTCGAATTTCTTCTGCCAATAATGTTTCCGCCGTCTTTAATTCCGTGTGACGGATGTCTATTCCGTTTCCCGTGATAATCCAATGCGGATGCCGGTAACCTAAAATGTATTCCATTCGTTTCATGAAAGAATCGTTGAATTGATGATAACGCCTAGGATAATCAATAAGGCGATGCCGGTTAAAATGCTGTAAATCACTAATTTGGTTTCCCATTTTTCCCAAGGTTCGGGGCCGGTAAAAAGATTTTTGTTCATGACTTTTGTATTTCGGTTTTCGGCTTCAAATATAAAAATCAAAATGAAATAAAAAAATGATTTAAGTAAAATTTTCATTTATTTTATCGATATAAAATTTTGTTGTGTTGTGTAATAAAATGGATAATAGGCAAATTAATATAAAATTCAGATATTTTTATAAAAAAATTTCACTAATATGTATAAATATAGGGAACTTTCGGGTATAAAGAGGAATTAATTTTAAGAATTAAGTCAAAAGGGATGGTACGGGAAAATTTATGTCATGATATCGAAATCGGTTGAATTTGTGTTATTTATCATATTCAATCCGGGTGATTTGAGGAAAATTCATTGAAATTTTTATAGTTTTGTGGGAAAAAATTTCTTATGGATTATTGGCATGTTGCAATTCCCTGGTTATTGGTAATTTTGTTTGTCATCGGTTATATTGCTATTGCCACGGAGCATTCGTTGCGGGTTGATAAGACGGTTCCGGCTTTGGTGATGGCGGCGATCTTGTGGACGGTTTTGAGTCTTGCGTTCAAAGGCGGTTGGATTTCCATTATCGACCCGGAGGGACATGTTTTTTCTTATTCGGATGGCGAAGTGGCGGAGGAAGGTTTTCGGAATATTTTGTTGCACCATTTGGCGAAGACTTCCGAGATATTGGTATTTTTGACGGGAGCGATGACGATTGTCGAGTTGATAGATTTGCACCGGGGTTTTGAGATTATAAAGGGATATATACGTACCAACAGCAAGCGTAAATTATTGTGGATTATTAGTATTTTGGCTTTTTTTCTTTCGGCGGTTATTGATAATTTGACCGCTACGATTGTTTTGATTACGCTTTTGCGCAAGCTCATTCATGACCGGAATACGAGACTTTGGTATGCTTCGATGATTGTGATTGCGGCCAATGCAGGCGGGGCATGGAGTCCTATCGGCGATGTGACGACCACGATGTTATGGATTGCCAATAAGATTTCGGTGGGTGGGTTGGTTGAGCATGTGGTGGCGCCTTCATTTTTAAATTTGGCGGTGCCGCTATTGATTGTGTCCTATTTTCCGGTTTTCAAGGGGAAAGTGCGCTATAAGAAGACCGGCGAGAAGGAGATGGAGAAACTGGAGCTATTGTTGAGTAGTAAGACTATGTTGATTGTCGGTTTGGGTTCGATAGTGATGGTGCCGGTATTTAAGGTTATCACGCATTTGCCTCCTTATATGGGGATGATGTTGGCGTTGGGTATAGTTTGGCTGGTGTCGGAAATGGTTCATCCGGAGGAGAATTTTTCGGAGGAGCGCAAGCATTTGTATTCGGCGCACCGGGCATTATCGCGCATTGAGATGTCGAGTATTTTGTTTTTCTTGGGTATATTATTGGCGGTAGCGACTTTGGAGACGGTGGTTTGGGGAAAAATTCCCATTGACGGCCGGATGGAATATGCGAATGCTTTGCAATATTTGGCTTATAAGTTGTCGGTAGTATTTCCGAGTCAAGAGATGGTGATCATTTTGTTGGGTATTTTGTCGTCCATTATTGACAATGTGCCTTTGGTTGCCGCTTCAATGAGCATGTTTAATTGGCCGTTTGATGATGTTTATTGGCATCAAATTGCATATTCGGCCGGGACGGGCGGAAGTATTTTGATTATCGGCTCGGCGGCGGGAGTAGCAGCCATGGGCATGGAAAAGATCAATTTCTTTTGGTATTTGAAAAAAATATCGTGGTTGGCTTTCCTTGGTTTTATGACCGGGTTTATTACGTTTTGGATCGAACATTTCTTTATCTGACGGTTGGTTGATGTTAAAATCGTTAAACCGTTGAACCATGCAATCGCGGGGTGAGGCCCCGTCCCGCCCGTAATTTTCTTTGAAGTGCGAAGAACAAAACCGGAAAATCCGGTGCGGGATGGAATTGTTAAACCGTTGAACCGATTAATAGCTTCGCCGCACTTTAACCTTTTACCTTTTTCCTTAATGTTTAGAGCGTTAAACCGTTGAATCGTGGAATCGTTAAATCGAATATTGGATTCGCCGCTTTGTCTCGTTTTCCGTTTCCCTTTTTTCTTCGTGATAATTCGTGCAATTCGTGGTTTATTTTCTTGCCACGAATTTCACGAATTACACTAAATCACTCCGGAAAATTGTTCATTATTCGTTAAAAAAATCTGTTTTCCCGTTTCCCATATTCCGTTAAATTTGTAAGAGGGAGTTATTTTTTTTGCCGGAAGTTTTTTATTATCATTTCACTGATTTTCAGGTAAATTTCCGTCCATTCGGGGTGATTTTGTTTGAGGTAATCCAAATGTTTTTCTATGGTATGAAGGTCATTTCGTTTGGCGGGTCCCGTAAGGGCCTCGGCGGGTGGGAGTTCGCGAAGTTTGGCAGCGGTTTCTTCGATTAACGGAAAAAGTAAATCAAAAGGAATGTTTTTACTTTTAAGTATTTCGTATGCGGCTTCATACATCCACATGGAAAAATTTGAGGCGAATACGGCGGCTACATGTAAGACTTTGCGTTCCATGTGATTGGAAATGCGCACATTTCGTGAAATGATGGCGGCCAATGTCCGGAGGACTTTCAAATCTTTTTCATGGCTAGCTTCCACGAGTATGGGAATTTCGGTCCAATCCGTTTGCCGGTTGGCCGAAAGGCTTTGGAGGGGGTAGAAAACGCCGTGTCGTTTTTGAGCGATAATATCCATGGGCAATACGCCTGAAGTATGCACGAAAATTCCTTCCACGGACGGTACTTTCCGGGAAAGTTCATTTATAGCGTCGTCCTTAACGGCGATGATATGTACCTTGGCGGGGGGTAGTTCACGGAGTGTTTTTAGCACCTGTAGTCCGGCATTTTTCCATTTTTCGGGATGGCGATTCCAAAGGCTAACAATCTTAATTTTTTCCGGATAATTAAGCATGGCTTTCGTCAGTTGACGGGCGACATTGCCACCACCAATGATGTTGACCGTAACGGGTTTCATTGTTCTTCGAATTTTAGCATGACTTTTTTGAGGCTTTCGGGCGGCCCTACGATGGTCAGGATGTCGCCGGGGCGTAGGCGTGTGTAGCCGTGAGTCATAACCGTATTGTTTCGTCGCTTGAGCGATAGTATAATGATATCATGAGGCAGTTTCAAGTCGCGGATATGAAGGCCGACCAGATCTTTGTTGCGTACTTCTACGTCCACCGTGTCGTGTCCGTCTTCTTCGTTGAGGAGAATTTCCATAGCCACGGGTGAGCGGACGCTGTGTTCGAGCATGCTTACCAATGCGGAGACGGGTTCGATGGTGCGGACTTTCAATTTTTTAAATTCATTGATATATTTAGCGCTACGGACCGAAGCGATAATTTGTTTCGGAGAGGTGTTTTCATAAAGCCATTCGGCTATTCGCAGATTGATTCGGTCTTCGGGATGAAGTAAAATAAATGCATCGATATTTTTCAGGTTCAATTTTTTCAAATAATGGGGGCTATATTCTTCGATGCGGATAATGGGAATATCGTTGTTTTCAATTTCTTTTTGTGTGGTTATGATTTTCACCTGCCAACCTTTCCTTACTAGTGATTTGGCTAGTGCCAGCGAGATATTATCGTAGGAAAAGATAACGGCCGCCTTGCCTTTGTCTTCCCGGAAAATCTTGGGTTTTTTATGGGCCTCGTGAACGAAGTTAAGAGAAAATTTAAACAATGGAGGTCCCAATATTTGACTTAAAACGATAATGGCAATGACAATGGTTTCGAATTCATGTCCCCAATGGTCGAAGGTTTCGCCTACCAGTGCCGCCAGTCCGATGGCAACGCCGGCTTGGGTGATGTAGGGCATCCAAGCTACGGGAATATAGCGTCGCGGGTCTTTGGACCAAATTACGCCGATACTACTGCCAATGATTAACGTAATGGCACGAAGCAAGAATAAAATCATTGCAAGGAGAAAAACTTTAAGCAGGGTTTGGATACTCAATCCGGCGCCGGTCAAGGTGAAGAAGAGGATGAGGATATAAGGAATGACTTCTTCGATGATTTCTTCGAATTCGGCGCGGTAGGGTGTATAATTTACCACGTAAAAACTGGCTATAATAGCCATAAGTAGCGGTTCGGTTTCAAAGGAGTGTTTAAAAATTCGACCGGTAAACAATGCCAGTTCGTGGCTGAAAAAATATATGCCATAACCTGTTATTAATACCAATGCGGTTTTCAGAAAGAATGACCATTTGAATTTCAATACCGCTTTGAGTAGCATACCGAAAAAAATTCCGATGAGAATACTAATAAGGATTTCAAAAAGGAGCAAAAGGAAGAAGGTGCCGTCGAGCGGATGTCCATTAACGACGGTTTTGGCTATGGAGTAGGTGATGGCAAACAATACGATCACCAGCACATCCATGATAATGGTGGTTCCAAGGACGGTTTTGGTGAAGGGCCCGCGGGCGCGCATTTCGTTAATTATTGCAATGGCTGATGAAGGAGAACGAGCGATGAAAATACTGCCGAATAAAGCCGCCACTACCAATTTTTGCATATTGCCGAGATGTTGCATGAAATATATTTTGTCGGCAATGAGATATATAAAAAATGTGGTGAGCAGGAAGGTTACGGGCAATTGCGACCAGACCATTCGATTGATGCTTTTGATGCGGCTTCGCATTCCGGAAATATGCAATTCGGCGCCGGCGGAAAAGGCGATAATCGCCAAGGAAAGGTCGATGATAAAATCCAATTTTTGAACGGCGTCTTCGGGGATATATTTCAAGAGTGAATTTCCGGCCAGAATGCCTATTAAAATTAGTCCGGTGATGAGGGGGAATTTGTATTTTTTTTGCAAAAACCGTGCGATTTGATATCCGGCCACGGACACCAGAAGAAATCCCGTAAAGTATTTTAAATCCAGTAGTAAAATGTCGGTCATAGCTTACTTGAAGTATAAGTTGAGTTTGGTTACAAATGCTTTTATGGCTTGGTTATCTTTGATGATTAATTCCAATTTTTCTTTATCGGTTAAAAATCGGACGGGAATGTTTTTTTGTTCCCGGGATTTGATACGTTTGGTTTTGAGTTCGATATAATCGTTTTGTAAACGTTCTTGAAGGAATTTCAACAGGCGGTTTGATAATTGATTGAATTCGTTTTCGCTAATGGCGCTGTCGAAACTGAAAAGGAGAATATTTCCGTTGACTTGAGGGTTGCTGTTTTGAAGCAGAGCCAATTTGCTTTTTTCATTGTTTTGCTTGAGTAAATCGAGGAAAGATTGAAAAGCTTGTTTGAAGTCCGCTTCACTGAACGGGTTATTTTTACGTTGTCGTTGAGTGTTGCGGACGGTTTTCATGATGTTGTTTAAACTCAGGTTGCCGGATATCGGGTTTGTATTTTCCGGTTGTTGAGTTTGAGGCGGATTTTTTTTGTTTTCGCTTGGTGTGTCGGTTTTTTGCGGTGTATTATGTGGGTGGGTGTTGGCTGGCTGTGACGGAGGTTTGTCGTTTGCAAACGATGTTTCGGAGGAAGGAGATTTAGGGGTTTGGTTTTTTTTTTTTTCGAAAGCACACCGGCTAGTTTAAAGAGCAGTATTTCGACGAGCAACCTCGGATTTTGACTTGATTTGAATTGGATGTCGGTTTGTGAAGCCTGTTCGATGGCTTGAAGTAAATTTCGGTTATCGAATAATTGTGCATGTTCGATGTAGCGATTTTTTATTTCTTCGCCGGTTTCCACAAGTCCTGCCGTAGCCGGATTTCGAGCCATAAGCAAGTCGCGTAAATGCGTGGACAAACCGCCTATGAAGTGATGAATATCGATACCTTTATCGACCAATTCGTTAAAATAGAGGATGAGTTTTTTTTCGTTGTTTTCGGAGATCAGGGATGTTATGTTGAAGTAGATGTCATAATCCAGGATACCGAGATATTCGGCCACCAATTGTCGTGTGATATGTTCGTTTCCGAGAGATATGATTTTATCGAAAGCGGAGAGGGCGTCTCGCAAAGCACCGTCGGCACTGCGGGCGATGAGCATAAGGGCATCGTCATCGGCTCGGATTCCTTCCAGAGAAGCGATTTTTTTCAGGTGTTTTCGGATGTCTTCGGTGTTGATTCGTTTGAAGTCGAAGATTTGGCAGCGTGACAGGATGGTTGCGGGGATTTTGTGTTTTTCGGTGGTGGCGAGGATAAAAATCGCATGTTCGGGCGGTTCTTCCAAGGTTTTTAGGAAAGCGTTGAAAGCCGATGTGCTGAGCATGTGCACTTCGTCGATGATGTAGACTTTATATTTTCCTACATGTGGTGGGATGCGCACTTGTTCGGTGAGTTCGCGAATATCGTCCACGGAGTTGTTGGAAGCGGCGTCCAGTTCAAAAATATTAAAAGATAAATCTTGTTCGGGATTGTCGAGGTATGCTTTATTGACTTCTTTGGCCATGATACGGGCGCAAGTGGTTTTGCCGACGCCGCGTGGTCCGGTAAACAAAAGGGCTTGTGCCAACCGGTTTTGTTCGATGGCTTTTTGTAGTATTTTGGTAACGGCCTGTTGACCGACTACTTCGTCGAATTTTTGTGGTCTGTATTTTCGTGCGGAAACGACGTAGCTCATAATGTTTTTTAAATGAAATACGGTGTTTAGAAGCAAAGATAGTTTTTTTTGATAAATATTAGTGAGGTATTATTGCGGGAAGACGGGAAAAATTGTAGTTTTACGTCATTTAAAATGTATCATGAAAAAAAAATTGTTGCTACTGTTTTTATTGAGTATTGCTTGTAATCGTTCCGGGCCAAAAGTGTTTGACGGGCATGCTTTGGGAACCACTTATCATATTGTAATCACGGGTGATGGCAAAAAGATACGTCAAAAAGATATCGACAAGCTTATTGCTTCACTAAATGCGTCGTTGTCCACTTATCAGCGTCAATCATTATTATCGGCATTTAATCGCGGCGAAGCCATTATTCCCGGCGAACATATCTTATATGTGATGGGCGAGGCGGGGAAAATTTATCGTGATACGAAAGGAATATATGATCCGACGGTGGGTGTTTTGGTGAACGCTTGGGGTTTTGGTCCGGGTAAAAGAATCAAAGGTATCGAGCATGATTCGCTCATGGTGGATTCGTTACGAAGTTTGGTGGGTTTCGATATGATTTATGTGGATGGAAACGGACGGTTGAGGAAGCGAAAAAAAGGTATGTTTTTGGATTTTAATTCTATTGCCAAAGGATATGTAATCGATAGAATAGGGGCGCTTATCCGTTCGCGCGGGTATGACAACTTTTTGGTGGAATTGGGTGGGGAAGTGATTGCTTCCGGTATCAATGAAACCGAAAATCGCCCTTGGCGAGTGGGTATAGACTATCCGGTTGCGGGAAATTCGTCCGAAATTGCTTATTTGGAGATGCGGGATCGGGCATTGGCTACATCGGGAAATTATCGTAAGTTTCGCATTGATCCCGGGACCGGGCGAAAATATGTGCATACGATAAATCCTTTGACGGGTTATCCGGCGGTGAGTCATTTGTTAAGTGCATCGGTAACGGCGCCTAATTGCACGGTAGCCGACGGTTGGGCGACGGCATGTATGGCGGGTGGATTTGAAAAGGCCAAATCTTGGATTTTATCGAAAGATTTTCTGGAAGGTATTTTGATATATAGCGATAGTTTGGGAAAAATTAAGGTTTGGTATTCGCCGGGATTGGAAGGGAAATTGGTTCTTGAGAAGGAAATATGAGGTATATGGGGTGTAGTGAAAATTTTACTCCGGTATGGCTAAGATGAGGATGTATTTTTCATTGATTTTCAATAAGTTGTCGGATTCTTATTTTATGATTATGACACCATTGAATAAATTCACAAAGCTTCGTAATTTATTCCGAAGGTGTCTCCGTGATTCAGATCGCCGTATTTAAAGCCGCGGATAAACCAACGCATGCGTTGGTTGGAAGTACCGTGAGTGAAGGCGTCGGGGACCACATAACCTTGATATTTCTTTTGTAAGCGGTCGTCACCTACGGCTTGGGCGGCACCTATGGCTTCTTCAATATCGCCCGGCTCCAGAACGTGTTTGGTCTTTTCGATATTTTTGGCCCAAACGCCCGCCAGATAATCGGCTTGTAATTCGAGGCGAACGGACAGTTTGTTAAATTCGCGTTTGCTCATTCGCCGGCGCAGTTGTTCCACTTTTCCGGTAATTCCGAGTAATTTTTGAACATGGTGTCCCACTTCGTGTGCGATGATATAGGCGATTGCAAAATCACCGCCGGCACCGAATCGTCGCTTCAATTCGCGAAAGAAATCCAAGTCTACATAAATTTTTTCGTCGGCGGGGCAATAAAACGGTCCCGTAGCCGATTGCGCCCAACCGCATCCCGCTTGAGTCATCCCCGAATAAATCACCAGAGTGGGGTAGCGGTATTGTGCTTGCAGGTCGTGTTTGAAAATGCTGTCCCATACATCTTCGGTGTCTTTGAAAACCACTTTGACGAATTGTGTCAATTCGTCGGTTTTTTGTTGGCCTTGCGTTTGATGTGTGGGAACGGTTTTCGGATTAATTGGTAATTGTTCGGGCGGTTCGCCGGTTAGTAAAGTGTATGCCAAATAAAACAATAGGGCACCGATACTGATTCCTCCAACCGTTTTGGTTGTCCGGTTACCTCGTCGGTCTTCTATGTGACGGCTTTCGCTTCTTCCTCTCCAGCGCATGTTTGTTTTTCTTTAAAAGAACAGGCAATTTTAGGGAAAATTTACCGAATTTAAAAATACGATTGTCGGTTTGCTGCGGGAGATTTTATGCAAAATATGTCGAATGATATTTGCTATTCCTGATTGAAGGGTTAATTTTGTGAAAAATTTTTTGGCGATGCATGCCGGAAGACACGAGCGATGGTTCAGATGGGCTGTGAAATTTCATAAATGGCGATATCGCCACATAAGTGATGAGACCTACATGGCTATACTGAGTATTATAATCGGTATTGTGGGTGGACTGGTGGCGGTTACCATAAAAAACCTGACTCATTTTATCGAATATTTTTTGCAGGAGACATTTATTAAGCGGATTTATTTAACGTGGTATTTTATTTTTCCCATAGCCGGGATAGGGTTTACGGTTTTTATTGTTAGGAAACTGATCAAGCGTCCCGTTGATGACGGAATTCCGGTTATTTTATATTCGATAATGAAATTGAAAAGCCTAATTCCGGGATATCATACATTTGCTTCGTTGGTAACGGCACCCATTACGGTGGGTTTCGGTGGTTCGGTGGGTTTGGAAGGTCCGTCGGCATTGACCGGTGCGGCGATAGGTTCGCGCACGGCAAAGCTTTTGCATCTGCATTTGCGACAGAGGAATTTATTGATTGCAGCGGCTACGGCGGGTACTTTTTCGGCCATTTTCAAAGCGCCGGTTGCCGGCATTATGTTTGTTATTGAAGTTTTGAGTTTCGATTTGACCATGACCAGTATGGTGCCGCTCATTTTGGCGTCCGTTTCGGGAATTTTAACCAGTTATTTCTTTTTGGGAAAAAATATTTTGTTGCATTTTGAATTAAAAAATCCTTATACGTTTTCGGAAATTCCGTTTTTTATATTGTTAGGTTTGACATCGGCCACAACTTCCATTTATTTTATTAAGGTTTATTTTTGGATAGGAAGGTTGTTCGATAAAATAAATGCAGTATGGAAAAAATGGCTTTCGGGCGGTATTCTTTTGGGGGTTTTACTGTTTTCATTGCCGGCACTTTACGGTGAAGGTTATGATGTGATTAATCATTTGTTGGAAGGAAATTATCATTATGTGGTCAATCAATTTCCCATAGCGATTAACCATAACGATTTGCATTGGGTGATTTTGGTGATGATTCTGTTGGTAAGTTTTAAAGTGGTGGGTATGGCTTTTACGCTGCATTCGGGAGGAATAGGCGGTGTATTTGCGCCTACCTTGTTTACGGGCGGGGTTTCGGGTTATGTGCTTGCCATGGTGATAAATTATTTGGGTTTTTTCTCGTATGAATTACCTACGGAAAATTTTGCTTTGGTAGGAATGGCCGGTGCCATTGCAGGGGTGGTTCAAGCTCCTTTAATGGCTATTTTCCTCATTACGGAACTCACGGGCGGACACACACTCATGGTGCCTTTGATGATTGTGTCCACTTTATCGTATCTGATAACCAAGCGTTTTACAAAATACAGCATTTATACGATGCAATTAATTAACAAAAGCCCTATTCCCACGCATAATAAAGATTATTTTGCAGGGATTTTAATCGATTGGGAAGAAGTGCTGGAAAATAATTTTTTACCGGTCACTCCGGATATGAAATTGGGTGCTATGTTGATGAATACGGTTACACGTTCGAAGCGGAATATTTTTCCCGTGCTTGATGAAGAACATCATTTGATTGGCGTGGTGTCGATGGATGATATTCGCCATATTATGTTTAACCGTGAATTGTATGATAAATTGAAAATCAGGGATTTGATGCATCGACCGCCTGATTATATTTTGTTTAAACGGGATGATTTCCAAAAGGTCATGCAGCGTTTTCAGGAAACGGGTGCGTGGAATTTACCTGTGATTAAAGAAGATGGAACTTATGTCGGATTTTTATCCAAATCGAAACTGTTGAGTGTTTATAGGAAAAAATTATTGGAGATTACATCGGAATAGTGAATGCCGGAGTCAAAATCGTTAAACCGTTGAACCATGCAATCGCGGGGTGAAGCCCCGTCCCGCCCGTAATTTTCTTTGAAGTGCGAAGAACAAAACCGGAAAATCCGGTGCGGGATGGAATTGTTAAACCGTTGAATCGTTAAACCGTTAAATCGAATAATGGCTTCGCCGCGCTTTTCCCTTTCTCCTTTTCCCTTTTCCCGTTTCCCTACCGCACCGTTTTTTTATGCTTGCCATCTAACTCAGCATAAAAAAAGGCGATTGAGATTAGGCATTCTTCATTTGCCGCGCACTTTCAAAATCTTCTCCATTCTGTAAAAACATTAAAATTATTATTTTGCTTCGGTTCGTTTTGTTTAAAGGTGACTTGATAATATTATTGCCGAATGTGAGAAATCTATTTTTCGGGTTTTATGCGATAAAACAAAACGAGTGAAAACTAACATTTATCAGTTCCGAACCGGGCATAATTAATCCGAAAAATTTTACCTTTGGAAAAAATAAATGACATATGAAAGATCAACTCTTAAATAGATTTTTAAAATACGTTAAAATCGATTCGCAATCCGATCCGGAATCCGATACTACGCCTAGCACCGAAAAACAATGGAAAATTGCACGTATACTGAAAAACGATTTGGAAGAAATAGGCATGCAGGATGTGGAAATCGATCAATACGGATATGTTTATGCCACGCTTCCTTCAAATGTGAATTATGAAGTGCCGGTGATTGGTTTTATTGCTCATTACGATACTACGCCGGACTATAACGGAACGGGTGTCAATCCACAGATTCATGAAAATTATGATGGCGGCGAGATTGTTTTGAACCGGGAAAAAAATCTTGTTCTTTCGCCGGAATATTTTCCCGAATTGAAAAAATTTAAGGGGCAAACCTTGATTACCACCGACGGAAACACCTTGCTGGGTGCCGATGACAAAGCAGGCGTGACCGAAATTATGGAAGCCCTGAAATATTTGATTAAACACCCCGAAGTCAAGCACGGTAAAATCCGTGTGGCGTTCAATCCCGACGAAGAAATAGGACGCGGGGCGCATAAATTCGATGTAGAGAAATTCGGTGCCGAATGGGCATATACTATGGACGGGTCGGATGTAGGTGAATTGGAATATGAAAATTTCAATGCCGCAGGAGCCAAAGTAATTATTGAAGGTAAAAGCGTGCATCCGGGCTATGCCAAAAACAAAATGATCAATTCCATTTTGATTGCCAATGAGTTTATGTCGGCTTTTCCCGGGGACGAAGTTCCGGAACGCACCGAGGGATACGAAGGGTTTTACCATATTCTAAGCATTAACGGGGTGACGGAGCGAACGGAGATGTATTACATTATCCGTGATTTCGATAAAGAAAATTTCGAAAAACGTAAAGCTTTTTTCTTACAAGTGGCCGACAATATTAATAAACGTTTCGGGCACGAAGTGGTGAAAGTGGAAATGCAAGATCAATATTATAATATGCGCGAAAAAATAGAACCGAACATGCATATTATCGATATTGCCGAACAAAGCATGAAGGAATTGGGAATTCGTCCGAAAATAAAGCCGATACGGGGCGGAACCGATGGCGCGCAATTGTCTTTCAAAGGTTTACCGTGTCCCAATATTTTTGCAGGCGGATTGAATTTTCACGGTCCTTATGAATATGTTTCACTCGAATCGATGCATTTGGCTAAGGATTTGATTGTGAAAATAGCGGAAAATACGGCTAAAAAATATTCATCATGAAATTTAACGGAAAAATTTTTCTGATTAGCAGTGTTTATCTGTTTGTTTTATCCTGTTTATATATGCATGCCAAAGGGATGTTGACGGAGGATAAGCGCGTGTTATGGGGTGTGGCTTTATTTGCAGTGATAGCTTCGATGATCTTGGGATTTTATGAAGGTATTATCGGTCAAATTTTGCGAAAGGATTCCATTCCTATGGAAAACCTGAAAAATGCCACGATAAATTGGAACCGCTACGGTATTAATTTTTTGATTTGGGGTGGAATTTTCGGCGTTTTAAACGGTTATTTTTTAAATCATAACCAATGGGACCCTTATGGATTTGCCTTTTTCTTTTTGACGGTTGGTTTTTTGATTGCGGTTATTAAGTATTTGAAAGACAAAGCGATAGTTGATTACGTTAAAGCCAAAAAGTAATTTAAAAAATGCTCAAAACCAAATATTATATACATCGGCATATCGGCCCCGGCGAACGGGAAATTACCGCAATGCTTGAAGCATTGGGATTGGAATCCTTGGAGGATTTGCTCTATGAAACCATTCCGGATGAAATTCGCTTGCAAGAAGATTTAAACCTTCCCGGTTCATTGACCGAAGAAGAATTGGAAGCCGATTTTGAAGATATGGCCGGGCGTAACCGGGTTTTTCGGTCAATGATCGGTTATGGATACTACGGCACGAAAATGCCCGGGGTCATAAGACGAAATATTTTGGAGAATCCTTCATGGTATACGGCCTATACGCCTTATCAAGCGGAAATTTCTCAAGGGCGATTGGAGGCATTGATTAATTATCAGACCATGTTGGTGGAATTGACGGGCTTGGATTTGGCCAATGCTTCTTTGTTGGATGATGCCACGGCGGCCGCGGAAGCCATGTTGATGTTATATCATCTTCGCGACCGTGAGCAAAAAAAAGCAGGAATAAAAAAGTTTTTTGTGGCTTCCAATATTTTTCCACATATAGCCGAAGTGATCAGAACACGGGCCCGCTTCAAGGGAATTGAATTAATAACTGGAGATATTGAAACATTCGAACCGGACGAAAACTTTTTCGGTGCCATTTGGCAGTTTCCGTCTAGAACCGGAGAATTGTTTGATAACCGGCCTTTGATAGAAAAGTTTCAAGAGGCGGGCATTAAAACCGCCGTCATTGCCGATTTGTTAGCATTGACGTTAATGACACCGCCGGGACATCAAGGAGCGGATATCGTGGTGGGTGGTACGCAACGTTTCGGTTTACCGATGGCCTATGGCGGACCGCACACGGGTTATATGGTTGTTAAAAGCGAATACAAACGCCAAATGCCGGGTCGCATTATCGGGTTGACGGTGGATGCACAAGGGAATAAAGCATATCGAATGGCGCTTCAGACGCGCGAGCAACATATTAAACGTGAAAATGCCACGTCCAATATTTGCACTTCACAAGTTTTGATGGCTATTATCAACGGAATGTATGCCGTTTGGCACGGAAGGGAAGGATTGCAAGAAATTGCGCGTCATGTGCACCGGCAAGCGGATCGAATAGCCCGTATGCTTGAAACGGCCGGTATAAAACAACTGAATAAAACATTCTTCGATACGGTACGTTTTAAAGCGGACGTGGAACGTTTGAAAATATTGGCTTTGGATAAAGGATTGAATTTTAATTATTTCGAAGGAGGAAATACGGTTTTGATTTCCACGGACGAACTAACTACGGATCAAGATTTGGAAAAAATTGCCGAAGTTATATCGGCGTATTCCGGAAATTTTATTTCCGTTCCTTCTGTGGAGGCACTTTCCATCCCCGAAAATTTGTTGCGTGACGATCGTTTTATGTCGCAAGCGGTTTTTAACAACTACCGCACCGAAACCTCATTGATGCGTTATATCAAGCAATTGGAACGAAAGGATTTGAGCTTGACGCACAGCATGATCCCGTTGGGTTCTTGTACGATGAAATTAAATGCCTCTGCCGAAATGTTTCCGTTAACGGATAGCCGTTGGGCGAATATACATCCGTTTGTTCCACGTAATCAGGCGGAGGGTTACCGGGAATTATTCGGGCGTCTAGAGCATTATTTGGGAGAAATTACCGGCTTGCCTTATGTGAGTTTACAGCCTAATTCGGGAGCGGCGGGTGAGTATACGGGTCTTACCGTTATCAAATCATATTTTGAAAAAAACGGTCAAAGCCAACGCGATATTGCATTAATACCCGCCTCGGCGCATGGCACCAATCCCGCTTCGGCGGTGATGGCCGGAATGAAAGTGGTGGTAATCAAAACGACGGAGCAAGGCAATATTGACGTTGAGGATTTGGAGGAAAAAGCGCGCCGGTATGCCGACCGACTGGCGGTGTTTATGGTCACGTATCCTTCTACACACGGTGTTTTTGAGAAAGAAATTGTTAAAATGACTGAAATCGTGCATCGCCACGGCGGTTTGGTTTATATGGACGGCGCCAATATGAATGCACAAACGGGCTTGACTTCGCCCGCGAAAATAGGAGCCGACGTTTGTCATTTGAATTTGCATAAGACTTTCGGTATGCCCCATGGTGGCGGTGGACCCGGTGTGGGCCCCGTGGCCGTTACGGAGCCATTAAAAGACTTTTTGCCGAATCACGTATTGGTGGAAACCGGCGGACATGAAGGTCATCAAGTGGCATCGGCACCGTGGGGATCGGCCTTGCTTATGTTGATTTCCTACGGTTATATAAGACTTCTGGGACCCGAAGGATTGAAAAAATCATCGGAGATTGCGATTTTGAATGCCAATTATTTGGAAAATAAAATCGGTCGGTTTTTTCCTACGTTATTTAAAGGAGAAAAAGGACGTGTGGCACATGAATTTATAGCCGATTTGCGTGCTTTCAAGGAAAAAGGAATAACGGTTATGGACGTAGCCAAACGTTTGATGGACTACGGCTACCATGCGCCTACGGTTTCGTTTCCCGTTGCCGGAACGATGATGATCGAACCGACCGAAAGCGAAAACAAAGCGGAAATGGACCGTTTTGCCGAAGCGATGGAAAGTATTTACCGGGAGATTACGGAAGTCGCCCCCGGATATTCGGATAACCCTTTGAAAAATGCACCTCATACGCAGGAAATGGTTACCGCCGATGTGTGGTTTCATGCGTATTCGCGAAAACAAGCGGCCTTTCCGTTGGAATGGGTGAAGGACAATAAATTTTGGCCTTCCGTGACGCGTGTCGACGATGCGTACGGTGACCGGCATTTGCATTGCACTTGTGCCCCCGTTGAAAGCTATGCGGAGAAAGAAGAATAATCCGGGAAAGCGGTTGTATTTTATTGCATGGGTTTTGCCGGAACCGCTTCAGCGTTGCGTAACCGATTACAAAATATTGGCAAAAGATTTGTTTCATTCGCGGCATGCGCTGAATTCGCCGGCTCACATTACCCTGATTCCGCCTTTTTATGCCCATACGCACCAAATAGAGGCGTTACCGGAAGGATTGCGTGCGTTTACGCAAAATTTTTCACCCATTCCCGTTTCGTTAAGTGGTTTCGGAAAATTCGGCAAACGAGTTATTTTTGTGGATGTTGTTCCCAACCCCGAACTAATGGTTTTTCAAAATCAATTATATCATTGGTTTACGGAACTTTACGGAGGTGTTATCAAGTCGAATCGTTTTCATCCTCATGCTACGGTGGCTTTTCGGGATTTAACGGAAGAATTTTTTGACGAGGCTTGGGACTTCTTTTCCGCTTCCGAATGTGAAGAAGAAGCGACAATGAATGAAATTCATATATTGAAGCATGAACACAGGAAATGGCATGTGATTGAATCACTGCCATTGAAGCAAAAAGATTAAAGAAATGAACGGTTTTTGGACGGTTTTGATTTTAACCTTGATGGTTTTAGCCTTGGCTTTTGCCGGTATTGCCGTAAAAATATTGGTGAAAAAAGAAGGGAAATTCGAAGGAACTTGTGCGAGCATGAATCCCGAAACCAATCCCGACGGTGAACCGTGTCAATTTTGCGGACGAACCCCCGGCGAATATCATGGTAATTGTTCGCGAGAAATTTTTGAAAAAATTAAAAAAGAAAAAGAGGCTCAAGGCAAGAGAAATATTTTTAATCCGGAGGAATATTTATAAGATTAAAAAGGTTTATCGGAAATATAATTCGATTCACAAAACGGTTTGATTTTCGACTGTTTTCTGAGAAAGATTTGCGCTTTTCGTGCAACAAAATATTGCCGAATCATTGCAAAAAGTTTATTTTTTTTTGCTCGTTAACATTGTTAAGTGGTTGGTAATGAGCGGATTGTGTTTGAAATTCGATATTTTTGTCAATTTTAGAAATAGTGTTTTGATATAAATAAAAATTTGTATATTTGCATCGTAAAGTCTCGCTTGGTGTTATTATATTATGCAAGAATCTGTTCGGCGAGTATTAGTCTAACATAACGGGTATACTATCCCGGATGTAGTGAAATGTAATTTAATTACATTTTTACAAAAAGATAGAATTGTCAATTCAAAAGCCGAACAGATGATAAATTTTAATGCACACATTAAATCCCGGAAATTTTCGACGGATATGCAAGGTATTCATGCTATCCGGTTAATGCATGTATGGTTATTCGTATATAACATAAAAATGGAAATACATATTAACCTTAATGTTTTATTAGTTATGCAACTTGAGACTTTTTTGGCAATGGCTTATATAGCCAAGTTTCGGAAAGTAATTTCCGAATCGAAACATGAGTATGATTTGCTCATGTTCTTAGCAAAAGTAGGCATATATGAATATGCCGTCATACAAAATTTGGAGAAAATTTTGATGGAAACAGCGCAAGAGGTTGATTTTCAGACCTTTGTGCTGGAATCTTTCTCATTGGCTGAATTTTATAGCAAAAAAATGAGAAAGAATATCGTAGTATTGGTCAAATACTACGTTGTTCCCGTGTCGGAGGTATGGGAACGATTATACGGCCCTCTGTCCGTTGAGGACCGTCAATTAATCAAATTGTTGGTCACGGACTGACAATTTAGCCGTCAAGAAAGTCGCTAAAAGGGCGACTTTCTTTTTTCTTATTTTTTAAGCTTTGTGGTGAGTGAGTGTTTGTGCGCGCGACATGATTTGCGCGAAGTTTTCCCGGAATGTTCGGCGGCGCATTACGTTTGCGGAATTTAAGGTGATTTTGTGTGTGAAGCATTTTCAAGGCATGAATACAATGGAGATTAATCGTTTTGCAACCGGTTACAATGTAAATAGGTGATCAGAATCGAATGGAAATGAAAAGTTATCCGTATCGGTTTTCACCGGACTATAATAGGGTTTCTTTAGCCCAACAGGGCAATAGAAAATCGTTTAGGGTAAGTTTTAATCATTTAAACGGAAAGTTTAAATTTATGAGAGAAATTCGTTTTGCACGAGCTTTGATGCGTCAAATCCGGAGCGATGTTGAAAAAAACGGATATGAAATTATCCTTGATGATGCAAAAAAAGGAGATTATCCGTTTGTGAAGTATTATTTTATAAGGCATAATATTGAAATTTTCAGGAATTTTATGGATTTTCAATATTTTATCATTAAATTTATGGCTATGGCCAAGAAAGAAAGTGAGCAATCGGGTCAAAATTTTCTTCCTTTGGTTAAATCGATGATTCGGGTGATTGCGAGGGAATGGGATAAAGTTGTGCCTTTGCGTGGGGAGGATCATGAATTGCTTAATTGTTTATTGAACTCATGAAGTTGAACGGGGAGTCTTCCGGTCAAAAGGACGGGAGGCTTTTTTATTTATTGTTTATCTTTGTGGCAATTCCATGAAAAGACCGTCATGAAGGCTACGACCGTTTTGTTGATTATTGCACTGTATTTTTTAATGTTGATTATAATATCGTTTGTAACTGGAAAGGAGGACACCAACGAAGTTTTTTTTAGAGCCAAGCGTCAAGCGCCGTGGTATTTGGTGGCATTCGGGATGATTGGTGCGAGTTTGTCGGGGATTACGTTTATTTCCGTTCCGGGCTGGGTGGGGACCAAACAATTTTCGTATTTGCAGATGGTTTTGGGTTTTGTGGTGGGATATTTTATTATTGCCGGAGTGTTGTTGCCGTTGTATTATAAGATGAATTTAACGTCCATTTATACGTATTTGGAAGAGCGTTTCGGGCGTTCGGGTTATAAGACGGGTTCCGTATTGTTTTTGATTGCACGCACTGCGGGCGCTTCTTTACGTTTGTTTTTGGTTGCGGGAGTTTTGCAATTACTGATTTTTGACGAATGGGGCGTTCCGTTTTGGCTTACCGTAACGCTGACCATTGTTTTGATTTGGGTTTATACGGCCAAGGGAGGAATCAAGACGATTATCGTGACCGATACATTACAGACGGCTTTTATGCTCATCGCGTTATTGGTTTCGATTTATTTGATAGCCGGGCATATGCAATTGTCTTTGGGCGGTGTGGTGGATTTGGTTCGCAGGTCGGACTACAGCCAAGTATTTTTCTTTGATGATTATAACGATCCGCGATACTTTTGGAAACAATTTCTGTCCGGTGTTTTTATTGCTATTGCCATGACGGGATTGGACCAAGGAATGATGCAGAAAAATTTGACGGTTAAGACATTGAAGGATTCGCAAAAAAATATGCGTTGGTTTTCCATAGCTTTGTTTTTGGTGAATGTTTTATTTCTTTCGTTGGGAGTGATTCTGTTGGCCTATGCACAATTTCGCGGTTGGGATTTGAAGTCCATGGGAATCGAAGGAGATAAGATTTTTCCTTACATCGCCGTTAAGACGGATTTGGGATTTGCCGCCGCGTTGTTTTTTGTTTTGGGGTTGATAGCCGCCGCTTATTCCAGTGCCGATTCGTCCATGACGGCCATAACGACTTCGTTCAGTTTAGACATTTTGGATTTAAACAAGAGATATCCGCCATCGCGGCGCAAGCGAATACGTAAAATGGTGCATATCGGGGTTTCATTGTTTTTCATTGCCGTTTTGATTTTTTACAGCCAAGTAATAAAGGATAAAAGTATTATCGATTCCATATTCAAGTTTGCCGGTTATACCTACGGACCTTTATTAGGATTATTTGCCTTCGGCATTTTTACCAAGCGAAAAGTTCGAGGTTGGACTATTCCGGTTATTGCGATTTTGTCGCCGGTGTTGACCTACGGTATTTCGTTATTGCCGGATTATATGGGTTGGAAATATCAATTTGGTTTTGAATTGTTGTTGGTGAATGCCGCCATTACCTTCGCCGGGCTTTGGATTGCGGGATCCGGATTTCAAACACAAAGAAAATGAAATTGTTTACGGTAGTGATTTTGCACTACAACGCGCCTGTTTTTTTGGAAGGCGCTTTGGATAGTGTTTGTCGTGCTGCCGAGGGAATGGATGCGGAAGTTATTGTGGCGGATAATGCTTCCGCGAATTTTGACACGGTCTATTTTCGACGGCGCTATCCGAAAGTTAAATTCATTTTATTCGACCGGAACTACGGGTTTTCCAAAGGGAATAATTTGGCTATTCGGCAGGCACGAGGCGAATATGTTATTTTACTCAATCCGGATGTGTTGGTGCCGGAAAATATTTTCAAGGATTTATTGCGCCGGATTGAAGATATTCCGGATTTGGGGGTTGCCGGTGTGCGGTTGATCGACGGAACGGGAAGCTTTCTGCCCGAGAGTAAGCGTCGTATTCCGAGTTTACGCGGGGCAATTGGTAAGTTATTATTTGACGATCATAGGAAAGGTTATTATTACGATAATTTGTTGGGCGTCATTGAGGAGGGGAAGACGTATATTTTACCCGGGGCATTTATGCTGTTTCGCCGTGACCGCTTTTGGGAAACCGGAGGCTTCGACGAGCGATATTTCATGTATGGTGAAGATGTGGATTTGTCATATTCGTTTTTGAAATCCGGTTATACCAATTATTATTTCGGTTCATTGGCGGTCGTTCATTTTAAGGGAGAAAGTACGCCGGATAATTTGCAATACCGGAAATATTTTATTGAATCGAACATTAAATTTTACGAAAAATATCATTTTTCGAACGCTTTGTTGTTGAGGCCTTTGTTGAAATTGGGTTCATGGTTATTGCTCGGGAAGAAGCGAGCCGAGAAGGGGCAAATACCGAATAGATTGACGGGTAGAGAATGTATTAATTATCAGGGGAATCGACCGGAGATTGAGCAAGCGCTGAAAAAGTTATATGGCCGTGAACTTGTCCGTGGAACGGGTGTTTGCGATTCCGGGATAATCATTTATGATTTGACGGAAAATTCGTTAAAAGAAGCGATAGATAAGATGTGGGGAAACCGCGGAAAAAATTTACGTTACCGTTTTGTAACGGTTGACGGAAAGTGGTTGTTCGGGAGTGATTCCGCCGCGGGGAAAGGGGAAATTGCCGGGTTGGAATGAATTGTTTATTCTGTATATTTGTAATATTTTGAAAACTTATGTCAAACCATAAACGAAAAATATGCGTAGTTGTTACGGCCCGTCCATCATACAGTCGAGTGAAGACGTTATTACAAGCCATCAAAGAACATAAAAAATTGGAACTACAATTGGTGGTTTCCGGTTCGGCGCTTTTGGACAAATACGGCAACGTGATCATATATATCGAAGGCGACGGATTTGACATTAAAGAAAAAGTTTATACCATTCTCGAAGGCGAAAATCCCACCACCATGGCTAAATCCACGGGATTGGCCATTATGGAGCTTTCGGACGTATTCCATAATTTGGATCCCGATGTGGTGGTTACCATAGCCGACCGTTACGAAACAATAGCCACCAGCATCGCCGCCGCCTATCAAAATATTCCGCTTGCACATATTCAAGGGGGGGAAGTTACGGGAAACATCGACGAAAAAGTGCGACATGCCAACACCAAATTGGCCGATATGCACTTTGTAGCCTCCGAAAAAGCCAAGGAGCGCGTGATTAAAATGGGCGAAGATCCCGAATACGTGTTCAATACGGGCTGTCCGTCCATCGACCTTGCCCGCGAAGTGGCCGAAAATCCCGCATTGGATTTCGATCCCATCGAACGGTATGGTGGTGTGGGCCACGAAATCGATTGGAAAAACGGTTATATGGTAGTAATGCAGCATCCCGTAACTACCGAATACGACAAGGCACGGCTGCATATTACCGAAACTTTACATGCCGTATATGAGTCAGGTTTGCCCACCTTTTGGTTTTGGCCCAATCCCGATGCGGGGAGCGACGGTACTTCGGGCGGCATCAGGGCATTTCGCGAAAAATACGATCCGCCAAATATCCGTTTTTTCAAGAACATGGAACCCCAGGATTTTCTCAAACTCATTGCAAATAGTAAAGTATTGGCAGGTAATTCGAGTGTAGGCATACGTGAAAGCTCGTTCTTGGGCGTGCCGGTGGTCAATATCGGCGACCGTCAGGCGGGGCGCGAACGCGGACCGAACGTTACGGACGTGGATTATGACCGGGAGCAAATCCTTCAAGCCATTCGTAAGCAATGGAATCACAGTCCTTATCCGTCCGTGCATATTTACGGCGACGGATACGCGGGCGAACGCATTGCCGGCTTGTTGGCTACCATTCCGCTTCGTTATCATAAAAGGTTGCGATATTAATATGAAAAAACTTGCCATTTTGGAAACGGATAATTTTAGTCCCGAAGTCATCCGGCTTTTGAATAATTATTTTCATGTGAATTTGAATAATGACCTTTCAGTCAAAAAAGCATTAGAGGAGTACGATATTGTGTGGTTTCGATTGGGACATCAAATAAAGGAAGGCGATTTAAAAGGATCTGTCAAGACTAAGTATATTGTAACACCGGTAACCGGATTAACTCATATCGATACGGAGGCGGCAGAAAAAAAAGGCATAAGCATCATCAGTTTGAAAGGTGAGTTTGATTTTTTAAAAGAAGTGAGAGCAACAGCCGAGCATACTATAGGTCTTGCCTTATCTTTATTAAGAAAAATCCCGTTTGCCTTTCAAAGCGTATTGCAGGGAAAATGGGACAGAGATTTATTTCGTGGGGCGGAGATTTATAAGAAAACCGTTGGAATAGTAGGGATGGGAAGATTGGGTCAAATTGTGGCGGAATATTTTAATGCTATGGGAGCTTCGATTATTTATTATGATCGCGATAAAAAAATTAAAATTCCACTTTTCACCCAAGCACCCGGCATGGATTTTTTATTGGAACAAAGCGATATTGTAAGTCTTCATATCAGTTATGAAAAAGAAAATATCGGTTTTTTTTCAGCGAACTATTTTTCAAAAATGAAACCATCGTCATTTTTTATCAATACATCAAGAGGTGAATTGATTGATGAAAAGGCTCTTTTAGATGCCCTTATGAATCGGAAAATAGCCGGCGCGGCATTGGACGTAATGTCGAATGAGTTTTCTTTTAAACGAAATCATCCTTTGATTGAATATGCTCGCCGGCACCATAATTTAATTTTAACGCCCCACATAGGAGGAAATACTTATGAGTCTTTTGAAAAAACAGAAATGTTTATAGCAAAAAAATTAATTAAGGAAGTTTATGAATAGTAATGTTTTGGTAATTATACCTGCGAGAGGAGGTTCCAAAGGAATTCCCGGGAAAAATTTGGTGAAGATTTACGGAAAAACACTTATAGAATACGCCGCTCAATGTGTAAAGGAAGCCCGTAACCCTTATTTGGATGCCGTATTAAGTAGTGATGATGAAAAAATTTTGAACCACGGAAAAGAAATCGGTTTAAACGTATCCAAAAGACCGAAAAAACTGGCCGAAGATCAATCAAATGTGGTAGATACCGTTTTATTCACTTTAAATGAATGGGAAAATAAATGGAAAAAAAAATATGATATTATTATTCTTCTTCAACCCACGTCGCCCATTAGAACAGGAAAAGATTTAGATAAAATAATCGATATGTTCGGAAATCCCGATATAAATTCGGTAATCAGTGTTGTTCCTTTAAATGAAATGCATCCGGCCAGAATGTATAAAATCAATAATGATAAATTGGAGTCTTTTCTCAAAGAATTCGAAACATTACGTCGTCAAGAAATTCCCCCTGCATATTATCGGAATGGATGTTTTTATGCAATACGGAAGAATATATTATTAAAAGAAAAAACCTTAATGCCGGAAAATAAAACGCCATATATAATGGAAGCCAAATGGTTATGTAATATTGATGAACCCATGGATTTGGAAATAGCGAAAGTTAAAATTAAACTTTGGAAAGCGGAAAAATCAAAATAATTATTCCAAATCCTCCTCCCTCAAGAAATCCCATTTTTGTTTGGACGTTTTGAGTTTTTTGCCGACCACGTCGGTAAAACGATTGGCCGGGATGCCGTAGCCCGAAGGTTTTTTGGCTTCCAAGTCTTTGAATTGTAAAATATGGCCCGCCGGTAAATTTTTGTTGACCGCCAAGGATTTTTCAAACATGCGTTTGACTTCTTCCGGCACCATCAAGCGGGATTTATCCACGGGATGGGTAAATGTTTTTTCCAAATTTCTTACGGCTTCCACCAATTGTTTGGTTTCATCGATGGTCAATGACGCCTTGCTGTCCGGCCCGAACATGCGCCGGTCGAAGACCACATGAAATTCCAGGATTTCTGCCCCTAACGTTACCGCCGCAATGCCCGTTTCCATCCGCGCCGAATGGTCCGAATAGCCCACCGGTACGCCGTAGCGGGCTTTAAGTTCGGGAATCACGTTCAGGCCGTAATTTTCCGGTTGCGTGGGATAGGCCGTGGTAGTTTGAAGAATGGAAAAATCCGTGTTTCGCCGGCGGAGGAAGTCCACCGTACGGTCCAATTCGTCCCAAGTGCTCATGCCCGATGAAATAATCATCGGCTTGCCCGTACGGGCTATTTTTTCCAGCAATAGAAAATTAGACGTATCTCCCGAACCCACCTTATAGCGCTTGACGCCCAGCCGTTCCAACAAATCCACAGCCGCATTACTAAAAGGCGTGCTGATAAATTCCAAGCCTTTTTCTTCTGCGTGGCGTTTAAGACCCGCCCATTGACCGGGCGTAAATTCCATACGTTTCCAATAATCGAAGCGAGTGGGATCTTCGAACGAAAAATTAATGCGGAACGGCTCGAAGGGCGAACTTTCGGCTTCGGCGATGTGCGTTTGAAACTTGACGGCATCTACGCCCGTTTCGGCCAATGCGTCGATATACGAATGCGCTATGCCCAGACTTCCGTCATGAGCTTGGGCTATTTCGGCGATGATATACATGTTTTTTTTGTCAAAAGTAACTTATATTTGTGGTTGGAACAAATGCAGTCCGATTCAATGAGGTATTCGGACGGCGTTTCGGAACGAATATATGAAAAATATTTTGATATTAGCAGAGTCGCTTCGTATTAATGAGACATCATCGGGTATTGTCAGTTCGACTTTTATTTCAGTATTGGCAAAACGTTATAATGTTTCCGTATTATATGTCAATGATTTTAAGTACCCGGTTACGTGGCTTGAGCGTGTGACATTATTTCCTATGGAATATACGTCGAGAAAACAATTTTTTTTTGAAAAAATTCCAAAGATAAGAGGGCTTCCTTCTATATTATACGGAAATAGCATGGAATTTAGACATAAGGTTAGAATATGGAAGGAGGCGATACGATTTCTTTTAAAAAAAAATAATTATGATTTGATAGTAGCATTAGGGTCGGGGATATCTTTTTTGCCGCATTGGTCGTTATTGGAAATTAAGTCCGATATTCCGGTCATAATGAATTTTCATGATCCTTATCCGGTATCATGGTATCCACTTCCGTACAGGAAAAAGCGAAATTGGATTTATATGAAACAGGAACAAGTTACCAAACGCATTGTAAAAAGAGCGGACTGTATTTCTTTTCCTTCGTATTTATTAAGAGATATGATGATTACTTATTTGCCTACAATAAAAGAAAAATCGTTTGTTTTTCCTCACATAGGTACACGATTGATAAAGTTACCCGAATCGGAACATGACCATGAGGTGCGCCTCCCCTTGTCGCCATTTAAAATATTACATGCTGGAACGTTACTGGAGCAAAGAAAGGCGGATTATTTGTTGGAAGCATTTCGGCGCTTACAAAAAGAAGATAAAGAATTTTTGGTCTCTTCTTCTCTCACATTTATAGGAAAAGTAAATAAAGAAAATTATAAAATAATACAAAATAATAATATTAAAAATGTACATTTCATTGACAAGAGATTGAGTTATAAAAGGACATTGGAATTATTGCAAGAGGTGGAATTGGCATTGGTTATTGAAGCGGCGGGAGACTTCAGTCCATTTATGCCGGGAAAATTGGCGGATATTTTTTATCGGGAAAAGCCGGTATTGGCATTGACCCCGGAAGTTTCGGAAGTAAGAAGGATTTTAGGCGTTAATTATCCTTATATGGCCGAACCGAATGATGTGGACGGAATATATGATGCTTTAAAGAAAGCTTGGCTTGCATGGAAGAGCGGGAAATTGAATCTGCCTGATGTCGAAAGGTTACAAAATTATGTATCGCCGGAATCTTTTTTGGAGCGATTTGATAAGATGCTCAGTCATTTAGGTTTGCGATAAAGATATGAAGTCATCACAAACGAGTTTTTCGGGAGCCGTAATATGGTCATTTTTGGATAATATATCGGGATTTTTTGTCACATTAATTGTTTCGGCCGTATTGGCCAGGCTTATTGCACCTTCGGAATTCGGATTGCTGGCAATGGTGGGTGTTTTTATCGGATTTCTTTCGGTTTTTAAGAATTTCGGATTGAACAGCTCGTTGATACATAAAAAAAATCCTACAAAACAGGAAATCGATAGTATTTTTTGGATAAGTGTTTTCATTACGGCCGGTCTATCTTTAATAATTTTTCTCGGGGCGCCCTATATAGCCCGTTTTTATGATAATCCCAGACTGACCGAAATAACTTATGGGTTGGCACTCATATTTTTTTTAGGTTCATTGTCGAGTATTCCGGATGCATTGATAAGGAAGGCGCTTGATTTCAGAACTTTTTTTCTGCGAAATATTTCCAACAAGCTAATAAGTGGTGCGATCGGGATTTTGTTGGCATTTAAGGATTTCGGGGTTTGGGCTTTGATTGCCCAGAATTTTGTTTCTACATTATATATCACTTATATCAGTTTCAGAATGGTTGAATGGCGTCCGTCTTTTTATTTAAATTTTAAAATATTGAAACCGCATTTTAATTATGGAATTCCATTAATAGCTTTAAGAATCTTTTACCACTTAACAAATAGTATAGACAGTATATTAATCGGTAAATTTTATGGTCCAACCCAACTGGCTTATTATAATAAGGCGTTTTCTTTAATGAAATTACCTTTGGGGAAGATTTCAACTTCGGTTTCGAGAGTTGTGTTTCCGTCTTTTGCTCTGATAAACAATCGAAATGAAACGATATGGAAAAAATATCTGAAACTTTTGAGTGTGACGGCATATATTTCATTTCCCCTGATGGCTATAATGTTCTTGATGGCCGACGAGATCATTTTGACCGTTTTCGGAGATAAATGGCGTGCATCCATTCCGATTTTTAAGGCTTTTGCTTTTGTCGGTGCAATACAAACGTTGACATACAGCGGGACTATTTTACAGTCCATCGGTAAAACAAAACTTTTGTTTGTGCTCAACTCCATACTCAAGGGTATAATGATTGTTTTGATAGTGGCCGGATTATATTTTTTTAAAATACCGGGTGCTATCACCGGTTATTCATTGGGTATGCTACTGGAATTGATTTTCGGTTCGTATTTCTTGGCAAAGAGTATAGCCCAAAACCCATTTGATGTATATAAGAGTATAAGCAAGGAATTCTCGATAACCTTACTTTTCACCTTTATGTTGTATTTTACAATGGAAAAATTCCGGATAGAAAATGTGCTTATTAAACTCGTGCTTATCTTTTTCGGTGGTGTATTGCCCTATCTGATTTTGAGTGCAAAGTGGAATTTGGAAGGCTATATTTTCATTCGACAAAAAACAAAAGATTTGTTATTGAAAAATAAAGGGAAGTAATTATATGCCGAAGTTATTTTATCATTTCCTCGTATCTTTGTCTTATGAAAAAAATTTTCATTATTATCCCCGACGGGGTGGGATTGCGTAATTATGCTTTGTCCGGTTTCTATACTAAAGCCCAAAAAAAATTTGACGTCGTTTATTGGAATGCAACTTCATTTCCCATAAATAAGCGTTTGGGGTTGCCCGAATTGAAAATGCCGCCTTTTGAAGCGGAATTGTTTTTGGATTTCATCAAAACGCTACGTCAACATGCCGAGGTGGAATATTACAGCCGTAAATATAAAGCCCCGGCCTATCGTTGGGGGGTTAAACTTCCTGCCGGAAAATCGTGGAAACAGAGATTCAAAAATTTTTTCATCAAGAGCGGAAAGTATTTGTTCGTTTCGCCCGGAGGTATTCGTTTTTTGCAAACTCAGTTGGAGAAAATCGCACGTTCGGGGAGTTATTATCGAGCGGTTAAGCAACAATTGGCGGAGCAACGTCCCGATTTGGTATTGAGCACACATCAACGCCCCCTAGCCGGATTAGCCCCCGTTTTAGCCGCCAAGGATTTGGGAATACCTACCTTGGGATTTATATTTTCTTGGGACAATTTACCCAAGGGAACGCTGAATATTAAAACGGAATACTATGCCGTTTGGAGCGCATATATGAAAGACGAAATGCTGCGTTATTATCCCGAAATCGATAAGTCGCGCATTCGGGTTACCGGAACACCGCAATTTGAAATGCACTTTGACAAGCGATTATTTTTATCTCGCGAAAGTTTTTTTAAACAAATCGACGCGGATCCCTCCGTCAGATGGCTACTTTTTTCGGGAGACGACAAACGAACTTCCCCTTACGATCCGGTCTTTTTGAAAGATTTGGCCACAGCCGTCAGAAAATACAATGCCAATCATACGCAACAACTGGGAATCTTGCTACGTCCCGTTCCCGTGGATTTTTCGGGCAGGTATGATGAGGTAATTGCCGGGTTTTCCGATGTCGTCAGGCTTGTTCAGCCGCTTTGGGAGAATTTAACGAAAGGTTGGGCATCGTATTTTCCTACGCGCGAGGATATGCAAATGCTTCATAATCTGGGCGAACATACCGAGGCGGTTATCAACGTCGGCTCTTCCATGGTATTTGATTTTGTTGCGCATAACAAACCGACCGTTTATCTTAATTACAATCCGACCGGAATTGATACGGACAAGTGGTCCGTCGAAAAAATTTACGGTTTGATACATTTCCGTTCCATGCCATCCGGCGAATCCGTGCTGTGGATGAATAATCCGGGAGAATGGCCCGAATTATTCGATCGAATTTTAAACGGCGATTACGACTTAACCGAAACTCGACACTGGTTTGATAAAATCAATTTGCCGCCGCAAAATCAAGCGTCTTTTCGTATTATTGCATTGATGGAAAAAATTTTGTCACGGTAGGTTATGCACATTGTTTTTCATACAAACGAGTATCCGGGAGAAGGAAGAAGTCACGGGGGCGTTGGAACTTTTGTCAAACATACGGCACATCAATTGGTTAGAAGGGGCATACACGTAACGGTTATTGGGCTCAATCATACATTCCGGGATGTGCATGAGCAAGATGGTGAAATAAATGTATTTCGCTTGGGTATATCGCGATGGAAAGCGGGAAAATTTCTCGATCACACTCGTCGAATTCTTCACAAATTGGATGAAATTCACCGGCGCCATCCTATCGACATCGTAGAAGGTTCGGAACTGACATTTGCATTTTACCCCCGTAAGACTCCCTTCAAAAAGGTCATCAGGTTACACGGCGGACATCATTTTTTTGCTTATGAATTGCATCGAAAACCCGCCCGGTGGCGTTCGTTTCAAGAAAAACGTTCGTTTCGCAATGCCGATGCTTATATCGCGGTAAGCGATTATGTAGGTCGACGGACCCAAAAATACTTGGGGATGAAGTTTCCCTATCGGGTTATATACAATACGATAAATTTTGAGGATTTTCCCGATCCGGATGAGCGGGAAGTGCTGCCGGGACGCTTGTTGTTCGTCGGAACTTTATGCGAGAAAAAAGGTATCAAACAATTGGTGCAAGCCATGCCCGAAGTCGTCCGTCAATTTCCGCAAGTCGAATTGCATGTGATTGGTCGCGATTGGTATTTTCCCGGCGGACGTTCATATAAGGAACACATAAGGTCGATAATAGATAAGTCGGTGGAGAAAAATATTGTTTTTCGGGGAGTGATGCCGCATGAGAAGGTTTTGGAGGAAATCGCCCAGGCGGATATATGTGTATACCCTTCGCATATGGAGGCCATGCCGCTGTCGTGGATTGAGGCCTTGGGATTGGGGAAACCGTTTATAGGTGGTGATATAGGACCCGGATACGAATTGGTTGAACCCGGAAAAACCGGTCTCCTTGCCGATCCGCGCAATCCCGATGATATTGCGGAAAAAATCGTTTGGATGCTAAATCATCCCGAAGAAGCCCGCCTTATGGGGCAAAACGCACGAAAAACGATGCTGGAAAAATTCAATCCCGGCAGGATCATCGAGCAAAACATTCGAACCTTTAACTCAATTGTAAACACCTAAAGTCCGATTCATTTGATTGATGCCGTTTGTCCTTCGATACGGGGAATTTTTGCTATCTTGCAACATATAATGCGCGGTTGAAATATATGTTGTGTTATCCCGGAATTGCGATAAAATGAAAACAATCCTACTGGCATTTACCATAAAAAACGGGGCTGTTTCATCCTATTTTACGGAACTGGCCGCCGAAGCCGTTCGACGAGGTTATCGTGTGGTGATTATTACGGACGGACAAAAACATGCATTGGTCGATACGACATCCAATCCGGTTATCCTTACTTGGCCGTCACCCAGGCCCACTCGCCTCCGGGATGCTTTATTCCTCTACCGGGTTATCAAGCAATACAAGCCCGTTATAAGCATTTCGATATTCGGGTCTATTAATTTGGTTACACTTGTTTCGTTTCTGACGGGAGTTTCCCGTCGATGGGCTTGGATTCGTTCATTGAGTAAGCAATTTAAGCAAAAAAAAATCCACAAATGGCGAAAAGCCCTTGTTTATCGCATGACAACCCGCCTTATCGTTAATTCGAAAGCCACTCAAAAGGATGCCTTAAAAAATTACGGACTGAACCCCCGGAAATTGCAAGTGATCTATAATGCCATATCCCTACCGGCACGTCCGCCGCAACGTAATATTGATACGAACAAAATCACCTATGCCGGACGATTACATCCCTCCAAGGGAGTGGATGTTTTGCTCAAGGCCTTTGCCCGGGTGGCTGAAACTTGTCCGCGCAAAAAGTTGTATATTTTGGGCGATGGCGAACAGATGAAATATTTGAAAAAATTGGCCGGAGAACTCGGCATAGCCAACCGGGTTTACTTCCTCGGAAGTGTTTCGCACGAGGAGGTATTGAAACATTTTTCCGAATCGCTATTTGTGGTGACACCGAGTTATTACGAAGCCTTCGGCTTTGTTATTATCGAAGCCTTTTCGACGGGAACGCCGGTTATTGGCGGCGACGCGGGTGGGCCGTCCGAAATTATTCGCCATAAGGTGGACGGCTATCTTTTTCCGCCCGGAGATGTAAAAAGCTTGTCCGGTTATATGGAAGATTTGTGCCGGCATCCCCAAAAAGCCATAAAGATGGGCGAGCAGGCCTTTTTCCGGGCACAAACAACCTTCGAATTAAAAAATGTAATCAGACAGGTGATGGATTTAATTGAAGAGGATTTGAAAAATCTTTCCTAGGCAGACAAAGATAACGGCAAATGACCGAAACATCCGACATGGTTCATAAAATAAAAGTTCTTCATATATTTGACAATAATCCCTTTATCGAACCGGCTATAAATTTTCTTACGCTCTACCAAGACGGTCAAATCGAGCATATTTTTTTGGTTCTCTATTCGCAAGAAAAGAAAAAGGTCAATGGACACGACATCATATACGTAAAAAAGAATGATACGCAACAAATTTTGGAATTGCTTGGTCAACGGGGTATCGATGCGTTGGTTTTTCACGGTTTGAGCAAATATAAACGTTCGTTTATTCTTCGTAACAAAAAGGTTCTTCAAAACTACCTGTTGGCTTGGGTAATATTCGGTTACGACTTATATACTTTGCCCTACATTAAAAATAAAATATTCGATACTCTGACTTATAAAATCTACAATGCAAAAAATTTGCCCGGAAAGCGAATGTATAATTTAGTAGCAGGTCGAAAATCCATATTTAAGATGCTTTCGAAAATTCCGTTGGAGCGATTCCCGTGGATATCCGGGCATCTGATTTCATTATCTCGAACGGCATTACGCGATTTGATTCTGGCTCGTGCCATCAAACAAATGGATATTATTTCGGGTTTTTTCGATAACGAAGTTAAGTTTATTGACGTTTTTTACGACCATTATTCATATTTGCCTTTTACATACATTCAAACAGGGGATATAAAGGATTATTTGAAGGATTCCTCCCCCAAGAACGCTGAAAAGTATATTTTGATCGGAAATTCGGATGCGATGACCAATAATCATCTCGATATACTGGAAAAATTGAAAGGCTTGGATTTGAAAGACAAGAAACTTTTGTTGCCCTTGAATTATTCGCCCGAAAGTCCTTATTCCGAATTTATTTTTGAACAAGCCAAAAAGCGCTTCGGTAAAAAGGCGAGAATTTTACGAACGTATGTGTCCAAATCGGAATATTTTACATTGCTTCGGCAATGCGAAATAGCTATATTCAACCATAAAAGACAACAAGCCGTGTCTAATCTCGTGTTTTTATTCCATAACGGTTCCAAAATATTCTTGAATCCGTCCAATCCCTTATACGAATTTTACCAAGACAAAGGTTTGATTCTGTATTCCACGGATGATATATCGGACAAGTCGTTGCAAGCATTGACCGAGGAAGAAAAACTTCATAACTCGGACACCATCAAAAAATTATACGGTGAAGAGCGAATGAAGGAATTTTTGCGGATTTTTAATGAAGGATTATTCAAATTGGCAATGAAGAAGAAAAATAAAAAATAATTCCACTGGTTTTATGAAAGATTTAACGCCCAAAATAGCATTCAATATACCTTACTACACGGGAAAAGAAATTCGTTATATTCAAGACGTTTTCGAAAGAAAATATGTGGCGGGCAATGGTTTCTACTCCAAGAAAGTTCATGATTTTTTTAAGCGAAAATGGGGGTTGAAAAACGTTTTGCTTACCACGTCCGGCACCGATGCGCTTGAAATGGCGGCGTTGTTGTTGGATATAAAACCCGGTGATGAAATCATACTGCCTTCTTATACTTTCGTGTCCACCGCTTTGGCATTTGTCAGGCAAGGAGCCGTTCCGAAATTCGTAGATTCGATGCCGGACCATCCCAACATGGATGTGCAGGCGATCGAACCTTTGATTACAGAAAAAACCAAAGCAATCGTTGTGGTTCATTATGCCGGTATGGCGGTGGATATGGACACGGTTATGGGGTTGGCAAGAAAAAACAATTTACCTGTAGTGGAAGATGCGGCGCAAGCCATCCATTCGTTTTATAAAGATAAGCCGCTGGGAAGTATAGGAGACTTGGGAATTTTTTCCTTTCACGAAACCAAAAATATCCACTGCGGCGAAGGCGGTTTATTGATTATTAATAACCGTGATTGGGTTGAAAGGGCGGAGATCGTTTGGGAAAAAGGCACTAACCGTAGCAAGTTTTTTAAAGGCGAAGTTAATAAATATGAATGGGTGGATTTGGGGTCGTCATTCCTCCCCGATGAAATGAATGCCGCATTTTTGTGGGCGCAATTGGAAGAAGTGGATAATATCCATCGGAAAAGAATGAATATCTGGAACCGATATTATGAGGGATTGAAAGATTGGGCGGATGAAAACGGGGTCATTTTACCTCGCATTCCGGAGTATGCTACGCACAATGCGCATATTTTTTATATGATACTCCCCGAACACATCCATAGGGATCAATTTATCGCTTACTTAAAAGAAAACGGAATTCATGCGGTATTTCATTATTTGGCATTGCACCGAAGTCCGTTTGGCCAAGCCTATGCAAACCTAAGAGAACCATTTCCCAATACGATAAAATATACCAATCGATTGGTAAGGTTGCCTTTGCATTTGTATCTATCAAAAAACGAAATAAATTATATCATTGAAAAAATAAAAAGATTCGGATGACATCCTTAAATTCAAAAAAGAAAGTTGCCGTAATACAACCGAATTATATTCCGTGGAAAGGATATTTCGATATCATTAATTCCGTTGACATCTTTGTATTGTATGACGATGTGCAATATACCAGAAGGGACTGGCGAAACAGAAATAAAATCAAAACACCGCAAGGCTTGAGCTGGCTTACCGTTCCCGTCAAAGCCAAAGGAACTTATTCTAAGGCCCGCATCAACGAAATATACATCGACGGAATGAAATGGAGAGAAAAACACTGGAAAGCCATAAAATTGAATTATGCAAAGGCGAAATTTTTCAATACATATAAGGATTTTTTCGAGCATTTGTATATGGATGAATATTTGCCCGGTAAACTTAGTGAAATCAATAAAATTTTTATTGAAAAAATCAATAAAATTTTAAATATTAAAACACCTATTGTTTTTTCGTCGACATTCGAAATAACCGGCTCCAAATCCGAAAGATTATTACAACTGTGCAAAAAATTAGATGCCGGTATATATTTATCCGGACCGTCGGCCAAAGTGTATTTGGACGAGCAATTGTTTAACGAACATGGTATTAAAGTCGAATGGATGGATTACAACGGTTATCCCGAATATCCTCAATTATATCCGCCGTTCGTTCACGAAGTTTCCATCATCGATTTGATTCTCAATACCGGACATAATGCCAAAATGTATATGAAGTCATTCGGAAAATATAAATCGATATGAAAATAGCTTTTTATGTTTCGGGTAACGCCTTGCGTTTAAAAAAAATTTTTAGCGTGTGGGAAGATAATCCGAATTGTTTTCCGGAGGCGTTAAATGCAATAAATTTGGTGGTTTCCGACAATCACAATCCCGAATTAAAGGAAATTTGCAATACATTCTTCGTTCCCTATTATGAACTGATCGAAAGGAAAAATTTTTCAAATAACCTTTTGAAATTTCTGACGGATTATGAAATAGATTATCTTTTTCTTTTTGCCGGTAGAATTCTAAGAGGAGAGATATTAAATAAATATCATTACAAAATTATTAACTTTCATCCTTCTTTGCTCCCTAGTTATAAGGGACTTAAAGCCATTGATAAAGCCCTGAAACAAAATGATTTGGTAACCGGAAATACAGCCCATTTTATTACCGAAAACGTGGATGAAGGCCCCTATATCATGAAATCGTTGCAATCTTTGAGACCTTTTAAAAATTACGATTATTATATGAATGATATGGTTCCTATGTTTTTTCAAATTTTTTATTGGTTGAACCAAAAGCGTTTGTTTGTGAAAAACAATCGAGTGGAAATTGAAAATGCAACGTATGAATTCGGGCGTTTTATTCCGAATTTGGAAATTGATCTCAAGCCGTTTGAATTTCTCAGTGCCAAGTAGGATGATTTTACCTGTTTATAAGTATTCGTTAAAAAATAACGATACTGCCTTTGTTGATAATTTGTTACACGATTGATTCTATCAAGGTTGAGAAGAAATGAAATTTCAGGAAATACCGCACGTTTTTACCTTTCATTTTGGGTAAAATTTAGTTATGATCCAAAGGCATCCCATAAAGCACCAACAATAGAACTTGATGCAGCCGATATACCTACGGACCGTATAAAACCTGATGCTGTGAGTGGAATTAATGCAGCGCCGCTTGTTATGACTGTAATGGCAGCGGAAAGAAAGAAGGCAAGAACTCCTGCCCCGCACCTAATGCATCGTCTAACACCACTTTGGCCGCCGGTTGATTACTTCCCAAAACATCCAAATACCCCGAATCCACCCAAAATTCTTTGTTTTTTTTCATAACGCTAATACAAGCATAAAACACTTCACAGTCAATGCCGTAATATTATATCACATATAAAACCGTGCCGGTAAATTTCTATACACACTTTTCGGGATATTACCGAAGAAATTATTTGCCGAGGATTTTTGATAATTTCTCCTTCAAAACCAATGCAATAAATTTCGTGTTCCCTACAAGATAACGTTTCCACATGCGGCGGGGTTCTTGAAGCAAGCGATAAAACCATTCGAGACCGGCTTTTTGCATCCATTGCGGCGCTCGCTTTATTTTGCCGGACACCACATCAAAGCTTCCTCCGACACCCATAATGAAAGGGATCTTTTTTAAGGTTTTTTTGTGTTTTTCAAGAAAAATTTCTTTCTTCGGCGAACTGATGGCTACAAACAAAATGTCGGCGTTGCTGTCGGCAATTTGTCGTGCGATTTTTTCTTCTTCGTCTTCGTTAAAGTAACCGTTTCGATAGCCGGCAATGATTTTTTTTCCATATTGTTCGGCATAAATATCGACTACTTTTTTGACCACTTCTTCTCGTGCGCCGAGGAAGAAAATTTTATAGCCTTTTTCCTTTGCGCGTTTTACGAGATTTTGCATCAGGTCTATACCGGCCACACGTTCTTTTAGAGGATTTCCCAAGATTTTGGAAGCCCACACCACCGCTTGACCGTCGGCGTTGATTAAATCGGCGCTGTTGACGGCTTGACGCAATTTTTCATTCGAATGCATGGCAACGATTTTGGCGGCATTTACCACCACATGGTGTAAAGGTTTTCGTTCTTTTATATGCCGGTCGATGAGGGCTAGCGTTTCCGCCATGGTCAGGTTATGAATTTTGGTGCGGAGAAATTCTACGGTTGCTATGGATTTTTCGGACATAATCATAGATTTTTTAGTAAGCGGCTAAAACCATAAAAAGTCCATGCTTGGGTCCAGCGCATATAGGGGATTTTATTGGTATAAAATTTTTTCTTTTGGTAGTAAAAATAGCCGTGCGGCGATTGCATGTATTCGATAACCCAATCGGCAACGGTTTTCGCTAAATTCAAATGGCGATGCATCAGTCCGGTTTCATCGAGTGTGACAAATAATTGTGAAGGAGCATGCATATCCACCGGAAACACTGAACGGTCGTAGTATTTCGGGATGCCTTCCGGCGAAAAAAAATTTTTCAGGTAATATTGCATACCGGCTTCAAAGGCCGGGTTGAAGCCGTTGTCTCCGGAGATTTTGCGATAGATATCGATGGCTTCCAAATTGAACCCGGTGTGAAAACTATCCACCCATTGATGATAAGATAACGTTCCGTAGGGCCAAGCGCCGTTGGGTTTTTGGTATTTAACGGAAAAGCGAATGATTTTTCGTGCTTCGTCAATCAGGTTGGGTTCTCCGGTATAGCGGTATATTAAGCTTAAGGTTTTGGCACCCAGCAATCCGGCGTTGAAAACCTGGGTTTTATCGAGCGGCGAATAGGATAGGGTATAATCACCTTCCGGGTCGTAGGTTTTATTTAAATCCTTAAGAATAAAATGTTGTGTGTCGATGGCGGCTTCGAGGAATTTTTTTTCTTGTGTAATTTCAAAAGCACGCATAAGTGCATGCGCTACGAATGAAGTGGCCACTACGGTGGGGGTTCCCGCGGGTTGGAAAAAAGCACGTGCTTGCCAATCGAAGGGGTAGCCCCAGCAAGCGCCCGAATAACCCGGGGATTGCATTGCGAGCAACCGGCCGGCCAACCGGTGAATTCTTTCGGGAATTTCTTCGTTTTTATTGAATGGATATATGAAATAATACCCCGATATAATAAGTGCCAAGCCTTTGGCATTATACACTTTCGGTACGCCGGTTAAGGGACGTAAATTGACGGGACTTCGCTTAAAGAATTGCAACCAAGCTAATCGCGCCCACTTATTGTTTTTCAGTAGCGGAAGGTTTTGAAAAAATTTTGAATTCAAGCCGTCGAAAGGATCCCAACCCCGGTAATGTTCTTTTTCAATATAACGGCGCAAACGATCAAGGCTTGTTTGAATTTTTTCTTTCATATTTCCTGTGGCAAACCGGTTTTCAGGCTGTCAAGAATTTTAAAAGTGGTTAAAGTGGTCAGATAAAGCGATTCGAAATCAATGGGGGATGCTTTTCCGTGTTCTACGGCTTCCAGAAAAGCTTTCACTTCCTGTGCATGGCCTTTTCCTGCCCATTTCAGTTTGGTATGTTTGTTATTTCGATATAAGCTTCCCGATTTGAAATCATGGATTTGACCGGTCATATTGCCCGAGAAAATTTCAATATGTTCTTTGGGTAAAGCTTTATCGCCATTGGCGGTATAGACCAAATTTCCCAAAGATCCGTCGTCGAATCGGAGGGTGACCGTTAGGTTGTCTTCCGGTGTCAATTTTTCATTATTTGTATTGATGCTTGCCGCATAAACGCTTACAGGTCTTGCTTCGGTGAAAAATTGCATTAAATCGATGAAATGGCAAACTTCGCCAATGATTCGTCCGCCACCTATGTGCGGGTTTTGCGTCCAATGTTCTTTGGGAATAAAACCGGCATTGATGCGGATATTGATAACTTTGGGTTCACCGGTGTCTCGGAATATTTCCTTCAGTTTTACTGCAACGGGCGCAAAACGCCGGTTGAAACCTACCGTGAGCAATCGATTGGTTTGTTGATAAACTTGCCGTAATTCTTCCAATTCTTCCGGGTTCATGGCAAGCGGTTTTTCCACAAAAACATGTTTGCCCGCTTTTAAGGCTTCCATGCTGTAGCTTGCATGCGTATTATGCGGAGTGGCGATGAAAACCGTATTAATCGAATTATTTCCGAATATATCTTGCGGATTGGAAGAAACTTTCGCAAAACCGAATTTTTCGCCGGCATTTTTGGCGGTAATTCCTTTGGATGTTACAACGGTATCGAGCGAGGAACCGTATTTTTTAACATTCGGGATGAGGTAATTTTGTGCAAAACTTCCGGCGCCGATAAATCCGGTAATGATTTTTCCTTCGGGTTTTGTTTCTTTAATGTGGAATAAACTTTGATGTTTATTTTCGTTTTTTTCGTATTTGAGCAGAATTCCCAAGTAGGGTTCTTGTTTTTTGCCCAAAACCAAGTCGTAGGCTTCCACGGCTCGGTCGATGTCGAAAATATGTGATATGAGCGGTTTTACATTGATTTTTTTTTGTGCCAAGAGATTGAGAAAGGCTTCCATGTTGCGTTGTTCGGTCCAGCGAACGTAGGCATAGGGATAATCGATTCCGTTTTCTTCGTATTGCACGTCGTAGCGTCCCGGTCCGTATGAAGTGGACATTTTCAGTTCAAGTTCTTTACGGTAGAAATGGGGATCGCGCGGGATGTCCGTTTTTACGGCGCCTACGAGCACGATAACACCTTTTTTTCGAGCCAATTGGGTGGCTAAGACGATGGGATCGTTAGTGGGTGTGGCGGCGGTGATGATGATTTTGTCGAAGCCGTGTCCGGAGGTGAAGTTTTCGGCTAATTTTTCCAAATTGGAATCATTACGCAGGCGTGCGGCATCGGCACCGGATTGTATGGCGAGTTCGACGTTTCGCTTCGAAAGATCGATACCGAAAACGCGCATACCGTTGGCTTTGAGCAATTGCACGGTGAGTTGGCCCAGTAGTCCCAGTCCGATGACGGCTACATTTTCGCCCAATGTAGGGTTGGCTTGTCGAATGCCTTGCATGGCAATGGCGCCTAGGGTTGTGAAGGCGGCTTCGTCGAAATCGACGGGACCGGGTATTTTGACGACCAAATTTTGCGGAACACTGACAATTTCGGCATGGGAGGCGTAATCCTGACCGGCACAGGCTACGCGGTCGCCGGGTTTGAATTTTCCGCCGGTGTCCATGGATGCCAACACGACGCCGGCGGTGCTGTATCCCAAAGCTTTGGGCGAATTCAGTTTGGTCATGACCTTGTTGAGGGTGGCTTTCAGTCCTTCTTTTTTAAGGTTTTGTAATACTTGAGCTACCAAATCGGGGCGTTGCTTGGCTTTTCCCAACAGTGATGCTTTGCCCACTTTTACGGTGCCTCGTTCGGTGCCGGCGCTAATGAGTGAAAAACGGTTTTCCACCAGCACGAATCCTTCGGTGAGTGCGGGCACCGGCACGTTATCGACGTATAATTCACCGGTTTTGAAGTTTTGTATGACTTGTTTCATATCAATCGAATAATAATTTTTTATACAAATTTAATAAGCGTATGTGAAAATCGGGTTTTTTGTAATTTTTGAATAGTATTTCTTTAGGTGTATTCAATACATAGAAAATTTTTTCTTCCAGATCCGTGAGATTATTTGATTTAAACAAGACAGTTCCCGGGGGGCGTGTGCCGGCATCAGAGGCAATAGCCGGAATACCTAGATCCAGCGCTTCTTGTAATGATAAAGGCGAACCGTCGTGTAAATTGGTTCTCACTAAAAAGCTAACATTCGGCAACATGCTCACGAGATCTTGATCGAAAACCAATTTGATGTCATTTTCAAGATGATATTCTTTAATGAGTTTATTTAGATATTTCAAATCGCTTTTTTGGCGGCTACCGATCATAAAGATCATTTTGAATTGTTTGCGGTGTTTTTGCAAAAATTGAAAAATCAAGGGAACATTATATACATTTTCCGATAAGGAAGCATTGATTTTCCAAATACTGAAAAGAAATCTTGTGCGTTTGCAAGGTGGCAATTTTATTACTTTTGTTTCGACAGGCGGCACATAGGCCGGAATAAAAGTATTTTCAATACGGTTTTCTTTTAGGAGATAATGTAATTTTTTCGAAACCGATATCAAATGAAGTCGGGATGTGTTTTTAATGAAATAAAAAAGTATTTTTTGAAGTTTTGCGGGTGCCAAACGAAGTCTATCCGAATGGATTGTAACAATGATTTGGTGGGAACTATTGATTTTGGAGTATACATAATAATAGAAAAAATGCCACAAGAAAAATTGGTGAAAATGAATAACCGGATAAGTATTTTGGAAAAGAAATTTAATATACCAGAAAGGGTTTTTACGGGTTGGAATTACATTCGTTCCGGAAGATGCATAGTGATTAAAAATGGTGTAGGGAATATTTTCCTTATCCAAGAAATATTGCATGCGCTTGATATGCATCGACATTCCGCCTAATGGTGGAGGATACGGCCCGAAAACGGCCAGTTTTTTCTTTGTTTTGTTTTTTTTGCCGGTTTGAAATAGAATAAGACCAATAAACAGAGCATAAATAACAATTCCGGTGAGCCGTTCCAGAATCGATTCGGTGAGCATGGGAAATAAAATGACAATGACTAGTGTTTGGTCGATGATTGGGTGATGACGGAAAATGTGTAAAATTATAATGAGCGTTCCAATGCTAAATAAAATCAATCCGGTCAATCCGTTATTCAATAAAAATTCCATCCATTGATTGTGTGCATTGTAGTGATTTTTGTAGGCGGAATAAAGTTTTGCCTGTTTATAGCGTTCGAATAATTCATTGCGCGGGGTGCCTGTTCCGAGGCCTGTTAACGGGTGTGTTTGTATGATATTTTTGCCGGAGATTTTCCAGAGTTTGATTCGTTGAGTTATTTGATTTTCGGAAGTGGCTTGCCAGGTTTTAGGTTTAAACCTTTTTTGAAAATAAGGAGTGGCGAATAATAACACCAAGCCGGCGGTCAAACCGATAATTATAGGAAAACGAAACCGGTAATTTCGCCGGTAAATCAAATATCCTGTTGCTATGGCCAATGCCAGAACGGGCATACGACTACTGAGAATATAAAGAATCGAGAGAAGATATAAGATGGCCAGTATGTAGGATTTTTTTTTCGTTTCAATCCATTGGTAGATGAAATATAGAATAGCAATGGATGTTAGCATTGCATAATAAGTGGTATGTCTTACAAGGATTCGGGCGAATTTGTCATAGAAAAAATAATTTCCCATTCCCTTATCATAAAGATATATGGCTTTGATTAATCCTGCAAGGGAACCTGCTATTACAGCCAAGGAGGTATATTTCCAAACAAAGAAGAAGGATTGCCGGGTTATGGGCATCACGGCCAGCACTAATGGAATTACTAATAGAGGTAGTTTGCGCTGCAATTCGGCAAGGCCGGAGGAAAAATTGCCGGAGTAAAATAATCCGATAAAATTTAACCAGAACGGAAGGCTAATCCACCAAAACCACTTGAAGTTTTGCTTCAGTCTGAGTTTTTTTTCTTGAAAATTTTTAGTAAATAATGTAATTACCGCTAAAATAATAACAGAAATGGAAATCAGGCTATACGAAGGAAATGCCAACGCCATTCCACTCATGGCAAGTGACCAGTGAAAAAGGAGTTGATGATAATTTTTGAATCGATTAATCATGCATAAGTTTTTTTATTTCGCGGGCGATTTCTTTGTATGCTTGTTTTGTGAGGTAGCGTCCGTCAGGCAAGAAAATTTGTTGTTTGTTTTTCCTAAACAATTTGTCAGTACGGATGATTTCTAAATTGGAAGCATGAATTTTTTCCAATGCCCGATTGATTTTCCGGTGGCATTCGTAGTCTTTGACTCCGGGATTGAGTGGAAAATTTATCCAAAAAATTTTTAAGGGTTTGTGACGGTTAAGGTTACTTGTCATTCGCTCAAAATAGGTTGTCAAATCTTTGACGCTCAAATACGGCTTACAGAATTCGTCGAGAAAGATAATGTAGTAATCGGCATGGGGGAGTCGAGCGGTTAAACTGTCCCATTGTTGATAAGTCAAACGGTAATTTCCTTCCATTGGATAGCCGAAAATATCGGAGTGATTTCCCAAAAACCGGAAACGGGTGTTTTCGGCTAAGAAATGTCTAAAATATTTAGCTTGATTGAAATAAATCCATTCATCGCCGAGGGTGATGATAGTTTTTCCGTTGCTTTGTTTGACCGGAATGTGGAATGCTTGTAATTCCATAGTGTCGGCAAGTTTTTCCGGAACTTGATTAATCCAACGTACGGCATTCAATTGATACCCAAATGAATCGTCGGAAGCATATATAAAGCGAAAAAAGTGTTTTTTCCGGTTTGAATCGATCAATGCGTAGGTGAAGTCAGGATTAAGTGAAATAGGTTTTTGAATGAAGTGAAAGCGTAGTAGGTCGTATGAAAAACTGTCAATATATATTGTTGCTTTTTGTGGTGTCGGATGAGCTTTGGAAAAATCCAGTTGTAGAAAAACAAATTTTTGTTGCTCTTCCCCGAAAAATAATATGATATACCATGCAAAAAGAATGCCTAGCGTATATTTCATTATTTTATGAGAAGGAAATTCGGTTTTCATGAGAGTTGGCGGAAGATTTGAGTTGATTGTATTGATACAAAATCGGATAAATCAAAACAAGAGAATACATCATATATTCCAAATTGTTTAATGAAAAAGTAAAAAGCATGTCAAAAAACAATAAAAAATAAATAATTATTATTAAAACCGGGACTTTTCGTCTGAATATGGGTGCCGTGAGGAGCAAAAAATAGAAAAAGCTTCCTATGATTCCCAGTTCCACAATGGGATGTGGTAAATAGGTGTCGGTTGTGGACAAATTTGCCCAGGCCATTTCATACCAATTGAATCCGCTTTCTTGATAATAAGGAGAATGATATTTGGTGGAGGCCGGACCGCCAAAAGCACCGATACCGCGACCGAAAAAGTTCAAATGCTTAATTTCGTCAAACATAACGCGGTATGATTCCGTCCGGGCGGTTTTCCCTTCAATAATATATGCTTGTAGGCGATATTCCATGTCTTGTACGAATTTTTTGGTTTGTTCGGGAAAATAGAAAGTGAGAATAATGGCAATCAATACAAGACCTGTTAAAACCTTTAGGAGATGTCGTCTAAAAAAATACATGATTATTACCAAAACCGATACCATGGTTTTATATGACAATGCGGAAAGAAATCCCAATACGGATGTTCCTAGAACGATTTTGCGATATTTCCCTCTGTAAAATGCATATAAAATAAAGAAAGACACGGCATTCATAAAAGCGTAAAATGCAAATTCCGTCACCAAACCCGTACCTCGTAAAATACCTCCCATGGTGCGCGCATAATAGCGAACGTTGTTAATGCGATAATAATACCACTGATCAACACCTCGTATCCAATTATAGTAATTGACCAATTGAACAAGGAAATTGAGCACCACAAATATGGCAATAAATTTAATTACCAAGGGTAAATGTTTTCTGATACAATAACCGTAGAACAATGCGGCCACCGAAAACATATAACGAATACCGTCTTCAATTCCCGCTTTGATATGAAAACTATGAAAAATGCCGTATATCCAAAAAGGTAAAAACAGTAGAAGTAAAATTAACAGATTTCGATCGGTTTTACGGCATGTGATTACGTATATCGACATATATGCAAATGACGATAGTTTCAAGATCGTGCTGACGGAGTGATTTACATTGATAAATATTGCACCTAAATAGGTCAGAAAGAAAGGAAATAAAATCCCGAAGGATTTTAGTGGTGAAGTGCGAGGGTGTGTTGTGCTACTCTCAACTTTGAGCATATCGGTTTAAAATATATTTTGTAAAAATAAGCAATAATAACGTAGAAACCAGGCTTTGCAAAACAAAAGTCCAGGCAGTACCTTTCACACCGAAATGCGAAATTAAATAATAAGCAACCGGGAACACGAATAATATAATTAATCCCGAAATCAAAGCGATGTATTTCATCTTGCCGAGGGTCAGGAAAACGGCGCCTTTCAGGGCAGCCAAGGCATTGATAAACCAACCGATTAACAACCACCGGAGCAAGGGCATGGCGCTATCATATTTCGATCCGAAAATCAAGCCGAGAAACCACGGAAGGAAAATTATCAAAATCATAACGGCCAAGGCGGCAATAAAACCAAACCAATTTTCGAACTTTCTTAGTGTTTTCCGGTATGCAACCGGGTCGGTGACTTTGGAAGCCAATTTCGGAATGATGAATTGTTGAACACTGCTAGTGAAAATATTCAATCCTTGAACGATAATTAAAGCAAATGAATATTGACCGAACAATACCCGATCGGTAATCAAATAATTGGTCATGAGATAACCGCCTTGCAATTTGATTTGATCCACGATTTGAGCCGTGAAAGCGTGTGTGGATAAATGCTTGAGGTGTTGTTTCAATCGGTCGGGAATGCCCGGATGAATCAGAGCGGAGAGACGTAATTGCAGGTCGTAGGACAGAAACAAAACAATGAGTGTCGTTGTGATAACGGATGAAAAAATGTATCCTTTCAGGTAGAAAAACCATGTCATGCTCAAAATGATGATGATGGAAAGCAATTTGCTATAAAAAACCAGCAAACTAATGCGCTTGAACTCGTGCAGCGCTTGATAGTAGCGAATGAAAAATTGCAATATAACGGCAGGAACGATGATAAGGGCATACCGGCAAAACCAATCATTCAAGTATTCGTCCATGGAAATCAATCTTGCGAATCCCCATATTTCGGCGATGACAAAAATCAATAAAGAAAAAAGAATGATATAGCGGAGTGCATAATGAAAAACCTCTTTCATATGTTGGCGATAGCGTTCATCGGGGACAATTTTCAGAATGGCAAAAATCATTCCGCCACTGCCTAATACAATGCCAATGTTCACATACGTTTCAATGGTTTTGATCACACCGACATAATAGGGGGTCATGATTTTGGCAATGAGCAAATGTGCGGCAAACACAATTAATTGCACGGAATAATTGGAAACAATCAAATGAAAAAATCCTTTTTCCCGGAGTTTTTTGAGTTCGTTAGCGGGGTTCATCGGGCTTTGATATGTTACGGTTTCAAATTTCCGGTTTTTATCCCGAACGGACAAACCGAACGATTATTATCCATTGGAAAATGATTTATGCCGGATGTCATTTTTTGTTTAAACATTCGTTGATTTTAGCGTAAAAATATGATTTTTAGCATAAGTTCTCGATGAAGCGGTTTTTACATTTGAAACAAATATTTCCGGATGAAAAAACAATCGATAAGATTCAAAAATTACTTTTATACCTTTACATTATTGTGGCTTTTATGGTATGCATTTACCACCAGCCTTCAACCGGCAGAACTGACCGTTGGAGCCGTATTATCGCTTTTCGTTGCATGGATAACGGTGAAATATTTCGATTGTTGCGATCCGATTTTAATTTATCCGGGGCGTATTGTTTATTTTGTCGGATATTTCTTTGTTTTCTTGCGGGCATTGATCAAAGCCAATTTCGACGTAGCGCGGCGCGTGATTAATCCCAAACTGCCGATTAATCCCGGTATTGTCAAATTCGAGAGCAAACTGCATAACCGTTTTGCCAAAATGGTGCTGGCCAACAGTATCACGCTTACGCCGGGTACCTTGACCGTGGACGTTATCGGCAACACGTTTTATATCCACTGGATCGACGTGAAGGGAGGCGATCCGGAAACGGCTTACAAGGAAATAGCCGAACCTTTTGAACGCATTTTACTAAAAATATACGGATGACAGCAATCGTAATCAATATCGCCTTGATGCTTATCGGAACCGCCGCCTTCATCGGGCTGTTGCGGTTTGTGAAAGGACCTACCGCCGCCGACCGTGCCGTGGCGTCCGACACACTGTCGGTCATCGGTATAGCGGGATTGGTACTATTGGCTTATGTATTTCGCCGCTACATTTACACCGACTTGGCGCTGGTGTATGCGGTCCTGGGATTTATCGGAATAATCGTCATTGCACGCTTCATAGAGCGGGCATTATAATATATAAGTTATGGAAACCGTATTACTCATTCTGCACTACGCCGGCCTGTTCCTGATACTGCTGGGAAGCGTGTTCCTGTTTCTGGGCGCTTTGGGCATTTACAGGATGCCGGATTTGTATAACCGCCTGCAAGCCGGCACCAAGGCAAGTACTTTGGGCGCCATGAGCACCATATTGGGCGTGGGCTTGATCCAGCCGTCGTGGTTTATCAAGCTGTTTATTATCGTCATATTCATTGCCTTGGCCAATCCGCTGAGTTCGCATGCACTGGCGCGAGCGTCCTACAAGGCGGGCGTCAAACCGATTATCACGTCGGATACGGACGAATATGCCGCCGTGGCCGACGAAGCGGGCAGACCGAAAACCGAAAAAAACACGCAAACGCTATGATATTCATCGTTTTTTTGGTCATTATGGCCGTCATCCTGATTGCCGCCGCCGTGTATTCGGTGGTGCAAAAGGACTTGCTATACGCCGTACTGGGAACGGGCGTGGTGAGCCTGGTGCTCTCGGTGTTTTTCTACTTGCTGCAAGCGCCTGACGTGGCCATTACCGAAGCGGCCATAGGCATCGCCTTAACCACCATTATCTTTATCATCACCATTCGCAACACCACGCGCGACGAAGACAAATACTCCGAAGACTTGATTAACCGCTTTAAACCGGAAGAAGATGCTTAAAAAAATATTCGTATTGTTTCTGCTCACCGTAACGGGCGTGGCGCTTTGGCAAAGCTTTCGCCATGCGCCTTTCGGCGAAAACCGTGTGGGTGACGTGGAAAATCCCGAAACCGTATCGGCCTTTTACCTGAAACATTCGCCGGAGACATTGCACACGGCCAACAGCGTAACGGCCATTGTGGTGAATTTCCGTGGTTTCGATACCTTGGGCGAAGTAACCGTCTTGTTCCTGGCCGCCACCGGCTTGGCAAGCATACTCTACCGCCGCAAGGAAGACGAGGAGGAAGAAGGCGGCCACCTGCCGGTGCGTGTCAAACTCAAATCGTCCACCTTGGTGCGCACGGGCGCCAAAATCCTTTTCCCGTTGATTTTGCTCTTGGGCATTTACGTGTTCGTTCACGGACACCTGACGCCGGGCGGGGGCTTCCAAGGAGGCGCCATTATTGCCACGGGATTTTTGCTCATGTTTATCACCTATAAACGATTTAACGTCAATCACAAAATCATGGTTTGGCTGGAAAGCCTGTCGGGATTGGCGTTTGTGTTGATCGGCCTTTACGGGCTGGTGGCTTACGGTTCGTTCCTGCAAAACATTCCTTGGACGGGCCGCCTGAACGATTTGATCAGCGGTGGACTTATCCCGTTGATTTACATATTTATCGGTATCAAAGTGGCTACCGAATTGACCAATGTCCTGGACACCTTGATGAACACCAAACCGCGTAAGAAATGAACAGTTTTCAAGAAGTATTTATCCGGTATCGCGAATTGATGGAAATCGCCGTGTACGGCGTGGCCATTTTGCTGATATTCATCGGCCTGTATGCCGTATTGACCAAAAAACACTTGGTGAAGGTGGTCATCGGGCTGTCCATTATGGATGCAGGCGTCAACCTGCTGTTTGTGGGCGTGGGCTACATTACCAACCATACGGCGCCTATCTTTTCGCCGGGCTACGAGGATGCGGCGGACAAAATGGTGGATCCCGTTCCGCAGGCATTGGTGCTCACGGCCATTGTGATAGGCTTTGCTGTAACGGCCTTGGCTCTTTCGTTGGTTATCCGGTTATATCGTCATCATAAAACCGCAAATATCGAACAATTAAACTCATTGCGATGGTAATCAGTCCCGTTCATTATATCGTAGCACCGCTGGCCGCAGCTTTTTTTATTCCGCTGCTCAACAAATTATATGACGACGCGGCGCGAGTGGTTCCCGGCATTGTGTTGGGCTATTTGGTGGTAGTGTCGGCCGTGCTGGTGCCGCAAGTGTTGTATAACGGTCCCATTACGGAAATCATTGCCGGCTGGCGGCCGCCGTTCGGTATCAACCTGGTGATGACGCCTTTTTCGGCCATATTGGCCCTACTGGTGTCGTTTATGGCTTTTGTGATTTGGCTCTACGGTTTCCGTTTTCGCCGCACCTTGAAAGGCGGCGTGGTGATGTATTACGAAATCCTGCAAATGATGATGACCGCCGGTGCACTGGGAATCATCCTGACGGGCGACCTGTTCAACATGTTCGTCTTTGTGGAAATCGCGGGCATTACGGCCATTTCGCTGTCGGCTTTCTACCGTGACCGCGACGGCGCCGAAGCGGGCTTCAAATATATGTTATTGGGCAGTCTGGCATCGGTGTTCCTGCTTTTGGGTATACTGCTGCTCTACACGCAAACGCATTCGCTCAATATGGCACAAATCGCCGAACGCATGCCGGCCGTGGCGCAAGGTGTGAAGATTATAGCGTTGATTTTCCTGCTGGTGTCCCTGGGCATCGAAGCCGAAATGTTTCCGCTCAACAGCTGGGCGCCGGACGCTTATTCGCAAGCGCCTTCGCCTACGAGTGCGGCCTTTGCGGCGGTGCTGGGCGTGGCGGCCGTGTATGCCTTGGCTCGTGTGAGCTACACCTTGTTTGATGCGCAATCGGTGAGTATGTTCCTGATGGTCATGGGCTTTCTGACCATGTTTTTTGCCGAAACGGCGGCCATTGCACAAACCGACCTGAAACGCATGCTGGCCTATTCGAGCATGGGGCAAATGGGCCTGGTGATGGTGGCGCTGGGCATCGGCAACGAAACGGCTTTGTTCGGGGCATTGTTCCTGATTATCAACCATGCCGTTATCAAAGCATTGCTCTTTATGACAGGCAGTTATTTTATTTACAATAACAACTCCAAACGCCTGGTGGCGCTCAATGGTATTCACAAGCGCTTGCCGTATGTGTCGTTCCTGTTTTCGCTGGGCGCATTGGCCATCATCGGTTTTCCGCCTTTTTCGGGCTTTTGGAGCAAGTTCTACATTCTGTCGGGCGCGGCCAAGCGCGAATTGTTGCCGCTCATCATCGGTATTTTGGCCATTACCATTGTGGAAATGACCTATTACCTGCGCGTCATCGGACGGATTTATTTCGGTAAGGAAGAAACCGAACCGGCATCGCACAAGCCGAGCATCAACGCCTTGGTGGCCATGACGTCCCTGGCGGTGATTATCGTGGTGTTGGGGCTCTATCCCGGCCTGATTTCCGGTTATCTGCACAAGGCAAGCATGTTCTTGCTGGATAAACAGGCTTATATTCAAAACGTATTAAGTGTAAAATAATGGATATCTACGTAGCATTATTGATATTGTTCGGCGGCGCCTTAGTAGCCTTTTTTATCGACGACCTGAACCGGCGATGGACAGGACCGGTGGCTTTGGCTTTTGCCTTGGCGGCGGCCGTGGCTTTTGCCTTGACGCCTGAGGGCCAACACTTACGCCTGTCGATCCTGGGCTTCGACTTGCATTGGCAACAGGATTCGGCGGCGCGCTTTTTCGGATGGATTGTGCTGGGACTGACGGTGCTTGCTTTAATCTATTCGGTCAAATATATGGAAGGCAAGGCGCGTTTGGGCTATTTTTATGCGGTTTTCCTGATGAGTGCCGGTGGCATGCTGGGCGTGTCGGTGAGCCGCGACCTGATTTCGTTTTTTGTGTTTTGGGAAATCATGACTTGGACGTCGTTTCTGCTGGCCATTTATAATGCCTACTACGGCGTGGAAACCAAGGGCATCAAATACATTATTTTCAGTTCCATAGGTGCCTATGCCATGCTGACTGCCATTGTGATGGCGGGGCATTATTACCACACCTACGATCTAGCCGATCTGTGGCAGGCCGGAGCGTTTTCGTTCCGTAGCTATTGGTATATTCCCGCTTCCCTGATGCTGGGATTTGCTGTAAAGGCGGCGGTGGTGCCGTTCCACGTTTGGGCGCCGGACGTATATGCCAAAACGCCGATGTCGTTTACCACCGTATTTTCGGGCGCCATGTCCAAAATGGGCGTCTTGGGCCTGCTTGTGGTGCTTACGGGCCTTTATGCCGGCGGCGGCGACGGTATGTTCTGGTTCCGCTGGATTTTGGGCTGGCTGGGCGGTATCACGGCGGTGGCGGGCACATTGCAAGCCATTCGCCAAAACGATGCCAAGTATTTGCTGGCCTATTCGTCGGTGGCGCAATTGGGCTATATCGTAACGGCCTTGGCCACGGGCACGCGCCTGGGATTGATGGCGGCGCTGTATTTGGCCGTGTTGCATGCGGCTTTTAAGGGCGCGCTGTTTATGGTGGCGGGCGCGGTGGAAAAACAAGCCGGCACTACGGATTTTCGTGAAATTTCGGGCTTGATCAAACGCATGCCTTGGACCTTCTTTGTGGCGTTGGTGTCGGTGATTTCGTTGGCGGGCGTGCCGCCGTTGGGCGGTTTTGTGGGCAAATGGTTGCTCTACGAAAGCCTGATTACCGAAACGCACAGTTATTTCCTGGTGATTGTGATATTTTTCTCGTCTACGGCCGCCTTTTTGTATGCCTACCGCTTCCTGTTCGGGCTGTTCCTGGGACAAGCCGAAGAGGAAATCAAGCAGGTGAAGGAAGCGTCGTGGTGGATGCTGCTGCCGATGCTGGTTTTGGCGGCGGTGTCGATCGTAACGGGCATGTATCCCGGATTGATATTTAAGCCGGCTGCCGACGTGCTGGCCGGATGGGGCTTGCCGGTGCCGGATTGGCATATGAGCATCTTGCTGAATAGATGGGGCAATCAAGTGGATTTGGTTACCGTCGGCTCTACGGTGGGCGTCGTGTTTGTGCTGGTGGCTATTTACATTACGTTGAAAGGCCGCAAGACCACCAAGTGGGTCAGCACGAAGGATATTTCCACGTCGGGCGAAATTCCGTCGCCGCAAGACAACCTGACCTTCCAACGGGGCTTTTTCAAACCGTTCGAACGGGCTATCGGCCGTCTGTATGATTGGGACGCCAACGGCATTTGGGAAGATTTGGGCGCGGCGTTGGAGGCGTTTTTCGGTTTTGTACGTAAAATCTACACGGGGAATGCGCAGACGTATGCGTTGTATGTGATTGTGTTTTTGGTTGTTTTGTTGATTTTTGCTAGGAGAATATTTGGGTAAATGTTGTTGAATAGTTGAATAGTTGAATAGTTGAATAGTTGAATAGATGAAGGAATGTTGTTGTATAGTTGAAAAGTTGAAAAGTTGAAAAGATGAGGGGGATGGGAAATTGTTTAACTATGATTGAAAAAGTAAAAAGAGAAAATAATAATCAATAAAAAAATAAAGATGCCTAATCAAAATAAGCCATATCGCTTTACTTTCGAGAAATTGGATGTATGGTGGAATGCTATTGCATTGGGCAAATTGGTTTATAAAATTACCAATGATTTTCCCAGGGAAGAAAGATATTCGTTTACCGATCAAGTGCGGCGAAGTGCGGTGTCCGTTTCATCCAATATAGCCGAAGGAAGCGGCAAGTCAAGTACCAAAGAGCAATCGCGATTTCTCAATATGGCTTATTCCAGTCTAATGGAATTAATGAGCCAACTTATGCTGGCCAAAGAATTGAATTATATTAATGATGAACATCTTATGGAAGTGAGAGAAAAAATTATCCATATTGCCAACCAATTGAACAATTTGAATAAATATTATCAAAATCGAACCAAAACCAAATAAGGATGAAAAAACAAAATCCAAACATACCAATAAACCAGTCGAACAAATTATCAAAAAATAATCTGTTCAACTATTCAACTGTTCAACTTTTCAACAGAAAAAGACTATGGAAAAAATAGGCATCCAACTAACCGGTATCATTATAACCACCATATTGGCCTTCACGGTAGGTATGTTTTATGGAGGTTTGCGCCGCAAGATAATCGCACGCGCTCAAAACCGTATCGGGCCGCCGGTGTGGCAGAATTTTTTGGACTTGCTCAAATTGCAGGGCAAAACCACCAACATAACGCACGGCGTGATGACGCATTTGGCGCCGGTGTGGGTGGTGGTGGCCGCCGTTACGGCCTTGCTGTTTATTCCCGTGCTGCATGCGGGGCTGTGGTTCGATAATTTTAACTTCAAAGGCGACCTGATTTTCCTGCTCTACATTATGGTATTCGGTTCGCTGGGCATGGCTTTGGGCGCCGGCGAAACGGGCAATCCCAATTCGGCCATAGGTGTTTCGCGTGGGTTGTCGCTGCTGGTGGGTTACGAAATCCCGTTCGTACTGTCGCTGGTGGCGGTGATGTTGCAATTCCATACCACGTCGCTCACCGACCTGATGCACTACCAACAGGAAACGGGCCGGTGGATCCTGCTGGAAAATCCGTTTGCCTTCCTGGCGGCATTATTTTCGGCCTTGGGTATGTTCCATTATTCGCCGTTCGACATTATCGGTGCACCGGCCGAGTTGGCTTCGGGACCGATGTCGGAATTCGGCGGCAAGTATTTGGGAACGCTTATGACGGGCGGTTCCATTTTCGCCTTTGTCAAGTTGGTATTGCTCACCGACATTTTCCTGGGCGGCGCCGGCCATCCCGGCACATTGACGGGCATCTGGGCCGTGCTGGCGGGCTTGGGCGAATTGATTGTCAAAACCTTCCTGCTCTACATGATCCCGGTGAGTATAGGCATCGTCATGCCGCGCTTCCGCACCGAGCAGGCGGTAAGGTTTTTCTGGAAATGGCCGTTGGCATTCGGCATCCTGGCCATTATTTGGGCTTTGTATAAACGAAAATATTTCAGCTAATTATAAATCAACACATTATGTCCGACACCAAAGACATACGCATCATCACGCGACCGACGAAGGAACAAATCGAGCAGGCCAAAATCGACTTTGCGCCGCGCTGTACTTCGGCGGGACGCGTCAACGATAAAGAGACGCAAAAGACGGTGGAATTCATCCTGAATTTTGCGCGCAAACATTCCCTGTTTCTGCTGGCTTACGGCACCGGCTGCGGCGCCATTGAAATTCCGGCCACGCTGACGTCCCGCTACGATGCCGAACGCTTGGGCATCCGGGGCGCCGCCACACCGCGCCAAGCCGACGTGCTGATGATCACGGGCTATTTGTCCGTCAAGACCTTGAAGCGCGTCATTCGCGTATATGAACAAATGCAGGATCCCAAATACGTGGTGGCCTTCGGCTCGTGTACCATCAACGGCGGCATGTATTTCGACAGTTACAACACCATTAAGGCCTTGGACCGCTACATTCCGGTGGATGTGTATATCGCGGGCTGTATGCCGAGGCCGGAAGCGGTGTTGAAGGGCTTTGCCAAATTGCAGGAAATGATCCAAAACGGCAACGCCGGCAACGGCGAGTGTTACCGTAAAAACCTGGATTGGTACCGCGCCAATCAACGGAAAGTGATTAAGAATTGGGATTTTCCGGATGAATACAATTGGTAGGAGAAAGGAGAAAGGGAAAAGGGGAAAGTGTTGTTGAAAAGTTGAAGAGTTGAACAGTTGAATAGATGGGACGGATGACCGGTGACAGATGACCGATGAAAATGACCGATGACAGGTGACCGATGATTGATGAAAAGTTGAAGAGTGAATAGAATTAAAAATGAAAATGAGGAAACATCCAATAAAAATAATAGTTCAAAAATGAGTAAAATTGATTGTACAAATGAAATTCAATTTGATAAAGTCTCTAATGAAGCAGATTTTAATTGTGCATTGGCAAATTACTTGAAAAATAAATTGGATGATAATTATGAAATAACTATTCAAAAGCCTTTATATTATGTTCAACAAATTAAATATTTAAAACAATCAGATAATAAAAAAGAAGATTATTTGCCTGAATATATAAATGATTATAACAGCTATAAAATTGATATACTTATACAAGAAAAAATTAAAAGTAAAAGAATTCCACGCGTAGCAATAGAACTTAAATACAATGATATAACAACACATGATTTAATTACATATAGTCATAAGTTAAACCAACATAAACTCTTGTTTCCTTACCTAAGATATGGGGTGATAATTGCCAATAAAGACAAATTAACACAAAAAATATTTAAACACGGAAAGGACTTTGATTTTATTTTCGCATTTTCCATTAAGGAAGAAAACAATAAACAATTACCTATCTTATTAAGTTTAATAAATGATGAAATTAAATATAGTGAGAAACTTGAAAAGCATTTATTTAAGAGGAATACCAATGCCATATTATTCCATAAACAATTAATTATCACAAAAAACAAGAATTATAAAATGACATGGAAACAATAATTACGAAATTAAACGAAATATTTAATGTCCGGCCGAAAATATTACGCGACCGCCAAATCACGGTGGAGGTGGATAAAAACCGTGTGTCGAGTATGTTGCTCTACCTGAAAAATCAAATGGGATTTATTCATCTGAACCATATTTCATGTGTGGATTGGATCGAGGAAGGGCAATTCGAACTGGTGTATATCGTCTGGCGGCCGGAGGATAAAACCACCGTGCTGGTCAAAACGCGCATCGACCGCGAAAATCCCGAAATGGAAAATATCGATACCATTTGGGACCAAGCGCATACCTACGAGCGCGAAATCCGTGAAATGTTCGGCATCGAATTTCCGGGCCTGAAAGCGCCGCGTGAATTTATCCTGGAAGGCTGGGAAGGTCCGCCGCCGATGCGCCGCGACTTCGACACGCGTAAATACGCCATGGAAACCTACGAAACACGTCCCGGACGTGAGGACGCACAAAACGTGCGCGAATATATCACCAAACGCACCGGCGAAAAAGTGCCGGATTTTGCGAAGAAATACTCGAGGGATTGACGGATGACCGGTGACCGGTGACGGATGTAAGTTGTTGAAAAGTTGAAGAGTTGAATAGTTGAATAAATAATCTGGAAACGGGAAATTAGATAGAATGAATAATGAACAATTAATAATGAATAATGTGATTGAAGGGATTATGTCATTCCGAGGAAAGCGAAGCGGCAGCTTGTCCCGAATTTACTTCGGGAAGGAATCTCTTTCTTATGACTATTTTCAAATGAGATTTCTCACGTTCGTTCGAAATGACAGTCTAATGTCATTCCGAGGGAAGCGACGCAAGGAGCGGCGAGGAATCTCTATGTTGGACTTTATAGGAATGAGATTCCTCACATTCGTTCGGAATGACAAAATCCTAAATCCTAAATCCCAAATCCTAAATCCTAAATCCGAATGAATGAGATTTCTCACATTCGTTCGAAATGACAAACAGGTAAATTAGAAGACATGATTAAGATAAACAAGAACAAAGAAACCACCTTATTCATCGGGCCGCAGCATCCGGGGATAACGGGGAATATGATGGTCAAATTGAAGGTGATCGGCGACACGGTGATGAGTGCCGAAACGCATATCGGCTACCTGCACCGGGCCTTTGAAAAGCTTATCGAACAACGCAACTGGTTGCAGTCCTTCACCTTGCTTTGCCGCTTCTGTGTGCCGGAGCCGGATCCCATGGAGCTGACCTACGCTCGGGCGGTGGAAGCCATCGAAGGACGCGAGGTGCCGCCGCGGGCACAATATATCCGCACTATTGTGGCCGAATTGGCACGTATCCAATCCTTCCTGCTGTGGTACGGCGGTCAGGCCGGTTCGGCGGGGCTCTATACGCTGGGGCAATGGACCGTGGGCGACCGCAACTACGTCCTGGACCTGTTCGAGGACCTGACCGGCGCGCGGATTTACCACATGTATATTTGGCCGGGCGGCGTGCGCCGCGACCTTCCCAAGGGCTGGAAAGACAAGGCGTTGCGCGTCATGGACTACTTGGAAAAACGCCTGACCGACTACAACCATCTACTCTTTGACAACGCCGTGTTCCAAAAACGGGCGCAAGGCGTGGGCATCATTCCCAAGGATAAAGCCGTGGAATGGGGCGTTACCGGTCCGCCGCTCAAAGGCACAGGCATCGCACACGACGTGCGCAAGGACGAGCCATACGCCGCTTACGGGGAGCTGGACTTCGACATTCCCACCCACGAAGGGGGCGACGTCTGGGCACGGGCATTGGTACGCCGCGACGAAATCAAACAATCCATCCGCATCGTGCGGCATGCATTGGAAAAAATGCCGGGCGGCAGCTACTATAACCGCATTCCCAATCCCATGAAATGGCGCGTGCCGAAAGGCGAAGCATGGGTCAAAACCGAAAGCGTACGCGGTGAAATCGGTTTCTACGTGGTCAGCGACGGCAGCGAAAAACCGAGACGCGTCCATCTGCGCGGCGCCGCCTATACCAACGGTATCACCGTACTGGAAAAAATCCTGCCGGGCGAAAATATCGCCGATGTGTCGTTTATCTTGAATTCATTAGGTGCGTGTCCGCCGGAAATGGAACGGTAGGACATGTTGAAAAGTTGAAAAGTTGAACAGTTGAATAGATGGGACGGATGACCGATGACCGATGAAAATGACGGATGACCGATGACCGATGGGAAATTTATTAAATAGAGTTATAAAAATGAATAACGAAAAGGAATACACGGGCGAAACCAAATTCAAATTCGAGCGCTTGCGTGTGTGGCAGGAGAGTATGGATTTTGCAGAAGAAATGCATGCTTTGGCCAATGGTTTTCCCGATAATGAAAAATTCAATTTATCATCTCAATTACGCCGCGCAGCGGATAGCATTTCTTTAAATATTGCCGAAGGATCCATTTTTCAATCCAATAAAGAACAAAATAAATTCATCGGTTATGCTATACGTTCCTTAGCCGAAACCATTACTTGCTTGCATAAAGCCAAACGAAGAAATTATATTGAAGAAGATATTTTTAATCAACATTATAAAACGGCATATAAACTAATGAACATGCTCTTAGCCTTTTCCAATTCATTAAAAAATACCGATAAAAAACGATCACCGATCACAGATCATTCATCCCAACAACACACACACCGGTCATCGGTCACCGGTCATCGGTCAAAAACCACCAATCTTCAATCCAAAAACAATCAAAAATGAGCATTATAGATCTTAAAGGCATATTAGTCCCGCTCGGTGCATTAAAGCAAATCGCCAAGGAGCCGCATACTATTCCCTATCCGGATAAGACCAAGGAGGTGTCGGACCGGTACCGGGGATTTCATTATAATGATTTGGAATTGTGTATCGGTTGCGGCAACTGTTCCACCATTTGTATGAACGAAGCCATTGACATGGTGGAAGTGGAAGGCGTGGAAGGGCAGCCGGGCGATAGCGGATTGCGTCCGCGTGTGGATTACGGGCGTTGTTGTTACTGTGCCTTGTGTGTGGACGTATGTCCCACCGGTTCGTTGAACATGACTAAGGACTTTATCAAAGTGTCACCGGATCCGTACGACTTCCTGATGATCCCGGGCAAGGATAATCCCGAAGATAAAGATCTCATCAGCTTTACGGCCGACAAAGATACCAGCCTTAACCTGTTTGACCGCGTGCCGATGCGCGAATTGGAGCCCGAAACGCGTGTCAAGTCGTTTGCAGAGGTATTTTTGGGCTATACCGAAGAAGAAGCCCGCATTGAAGCGAGCCGTTGTATCAATTGCGGTTTGTGTACGGAAAACTGTCCGGTGCATATGCACATTCCCGAATATATCAACGCCATTTCGCGCGGCGACGACGAAGCAGCCATTAAGATTATCTACGACAACAACGACCTGCCGGAAATGTGCGGTAAGGTGTGTACGCGCCGTTGCGAAAGCATTTGTTCGTTGCAAGTGCGCGGCGAGGCCGTGGCCATCCGCTGGTTGAAACGTTACGCCACCGAACGGGCTGAAAACGCCGATATGATCCGCAAAATCGTTAATCCCGAAATTCGTGAACCCAACGGTATCAAGGTAGGCATCATCGGAGCCGGTCCCGCCGGATTGACCGCCGGCTACTACCTGACCTTGAAGGGCTACGACGTTACCATATACGAAGCCAAAAAAGATCCCGGCGGTATGATTATGTACGGCATTCCCAAATACCGCCTGCCGTACGACAGTATCCAAAAACAGGTGGATTACATGGAGTCCGTGGGCGTAAAAATTCATTTTAACACCGTGGTAGGCAAGGATATTACTTTTGAAGATATTTACAACCAACACGATGCCGTATTCATGGGCATTGGATTACAGAAGGGCTGGAACCTGGGCATCGAAGGCGATGATGCCGAAGGCGTTTGGACCGCCGTCGATTTCTTGGGCAAAGTGAACGCCGGAGAACCGGTGGACATTGGCAAGAAGGTGGTCGTGGTGGGCGGTGGCGACGTGTCCATGGACAGTTCGCGCGTAAGCCGCCGCTTGGGCGCTGAAGTGGTGCAACTCTACCGCCGCCGCATCGTGGACATGCCCGCCGACGACGAGGAAATCGAAGGCGCACTGGAAGAAGGCGTGGAAATCATCGAGAAAGCCATTCCCACGCGTATCATCAAGGACGAAAACGGCCGCCTGAAAGCCATCGAATACGTACGGGCACAACTGGTCAAACCGGAAGGCGGCGGACGTCCGCGACCGGTGCCTATCGAAGGCAGCGAAACCATTATCGAATGCGACGCCGTGATTGCGGCCATCGGCCAAAAAGCGGATTTCAGCCTGCTGCCTAAGGAGGTGGAAGAAGCGCTGGAATTTGTACGTGGCAAAATCAAAGTGGACGACAACCGCTTTACGGGCTATCCCAAACTCTGGGCCGGCGGCGACGCCGTCAAATACGGCAAAGTGGATGCCATTTCGGCCATCGCCGACGGTTTTTATGCGGCGGGAAGTATTGACGAGTATTTCGGGGGAAAGGCACCAAAAAGCAGTAAGCATCACGTTTAGGAAGCATTAGCCGGTCCGGCGGGGGATTTTAAATGGAGGCAAAAGAAGTAAACGGAAATTTTCAGGTAAAACTTCAATTTAGTGTTTCAAAAACGAAATCGAAAAATCAAATAAATATCGAGTTTGGATTTATTTATTGCGCTTATGTCGAAAAAAGGTTTCGGGGTTCGGATTGAATTATATATATTTGTTTATTGCAAAACATAAAAACCGGACACTATGAAAAATAAAAAATATCCCAAACCACTGATTTTTTTGCATTGGTTTACGTTGATTTTATTGGTTATTGAAATTATCTTGGGATTAAGTTTGGAAGACAAAGAATTTTCGCCGAAGGATTTTAATTGGTTTAGAGCGCATGCGCTTTTGGGCGTTTTGATTATGATTTTAACTTTCATTCGGCTTTATGTTCGTATTAAAAACAAAAATCGTTTGCCCGAGATAGAATTTTACGGTAATATGCATAAAGTAATTGTGACGGGTGTGCATCACGCACTCTATACCTTATTAATCATTATTCCCGCTGTCGGATTTTATATGGTTTATCAAACCGGAGCATTGCAGTATGATTTGGGCGGTCCGTTTCCTGAAGGGGCGCAATTGGATGAAAGTTTGCATGAAATTCACGAGTCTTTAGTCTATGTTTTGATTGCTTTGGTGGCCATGCATGTGGCCGGTGTGATGATGTATAAAATGAAAACCGGAGAGAATTTACTCAGGCGCATGTGTGTAAAGAAATAAATTATTAGTGCTTGAATTACTAGAATAAACGATTGCTTTCCGGGTAAAGTTGCCGGGAAAATTTTTTGAAGATTTTCGAGGTGGTTTGATTATATGTTTAAGAGTGAATACAATATAAAAGTTTTGAATTAGGCGCTTTGTTAATTCAACCTATTGTAAATAATTGTAAATAAATGATTTTTATTTATGTTTTTTTTGTTCCCGGCAAAAGTAGGGACAGGCTTGATACAAAAGAACCGAAAAATCAAGGCTGATACGCAATGACACGCATCCTTTCGGTGATAAAATGCGTTTTTTTACTTACCCGGCGTCGAAAATGCCCGTTTATAGCACTGGCTATTACTTGCGCTTTCTTCTCTTGATTAATCGAAAAATCCTAACATTTTCTCCTTCCAAAATGATACATGTCATTGCGTATTCGATGCTTCCTTGCGCCCATTCCCGCCAACGGCCGGCCCGCATTTTTGCCTAGCCAACACGCTTATCCGCCTTGACGGCGGATTTAGGTTTTTCCCTTCTTTGCCCATTTACATTGTATACATGATGTTTTTTGCGTATTATTCAAGCGCCTAATTCTATAAAAGTTTAACGACACGAGCTGTTTTTATTCGATTTCGTTTTTTTCAAATTCCAAGTTATTCGTAAAAGCATGATGTCTGATTTGATTTCTGTATGCTTGCAGCGCTTCGGGAGAAGAATCGATACGAAGGTTGATTAATTGGCCGTTGTCTTCGGTCCAGCTTTCGTTCCAGTAGCTAATGGCGGATATTTTTCCCGAGAAAACATAACCGTTTAGAACGGAGGAAATGGCATTTTGAATCCATTGGGCTTTATTGCCACCGGCGGGGTTTTCCAGAATACCGAATTCGAGCACGGCAATGGGTTTTCCCGAAGGGGATATGTTTTCGATTTCATTCCAATTGTTGGAAAGCAGTGCTTCAAATGATTGCCAAGGTTCGTCATAGGATAAGGAACCGTAAACACTCACACCTATCCAATTGATATAATCGTCGCCGGGATAATAATTGGCCATACGATTCCAAGGTTCTTGGGGGTCGTTTTCCACATTCACATGAAAAAACCAAGTAATATTTAAGGCGCCTTCGTCTCGACAAATGTCGATGATATGACGGTAAACGTCTCTGAATTTTTCGGGTCCGTCGTATAAACCGGGATCGCCGTAGTCGTTTTGTGTATCTGCGCCGTTCCATTGGCCGTTCCATGGGAACCAGAAGCCGTTCATTTCCGTTCCGAATTCGGCTAAGAGTGGAAAATCGTATTGCTTGGCTTTACGGGCCCAAGCGCGAATTTGTGCGTCGTAGGTGCCGGATAAGAAGCGGTCCATGGTGTAGACCGGGTCGGATTGACCTTCGTCGAAGGAGGAACGTGCCATGAGGCGGATAAAGGGTGTTTTGCCGGCATGATGGATTATTTCCACCGCTTCGGACGGGAAATGAATACCGCCTTCGGAGGGTATCCAATTATTGGAGAAATAAACCCAGCCGATGTTTTTCCCGGCTAAATGTTCAAAGTGTCGTATGGTGTCGGCACTTACTCGGTCCTCGGTATCGTCAAAATCGGGGTAGGCATTGTGGTAGATTTGCCCGGGTGGTGGAGGCAACAGTTTATAGTAATTTGTATTACCGGCAATGGGCCTGGGTTTGCAGGCGGTAAGCGTCATGATGAAAAACGCAAACCGGATTAGCGCTTTGATATAGGTGCTTTTCATAGTCTTATAACGATTTAATTGTTTTATTATTTTAATCGGCGTTATTAACAAAGCCGATATTTCGCATTAATCCTTTGAAGCCTGTTCGTTTGACGGCGGATTTGCGGAATAATTCGTTGAAAACCGGCAAGGTGAGGTTTTCCCAATCTTTTTTGGTCAAACTTAATAAGTCGGGATGTGGGCGGAAGTCGGGTTCGTTGTGCGGAAGCGGATTACGGTTCCAAGGACAAACATCTTGACAAACATCGCAGCCGAAGATCCAATCATTCATTCGGTTTTCAAATTCCGCGGGAAGAATTTCGTCTTTCAGTTCGATGGTAAGATAGGAAATGCATTGTGAGGCATTGATTGTGCGATCGGGCAATATGGCTTCGGTGGGGCAAGCGTTGATGCATCGAGTGCAGCGTCCGCAACGATCGAAAGTGGCGGGTGTGTCATATTCCAATTCCAAATCGGTGAGTATTTCCGCAATGAAATAAAACGATCCTTTTCGGGGTTGCAAAAGCAATGAGTTTTTTCCTATCCAACCGAGGCCGGCACGTTGTGCCCATTGGCGTTCGAGAACGGGAGCGGAATCGGTGAAGATACGGTATTGGAATTCTCCGGTTTTTTCTTGTATTTCAGCTACAAGCTTTCGCATTTTGTTTTTCAGTATGAAATGATAATCTTTTCCATAGGCGTATTTGGAGATTTTATAGGTGTCGTCAGGCTGTGTTTGTTCGGGAAAATAGTTGTGTAGCAAGACGATAATGCTTTTGGTTCCGGGTTCGAGTTTGCGCGGGTCGAGTCGTTTGTCGAAATGGTTTTCCATGTAGGTCATTTTGCCGTGATAGCCTTTGTCGAGCCAATTTTCGAGTATCGGCGCGTAATCTTCCAGAAATTCGGCTCGGGCAATACCAACAGCGTCGAAACCGAATTCTATGGCGCGTTTTTTGATAAATGCTGTCAGGGTGACCTTGTTCATTTTCAGGTTTTATGTTTCAAAGATACGGTTTTGGCGGGAAGTAATTTTTTTATGCGCCTTTTCCGCGTCGGGACACACGAAATTAATTATGTGTTTGTTGGAAAGATACGTCCGCGTTATGATTCTATAATCATTCCCAAACAATAGTATCTTTCTTTTTACTTTTTCCTTGATGAAAAAGTAACAAAAAATCAAGGCAAAAATATGCTTCCTTGCGCCCTTTCCTGCCATGAGAAAATCTACCAAAAGAAGAAATTCCTTCGGAATTAAATGACAAGCACTTTTGGTGATTTTCTAATATGGCAGGAAATTCCCGCCCGCAGCCGGCCCGCATTTTTGCCGGGCCAACGCGCCTATCCGCCTTGACGGCGGATTTTTAAAAATCTTATTGTCTATGAAAAGGAAAAAAACAAAAAATTCCGGACACCCGAAATGCATAAAATCAAAATGAAACTTATTGGATATTAACAATAAAGAAAATATTAATAAAAAAATGCGGAAAACAGGAAAGATACGGTTTTGGCGGAAAGTAGTTTTTTCATGCGGCAATTTTTCTTTACTTTTGAACGAGAAGAGTTTTTCGGATGGCAACAAGCGACATATTACAAAAGCCGCTTCAATATCTAAAAGGAGTAGGGAATAAAAGAGCCGCGTTATTGGCTTCGGAATTGGATTTGCATAGATATAACGATTTGCTTTATTTTTTTCCGAACAGGTATGTGGACCGGACGCGTTTTTATTCCGTGAAGGAATTATCCATGGCACCGGCCGAAGTGCAAATCAAAGGACAATTTGTTTCGTTCAGGGAAGAAGGCGGAGGGCGTAAAAAACGTTTGATTGCCGAATTTGCCGACGAAACCGGCACGGTGGAATTGGTTTGGTTCAAAAATTATAAATGGGTGGAACGAACCTATCGTAAAGGAAAGGATTATGTAATATACGGTAGGCTCAATTGGTTTGGTCACCGGGTAAATATTGTGCATCCCGAAGTGGAACAGTTATCGCAATTTCAAATGCACGGTTATTTGGGTTTGGTGCCGGTATATCCTTCCACCGAGAAATTGGTAAAAAGCGGTATAACGAACAAAGTCATGCGAAAAATCGTATTTAATCTCTTTGAAGAAACAGGCCGCCGGTTTCCGGAAACTTTACCGTATTATTTGATTGAAAAATTGAATTTTGTTTCCCGTTCAAAAGCATTGTATGATATTCATTTTCCTTCCGGATTACATGATTTATCACGGGCGCAATACCGTTTAAAGTTTGAGGAATTGTTTTATTTGCAAATGCAATTGTTATATCACCGGCGGAGCAGAAAAACTAAAATTCGAGGACATACATTCGACAAAATCGGGGATTATTTTAATCGTTTTTATCATGAAATATTGCCCTTTCAATTAACCGGTGCACAAAAACGGGTTATCAAGGAGATTCGCAGGGATGTGAAAACCGGAGTGCAAATGAACCGTTTGATACAAGGGGATGTAGGTAGCGGAAAAACCATTGTGGCGATGATGAGTATGTTGATGGCTTTGGATAACGGATTTCAGGCGGCCATGCTGGCGCCTACGGAAATTCTTGCACAACAGCATTATTTTAATTTGCAAAAATGGGCGGAACCCTTAGGTATTAAAACCGCATTGCTAACGGGCTCCACCAAGCAATCCGAAAGGCGGAAAATTTTACCGGAACTGGAAAGCGGAGCAATTCAAATTATTGTAGGAACACATGCTTTGATTGAAGACCGGGTGAAATTTCATAATTTGGGATTGGCGGTGATTGACGAACAACATCGTTTCGGGGTGGCACAAAGGGCTAAAATGTGGAAAAAAAATATTATTCCGCCGCATGTTTTAATCATGACGGCCACGCCGATTCCGCGCACATTGGCAATGACGCATTACGGTGATTTGGACATATCGGTGATCGATGAATTGCCACCCGGACGAAAACCGGTGAAAACGGTTCACATGTATGACCGCCAACGGGTTACGGCTTACGATTTTATTCGAAAACAGATTCAACAGGGCCGACAAGCATATATTGTCTATCCTTTGATTGAAGAAAGCGAAGCATTGGATTATGAAAATCTTATGGAAGGTTATGAACGTGTTCGGCAGGCATTTGAACCGGACGGATTTAAAATAGCAATGGTGCACGGCGCAATGAAACCTGTCGATAAGGAAGCGGTTATGCGGCGTTTTAAGGAAGGGGAAATTCAAATTTTGGTGGCTACCACGGTTATTGAAGTCGGTGTGGATGTTCCCAACGCCAGTGTGATGCTTATTGAAAGTGCACAACGTTTCGGATTATCTCAATTGCACCAATTGCGCGGACGTGTGGGGCGTGGTGCCGAATATGCTTACTGTATTTTGATGACCGATAACAAATTGAGCGAAGAAGCTAAAATCCGGATAAAAACCATGGTGGAAACTACCGATGGGTTTCGTATTGCGGAAGTGGATCTCAAATTACGAGGACCGGGAAATATAATGGGGACAAAGCAAAGCGGGATTATTCGATTGAAAATCGCCGACTTTGTGCGTGATGTTCCCTTGATGCAAAGAGCTAGAGCGGAAGCAAATCGAATTTTGGAGGCGGATCCGGAATTGAAGCGGACGGAAAATCAAGTGATTCATAATGTGCTGAATCATTTACTTAGGAAATCCCGTTTTTGGAGTTATATCGGATAAAAAACCTTCCAAAAAATACATTGGAAGGTTTAGAACTATGTGATAGATGGAAAAATATTAGAAAAACTTTCTTCCTATATTGAATAAATCGTCGATGATACTTCCGTCGCCGTCGCTATCGAGGAGTTTTTCAATCAAGGATTGATCTTGACGGGCTTTGGCGGGCGCTTGTCCCAAGAGGTTATCCAAGATTCCGCCCAATCCGGATGCATCGTTGACATTATTTTGCCGAATTTGTTTTCCTAACATTCCCATGACAACCGGAGCGGCCATCTTCAGGATATCTAAAGCTTGAGAAGTGTCAATGCCTGCTTTTTTGCTAACGGCTTGCGCTACAACTTCTTTTTTTTCACCGAAGACGTGTCCCAGGATTTTTTCGCCGTCTTGAACTACATCGTCATTAACGAATCCGCCCCCGAAGATGTCGCCGAGCTGGTCGAAGATACTACCGTCATGTTTGGATTGCAACGCATTGAAAAGACCGGCCGCTTTATCGGGGTCTTGAGCGTTTTTCTTAAGTGCCCCCATGAGCATGGGAATTGCCGCTTGAACGGCGGATTGCACTTTGGATTCATCGCCGCCTAATTGTGATGCGGCACCTTGAACGATCATTTGACCGAATTGACCTTGCAGTAATTCCATTAAATCAGCCATAAATATAACTTTTAAAGGGTTTGTTAAATAACGGGTACGCGCCAACCGTACGGGTCGGCAGTGCGGTTATATTGAATATCCATCAACATTTTTTTCAGCCGGTCGGCATAGGAATCGACCGGAGGTTGCAGTTCGTAAAATTCGTTTTTCCAACCTAGTCCTTTGATAGGTAAAACGGTTGCGGCCGTTCCGGAACCGAAAATTTCTTTCAAGTTACCGGCTTTGGCGGCTTCCACCAATTCATCTACGGTAATTTTACGAACTTCGATGGGAATGCGGTTATCTTTTGCCAGTTGAATAATACTGTCGCGCGTTACACCGTTAAGAATTTGGTCGTTCACCGGCGCAGTTAGCAAGGTGTCGTTAATGCGAAAGAAAACGTTCATGGTTCCTGATTCTTCCACCAATTCATGTGTGACGGCATCGGTCCAAATCACTTGCTGGTAACCTTCTTTTTTGGCTTTTTCGGTGGGCATGAATTGCGCGGCGTAATTTCCCGCCGCTTTGGCATATCCCGTTCCGCCGGGGCAAGCACGGCTGTATCGCGTTTCAAATTTTACCTTGACTTCACCGCGATAATAAGCCTGAGCGGGTGACAATATGACCATAAAACGGTAACTTTGTGAGGGTGAAGCGGCGATTTCATTATCCGTTGCAATATAAACCGGACGAATATACAGTGAAGCACCTTCGCCCTCGGGAATCCATTGCCGGTCTAATGCAACCAGTTGTTTGATGCCTTCCATGAAATATTCTTCGGGAATCAACGGCATGGCCAAGCGTTCGGCCGATTTGTTCATACGTTCGAAATTTTTGCGTGGGCGAAATAGAAAAACATTTCCTACATTATCTTTAAAGGCTTTCATCCCTTCGAATATAGCCTGACCGTAATGAAATACTTTGGCGGAAGGTTCATAAGCTAAAGGACCGTAGGGCATGATTTTGGGCTTTTGCCATTGACCGTTCTTGAAATCGGCAACAAGCATATGATCGGTAAAAACGGTGCCGAAACGAATATCGTGAAGTAATTCGGGTTTAAAGCTGGATTCATTAACGGTTTGAATGTCAACTAGTTCACTTATCTCTCTCGTCATAATGGCTGTTTTTTGCATAAGCAAATATAATGATTTTTTTTGAAAAATCAAAAGATAAAGCAAGGAAAATTGTCGAATTGTCAGAAACGATGGGTTTTTCGAGTTAAAATTAATTAATTTTAAAAAAAAATGGTTTGTCAATAATTAATTTATACTTCTTTAATCTTGTCTTTAATCAATTGATTAAGATTATCGATATAATCGAGTAATTCTTTTCTTCCCCGTCCGTTGATTGACGAAGTTACAAAATGTGGCGGGAGCGACTCCCATTTATGTAACATTTCTTTCATAAAATTTTTGATATTTTTATTCAATTCATTGCTACTTAGTTTATCCGATTTGGTAAAAATAATTGCAAAGGGTATTTTGTTTTTTCCTAACCATTCCATAAATTCCATGTCGATTTTTTGGGGTTTCAGGCGGCTGTCAATAAGCACAAATGCATTGACCAGGTTTTTGCGATGCAAGAAATAATCCTGAATCATTTTGCCGAATTGCTTTCGTTTTTGCTTTGAAGTTTTGGCATATCCGTATCCGGGAAGATCGGTCAAATACCAACTGTTGTTGATTTTGAAATGATTAATCAATTGGGTTTTGCCGGGGGTTGATGAAGTCTTGGCCAGTTTTTTATTATTGGTTAACATGTTAATGAGCGACGATTTACCGACATTGGAGCGTCCGATAAAGGCGTATTCGGGTAGTGGCTCGCGCGGTGCATCTTTTATGAGGGTACTGCTTTTGATGAATTCGGCCTTTGAGATTTTCATTCGGTGGAATTTTTTACGGGCAAAGTTAGAAATTTTATTTTGGTATGAATTTTGATAGAATTGAATGGAAAATGTAGATTGTGTTTTTAAGCTTACATTATAATAAAATGATAATAAAAGAAAAAGAAAAAATCATTATCAATAATTAAAAAAAACTGTATATTTGCCAGAAAATTTAGCCCTATGAAAAGAATTATTCGACCTGAGCCGATTAATGAAGAAATCAAATTGGTGCCTTTCAAAACCATTATGAGTAAAACCGATGCCAAGGGGATCATTGAGTATGCCAATGATTATTTTGTGGAAATTTCGGAATATGCCGAATGGGAATTGATGGGGCAGCCACATAATGTAATCCGTCATCCCGATATGCCCAAGATCATTTTTAAGTTGTTGTGGGACAGGTTAAAAAATAAGCAAAACATTCATGCTATCGTAAAAAACCTGAGTAAGTCCGGAAGATATTACTGGGTGGTAACCGATTTTAAATGGAAAGAAGACGAAGCGGGTAATATTATCAATTATTATTCACGTCGTAAAGCTATTCCCGAAAAGGTGAAGTTATATATGGATTCGTTTTATGCCAAATTGCGTGCATTGGAAGAAAAAGGCGGGATGGAAGCCAGCGGTGCGTTTTTGGAAGGTTTCTTTGAGGATATGGGAAAAACATATGATGAATTCATATTGGATTTGTTTGGCTTGAGCGAAGATCAATTGATGGAATATATGCGTGCCGAAATCAGTGATGAAGAATTGATGAAAGGAAAAGGCAACGTTAGTGCGGAAGAAGCCATTAAGAAAACCACTAAGAAAGGACTTTTCGGCAGGTTATTCGGTTAATAAAAAAAAATTCTATTTTTGCGCCTGAATAATTTTGAAATTAAATTGTATGAGTGTAGAAAAAACATTAACTCCGGACATTACATTGGTATGCAAGCTTAGCAAGGACGGCATCATTAATTATGTAAACAAGAGTTATACGGATATTACGGGATTTTCGGAATCGGAATTAATCGGGCAAAGTCATCAGAAGATTCAACATCCCGAACTGCCTCAAGTACTGCAAGAGATTGTTTGGGATATGATTCATCAAGATAAGCATACTTATTTTATTTCTAAAAATATTACCAAAAACGGTGAGTATTTTTGGACGGTTGCCGATATTAATCCCAGGTTGCATGAAGGGAGGAAAACGGCAATTTTTATCAGGCGTAAGTTTTTGCCTTATGATATTAAGGTTGAATTTGAGAAACTTTTTAAAGTGCTTCATGAAATAGAAGATCAAGGAGGCGGGATTAAGGTTGCAAAAAAATATTTGGCCGGTTGGTTGGAAGACCGAAATAGCACTTTTAGCGATTATATTGCATCCAAATTCGGCGGTGAGAAAAACCTAAAAGAGTATATGACTTCGGAAGTAAGCGATGAAGAACTTTTCAAAATTGATTTGAACGAAATGAAAATCGATGAAATTTTGAAAACCTTGAAAAAGAAAAAACGATTCGGATTATTTTAATTCGAAATTCATATCGAATGATTTGTTAATTTAATTCTATGAATATGCAAAATTGTCGAAACTTAAACGTTTTGGATTACTTAAAATTACGAGTTGATTCCGAAGGAAGAATACTATATGCCGATAGTAAATTTCAAGAAGTTACGGGGTATAATGTGGGTGATTTGATATTGGAACCGGTTAGCATGATTTTTAATGATGATGCGAAGGAAATTATTTTTGAAATTTTCTTTAGAAAATTGTTGCAGAACGATACGATTTTTTTGGTCGGTCAGTTGAAGGCTAAAGACGGTACCTGTTCGTGGGCGCTTATTCGGGTCACGGCATATACCGACGAAAAAAATAATAAAAAATATTTGTTTGAAATCAAAATGTTGCCGTTGAGTTCGGTGCCGGATGTGGATTATTTGTTTTCCAAGTTAATTGAAATAAAGAAAAATGCCGGCTTGGAATATGCCGTGAAATATTTTGAAGGTTATTTGGAAGAGCAAGGAGTAGATATTAATAACTATATTTTTAAGCTTTTGGACACTTCACCCAAAAAATTGAATAAATATTTCGAGATTAAAGGTTAGGATATTCCGTTTTGATAATGAGAAACCGTCCGCAAGGCAGGAAGGTTTTTTATTGGAAAAGGCCAATAATTAAAAGAGGAAAATTAAAAGGAGAACGGCAAACGGTTTATTTTATTGAAAGCGTTATTGGCTTCATCATTAATCGATTCAACGGTTTAATACCGTACCGGATTTTCTGGTTTCGTTCTTCGCACTGCAAGAAAATCACGGGTGGGACGAGGCTTTACCCCGTGGTTCCACGGTTTAACGGTTTAACAGAAAGAAAATGCTTTCAGCAGATTTTAAGAAGAATTATCGCTCAATATTCAAATCCATTTTTTTGAAGTCCAAAATCCTTATAATTTTCTTTAATTTTATTGAGCGGAACAAACTGCCCGCCAATGCCAAGAAATTTATCTTTTCCCAGGGTATAAACAGAAAACAGGTAATAATTGTCGCGTGTTGCGGCTTTTGAAATAAATTTGGTCAGTCCCGCGGCACCTTTGATTAAATCCGTAAAAGGGTTATCTTTTCCCAAATCTTTCCCGATTTCCTTTTGAATTTCTTTTTCCACACGTTTTTGAATCCAGTCGCCGAAATCGTCATGATCGGGGTTGGTGACTACGAGCAAGAATGCAATGATGCCTAAGGCGATTAAAACTTTTTTCATAGGCTCATATTTTCGTCGAAGTTTTCAAGATATTCGCCGAAGCGTTTTACGAATAGTCCGCCGAGCATTCCGTCCACCACGCGATGATCATAGGAATGAGACAAAATCATTTTATGACGGATGCCGATAAAATCACCGTCGGGAGTTTCGATAACGGCCGGCACTTTACGAATGGCGCCTACGGCCATAATAGCGACTTGCGGTTGGGGAATAATTGGTGTTCCGGCTATATTGCCGAAAGTTCCGATATTGGTAATACTGTATGTTCCGCCCAGGATTTCGTCGGGTTGAAGTTTGTTTTCGCGGGCACGACGCGCCAAGTCGTTAATTTTTTTGGTCAGCCCGGTGAGGTTGAATTGATCCGCGTTTTTGATCACGGGAACGATTAAGTTGCCGTTCGGTAGAGCCACTGCCATGCCGATATTGATGTTTTTCTTTTTGATAATTTTATCGCCGTCCACTTGCACATTGATCATGGGGTAGTCTTTTATGGTTTTCACAAGATAATAGACGAAAACCGGCATGAAAGTGATTTTTTCGCCTTCGCGGCGCAAGAATTCTTCCTTAATGCGGTTTCGCCAACGAACGATTTTGGTCATATCTACTTCCACGAAGGATTGCACATGCGGCGATGTATGTTTGGATCTGACCATGTGTTCGGCGATGAGTTTTCGCATGCGGTCCATTTCGATGATTTCATCGCCGGGTTCGATGATGATACCTTTGTTGGCCGGTGTGTATCCGGCTGCGGATTTACCTTGAATGACAGGAACTGACGGTGAAGCCGGTTTTGCTACGGGTTGGGGTTGGGTGGCTGATACGGTTTCTCCGCTTTTTCTTTTTTTTACGTAGGCAAGGATATCGTCTTTGGTTACACGGCCGTCACGACCCGTTCCGGGGATTGAATCCAATTCCGCTTGTGAAATGCCTTCCACTTTGGCAATATTACGCACCAGCGGTGAATAGAAACGGTTGTTTGAGGCGGATTGCCATTCGGGATTTTCCACCACGGTTGTTTTTTCTTTTGCCGAAGGCTCTTCTATTGCAGGCACAAATGGAACGTCTTCTTCGGCATCTTCCACTTCGACTTCCGTTTCGATGATAGCCACAGGTTCCCCGATTTTAATCACATCACCTTCTTTGAACAGTTTTTCTTTAAGTGTACCGCTTACTTCGGAAGGCACTTCGGAATCCACTTTGTCGGTGGCAACTTCAAATACACCTTCGTCTTCTTCGATTTTATCACCGGTTTCTTTGAGCCATGCGGTCAGGGTTGCTTCAATAACACCTTCGCCCATGTGCGGCAAACGGAGTTTATATAAAGGCATGATCGTATCTGTTTTTTGCGAAAATAAGGAATTTCAAGCAAAAATATATGATTTTGATTGGATTTTTTTGGTTTTAAGACTTACTTGTTGCGATGATTTTCATTGTGAAAGCCGTACCGGGAACAGAAGGTTATTTCGTAATATCCGAGGGGACGCATTTAAACGAAAAATGCGCCCCGGCACGATAATCAGCGTGGTAAATTCGGAAATTTTCCTGAATTTTCGGTTGGGTTGTTTCGGTTAGGATTTATTCGGCATAAATCGGTTTGTCTTGCATAAATGTTTTTACTTTCTCGGCGATTATTTCGAGCCGGTTTTCGTTCTTGGCATTCCGGATAGCTTCATCGATGAGTTCAGCGATGAGGAGCATGTCGTTTTCTTTTAATCCGCGTGTGGTTACCGCCGGCGTTCCGATACGAATTCCCGAGGTAACAAACGGTGATTTGTCGTCGAAGGGTACCATGTTTTTATTAACGGTAATACCGGCTTTGCCGAGTGCTTTTTCGGCGTCTCTGCCGGTAATGTTTTTGTTGCGCAAGTCGATGAGCATCATGTGGTTATCAGTTCCGCCGGAGATGATGTGATAGCCTTTTTCCACGAGCGCTTTAGCCAAGGTTTTGGCATTTTTAATGATTTGCGCTGCATATTTTTCGAAACCGGTCGAAAGTGCTTCACCGAAGGCTACGGCTTTGGCGGCAATCACATGTTCGAGGGGGCCGCCTTGCATGCCGGGAAATACGGCCGAGTCGATTACTTGGGATATCATTTTGATTTTTCCTTTGGGTGTTTTGATGCCCATCGGATTTTCAAAGTCTTTTCCGATAAGAATCATTCCGCCGCGGGGGCCGCGTAGGGTTTTGTGCGTGGTTGTTGTGACGATATGTGCGTAGAGGACGGGTGATGATAGTAAACCTTTGGCAATCAATCCGGCGGGATGTGAAATGTCCGCCACCAAGAATGCTCCTACGTTATCTGCTATTTGACGGAAACGTTTAAAATCCATATCACGGGAATAGGATGAGGCTCCGGCTATGATTATTTTCGGTTTTTCGCGTTCGGCGATTTCGGCCAGGCGTTCATAGTCGATTAATCCGGTGTCTTTATCCACGGAATAAAAAGCGGTTTGATAGAGTTTGCCGGAAAAATTAACCGGCGAACCGTGGGTTAAATGTCCGCCATGTGCCAAATCGAATCCGAGGATTTTATCACCGGGTTTGATGAGTGCGAAATACACGGCGGCATTGGCTTGTGATCCGCTGTGGGGTTGTACGTTTGCGTGTTCGGCGCCGAAAAGTTTCTTGGCGCGGTCGATGGCCAATTGTTCCGTTTGATCCACTACTTCACAACCGCCGTAATAACGTTTGCGCGGATAGCCTTCGGCATATTTGTTGGTCAAAACCGAGCCCATGGCTTCCAGCACTTGCCGGCTTACATAATTTTCGGAGGCAATCAATTCCATTCCTTCGCGCTGGCGCCGGATTTCGGCATTTATCAGGTCAAAAATCTGTCGGTCTCTTTGCATAAATTTTATTTTAATTGTTTCAAAAATTCTTCGATGTGGGCGCTCATTTGTGCCGGACTTTCCAGGTAACTCATATGTCCGCCATCCATGACGCGGAAATACAATCCGTTTTTCGCTTCGCTAGCCTTTTGTTCAAAAGTTTTAAAGTCAATCAGCGGATCGTCCCGGCTGATTATCCATGCGGCAGGTATTTCGTTTTGGTTGAACAGGATATTGGAACGATCTTTCCGGCTAATCATTCCAAGCAATGCACCGGTTATACCTTCGGTGGACATTCGGGTGGAGTCTGTAATAAGTCCGGTGATTTCGCTATGGAATTTTTCTCTGTTATACGGAGCGAAAAACGACGGAATGGCCGTAGCTAAAAATTGGTTTTTGTTTTGTTTGGCCACACGAATGCCTTGCCTGCGCGATTCGATTTTTTCCGGTCCGTCGGCAAAGGGGTGGGAATTGAGCAAAACAATCGCTTCGGTTTTTTCGGGAAAAAGTTCGGCGAATGCCAAAGCGATATATCCGCCCATGCTGTGTCCTATTAATATGGCTTTTTCGATTCCTTGCCGCTGGAGCAATAATTTGAGCATGCCGGCTTGTTCTTCCATGGAAAGCACTTCGCCCGTGGGTTCGCTTTTGCCATGTCCCAATAAATCGGGGAGGATGAAATCGTAATCGTTTTTTAAGGCTTTAGATAAACCTTTCCACATATTCGCATTTTCGGTGAATCCGTGAACGGCCAAAACGGTTTTGCCGTGAATATTGCCTTTGCGTTTGAAGTGAACGAGTGCGTTTTTATACTGAAAATACATAGGGCTTTATTTTAAATAATTCCGGGTTAATTGTTCGATATATTTTCCGATCAAGTCAAATTCGATGTTTACCGTGTCGCCGGGTTTCAAGGTGTGGAAATTGGTATGTTCCATGGTGAAAGGAATAATCGCTACATCAAAGGTTTTATTCGTAATGTTGAAAACGGTCAGGCTGACACCGTTTACGGCACAAGATCCCTTTTCGATAAGCGGATGTTCGGGTTTGTCTTCGAAGCGAAAAGTGAAAATATGACTTCCGTTTTCTTGGCGTATCCGGTCGACGAAAGCGGTTTGGTCTACGTGTCCTTGCACGATATGTCCGTCGAGGCGAGCATTGGCTTGAAGTGCCCGTTCGAGGTTGATTTTATCGCCGGGTTTGAGTTGTCCCAAATTGCTTCGTCGCAAGGTTTCGTCGATGGCGGTAACGGTGTAGGTTTTATTCTTAAAATCCAGATCGACGACGGTGAGGCAGACGCCGTTATGCGCTAAGCTTTGGTCTATTTTCAGTTCGTCAAAGAACGGTGCTTCGATGATGAAATGCTTGTTACTTCCTTCTGGTCGGACGTTTTTGAGGGTGCCCATGGCTTCGATGATTCCGGTAAACATGTTCGTTGTGCTTTTAAAGAATTTTATCCGTAAATTTACAAATCGATTTGAAATAAATTTTTGACCTTATGCATAAAAAGAAAGATTTAAAGGTTAGAGTAGGGATTAGCGTAGGAGATGTGAACGGAATCGGTCCCGAGTTAATATTAAAAACTTTTTCGGATACACGTATGTTTGAGACGATGACACCGGTGGTTTTCGCATCTACGCGCGTATTGTCCTATTATCGTAAAGCTTTGAATTTGGATATTCAATTTATGGGGATAATGCATTTGAAAATGATGGCTCCCAAGCGATTAAACGTATTGAATTTATGGCGTGAAGTGGTGAATATCGAAATGGGAAAACCGACGGAAACGGCGGGGAAATATGCGGTGGATTCATTTGTTAAAGCCGTTGAATCATTGAAGAAAGGCGAAATAGATGTATTGGTTACGGCTCCTATAAACAAACAAACGGTGCAAACGGACGATTTCGATTTTCCGGGCCATACCGATTATTTGGCGCAAGAACTCGACGGTTATCCGTTGATGTTTATGGTTTCGGACGAATTAAAAGTGGGGTTGGTGACGGATCATTTGCCGTTGAAGTATGTGGCTACGCAAATCACCGAAGAAAAAATCAAGCGAAAAGTGAAGGCGATGCACGATTCGTTGGTGCGGGATTTTGCTATGGATAAACCGAAAATTGCGGTTTTGGGATTGAATCCTCACTGCGGAGACGGCGGATTAATAGGAAAAGAAGATGTTACAATTATCGAACCGGCGATTTTAGCCTTGAAAGAAGAAGGATATTATGTTTTCGGACCTTATAGCGCCGACGGATTTTTCAGGGGAAACAAGTACAAAGAATTTGATGCCGTCTTGGCAATGTATCACGATCAGGGATTGATACCGTTCAAAATTTTAAGTAAGGGAAAAGGTGTGAATTATACGGCAGGCTTGGAGAAGATTCGCACTTCTCCGGATCATGGCGTGGCTTATGAAATAACCGGAAAAGGTGTGGCCGATCCTTCATCGTTTCGCGAAGCGGTTTATGCAGCCGTGGATATTTTTAAACGGCGAAGCGAATATGAAGAACTCATAGCCAATCGCTTGGAAAAACAAGAAGAAGTTAAGTTACCGGATATTCATTCTGAAATTTCGGAACAAGTACAACGAGAAGAAACACAAAATCCCGGGGAAGATGAGTCTGAATAATATCCGTTTTAATGTTCAGGATGTATTTTTTTTCATTGCCTTATTTCTTTTTGGAATGCTGATTTCGGTCATTGTCTATTATTATTTCATGAAAAAACGCTCGTTTCCGTATTCGTTAAAAACGGTAATGATTGCGGGTGGAATGACGGCGTCTTTGGGTAATGAATTATTGAAAATATCCGGTATTTTCGCTTTTCCTCTTCCCGAAGTTTGGATGTTTTATTTAAAAACAGTCTTACAAACGGTATTTATTACGGTTTTATTTTTTTATGCATGGATGGAAATAACGAAAAATTTATCCGATAGTCGAGGAGAAAAAAATTGAATTGAAATATGCGTATTCAAAAATATATTAACCGGGAAATCAGTTGGTTATCGTTCAATGAAAGGGTTTTACAGGAAGCATCGGATCCGAAGGTTCCGCTTTTGGAAAGGCTCCGGTTTGTAGGGATTTTTTCCAATAATATGGACGAGTTTTTTAAGGTTCGTTATGCCAAAATTCAGCGGATTAGCATGGGGAAAATTCCGGGAAAATCAAGGCACGAAATTCGCGAAGCAAAGCGGTTGCTTAAGCAAATTACGGACATAGCTATTAAACAGCAGGAAAAAATGCGTCGTGTGCGCCGGCAAATTATTGAAGAATTGCGTAATCACGATGTGAATATTATCGACGAGAGTAAATTGGATGTTCAACAAGGCGAATTTGTCCGTGATTTTTTTCTGGAAAAAGTGAGTCCGCGCTTGTTTACCATTATTTTAAACGATTTGCCGGAATTTCCCATTATCAAAGATTCGTCGGTTTATCTATCGGTGAAAATGTCGAAGCAAGGAGAGGAAAATATTTATGCGCTGGTGGAAATTCCTTCGGAGGAATTGGGACGTTTCGTTGTTTTGCCCGAGAAAGAAGGTAAGCATTATATCATCTTATTGGAAGACGTTATCCGGTATAATTTGGATGAGATTTTTAATTTGTTTGAATACGATCAAATCGAGGCGCATATCATAAAAATATCGAGGGATGCCCAATTTGACGAAGATACGGACCAAACGAAAAGTATACTTGAAAAGGTGTCGTTTTATTTGCGTCAACGTCAAAAAGGCGAACCGGTCAGGTTGATTTATGACCGTTCCATTGCCGGCGATACGCTTAAATTTCTAATGGCGAAAATGGGTATTGACGAATACGACAGTTTGATTCCGGGGGGGCGGATTCACAACCATCGCGATTTTATGGATTTTCCGAATTTGGGAAAAAAAGAATTGCTCTATAAGCGCATTGATCCGCTGCCGATCAAGGATTTTTCGTTGAAAGGAAGTATACTGCGGCAAATAGCCGAAAAAGACCGGTTGCTCTATGCCCCGTATCATAATTATAAATACGTTATTAAATTCCTTCGCGAGGCCGCCTTGGATCCGCATGTGAAGGAAATTAAAATCACCATTTACCGTTTGGCTAAAAATTCTCAGATTGCCAATTCGTTAATCAATGCGGCTAAAAACGGGAAAAAAGTGACGGTTCAAATCGAGTTACGTGCCCGGTTTGACGAGGCGAATAATATCAAATATGCCGAGATGTTTAAACAGGAAGGTATAGATTTGATTTTCGGTTTTCCCGATATGAAAGTGCACAGCAAAGTGTGTGTGATTCACCGGGAGGAATACGGACGGTTGAAGCGCTACGGATTTATCAGCACCGGAAATTTCAACGAAAAAACCGCTAAAATTTATACGGATTACACTTTGTTTACGGCCAATCAGGAGATTTTGGAAGATGTGGATAAGGTTTTCGATTTTTTCCGTATCAATTACCGTATTCCACGATATAAACACATTTTGGTGTCGCCACATTATATGCGAAGAAAATTCAACGCATTGGTTAACGAGCAAATTAAGCGTGCCAAAACGGGAAAAAAATCTTTGATTCGCTTGAAAATGAACAGCTTGTCCGATCGTCGAATGATTGATAAATTGTATGAAGCTTCGCAAGCGGGTGTGCCCGTGCGGTTGATTATTCGCGGAATTAACCGGTTGATTCCCGGCATTGAAGGGATGAGTGAAAATATTGAAGCGATCAGCATTGTCGATAAGTTTTTGGAACATCCGCGGGTGTTTATTTTCGGCCCGGAGAGTGAAGAAAAAGTATTTACGGGTTCCGCTGATTGGATGCCGCGCAATTTGGACCGGCGGGTGGAAGTCATAACACCTGTATATGATCCCGGGGTCAAACGGGAAATGATCGATACGTTCGAAATTTCATGGAGCGATAACGAAAAAGCAAGGATTTTTAATGCGGCACAGGATAATCAATACCGCCCGGTAAAGGGAAAACCCGTTCGTTCGCAGTTTGCCATTTACGATTATTATTTGAATAAGCTTAAAGAAGCATAGCTAAATGCTTGGATCGATTGCGCGGTATTTGTTCCGGCTTTGGGTATTGTTCCAATTTCATGTTAGTTTGGCTTTGGTGTCGTTTTATGCTTTGATAACATGGTCCGCGGCAATGGATTTTTCCGTCTCATATGCTTGTTTTTTGTTTGTTTCGGGTTTTACCGGATATCATTTAATCCGTCTCGTAAATTTGAAACATAACCGGGCATTTATCAGGGAATTTTATCGTAAAAATGCCGGGTTGTTGCTTGTTTTATTGGCCGTTTCCTCGATTTGTTGGTTTTATGAAGTAAAGGTTTCGGCCTCTTCCATGGAATATCGCTTGCTTTTGCCTTTTGCCATAGCCTTGCTATACAGTCCCGGAAAGTTTTTGCCGTATATACGTTTGCGCGAAATCGGGTTTTTAAAAATCCTTTTGGTTGCCACTGTTTGGGCATTATTGATTACATGGGTTCCGTGGGGTTCGCGGTTCATAACGTGGCTTTGGTTTCCGCCGGTATTTTTTATGGTGATTATGTTGATTATTCCGTTTGATATTCGGGATTTGTCCATGGATCCCGAAGCGCTTCGCACATTGCCGCAAGTTTTTCGCGAAAAAACTTTTTGGATAGCTTTTTTGCTGGGAATGATCTTGATTCTTTATCTTTTGTCGCTTTATTCGTGCGACCGGACGGATGCGCTTTCTTTGACGGTTTGGGCGACCGGTGCCTTGCTCACACTGCTGGCCATCAAATTTGCGCCGCGATTTAGCGGGGATTATTATTTTCCGGCTTTTTGGGTGGAAGGTATTCCCGTATTTATGGCCGGAATGTATATGGCTTTATCATGGTTGACTAATTAATTTCCAAACATTTTATTTTCCTTTCAGCGCCTTGATGGTTTCTTTGTAAAACGTTAGAATTTCATTGCGGTTAGAACCTTGATTTTGTTTTTGATTTTTGATGGCTTTTTGTAGCATAAAAATAGCCACATTTTTTAGTCCGTATTGTTGGTATTTTTCTCCTAATTCTTTGATTTTCAATGCGTAAATTCGGTTGGCTTCCAAATTGTCGGAGGTAGTGATCCAATCCACCGCCTTTTCGATGTTTGTGCGGTTGGAGAGATCGGTAAAACTTTCAATTAAGTTTGAGAATAAATGTTCGGCCACAAACGGCATTTCTTCATTGATACGGTTTTCAACATAGAATTTGGAGAGTGGTTTGGCTAATTTTTCTTTTTCCGCTGCAGACAAACCGGAAACAATACGTGTTATTTTTTTTGGATCTGTTTTGGATAATGCTTCAAATGCCGCCTTGCGAATCGCCGGTGAAGGATTATGTAATAAGCGTTCGTAGAGTTCAATGTATTTTTTCTTTTTGGTTTCGCCTAATTTTTTGACGGCTGCTGCGCTCACCTTTGTTTTGGGGTCATACAAGGCTTTGTCTAGCAATTTTTTTTCCAATTTTCGATTGAAATAATTGGCGGTTACGTTTAAATTTTCGATTGCTTTGATGCGTAATTTATAGAACGGATCATCGATGGCGGAAATGATAACTTTGACGGCCTTCGGATCTTCCGTATTTTCGACGGCTTTGTCCAATCCCAGTCTGCGGTCGCCGTAATTCCGGGCGTGGAAAAATTGGTAATAATAGGTTTCTTTTGAGCGGTGATCGTTGATTTTTGCCAACAGGATGTGATCGGCGTCTACATTGATAAGCGCAGGTCTTGTTTGGTATGAGAATTCAAAGGTTTCGATTGAGTCTTTGACTTTCACTTGATAGCGAGTTCTTTTTTCATTTTCATATATGTCGATATCTAGTGGAAATTCCCAAATTTTTTCGGTTTTTTGAGTGATTTTTACTTGGGCTTTCCCTTTTTGATCGTCAAATTCGTATTGAATATCCAAATGGGGACTACCGCTTCCGTAGAACCATTGTTGGAAAAAGCGTGTTAAATCTTTGCCCGAAGTGGCTTCCATAGCCAGACGCAATTTGGCCGCTTCGCCGGTTTCATACATGTTTTCGGTCAAATAACGTTTCATGCCGGCAAAGAAGGCTTCGTCACCGACAAGGTGGCGCAGCATGTGCAGAATCAATCCGCCTTTTTGATAGGAAACCATGTCGAAGACGTTGTCGGGGTTACGGTAATGGTAGCGCACCAGATTTTTTTTGCTGTTTCCCGGGATCATGAAATACATTTTTTTCTTTTGCCATCGAATGTCGTCGGCTTTGTCTTTTCCTTCGTCATATTCTTCCCATAAGCTTTCGGAATAATCGGCAAAGGATTCGTTCATGCTGATTTGCGCCCATGATTCGGCGGTCACCAAATCACCGAACCAATGGTGAAACAATTCGTGTGCGATAACGTCTTCCCAAGGATTTCCGTCGATGAGAGCGTCTTTATCGTTATAGGCCATATCGCTGTGATTGACGGCGGTAGTGTTTTCCATAGCGCCGCTCACGAAATGACGAACAACGATTTGATCGTATTTGGGCCATGGGAATTTGACGCCAGTTAATTTTGAAAAGTAACGAATCATTTCGGGCGTTTTGCCGAAAATGTCCAAGGCTACGTCTTTGTATTGAGGTTCCACATAATAATTAATGGGTAATTGCCCCAGGCTGTCTTTTACTTTTACAAACGGAGCCACGGCAAAAAAGAACAAATAGGGTGCGTGCGGTTGATCGAGCGCCCAATAATCGGTGTGGGTGCCGTCGGGGTTTTGAATGGATTGGATGAGTTTTCCGTTGGAAAGGCTTAGCCAACCTTCGGGAATGTTTTCAATATAAATTTCTTCGGTTGATTTTTGATTGGGGCTGTCGATAGTGGGGAACCAAACGCTGTTGGATTCGGGTTCGCCTTGTGTCCAGACTTGCGGCGGGTAAGCATCGGTTTCGCCGCGGGTATTGATGAAATATAATCCGCGATTTTCTTTGATGGCCGCACTTTTTTCGACGGGAACGGAATCGGGTTGGGACAAATATTTGACATAAACCTTATACGTTTCGTTGCGTGTGTAAGTCTTCGGCAACCGGATTTTGAGTTTTTTCTTATCATATTGATAATCAACCTTTTGTCCATTAACTGTCACTTCGTAAATTTCCATGTATTTGGCGTCGAGGGTTACACTGTCGGTTGGATAGAAGTGGGGTTTCAGGGTGATTTCCGCTTCACCGTTAGCTGTATGTTCCCTAAGATTCAAACGGATTTTTATTTTCGTATGCACCAAGTCGTTGATTTTGGCTCGTTCGCCTCTGAAGGGAAGTTTTTTACGGGTATCGGTGTGTGGATTTAGGTTGAAAAACTGTGCTTGGGCGGCCGTGACCATCAAAATTACCCAAGCTATAAAAATTTTTTTTATGTATTTCATTTATTATTGATTTAGTGTTTATTATGAGACTTGATAAAAACGAAAATGTTACGGTTTTATTTTGTTTCGGTTTGTTTTAAGAAATCTTTCAAGGTCCATTTTCCTTTAACGGTGGCTTTTTCGAGCAACATAATGCCCGGCGAGGAGCGAATCATGGTTTTGAGGGTGGTTTCGTCGGTAACGTTCAAGGGTGTATTGACGGCTCGCGACCACCTTTCGAGTTCGGGCGAGTAGTCGGATGCGGTGACGATGAAGTCCGAATGATGCTTTTTGAAATAGTGAACGACTTTAAAGAGATTTTTTAAATCTTTTGGGGTTAAGTTATAGGGTTTTGAAATCAGAATCAGATAAATTTTATCGGCATTGAGCACTTTTTCGGTGATATCGCCCCAGTCGCCTTCGATGCTAAAATCGTGGATGGGAGGGACATATCCTTCACGGATCATTTCGGTTTCACGTTTGATAAATTCGGCTCCTTCGATTTCCCAAGGTTTATCCCGGTCGGTGAAGCGCTTGATTCGGCCGTTTATTTTATAATACCAAATGTTTTTAAATTCGGGAGCCGGAGCGTTTTCGGGGATTTCCATTCCTTGGCGTATGTTTTTCCCTACGGCATAAGGTCTGAAATCGATTAGCGGTAAATGTTTGACAGTGTAAATCATAAATGCAATGGCAAAAACGGCGATTGCTCCTATGATTAATCCTTTGATACGAGAAGGTTTTTTATCGCCGGAATACAGTAATAAAGCCGTGAGAATTAAACTAAGAAGCGCTATATTTTTGTAGAAAGTTTGCCGGGGTGTGAGTTTGATGGCATCGCCAAAACAGCCGCAATCGCTGACGGTTCCCGTGATGGCGGAATAACCGGTCAGCAACAGGAAAAATAAGGTGAGTGATAGGGTGATTTTTATTGTCAAGCGAGGTTTAAAGTGCAAAAGCAACGCCCAGCCCAATGTCCATTCCAACGTGATTAAAATCATGCCGATTTCCAAGGTATGCGGCGATAAAAATGGTAAATTCAATACGGGAGGAGAGAAATATTCTTCCAATTTAATTTGTGTTCCGACGGGATCAATCATTTTAACCCATCCCGAAAAAATAAAGGTCAAACCGAGGATAATCCGGATGATATGGTAGATTGTTTTTTTCATGAACGAATGATTTTCAATGCAATTTTAAGGAAAAAGCGTCAAATCAAGTAGATTAAGATGAAATTTTTGCTTGCCGTCATTTTTTAGGCTTGAATATTGATTTAACTTTGCTACAAAAATTGAAGATGAATAATAAGAAATCGCCGCGCCGCGCTATGTTGATAATCTTGGACGGGTGGGGGATTAATCATGATCCCGAAGTATCGGCAATTGAAGCGGCGCACACACCGTATATGGATTATTTGTGGCGTAATTATCCGCATGCCACACTTCGCACCGACGGGCTGAATGTGGGATTGCCCGAAGGTCAAATGGGAAATTCCGAAGTGGGACACATGAATTTGGGAGCGGGACGAATCGTTTATCAGGATTTGGTTAAAATCAATAAAGCGATTGAGGAGGGGAGCTTTTTTGAAAATGAAGTTTTGCGCAAGGCTTTTGAATATGCCAAGCAAAACGGAAAGAAAGTGCATTTATTGGGTTTGGTATCGAACGGCGGCGTGCATTCGCATATTCGTCATTTGTTGGCTTTGATCGATTTGGCCGAACGTTACGGTGTGCCCGTATATATTCACGCTTTTACCGACGGCCGTGATGTGGATCCGCATTCGGGTTTGGAATTTATCCTGCAATTACAGGAATACATTAAGCATAAAAAAGCGCAAATTGCTTCGGTTATCGGCCGGTATTATGCCATGGACAGGGACCGGCGATGGCAACGGATTCGCAAAGCCTATGATTTATTGGTACAAGGCAAAGGAAAAAAAGCCGTGGATTTATCCGGTGCGATTCAAGAGAGCTATGACGAAGGAGTTACGGATGAATTTATTAAACCGATTGTGCATGTGAATCCTGAAGGAAAGCCGGTGGCTATCATAGCACCGGGTGACGTAGTGGTTTTTTTCAATTTTCGCACCGACAGAGGTCGTCAGTTGACGCGGGCTTTATCGCAGGAGGATTTCCCGGAATTCGGCATGAGGAAATTACCCTTGTATTTTGTTACCATGACCAATTATGACGATCAATTTCAAAATATTCATGTGGTTTTTCCCAAAGAAGATTTGAAAAATACATTGGGAGAAGTGGTTTCCAAAGCGGGAAAAACACAATTGCGTATTGCCGAAACGGAGAAATATCCGCATGTTACGTTTTTCTTTTCCGGCATGAGGGAAGAACCCTTTCCGGGCGAAGACCGTATTTTAATTCCTTCGCCCAAGGTGGCTACTTATGATTTGAAGCCCGAAATGAGTGCATATGAAGTCACCGATGCACTATTGAAACGATTGGACGAAAATCCGCCGGATTTGATTATTTTGAATTACGCCAACGGCGATATGGTGGGCCATACGGGGGTGTTTAAAGCTGCCGTAAAAGCCGTGGAAGCAGTGGATAAGAATTTATCCCGTTTGGTGCCCAAAGCTTTGGAAAAAGGTTATGACATAATTATTTTGGCCGATCATGGCAATGCCGATGTCATGAAAAATCCGGACGGAAGTCCCAATACGGCGCATACGACTAATCCCGTGCCGGTGATTTTGGTTTCGAATCGCTTGAAAAATGTTCGTTTGCATGAAGGTATTTTGGCCAATGTAGCGCCTACTTTGTTGGAATTATTAGGAACGGATTCGCCCGAGGGGATGGAAAAATCTTTATTTTAACCGGGCTATCCGCCGAAGCTATATTTAATGGTGATTCCGCCGCGAATGTTTGTGATGGGGAAGGCATTGGATACTGCGAATTTGGCGTAGGTATGTTCATAGAACAAAGCGGCCGATAGTTGTTTGGTTAAAGAATAATCGGCCGAGAGGCGAAAACTGTAGAAATATTTTCCGCTCACCGGTTGCGTATTCTGCTGTGCCAGTCCGTATATTACATTCAAATTGTAGCGATAGGAAAAATCGGATTTCAAAATAAGATCGGATTTGAAATTATAGCGGTTTCCGCCGATGCGCAAGGGGAGATAAACGTCTTTGATGCGATATCCTAATCCTACGGTGATTTCTTGTCCTGCCACACGGGTGAGGGTGTAATTTTCGGTATTAAGCGAAATCATACGGTCTTTTTTATAGGAGAAGTCGAGTTGGAGAGAATTTTTCAATTCCATTTGCACTTTGAGCAGCGGGTTGAAGGCTTCGGTCAGCACGATATCACCGTAAGATAGTTTACTGTAATAGTTGCCTGACGCGTCACGTCCGGAAGGGTCTTGGAAAAATTCCATATTGTTTCGATAGCGATTGATGCTCATATCGGCTTTATAGCTGTGTTGGAGGCTGAAGCGACGGAAATGTTTTTTGAACCATGGTAATTTCATTAGGCCGGTGAATTTGACCGTCCAATTGGGGACAGGCACCGAAGGGAACAAGTTGAGCGGCATTTTGGCCGGGTCGCGTTTGGTGAAGGCGGACAGGAAGGAGTAGATCAAAACTTCGGTTTGATATTGTCCGTATCCGTCGGGATATCCGGTTGCCGGTGTGTTGGTTCCGCGTTGTTCGGCCAAACGCCGGGCAATAACGTAGCTGTTGTTTTTCATACGTTCGATAGCGGGGTCGTTATCGGGCGTAAAAGTTTCGAATGCCGTGGGCAGGAGGAAATAGGAAGTCATAAAGTGTCCTTCGAGCGTGGGCACGAGCGGTTGATAGGTTGCATTTTGAACGCGGAAGGTTTCATTCATGGTTTCGGTGCGCATTTTTGCGGCTTTTATGTCGATTTTGAGTCCTTTAACCGGACTGAAATTGGTACTGAAATCCAGACGTTCGTCGAAGTTGTGTTTATAGGGTTCGTTCAAGTCGGGGTATTGGGTAAGCCATCCGCGTTTGGCCAATTCGTAGCGAATGTTTTGCTGATCCCAACCGGTCACGAAGGGGATGCTGGGGTTTTCGGTTCCCAACAAACCTACCGAAGGCAAGTAACCGGGGATGTAATTGCCGGTTCCGCGTTTGTAGGAAATTCTTATACGTTTGACGGAAGTGAGTGCTTTCAATAATCCGGCTACGGATTTGTGGAAGGCGTTGGGGTGAAAATCTACACGGTGTTGTTTTTTTTGTTTTTCGTTTTTGTCTTTTGGGGTTTCGGCAATGTCTTTTGTGTTTTTCGCGGCTTTTCGTTTGTTTGACGATTTTCTTAACTTTCCCCGTTTACGGGTTTTTTTACCCGACCATTTGGCTTGCCAACGATTTAATCCCGTGAAGTCGTAAATTTTGGTTAGATTGATATTGGTATTGATGTTGTGCATGCCGGCATTTTGGATGTTGTTTCCCAAATCATAGCCGTTGATATTTTGCATGATTTCGGGCTTGCGTTGCCATTGGAATTGACCGTTGTAGGTGTAAGTAATATCGATAAAATTAATCAAAGGGAATTTTTTCAATGGCAAACGATAGCTCAAATTCAGGTTTTGTTGCATGGTGTAAGGTGCGCCGATATCGAAAAATCCGTTCCAGATTCCGGCATTGTAATTGATCATGCCGTCGGGGAGAATGAAGTTTTTAACGGTTCGGTATCCGTTGGTGGTATAGGTAAGTTGCATCGATTTGAAAGGGTTATAATTGATGGTGTATCCTGTGGTGAATTTATAATCGCGACTTTGCATGGGCGGAAAATCCAAGCCGTAATCTTCGATTTGACGCACGCGGAAATTGGAGAAATCGCGGTTGATGTTTAAGTTGAATGTCAAGGACGACGGAATGGGGTTGAAATTGAAATCTTTCAGAAAAGCCATGTATCTTTTTCGTAGTAATTTGGATTTGGTATTTTGCAACGGCAACCATGTTTTGCTTTTGAACGAATAGGAATAAAGCAGTCCGGCATTAACTTTTTGCCGGCGGTTTTCTTTGACTTCGTAATTGGTATGATTGGATTCGCTGTAGGTGAAATTGAAGGTGAAGTTTTCGATATCGTAGAAGTGTTTTTTCTTTTGTTTTTGTTGATTTCCGCCGGTTCGGGTCGAATAGTTTTTCTTGACGCCGGTTAGTGCTATGCTTCGGTAGATTTGCAAATCCCGGGCGACTTCGAGGATGGAATCCCTTTCTTGTTGATTTTGTGCAATGGCGAGGCGGTCATGGAGTAAAATATCGCGGTGAACGGGATCGTATTCGGGTCTGATGTCTTGTTTGGTGACCGTATAGTTCAATGGAATGTTGACATTCCATTTTTCGGGTAGGAATTTACCCATGTTGATAGCGCTATTGAAGGAGTAATTGTATTTGTTTTCTACGGAGCGTCCCAACGGACCTTGTTCTAGCGGTCCGAATCCGGCTGTAGAAATTCCTCCGGTAAAGTTAAAAGTGGCCAAATCGGCGAGGGTAAGGTCGGCGGAACCTTGGGTTGCCCATCCGCCTTTGTTTTTCATTCCCGTCAGACGCAGTTCGTTGAACCAAGCTTCGCCGCAGATTTCATGATTGCTATTGTTGCGAATACCCACCATGATGATGCGCACATGGGAAAAATCGGGATTACCTTTAATGCCAATGGTTAGGCGGTTGGGTTTGTTGGCGGCGGCGGGATCAAGCTGTGCTTCGTCGAAGTAAAGAATGTCTTGGGGGTTGGCTTGCCGGTTTTGAATCAAATGCAATTTAATTTTTTGTAATAATTCGAGTTTTAAGTCGATGCGGTTTTCCAAGGGCCAAACTTCTTCGGGATTTTGGGAGGGCGGGTCGGTCACTTTCAAAGGGATGAGCACTTCGTAGAAATTGTCGGTCAAATCGTTACCGAACCGCAGGAAGGCATACATTTCGTTGTCTTGAACGGGTGTTTGTCCGGGGATGCTTTCGGCGTGAATAAACATTTTCAGGTGTTTGAATTGTCGCATGTCTACCACATTATATTTAAATACGCCGCGAGCGTCTTTTTCTTCCAAATTGCATACACGCACTGAGAGCGCTTGTTCGTTTTGGCGAATCAATTGATTGTTTTGATAGACTTCTTCTCGTTGGATGCCCGGCGGTGAAACATAAGGGCTACGACCGCCTGCCTGATTTTCTTCGGAGCTTACGGTGGTGACTTCCACTTCGGTGCCGTCGTCGTCGGGATTGGGGTCGGCCGGATCTAGCGTGAGTGTGTAATTGCGCCATTCGGATCGCACCATATCGAATTTGGCAAATCGTAATACCAAAGGTTGATCGAAACCTTTAAGCCAAAGGCGCATAAATTTAATGGATCGGAAATCGGAGATGTTGCCGATGCGGCGGGTATATTGATTGACGGGAATTTTGAATTGAATCCAACGAGCATTTCTTTGATGTCCGGTGGCGTCGGTGAAGGTTGTTTCTTTGATGTCGGCAACGTAGGTGTCGTTTTCGGTCAAACCGGGTTTAAAAGGAATTTCATATTCAAAATAGGCGTCGATATTGTTCATGGTTTGATCGCGATCGATGTCTTCGGCGTCGGGGTAGATATTATTTCCGTTGGCTTGTTGACCTTGGTTAATAGGGGTGTTACCTTCGGTATTGTTGACTTTTTTGTAGCGTTCTACCAGTGAGGAACTTTGAGCGGATAGGTAATGGACAAAATCGTCATTGGCGGGGTCGTTGGCTACGGTGTTTCTCACGTTAGGCGGCAAGGCATTTAGGTAGGCTGAGAAATATTGGGTTTCTTCGGAGTTTTTTAAACCGTCTAATCCTACGTCTTGGTTTTCTCTTTCGACGGGATCGTCACTGAATGCATAGGTGAGAGATTGGTTTAGCGGTAGTTTTCCCCAGTTGGTAAATATGGTGTTTGCGGTTCCGCCGTCGCCGGGGAGCCCGTTTTCATATTGTTTTCTTCCGTCAAAAAGGATGTCTTCTTTGATATAGCCTATGTCCAAATAAATATTTCCTTGTGCGGTGAGTTGCGGGTTATTGTAATAAGGGTCCATGATCCAGAAGGTGATGTATTGGACATTGGCTTGTTCAAAGTCGGTTGTGGTGAGTGCGCGCATCATGCCTGCCCAGCGGTTTTGGGGTTGTAGTAGTTTTCCGGAAGCCGGGTCGATGTTGGTATCGAAATTGTAGGGTCCTCTTTCGTCGGGAAAATAGGCCAGGTTGAGGGTGTTAATGTAATTTTGTTCGCCGGTTACCAAATCGCGATCGAATAGTTCCGTGATACGCACAATACGGTTTTCGTCTTTGCTCATTTCGGCTTGTGTGATGCCGGCTGGAGGGTTTTGATAGAAGGTATTGTCAATAAAATACCAAGCGAGCAGGGCTCTGTTTTTGCCGTAATCCCAATTGTCGGGCAATTGACTTTCGGGGAGGGTGGCGGGGGTGGAGGCGAGTTTCCATGCATAAGGCATCATCAGGTCGATGCCCGTTTGGGAAGATTCGAAATCTTCGATGAGTGTGGCGGTTTCACCGTTAATGTTGGCAACGGGTGCCAAGCCGGGTTTCAGATATGCAAATTCGGCTTTCAAGTCGATGCGGCTGTCTTTATCGGTTTTGATGTTGGGAAGGTAATTAATTAGTTTTGTTAAAATATTTACTTTGTGGCTAAAAACACCGTTTAGCCCGAAAAGGCTGTTGTTGAGCGGTTCGTGTCCGTAATCGGATTTCCAAGTAATGGGTTTTTCTTTGAGATGTAAATAGGTAGCGCCGAGAATGAAATTATCATTGAATTTGTGTTGAACATCGATACCGGTAAAGATTTTAGTGGTTTGTTGAAATAAATTGTTTTGTTCCACACGCACTTGAATAGGGACGTTGGATGCTTTGAGTGCCGGATTGATAATTTCGACACGGCCGGCTTGATAGTTGACCACGTAATCGACGCCTTCGACCAGTTCGCGCCCTCCGGCGGTAACATGCACCGAGCCGCGCGGAATACCGAATCCGCCGATGGATATTCCGTTACCCATGGAGGATTTATATTTTCCTTTGAGCAAGAATTTGTTTTTGTTGGGATATTGTTGTGCGGCCGATTGTGATAAGGTATAAAGTTCTTTGAAAACATATTGCCGCTGATTGGCATTCCATGTGGAGGGGTCATTATAATTTTCCGCAGGGGAAGTGCGTAATTTTTCGAATAAGTAGTGGCCGAAGGGTTCCGTGGTTGTGAATTTGATTAAGGCATTGCGTGTATCTACCGTAATTCCGTCAATAAAATCGAAAAATCCGTCGCCGCCGGGTTGTGGATCGTTGCTGGTGTTTAATTCATCCATGTGAAATACGTTCAGCAGAATACGTTCTTTGACGTCGGGCGGCAGGGGGGTCCCGCCAACGGGATTGATATAATTTAGTGGTGTGGGGTTGGTGTAGAGAATTTGCATGCGAAAATCTTCCTTGCTGATACCGTATGTGTTCAGCGAGTAAATATTTTTCATCATTAATTGCCATGCAGGTTGTTCGGTGCTGACGATGTTGCTTTTGATTAGTTTTACGACCAGTGCTTGCGGATAAACTACGCCGTTATCTGTAAATTCACCGACGCGATGTACTTCGTTTCCTACGGTGTATTCGAATGCCACGGCAAGCACTTCGTCGGGATTGAGTTTGCGTTTGAGGGTGATGTAACCTAATTTCGGATAAAGTGTGTATTGTGTGCTGTCTAATTTCACGGCATTTTCCAGGACTACATAATCGGTTCCGTTCACCGGGTTAATCCCGTTGAATCCGAGGGAGACGGTGGGAATATTTCTAATGTTGTCGTTCAATACGGACTGAGGTGTTCCGATGGCTTCGGGGTTGAATTTATTGACCGTGTTTTCGGGCAATGCGCCGGGTTGTGTAACGAATCCGGGAGGTAAAGGGTCTAAACCTAGAATTTCGCTTTCGCCCAAATCTTGTATGGCGACGATATTGCGCACGTCTTCGGGGTTGGAATTACGGTTGGTAATCCAAACCTCGATGCGGGTAACTCTGACGGGCGCATCAATATAGGGATAGTGCTTGAGTGCTTCGTTATAGTGCAGGCGGAAATATTGGGCAAGGAAAAAATGCCTGTTTTCGTCGTAATGGAGAATATCCCGTTCAAAATCTTCCAAAACTTCGCTGCCTTTGGCATTGATGATTTGCGTGGATGATTTTTGTTCGGCCCCGACTAAGGTTACTTGCATTTTGCCGAATTGAAAAACGGTTTTCAAACCCATCAGATTTTGCGCGCCCTGCACCAGTGAATTGGTGGTTTGCATGCTTACGTTTCCTACTTCGAATTTTTGCAAAATGGCGTCTTCGCCCGGGTTGAAGTCCAATTTCACTTGATTATTGAAGCTAAACATGGATTTGGTGTCGTAATTCAGATTTAAGTTCAAGCGTTTTCCGATATGTCCGGTTAATCCCATGCTAATGCGTTGATTGAGATCTAGCCCGAATTGTTTTCGGTTTCTGACGGGAATCATGGGATTATCGCGACGGGAATAACGTACGCCCAAATCCAGTGCAAAATCGCCTTTGGGTTCGAATTTGATTTCGTTTCCGCCGAAAATTGTTTCAAAGAATTTGCTGTTGACATAAAATTGGGGCAATAGGTTCTGTTGTGCCTCTTCGCCTTGGATTTTTCCCGAAGCGGCATCGACGTTTTTCTTGAAATTTTTCTTGATTTCATTACGTAGCATCAAGTCGTAATATTCCTCGGGGGTGAGCACTTCGGGGTAGCTTATCGTATAGGCGCCGAGTGTTTTTTTCTTGATATAGAGATTGCGTCGCGGGTCGTATTCATAGATTTCGGAAATGGATGGCGGGTCGGGTATGCTAACTTTCAATTGCGAAAGCGAATCGGCGGATTGCACCTGCGTGGTGTCTTGTTGTGCTTGCAATAATTGCATGCCCAAAATGAGTATTAAGCCGGTGAAAATGATGCGTATTGTTCGCATAAAACAGTGCTAAGATATTTTCATAAACGTTTTAATGCCGCTTTTATTATTTGTTCCACGTTGGCTTGCGGCATATTTTTAACGATTAGGGAAATGACTTTTTCCGTGGTACGACGGGGATAGCCCAACACTTCCAGGGCTTTGACGGCTTCTTCGACGGAAGCGTTTTGAACCGGGACGGTTTGAGTAAATGTGTCGCCAAAGTCTTTAAGTATTTTATCTTTGAGTTCCACCACCAAGCGTTTGGCCGTTTTCGGACCGATGCCTTTCACCGATTTGAGTGCTGCGATGTTTTCCGTAATAATCGCTTCTTTTATTTCGTCGGGATTCATGGACGAAAGAATCAATAATGCCGATTGCGGTCCGATTCCCGAAACGGATGTCAGCATACGAAAAATTTCACGTTCTTCTTTAGTGGCAAAACCGTAAAGAAACTGTCCGTCTTCCTTGACGATAAATTCCGTGAAAATTTTGGTTTCTTTTTTTCCTTGAAAAAATTGAAAACTATTGACGGAAATTTTAATGAAATATCCTATCCCGTTCGATTCCAGAATTAAATAGGTGGGGCTGATTTCGGCGATGTGACCTGTAAAATATTCATACATGTCTTTCCGGTGTTTTTTTTGAACTTATTTTGTGGTAAAAATAATATAAATTTTGTTAATCTTCGGATGGTGAATTTTGTTGCATGACAAGGAATTTTTTCTTGATGAATTGTCCTGTCAGCAAGCCCGAAAGAATGCCTTCGATGATGCCTGTGATTACGTCGCTCGGATAATGCATGCCGATATAAATTCTGCTGTATGCTGTCAGCAAAGCCCATAAAAAAACGAATCCTAGTATTTTGTCTTTTCGTTTGGCTGAAAACCAAAGGAAAGTGGCCACTAAGAAAGAATTGGCCGCGTGCCCCGAGAAGAAGGAGTATTGCGGCGAGCATTTTAATATGCGTAATTGATGTTGTAAACTTTCTACATTGCACGGTCTGGGACGTTGGGTAATATTTTTGATGAAATTGATCATTTGGTCGTTCAGTATTAATGCCAAAATCAATATAACACTTGCCATTAAACCGCGCTTCCATCCCCATTGGTAAATAAGGAATGCAAAAAGCAAAAGATAAAACCACCACCAAGCATGCTGATTGGTGATGAAAAGCCATAATGCATCCCATTTTTCATTACCGAGCCGGTTGAGGAATAGTAGAATTTTAGTATCTAAGCCGGATAAATCGAAATTGACGATAATCATGGCTTTCGTTTGACCGTTCCTTTGATTTTGGGGGTCATATCCGGAATTTCTTCATTTATATTCATGATTTTCCGGACTTGTTTGACTTCCTCTTCAATGTTTTCGGTGAGGTCTTTTTTGATGTCTTTGGCTACACTTTCGCGTATGATTTCGTTTTTTACTTCACGGCTTGTGTCACGTAAAATACGAATACCTTTTCCCAGATTTTTGGCCAATTCGGGAATTTTTTCCGGTCCGAATATTAATAGTGCGATGAAAAAAATAAATATCAATTCCGGGGTGCCGATAAACAGAAGTATGGCAAGCATCTTATTCGTTTATTTAAACAAAGGTATTAAAAATTATTGATCCAATTTTTTCCAACCTACTTTGTTCATGGCATAAATAATGATGAAAGCCGAAATTATCGTAACACTGAAAAATGCCGTACTGAGCATATATTCTTTAAAAATTAATTTTCCGATGCCGAACAAAGCCGATAACACCATCAATACACCTGCGATCCAACTCAAGAACAAATAGCCATAACCCCGGTCGCCTTCCATGCCGGTTTCTTTTTCAATGATTTTCCATCCGGGACCGCCGGGATGCACTTTCCGGTAAAAATCGTAAAGTTTTTTGCGCGGCGTGGGACGTGTAATAAAGGTAGCGACCAGCCATGAAAGCGTTGACCAAATGGCGATGACAAACAGAAGTTTTTCGTAATCGTGTTCCAAACTCCAATGCATTCCCCAAGGGGAAATCAAAAAGGGAAGAATGAAGAAAGGAGCTAAAAGAGCCGTAATTTCACTCCAAGCATTAACACGCCACCAGAACCAGCGCAATATTAATACTCCGCCAATGCCGCCGCTTGCCAATAAAACAATTTTCCACGCGTCGCTTATTTTATTTAATTGGGTGGTGATTATAAAAGCGATAATCATCAAAATAAAGGTGGTGATGCGTGAAATTTTAACATAATATTTCTCGTCGGCGCCCGGTTTGATAAACGGACGGTATAAATCGTTGATAATATAGGATGTTCCCCAAACGGTTTGCGATGCCAGGGTGGACATATAAGCGGCAAAAAAGGCGGCGAGCATTAATCCCACCCATCCCGGCGGCATTAAGTCGCGGATCAATTGTACGTAAATTTCCCCTTTGCCGGCTTGCGCCGGATACAGAATAATCGCTGCAAAAGCGGCTAAAATCCACGGCCAAGGACGTAATGCGTAATGCGCTATATTGAACCATAATGTGGCAAAAAGGGAATGTTTTTCGTCTTTAGCGCTCATCATGCGTTGTGCTACGTAACCGCCGCCGCCCGGTTCGGCACCGGGATACCAGCTTGCCCACCATTGAATGCCGAGGTAAACAAATAATGCAAAGGCCGACATCCGGAACATTTCAATACCCGTAGTGCTGGTTAAAGCTGTTCCTTTACTATCAATCACGGGAAAGAAATCAAAAACCCATTTGCTGTCGGCAAAAGCATGTTTAAGCCCGTCTATCCCGCCGACGGCTTTCACGGCATAAACGGATAAAACGATGCTGCCGGTCATGGCCATAACGAATTGAAAACTGTCTGTCACCGAAACGCCCATCAGTCCCGATAGTGAAGAATAAAAGGCTACGAATAACATCATTAGTGCTACATAGATGAAATGGGCGCTCAATGTCAGGTTCCCGATATGAAATTCATGATATCCGAAAATAGTTAAATCGGGGAAAATAACCTTTAGGATTTTTACCATAGCCAAGTTTACCCAAGCAATCACTACAGCATTAAGCAAAATGCCTACATAAACCGCTCTAAAACCACGCAAAAATTTGGCCGGTGCACCATGATACCGGATGTTCACAAATTCCGCATCGGTCAAAATGTGCGCCCTACGCCATAATCGTGCAAAAAAGAAAACCGTCAAAATTCCGCCGATAACCATGTTCCACCATAGCCAGTTTCCGGCCACTCCTTTGGTGGAAACCAATTCCGTTACCGCCAGCGGTGTGTCTGCGGCAAATGTGGTGGCAACCATGCTGGTGCCGGCTATCCACCAGGGCAAATTCCGGCCGCTAAGAAAGAAGTTCCCCGTATTTTTTCCGGCCCGCTTCGAAAAATATAAGGAAATGCCCAAGCTAAATAAAAAATATAATCCTATAATGAACCAATCTATTGCTTGAATATGCATAACAAACAAATTTCCCGCAAGATATAAAAGATATGGAAAAACCGAAAAACTGTTTCCGAATATATTAATTTAATCGATTGTAGAAAAAGACCGTATTGTGTTATTAAACAAATAATTGTATCGTGCCGATTATAATTATCCTTTATTCCTGATGATTGTCGTTTTTCAATCCTTTTTCATCGAGAAGCATGGATATACGTTCCCTGAATTCGCTTTTAAAATTATTGACATCGACCACGTTCATCCCGAATAATGTTTTAAGCGCCTGTGCCGTATTTTCCGCAATGTCCGTTAAAATCATATAGGCATTGTTTTTGTTTAATCCCAGTATTTTGGCGACTTTAGCGTATTTTTGAACATATCGCTGATAATCGCCGGTTTTGGCTTCAAACCAAAAAATTTCATTTTCGATTCGAAAAAGAATGTCCAGCTCGAAATCGTTGCCGTTAGGTAAAATGATTTGAGGATTGGTTAAGCAGGAATAGCGTACCGGGATGTTTTCAAGGATGTCAATGATTGTTTTTTTAACGTATCTTTCCAACCAACCTCCCGAAAAAAAATTAAGCACACCGGGAATTCTATTGACCTTGCCCATAAGTTTGTATTCGGGAGAGCGTAAATACTTATATTCCTCCAGAAAAGCGATTTGATGCAATTGATGGCCAAAATACGTTATGCTTGAAATTTCATCTTGAGTAAAATTTTTTAGAATTATATTAAAATAAGCCCCCGTATTCATGTGTCTTTTTATCAGTTCGTAAACTTTCTTGATTTTTGAGTAATTATTGCCCATATATAAAGCAATATCATCCAGGATTTTATCGGCTTCTACTTCGGTTTTAATGTTTTTTATCGTTATATTTTTTTGTTTCAAAAATTCGATAATGCCGCCCGGATACATATTTGTTTCTTCCGTATTTGTGTTCGTTTGCGGCATATCACCCGCCGTATTTTCGGGATAATTGACTTTTTTCGGTGACGGCTTCGGGAAGCTTGAATGAAATGCATCTCTCATTTTACGGATGTCCTGTAAATGATCCGCTATTTTTTCCAATGCAGTCGCAATTCTTTTTAGATATGATTCCATATTTTCATTTTCCGATGACATAATTATTTTTTTTTGTTTATCATAGAATTCCAACACTGCAATATATGAAAATTTTTGTATTTGACAAAATATATTTCTTATTTATTAAGTATTTATCGTATATATGACGGATGTTTTTCGATTTTGTCGAATATAAAGTTTATTTTTCGAGTTTTAATTATTTGATAATCAGGTGGTTTTGATATTCTTTTTTGAGTGTTTACGGAAATTGAAGGGGTGGCCTTGTAAGGAAACGCGGGCTTTGAATAAAAAAGATTATTTTTGGCTCGAAAAAATGATTAAAATGTCCGATCAACAATATGCATCGCAGATCGAAGATTTCATGGCGTATGCCGTTTCACGCAATCCGCATGAGGAGGAATTTTTATCCGCCGTGCGGGAAGTAGCCGAAACCTTGATTCCGTTTATCGAGGAAAATCCCAAATATAAGGGGAAGAAATTGCTTGAGCGAATGATTGAGCCCGAGCGTGTGATTATGTTTCGTGTTCCATGGGTTGACGATAAAGGCGAAATTCAAGTCAACCGGGGATATCGAGTTCAATTTAATTCGGCTATTGGGCCGTATAAGGGTGGCTTACGTTTTCATTCGACCGTAAATTTGAGCGTATTAAAATTTTTGGGGTTTGAACAAACCTTTAAAAACGCTTTGACCACTTTACCGATGGGAGGCGGAAAAGGCGGATCGGATTTTAGTGTTCGCGGCAAATCCGACGCCGAAATTATGCGTTTCTGTCAGTCGTTTATGCAAGAGTTGTTCCGGCATATCGGTTCCGATGTGGATGTTCCGGCAGGCGATATAGGAGTGGGTGGACGTGAATTGGGATACTTGTTTGGGATGTATAAGAAGTTGAAAAACGAATTTACCGGTGTGCTTACCGGAAAAGGATTATCATGGGGCGGTTCGCTTATTCGTCCCGAAGCCACGGGCTACGGTGTGGTTTATTTTGCCGAAGCGGCACTCAACCGGATGGGGAAAAGCATTCGGGGATTGCGTATTGCCGTAAGCGGATTTGGAAATGTGAGTTGGGGTGTAGTCAAAAAGGTTAATGATTTGGGCGGAAAAGTGGTTACCTTATCCGGTCCCGACGGTTATATCTATGATCCCGAGGGGGTGTCGGGTGAAAAGGTCGATTTCATGTTAAGACTGCGGGCTTCCAATCGCGATGAAATCAAGCCTTATGCAGAGCGTTTCGGTGTGGAGTATTTTTCTGGGAAAAAGCCTTGGGAACAAAAGGTGGATTTGGCCATTCCATGCGCCATTCAAAACGAAATGAACGCCGACGATGCACAACAATTGGTTGATAATAATGTAATAGGCGTAGTGGAAGCGGCTAATATGCCGCTTACGAATGAAGCGGTGGAAATCATTCAGCAAGCGCGAAAATTATATGTGCCGGGTAAGGCGGCGAATGCTGGTGGCGTGGCGGTATCGGGTTTGGAAATGACGCAAAATGCCATGCGCATTAGCTGGACGGCCGCAGAAGTGGATGAAAAACTCCGGTGGATTATGAATAATATCCATGATAATACCGTTAAATTCGGTCTTTTGCCCGGTGGTTACGTGGATTACAAAAAAGGTGCCAATATTGCCGGTTTTATCAAGGTGGCCGATGCGATGCTGGCGCAAGGAATTGTATAAATTTTATTGGAAAAAAAGGGGCTGTCTTTCAAGTCAGCCCCTTTTTCTTTTTTAAAGTTGGGCTGTCAGAGTTAAAAGTTG
>Ga0256834_1000012_pt1 | contig 140708 bp, 133 predicted proteins | sample 4281140metaG_FD_190536 | JGI IMG/M metagenome (GOLD analysis project Ga0256834, IMG submission 190536) | Hydrothermal vent microbial communities from East Pacific Rise, Pacific Ocean - 4281-140 | ecosystem: Environmental > Aquatic > Marine > Hydrothermal vents | place: Pacific Ocean: East...
AAGAAAATGGAGATAAAACAGTAGCCGTTGATAGTTTTGAAGATAACAACCTTGTCTTTATAGATGAGGGACACCGTGGAGCTAAGGGCGATATATGGAAAACAAACAGAGATAAACTATCAGCAAATGGTTTTGCTTTTGAATACTCAGCAACTTTTGCTCAAGCAATTAACAGTAGCACAGGGAAAAAGAAAACAGAGCTTGAAAATGAGTATGCTAAGGCTATCATATTTGATTATAGTTATAAGTATTTTTATAGTGATGGCTATGGTAAAGACTACTCTATACTAAACCTTAGTGAAGATAGTGAGGATATAAAACAGACTTACTTAACAGCTTCACTTTTAAGTTTTTATCAACAGATGAAAATCTATGAGAGTTCAAAGAGTTTGTTGAAACCTTATCTTATAGAAAAACCTCTTATGGTGTTTGTTGGCGGAAGTGTAAATGCTGTTAGAACAGAAAGCAAAAAGCAAGTATCTGATGTTGTAGATGTATTACTGTTTATTGATGAGTTTATCAAGAGTAAAGCTGAAAGTATCGCAAACATAGAAAAGATTTTGAGTTTTGATAGTGGTCTTCGTAATGCTAAAGGTGTAGATATATTTGAAAATAAGTTTACTTTTTTAGAAAACAGACACCTAAATGCTTCACAACTTTTTGATGATATATTAAATATAATATTTAATGCTTCTAATGGAATGCTTCATTTAGAAAATCTCAAAGGAGTTGAAGGAGAGATAGCACTTAAAATTGGCGAGAATAAACACTTTGGTGTTATCAATGTTGGAGATAGCGATAAGCTGACAAAGATGTGTGAAGCTAATGGTATCACAGTAAGCAGTAGAGAAATTTCTGGCTCACTTTTCAAGACCATAAATGAAACTAATTCAAACCTAAATATGCTTATAGGTTCAAAGAAGTTTAGTGAGGGTTGGAGTTCTTGGAGAGTATCTACCATGGGTCTTATGAATATAGGTAAAAAAGAGGGGTCTACTATTATCCAACTTTTTGGTCGTGGAGTAAGACTTAAGGGTTATGATTTTACTCTTAAAAGAAGTAGAGACATAAGAGGTAAAGAGTTAGAGAGACAATATCAAGCCGTTGAAACACTAAATATATTTGGACTAAAAGCTGATTATATGAAAGCCTTTAAGGACTACCTAAAAGATGAGGGTGTTCCTGTCTCTGAAAGAGTAGAGTTTATTTTACCTTTGATTTATGATGAGAGTTATAAAACTAAAAAACTAAAAGTATTAGACTTACAAGAGGGTAAAGACTTCAAGCGTGAAGTGAAGCTTGATTTAAAGTATAGCGATATTGGAGGTATCAGTAAAAAGGTAGTATTGAGCTTATATAAACAAGTGGATATATTGGAAAGTGAAAGTAGAACTGGAAATAAATATGACTTAAACTGTGAAATACTTCAAAAAGAACATTTAAGCTTTATAAATATTGATAACTTGTTTTTTGCGCTTCAACAGTTCAAAAATGAAAAAAATTGGAGTAATCTAAATATCTCTAAAGTTGATATAAAAGATTTGGTAAATAAAAGTGATTGGTATAAACTATATATACCTGAAAATGATATGAAAGTAAGTAGCTTCAAAAACCTTGCTAACTTTGAAACTATTATGATTGCACTACTTAAAAAATATATGAAGTCATTTTATGAGTATAAAAAAAGTGAGTGGGAGAGCCAATTTTTAGAATATAGAGAATTGGATGAGACAAGAGACCGTGCCAACTTAATAGACAACTATACCATTACAGTGGAAGATAAAGAGATAGAGCTTATAGAGATATTGCATCGTCTTGAAAAAGACTTGATAAATAAGAAACTTCCTACATTTGATAGAGCTGATTTAAAAGTTTTTAACTTCAATAAACATCTATATAATCCTTTAATATATACAAATAAGGGGATGACAGCTTTATCAATAAAACCAATAGAACTAAATAATGGCGAAAAAGATTTTGTTGAAGATTTAGATAGCTACTTAAAGCGAAACAGTTCTACTTATGAAGATACAGAGATATACCTACTTAGAAATCAAAGTAAAACGGGTCTTGGTTTTTTCACTGAAGGTAATTTCTATCCTGATTTTATAATGTGGATTATTGAAGATACTAAGCAATATATCAACTTTATAGACCCTAAAGGCTTGGTAAATCTAAACACTAAAGATGACCCAAAAATCAACTTATCTACTAAGATAAAGGAGATAGAAGAAAAGCTCAACGATGAAGATATAGTACTAAACTCATTTATAGTATCAGTAACCCCATACGGTGTAATTAAAATGCTTCAAGATACATTAGAGCAATCAGAATTAGAAGACAAAAATATATTATTTCAACAAGATGACAAAAATGGTTACATTGGAAAAATATTTTCTAAGCTTAATTTAAATAGTGGGTAACCCCACTTTTTTACTACTCTTGACATTAGTTTGATATCAAACTATAATTAGGTTATGGAAAAGACAGATCACATAATAGCACTAATTTCAAATATACGAGACAAATCAAACAAGCTGATTGTAAATGAGTTAAAAAAAGCATCAATACTAGATTTAGCACCAAGCCACGGCAGTATTTTGCAGCTACTTTTTTCCACAAAAGAGAGCCTAAGTATGCAAGATATCTCTATAAAAATCAACAGAGATAAGTCAACAGTAACTTCGCTGATAAATAAACTTATAAAATTGAGATATGTAGAAAAAGTAAAAAATGCAGATGATAATAGAGTGAGTATTATCACTCTTACAGAAAAAGGGTGGCAGTTAAAACCAATCTTTGATGCAGTTTCACAGAAGCTGCTAGATAGCATATATAGAGGATTTGACAATGATCAAAAAAAGGAGGTAGTAGATGTTTTAGTAAAAATCAACTCTAATCTATAAAAAATTTAACAAAATAGTTTGATATCAAACTAAAAAGGAGTAGTTATGAAGAGATATGTTTTAGGTATGTTTGTTGTATTTAGCTTATTGGCTTATGCAGATAGTAGCTTGGTTGCACATAAGGAGTTAGACATGAAAACAAAAAAAGAGAGAGTTGTTGAGTTGTTGAGCTCAATTGAGTCGGGAGAGAATAAGCCAGTTGGGTATATCAATCCAAATAAATACATTCAGCATAATCTCTCTATTGGTGATGGATTAGAAGGTTTTGGTGAAGTTATAAAACAACTTCCAAAAGATAGTACGAAGGTTGAAGTACTTCGTGCTTTTGAAGATGGTGATTTTGTATTTACTCATACAAAATATAACTTTTTTGGCGAGAAAATTGGTTTTGATATCTTTCGTTTTGAAGATGGAAAAATTGTAGAACATTGGGATAACCTGCAAGAGATTGTAGAAAAAACTGCAAGTGGAAGAACGCAGTTTGATGGTACAACTGTTGTTGTCGATGTGGATAAAACTGCATCCAATAAGCTTTTAGTAAAAAACTTTGTAGATGATGTGCTTTTGGGTAAAAATCCACAAAAGATAACCAAATATATCTCAACTAAAACTTATATGCAACACAATCCATATGTGCAAGATGGTTTAGATGGGTTAAGTAGAGCGCTTGAAGAGTTAGAAAAAGCTGGTATGCCTTTAGTTTATGAGAAAAATCATATGGTTTTAGGTGAGGGTAATTTTGTATTGGCAGTGAGCGAGGGTATTTTTATGAAAAATCATGTCGCATTTTATGATCTATTTAGAGTTGAGGATGGAAAAATAGTAGAACATTGGGATACGATAGAAAAAATCCCACCTAAAGAAGAGCATAAAAATAGCAATGGAAAGTTTTAGTGCTAAGTTGTTATTTTGGTAGTTAGAGTCATTGTGGGCTAGAGATAGAGCTTGGGGAATATGTGTTTATATGCTTATGCTCTAGCTGGTGCGTAAGCTACATTTTAATCTATCTAAAAATTTTATAGCCAATCATCTACTATCTTGATGTGCTCTAGTAGGTTGGAGCTTTTTATCACTTTGTGATCGCTGTAGATTAGTATGTAGGCTATGTTGTTGGACTCTAGTAGCTCTATGGCTTGTGCGTGTGGCATAACTGATATGGCAGTGGCATATGCGTCTAATGTGCTATTTTTAATCTTAGATATGAGAGTAGCAGAGGCTAGCTTTGTGCTAAAAGTTTTTGTTTTGGGGTTGATTAGATGATTTTGTGCTCTAGTTTTGATAAAACGGTTATAGTCTCCACTTGTGCTTATGGCTAGATTATCTTTGATGGTCTGAAATCTCATAATGCTCTTAGTGCCAAATGGGTTCTGTATCGAGACGGTGCACTTTTTTAGACATCTTATATCTCCGCTTAGTGCCACAACTGCACTATCTGCCCCACATTCTTTTAGAGTCTTTATGGCTTTATCTACACCAAATCCTTTGCCAAATCCTCCAAGATCTAGTGTGGCATTTAGATCTATGGAGGCTACAGTTTGGTTTAGCTCTAGGCTATCTAAGAGTAGTTTTGCATTTTGCATTTTTACTCTATCTACACTGCTTGATGGGTTGTTAAAATCTAAGACTTGGCGTGTTATAGAGCCTATGCTGATATCAAAATATCCACCACTTTGCTTAAAGTAGTGCAAGGCTTCTGTTAGCGCTTCATATGTATCTTGTGAGATTGATGCTTTGCCGTATAGGTTTAGATTGTAGATATCAGAACCTATCTTGTAGCTAGAGAGTGATGCCTCTACTTCTCTTATGCGCTCAAACGCTTTTTGTATGCAGCTGGAGTTACTGGTTTGAGTTTTGATGGTAGCAAATGTCCCCATCAAGACCTGTTCGCGTACTACTATCTCTGCTGCAGCAAGAGAGCATGATAGCAGTAGTAGAGACAGTAGGGCAGCTTTCATCTACTTGGTACGATCTATGATATCTCTTGCCTCTTTGATTACATCTGTTATGTTGAGTCTAATCCACTGTTTGTCCATCCACTCTTCAGGTCTAACTTCTACACCTTGCACAAGAACACCAAAGTGGACATGATCACCCATGGCGTAGCCTGTTACACCTGTATTGGCTATCTGCTCACCATCACCTACTAGATCTCCATCACTAACATTGACGCTTGAGCAGTGTCCATATAGCGTATATAGACCTAAGTCATGTGATAGAATTGGCATGTTTCCGTATATGCCATTTTCTGAAGCAAATACAACTTCAGCACTATTTTGAACTAAGATTTTTGCCATCTTAACACTCGCAAGATCTAGCCCTAAGTGGTAAGACTCGCTAATCTTTTTTCCTTTATAGTAGTAGAGCCTGTGGTCACCAAAGCTAGCTATGACTTTGCCATTTTTTAGTGGATAGAATGGTTTTTGTGTAAATGAGTCTATCTGGCTATCTGAAACTTTGGAGGTTATGGAGCGTATGAGATCCTCATTTTGTTTGCGGATATCCTCATTGACAAATTTAAACTTTTCAATCACCCCAGAGTCGGGATCTGCTCCAAACTGCTCTGCAAGATCTGATACGGTATCATTTAAAAATGAGTCACTTAGTCTAATTTTTGAGACTTTGTAGCTTCTCTCTTTGAGGTATAGCGGTATGTATGTTTTGACACTATTGCCCGCTAGATCTGTTGCTATGACACTTGCTCTAAAAGATGTGGCACCAACTGGCCAAGCTATAAGAGCTATGTAGTGATCTTCTCTATAGAATGGTTTTGCTTTAAAGCGTTTGTTGAAGCTGGTTTCTATATATAGATCTTTGAGATTTTCATCTTTTGCGCTAAATACAACAAGTGCAGATCCACCCTTGATGATCTTGTATGAGTTTGAGATAATGTTAATTTTTGGACGCAAAGAGTCTATCTGTAGCACCGTTGTACTTACAGCTCTGTTGCCTGCTAGAAAGTTCCACTTGCTAGCATCGCGCGCCTCTATGGTTACGGTGATATTGCCACTTTTTGCAACACTGCGCGATGGCACTTTGAGCTCAAGGCTCTTAAGCTTGATGGGCGCCATAAGAGACTCCTCTGCTAAGACGCGCTCTTTGTTGCCACTTTGGAGTGTAACCTTATACTCCATTATGCCACTATCATCACTGATCTCTATCTTTAAGGGTACGCGCCCGTTCCAGTACTGATCATTGAGAAGGGTTATCTTTGGTACATCTCTCTCAAACATAGCGGAGTTGTATAGATAGACTCCAGCACCCATTAAGAGCGCAACAATAACTAAAAATAGCTTACCACCTGCTCCTCTGTTTTTACGACCCATTATATACTCCTTTGTATCTGTAAAATAAGTTCTCTTTTTATCTGCTCTATGGTAGAAGACTTATCGATAAAACCGGCAGAAAAGTGGTGTCCACCTCCACCAAATTTCTTAGCTATTGAGCCAACATCAACCCCTTTGGCACTCTTGAGTGAGACTCTTACACCACCATCTTTGCGCTGGCGAATCAAAATGGCTACAAGTGCTGTTGGTAGATGTACCGCCTCATAGAGCAGATCATCACTCTCTTCAACCCTAGCTCCAGATGAGGCTAGATCATCTTGTGTCACCTTTAAAAAGGCTATCTTTGCATCATGAACAAGCTCTAAGCTTTGCGTGATGATAGATTTTAGACGCATAGCAGATAGTGATACCTTTAAAAATAACTCTTGGTTGATTAGCTCTGTATTGGCTCCATGTTCTATGAGATAGAGGGTATCTTTAAAAGTGCTTGCATCTGTAAGGGTGCTCATAAATCCAAGCGAATCATCACTAATGGAAGCATATAGCGCGGTTGCCATTGTAGCATTTAGCTCTATGTTGTTATCTTTAAACCATCGTAAAAGTACAGTAGCGGTGCTTATGGCATCTTGATCTACTATGTTTATATCTCCAAAGCTGTTATTGCTTCTGTGGTGGTCTATGTTGATTAGAAAAGTTGTACACTCAAACCCAAGTCTATCGTATGAGCCACAATCAAAAGCTATGACTAGATCAGCACTTTTTTTAACTACAGATCTGAGCTTGTTTGCATGTGGTATGCAGTACAGTTTTGGATCTATTGGTGAGGTTGCGCAGTATAGAGTGACCTTCTTGCCTAACCTGATTAGGTGGTGATACATAGCACTAGCAGAGCCAAGGGAGTCAGCATCTGGGTTTTTGTGTACTACTAACATGATCTGTTGAGCGCTATTGATCTTATTGAGCATCAATCACACTTCATTGATAGATCTATCCAGTTTGCTTGGTGTATCAGCGAGCCACAGCTAATAGCATCCACACCACACTTAGCATGCTGCTCAATAGTCTTTAAGCAGATGTTGCCACTAGACTCTATGAGTACATGTGGATACTTTGAGTTTTTGATAGATACAACTTCTACTATCTTCTCTAAGTCCATGTTGTCACACATGACTATATCAGCTCCAGCCATAAAAGCTTCAAGTGCACCCTGAACGCTCTCAGCCTCTACTTCTATTTTGGTAGTAAATGGTATGGCGGATCTAGCTTTTTTGATAAAATCTGCAAGATCTTCTATGGTGCGTAGATGTGTATCTTTAAGCATCAAAGAGTCATCTAGCCCCATTCTATGGTTTTGGGCTCCACCTACTCTAGTAGCATATTTTTCAAACTCACGCAATAGAGGTCTGGTTTTTCTAGTATCTAAGAGTTTGCAATTGTAAGGTTTTAGTATCTGTACATACTGTTTGGTTAGCGTGGCGATAGAGCTTGCATGAAGTATGATATTTAAGATAGTGCGCTCACACTTTAAGAGTGTGTGAGAGTCTGTTTGGATGGTAGCTAGCTTATTAGACTTGCTAAACCTATCACCATCTTTAAAATGCCAATCTATCTCAAATCCCTCCAGCCTAGCTATCTCATCAGCATATAGTGCTCCCGCTAAGACTCCATCGCACTTGGCTACAATAGTGCCAGTTGCATCTATGGCAGGTGCAACTTTAGCATACAGATCACCCCTACCAACATCTTCACTTAAAGCATCCCTTACAAATGTTTCAACACTCACAGCTCAAGCATCCTATCGAGCGCAACTTTTGCCCAGATTCTAGTCTGCTCATCTATCTCAATCTCATTGATAGGGTTGTTGTCCTCTATGGACTTGAGTGCATCATAGAGATCTTGTAGTGTTGTCTCATTCATGGTTGGGCACTCTGGTTTGGTTGAAGATAGTACAAATGTATTTTTATCGCGCAGCCTGTTGACAAGATTAAACTCAGTTCCAACAGCCACTTTTTGCTCCTCATCTAACTCTTTGATGTAAGATATAATCTGAGAAGTTGAGCCTACAAAGTCTGCTTTAGCACACACCGCAGGGTCACACTCTGGATGTACTACTATCTTAATGCCATCATATTTTTGCCTATAAAATTCTATGTCGTCCACACTAAAGAGTTGATGCACTGAGCAAAAACCATCAAAGCAGATAATATCAGCAGAGGCTATGTCGCCATCTATCCCAATGACGGCAGATTTTAAGCCCATCTGTATAGCTATGTTTTGACCTAAGCATCTATCTGGAACAAAGAGTATCTTTTTGCCCTCTTTAAGTGCAGCTTCTATGATGATTTTGGCATTTGAGCTAGTACAGACCATGCCACCCATCTTACCAACCTTGGCTTTTACTTCAGCGTTGGAGTTGATGTAGGTTATTGGTAAGATATTGTCTATATCAACACCAGCTGTAACCATAGCCTCAACAGACTCTTCAAAGTAGGAGCCGTCTATCATGCGTGCCATAGAGCAGCAGGCTAGTTTTGGCATTATGACGCGTTTGTGTGGGCTTAGTATCTTAACACTTTGACCCATAAATCCAACACCACAAAAGACAACAAATTTGCTACTATCTTCTAGTGTTCTTTTGGCAAGCTCAAGTGAGTCTCCAGTAATATCACCCATCTCAAACACCTCGTCGCGTTGATAGAAGTGTGCTACTACTGTTACATCTAGTCTCTTTTTAAGATCATTGATCTGATTGATTAGATTTTGGCTCATTCTCTTCTCTTTTTTATGCAATTATAACCAATCTGCGGTTACAATGCCACTTATGGACTTTTTAACAAACACAAATGCACAGTTTTATCTGGCGGCATTTTTCATAGGTGGTATTCCGTTTGGTCTAATTTTGGCGAAGTTTATCGCTGGAGTTGACCTTAAGAGTAGCGGCTCTAAGAGCATAGGTGCAACCAATGTTCTTAGAGTTGTTAAGGCTAAAGATCCATCTTTGGCAAAAAAACTGGGCGCGTTAACTCTACTTTTAGATGCATTCAAAGGCGTAGCAGTGCTTCTAGTAGCCAAAGCTTTTGGTCTTAGCGAATCAGTGCAGTGGGCAGTAGCGGTACTAGCTGTAGCTGGACACTGCTTTAGCCCTTATCTCTGGTTTGAGGGTGGCAAAGGAGTTGCAACTGGTGTTGGTGTTATGGCGATTATGTTACCAATAGAGACAGCTATAGCACTAGTGGTGTGGGCAGTTAGTATCAAGAGCTTGCGTCTCTCATCACTCTCGTCTATGCTAGCTCTTACAACCTTGCTAATTGCAAGTTTCTTTATACATCCAGATATGGCACATGCTCCTATTATATTGATAGCTATCATACTCTACTATAAACATATACCAAACATGATCCGTCTTGTTAGAGGTGAAGAGAGCCGTGTTGTATGACCATACAGATCAGTGCACTTGAGTTTGAGTGTATTGTAGGCATACTTGAGTCTGAGCGTCACAGTAGACAAAGAGTAGTAGTAGATGTTGTTATGGAGTATGAGTATAAAGATAGCAGATATATTGACTATGCGAAGGTTGCGGCTCTTATCCAAGAGTGTATGATCTGCTCTAAATTTAAACTGCTTGAGGACGCATTAGAGGCTATTGAGGAGTTGCTATTTGCTAGATTTGATCAGATACAGAGCCTAAATTTAAGTATCTGTAAGCCAGATATACTTCCAAATTGTCGTGTTAGTGTCATAAAAAATAGTGTTTCTTAAAGTAATTTTAAAAAAAGATTAAATTTTCCTAAAAGTGTGATATAATTTCGTACAAAAAGATATAAACACAAAGGAAAAGTGTATGCGTATTTTGATTATAGAAGATGAGATAACTCTCAACAAAACATTGGCAGAAGGGCTTAAAGAGTTTGGCTACCAGAGCGATATTGTTGAGACATTAAAAGATGGTGAATACTATCTTGATATTCGCAACTATGACTTAGTACTTATGGACTGGATGTTACCAGATGGAAATAGTATAGATATCATATCAGACATTAAGACAAAGACTCCAAAAACAGCTGTTATTATACTCTCTGCAAGAGATGATAATGAGAGTGAGATTACAGCCCTTCGTACAGGTGCAGATGACTTTATACGCAAGCCATTTGATTTTGATGTGCTTGTGGCGCGCCTAGAGGCTAGATTGCGTTTTGGTGGAAGTAACATTATCGAGATAGATGAGCTCATTATCAATCCTGAAGAGGAGAAGATCATCTATAAAGATAAAGAGATAGAGCTTAAAGGTAAGCCGTTTGAGGTCTTGACTCATCTAGCGCGCCATCGTGACCAGATAGTCTCTAAAGAGCAACTACTTGATGCCATATGGGAAGAGCCAGAGCTCGTCACTCCTAATGTTATAGAGGTAGCGATCAATCAGATAAGACAGAAGATGGATAAACCACTAGGTATTACAACAATTGAGACGGTGCGTCGTCGCGGATATCGATTTTGTTTTCCAAAAGAAGCATAAGAAGTCAGTTTTTACTACAACTCATTATCGCTTCGGCGGTACTACTACTGCTATTTTCATCTGTGCTATACATGCTTATCAAGCAGAATGTATACGATGAGAAGCAGCGCGACATGCTCCAGATTGCAAAAAATATCTCAACTTACCAGTCACTCTCTATGGCTATTCACAGTAGCTCTGATGCTATGTTTAATGTCTCACTAGATATCGTCAATGTCAATAGCAAAAAGAGCAGGGTGGAGTCTATCTTTGAGTATAAAAAAGGCAATAGCTACTATCTAGTGGTTCTCTATCCGTTTGAACAGCTTGAAAATACATACATAGAAGTGACCAAAGAGATCACACAAACCAAAAAACTTCTTAACAAGATATTGAGCTCCATATTTATCATCAATGCTATAGGTTTTATCATTATTATTATCTATGCTATTGCATTTTCTAAGATGCTTGTCTCACCTATCAGAGCTATCAATCGACGACTCTCAAACATGAATGAGCATCTTATTCGTCCACTTGATGTTAATGAGCTACCAGATGAGTTTAAAGAGCTTGGAAAAACCATAAACCACCTCTTAGGTAGAATTCAGAATTTTGTAAAGTATCAAAAAGAGCTCTTCATAGGAGCAGCCCATGAGCTTAAAACCCCACTAGCAGTCATTAAGCTCAAAAATCAAGTAGTGATGATTAAGAGGCGTGAAGCAGGTGAATATATAGCGGCTATTAAACAGACAAATGAGTCTGTTGACGAGATGAATAAGATAGTATCAGATATATTGAACATAGGGAGAGAGGAGGGTGCACAACTAGAGCTCCCAGTCTGTAGTGATGTGATGATGCTTCTTAAGCGCAAAGCTGATGATTTTGCTCTATTGGCAAAGTCGCAAAATATTGAGTTTATGCACAATCTGAATCCAGCTAGCTATAGCGCAACAATTCAGCCGAAACTTCTCAATCAGATACTTCAAAATTTTCTACAAAATGCACTCAAATTTACAAATGCAAATGGAAAGATTGAGTTTAACTCTTGGCTTGATGGAGCAGATCTTGTGATAGAGGTTGTAGATGAGGGGTGTGGCATAGATGAGAGTGAAGATCTTTTTGCCCCATTTAAGAGGTTTGGTAACAAATCTGGTGTTGGACTTGGACTCTTTTTGGCAAAGAGTGCTGCTGATGCTCTTGGTGCAGATATCGCTCTTCGCAATCGAGATGATAGTATTGGTGGCACAGTAGCATCATTAAGACTACATGCTAAAATGTACTGTTCTAGATAAAGATATAGAAGTTTAATGCATGTTTAAAATTGTTACAAGGTTTGTTTTGCTATAACTCGCAATATAAATTTACAAGGTCTTAAAATATGTCTCTTATTATTGATGATGAGTGTATTGCGTGTGACGCATGTCGCGAAGAGTGTCCAACTAACGCAATTGATGAAGGTGATCCCATATATATTATAGATCCAGATCTCTGTACTGAGTGTTTTAGTATATATGATGAACCAGCCTGTATTGCTGTCTGCCCAGTAGACTGCATAGCGCCTGACAAGGATAATGTAGAGAGTATTGCTGAGTTGAGGTTTAAACATGAGCAGATTATTGCCAATAGCGATAAATAGCTAAGTGGCAAAACGCACAGCAGTCATAGACATAGGCTCTAACTCTGTTAGAATGGTGATCTATGAGAAGAGTAGTAGATTTGCTTTTTCACTTATACATGAGAGCAGAAGTCGTGTTCGTATCAGTGAGAACTCTTATCAGAACGGATCTATGCTGCAAGAGATTGCCATGAGTCGTGCAGACTCTGCTTTGAGTGAATTTGTATCTATCGCCTCATCGTATGGGGTGCGTAAGGTGCTATGTGTAGCTACATCTGCTGTTAGAGATGCCTCTAATGCTAATGAATTTGTATCTAGCATAAAAAAGAGACTCTCATTGAAGATCAAGGTGATTGATGGAGAGAGAGAGGCGTACTTAGGAGCTATTGCAGCTGCTAATCTTTTAGCACCAGTAGACGCCATGGCTATAGATCTAGGTGGCGGCTCTATGGAGTTTGCGCAGATTAGAGATGCTCTAGTAGATGAGCATGGCTCCATAGATCTTGGATCTGTACGCATTAAAGAGCTCTTTTTAGATAGAGGTGATCTTAGTGGAGCTAGAGCTTTTATAGAGCAGAAATTAGCAGAAATTAGCCATATAGAGTCTAAAACTATTGTTGGTATAGGCGGAACTTTTCGCTCACTAGCTCAGATAATTCAGAAAAATGAGAAATACCCATACAAAAAACTACATGGATATCGTTTTAGTTCACAATTGATGTTGGATCTTATAGATAAGATACTCTGCTCATCTAGTACTAAAGAGCTAAAAGATCTTGGTATCAAGAGTGAGCGTTTAGATATTATCAAGTCTGGGGCAGTTATATTGGAAGCTCTTTTGAGAAAATCTGCCTGTAAAGAGCTTATATGTAGTGGTGTTGGCGTGAGAGAAGGGGTCTATCTTGCTGATCTACTACGCCACAGTCGTGATAGATTTCCTCACAACTTCAACCCATCATTAAAATACCTACTAGATAGACATGTGTTAGAGCCTAAGTTCTCTTCTATGTTGAGTAGCGTAACAGCTAAGCTATTTGATCTTTTGTATAAAAAATTATCCCTAAGCCTTGAGTATAGAGAGATACTTCTAGCAGCTTCAAAGCTCACAACTGTTGGAGTACCAATCAATTTCTACTCATACCATAAGCGTAGCCACTACCTGATCTTAAATGCCTTATCGTATGGATATACACATGAGCAGATTATCACGATAGCTACACTAGTGCGATCACATAAACATAAAAAAGTCTCAAAAACAGCTCTATCGCGTCATAAAAACTTACTACCATCTAAGGATGTGTTGAGTGGGTTGAATATGATATTGTCACTTGCAGATGCGCTTCTCGCACATAGACCAAAAAGTCTTGATCTTAAGTTTAGCATAGATCATAAAGAGAGGTTGTGTGTGGAGTCTAAAAGTCCACTCTATCTTGCAAAGGAGCAGATAGCTTCTCTTAGGATAGATACAGAGTTAGATATAGTCTATAAGTAGCTTTTTTTAAGCTCTTCTAAGTAGTATTTTATATCTGCTAAGTGCTGTTGTAGCTTCTGTATGTTTTCATCGGCTATAGCACTGTGATCGAGTGCAGATATTGCATCTGTAACACCACCACTTCCAAGACTTAGTGATGAGCCTTTTAGTAGATGAGAGATGCGTCTAATATCACTGTAGTCGCCGCTATCTATCGAGGCTGTTAGGGCAGGTATCTCACCATCTATTTGAGCTATAAGGTCTGAGATAAATTCATTAACCTCACTCTCTTGTAAGCCAAATTGCTCTATGGCTATTGAGTGATCAAAAGCGGGATATTGTGTTAAGGACGGCTCTGCTAGATCCGCACTCTCTGGCTCCTCTGGCACGACCTGATCATCGACCTCTGTACTCTCTTGTCTATCTTTTGTATCCTCTTGTTTATCTATCGGGAGAGGTTCTGATCTGCTCTCCTCTTTAGGCTCATCTTTTTTAAGATCTTTTTTGAGATTGTCTATATGGTTCTTGCTCATAAGGTGAGATGCCGCCATAAGAAGCAAAAATACAATAAGAGCAATAACAAATATAACTAAGACATTGAGGGTTACAGACATTGAGCCTACCTTTTTTATAAAATATAACTTTATAATATTGTATAAAAACATTAAATATACTTAAAAAGCACAGAAAATTTTCAAATATTTACTTATTGTAACTCTTCTACCTAAAATTTGAGATTATTCTTATCTATTCCATCCAAAGTTGTCTCCTCTAGCATCTTCTGTATATCTGCTTTTGGCTTAATCCACTGGTCATGAAGAGCACATTTGTGAGCACTATCACACTCTCCAAGACCAAGTAGACAGATATCCTCTTTAATATTTGGATCAAATACGGAGATAATATCTATAAGAGCGATCTGTGAAGGTTTTTTTGCCAACTTAAATCCACCAACTCTGCCTCTAATAGAGACTATAAGATCTGCCTTGCTTAAAACAGTCATAATTTTTGTTAAAAATTTATATGAGATCTCTAGCTCTTCTGATAGTGCTTTAACATTGTAGAGAGTCTCCTCCTCTCCAGCACTCATGTAGCTTAGAACTCTAATCGCATACTGCACAGTATTGTTTAATTGCATAGATACCCCTTTGCAAATGTCATTATATCTCAAAAAATTAATACCACCTTAAGATAGTATTAAATATTTAATAGGTATTATTGCAATTACTATACAAGAGTAGTATTTAAACTTATGGTTTAATCTCTTCTATAACAACATACCTGTCTAAAAGGAGTTACTGTGACAGAACGAATAACGAAAAACATGGCACGAAACATCTACTTTGGTGGATCTTTGTTTGCTATTTTGATATTTGCAGGGTTGACGCTTGATACTGTTAAGCAGATACCGCATAGGTCGAATGATGATCAGATTACCCACTCTGTTGCCAATGGCAAAAATTTGTGGGAGGTTAACAACTGTGTTGGATGTCACACTATAATGGGCGAGGGTGCCTATTACGCTCCAGAGCTTGCAAATGTTTTTGATAGGCGTGGCGGTGGTGATGAGGAGGCATTTAGATCTTATATGCAGGGCTGGATGGCAGCTCAGCCTCTGGGTGAGCCAGGGCGTAGAAAAATGCCTCAGTTTAACTTGAGTGAAGAGCAGGTCAATGATCTAGCAAACTTCTTAATATGGACATCTCGTATCGACGATAATGAGTGGCCACCAAACATTGAAGGTTAGGAGAGCAGTATGAAATATAGTTCACAGATGGTTGCAAAGCCCTATTTTATCTTTGCATTGATTTTATTGGCTGGAGAGATTCTCTTTGGTATTATTATGGGACTTCAGTATATTGATGGCGGCTTTTTGTTTCCTGAGATACCTTTTAATGTAGCACGAATGGTTCACACTAACTTGCTCATTGTACTGATACTTTTTGGATTTATGGGGGCAACATTTTACCTCGTGCCTGAAGAGTCTGAGCGTGAATTGTGGAGTCCAAAGCTTGCAATTATCACCTTTTGGGTCTTTGCAGCAGCGGGTGTGGCAACAATACTTGGATATCTATTTGTTCCTTACGCAACGCTTGCAGAGTTAACCTATAATGAATTGTTACCTACAATGGGTAGAGAGTTCTTAGAGCAACCAACTATCACCAAGATAGGTATAGTTATAGTTGTATTGGCTTTTATACTCAATGTTGGTATGACGGTTATTAAGGGTAGAAAAACTGTTATTACTGTTGTATTGCTTACTGGTCTTGTAGGTTTGGCAGTATTTTTTCTATTTGCTTTTTATCTTCCTGAAAATCTTGTTTTAGATAAGTTTTTCTGGTGGTATGTGGTTCACTTGTGGGTTGAGGGTGTTTGGGAGCTTATACTTGGTGCCATACTATCTTTTGTCCTTATTAAGGTTACAGGTGTAGATCGTGAGCATATTGATAAGTGGTTGTATCTAATTATCGCTATGACACTAGTCTCTGGTATCGTAGGTACAGGACACCACTACTTCTTTATAGGTACACCTGAGTACTGGTTGTGGATAGGATCTATCGCATCTGCTATTGAGCCATTACCATTTTTTCTTATGGTTCTTTACGCTTTTAGTATGGCTGCAAAGAGAAAGATTGATCATGACAATAAGATGGCACTTACTTGGGCAAAAGGTACTGCTGTTATGGCATTTTTAGGTGCTGGTGTCTGGGGCTTTTTACATACTTTGGCTCCAGTCAACTACTTTACGCACGGTACGCAACTAACAGCAGCTCATGGTCACCTAGCATTCTTTGGTGCTTATATCATGATACTGTTTACTATCATCTCATACGCTATGCCAATCATGAGAGGCAGAATGGGTGGAAACTGTGCAAAAGCTCAAAGTGTTGAGCTTAAAGGTTTTTGGCTTATGGTGATCGGTATGTTAGGTGTTACTTTAGCACTAACTGTTGCTGGTGTATGGCAGATAATGCTACAGAGATTTCCAGATAGTGGAGCACTTAGTTTTATGGATACACAAGCTCAGCTTATACCAGTCTATAAGGTTCGCCTAATCTTTGGCCTAATGGTTCTTGTTGGACTTTTAACATACTTCTATAGCTTTTTTGTTAAAGAACCGGCAAAAGCTTAGAGATAGGAGATGGAAGAGCATATTGGCAAAGTCTGGAATAATTTTCTTAGAAAAAAGACAGATAGAGCCTTTAGCTCAAAAGAGATACTTTTTGATGAGAAGAGTAGAGCACTAAAGATCTTCTACCATCTTATGGGTGGTCAGAAGGCTCAAGAGCTCCATGTTACAGATAAGAGACTTGTTAGCAGATCTAGAACGCTACTTGAGAAAATATCTGGATTTGGTAGTGCATTTTATCTAAGTTGGCAAGATGAGAGAGCTCTTTATCTGCCAGCATCTATCGCCTATTTTGATGATAAAGAACTTAATCAGACTACATATTTTTGGCTTACTGCTATGGCAGCAGTTTTTCACACCACTAGAGGATCATATGTTCAGCGAAATCTCCAAGCTTCTAAACAGTTAGTTGAGCGCTATAGCGGGTTTGCAGTATTTTATGAAAAAGCGGTTAGAAGATCAATAGAGCAGCGACAAGATATGAGAGACTTACATGACAAAGAGTTACTTTTTATAGACTCACTTAAACTAGAGACTATAGATAGCAACTGCAGATACAGCATAGATGATATATATCCATTTGGGCTATGGATATATCCTCCCATTGGCAAGACTACACTACTAGATGAAGAAGAGGATGAGGAGGAGCCACAAAGAGCTCCTGATAGTTTAGATAAAACAGAGACTCTTGAGATGAAAAAGCAGTCCAATCAGATGGATGACAAAAAAGAGAGTGATGGTCTTTTGATGTTTCTACCTGACTCTCTTATGAGCATATTGGAGCAGGTTAATGTTGATAGAAGTGAAGATGATAGTTTTGATGAAGATGCTCTTTATAATGCTCAAGATCTTGATGAGATCACACTTGGTAGAAAAAAGGCAAACTTAAGTGCTAGAATAAAGATGGATCTTGATGTTCAAAATAACCAGAGTGAACAGTATCCTGTAGGAGATGGACACTTTATTGATGAGTGGGACTATAAAAAAGAGACATATCTTAAAAATTATGTTCGCATTAGACCTATTGTAGATATCAATATAGAGGAGATAGATCTACCAAAAAGACTCAAGAAAGCAGCAAAAAGAGTCCAAAATGAGTTTGATTTTATGCAGCTAGATCGTCTTAAAAGTAGTAATCTTGACTCTGGAGATGATATCAATCTCTATAGTTACTTAGAGTTCAAATCACACCAAAATAGATCACTTCATCCAAATAGATTTTATGAGAGTTTTTATAAAAAAAGTAGAGATGTTGCCACGCTAATGTTGGCTGATATATCTCTATCTACTGAAGCTGGCATTACGCAAGAGTTGAGGATTATTGATGTTATTAAAGACTCTTTGATGCTATTTTGTGAGGCACTACAGAGGCTTGATGATAAGTTTGCTATCTACGCTTTCTCATCTTTGAAAAATAGCAATGTTCGTTTTCATATTATCAAAAACTTTAAACAGCCATATAGCTCAAAGATTAGAGCTCAGATAGACAATATCAAACCAGGCTACTACACTCGCTTGGGTGCTGCTATTCGTGAGTCAAGCAAGATTTTAAAAAAGCAGCCACACAACAATAAGCTACTACTTATCATAAGTGATGGTAAGCCAAATGATGTAGATAGGTATGATGGCAGATATGGTATAGAAGATACAAAAAAGGCTATTTTGGAGGCAAAAAAACTCGGTATTACACCATTTTGCGTGACTGTTGATACGGAGGCAAAAGAGTATCTGCCATATCTGTTTGGTAGAGGTGGATACACTCTCATAAGAGATGGTAAAAAGCTTCCAAAAGCGTTACCGCAGATATATATAAACTTAACAAAACAGTAAAGGAGCGTTAGTGAATCACAACTACTATCTACAGCAATCAAATGAGATCGAACTCTTTGAGGCAGCAGCATCTATGAGGCTACCAATCCTTATTAAGGGACCAACTGGGTGTGGAAAGACGCGCTTTATAGAGTCCATGGGAGAGAGGCTTAATCTGAAAGTATATACCGTTGTATGCCATGATGATTTAAGTGCAGCAGATCTTGTAGGAAGACACCTTATTGATGAGAGTGGAACCTATTGGCAAGATGGACCCTTAAGTAAGGCGGTTAGAGAGGGTGGTATATGTTACCTAGATGAGATTATAGAAGCACGAAAAGATACTACTGTTGTGCTGCATTCATTAGCAGATTACCGTAGGGTTCTTCCTATAGACAGAACCGGTGAGCTTATAGAGGCACATCCAGATTTTATGCTTGTTGTCTCGTATAATCCAGGATATCAAAATATCTTAAAAGGTATGAAGCCTAGCACTAAGCAGCGGTTTATATCACTAAGTTTTACATATCCTACTCCAGAAAATGAGCAGGAGATAGTGATAAATGAGAGCGGGGTTGATGAGAGTGTAGCCAAAAAATTGATCGCTATAGCCACAGATATTCGTCAACTTCAAGATAGTGACATACAAGAGGCAGTCTCAACTAGACTACTAGTCTATGCTGCTAAGTTGATAAGTAGAGGGTTTGATCCATATCAGGCATGTATGCACTCCATAGTAGGGTCTTTAAGTGATGATGATGAGCTACTAGAAGTGCTAGAGAGACTAATTGTTCTGCATTTTCCTAAAACAGAGTCTTGATGCTATCTAGCAGATGAGCATCAGAGTCATATATCTCAATATGCTTATACCCACTTTTTGAAATCTCTAAAAATAGCACAGGCTCTGTCATAAGAGTTGCCTGCACACTGCCTGTTGGTGGTGTTGTAAGATCTACGGTTATCTTAAGAGTCTCATCTTCAACAACAACTGATCCATCTTTGTACTCAATAGCATAGCCAGTAGATGGTTGCTCACCCATTGTTACAAATAGTAGATTTTTTTGTGTAAAATCTATAGATGGTAGTTCTGGTTTTGGCAACATACCTTTGGCTTTGGTAGAGTAGTAGATGTTGCTCCACTCTTCTGTATTGGTGATAAGTTTGCTACTAATTTGACTCTTTGAGGTACGGATATCTGCTTTTTTATGTTCTTGATCTGCACTTTGAGCCATGCTACATCCTGTAAGTAGTGATATAGATACTGCTAAAAGTATCGGTCTGATTAGCTGTTTCATCGTTTAATCTCTTTTGGAAAAGTTACTTGAGTGGAGCTTTGAATATGTTTGGAGTCTTTAAGACTCGGTTGTGCCCCAACTCTAAAGTTGACTCCAGATCTACTACCATCAACCTCTATCTTGGAGACTGATGAGATAGTTGGATATCCGCCAAGGTTTTCGCCTTCATTGCTTATGTAGCCATCATTGTCTATATCTGTACCTGCAACAAGATAGTATGACCCACTATTGACATTTAGTGAGTAAGTGTATCCTTTTTGTTTGGTTGTTGTTGTAGATGTTATGGTTTTAAAGTTGCTATCCAATAAGATAACATAGACTGTACCACTATCGCCACTTTGAACCCCTGTAGTTTGAGAAGATACTTGCATAATCACTCCAACGGTAACCGTGCCACCATTTGAGCTGATTACAATATCTGCCTCGTATGTTCCAGCACTAAGATTAGATCGATTAACTGTGACTGTGTAGTTATTTGCGCGATCTTTTTGTACACTAAGCCAGCTCTGTGTTGTGTTGATATTTTGAATGTTTAAGCTACCACTGCCACTATTGTATAGCGTTAATGACTGAGTTATGCTATCAGGAGCAAAGGTGATCTGAGTTGGAAGAGCAGAGAGCTTAGGAGTTGTAGATGTTGGTGAGTTTTTGAGATCTTGAGCTACTCTAACAGCTTTGAGGGCATTGATAAGACCATTGCCATAATATATATCTTTACCATTAGAGCCTTTGTCTATAGCAATACTTTTGGATGTTTTAGGATGATTGCCCTCTAAGATGAGATCAACATCTAGTGGTGAGAGAGCTGGGTAGATAGACTTCATAAGTGCCAATACTCCTGCCATGTGCGGAGCTGCCATTGATGTGCCTTGATAGAACTTATAACCCATCTCGCCTGAGTCATTTGAGATTGTGCTAAGTACCCCATCAGCATAACCATCACCGTTTCTATCTACACTAGTATCACCACCTGGAGCTGCTACATCTACTACAGTTCCATAGTTTGAGTACGGGGCTTTGAGTGCATCTTGTCCAACAGCGCTTACACATACAACACCATCTGCACCAGCTGGTGAGTAGTTGTTTGCATTTTTATTGTCATTGCCAGCTGCTACTACAATAATCACACCTTCAGCTCTAGCTTTGGTGATGGCATTTTGTATAGTTACTGATGTGCCAGGTCCGCCTAAGCTCATGTTTATGATATCTGCTCTTTTTGGTGGAACTCTATTTGAGCTATTTGGTAGTTTAGCAGCAAATAGGATGGATTGGACTAGATCATAATCTGTAGACCCTCTTACCCCAAGTACTCTTAAAGGCATGATTTTACTACCCCATGAGACGCCTGTAACGCCAGCACTATTGTTTGAGCTAGCAGCTATTGTACCAGAGACATGGGTGCCGTGAAAACTGCTAGGCTTGGCTCCTCCTCCATCTCCTGGATCATTAGGGTTAGCATCAATGCCACCACCATCAGCAGCATTTGTTCTATCGCTTATGAAGTCATATCCACCTATAAGATTGCCCTTTAAATCTGGATGATTTAGCACAACACCAGTATCTATCACTGCTACGATAACACTACTAGAGCCAGTTGTGATATCCCAAGCCTCTGGAAGAGCTATGAGAGGTAGATGCCACTGATATGGATAGTATGTATCATTTGGTGTTTTAAATGCGGTGCGGATATAGTTTGGCTCTGCATACTCAACACTTTGGGCTCTACGAAGAGCTTTGATAGCTCTGATGGTATCTGGTATCGATACATCTAGGTCACTGCTAGATCTAGATGTAGTAGATGGCTTAAGGGTGAGGCGACTAACTGCAGGTGAGTTATCTAAAGACTCTATCTGTAAGTTTGTGCTATTGAGATCTGTGCTAAGTTGTGAAGCTAGCGCGGCTCTACTCATAGTTTTGTAAGGTTTTATAAGTAGATCATTGTCTACAAAATCATAAAAACTACTTAAATGTAGATGGTCTGCAGGACTACTAGTAGCACCTTTGGTTCCGATGTTGAGCGTATATAGTCCGCCATTGCCACCATACTTAGCTATACTATATCCATAAACTTTTATGTAGTACTCACCATCTGCTGGAACACTAAGTGCATCTATGCGTCCTGTGCCGATAGAGTCAGCAACTTTTTTGCGATCCATACCATACAAGTAGAGATCAAAGTCATCATTAGCAACATCAGCAGTTGTCAATGAGATTGTTTGTGACTTTAAAAGTGTAACCCTGTATACATCTGATATATCATTTATGCCATTGATAGGACCCATAAAGCCAGTTACTGTTGCTGGATTGGAGATTCGTTGTGCATCATTGGTAACATCATTTGAGTGTGCTCTGCTATTTTGATCTTTTGTGTCACTGTCCATGATAGTAGAGTTATCAATGATGAGTTTTCCGCTAACTTTTCCACCCGTCTTATCTTCAACCGTTCCGCAGCCACTGAACCATACTAGCGCAAATACCGTAGCAGCTATCCATCTATTGCTTCTCATAACTCTCTCCTTTTAATAGCTCTTTAGTGTAGTAGTAGTGCTATGAGAGTCTTGATATCATAGTGCTTGCCTGATATTTTTAGATCTGCAAAAGCTTTAAATAGTATGTACTCATTTTCACTACTGCTATCGAGTATCTCAGTAGCTTTCTCAACCATCTCAAGATCAAATAGTGTATATAGATAGGCGTCAATAGCCTTACTGTTGTCACTACTAAGTCTCTCAAATATAGCTAGCCTCTGTTCAGGTTTAATGTCTATAGCAACTTGTGCAATTTTGAGATACTCCAGAGAGTTGAGCTCACCTAAATGCTCTACCAAATCTGCTATAGTCTCATTGGCTATAGAGAGAGGATATTTTTTTGCATCTACTCTTTTGATGATCTCTAAGAGTGCCTCAAAGCTTACAGATTCACGATAGTTCTCTATGACATGCACAGGTGCAACTTTTGCTAATGATAGGTATGCCTCTTCTCGTAACTCTTTAGTGTAGAGCTCTTTTTTTGCCAATATCTGCTCAGGTTCAAGCTCACCTGCTTTAAACTTATTGAGGTTATTTTTAACTACTAGCTCATTGTCTGTTGCTAGATTATAACTTTTAAGTTCAACGCTATTGCCACTATCTATGCTATTTATCACCTCAACTATAGAAGCTATATTTTTATCTTCTAAGATAGCCAAAGAGTTATCTGGAACCATTTTGGTGTTGTCTACTATCTTGCCAAGAAGTTTATAGCGCTCAGTCTTAAACTTATGAGACCTTCCATTTTTAAGTAGATAAGCATCAACAATAGATGTTTTGAGTCTTTTGTAGTCTGTCTCAAACTTTCTAAGCCTCAAAGAGGAGGTGAGTGTATGAAAGATCATATGTAGCAGTGTTGCTATAAGCAGTATGGACATTGCTGCCCCAACCCATACAGCAATAGGTAGTGATGGTAGCATAATGCCCATCACCTCAAAACTTGTACTCTCTTTGGTGATAAATATATATATCGCCCATCCTGTTACAAAAATCAGCATTGATGCTGCTAAAAAATAGCGTCTAATGTGCATGTCTTACTCCTTAACTACTCTGTTTTTCTGTTATCTCTCTACAGTCTATACAGTAGCGCGCATATGGCTTAGCCTTTAATCTGGCAAAACCTATGTTATCTTCACACATCTCACAAGTGCCATAGGTGCTAGATTTGATCTTTGATATCGCAAGCTCAATCTCATCAAGCTCTTGACGCTGTTGAGTTGCAATGCTATTGTCTATGAGGCTTCCGCTACTAACGGCTGCATGGTCACCATCATCTTTTAGATCATCACCACTCATAGCACCTATCTCTTCGTACGCTACTAGGATATTATCCTCTAATTGTGCTTTACGCTCTATTAATATCTCACTAAAATACTCTATCTCTTTTTGTTGCATCTAAATTTCCTCTTTTATTTGTGATATGGGTGGTTATTTAGTATCGATAAGGCTCTATATATCTGTTCAGCTAGAACTACTTTGGCAACTTTGTGACTCATTGTCAAAGCTGAGAGACTAATAACCTTATCGCACTGCTTTAGCATCTCATTTTCAAGACCAAAAGCACCACCTATAAAAAACTGCACTGATATTCTATCACTAAGAAGCTTACTAAACTCATAACTATCTGCTATTTTACCATCTGGGTGTAAAGCTATGGAGTATCCTGATGACATGTAGGGTGTAAAAAGCTTTGTGTATGAGCGTTTTGAGGCATCTGCGCCTATGGTGTGTGCTCTGGTAACATCTTTGTTAAAAAGTTCAATATCTTCTATTTTTGCTTGGCGTGAAGAGAGTTTGTATAGCTCTTTATAGAGAGGTTCATATATGTTGCGCTCTTTTTTGGCAACAGAGTAGATCTTGATCTGCATCATCTATAAAGGTCACTACCTACTACTTTGTATGCAACTGAGTCTATCATGTCATCTACTCTAACACCGCCTATAATGGCAACTAGATGAGATGAGATTTTAGCCAACTGATCAACACTCTCTTGTAGCACTTGAGCGCTATCTTTAGTACTACTTTTACGATACGCTCCAACTCCTATGTAGTTTATGTTGAGTCTGTTGGCTACTTCTATCTCCTCTTTATTGTGCGTTGAGAGCCCTATGATAGACTCTTCTCCCACTATCTCTCTCAATATTTTAATCGCTTCTTGAGCACTGCTATCAAGAGCATATAGATCCTCTTGACCTATATGTACTCCATCGCATAGATCTGCTATAGTGTAGTCGTCATTGATGATAACTACTCCACTATAGCACTCTTTTAGGCGTAAAAGTGCATCTTTGCGCTCATCAGTTCCACCCAGTTTGTCTCTATATTGGATAATAGGAGCGTTGTGTCTATTGGCGCGCTCTACAAACTGTTCGATGGTGATATCAAACCTATCTAAAAGCTCTCTATCACAGAGCCCGTAGAGCTTAGGCTGCTGCATCTTCTAGCATCATCTTAAAGAGATTTGAGATAGTATCTTTAAGCTCATTACGATCTACTACCATGTCAATTGAGCCCTGTTTTAGTAGAAATTCAGATCTTTGAAACCCATCTGGTAGATCAGAGCCTATGGTCTGCTTTATCACTCGTTGTCCCGCAAAGCCTATGAGTGCACCTGGTTCTGCCATAATGATATCTCCAAGCATTGCAAAAGAGGCACTCACTCCACCCATGGTTGGATCTGTTAGAAGTGATATATATGGTAGTTTTGCATCTGATAACTTAGCTAATGCTGCTGATGTTTTGCTCATCTGCATTAGCGAAAAGGTGCTCTCTTGCATTCTAGCTCCACCAGAAGCACTTACTATCAATACACCTCGTCTAGCCTCAATAGCTCTCTCAATAGCACGCTTAATCTTCTCTCCCTCAACAGAACCAAGTGAGCCACCCATAAATGAGAAGTCAAATACTACAATTTCAACTCCAATACCACTCATTGTACAGCTTCCACTTACCACAGATGAGCTTACTCCACTCTTTTTCTCACTCTCTTCAATCCGTTTAGCATAACTTTTTTTATCCACAAATTTTAGTGGATCTATCGGTTTGAGAGTGCTGTCATGTTCTATAAAACTTCCTTCATCACAGAGCAGATCTATCCTGCTTTTAGCACCTATGCGCATATGGAAGCCACACTTTGGACAGACATGTGATCGGTTCTCAACTTCCTTATAATACATAAGTGAGCTACAAGACTTACACTTAATCCAGTGGGCTGGTGCCTCACTCTTATCTGCTTGTTTTTTTGATGTTCCAAATAGATCAAATAGATTCATAACCAACCCCTTATAGTAGACTTTTAACTATAGCAGATGCAGCTTCACGCCCATCATAAGCTGCACTTACCACCAGATCAGCACCACGGTAGCAGTCACCTCCAGCGTATATGCCAGCTGTTGTACTCTGGTGATTCTCATCTAGCACAATCTCACCCCACTCATTGGTCTCTATGCCATTTGAAGCATAAAATGGAGGCACCTCTACATCAAAACCTAGAGCAGTTATGATCACATCTGCTTCGATATTGTATTCACTAGATTTAATCTGCTCTATGCGCTCTCTGCCGCTCTCATCTTTAGAGCTAAGTCGTGTCTTGATCACTTCGATACCAGTAGCTATATTTTTGCTGTTTGTGAGAATCTGTTTTGGAGAGCTAAAGAAGCTAAACTCCACTCCCTCTTCCATGGCATTTTTATACTCTTTAGAGCTTCCAGGCATGTTGGCAGCATCTCTTCTATAAAGACATGTCACCTGTGATGCACCCTCTCTGGTAGCTGTTCTTACACAGTCCATCGCAGTATCTCCGCCACCAATCACTACTACTTTAAGACCTTTAAAGTCAAAAGCTTTATCATACTTTTTACCAAAATTCTTTTTGCCTATTGCTGTTAGATACTCCATGGCACTATAAACATTGTTGGCATCTTCACCCTTAAGTGAGGCTCTTTTAGCTTTTGTTGCACCTATGCCTATAAAGATGGCATCATGACTTCTAGTGAGGTCTTCAAATGCTACATCTCCTCCTATATTACAGTTAAGGTGTAGGTTTAGACCAGCTTCTAGTAGTAGATCTACACGATGTTGGACTATCTTTTTGTCAAGTTTAAAGTTTGGTATGCCGTAGGTTAGTAGCCCACCAGCTCTATCTTCTCTCTCGTACATATCAACACCAATGCCAGAGCGTAAAAGGTATGTTGCTACAGATAGACCTGCTGGACCTGAACCTATGACCGCCACCTTTTTGTCGGTTGTTACACCTGGAAAATCAGGCTTTAGACCCGCTTTAAAACCCTCTGTAGTTATAAAAGTCTCTATGGAGCCTATTGTAATAGCTCCATGACCATCATTTAGTGTGCAGTCGCCTTCACATAGTCTATCATGCGGGCAGACTCTACCCATCACTTCAGGAAATGGTGATGGCTCATTGGAGAGTTTGAAGGCAAATTCAAGATCTTTTTGTGCTATTGATTTGAGCCATTGGGGTATAAAGTTGTGAAGAGGACACTTGTTTAAGCAGAATGGATCTCCACACTGTATACATCTCTCACTCTGTGCTCTTGCGCTATGTTTGTCAAATGGCTCATAGATCTCGTTAAAATCTTTTGTTCTCTCTACAACCAATCGTTTCTTAGGATCAATTTTGCTAGTTGTTAAAAACTCTCTCATCTCTAGTCTCCCTTCTCTTGGCTCAGTGGTAGTTTTGTTAGATTTTTTGGTCTAACTAGCCAGAAGTTTCTGATCTGTGTTCTAAATGAACTTAGTATCTCTTCTGCTTTATTGCTCTGTGTCTCATCGATATACTCCTTGAGTAGCCGTTTAAGATAGTGCCTAGCTTCATCACCATCATCTGTATCTATCCGCACAGCCTCAACTAACTCACGGTTGACATTCTCTATAAAGTTGTGCTCTTCATCATAGATAAAAGCAACTCCACCAGTCATGCCAGCTCCAAAGTTAATGCCTGTGCTACCTAGTATGACAACTATGCCACCTGTCATATACTCACATGCGTTATCGCCAGTACCCTCAACTATAGCAAGCGCTCCAGAGTTACGCACTGCAAATCTCTCCCCAACAGCAGCATTTAAGTAGAGTTTGCCACCAGTAGCGCCATATAGACATGTGTTTCCACCACCACTAAACTCTTCGCCACTATGGACGGTTTTTATGATGATTTTACCACCATGCATACCTTTGCCTATGTAGTCATTGGCTACACCATTTAAGTAGATGTTGACACCATTGATCAAAAAAGCTCCAAGAGCTTGACCAGCTATGCCTGTTAGCTCGATATTGATAGAGCCATCTTTTAGCCCTTTATCTCCATAGTACTGCGCTATCTCTCCAGATATCAGCGCACCAAAACTACGGTTTAGATTGCAGATCTCTCTTGTGATGCGTATGCTTCCTGATGGCTTTTTAATGATAGAGCGCGCCTCATCAAGCACTCCATGCTCAAAACTATTGTTATCAAATGGGTGGTTTGAGTCCACTTGACATGTCTCTACTCCACTCTCTTTGTGTAAAATATTGCTAAAATCAAACTTATTTGAGCGCTCATCTTTAAGCACTTTTAGTAGATCTGATCTACCAACTATCTGCTCTAAGCTCTCGTATCCAAGATCCGCCAATATCTCTCTCACATCTTCAGCTAGTAACATGAAGTAGTTTTTAAGCTGCTCTACTGTCCCTTTGTAGTGCTCATTGCGGAGTTTTTCATTTTGTGTAGCGATACCAACTGAGCATCTGTTGACATGACATATTCGTAACATTTTACAACCTATAATGGTCAATACAGAGGTGCCAAAAGCGAAACTTTCAGAGCCCATAAGTGCTGCTTTTACAACATCTATGCCACATTTAAGTCCACCATCGGCTTGTAAAGAGACTAGCTCTCTTAAGCCATTGGCTTTTAGAGCATTGTGTGCCTCACTAAGTCCAAGCTCCCAAGGATTTCCAGCAAACTTAATAGATGTCAAAGGAGCAGCACCTGTACCTCCATCGCCACCTGAGATGATGATCTTGTCTGCATATGCTTTTGCCACACCAACAGCTATCGTTCCAACACCAGCGGTTGAGACTAGTTTCACTGCAATAGTAGCCTTTGGATTGACCTGCTTAAGATCAAATATAAGTTGTGCTAAATCCTCAATAGAGTAGATGTCATGGTGAGGTGGTGGTGATATGAGTGTAACACCAGCTACGGTATGTCTTAGTTGAGCTATAAGAGGTGTTACTTTATGTCCTGGTAATTGCCCACCCTCACCAGGCTTTGCACCTTGAGCCACTTTGATCTGGATCTCTTCAGCAGATCGCAGGTATGCAGGTGTGACACCAAATCTACCAGATGCAACCTGTTTGATCTTAGAGTTTTTGTTGGTCTTAAAACGCGCAGCATCCTCTCCACCTTCACCAGAGTTTGACTGTCCACCAAGCTCATTCATGGCTTCAGCTATGCACTCATGAGCCTCAGGGGAGATAGAGCCAAGGCTCATAGCAGCAGATGCAAATCTTTTAAGAATAGTTTTACTGCTCTCAACTCTATCTATAGGTATGCTTTTACGATCACTTTTAAACTCAAAGAAGTCACGGATAAATTTTCTATCACGACCAGCTATAAGTCCTCTTAGTTTTGCATAATCACTAGCTTTTGCTGATCGACTAAGATCATGTATAGCATGTATGATATCTGGTCCAAAGTCATGATACTCACTACCATTGTAAAACTTATAAAAACCACCAATCTTGAGTGGAAATATGCTTCCAAAGCCACGCTTATCAAATGAGTCTTGATGTACTTTTTGGATTCGTTTGTCTATGTCGCTATATCCAAGCCCAGGTATAAGTGCATGTGAGTCACAAAAACACTCATCTACTATCTGGCTACTTAGACCCAAGACATCAAAGAGCGATGAGTTTCTATATGAAGCAAGAGTAGATATGCCCATCTTAGACATAATCTTTAAGAGCCCTCCATTTAGCGCGCTTAGTACTGATTTGTGTGCATCACTAGTGCTTAATTGAAGATAAGATCTGCTCTCAACTAGCTGCTCTACAGTTGCAAACAGTAGTTTGGGATGTACTGCACTAGCTCCATATGCAAGCAAAGAGGCGGTACTATGAGAGTCTACAACTTCATTTGTAACAGCAACGATAGAGACGAGATGTCTAATGTTGTAGCGCAGTAGCTCTTGATTGATTCTACCTACTGCTAGTAACATAGGTATGGTTTTAAGCTCACTACTAAATCCATCATCACTTAACATTACGATGCGTATGCCATCTTTTTTAACACTCTTAATCACTTTGGTTGTAAGTGCATCAAGTGTAGCTTTTAGATCTGTTTTGTATGTAGTCTCAAATACGGCATGTTTATAGTGCGCTTCATAACAAGGAGACTCTTCATCCCCAAAGGATTTTAACACTTTTAACTTCTCTTGAGTAAGGATTGGTGATATAGCCTTTAGTCTTGAAGCGTGTGATGGTAGCTCATCTAAGATATTGTGGATCTCACCAAAGCCTGTGTTAAGACTCATGACCACCTTTTCACGGATAGGGTCTATTGGTGGGTTGGTAACTTGTGCAAACTTCTGTTTAAAGAAGTCGCTAAAGCTACGCTGTTTATCACTAAAGGCTGCCAAAGGTGTATCATCACCCATTGAGCCTACTGCCTCTTTGCCCTCTTTGATCATAGGCTCAATAACTTGCTCTATGACCTCTTGAGTTATGTTATAGAAGCGTTGTTGAGCTATAAGTAGATCTTGATCTATGTTGTATTTTGCTCCATACTGATCTTCAACATGCTCTTGTAGATAGATCATGTGAGTGTTTAGCCATTTCATATATGGGTTTGAAGATTTTAAGTAGTCGTTGATCTGAGTATCTTTTAGAACTCTTGCAAATTTTAGATCAAGCCCTATCATCTCACCAGACTGCAGTCTACCCCTCTCTTTAATCTCATCTTCTCTTAGATCAATAACTCCATATTCGCTAGTGATAAGCAGAGTGTTGTCATGGGTTATGACATATTTGGATGGTCTAAGTCCATTTCTATCAAGAACACACCCTATGTATCTGCCATCTGTTAAAGAGAATGCAGCAGGTCCATCCCAAGCCTCAAAAACAGTAGAGTGATACTCGTAAAATGCTCTTAAATCTGGATCCATGTGTGGAGCATTTTGCCATGGAGCTGGTATAACCGCTCTTGCTGCTTTAAAAAAGTCCATGCCGTTTACTATGAGAAACTCAAAAAAGTTATCAGCACTTGCGCTATCGGACATATCTTGTTGAAGTATAGGTAGTAGCCTATCTAGCTCTTTGCGGCTAAAGACTTCACTTTTAATAGACTCTGATTTTACTTTAACATTAAATCTATTTGCCTCAACAGAGTTGATCTCACCGTTGTGGGCTATAGAGCGGAACGGTTGTGCTAGCTTCCACTTTGGCAGGGTATTTGTTGAGAAGCGTTGGTGAAATAGTGAAAAAGAGATCTTAAATTGCTCATCTTGAAAGTCTAAAAAGAACTCTTTGATATGCGTTGGCATAACCAGACCCTTATAGGAGATCATGCGTGATGACATAGATGGTATATAGAAGTCATCATCATCAAAAAGAGCATGTTCAATCTCTTTACGACTCAGATAGAGCAGAGCATCAAATCTCTGTGTTGAGATGATAGAGTTTGGAACTACAAACATATGGTAGATATGAGGAAGTGACTCTAGCGCCTGTTCGCCTAAAGCTTCTGTATCTATGGGAACTTCGCGCTTGAGCACAACTTTTAGATCATTGGCAGCGCAGATATCACAAAATGTATCTAGTCTATTTTTTCTTTTTGTAAATAGTGTAGCTACTGCAAATAGATCTGGTAGCTCAACTCCACCCTTTATGGCTACGCTTCTCATAAATTCGCGTGGCATTGAGAGAAGAAGCCCACTACCATCTCCACTTTTGCCATCAGCAGCGATAGCTCCTCTATGCATCATGCGCTCTAGTGCGGTTATTGCACGCGTTAGTGTCTGGTATGATGGGGTGTTGTCTATATTGGCTATAAGACCAAAGCCACAGTTATCTCTTGATGAGCGTAAAAGATCAGAATATGTCAAATTTTGCACCTTTTAGTTAGTTTTAAGCAATTTTTCCGTATTTAGAAAATCACAAAGTTCTTTTAGTATATACTAAAGTTGATTAAGCTTTTATGAAAGTTATGTTATCTTTACATAAAATAAATATTAGTGAGTAGAAAAGAAGCAGTATGCAGGGGTATATAGTACGAATTGTGCGCGTTAAAGATGAAGATCTTATAGTCAATATTTTGACCAAAAATGCTCTAAAAACAACTTATAGGTTCTATGGAGCACGACATAGTAGTGTCAACTTGGGTTATAAGATAGATTTTGAGATAGAGCAGGGTGTTAAGAGTAGTATAGGTAGGTTGTATGATCTGTTGCATCTAGGTTTTACTTGGATTCATGATAGCTATAGACTCCGCATATGGCATCAGTTTATATCGCTTTTTTATCCGCATTTGAGTGATATTGAACAGCTTGATGAGTTCTATTTTGAACTACTTGAGGAGGCTAGCTTAAAGTGGGATTTACAGAATCCAAAAAGAGTAGCCATAGAGTCTTATGTGAAACTTTTGGAGTATGAAGGTAGGCTACATAAAGAGCAGATCTGCTTTTTTTGCAATCTTCCAATAGTTGGCAGTGTAACGGTTATACGCTCATTTATACCAGCACATACACACTGCACACCAAAAAAATGTATCGCCATAGAGGCTCTAGATGAGCTATATAGTCGCCAAAGTACCTTTTTTTTAAACGATAGTGAAGTAGATGAGTTATATAGCGTAATGTTAGAGGGGCTATAGACTGTTTTATTTAGAAATAGACCCACTAGTTTCATAATGCAACAATCAACAATAGAGGTGAAGAGTATGAAGATACGAGTATATTATGAAGATACTGATGCGGGCGGAGTGGTTTATCACTCAAATTATCTCAATTTTTGTGAGCGTGCACGCAGTGAGATCTTTTTTAAAGAGCAGTTGCTACCTGAGTTTGGTGGCGGATTTTTTGTTGTTAAAAGTTTAAGTGCAGATTTTAAAGCACCTGCTAAGCTAGGTGATGAGTTGGTGGTTAAAAGTGAATTGGAGCGAATTAAAAGAGCATCTTTCTCTATGAGACACTCTATCTATCGTGGTGATGAGGTACTGTTTACTATGAGCGTTAAACTTGGATATATAAAGGCAGATGGTTCTATTGGTATCTTAAGTGAGTCAGAGCGGCAGCTCTTGGCAGAACTGTTTCAGTAGGCCTGCTCAAAGCTTGAGGAGAGTACTTTTAGTAGAGTAGGCTGATACTGTACCTGCTGATTTGAGATTGGTATGTTGTATTCGCGTGGCTTTGCTGATAGAAGTGAGTAGAAGTAGTCTGTCCCCACAACTGTAGCGTAGTTGATACGGTCATACATGGTTTCAGAATCTAACAGCAAGAGCCTCTGAGCCAATTTTTCTGGCTGGTAGCTTAAAGATGAGGCTATAAGCATCTCTCGTCGATCTCTAGGTTGTGTCATCTCAAATATCATGGGACTATAGTTGATCTGAGTTGAGAGTATGTTGGTAGCGTTACGCTCATAGAGTGTTAGTTGTGACATGATCATAGAGCTTTTTATCAGTGGTGTATGTAAGATAAAGCTCCCCTCAACTATCTTTTTATTGTCTTTTAAGAATAGCTTTAGATTGCTTCTGTCTTGATCTATTTTGTAGCTATATATCTTCCGTGCTTTGTCTGCAGCTTCAAATGGATTCTCTTGCTCTAGCCTCTGTATGTAGCTCTGTTTTGTCTGCTCCATAAGGCGCTTGCCAAACTCTGAATTATCATAAAAGATTACAAGTGGACTCTGGACATGTTCAACTAGAAGAGCGATCTGGTCTTGGTAGTTTATGCCACCAAAATAGAGTAGAGGTGAGCTCTGGTTTATGTCATCTTTGTGTATGGTTGGAAAAAATATCCTCAAAGAGCTATTTTGTTGTACTACACTATTTGCTCCCTCTAGCGTCATAGGTGCTATCACATACCCGATACCAAGACTCTCTATCTGCTCAAGAGCAGTACCAACACTCTCTAAACTCTCATCATCAATTGTAAAAATACGCAGATTAAAATCACTATTGCGACTTAGAAGATACGCTTTTGTACTATTGACAGTGCTGTAGGCATATCGACCTATCTTCTTTTTTGGAATAAGCATCGCTAGCTCTATTTGCATACCTACTCTTAGTGGCTGGTCAATATTTAACATCAGTGAATAGATAGCTCTTTGTTCATTAAGAGCCATATCTGGAAGCTGTTTTGGCGATAGAGCTAAAAATGAGAAAGGTTGCTCTTGAGCTGCTAGATCTTCTAAGCACCAATCATCACACAGATCTTCACTAAGGTTTAAGATGTAGCTCTTGGGGAGCGGGATTGGTGATGGTGTAGAGCTTTTTGCCAAGATCGGCATGCTACAACATAGCAGTAGAAGTAGTAATCTTATCATAACTGAGCCTTAATGTTTTTTAGATCTTCAAAAGCTTTTGGTCTGAGTGATCTGTTTTGTAGGAGGTGTTGTGGGTGATATATGGTAAAAAGTGTACGCTTACCAAAAGAGATGGCTTTTGCGCGTACCTCTTCAAAATCTGAATCATCGCCAGAGATCTGATAGTACGCTTCACTACCAATAGCTATGATAATATCTGGATCAATCAGTTCTATCTGTTTAAGATAGTAGGCTTTGCAGCTACCGTACTCTGAGTCTGATGGTGAGTGATTTTGCGCACTTTGGCACTTAAGTAGATGTGTGATATAGATCTCATCTACCCTAAGGTCTAGCACTTTTTCTATCATATTTTCAAGCATCTTACCACTTTGAGCTACAAAATACTCACCCTTCTCATCAGATGCTATGGAGACTGTAGAGTCTATGAACATCACTCTAGCAGAAGCAGAGCCACTACCAACTAGAGGCTGTTTGCGAGACTTACTAAGATCACATAGGTGACAGTTGAGTATGGTGCTGTGTAGCTCATCTAGTGAGTCTGGTAGTTGTGCTGAGTCGTTGCGCTGATTGATAATGATTGGGTCACAGTAGTTGTAGCCCAGCGCTTTAAGCCGATATAGATTTTGCAAAAGAGCAAGGTTCTGATATGATTTCATGGACTCTAAGTATAGTAAAAGTTTCGTTAAAAACCCCTTTATTTAGAGCTGTTTTAACTAAAAAGTGCTATACTTATACATTGATTATAAAGGATTGGCATGAAAAAATTTGTACTTATTGGACTCTCTTTGGTAGTGAGTTCACTCTATGCGGCAGATGGAGCAGCCATATTTGAAAAGACCTGCTCTGTCTGTCATGGAAGTGCGGCTGAGAAGAGCTCACTAGGAGTTAGCAAAGTGATAGCTGGTCAGAGTGCTAAGACTACACTAGAGAAGCTAGAGGCGTACAAAAGTGGTGGCTTAAATCAGTATGGTTTTGGAAACATGATGCGAAATCGTGCTACAAAGCTTGATAAAGATGAGATGATGGCAGTTGCAAAGTTTATAGAGGGTTTGAAGTAGGACTGTAAGCCAAGAGATGGCTTACGGTTTTGGTGTTTATGATTTAAACATCTTACCAAGCATTCCCATAGCGCCACCTACGCCACCAACTTGAGCTAGCAGTCCTTCTACCATAGAGCTCTCTGAGCCATCTGTAGCTTGATCTACTATATTTGGAAGAGCGTCTGCAAGAGCAGTTTTTGCACTATCTTCACTAAGACCTAGCTGTGATGCAAATGCTGCTATTTTGTCTGAGCCTAAAAGGTCACTGATTGCATCTGCAGATATAGGTAGATTTTCACCATTACCAACCCATGACTGGATAGTTGATCCTAAGTCGCCACTAGATAGATTTGAGAGTAGTGATCCTATGTCTAAACCACCTCCGCTACCTCCGCCAAGTAGACCGCCTAGCGCAGATGTTATAGAGCTACTGTCTAGGTTTGTAGTAGCGTCGTCACTATTGTTTTTTATAAGTTCAGCTCCTGCTGAAAGTATAGATGAGAGATCCATTTTTGACTCCTAAGTTTTGATTTAAATTGTAGTATATCATACTTATCTTTTTGTAAGCTTAACACCCATCTCAATGTGAGGTGTGTATGCAAACTGATCAAATAGAGCCATTTTTTCCACTCTATGCGTGCTGTGTAGTACCTCTAGGTCTCTCAATAAGGTAGTAGGGTTGCATGATATATATAGTATAGTCTCAAACCTTGATGCAAAAGATCTGCTGTTGGTATCGAGTCCAGCGCGCGGTGGATCTACAAATAGGGCTTTAAAGTTATAGCTAGCTAGATCGATATCTTTTAGTCTTCTAAACTCTCTTTTTTTATCTAACGCCTCCACTAGCTCTTCCGCACTTAGTCGTACAAACTCTATATTGTCTACACTGTTTAAGAGCATATTCTCTTTGGCAGTTGCGATGGATGATTTTGAGATCTCAGTAGCTAAGATTTGTCTAAAAGAGCTTGCAAATGGTATGGTGAAGTTGCCAGCTCCACAGTAGAGCTCAAGAAGATCTCCATCAATTTCTTTAAATGCATCTAGTGACCACTCTATCATTTTTGCGTTGAGTGATGCATTTGGTTGCGTAAAGCTACCCTCTAACTGTTTGTATCTGTACTCTTTTGAGTTGATGCTTAGAGTCTCCATGATATGGTCACGACCTAGTACTAGTTTAAGTTTCCTAGCTCTTCCTATGATGTTTACACCAAGCTCTAAGGCTAGCTTAGTAGCCTCTTGTTGCCACTGTTCATCTAACTGTCGATGATATAGTAGTGTGACTAGCATGTCATTGCCACTACTATTGCTAAGAAACTCTATACCAAATAGTTTATGTTTCAATGTTTTACAATCTAGCATACCGATAATCTTAAATGCAAGTTTCTCCATGGGTTCTAATAGCATTGGACACTCATCTAAGAGTACAATTTTGTCACGATTTTTGGAGTTCATAGCAAGATGAATTTTATCTTTTATGTGCCATATCCTAAACTCTGCACGATTTCGATAGTTGGCATCAGCAGACTTGATGACATCTATGGTTGAGTCATAAAGAGTGTTAAAAGCTTTAGTTTGAGTCTCTATCTTGCGTTTTAACTGAGACTCATAGCCACCTTCAAATTCACTACAGCTACCACATCTACCAAAGTGACTACATCTCATCTTTGAGCACCTTGTTGTATAGTATGGTTGTGACTATGTAGACTATGAAAAATGAGACAACAACATCACTAAAAAAGTGACCACCAGCACTTATGCGTGCCACTCCAACAGCACTGCCATAGCTAATGACAAGAGAAATCCAAAAAGCTCTATGTCGTCTAGCTAGATAGGCAAAAGCTAGTAACGAAAAAGCAGCCGCTGCATGTCCACTTGTGAATGAGTATCCATCATGTTGGGTTGGAATAAAAGCTGGAGTAAATGGTAGTGTGCCCTCAAAGATTGTTGTCTGGGCAGGTCGTGCGCGCCCTAGATTTTCTTTTAATATTGCGTTAACTATAAGCCCAGCACCTATGAGTAGACTAAGCAGTACAAAGATCAGTTTTCTTCCAGTAAAGCCCAATAGATTCTCTTTGGCTATGTATCTATTGTAGAGCCATAGTACTATAGCACCTACAAATGAGAGTATAAGTAGAGGCTTAACAGAGTCGTAGAGTAGTGTCTCTATAAGGGTGCCATTGCCTATAAATCTATCTCTAAAAAAGAGTGAGCTTATATATATGTCTATCTGAGGCATAGATACAAAGAGTAGGCAAAGAGATAGCATTGCAAGCCACTGCCAGAGTGGTATTGATAATACTTTTTTACTCATTGTGTGATCTTTGTAGTGATTTTAGTGTGCTGTTTGTATCGTTCCGTTTGTGGTAGTTTATGAGAAAGTCACCCTTGCTTCTACCTTGCGCAAAGCTACTTTTATATAGAGGTGACTCTACGAGTATAGGCAGAGCTCTTGTTAGCATTCTAGCCTCATCATTTTTAAACCCTTCATACTCTATGCGGTATAGTGCGCTATATATAGCAGCTCTACCTGTACCGTGGTAGCAGTGTATGAGGATAGGATATGAGTCGTTGTTATCGAGTATGGCAAAAAACTTCTCAAGTGTCTGTGCGGTTGGAACTTGACCTGATGGTATGTTGATATGTCTGATAGTTGTGTTATGCTCATTATTAATTTTTTCTATGGCATACTCTTCGCTACTGATATGCTCCATCTGTCCTGGATTGAGATCATCTTTAGTACCAGGGTCTAGCAGGTTGATCACTGTTTTAATGTGGTTTGGTATGAGAAACTCCTCCAATCTATCTGGATCTATGAGGGCAGATTTGTATACTTTTTGTTCACTAATCTGCTCAAACCTAAAGTTGTAATTTACCTGATAGTAGTATGCAGCCGCTAGTATCAAGATCGAAGCTAGGACAAACTTAAAGAAGTTACTCATCTCTTAAGCCTTTGTTAAAATATGGTATATATTGTGATGTTTTATAGTAGCCGTATGTGAGCTCTTTGAGCTTTGAGGCTATATCTGGATATTGAGCTGAGACATCATCTATAAGCTCCTTGCTATGTAAGTCATATAGTTTAGCATCGCTGTTGTCACCACTCATCTTTAGATAAAATCTATCACTCACCATACCGATAGTTGGCGGGTTGTTGTGTGAGATTGTAAATGCGTATCTACTCTGATCGTACCTCTCATCTAACAGATCTCTACCCATAGCGGTTGAGCTATAGTTTTGATCACAAAGGGCTGCTAGAGTTGGTAGCACATCTGTCTCTGATGCAACCTTATCAAATACTTTTGCTCTTTTAATAAGAGATGGCGCATAGATGATAAATGGCACCCTAAGCTCACCCAAGCCTAGTGCGCTAGAGCTATCGTGCTGATCTGCATGCTCACCAACATCGCCACTTATACCGTGATCGCCCCATAGAGCTAGTATGGTATTGTTCATATAGCCACTCTTTAATGCTAGATTGCTAAAGTGCTCTATGGAGTAGTCCATAAATCTATAAGCATTTAACTCTTTTAGGCTCTCAAAGCCATATCGCTTAACCTCTGCTTCATCTATGTCGATACTTTTAAAGCCATATGCTCTCTCTTTGGGCGGTATAGTGTACGGGCGGTGGTTACCTGAGGTCTGTATGATCGCTACAAATGGCTCTTTTGCATCCTTTAAGACCCTGTTTGCCTCTCTAAATAGATCTATATCGCTAATCCCCCAGACATCATTTCGCTTAGAGTTGTAATCCTCCTCTTCGTATAGATGAAGATTGTCTATATTTTTACTCAATATGCCGCGTATATTACCCCAAGATGCTGAGCCGCCAATGAAGTAGTATCTCTCATAACCATCAAAATCATTTATAATGGTATGTTGATCTACTATGAGTGGATTACGGCTAGATGTTCCGTGTAGCTCAACATCGGGCGTAGAGGTTATGGTTGTATAGATCGATCTAGCAGTGCCTGTGGATGGTGTAAAGAAGTTTTTAAAGTAGTAGCCATTTTGTGCTAAAGATGCTATGTGTGGCGTTGGGTTTAATGGGTTTGAGCTTAGTGAAGTTTTGTACGAAGCTAAAGACTCTACTATGATAATGATAAGATTTGGTTTAGTATTACCAGAACTTACACGCTCTCTTAGGTAGTTCAAGTTCTCTGTATCTGGACTATCTACACCTAAAAATTCTGCTATGAGTGGGTAGTATTTGTGAGCCTCATCTACATCGTAGCTAACACGCCCATTTTTCCAAGTATCAAAAAGATAGTGTACGGGGTTGTAGGTTAGTGTTGCTGCAAAAGGGTGTTTGCTAAAAGCAGCATCAGACCATCTAAGTGGGTATTGTGAGAGTTTGCTGTAGGCTAAGATAACTAGTAGTAGAAAACTAACAAGTATTACTATAGCCATTTTGATTTTACCTATCTTGATTGAGACGGCTTTAGTGTAGTGCTCTATCACTGCTCTGATAGCCAACACCACAGTACCAACGCTTAGTATCCAAGCTATGCAGATCCAGACAACAGGATAGCTCTCCCAGACCATGATAGCTGATATGTAGGCATCTTCAAGAAATCTCATAGCGGTAAAATCAACTCTTTTGCCAAGATACGCATAGTGTCCAGCGTCAACTATGTAGATTAACGCGATAGCACTAAATATCAGAGTAAAGTAGGATATCCAGAGCCATTTTGCTACTCTGTTTTTAAGAGGATTTAGAAATTTTATCCAACCTAAAAAATATAGCGGTAAGATCATCGCAACAGCTACTCTAATGTCAAATCTTAACCCAAGCCATAGCGAATAGAGAAGATCACTTCTCTCTAGTGGATAGCTAGATGGCTCATAGGCTAGCCAAAATATAATTCTTGAGAGAAAAAATATGGCTACAAATAGCACTAAAAAGGTAAAAATTAGATGCAAAAGGGTAGGTATGTAGAGTTTTAGTTTCATAAAGTTTTATATTTCCAGATATTTTTTTGATATTTTAGCACACTTTTAGCAATCAAAGAGGCTATAATACACTTATGAGCAACATAACATTACGGTTACCAAGTTTGATCTACGATATAGCCAAAGAGCTAGATAAGAGGGGCGCTAATGCGGTACTGGTTGGCGGCTCTGTAAGAGACTATTTTTTAGGCATAAATAGCAAAGATTATGATATCGAAGTGTATGCAATAGATAGTTTTAGTGAGCTAAAAACACTGCTAGAGCCTTTTGGTAAAGTTAGTTTAGTGGGTAGACATTTTGGTGTAGCAAAACTAGCATGTAATGGAGTAGAGTATGATTTTTCTCTACCAAGAAAAGAGAGTAAATGCTCTGCTGGTCATAGCGGTTTTGATATAGAGATTGAGAGCTCAATGAGCTTCTATGAAGCTTCATTAAGGCGTGATTTTACAATCAACGCCATAGGATACAGCATCTTAAATGCAGAGTTTTTAGACCCACATGGCGGCATAAAAGATATTGAAAATAGAGAGCTAAAAGAGGTAAGAGCTAAGAGTTTTATAGAGGATCCGTTAAGGGTTTATAGGTGTATGCACTTTAGTGCAAGATTTCAAATGAGCATCTCTGAGAGTTTAAAAAAATTGTGTACAGATATGGTGCGTAATGGTTGCTTAGGTGAGCTACCAAAGGAGCGTGTTTTTGATGAGTTTAAAAAACTACTACTACTATCACAAAAACCATCTATAGGCTTTGAATTTTTACGATCGATTGGAGCATTGTGTTATTTTGAGGAGCTAAGTGCACTTATAGATGTGCCGCAAGATCCAAAGTGGCACCCTGAAGGAGATGTCTGGATACACACTATGATGAGCATAGATGCTATGGCAACTCTAAGGTGTAGTGAACCTAGTAGGGATCTTATTTTGATGCTTGCAGTTCTCTGTCACGACTTTGGTAAACCAGCAACTACTACCATAGGTGATGGATGGATTAGCGCAAAAAGACATGAGAGTGTAGGTGTACCTATAGCTCAGAATTTTTTAGAAAAATTGAGCACCCAAAGAGGTATCTTAGATCAGGTGTTACCACTTGTAAGGCACCATTTGGCTCCGACACAACTATATAACCAGAGCTCTAAAAATAGTGCCATCAGAAGACTAGCAACAAAAGTTAACATAGAAGATCTAGTTACTGTAGCGCGTGCAGACTCTTTTGGAAGAACTACCTCAACTGCCAAAGCGCGCATATATGAAGCTGGTGATTGGCTTTTAGAGCGTGCACAAAACTTAAAAGTAGCCACTAAGCCCCCCACAAATCTGCTAAGAGGTTCTGATCTTATAGAGCTAGGATTAGCCCCATCACCCATTTTCACTAAGATACTGCAGCAAGTGTATGAAGCGCAGTTAGATGGAGTCATCAAAACTACTGATGAGGCACTAGAGTTTATTAGAAAAAGAGTAGATCTTAATCTTTAAAATTACTATAACTAGGTAGTATTTTATAATGTTACACAAATAAGATAAAGTTGACAAATAGCACTATTTTCAATAGGTATTTTAAGTTTTTATGTTAAGATTATCTTGTTAGGCAAATTTAAACTAGAGGGGTATTGGAGTCATGAAGAGAGTTGTAGGTAGTGTGATCATATTAATAGTGAGCAGCATGCTTTTTACGGTAGATCTAAGTGCAGCAGTTGGTGATTGCATTAAGGGTCAGTACAATGTGTACAATGAAGAGTGCAAACAATCAGAGTTAGATTCAGATCAATGTACAACAAGAACTGAGCAGACGCCAGAGGCTAGGTGGTGCTGTTGTGATTGTGAGTATGAGTTGTCAAAATGTGGAAAACTGTTCGATAGTATTTTTACAGGTAGTAAAAAATCTAATGTTTCTAAAATGATGGACACTACTCGTAAGTTTAGAGACAACTCTTTAAAACAGAGCAAGCTCTGGAGTAGGTATATAGATCTTTACTACAAAAAAACTGAAACTCTCACAAATATTATGTTAAAAAATCCAAAGCTGGCTAAACATACAGCTATTGTCCTAAAAGATAATCTTAAACTTATGAGGACTCTATCTAGCGGCAAGAGGGCAAAGGTTAAAGCAGAACATATGTTTGAAGTTTTGCGTCTACTAAAAGAGTACGCTAGTGTAGATATGAAAGATAAAGAGATGGCAAAGTTTGCTCATCAGTTATCTGCTCATCTTATGGATTCAAAATGGCTAGATAGTCTTGGTATAACTGTTGTTGGAGATTATGTAAGTGAGGGGCGTAATACAGATAGCGGAGGAAAAGGTGATGATGGTAAAGATAAAGATCCAGATGGCGATCCTGCTACTTGTGATAAACCAGTTTCGCCAGGTATGTGTCCACGCCAACCACTAGATCCAAATAAGTCAGACAATAAAGGTTGTCCAGAAGGGTGCAATAAGGTAAATGCTACTCAGTGCAGTTGTCCTCGCACAGGTCCAGACAAGGATCCTTCAAGGATAGGTAGTGCTTTTGATCAACTATGTAATTTGGCTGGTGTATGTTGGTAGGCTAGGTTGAATCTACTATTGTCCAAGTGGTAACTAATTGGATAGTTTTCTTAGTTTATCTTAAAAGAAAATATAAACTAAGGTTGGCTAATCATAACTTATACTCATATCGTGTATAGTATAGAGAATTTATTAGAGAGTTGAAGTTATGGATTATGCAGAGTTACTAAAACAACACGGTCTCAAAGTTACGCCTCAGCGTCTTGAGATCATCGGAGCATTGAGTAGTGGTGGTCATGTGAGTATAGAGGAGCTCTATGCACTTATGAGGGTTAAGTTTACCTCTATCTCACTAGCAACTATCTACAAAAATATAAACAATATGCTCAATATCTCACTAGTAAGCGAAGTGAAGGTGGCAGATCAGAAAAGTCTGTATGAGCTTACTAAAAGTGAGCACTCTCATGTGGTATGTAGTAGATGCTCTAAGATAGAAGATATAGAGCTTGATACTGATATGTTATCTACTCAAGCTAAAGCGAGAAGTGGATTTAGTGTATCTAGATACTCAATCATTTTATCTGGTATCTGTAGTAGCTGCAATAATTATTAGAAGATAATTATTATCATTTAAGGATATCTTCTGTACAATTTCTCCACAATAACTAAGGAGAAGAGATGAAGATAGTTACACTTTCAGTCATAGCATCAGTTGCACTTAGTGCATCAGGATTAGTACAAGTAGCAGATAAGGCAGGTTTAAAAAGCATACCAGAGTCTACCTTGGAGTTACTAAAGCTTACAGATAATCCAAAAAATCCGATTACAGAGTCTAAAGTTGAGCTTGGCAAAAAGCTATATTTTGATCCACGACTCTCAAAAAGTGGACTTATATCATGTAATACATGTCACAATCTAGCAGAGGGTGGTGATGATGGGGTGAGCGCTGCCATAGGTCATGCTTGGAGAGCAAATCCACACCATCTAAACTCACCAACTGTATATAATGCAGTATTTTTTGACTCACAGTTTTGGGATGGTAGAGATCCAGATCTAGAAAAGCAGGCACAAGGACCAATCTTGGCAGCTCCAGAGATGGCAGCTAGCAAAGAACATGTAGTCTCCACTGTGCTCTCTATGCCAGCTTATGTTGATGAGTTTAAAGAGGCATATGGCGATAGTGTTCAGATAGATTATGAGACTATAACTGCTACTATTGCAACTTTTGAGCGTACTCTTGTAACTCCATCAAGATTTGATGACTTTTTAAATGGTAAACATAATGCTATAGATAAAGAGGAGAAGAGAGGTCTTGAGATCTTTATAGATAGAGGTTGTGCAAGCTGCCACAATGGTATAGCACTTGGCGGATCTATGAGTGCATTTGAGGTTGCCAATAAGTATAAGTATGCTTCTTTAGGAGACTTTAGCGGAGATAAGAACTCTCAAGTTAAGGTACCAACCCTTAGAAATCTAAGCGCAACAGCTCCATATTTTCATAACGGAGCTATCTGGAGTCTTGATGAGGCTATCGTTGAGATGGGAAGAGTTCAGCTTGGTTTAGATCTAAATAGAACAGATGTGGATTCAATCAAGAAATTTTTAGGTACATTAGATGGCAGGGTGCCTCAAGTGATCTATCCAATACTGCCAGCATCTACAGAGTCTACTCCAAGACCAGATGCAAATTAAACTTTTTAGCTATATTTTAACCTAAAGAAGATGAACTCTTATAGTCTTTAAGCTTATTTAGAGTACAATCACAGTTAAGCGAACATAAGTTGTACGCTAACTATAACATAAGGTGAAGATATGAAAACAAGATACAGAGTCGGTCTATCGCTTATCGCGATAGCACTGTTAACTGGAGGGTGTTCGCAACAACAAGCAGCAACGCCAGTAGTATCAGAGAGTAGTAGTGTAAAAAGTAGTGTTGTTGATGATGGCTCTGCTGATAAGATCAAAGCACTAGAAGCTGAGTTAGCAAAAAGCAAAAAAGCTTTGGCTGAAGCTAAAACGGCATCTTCTTCTACACCTGTAGAGACCAAGAGAGATGTTAGTAGTGATATAGATCTACCACCTGCAAAACCTGGTCAATGTTTCACAAAAGCATTTTTTCCACCAAAGTATAAGACTACAACTGAGAAAGTTTTAGCAACTGAAGCTAGTGAGAAAATTGAGGTTATTCCTGCAACTTACAAAACAGTGAAAGAGAAAGTTCTTGTAGGTGAAGCTAGTGAGCGCGTTGAGATTCTGCCTGCTGTTTATGGTACACAGACAGAGACTATTGAGGTTAGCCCTGAAGAGTTGATCTGGAGAGTTGCTAAAGATAGCAAATCTGCAAGAGCTTCTCAGGTAGTTCTAGATGCTGCAAAAAAAGGTGGTATTGATCTAGCATCTGCAAAAGTTGGTAGCTGTTACCATGAGCATTATCTAGCTCCTAAATACAAAACTGTAACAGAGAAGATGCTTGCATCTGAAGCTAGCGAAAAGCTAGAAGTTATACCTGCTAAGTATGAGTTAGTAAATGAGAAGGTGTTAGTATCTGAAGCTAGTACACGACTTGAGACTATCCCAGCTAAGTATAAAACTGTAAGTGAAAAAGTTCAAATTGAGCCTGCAAAACAGATCTGGAAAAAGACTCCTTGTCTAGATGAAGGGTGTGATAATCAAGAGATTTTATGTCTAGTTGATGTACCTGCTAAGTATAGAACTGTTACAAAAACTGTACTTGTAGAGCCGGCAAAAACAAAAACTGTTCAGATTCCAGCCAAATACAAAACTGTTAAAGTTAACAAGTTGGTCTCTCCAGCTACAACAAGAGCTATACCTATTCCTGAAACATACAAAAGTGTAACACACACTGAAAAAGTATCAGATGGTGAGTACATTTGGCATCCAGTTAATGAGAACAATCCATTAACTCCTCCAAGTACAAGAACTGGTAATGTTATCTGTCTAACTAAAACACCTGCTAAGTATAAAAAAGTTAGCAAAACTGTTGTTAAGACACCGGCATCATCTAAGACTATTACTATCCCTGCAAAATATAAAACTGTAGAGGTTGTGAAGTTAGATAAGCCAGCACAAGAGAAGAGAATTCCTATTCCAGCAACTTATAAAACTGTTACAAAAACAGAGCTTATAGCTGATGGATATACAAAATGGGTTCCTATAGTATGTAAGTCAAATATGACTACTACAACTATCAAGAATGTGCAAAAAGCACTAAAAGATGTAGGTTTTTACAAAGGTCCAATTGATGGCATCTGGGGATCACAATCTAGAGCTGCTGTTAAAGCGTATCAAAAATCTAAAAACCTTCCACTCTCTGGTTTGAGCGTTGAAGTTATGGAGAAATTAGGTCTATATTAGACTTGAATTCTCAAGAGATAACCCCCTTTCTATCTGGGGGTTTGATACTATTATGACTAAAACTATAATTAGCATGGTTTTTGTGATAGTAGCTCTAAGCTCAACACTCTGTGCAACTGAAAAGATTAAGATAGCTGTTGCGAGTAACTTCTATACAACTATGAAAAAGATAGCATTAAAGTTTGAGACTATTTACCCCTATAAGATCATACTTATCTCAGGCGCAACAGGTCAGCAGTATGCTCAGATAGTACATGGTGCGCCATATGATCTCTTTTTTGCAGCAGATTCAAAGCGTCCAGAACTATTAGAAGAGAGCGGTACTGGAGTAGATGGTAGCCGTTTTACCTACGCTATTGGCGCCCTTGTGCTCTGGAGTAGTGAGTCAGATCTTATAGATGCCAACGCTACTATACTTAAGCGTTTGAACTTCTCTAGATTGGCCATAGCCAACCCTAAAGTAGCACCATATGCACAGGCTAGCTTGCAGACACTGAAGGCTCTAAATATTTTCACATCAGCTTCAAGTAAAATTGTTTATGCGCAGAGTGTTGCTCAAGCACTTATGTTTGCTCAAACGCAAAATGCTCAACTAGCTTTTATATCATACGCGCAGCTAAAATCTCTCAATCAAGGTTCGTATTATATTGTTCCGCAAACACTTTATGACCCAATCATTCAGCAGGCAATAGTACTCAAAAAGAGTAGAGCAACAGAGCAATTTTTACGCTTTTTTAGAAGCAGAGAGGTTGGACAGATAATCAAACACTCGGGATATACACTGCCGTGATACTAGATGCTTCAGACTTAAATGCACTATTTATAACCTTTAAGCTAGCCTTTATAACAACTACTATACTGCTTGTGCTTGGCACCCCTTTGGCTTGGTGGCTCTCAAGAACATCTTGTAGATACAAGTTTCTCATAGAGGCGGTAGTAGCTCTACCACTTGTACTGCCTCCAACAGTCATAGGTTTTTATCTACTTATAGCACTAGGTGAGGGTGGAGTCATAGGCTCATTGAGTCAATTTCTAGGTTTAGGATCTCTAGCATTTACATTTACAGGCTTGGTTATAGGTTCGGTATTTTACTCCTTACCTTTTGTAGTGCAACCTCTGCAGTCTGCTTTTGTCTTTATAGACCAGAAGATACTTGATGCTGCATCAACACTAAGAGCATCTAAGTATGATCAATTTTTAACCATTATATTTCCACTTGCTAAACCAGGTTTCTTAACGGCTGCCATTTTAGGTTTTGCTCATACACTTGGTGAGTTTGGCGTGGTGTTGATGATAGGTGGAAATATAGCGGGTGAAACTCAAGTTGCATCAGTAGCCATATATGAACATGTAGAGTCTTTGCAGTATGCTCAAGCTCACACACTATCGCTCATACTACTGCTCTTCTCATTTGTCACATTGGCACTTATATATGCTTTTAATCGTCGCTTTATGGTCGGTAAGATATGAGCATCTGTATCAAGCTAGCGCTTAGTAAAAAGAGTCTAAATTTAGATGTAGATATAGATATCAAAGATAGCTTAGTGAGTGCTATTTTAGGTGAGTCAGGATCAGGTAAGACAACTCTGCTTAGAGTAGTAGCTGGTATTGAGAGAGTTGATGATGCCACGCTATATGTTGATGCTCAGTGTTGGCAAGATGATAAAACATTTTTGGCACCACATAGACGCCCAGTTGGGTATGTATTTCAAGACTCAATGCTCTTTGAACATCTAAGTGTAGGGCAAAATATAGAGTATGCACTTAAGCGTGTAGGTACTGCAAAGAGATATATTGATATTGATGAGATGCTACAGATTTTAAAGATAGATCACCTCTTGCAACGCAGACCTCACACGCTCTCAGGTGGCGAAAAACAGCGTGTAGCCATAGCGCGCGCACTTGCTACAAATCCACAGATACTACTTTTAGATGAGCCCTTGTCAGCTCTTAATGTAGAGCTAAAAGATCAAACCTTAAACTATCTAAGCTATATTTGCAATACATTTGGTATTCAGATGCTCTATGTTACACACTCTTTTCGAGAGGCTGCAGCCATCGCAGAGCAGGTGTTGTATCTACAAAATGGTAGAGTCAATTTGGCTAAAGATCTTAATGCTTTATCTATAGATCTCTCAAAAGTAAAAGCTCAAGAACACTTTAGCATCATTCCTACCAAATTAAAGAGTGAGCTTAGAGAACATGGGTTGTGTGAGCTAGAGTTTGATGGCGGTATTTTTACTGTAGACAACCATTTAGCTCACAACAGAGTTAACCTGCTTATAAGAGCGGAAGATGTCAGCATATCTCTTGAGCATCCGCTACATACAAGTGTATTAAATATCTTTAAAGTAGTGGTTATAAAGATAGAGTCAAATGGATCTAGAGCACTTATCCAGCTCCAGATTAACAAAACCATACTACTCTCATCTATTACAACGCTTTCACTGCAGAGGCTATCTCTAAGAGAAGATATGGAGGTTTTTATAGAGATAAAAGCACTATCTATCTCAACTTAACTACCTATATGCTTAATATTTAATCACCGTTATGCCTATTTGCTAAGCTTAAAGTGTTATAATTTTACATATAATTTAGCTTAAGGAGTAGTTATGGCATTAAAAGATCTTAAAGGGCAGGGGCACTGGCCAACCCTTCTAGCCGCATTTTTGTATTTTGATTTTAGCTTTATGGTCTGGACTATGATGGGTCCGTTATCGACTGAATTAGCAGAGTTCTTAGAAGCAACACATGGATTTATTATGAGCGCCAATCAAGAAGCTACACTGCTTGCGATCCCTATCTTAGGAGGAGCTATACTGCGAATTTTACTTGGTTTTTTAGTCGATAAGATAGGAGCTAAAAAAACGGCAATCATGGCTCAAAGCATCGTGGTAGCTGGACTATATTTTGCATATTTTAAAAGTGATACCATCACATACAATGAACTTCTACTTGTTGCTGCCATACTTGGATTTGCTGGAGCTAGTTTTGCTGTTGCACTTCCTCAGGCTGGTCAGTGGTACCCACCAAAGCTCCAAGGTGTTGTCTTGGGTCTTGCTGGAGCTGGTAACATAGGTGTTGTTGTAGATTTTCTATTTGCACCAAAGATAGCTGAACTTTGGGGTTGGGAGAGTGTCTTTTTAGTTGGTGCAGTACTATCTACTTTTATCTTGATAGTCTACTTTTTTATGGCAAAAGATGCACCTTTAAGTGTCTATCAGCCACGACCAAAAAAGTTAAAAGATTATGCTAAACTCTTAAAAGATAGAGATACTTGGTGGTTTAGTCTCTTTTATGCTGTTAGTTTTGGTGGATTTGTAGGTTTTGCTATGTATATGAAAGTCTATCTACTTGGCACCTATCATGCAGATATGGTTGAGTTTGGTCTTAGTGTCTTAGGTGAGGGCAATGTTAAGGTTGTTGCTGGTTATTTTGGAGCACTATGTATATTTGCTGGAGCGATTTTGCGTCCTGTTGGAGGAGCTATTGCAGATAGATTTGGCGGTATAAAATCACTATATTACTTCTTTGGAGTTGTTATACTGCTTGTGATAGCTAGTGCAACTCTTGATGTTTCATTTGCTATTGCGATCTTAATGCTTTTTGTTATTATGGCACATCTTGGCATGGCAAATGGAGCTGTTTTCCAGCTTGTCCCTCAAAGATTTGGTGCAGATATCGGTATCATGACAGGGATCATAGGGTGCGCTGGAGGTCTTGGAGGATTTATGCTTATAAAGACTCTTGGTTGGAGCAAGGGGGCATTTGATGGCTATATGATAGGGTTCTTGATCTTTGCAGTTCTTGTTGCTGTGGCGATAGCTAGTATGAGTCTTGTGAAGACTAGATGGAGAACTACTTGGGGCATACAGGCTGGTGGTCGTATATAAGAGGAGGTAAGATTTGAAAAAGAGCATTAAGCTATCTGGTTTCTGCCTCGCTAAAGGTGATGAGCTAAAGGGCGATGATCGCTATGAGATAGATATCAGTGATGATGTAGCCATAGCCATACTTTGTGATGGAGTTGGCAGTGCACATAGAGGTGCAGAAGCTGCTGATAGAGTCTGTAATTTTCTCAAAAAAAGTCTCAAAAATCGCCCACGCTCTTGGAGTATTGAGAAATCTTTTAGACATTTTATAGAGAGTATAAACAAGATACTCTATCAAGAGTCTATGGACTCATACGAACGCACAGAGCTTATCACAACTGTTGCGGTTGTGCTCATAGAGTCCAATAGGCTCTATGGTGCAAATGTTGGAGATAGTAGAATTTACATGCAGCGTCAAGAGAGTCTCACTCAGCTCTCAGTAGATCATGTTAGTGACGATGAGGGCTTTGAGGGTGTTTTAGAGCAAGCAGTAGGTATCGCTCCTACCCTTAAAATACACTACTTCGAAAACATCTTAAAGCAAGATGACATAGTCTTGCTGTGTAGTGATGGGCTATATGCTGTCTTGGATGAGCAGCAGATCTATAGCGGAGTGCAGGTTGGTGCTAGACACTTGGTCAAATCAGCTAGTGCAAAGCTAAAAGACAACCTTCCAGATGATACAACAGCAGTGGTGGTTAAGATAGGTTCTGTAAGTAAAAAACAGACTCTAAAAAGTCAAAAACTAGATATACCAGAGCAGTTACATCAAGATCAGGTTGTCGATGGGTATAGACTTAAAAAGCCACTCATTCAAAACAATAGAACTTGGCTCTGTGAAAAAAAAGATAGAGAGTATGTCATAAAATTTGCACCATTTGAAGCGATTGATGATGAGCGAACACTAGATCTTTTTGTAGAGGAGGCATGGAACGCAGCGCGATTAAAGGCTGGATTTTTCCCAAAAGCAGTTATCCCTAAAAAACGCTCCTTCCGCTACTATATCATGGAGAACCTAAAAGGAGATCAGCTCTACTCTCATATCACTCAAAGAGCACTACTGGTAGATGAAGGAGTCTCTTTGGCTAGATTTTTGCTTAAAATGGCTCAACATCTACTAAGTTATGATCTAGTCCATGGAGATATTAAGCCAGAAAATATCATAAGAGCACAAAGAGCCGGTAAGACATACTATAAGATAGTAGACTTTGGTTCTATTGTTGAGATATTTAGCATTAGTTCACGCGCAGGTACACCATCATATCTAGCTCCTGAGAGATTTGAAAATAGCAACATTAATGAGCAGAGTGAGATATTTGCCATAGGTGTAACTCTGTATGAGGCGCTAACTTCTAAGTTGCCATATGGTGAGATAGAGCCGTTTCAAACACCAAATTTTAAGCCACCAAAAAGAGTGACACACTACAATAAAAATATCCCACTATGGCTAGATAGCATCATCTCAAGAGCTATAACAAGCGAACTTGATCTAAGGTATAAAAACTACAGTGAGATGCTGTATGACCTAGAACATCCAGAAAAAGTTAAACCATTTTACGATAAAAGCAGACCACTTATCCAGAATAATCCACTTCTATTTTTCAAAATCGGTTTTTTTGTTATGCTTGCTTCAAATCTAGCTCTATTGACTATGCTTTTCAAATAAAGAGTACTCGTAGAGATTTTTTTAAGCTGCGTGCAATCTAAATTAGAGGCTATGCTTAGCTTAACTCTACTATTAGATACCGCTTCGCAAAGAGCCTTAAACAGACTCTGTTTGTAAAAAAATATGATATCATGTTGCAAAAAGGATAGATTTTGAAAATAGCACTACAGTTAATAATTTTTATCATGTTAACTGGCTGTTCTAACAAAGGAGTTTATGATGGCATACAGACAAGCAACCAGCTTGAGTGCTCTAAGGTGCCATCATCACACTATGATGAGTGTATGCAAAATGTGAGTCAAACATACGATGAGTATGAGCGCGAAAGAGAGAAGATTTAAAAATCTTAAAAGAAGAAGAGGGTATTAGGTAGATACTCTAGTTAAATCTCTCTTCTATAGCCCGCAAGAGAGCATTGTCTTTATGGTTTATAAAGTAGCTCATACTCTTGTTGCTATCTATGGTGTCTGTTATGCTTCCATTGATATCTACTATATCGTCCATACTCTTGTTGGTATCTGTGGAGACTATCTCAATATAGCTATTGTCTGCATAAGTGACGATACTGGTGCGAGTCTTTGGGAGTGAGAGATTGTTTTCAAGCAAAAAAGAGATATCTGTGTATTCACCTACTTTAAATGTCAGCTCTTCATAACCTTTGGAGCTGTTGAAAATATCAACCATAGATTGAGTGTATAAAACTATAAAAAATTTCTTAAGTTTTGTATCCATTAGAGATATCTTGCGACCATTGTCTAGCTCTCTCTCATCTTTTGTGCGTATTTTTAAAATAGCAAAAGATGCTAACGATACAGAACCACACTCTTTTTGCTCATCTGTGGGTGTGTATTTTATGGAGATAGATAGTAGCTGATCTCTATTTAATGAGATAGCATTTACTATATCTGAGTCTATGCACTTGGAGATATATAGACCATCTGGTATGTTGTGGTCGTGGTTATTTTTATCATCACCACATCCAGCAGCCAGCAGCCCAAGCAGTAGTGCTGCTACTATAGATACACCCTTCATGGCTACTCCTTATGTCAACTTTTAGTAGTTTGACAAAAAGATTTTACTCTTATTTTAGTTAAGATATGTTGAACTGGATTTATGAGATTCTCATGAGGCTTTTATGTAAAATATACTATAATTGCTCAATGAGTAGAAATGATACTTGATCAGATATTTAAAGCTTATTTTAGAGATGTTCCTATGAGTTTTACTGATTGTCACAATAAACATCCAAGGGAGAGTTTAGATGTATATGCGACGCTCTAGTGAGTTTTATAACTGGTTTGTAATGGCTGCTATTGCTCTATTTGTGGCAAATAATTGGTGGCTAAAGTTTGAGTATCACAACTGGATAACAGGAAAGTTATCTGACCTACTTTTCTGCTTCTTCTTTCCTTTGTATATCTCTGCTGTATTGGGCTTCATCACAAACTGGAGTAGAGACATGCGCATCTATAGTGGCGTAGTGTTGACATCAGTGCTGTTTGTTAGCATGAAAACATCTATGACCTTTTCAACCTATGTAAGTGATATCTTCTCAATCTTCACAGAAGCGGTAGTGGGGCAAAGTAGTATAAATATTGTTGACTCTACGGATCTGATAGTTCTGCCTGTTATGATCTGTTCAGTACTAGTAGCGTTAAAAATAAGGAGTTAGTTTTGACAAAACCATACCATTTTAAACATTTTATACAAGCAGTTGGTCTGATTGCTCTTCTGCCACTACTAGTAGGACATGGCTTTGGTGGGTCAAACTTTAAGCCATGTGTTAAGAGCGATCCAAAAGCACCATCTACTATACGCAACTATGAGACTTTTAAAGATTCAAGGGAGTGTTATGTGCGTAGTATCTATTTTCTCTCTGGGTCTAGCTACTATAAGTCAGATATCAATATCGGCAATAGTTTGGAGTTAGATATTAAAGGTGCTAGTTATCAGAGTTTGGAAAAATCTATGGGAAAATCGATCTCGACTCTTGTAATTAAAGAGTCATCTTTATCTCAAGCTAGTTACGCCTCAGTATCTATAAATAGAGTAGCGCGCGACTCAGGACTTTCTGGTTTTGGAGAGCTTTGGATGCATGACTTTTTAGGCAATGGTGTCAAACTTGTCCACCCAACCAAATACCCATCACTATTGGCATTAAAGTTTGATGTGCAATCTAGCGATTATGGTAGTGATCAAAACTCCACTATCTCTAACCTCTCTGGCTACATGCTAGCAGGCGATAGCTTAGGATTAGCAGATATAGAGCTTGGAGATACGGTTGAGATATCTATAAATGAGCAGATTATCTATGAGATGAGCTCTGCTTCATCGCCAGTAAAATTCTCACCTCTTGTATTTAAGGCTATACCTGGCGATAAGCTACATATTGTAGTCAAAAATAGTGATCAAGTTGATCAAAATATCTCTTCACTCTGGCTGTTTACCCCAAGCGGAGATGGAATCAAGCTATTTCATGGTGGCGTAGAAGGTGACTCTAGTATAGATTTTCACAATACTTTTATAGATGTTTCATATGAGCTTCCAAGTTATCTATTGATGCCACCTATTCCTCAGCTTTTGCAAGATTAGACTAGCAGAGCAGAGATAGCAGTTGGCTATGTTAGATTTGTGAGTATCTTGTAGAGCTCATATGTATCTTTGCTACCAGCTAGTTCGCGGATAGAGTGCATGGCATATGTTGCTATGCCTACATCTATACTCTGTATGCCTAGTCGCGTAGCTGTAATTGGTCCTATGGTGGAGCCACAACCCAGATCAGAGCGCGATACAAAAAGTTGAGTCTGCATGTTGTTGGCTAGTGCTTGGTGTTTAAAGCGTGCGATACTGTTTGAGTTGGATGTATATTTTTGGTTGGAGTTAATCTTAATAACTACTCCCGCGTTGATATGTGGAGCATGTAGAGGGTCATGTCGATCTGGATAGCTTGGGTGGATAGCGTGTGCATTATCACAAGAGATTAGAAGTGAGCTCTGTAGTAGCTGTGCATATGACTCATAACTACCTCTCATGCGTCTTAATGTCTGCTCTAAAAATGGTCCAGCAGCACCTGATGCACTTGCGCTACCTACCTCTTCATGGTCGCTACATACCATAAGTAGAGCTCTATCGCTAGGGCTACTACAGAGTGTTAACAGTGCAGTAAAGCAGCTTAGTAGATTGTCTAGTCTTGCTGATGAGATAAACTCAAGATCTGCACCTATCATGGACGCTTTTGCGCTATCGTAGAGGCTTAGCTCAAAACTTAGCGGTTTAGATGAGACTCCAGCTCTTTTAAGCTCATCTTGTAGTAGTTGTTCAAAACCCTTACCGTCACTTGTGGCAAAGATAGCGCTCATATCTGTTTGAGGATTGATGGAGTGATTGCTATTTGCACTCTTGTCAAGGTGAATTGCGAGTGATGGTATAGTACAGACTGCTCTTTGTGTGTCTATTAGGACACTTTTGATTCCATTGTCAACATATGAGACTCTACCTGCTATGGCAAGTTCTCTATCAAACCAGCTATGAAGCAGCACTCCACCATATGGCTCTATAGCCAAAGAGTTGATACCAGAGTGTTGTGTTTGAGGGTTTGCTCTTACTCTAAGATCTGGTGAATCTGTGTGTGCTCCTATCATGATATAGTTACTATCTTTAGTGTGATTAAAGGCAATGATTGATGATCCATTGCGCACAACAAAGTATCTTCTACCCACTTCAAGATGGTAGTCAGATTGCTCATCTAGCTCTATAAAACCAGCATTTTCTAACATCTTAGCCATATTGCTTGTGGCATGAAAGGGTGTTGGTGAAGCGTCTAAAAAGCCTAAAAGTGCATCATTGAACTCTGTTAATTTCATCTGTACTCCAAAAGTCATAAAAGTTAAACCACTGTAGCGGATAACGCCTAACACACCGCTCTAATGATGATACATAGCTACTTATCATATCATCAACACTACTATCTTTGTCTGTCTGGAAAATATCTGATATATCTATAATCAACTCTTGATCAGCAGACCTGATAACATTTAGACCCACAAATGGTGCACGAAGCTTCTTGGCGATCTTAAAAGGCGTAGAGTTAAAAAGTGCATTTTTGCCTAGAAAGTCTATCTGGTATGAGTGTTTTATATCTACTACTCTATCAACTGCCATGATAACTGCCTCTTTGCGCTTTATAGCCTCATTGATCTCAAGCATAGCTGCTATGCCATCTGCAAGATTGATCTTGTTGAGTCTGCTGTTTTGATACTTTTTAGCTTCGATATCTGTTATAGCCTCAGATGCTCTCTCATCTACAACAAGGTTGATTTTCATATCGAAGGTATCAAAAATCTTAAAGCCTTGCATGTTGTTGCCAAAGTGGGAGATAAACACAAAGCCACCAACTTTACCGATATGTTGCATATGCTCTTTGTTGATTTGAGTGCGCTTAGTCTGCTCTAAAAACCCATCTACATCACTTAGTATGCGATCAAATATGGTCAATGAAAATGCATAAACATGGCGCAAGTATGTCCAAAAAGATGGCTTCAGCGAGATAAGTTCATAGTAAGTTTGCAATTTTGGTACAATTTTAGATCTACTAGATAGCGCATAAAACACAGAGACTGTAAATACAAATACTTTTACCGACCTATAGCCCGCAAGTTTGTATAACATAACAAGAGATTTGACCCCTATGCGACTCCCTTTGTAACTACTCATAGCTACGCTTATCTTCTTAGTTGCTCTACTAGCAGATCTATAGAGCCTTGTGGATTTTTTACAAAGAGATTGCGTTCATCCCAGACATATCCGCTAAGTATAGAGACGATACTCTGCTTGATCTTCTCGTTCTCATCTTTACTAAAGATAATCTCTTGTAGCTTACCATCATACCAGCTCTGCACAAATGCCCTAAAGACATTGATACCACGCATCATATACTCTTCATACTCTACTTTATAATCAACCTCTCTGCCCTCAAACTCATCCATGATAAGCTCAGCAGCTCTCTGACCAGAAGCTAGTGCTAGTGTAACTCCAGAAGAGAATACAGGGTCTAAAAATTCAGAAGCATTACCACTTAAAAGCCAGTTTTTACCTACCATACTCTTAACAGCAGCAGAAAAACCACCAATTGTTCCAACTTCATTGATCCGTTTTGATGAAGCATATCTTATGCCAGCCTTCTCATGATTGGCTACTATGTGGTCTAAAAATGCTTCTGGTTCTAGGTTGAATGAGCGATAATACTCCTCACTACATACAACACCATAAGATGTGGTACCATCGCTAAATGGTATATTCCAAAGCCATGCTTCATTTTGACCATGTACCATTACAAAGATATAGCCACTTGTTTCATCTTCTGGTCTCTTATCACTATCAACACGACAGAAGACTGCTCGTCTCATCTGAAGCGTTGATGGCTCTTCAAGATTAAGCATTTTTGGCAACACTCTGCCATATCCAGATGCATCTAGTACTTTTCGTGCTCTATATTTTTGTATATTTGCATTTTCATCTTTAGTGGTGATGATATTCTCTATCTCATCATACTCTATAACTTCTGTTTTAAAGTGTACAGTTGCACCTTTGTTTCTAGCATCTTCTATGAGTAGTTGATCAAACTGTTCGCGTTTTACCTGATATGAGCTACCCCATTTTTGACCCAAGTTATTACAAAAATGTATAGGAACTTCTCTTCCATCAGGGTGTGTAAAGATCACACCACCTTTAAACTCAAAACCGGCACTATCGATAGGATCTAGCATATTGGCATCTTCTAAAAACTGATTGCAAGCAGGTAGAAGAGACTCACCGATAACAAACCTTGGAAACTCTAACTTCTCAGCCACTACAACGCTATAGCCTCTTTGAGTAAGAGTAGCAGCAGCTATAGCACCAGATGGTCCACCACCAATAATAAACAGATCACACTCTATCATAACGACACCTTAATACATAGATTATTCGTATTGTATCTACAATATCCTAAATTTTAGAACTCTTTTAAAGCTAACTTGAGTTAAAATATCAAGTAAACATAGGAGTAGAGTCATAGAAAAGTGCTGTATTATCATACCAGTTTACAACAACCCAAAAACTATCGATCAGGTTATTGGTGATGCTCATCAGAGCGCGGGCTGTGTGGTTGTTGTAGATGATGGATCTGATGTAGAGATTGAGTATCAACACGATAGAGTGCATCTACTTCGCCATAAAAACAATCTTGGCAAAGGTGAAGCGATACTAACTGGTGCCAAATATGCAGCCAAACTTGGATTTGACTCCTTTTTTGTTCTTGATGGTGATGCACAGCACTCTCCAGCTGATATTGGACAATTTGTAGCAGAAGATCGCTCTAATTCTATCATTATTGGTGCTAGAGAGTTTGGAAAAAATGTACCATTTTCATCTAAATTTGGTAGAGCCTTTAGCAATTTTTGGGTCTATGCAGAGACTGGTAGGAGACTACAAGATACACAATCTGGATTTCGCTCATACCCTATAAGTATACTAAAGCTAGATCTTAAAAAGAGAAGGTTTGACTTTGAGATAGAAGTGCTAGTCAAGCACCTTTGGAGCGGCAAGGATATCAAAGAGGTCAACATTAGTGTTCACTATCAGAGTAAGAGTGAAAGAGTAAGTCACTTCGATAAGTTTCGCGACAATCTGCGTCTAAGTACACTGCACGCCTCACTGCTACTTTTAAGACTTAAAAATAGATAACCTATCCGCCATATCTCACCCTATATTTTAGACTTAATTCAAAAAAATATGCTACTAACTGTATAATAGCACTAACAGATAGTTGTACGAGGTGATTATAATGAGCTATTTTGACATGCTTAGTGAGGCGATCTTTAAAGAAGATAAAGATGGAAATACCATATTTTATAAATGGGGCGTGATGGGACGCGGAGTTATTCTTGATACTAAAGAGCGTAAAGAGAAGATAGCTTCATTTGTATCTAAATATTATATTGTAACTTTTATCATGCTTTTTGTGATGCAGTCTCTAATCTTCTTTTTATATGCATATATATTTCAGATAATGATACTGTTTGTGGGCATAGCCATTATCATGACGCTGTGGTATCTGAAAAAAATAGATAGTTTAATACATGGTCTTGAGTACTCTTTAGTACAACTGAGTATGGAAGATGGGTGGCAAAAGATAGCTCACAAAGTACCAAAGCAGATGATATGGGGCGGATTTATCATGATGCTTATACTTATTGTATTTTCCATAGCTTCACTTATATACTTAGATAGCTCTGTTAGATGGGCGGGGATTATTTTGCTCATTGCTGGTATATTTGGTGCATACGCATACTATAGGATGATTGCTCTTTCTAAGAATGAACAATCTGTACAACCTATTAGAGCAGTATCTGCAGACAAACCATCAGCAAAATCAATAGAGTGGAATTTTAAAAATATCTCTATTGTATCGTTGCTGTTAGTTGTAGTTGTGGGATCTGTCTACTATGTTTATGCGGACTCAAAAAGAAGTTTTGATGAGAGGATGGCAAAATATAAACAAATGACTACACAGGAGATGGCGCTATATTTGGCAGATCTAAATGCCAAGGCAGAGCAGATTGACCCTATCACAAGACATGCTGGTGCAGAGGCAAAAGATAGTACGATCTACTTCTATAGAGAGCTACAATCAAATATATTGAGCGACTTGATTGTAGATGTGGATAATATCGATCATGAGAAGACAAAGATGTCTAGACAGCTAAAAAGAGAGATGTGTGGTTCTGCAACATACGATCTTTTTTACGATAAAGGTGGTGAGTTGTTTTATGTTTATCATCAAGTAAAAAACAGAAAAAAGATATTTTTATTTGATGTGAAAATAGATAAAGTGTTTTGTCTTGATAGTACGCCAAGATAAGAGATTTTGTAAAGTATTAACATATAAAAATTATATTTAAGGAGATGCGTAGTAGATGAGACAGGTATTTGAGATTACAGATAGACAGATGATAGATCAAGTTTTAGACAGAGCGGAGTTTGGGACGCTTGCCATATGCCATGACAACAGACCATATAGCCTACCGATAAACTTTGTAAGAGTTGGGGATCTGCTATATTTTCATGGAGCTAAAAAGGGCAGAAAAATAGAGATCTTAAAGAGTAATTCATTAGCCTCATTTTCTGTTGTTGAGGCCTTCTCTATGATACAGTCATACTTTAGTTCAGACGATAACCTCGCGTGTCCTGCCACTCAATTTTTTAAATCTATCATGATTGATGGTAGTATAACTTTTATTGAAGATAGTAATGAAAAAGCTTTGGCACTTCAGAAGCTTATGCAAAAACTACAGCCTGAGGGACGATATAGACCACTACAAGAAGATAGCTATAAAAAAGCTATCAATGCTACTGCGGTATTTAGGCTAAATATAGAGACCATAAGAGCCAAATTTAAATTTGGACAACATCTAGATAGAGATAGATTTGATATGATCATTAGACACTTAGAAGATAGAGCTCAAGGGGTTGATTTAGAGACTATTGAGCTTATGAAGAGTCTGCATGTGGTATAGACTACAATAACAAAGGGGCACAAATGGGTTTTGGTGATTTAGGTAAGAAGTATAGACTAGAAAGAAGTGGTATTGAGTATTCAGCAGTTAAGCCATTTTATGAAGTTATAGAGTCAATTGAGCTAACAGAAGATATCATTCAAGATGTTTTAGACATTGTTGAAAAAGAGTTTGATAACCATGATGGAAATAATCCTGCTATAATCTTTGACATACTTAATACAATCAAGAAGTTTCCAGATAGTGAAAAACTATTTTTAAGGCAAATTTATTATCATCTTTTGAGATTCTCAGTACTACCAAAAATAACAGACAGCAGATCTTTAGAGGTACTTAACTTGGCATATAGAGATATAAACAACAATTTAGACCGCAGATATCCATACATCTCTTTAAGCAGATTGCAAGCGCTATTTCTTTTTGGTTATTATGATAATATTAAAATTGACAGCTCTTTAACGGTTGATATTGATCTGTTTAGACAGAGACTAAAAGTAGTTGGACAGTGTTGTAGATATACAAGTGTGCCTGGTATGTTGAAGAAGAGAGAGCAGTTTTCACCTTTTTCCGATAATGAAACTTCAGAAAGATTATATGTATTAATAACAAAAATACCACATAATGATGAAGAGCTAGACCTTTTGTTTTGGGGATATGTTTTTATTGTACTGTTAAATACTAATACTAGCACTAAAATAATATCTTATTTTGAGAAGCTGCCAGATGCCAATCATACAAAAGAGAAGGAGATATTTAAAAGGTTTTTGGCTCTCTTGTGAGCTTTCTCAATGCAGTAATCATACATTGAGTTTTTGAGGTAGTTTGCTCTTTTTGTCTTAATGCAATAGCTCACTAAAATCTGGAAAATTCTCCACCATCTCCTCATAAGAGCCATACTTTTTCAAAGCTCTTACAACTTCCAAAAGTGGCTCAGTATAACGCTTGGCAAGGTCAAACTCATTGTCTTGAAGTGTGAAGGCTAATCTTTCTACAGGTGGGCTAAACTGTGCATCTACACCCTCTTTGTTGCCTCTTGCATCAACTCTGTACCATCCATGTTTTTTGAGATATATGGCGTTGAGACCATGTAGACAGTAAGTCTCTTCAATGTACTCACTACAAGAGAGGCGTTGGTAGCAGAAGGCTGTTGGTATGCTATTGGCTCTTAGAAGTGCAGCAAGTAAAATCGCCTTGGCATAGCACCAGCCTGTACCATGTTTTAAAACATCGCTCGCTTTGTAGGTTGTTATGCTAGCTTGAATATCACCACTATGTGTGATCTGATCTCTCACATACATAAAACAACGCTCTGCTATCTGCGTGTCATCATCACATCCACGAGCTAAGCTTGTCGCCAAAGCCAAAACTCTTTTGTTTGAGAAATCTACAAGCTCACTCTCTTTTAGATACTCTTGCATAATTTTCTCCTAACAATATTTTAAATTATAACATAGTTTGACTAGAGTTGCGGGGTAGGTTAGGGTGAGTATTTGTTAATGATATTTAGTGCATTTTTATATATGGGCTCATCTATAAAGCCATGTTTTTCATGGGCTATGGAACCTTTTTTTTCAAAGATAGATACTATCTCCTTGGCTCTAGATAGACTGCTTTTATTTTGTAGGAAGTGTAGCTGTATCATTGTGGCTTGAGATGGGCTCAGTGCACCTTTGGCATCAAAACCCATAGAGCGCTCTAGCTGTAGATACTCTCTAAATTCATACTCATTCTGGTACTCTTGGTAGACAAATGAGATAGGCTTAAGACCCATGGCTTTTGAGGTGATTAGAAAGTGTGAAAGTATATAGTGCAGGGTTGGACTCTGTGGCGTTAGTAGGGAGTGATCAAGACCTAAGTCTGCATATAGATCTAAAATCCCAAGATAGAGAGCTTTTACTCTAGAATCTACTCTTAAAGAGCTTAAATTGAGCCAAGCAGAAGCGCTCTCTACACTTAGGTGAACCTCTATAGGTGAGGCTACAAGTTGAAGTGCATATTTGACATCTGAACTATCGGCAATCTTTGGTATGCGTATAGCATCTGGAGAGAAGTTGTTTAGTATCTCTATCTCTTCTGCTCCACCATCATCAAGAGCATTGACGCGAACTATCAGCTTTTTATCACATCTAGGTAGTTTTGAGAGTACAAAAGCACAGAGTCTAAGGGCCACACCTCTTCTCTCTTTAGCTACCCCGTCTTCTAAGTTTAAGACTATAGCATCAGCTTTAAGCTCGGGGATCTTAAGTAGATGATCTATATTGTCTGCGCTAACCATAAGTGTAGCCGTGTAGTCTTGAGTAGTGTTTAGTGTCCGCTTTGAGGCAAATAAGAATTGATCAAGAGCCTCAAGATCTATCTTATCCGCACTCTCTCTTAGTGCTCTTAGTTCTCGCAAATTAGCCTACTTATCTACTGGATGTAGGTAGAGATAGAGTGCTGCTATCTCCTCATCGGTTAAGAAATAGCGTGGCATACCTATCTTGCGACTCTTAAGAGCTTGTGCAAATTCGTCATACTCCACCATGTCTATGGCAGGTGCCGCATATATGCGCTCCTCATCTTTATGGGTATACTTGGCTATCACTCTGCCACCACCTAACTCGCCATGACATTTATGACACCCTATGCCTCTTGGATTGTGGTATAGCTGTGTTGCATACTCCTCAGCAGTTATAAAACTTCCATTAGCATGGAGCGATATAGATAAAAAAATCAACAAATAGAGCAAAATAAAGCACCTTTTTAGAGAATTGGTAGTATATTATCGAAAATATATTTATGGAAACCTATCATGAAGCTATTAGATGGCAAAACTCTATCTCAAACCATAGAGAGTCAAGTTGCACAATCGGTCAAGAGACTTAAACAAGAGACAGGTAGAGTACCAGGTCTAGCAGTGATACTTGTAGGCAATGATGAGGCATCTCAAGCATATGTAGGCATGAAGAAGAGAGCGTGTGATCGTGTTGGATTCTACTCTGTTACACATGAGATGCCATCTTCTATATCACAAGAGGCTATAGAGCAGACCATAGTGATGATGAATGAGAATCCAAACATAGATGGGATCTTGATTCAACTACCACTGCCTTCACATATAGATACAACAAGACTGCTAGAGTTAGTAGCACCTTCAAAAGATGTAGATGGATTTCACCCATTTAATGTTGGCAGGTTAAGCACAGCTCTTGATGGTTTTGTGCCGTGTACACCCCTTGGCATCATGGAGCTTTTGACCAAATACAACATAGATCTTTGTGGTAAGGAGTGTGTAGTTGTTGGGGCATCAAACATAGTTGGTAAGCCACTAGCCGCTCTTTTGCTCAACGCAGAGGCTACTGTAACCATTACTCATATACAGACACAAGATTTAGCATCTCACACTAAAAATGCAGATATTTTATTGGTTGGTGTGGGTGTTATTGGGCTTATTAGTGAAGATATGGTAAAAGATGGGGCAGTTGTGGTCGACATAGGCATTAATCGTAATAGCGAGGGTAAGCTTGTAGGCGATGTCTGTTTTGAGTCAGTATCTCCTAAGTGTTCATACATCACGCCAGTGCCAGGAGGTGTTGGTCCTATGACTATTGCCATGCTACTCAAAAATACGCTCAAAGCAGCACAAATCCATGCACAAGAGGCAAAATGAAGCAAAAACTCCTAGCTCTATATAGATTTTCAAATAGTTGGCCTGGTACTATCATTATAGTACTATTTATCATATTTTTTATAGCTCAAGCCTTTCGCATACCAAGTGGTTCCATGAGAGACTCTTTGCTTGTTGGTGATCATCTTTTTGCTAAGAAGTTTGCCTACGGTATTCCTACTCCACATCTACCATTTTTAGAGATACCGCTTATACCTGGTACTGATGGTCACATATATGATGGAGATACGCCACAAAGAGGTGATATAGTGATTTTTCGCTATCCTCGTGACACTAAGATCCACTATGTAAAGCGGTGTGTAGCCATAGGTGGTGATGAGCTGTTTGTATTTGAAAAAGATCTGTATCTACACCACAAAGAGGGTGATGAGTATATCAAAAAGAGCTATACATTTACACATGAGCTGCGTGAGTTTGATGGTAAGCTCTGGGTTAAAAATCCGTACATGAAAGATCATGCTGGTATACACCATGATAGACATGTAGTAAATGATGGACGGTTTGCAGCTCCACTTTTTAACTTTGGACCCTATAGAGTACCAGAAGGTGAGTACTTTATGATGGGTGATAATCGCGATCACTCAAACGATAGCCGTTTTTGGGGTAGTGTACCTTATGGGCTTGTGGAAGGCACACCTTGGTTTATATATTTTAGTATTGATGATGATTGGCAGATACGGTGGGATAGAATGTTTAAAACTCCCACAGACCTTGAGAGCGATGCGATCTTGCAGCGCGCCATAGATGCAAGAGAGGCGGAAGATTTAGATCATGGACTCTATTGAGATACTTACAGTTGTAGCAGCTATCTTGGCTCTACTTGTGGCGATTATAGGTCATGAGATTATGCATGGGTATGTTGCTCTAAAGTATGGTGACACAACTGCCAAAGATGCTGGACGATTGAGTATAAATCCTTTGGTGCATATAGACCCCATAGGTACCATCTTGGTTCCAGTGGTTATGTACTTTGTGCCTATGTTATTTGGTGCTGATAACGGCATACTTTTTGGCTGGGCTAAGCCAGTACCTATCAATACCAATACTGTTATAAATCGTGGTGGATACAATGCTGCTATCCATGTAAGCTTAGCTGGAATCATCTATAACTTTACGCTAGCTGTCATATTTGCTATCATATTAACAAATATGTCACAGCCAACAACTGATGATAGCTTGCTCTATGTATTTGCCTTTTTGTTGGTGATGAAACTTGTGCTTGTCAATGTTGTATTAGGCGTCTTCAATCTTCTGCCAATACCACAGTTTGATGGCGCACATACACTTATGTATCTCAGTTTAAAGATGGGGTTTAAAGAGTTTGCACTATGGATGCAGAAGATGGAGCCTTACGGCATGATTATAGTTGTGATTTTACTGATCACTCCACTAAGCCAATACATACTTTTTGCACCTGTACAGTTTGTGCTTGAGATGTTATTATCATAAGGGGTTTGAGATGAATTTTTTTATCGCCACAGATCATGCAGGGGTTGATCTGAAAAATTATACAGCGGAGCTATTGCGTGCTAGAGGGCATGATGTAGTAGACCTTGGACCACATAGTAGCGATAGAGTAGACTATCCAGATTATGCTGCACTTTTATGTGAAAAGGTAGTTGCTAAGTGTGATACTCACGGTATTCTTATATGTGGCTCTGGTATCGGCATGAGTATGGCTGCTAACGCTTTTAAAGGCATACGCGCTGCTCTTTGTCATGACGCATACACCGCTACAATGGCACGAGCCCACAATGATGCAAATGTGTTATGTTTTGGAGAGCGAGTTGTAGGATATGGCGTGGCTGAGTCCATGATAGATGCTTGGTTAGATACAGAGTTTGAGAGTGGGCGACATGCTAATAGGGTGTTAAAGATAGAGAGCTTAAAGGAGAGACTATGAGCGATAGACGCATAGAGCTAATCGAGAACTCACTCAGAGATGTGGCAGATTTTCCACAAGAGGGGATAGTTTTTAAAGATATCACCACTTTGCTCAACGACCCTAAGGCATATGGCGCGTTATTGGACATGCTACAAGAGCGTTACTGTACATATAACTTAGATTTTATTGCTGGCATTGATGCACGAGGATTTATCTTTGGTGCGGCTCTTGCGCGAGATCTAGGGGTAGGGTTTGTGCCAATACGCAAAAAAGGCAAATTACCATACACTACTGTATCTGAAAAATATGCCCTTGAGTATGGGTTTGATGAAGTAGAGATACATATAGATGCTTTTAGAGACAAAAAAGGAGCTAGGGTTCTACTTATAGATGATCTTATAGCTACTGGCGGTACAGCCTGTGCTGCTGCCTCACTTATCAATAAGGTTGGAGCCTCTTGCGTGGAGGCATGTTTTATAGTCTCTTTGGAGTTTCTTGACGGTATAGAGAAAGTCTCTAAGATTACAGATAGCTACAGCATAGTAAAGGTGAACTGATGTATATCCCGCGCCCCTTTAAACATGACCCTATAGATGGACATTTTGACATTTTTGGTGGACGGTATGTACCTGAGACGCTTATGCCCGCACTACTTGAGCTAGAAGAGGCATACTATAAGATCCGATTTGATGAGGAGTTTTGGAGTGAAGTGCACTACTATCTCAATGACTATGTGGGACGACCATCCCCGCTCTACTATGCACAGAACCTCTCAGATGAGTTGGGAGCCAAGATCTATCTTAAGCGCGAAGATCTAAATCACACGGGCGCACATAAGGTAAACAGCGTCATTGCACAAGCCATATTGGCTAAAAGGCTTGGTAAGAGCAAGGTTATAGCAGAGACGGGGGCTGGTCAACATGGTGTGGCTACTGCAACTATCGCTGCTCTTTTAGGGCTAGAGTGTGAGATTTTTATGGGCGCAAAAGATGTACATAGACAAGAGCTAAATGTGTTTCGCATGAAGCTACTTGGAGCCAAGGTACATGCAGTTCAAAGTGGCTCAAAAACTCTCAAAGATGCTATGAATGACGCTATTCGCCACTGGGTAAGTAATGCGCGAGACACTTTTTATATCATAGGTACAGTGGCTGGACCTCACCCGTACCCGCTTATGGTTCGTGATTTTCAAGCGATCATAGGGTATGAGGCAAAGTCACAAATTTTACACAAAGAGTCGCGTTTGCCTGATCGTGTCATAGCCTGTATCGGTGGTGGCTCAAACGCTATTGGAATGTTTGCGCACTTTTTAGATGAGAGTGAGGTAGAGTGCATAGGCATAGAAGCTGGTGGACTTGGAGTGGAGAGTAGTAAACATGGAGCCTCACTTTTAAAAGGAAGACCAGGTGTGCTACATGGGCAGCTAAGTTATCTGCTTCAAGATAGTGATGGTCAGATCCTAGAAGCTCACTCTATCTCAGCTGGACTAGACTATCCAGGCATAGGTCCAGAGCATGCTTATCATAAAGAGAAGAAGAGCGTAAGGTATGATAATGTAACTGATCAAGAGGCGCTAGATGCGTTTGTGTGGCTAAGTAGATCAGAGGGGATCATTCCTGCTTTTGAGAGCTCTCACGCAGTAGCGTATCTTAAAAAGATTCCAGATATCAAAGAGCAGCTTATCATCGTAAACTTATCAGGTAGAGGTGATAAAGATATGATGCAAGCTAAAGATCTTCTTGATTTTACATAATTGTACTTTGTCTAGTTTTGTGCTATGTGAAGCTAGATCTATCTGATATTTGGTGATACTTTTAAGGAGTATCTATGGCTTACATATGGGATATCATAGAGTTTTAAGCACTCTATGACTATAATAACACCAATAATTATCAAGGGTTATGTATGCCAAAGCGAAGTGATATTGAGACTATACTACTGATCGGATCTGGTCCAATTGTTATTGGGCAAGCTTGTGAGTTTGACTACTCTGGAACTCAAGCTGTTAAGACTCTAAAAGAGCTTGGTTACAGAGTTGTACTTATCAACTCTAATCCTGCAACCATCATGACTGATCCAGAATTTGCAGATAGAACATATATAGAGCCTATAAAAGAGGACATTATCGCTCAAATCATAAAAGATGAGGGTGTAGATGCTGTACTTCCTACTATGGGTGGACAGACTGCTCTAAATGTTGCTATGAGTATGCATGAAAAAGGCATGTTGGATGATGTGGAGTTTTTAGGAGCTGCACCTGAAGCTATCACAAAAGGTGAAGATAGACAGGCTTTTAAAGAGGCTATGATTAAACTTGGTATGGATCTTCCACGCTCAAGATATGCTTACAATATGGATGAGTCTCTTAGTGCAGCAGAGCAGATAGGGTTTCCTCTAATCATACGGGCTTCATACACACTAGCTGGTGGTGGAAGTGGTGTCGCTTACAACATAGATGAGTTTAAACAGTTAGCTCAAAGAGGTCTTGACGAGAGCCCTGTTAGTGAGATACTTATAGAGGAGTCTCTACTTGGTTGGAAAGAGTATGAGATGGAAGTTATCCGCGATAGAGCCGATAACTGCATCATAGTCTGCTCTATTGAAAACTTTGATCCTATGGGTGTGCATACTGGTGACTCTATCACCATAGCACCAGCTCTAACTCTAACAGACAAAGAGTATCAACGCATGAGAGATGCCTCTTTTGCTATACTGCGTGAAGTTGGAGTAGATACTGGAGGCTCTAATGTTCAATTCTCTGTTGATCCTGATACTGGCAGAATGATTGTTATTGAGATGAACCCACGAGTATCTAGATCATCAGCTTTAGCCTCTAAGGCAACTGGCTACCCCATAGCTAAAGTAGCTACTCTTTTAGCAGTTGGATTTACACTAGATGAGATCACAAATGATATCACAGGTACGCCTGCTAGCTTTGAGCCGGTTATAGACTACATCGTCACTAAGGTACCACGATTTACATTTGAGAAGTTTCCTGAAGCGCAGAGCACTTTGAGTACTAGTATGAAGTCTGTTGGCGAAGCTATGGCGATCGGCAGAACTTTTAAAGAGTCTATGCAGAAAGCTCTCTGTTCACTTGAAACCGATCTTTGTGGATTTGATGAGATAGATGCAGATTTAGATCACATTACCCATGAGATTAGACGCTCCAATGCAGAGCGGATGCTCTATGTGGCAGAGGGCTTTAGACGGGGGTTAAGTTTAGAGCAGATCTATGATCTGTGTAAGATAGATAGATGGTTTTTGTATCAGATAGAGGAGCTTGTAGAGAGCGAGAAGAGTATGACTCTATCTCTTTTGAGTGATGAAAAAGCTCTTAGAAGAGCAAAGGTGGATGGCTTTAGTGATAAGAAAATAGCACAACTTATCAGCAAAAATAGCAATGCAGATATAGATGAGCAGAGAGTCTATGAGGCAAGGGCCGAGCTTGAGATAGCATTTGAGTACAATGAAGTAGACACTTGCGCAGCAGAGTTTAAAGCACTTACACCATATCTATACTCTACAACAAACATAACCAAACTACCTCAATCTAAACCATTAAGATCTAACAATAAGCGCGTTATGATACTTGGAGGGGGACCAAATCGTATAGGTCAAGGTATAGAGTTTGATTACTGCTGTGTCCATGCAGCGTTTGCACTCAAAGAGATGGGCATAGATACCATCATGTATAACTGCAACCCTGAGACAGTATCTACTGATTATGACACCTCTGATGTGCTCTATTTTGAGCCTATAGACTTTGAGAGAGTAAGAGCAGTCATAGAGTATGAAAAACCTGACGGCATCATTGTCCATTTTGGTGGTCAAACTCCACTCAAGCTTGCTAATGCTATAACTGACATGGGTGCTACTATCTGTGGAACTGCGGCTAGCGTGATAGATCTAGCAGAAGATAGGGAGAAGTTTTCAGAGTTTGTCATTGCCAATAAGCTAAAACAGCCAAAAAATGGTCTTGCTACCACAAAAGAGCAAGCAGTACTTATAGCATCAAAACTTACCTATCCAGTTCTTGTTCGCCCGTCATTTGTGCTTGGTGGAAGAGCTATGCGTATAGTCTATGATGAAGATGAGTTAAATCTGTATATGGATGAGGCAGTATCGGTCTCAAATGATTCACCAGTGCTTATAGATAAGTTTTTAGATCAAGCTATAGAGCTAGATGTTGATGCGATATGTGATGGAGTAGATGTCTATATAGGTTCAGTAATGCAGCACATAGAAGAGGCAGGTATACACTCTGGAGACTCAGCCTGTTCACTTCCTCCACTATCATTAAGTAGCGATATACAAGAGCAGGTAGAACAGCAGACTAAGCTTATAGCTCTAAAGTTGGGAGTAGTAGGTCTTCTAAATATCCAATACGCCATATATGAGGGTGAGGTCTATCTTATAGAGGTCAACCCACGAGCCTCTAGAACTGTTCCATTTGTCTCAAAAGCAACAGGTATGCCACTAGCTAAAGTTGCCACAAGAGTTATGATGGGTGAAACTCTTAAAAGTTCTTTAGAGTTTTATGATCACTATAATATCATTCAAAACTCAAGCTCCCCTCTTAAGCCAACGCTTAAAAATCATATAGCCATAAAAGAGGCTGTGTTTCCTTTTAACAAGCTATATGGTGCGGATCTAGTACTGAGTCCTGAGATGAAGTCTACAGGTGAGGTTATGGGTATAGCATCTAGTTTTGGAGTTAGCTTTGCAAAATCTCAATTAGCAGCTGGCAATAAAATCCCAACAGGTGGAACATGTTTTCTCTCTTTTATAGAGATGGACAAGATCTCTGGAGTAGAAATTGCAGCAGGGCTACATAAACATGGGTTTAAGTTAGTAGCAACCAAAGGGACTGCTAAGGTTATACAAGACGCACAGATACCTTGTGAAGTGGTATTAAAAATTTCAGAGGGTAGACCAAATATAGAAGATATGATGAGAAATGGTGAGATCACTATGGCGATCAATACTTCAGATAACAATACAGCTAAAAAAGATGCGATTGTTATCCGTCAAGCAGTTTTAAGGTTAAATATACCATATTTTACTACATTGAGCGCTGCACGAGCTACACTTGATGCGCTTGAGTTTATGTCTGATGATGGGTGGATGGCACCAAAAGCTCTTCAGGAGTACTTGCTCTGATACTCTTAATCCAGACAGATACAACTGTAGGTTTTTGTAGCAAAGATCATAAGATATTAAATGATATTAAAGACAGACCTAGAGAGCAGAAGATGATTAAAACCTGCTCATCTTTTAAGCAGAGTGCAGATATCACAAGAGTTCCAGCTAGTTTTAAAAATAGAGTACGACGCTCTACTAAAAGCACCTTTATCATCAACAATAGAGCTTTTAGAGTTGTAAAGAGTGGTTTTTATAGTAAAATACTCAAAAGATTTGGTTGGCTCTACTCTACATCTGCAAACCGATCAGGCTCTAGTTATGATGAGCTATTTGCCAAAGAGTCAGCATCGGTTATAGTAGAGCGGGGTGAGATGTTATATGAGAGTAGCGCATCAGCTATATTGAAACTGAACAATAATAAGATAGTCAAGGTGAGAGCATGAGATATATACAACAGGTGACAAACATGTCAGCACTAGGTACAGTAGGAGTAGCAGCCGCACTTGTACTTACTGGTTGCTCACAGAGCAGTAATCAGCAAGAGGATAGTAACTACTTTTTGGTAGTTGAACAGCTAGATAGTGGCAAATATGTTGTAGTGGAGAAGATGCCTACAGATGGACCATCGCGCGCTATTATCCGCGAAAAAGATGCTAGTGGTCAAGTTGTAGAACGATTTATGAATGAGCAGCAGATGAAAGAGATGGCGGAGCAGGAGTATGCCAAGATGCAAGCTGGTCAGAGTGAGCTTAATGAGACACCATCATCAGAGCCTGGAATGGGTATTGCTAGTACGATCTTGGCAGTTGCGGCAGGTGCACTTTTAGGCAACATGATAGGAAATGCGTTGTCTAAAAACCAGAACTTCAACAAACACTCTCAGCGTGCTAATAACTCAGCTAAAATGAGAAGTGCCTCTGGAGGTAAAACAGCTAAAGCTAACAACAAAAAAAGCTTTTTTGGTAACTCAAACAATAGAGCTACGGGTACTAGAGGTGGAAGGTTTGGCGGTTAGATGGTAGAGCTTAGATCAGTCACACCACTACAAAGTAGTGAGCTAGAGGAGCTTGGCTTTAGCTGGCATACAGATAGCGATGGTAGTAGCTATGTTTCAGATGAGCTAGTTGTTGTTAGTAAAGATGAGGCAGAGGCGTATTATGAGGCAGGTAATGCTATCTACGATATGTATGTTGAAGCAGCGCAATATGTCATAGATCATGATCTATTTTTTGACCTTGGAATACCTTTTAATCTTGTGGAGGCTATTAAGAAGAGCTGGGAGAGTGATGTGCATTGGCATATATATGGTAGGTTTGATCTTAGTGGAGGCATTGATGGCAAGCCTATTAAACTCATAGAGTTTAATGCCGATACACCAACTTCGCTATTTGAAAGCTCTATCTTGCAGTGGGCACTTCTAAAGTCAAACTCCCTTGATGAGCAGTTGCAGTTTAACAATATCTACGAAGCCATAAGAGAGAATTTTCGTAGACTCATAACACTTTTTGATGATACAGATAAGTTTGAAGAGATCTATGATGGTTGGAAGATACTCTTTAGCGCAACTTGTGATAGTGATGAGGAGCAGACTACTACCAAGCTTTTACGCCAGATAGCTACAGATGCTGGTTTTATCACAGCGTATGAGCACTTGCAAGATACACTTTTTGATGAAAATGGCATATATGACAGCCACTCTAACTCCTATGAGTATTGGTTTAAGCTTTATGCATGGGAGCAGATGGGCATAGATGAGAGTGAGCTTGCTGTTACGCTAACATCTATCATGCAGAACCAAAAAGCTATTATCTTAAATCCTGCCTATACGCTGCTATTTCAATCAAAGGGTATGTTGAAGATACTCTATGATCTATTTCCAGACTCGAAGTATCTGCTTAAGACATCTTTTGAACCACTAAAAGATAGAGCATATGTTCAAAAAAGGGTTTTTGGTAGAGAGGGAGCAAATACTAAGATAGTAGACAGCTCTGGTCTTACTGTAGATGAGCGAGATGGTGAGTATGAGCACTTTAAAAGCATCTATCAAGAGTATGTAGAGTTTGCTCAAGATGAGCGCGGTGATCGATATCAAGCTGGTCTATTTTTTGCATATGAGCCGTGTGGACTTAGCTACCGTAAAGGTGGGCAGATATTAGATGATAGTAGTAAATTTGTAGGACATTTGCTCAAATAGAGTAGATTATGTTTCTAAATGACACATCTAAATGAACTTATATATTGTATTAGTTACGCTTTGTAACAAAAGATCCAAATAGAGTAGATAGTTCGCTATAATTATCCAAATTAAAACATGAGGATAATAGATGGCATTTTTAGATGATTATAGAGCACATGAGAGTCAAAGAGCAACTCTTGGTGTTCCACCACTTCCACTCGACGCTGCTCAGAGCGCAGAAGTTATTGAGCTTATCAAGGCAAATGACTCTGATATAGCTACTTATGTTACACTACTAGAGGAGTGTGTTCCTCCTGGTGTTGATGACGCTGCATATGTAAAGGCTGCATTTTTAAATGATATAGTTCAGGGCAAGATAGATGTAGAGGCTATCAGCAAAGTGAAGGCAGTAGAGCTGCTTGGTGCTATGCTTGGTGGCTATAATGTAAAACCATTAGTAGATGCGCTTACTCTCTCTGATAGTAGTGTTGTAGATGCATCGATCAAGGCGCTTAGCCATACACTTCTTGTTTATGATGCTTTTAATGATGTTGAAGAGCTTCATAAGAGAGGCAATGACGCAGCAACTGCTATTTTGAACTCTTGGGCAGAGGCAGAGTGGTTTACTAGCAAGCCAGAGCTAGCTGAAAAGATTACCATTACCGTATTTAAAGTACCAGGTGAGACCAATACTGATGATCTATCACCAGCTTCAGAAGCTTTTACAAGATCAGATATACCTCTACATGCAAACTCTATGCTTGCTGCAAAGATGGATGATCCTATAGGGGTCATTAAGAAGCTTAAAGAGAAGGGTCATACAGTTGCTTATGTTGGCGATGTTGTTGGTACAGGCTCATCAAGAAAGTCAGGTATTAACTCTGTTCAGTGGCATATGGGTGAGGATATCGAAGGAGTTCCAAACAAAAGAACTGGCGGTGTTGTGCTTGGTAGCACAATAGCACCTATCTTTTTTGCAACAGCAGAGGATTCTGGAGCCCTTCCGCTTGAGCTTGATGTTTCTCAGATGCAAACAGGTGATGTTGTTGATATCTATCCATACAAAGGTGAAGCTCACAAAGATGGTAAGTGCATAGCTTCATTTGAACTTCGCCCAAATACAATTACAGACGAGGTTCGTGCTGGTGGTCGTATACCACTTATCATAGGGCGCGGATTAACATCAAAAGCTAGAGCAGCATTGGGTCTTGAGCAAAGCGATCTGTTTCTAAAACCAAATCAACCTGCTGATAATGGCAAAGGGTATACTCTAGCTCAAAAGATGGTAGGAAAAGCTGCTGGACTTGATGGCGTACGCCCTGGTATGTATATTGAGCCACAGATGTCAACAGTTGGTTCACAAGATACTACAGGACCTATGACGCGCGATGAGATTAAAGAGCTAGCAGCTTTAGGTTTTAATGCTGATCTTGTTATGCAGTCGTTCTGTCATACAGCTGCTTATCCTAAGCCTAGTGATGTTGTAATGCACCATACGCTACCAGATTTTATAGCAAATCGTTCAGGTGTTGCGCTTCGTCCAGGTGATGGTGTTATACACTCATGGTTAAACCGCATGGTTCTTCCAGATACAGTAGGAACCGGTGCAGATTCACACACTAGGTTTCCTATTGGCATCTCATTTCCAGGCGGATCTGGTATAGTTGCTTTTGCAGCAGTTACGGGCTCTATGCCGCTTAGCATGCCTGAATCTGTACTTGTTAAGTTTAGTGGCACAATGCAGCCAGGTATCACTCTAAGAGATCTAGTAAATGCCATACCTCACAAAGCTATCAAAGAGGGTCTTTTGACAGTGGAGAAGAAAAATAAGAAAAATATCTTTGCTGGTCGCATCTTAGAGATAGAGGGTCTGCCTGATCTTAAGGCTGAGCAGGCATTTGAGTTATCAGATGCATCTGCAGAGAGAAGTGCTGCTGCTTGTACTGTACTCTTAAATGAAGAGCCTGTTGTAGAGTATCTAAAATCTAACATAGTTCTACTAGAACAGATGGTTCAGAGCGGGTATCAAGATAAGCGAACTATAGAGCGCAGAATTGAGAAGATGAGAGAGTGGGTTGCAAATCCTACGCTCATGAAGCCAGATAGTGATGCGGAGTATGCAGCTATACTTGAGATCAATCTAGATGAAGTGACGGAGCCTATCTTGGCATGTCCAAATGATCCAGATGATGTTGCAACACTTAGTGAGATATTGGCATCTGATCGCCCAAGTAATATAGATGAGGTATTTGTAGGCTCTTGTATGACCAATATAGGGCACTATAGAGCACTTGGTGAAGTACTTAAGGGAGAGGGTGCTGTTAAGACAAGATTGTGGGTATGTCCTCCAACAGTTATGGATGAGAGAGAGCTTATAGAGGAGGGCTATTACTCTATCTTTGGTGCTGCTGGAGCTAGAACAGAGGTGCCTGGTTGTTCACTATGTATGGGTAACCAAGCTAGAGTTGCAGATAATGCCATAGTCTTTTCAACATCAACAAGAAACTTTGACAACCGTCTTGGAAAAGGCGCACAGGTCTACTTGGGCTCAGCAGAGTTAGCAGCAGTCTGCTCTTTGCTTGGTCGCATTCCGACAAAAGATGAGTATCTATCTACTGTCTCAAGTAAGCTAGTTGGAAAAGAGGATGATATCTATAAGTACCTCAACTTCAACCTTGTAGAAGATTTTAAACTCTAGATCTTTTTAGCTACAGATATCTCTATCTGTAGCTCTCTTGTTTGATCAGCAACTTTGTTAAATCTTACCAAAAAATAGTTCAAAAAATAGCGTGAACATATAGTTGGTTTTGTAGTTGTATCGCTTTTGAAACTCTACTGATGGCTCCAGTTGATAGTACAGATAGTCTCTAAATAGTCTCTCTTTCCAAGTTACTTTTGCCTCATAGCCATACAGACCATTGTCATCTTTTGTGTATTTACCATAAGTTGCGATCTGGATCTTGAGTCCAGCACCATTATGAACTGTCCGTCTTAGTGATAGTGCAGCTTGATAATACATACCATCTTTATTGTAGCTACTAGAGCGCTTAAGTAGCACTCTCAATACCCTTTTTGCAATAATCTCTCTATCGATATATAGACTAGTGCTCTCCTCATACCCATCTTGATGTGAATATTTGATCTGCTCAATAGCTTGTATATATAGAGTCTGGTAGCGGTAGGGGTACTTGATGTATGCTTTGATGTAGGGGTAGGAGAATCCTGCAAAGCCTATGGATGCATTGATCTTAAAGTTGTCAACTATGGTAGGAAGAAAGTATTTGAAGCCAACATCATCACTGCGTTCCGCATCTATATCATCACTCTGCTCATCAACACCCACAAAAAATTGTAAACTCTTCTCTGTCTGTGGAAGATTGAGTCTAATGGTCGCATCTTGAATAAAAGATGACGCCCCTAGATGATCAAATCTGTAGCCACCCACAATCCTAGCATAGCTTTTGATATTTTCATCAAGGTATATATCTTCTCTAAAAAACCAGTCATACCAAGCGCTCTCATCTCTCGCAGATTCAAACTTTTTTGTTTGAGAAGATAGTGTGGAGTAGAGGGTGTGATCTAGTGAAGATGAGAAGATATAGATCTTTTGTGACAGATTCTCTTGAAGCAGATCTACGCTATTGACAAACTCATGGAAGAATATCCAGTCATCATCACCAAAATCTTCTACATTAGGATCTCTATCCGCACCAATAGCGTGTAGGCTACAGATCAGGGTGATCAAAAGAGCTAGTTTAGCCAATAATCAGCTCAACTATCTCATAAACATGAGAGGAGGTATCTGGGTTACTCTTAAGGCGCATAAGCTCTTGGTGCATATGTAGTGCTCTATCTTGTGGAAGTTTTTTATATATCTTAAATGGTGTTGTTAGTCTAGAGGCTATCTGTGGGTTGATGCTATCTAGCTTCAATATCATATCACAAACAAATCTATATCCGCTACCATCAACTGCATGAAAATATCTATAATTTTTTGTAAATGAACCTATGAGAGCTCGTACATGGTTTGGTATGGTGATATCAAATGCACTCTCATCCATAACCTCTATAATCTCTTCTATCACATCTGCACTCTGTATAAGCGCAATAGTTGAGAAGAGCTTACATATGGTAAGTTTATCATCATGGTAGTTGTGATAGAAGTCATCTCTTAAGATAGAGCTAGAGTCAAAACAGTTTATGGTGGCTATCTTTAATGCTCCCAATCTATCACTCATATTGTCACTACTGTTGTATTGCGCTACTATCAACTCTTCACTACCATCTTGTTTAGCAAGAGCCATATAGCCTAAAAGTAGGTTTTTGAGCGCCCTAGATGCTGCAGTATCTACTCTGTTAAGCTGTTTGTAAAGAGCTAGCATCTGTTTAGAGAAGTACTCACCCAATCTCTGCTCTATCTGTCGAACTCGATCTAGCAGAGAGTCTATCTGTACCTGTGTGAGATCTAACATGACCTCTTCTATTGATGGTAGTTTTAGTAGCTTTGCCTTTAGGGCATGATCTATGCTCTCATCTAAGAGTATAGATGCAAAGCTATCTAGAAGATCTTCATCTATCTTGCAATCTATCGTCTGCAACATAGCCTTTTTCATGATCTTGCACATAGCTTCATGTTGTATAAATCCATCCTCCTCAAGCTCTATGAGAGATATGAGATCTTCTTGCTCATACTCTAGTATAATAGGGGCACTAAAGCCTCGATTTAGAGAGAGTGTTGGTGTGGAGTGTATGTTTTGAAAAATATACTCTTGACTCTTTTTTGAGACTATAAGAGTCTGCTCTATAACAATCTTTTTATCTGCAAAGATAGCTATCTTCAGTGGGTAAAGGTATGGCTCTTGAACTATATTTTTAACACTATTTGGGATAACCTGTTCTAGCTTTAAGGTGAGTTCACCTCTACTCTGATTGTAGCTATGTTTAGCAATCAGCTTTGGTGTGCGCTCTTGAGTGTACCATAGCTCAAACTGCTTTAAATCTATGTTGCACTGCTCTTGCATAACTGCTAAAAAATCCCCCGTTCTGATTGCCATACCATCATATCTGCTAAAGTAGTTATCCATAGCAGCTCGCCACCGTTTTTTACCAAGCATTGTGTAGAGCATGCCGATCACTTCCGCACCTTTCTCGTAGATGGTTGCTGTGTAGAAATTATTGATCTGCAGATAGTGATCTGGCTTTATAGGATGAGCCATATCGGAAGCATCTTCACTAAACTGATACTCACGCAAGCGTGATACATCATCTATGCGCATAAGTGCGTGTGAGTGCATATCGGCACTAAAGCATTGATCTCTAAAGACTGTCAACCCCTCTTTTAAAGTTAGCTCAAACCAGTCACGACATGTTATGCGGTTACCTGTATAGTTATGAAAGTACTCATGTGCCACAACGCTCTGTATGGCTACAAACTCATCATCACAGCTTCTCTCTTTATCGGCTAGTATGTATTGGGTGTTGAAGATATTTAACCCTTTATTCTCCATAGCCCCCATGTTGAAGCTATCTACAGCAACGATGTTGTAGAGATCTAGATCATAGATGAGCCCATACTCGCTCTCATCCCACTTCATAGCCTGCTTTAGTGAGTCTAATGCAAATGAGCACCTATCTATGTTGTGCGCTTCTGTGTAGATATTTAACTCAACCTGATTGCCTTGAGATGTTGTAAAAGTGTCACTAGACTTTCCAAGATCTCCAGCAACTAGCGCAAAAAGATATGATGGTTTTGGATATGGATCATGCCAAAGTGTCATGTGTGTACCATCAGTAAAACTCTCCTGCTTGATCAGGTTTCCATTACTTAGAAGTACTGGATAGAGGCTTTTTTGGGCGATGATAGTTGTGGTGTATAGACTCATGTTGTCAGGACGATCTATAAAATAGGTAATGCGCCTAAAGCCTTGAGGCTCATTTTGAGTGCAGAGTATATCTTGTGATCTATATAGACCCTCAAGGGCGGTATTTGTCTCTGGGTATAGCTTAGTTACAACTTTAATCTTAAAACTTGAGGGTAGGTTGTGTATCACTAAGGAGTCATCATTTTTACTAAACTCAAACTCCGTAAGCTTAACACCATTAATCTTTAAACATACCAGATCTAGCCCTATGCCATCTAGCACAAGAGGCTCATCTTGAGTAGTTGTGCAAACTATCTGCATAGAGTTCTCAACCAATACATGTGAGTTAAAAATCTCAAAAACCAGATCTGTTTTTAGTATGTGGTGTGATGGTTTTTTATAATCTTTTAAGTATGTTTTCTCTTCTTGACCCATATCTAATCCATTTTTTAACAATATTTTAACACAAAGTTTAAGAATTTACACCATATAGTTAGTGTAATATTGTCTTTAAATAACTCAATAGAGGCTGTGTCAATGGATCACTTCTCAACATGCTACGCTAGACAACCTATATCAGACCAAAATCAGAGTATTATCGGATATGAATTTTTCTATCGTAATGATGATGGCTTGATTGATAAGTTTGACCCACGAACTGCAACCGCTTCTATTCTTGTTGGGCTTTTAAATCAGGCTGGACTTCATAACAGTGCAGCCGATACGCTACTTTTTATCAACATAGATAGCACCATACTGCACTCACATATACTACACTCACTACCAGCAGATAGATTTGTTTTTGAGATAGCAGCATCTGAACAGATCACTTCTGTAGAGCGTGAGTGCATTCAAGAGCTGCATGGTAAAGATTATAGCTTTGCCATAGATAACGCCTCAACAGCAAATAATTTTCTTGAAAAATTTACACCTATTTTAGAGTATATTGAGTATATCAAATTTGACACTACTGCAACTGATCTTGATCAGTTAACACAGATGCTTCCAGAGCTTAAAACAAAAAAACTTATAGCTCAAAAAGTTGAAATCCCAGAAGTATTTGAGGCATATAAAGAGCTTGGGTTTGATTTTTTTCAAGGCTATTACTTTGCCAAACTACATCTTATTAGACACAACAGGATAGATCCAAAGCACCTTGGAGTGATTAGGATATATAACATGCTCATTGATAAAACACCAATGGAGCAAGTTGCTTCAGAGTTTGAGCAGCACAATGAGCTTACTCTTCAGCTACTTCAGTATATCAACTCAACTACTCAAGACTCTACTCTTCAAAATCAATCTATAGAGTCAATATTGGAGCAGGTGGGTGCCAAACAGTTGGAGCAGTGGATTTTGATGATCATATACTCTAAGACAGCAAAAAATATCTCTAGTAAAAAAAGTCCCCACTCTCTTATGGTAGAGCAGCGTATCGATATCATGAATGCTATTATCAATGCGATCAACCCTTTAGAGAAAAAAAAGATGTGTGAGCAGGCTAGATTGTGTGCATTTCTCTCATTGATGGAGAGTATTATGAATGTCCCTTTGGCAACCATATTGAAACATATAAATGTCAAAGACAATATCAAAGATGCCCTTATATCCCAAAGTGGCAAATTGGGGCGCGTGTTTGCACTAACTCTTAGTGTAGAAAATAATGACTACGCCTCAATGCAGGTGCTACTTCGTGCTCTAAAACTCAAACCAGATCTACTTGCATCACTAGAAGCTTTAAAGAAGATTTAAAAAATTTAGAACAACCCTTCAAAAACTCTGCACCACTAGAGAGAGTCATGAGATTTATCTGATATAATTACACCTCTTAAAGATAGCTCTAAATTTGGCTATTTGTGAAGTTTTATTAAAGGTAAGATATGAACAGAGTACTCAATACATTAAAGTCAACCAATGCTCTTATACTGCTAGGAATTGTGCTTGGCGCGTTATTTGGTGCACTGCTTCCAGATGCAGCACTTGCTATAGAGGTGATTGGTAAGGCTTTTATTGCGTTATTGAAGATGTTGGTAGTTCCACTTGTTTTTGCTAGTATCTTTGTGGCAATTGCTGGGCTTGGAACACTTAGTAATCTAAAAGTGATGGGCTTGAAGACAATAGGTCTGTATTTGCTAACAACTGCTCTAGCTGTTACTTTAGCTATTGTAGTTATGAATATCGTTGGCATAGGTGAGGCTGTGTCAAAAGATGGACTCAGTTACGCTGCTTCATCTAGTATTGAGCCATTTTCTGCAAGTGCTATGATATTGAGCTTTATCCCTACCAATGTGTTTTCAGCTCTTACAAATGCCTCTATGATGCAGGTCATAGTATTTTCTGTACTTTTTGCCATAGCATGTCTGCATCTAAGTGATAACCATCAGACTCTAATGTTAGATTTTTTTACAGGTGTAAATGGGGCTATGCTTAAGATGGCAGAGTGGGTTATTAAGCTTACACCCATAGGTGTATTTAGTCTTATAGCCGCTGTTGTTGCCAAAGAGGGAGTAGATGTTATAGTTGGACTTTGGGAGTATGTATTGGTAGTTATAGCGGTGATCTTATTGCACGCCGCTATTACACTACCGCTTATCGCCTCTATCTTTGCCAAGGTTAATCTCTATAGCTATTATGCACAAGTTAAAGAGGCTATTATCTTAGCATTTTCTACCGCTTCAAGTGCTGCAACACTGCCTGTATCTATGAGAGTGAGTGTAGAGAAGGGTGGGGTGTCTAAACAGAGTAGCGGGTTTGTCTTACCACTTGGTGCCACGGTCTCCATGGATGGAACAGCAGCTTACCTTACTGTAGCTGTGCTATTTATAGCTACTATGGCAGGGGTAGATCTTAGTCTTGGTGAGCAGATAGTCCTTGGTATTACCGTTGTAGCTCTTAGCGTAGGTGTGGCCGCACTTCCAAGCGCATCACTTGTGATGATGGTAGTGATACTTAACCAGCTAGGGCTACCCATCGAGTACATAGGTGTTATCATAGCTGTAGATAGGCTCTTAGATATGTTTAGAACTTCACTCAATGTTACATCAGATCTTACTGTTGCTAAGATTGTAGATAGCACAACTTCTATAAAGAAGTAGCAGATGAGAGATGAGGAGTACATAAAAAGTATCAGCTTGCTCAATAAGTACGCTCACGCCTACTATACACTTGATGAGCCTTTAGCAACAGATGAGGAGTATGATACTCTTTATCATAAGGTGCTAGATTATGAGAGTAAAAATCCCTCTAAGAGGTTAGATAACTCTCCTACTGTTCGTGTAGGTGGGGTGGTGCGCGGTGAGTTTAGCAAAGCAGAGCATATTAAGAGAATGTGGAGCATGGAGGATGTTTTTACAATCGATGAGGTGCAAGAGTGGCTAGCTAGAGTCTCTAAAAATGTAGGAGAGTGTACCTATATCTGTGAGCCTAAGTTTGATGGGGCTAGTATGAACTTACTATATGAAAATGGTAAGCTTGTCCGTGCTATTACGCGTGGTGATGGTGTTGTGGGTGAAGAGGTGACAGACAATGTGCGTACTATCAGATCTATACCTCTTAACATAGCCCATACAGAACTTATAGAGATACGCGGTGAGGTAGTTATCCGTAAAGATGACTTTGAGCAGATCAACAAAGAGCGCTTAGATAAAGCAGAGCAAGTTTTTGCAAACCCTCGTAATGCAGCTGCTGGAAGTTTAAGGCAGCTTGACTCATCAGTAACAGCTAGAAGGCGATTGGTGTTTTATCCGTGGGGGTTGGGTGCTAACAGTCTAATGCAGCCAAACCTATCAGATAAGATGGCATTTGTATATAGCCTTGGATTTTTAAAACCTCCCTACATGCAAGAGTGTAGTAGTGTTGAAGATATAGAGAAATTTTATCAAAAACTTATATCTAAACGCGATGAGATCCCTATTGTGATGGATGGTATGGTGATAAAAGTAGATGATATAGACCTACAAGAAGATCTAGGCTACACCGTAAAAGCTCCTAAGTGGATGTGTGCTTATAAATTTCCAGCTACTGAGAAGGTGAGTAAGATCTTAGATATTGTCTTGCAAGTAGGGCGTACTGGAGTTATTACGCCTGTGGCACTCATAGAGCCAACCCTTATAGAAGGAGCTGTTATCACACGCGCAACTCTACACAATTTTGATGAGATAGAGCGTAAAGATATACGCATTAATGACACTGTTATTGTGATTCGTAGTGGTGATGTAATTCCTAAGATCACAAAGGTGTTGTGCGATAGGCGTGATGGCTCAGAGATAAAGACCACAAGAGCAACTAAGTGCCCTACATGTCATAGTGAGTTATTGGATGAGGGTGCGCTTATTAAGTGTCAAAATCTAAAGTGTCCTGATCGTACTATTGGAGCTATTGTGCACTTTGCTCGTAAAGGTGCGCTAAATATCGACGGCTTAGGCTCTAAGATAGTTACACAACTTGTAAATGAAGATGTTATAACTAGTGTGCTAGATCTATATAGTTTGCAATATCAAGATCTAGAGCCCCTTGAAGGATTTAAAGATAAAAAGATAAAAAATCTCCTACAAGCTATAGCCAACACAAAAAATGCTCCACTATCACGCCTTATTAATGCTCTTGGTATTGAGCATATTGGAGAGGTTGCAAGTAGAGCATTGGCACAAACATTTGCTCTTAAGATAACAGATGCAACTAAAGAGGAGATCTTAAATATTGATGGCTTGGGTGAGCAGATGGCATTATCACTACTAGAGTTTATGAGGGTCAATAAAGAGACTGTTTTAGAGCTTTTTGAGATCATAGATCCTACTGTTGAGCAAAAGGTACAGATAGAGCAAAACCCACTTAAAGATAAAATAGTAGTCATCACAGGCTCCATGTCTGTAAGTCGTGGTCTCATAAAAGAGAAGCTTGAGAGACTTGGTGCAAAAGTGAGTAGCTCGGTTAGCTCAAAAACAGATTTTCTTATCTATGGAGAGAGTGCTGGAAGTAAACTTGCAAAGGCAAAGGAGTTAGAGGTGGAGCTTTTGAGTGAAGAGCAGTTTGGGCAGATTTTAGAAGAGCATAAGATATAAGATGCGCTTAGATAACTACCTTGTAAAATTTTTAGGGATCAAAAGCAGAACAAAAGCACAACAGCTTATAAAAGATGCTATTGTTAGCGTAGATGGTTCTGTGGTTAAGAAGAGCTCTTATGAAGTAGATGGTGAGGTAAGTTTAGCTGAGCATAAGAGTTATGTTAGTAGATCTGCTCTGAAACTAAAGGGTTTTTTAGATGACCTTAAGCTAGATTTAAACGGTTTAGGTGCGCTAGATATAGGCTCTAGCAGTGGCGGTTTTACGCAGGTTTTGCTAGAGTATGGGGTTGTGAGTGTTGATGCTGTTGATGTAGGTTCAAACCAACTAGATCCGCTTATAGCTCAAGATAGACGCGTTGTAGCTTATGAGCAGACTGATATTAGAGATTTTGTTAGTGATCGGCGTTATGAGGTAGTAGTTAGTGATATATCTTTTATCTCTCTTTTGCACATAATCTCACACATAGACAGCCTAGCTAGTCGCTGGATTATACTGCTGTTTAAGCCACAGTTTGAAGTGGGTCGACTAGTTAAGCGCAACAAACAGGGCGTAGTGCAAGATAGTAGAGCCATAATGGATGCCAAGAGAGAGTTTGAGCTAGAGTGTAAAAAGCTAAAGTGGTCACTTGTAAGCACTCAAGAGGCAATAGTAGCGGGTAAAAAAGGCAACCTTGAGTCACTATACTGTTTTGAAAAAAGATAGAGCCTAAGCTATACTAAAAGACTCAAAGATCTTAGTGGCACTATTGTGTAGATTTTAGATAACATGTCTTACTTAAAAGTACTAAAGGAGAGAAGTGAAAAGAGAGATAACTAACCTTATGTCGCAAAAGTTTGGTCTGTTTGCATCCAAAGAGTTTTTGCCGTGGTTTCAGAAAATGGTCAATGCATCTTATGTTAAGATGATGGGGCTAGATATGAGTGAGTTTGATGAGCCATCTAGCTATAGAACTCTTAATGCACTTTTTACTAGAGAGCTTAGACAACCAAGAGAGTTTGATCTTGATGGATCTGTATTGATTAGCCCAGCAGATTCGCTACTATCAGCACAAGGTGTGATCAAAAACTTAACTGCTCTTCAGATAAAAGGCATGAGTTATAGTGTTGATGAACTCTTAACAGATCACTTTGACGCAGACAATAGGGCGCTCTTAGATGGTGGCGAGTTTATCAATCTATATCTCTCACCAAAAGACTACCACAGATACCACATGCCAGCAGATCTGCAAGTGCTTAAGGCTCTACATGTGCCAGGTAAGCTCTACCCTGTAAATTTTCCATCACTCAAAAAACGACTCAATCTTTTTATAGAGAATGAGAGAGTTATCTTAGAGTGTGTGAGTGAGCAGAAAAAACTACTCTATATTGTACTAGTTGGAGCTCTAAATGTAGGTAAGATGAGTGTAAGTTTTGAGCCACGCATTAAAACCAATACTGATACTAGCGAAGCTAAGCTCTATGAGTATAAAGAGTTGTATCTTAAAAAAGGTGACTGTTTTGGTTACTTTGAGATGGGCTCAACCATCTTGCTGCTAGCTCAAAATTCTCTTATGACAAGCTCTGTAGATGAGGGCGATAAGCTTAAATTTGCACAGAGCATAGCCAAACTTAGCTAGATCTCAATGATCTCATCTGCACACCATGATGCAAGGTCGTTATCGTGTGTTATGAGCAGTATTGCCACATCTTCCAACATGGACATAAGTAGCTTCATGACGCTAAGTTGTGTAATGTTATCAAGAGCAGATGTTGGCTCATCTAGTAGCAGGAGCCTTGGTCTCATCAGTAGAGCGCGCAATATAGAGCAGCGTTGAAGTTGTCCTCCCGATAGATTGTGTGGGAGCCTATCTATAAGAGCTCTATCGATGCCTAGGCGTTTTATATGTTTCTCTAGACCTTCTGTATCTGCAACATCTTTGATCTGATTGATGATAGTGTATGATGGGTGAAAGGAGCTATATGGATCTTGAAATACCATAGAGATAGACTCACTTTTAATCTCTCCAGACTCTGGTTTTAGATTGCCAACTATAAGCTCAAATAGAGTACTTTTACCAGCTCCACTCTCACCTACAATTGCTTTAACTTCACCTACCTCTAAAGAGAGATTAAAGTCTCTGTATAACTTCTGATCTGCTCTATATCCAAAAGTGAGATTTGCAATATCTAACACCTTCATTAGCGTGTCTGTCCACTTCCGTATACTATGTATTTGTAGGTTGTTAGCCCCTCTATGCCCATAGGTCCACGCGCATGTAGCTTATTGGTAGATATGCCAACTTCAGCGCCAAACCCAAAAGCCCCACCATCTGTAAATCTAGTAGAGGCGTTAAGATAAAGAGCAGCCGCATCTATGAGGTTTAAGAACTTCTGTGCGGTTGTTATATTTTCAGTGATAATCGCCTCAGAGTGCCCAGATCCATAGCGTCTTATATGTTCTATGGCACCATCTACGCCATCTACTACTGCGATATTGAGTATATTGGCTAGATACTCAGTGTTAAAATCTGCCTCATTAGCTTTAGGTATATCTATAAGCACTACTGTCTTCTCACACCCTTTTAGTTCAGTCTGTAACTTAGTAAATCTATCCATAATCTCTTGCATGATATCTGCTGCTATCTTCTCATCAACCAAAAGTGTCTCCATGGCATTGCAGACACCTGGTCGTTGAGTTTTTGCATTTATGGCTATATTTAACGCCTTTTCTATATCCGCATCTGCGTCTATATAGGTGTGACATAGCCCTTTGTCATGTTTGATGACGCTTACAGTTGCATTTTTGCTCACAAACTCTATAAGCCCAGCTCCACCACGCGGTATGATCAGATCTACATACTGATCCATCTTTATCAGTTTGGCAACACCAGCTCTTGATGGATCACTTATAAGCGAGATGAGTGCTGTTGGCAAAGAGTTCTGCTTTAGTACACTTTGAAGTACTTTAGCTATTGCTACATTGGAGTGTTCTGCCTCTTTGCCACCTTTGAGTATGCAGACATTGGAGCTCTTAAAACATAACGCAGCAGTATCTGATGTGACATTAGGACGCGACTCATAGATGATACCTACAACTCCAATAGGTATGCTTACCTTCTCAATCTTAAGATCATTTTCATTAATCCAGCCATCTAGTACTCTACCAACAGGCTCTTTAAGGGCCGCAATCTGCTCAACCGCAACTGCCATAGACTCTATGCGCGCCTCATCAAGATAGAGTCTATCAACTAAAGCAGCACTAAGATTAGACTCTTTTGCTAATAACATATCTGCTCTATTTGCTTCTAAAATTTCTGCTGATTTTTCCCTTAGAGCTTCTGCCATCTCAAGTAGTATAGCAGTTTTTTTGGCGGAACTAAGCTCTAGCAACTTAGAGCTAGCAGCAACCGCCTCTTCTAAAAATCTCTCCAAAATACCCTCCATTGTAACTATATATATCACCTTTGAGTTGTCTGTAGATATCTAAAAACCAACCCCGATAATCTTTTATGTAGAAGTATAACATTATTACTTAGTCAACTACAATGTATCCTTCTATTGAGACTGCTTAACCCAATGTTCGCATTTTATAACTTTTAGCAATAGCGAGTCTATTGAATCTGTAATTAAATCTAGCTCTATACTAGTGTCAACAACACAACCAACAAAACAGGTGGTGTTACAATCAAACCAAACTTTGAGTATTGCCAAAAGCTTATCTTTACACCTTTTTGGTTTAGGGTATGAAGCCATAGTAGAGTTGCTAAAGAGCCAAATGGTGTCATCTTAGGACCTAGATTACAGCCTACTATATTTGCATATATCATAGCAGAGTTTCCTATATCTTTTAGTGCTATATCCATCACCATAATTGTTGGCATGTTATTCATAAAGGCACTTAAGATTGCACTCATAAATCCTGTTCCTAAAACTGCTATCAAATCTCCCTTTGCATTAAGTGTTACAAGAGCAGTGGTTAGATACTCTGTAAGTCCTGCATTTTTAAGTCCATATACAACTATATAAAGCCCCAGACTAAACCAGACAACTTGCCATGGAGCATTTTTAATGATTTTTATAGGTTCAACTGTTTTAGCCATAGTTGAGATAAGAAGAAAAATTAATCCTCCACCAAGGGCAAAAACAGATATAGGGATATTATAAGCATCTCCTATAAAATAGCCTATAAGCAAAAGTGCTAAAAAAATCCATGAGAAGTAAAAAAGTGTTCTGTTTTTCAGAACACTCTGAGGCGATTTTAGAAGGTCAATATCCACAGTTTTTGGTATATCTTTTCCAAGCACTAAAAGAAGCACTATAATTGTAACAATAACACTAACTATAAAAGGAATTATCATGTTTGAAAAGTACTCTAAAAATCCAATATCAAAGTAGTTTGCTGTTACGATATTTGTAAGATTTGAAAATACAAAAGGCAGAGATGCACTATCGCTTATAAAGCCACCTGCAAGTAAAAATGCCAAGATTGTCTTTAGATTGAGTTTTAGTATCTGCATCTTTGCCAAAAGTATGGGAGTTAGTATCAAAGCTGCTCCATCATTTGCAAAAAGAGCTGAAACCAGTGCTCCAAGAAGTATGGAGTAGACAAACATCTTTACACCACTACCATTTGAAAACTTAGCCATCTTAAGAGCACACCACTCAAAAAATCCAATCTCATCAAGAACTAAAGAGAGTATAATGATACCGATAAATGCCAGTGTCGCATCCCAGACTATATCCCAAACTACAAATAGATCACCAAAGCTTACAACTCCAAAAATATATGCTACTAAAGCTCCAATAACTGCAGTAGTTCCTATCTGAAGTCCTTTGGGTTGCCAGATGATAAAAAGAAGGGTAACTAAAAATATAGCACTAGCTAAGAGCATTTTTTACCTCTTTTAAGAGTCGGTTTTTTATCTCCTTGTAAGTTCTCTCAAAAGCTTCAAAACCCTCTCCATCAGGATCTTCAAATCCTACATGGATAACTTTGGTTTTTTTGGGAAATATGGGGCAGCTCTCTTTTGCACTATCACATACAGTAACTACTAAATCAAAATCTATATCTATAACTTTATCTAAATGTTTAGAGTAGTATCTGCTACTATTGATGCTATTTTGGTTTAAGACCTTTTTAGCATTTTCATTAACTTTGCCAATTGGTTTAACTCCACAACTATAAGCTTGTATACCATCTAAAAAATGATCTATCAAAGCCTCACCTATGATAGATCTACAACTATTACCTGTACACATAATAAGAACTTTTTTATCCATCTTTACTGCATCCTCTGCTCATTTTTGGTATGTCTAATTTGAGATAGCTAATCTCTTTTAAGATACTCTGTCTAAATTTATCAAGAGGAGTTTGTAGGCTATAGTAAGCCCATCGTCCCTCTCTACTTACTTTTAAAAATCCTGCCTCTTTTAAGATCTTTAGATGTCTGGAGACTCTAGACTGTATCATCTTGAATGAATTTTCGATATCACAAACACAGACTTCACCATGTCTGTCTATAAATCTAACTATTTTGACTCTTGTCTCATCATTTATTGAGCCAACTGTTTTTAGGAATGTATCCATGTTTTTAGCCTTTTTATCTATGTTGGTTCGGTATTGTACTATCTATACATTAAGATATCTTGATATATAGATATAAAAGCAATTTTTCTTAAAAGTTACTTGAGTAAAACCATCAAGATAGTAGCATACTTCTTGAGTAAATCGCCCTGTTTTAGGCATTTACAAAAAGGTTTACATTCTGCTATAATGCGATCAAAACATAGAGATTGACCATAATTTTGGTTTATAGAAATAGGAGAGAGTATGTTGAAATCAGTTGTGATAATTACTCTACTTTTTACTCTTGCAGATGCGGTTGAGAATCTGCCTTTAAGTAGCGCGCTTGAGATAGCAAAGAGGCAAAATCTATCTCTTAGTATGGCTAGGTTAGAGCAGAAGATTAAAAGTAGCGATGTAGATATAGCCCAAGGGTACAGGTACGGAAAGTTAGATGCCACAATCTCAGCGCTTAGGTCTAATGATGCAGGTAATGTGTTTGGCTTTAAGCTTCAAAGTCGTGAAGCATCATTTGGAGATTTTGGATTTGATCAGTTTATGAGCTCTTTTGGAGCTGCTATGATGGATAGTAGTGGCAACCTAGGTGACTTTGAAAATTTTGCAGCCAATCTCTCAAGCGCAGAGGCACAAGCGCAACTTTTAAACACAGAGCCAGACGCGCTTAACTATCCAGGAGATCGTAACCATTTTGATGTTAAATTGAGCTATCAAGTTCCTCTGTATACAGCTGGAAAATTAGGTTATTATAAAAACATAGCACAGAACATGCACCTTCTAAGCTCTTTAGATAGGGAGCAGGTGGCACTCAACATAGAGCAAGATGTTAAAAAAGCCTACTATGATATATCACTTCTGACAAGTCTACTTAAAGATCTTGCAAAGATGCAGACCAATATCTCTAAGCTTAAAGATAGCGTAGAGCAGATGCAGTTAGAGGGGTATGCTAAAAATACAGATATCTTAGAGGTTGAGTCAAAGTTATCAAATGTGACACGAATGTTAGATCAGAGCAGGTCGTACAGAGAGCTCTCTTATCAGTTTTTGAGCTTTTTATTAAATGAGCGTGTAGACTCCATAGAGTTTGTTGATTTAGATAGCGCCTTTAAATTGCTAAGCAAAGAGAGTATCTTGCAAAATAGTACAGATATAAAAAAGGCTAAGCTTGGTGTAGAGATTCATGCTCTTATGTTAAAGGTAGCCAAGTCTGCATACTACCGACCAGAAGTTGGTGCATTTGTTGAGTATGGTAGCAGTGATGATCAGTTTTTAAATCAGTTTTTTGACCATGATAGATATACGGCTGGTCTACAGCTAAACTACAACCTTTTTAATGGTGGAGTAGATAGAGCAAAGGTGGAGCAACAACGCCTTGCACTGTTAAAGAGTCAGCAACAGATGCAGCTAGCCAAAGAGGGAATAGCTCTAAAAGCATCTAAGATCTTAACACAAATAAGCAATCTAGATCTACAGATACAGAGCCTGCGTAAAGAGCTAGAGCTAGCTGAGCAGATATATAACTCATATCAGGAGCGCTACAAAGAGGGTCTTAGCTCTATTAACGATACTCTTATAAAACAGTCGCTTCATCTACAGAAGATATTAGAGCTTAAAGAGTCGCAAAATAGACGACAAGAAGCAGTACTACAACTACTAAAATTAGCACAGGAGTAAAGAATGAGAGAGATATTTGCAATACTACTATTGGGTACTTTAGCGCTACAGGCTGCTAATATTGAACTATCTGGCACAGTTGTTTCAGACAATAAAAAGATGCTTACTTCAAGATATATGGGGTTTGTGCAAGGTGTCTATGTGAGCGAGGGAGAGAGTGTTAAAAAAGGCAAGCTACTATATGTGATAGACTCAAAAGAGATTGATAGTGCTGTCTCACAAGTTGAGCTAGCTATACAGCAGGCTAGATTGTCGTTGCAGATGTATCAAAACCAACACACCAATGTCCTCTTGAATCTTGAGAGAAATAGAAGGCTATATAAAAAACAGATGGTCTCAAAGTATGAGCTTGAGACACTTGAGTTGGCAGAGAAAAATCTAAATGACATGGTTAAAGTTGCCAAAAAACAGGTTAGACAGGCTCAAATTAAACTTCAAGAGGTAAAAAATCAGTACAACTATCTTAAAGTAAAAGCACCAAATGATGGTGTGATAGTGCAAAAAAATATCAATGCTGGTGAGATGGCAATGCCTGGTATGCCTGCGCTTGTGTTGACCGACCTATCGGCATTGAGTATAGTTGCTGAGATATCTGAAAGTGCACTTAAAGATGTAAGTGTTGGTAAAGATGTGAAGGTCTATATAGGCTCTATGGATCTAAGCACAACTGGTAAAATTAGCGCTATTATTCCAAGTTCAAATCCTATGACACACTCATTTCGAATTAAGATAGCATTTGATAAAAAAGGTAAGACAATTTATCCTGGAATGTATGCAAAGATAGAGATAGGTAGATGATATGAGTAGAGATATATCACACATTAAGGTTACAGACATAGCAGGCAGGTTGGCAAAAAGTTTTATCTATAGCCCTCTAACGGCTGTTCTTGCCATATTTTTACTAGCTCTTGGTTACCTAGCTCTTCAGATCACTCCACGCGAAGAGGATCCGCAGATAGCCATTAGTGGTGGTAGTGTGATAGTGGCACTTCCAGGAGCATCACCTCAAGAGGTTGAGAATGTGATCATTAAGCCACTTGAGAGAAAATTGCGTGAGATATCTGGAGTTGAACATATATATGGCATTGCTACTGATAATGTTGGTATTGTGAATGTGATGTATCATATAGGTGAAAATAGAGAGGATTCAAACCTTAAGCTATATGATAAAGTGATGCAAAATATGGATCTTTTACCAAAAGGTGCTTCTGAGCCACTTTTGAAGCCATTTGATATTGATATTGATGTACCCATAGTAACTTTAGCTTTTTATGCCAAAGATGACAGAGTGAGCCAGAGTGAACTTTTCAATATTGTACGCGGTGTGCAGTATGAGTTAAACTCTATAGAGAATGTCTCTAAGACAACCCTTGTTGGTGAGAGAAGAGAGCAGTTTAATGTCCAAGTAGATCTATTTAAGCTCTCAGGATACAATCTATCTATGGGTCAGATTATGGGCTCACTGAAAGCACTTGCTGCTAATGTTCCAGATGTTAAGGCAGATGTGGCAGATGGATCTATAACTGTATTTGGTATAAGAAATGCGATAGAGAGCGTAGATGATGTCAAAAATGTTATCGTTGCTTCATACATGGGTTCGCCAATATACCTCAAAGATGTAGCTACCGTCACACTAGGCTCTGATATACAAAACAAGCAAGAGGCGCAGTTGAGTAGGTTGATAGATGACAAGTTGAGCAATCCTCAGAGCCAGATCACACTCAATATCTCAAAACTTAAAGGCACTAATGCTGTTACGGTTAGTGAGTCTTTGGTGCAGAGGTTAGATGAGCTAAAAGATGAGTTGTCTGCCAAAGGGGTAGGGTATATATTGACAAGAGATTATGGTGTGCGTGCAGATGAGGCTGTAAATGAGCTAGTGAGTCACCTGCTTATAACTATCATTATTATTGCTATTGTGCTGGTGATAGCACTTGGCTGGAGAGAGTCGCTGATAGTCACCTTTACTGTTCCTGCCATACTTGCAATTACGCTATTTGTAGCCTATTTGACTGATCAGACTATTAACCGTATTACGCTATTTGCTTTTCTGCTCTCGCTTGGACTGCTCGTTGATGCTGCCATCATAGTGATAGAAAATATCCATAGGCATCTACATAGTCACGACGCAATAGATAAGCCTAAAGATGAGATAATGATAGAGGCTACTGATGAGATTGGAGCACCTACTAATGTTGCTACAGTGGCTATTATCCTCACTATGGTGCCTATGGCGTTTGTTGGTGGTATGATGGGTGAATTTATGAAGCCCATACCTTACAATGTACCTGTGGCGCTGTTTGCCTCATTGGCGGTAGCGTATATCTTTACACCATATCTAGCAAATAAGATGCTAAAAAAACCAAAAATGCACCACCATCAACACTCCGCTAAGAGTGATAAGGAGCTATCATGAAGTGGTTAGAGGAGTGGATATATAGTGCTATTGGTTCAAGGTTTAAGAGGTATATGATTATCTTACTGACTCTCTTAGCTCTATTTTTATCTGTATTGATGTTGCCCGCAGAGTTAGTGTTAGCAAAGATGTTGCCAGGTAAGAGTGCAAATACGCTAACCATCTATGTAGATACACCGATCAATAGCTCTATAGCTCAGACAAAAGAGGTGACAAGCTGTATAGTAGATATCTTAAAAAAAGAGTCTCAAATCACAGATATAGAGATATTTTTAGCTCAAGGTGCTCCTCTTGATTATGCAGGACTTGTTAAGGGCTCTACCCTTAAAAGAGGTGAAAATCTTGCAGAGATAGTTGTGAACTTAACCGACAAGCACACCAGAGAAGAGCCATCATATCTTATGAGCGGTAGATTGAGAGATACTATCAATAGTGGTTGCATATCTTTAGTGGATGGGACAAACATTAAGATGATAGAGCAGCCTGCGGGACCACCAACTCTAGCCTCTATCGTTGTAGAGCTGTATGGCGGCTCAATGGAGTCTCAAAGAGCTTTAGCATTAAAGATAGAGCAGATCTTAAAAGATACAGATGGTCTTGTAGATGTTGATGTGATGCAAGATGAGATATATAGACGCTACGAACTTGTTGTCAATCAAGAGAAAATAGCACGCTCAGGTGTCTCAATAGAGCAGCTCAACAACATACTGTATTTGGCGTTTGAAGGCATGAGTATAGCTGTTAAAAACTCTAAGAACTCAGCAGATCAGATACCTATATATCTAGTATTGAGTGATGAGACAAAAGAGCTTAGTGTGGACTCAAAAGATGCGCTAGAGCAGAAGATAGCATCACTTAGACTTATGAACAAGAGTGGGATGATGGTTCCTGTTAGTGAGTTGGTACAGATAGTACAAACCAACAGCAATCCTACTAGATTCTCTAAAAATTTAAAACCTATGACTAATATCATAGCAGAGACTAAGATGGTATCTCAGCTCTATCCGCTTCTTGATGCAAGAGCTGTTATGATTGAGCAGTTTGAGAGTGAATTTGAGGTAAGCAAAGAGGAGGGGATGTCTACTTATATGTTTGATCTTCATCTAGTTGATAAGCAGACTAAAGAGAGTTTTTTAATTAGATGGGATGGGGAGATGAAGGTGACGCTAGATACCTTTAGAGACCTTGGTGGTGCATTTATAGCTGCTCTTGTGCTTATATTTTTACTGCTTGTTATCTACTATAAGAGCTTTGCTATTAGTGCGATTGTTTTAGCCGGTAGTTTTTTATCGATTATAGGTGTTATTGTGGGTCATGCTATAGCAGATCTTTTTACAGCACAGACATTTTTCCTAACTGCTACATCGCTCATAGGCTTTATTGCTCTTATGGGTATAAGCTCAAGAAACTCTCTGTTGCTTATAGATTTTGCCATAGCTCTTATCGATAAAAAGATTCCTAAACAGCGTGCTATTGCTATCGCTACTGCAACTAGAGCTAAGCCGATTATATTAACAGCGGTTGCGATCATATTGGGAAGTGCACTTTTGGCAACTGATCCTGTTTTTGGAGGCTTAGGTGTGGCACTCATCAGCGGAACCATAGCTGCGGTAGCAGTATCACTGATCTTTATACCAGTCTTGATGTACAATACCAAATCTATCTAGCTTAGAGATTCTGCTAAGTGTCTCTATCTCTAGTATAAATTATTGAAGTAGTAGAGAAGAAATATTTTAGGAGATTGTATGGCAAGTTCAACAAAGAGTGAAGGTGTATTTGGTCTATGGAGCGCTGTTTTTTTAGGTATAGGCTCTATGGTTGGCGCTGGTATCTTTGTTGTTATTGGTCAAGCTGGCGCCATTGCGGGCAATCTAGTCATGATATCTTTTTTGGTTGCAGCACTCATAGCACTTCTTTGTGGATATTCACTTAGTAAGTTAGCCATAAGATATCAGAGTCGAGGTGGTATTATTGAGTATCTGGTCCACTCCTATGGCGAAGGTTTTTTCTCTGGTGCACTTGGCATACTCTTTTATATCGCACAGATCATAGCCCTTGCTGCTGTAGTTAAGGCGTTTGGTACTTATGCGGCAACCTATATGGTCTCAACTGAAGAGGTTTTTTATACTAATTTGTTTGCATTTTCTATATTGAGTTTTTTTGTTATCATAAATCTCATTGGAGCTTCATTGGTCGCTAGAGCAGAGTCTATTATAGTTGTTGTTAAACTTATAGCACTACTGATATTTACTATATCGGCAACTTTTTTTATAGATCTATCAAACTTTAATCCATCACAATCTCCAGCTCCTATGAATCTTCTCTACGCTCTTGGATTGACTTTTTTTGCTTTTCAGGGCTTTAGTGTTATTACCAATAGTGTAGAACAGATGAGAGATCCATCAAAAACCATGATGCGTTCTATGATGATCTCAATTCTTTTAGTTGCTATTTTATACATAGCTGTAACAGTTGCAGTTTTTGGCAATCTCACACTAGATCAGATTATAAAAAGTAAAGATTTTGCATTAGCAGAGGCAGCAGAACCCATCTTTGGAGAGCTTGGTTTTAAGATTATGGCAGCAACAGCTCTTTTGGCAACAGCCTCAGCTATTAATGCAACACTATATGCAGTGACACAGATAGGTTACACTCTAGCTAAAGATGGAGATCTACCAAAAATATATAGTAAAAATATCTTCAACAATTCTGAAGGTCTTATTATCTCAGCGCTCCTTATAGTGCCTATGATTTTGTTTTTTGATCTTGGTGAGATCGCCACTCTTGCTTCTATAGTGGTGCTTCTCATACAGGGCTTTACCCATGTCGGACACCTCTTGATCATTAAGGAGACAGGGGCTAGTATCTTCTTAGTGCTTATGGCAGTACTGGGAACATTTGGCGCTGCTGGCTTTGCGATCTATTATAGTGCCAAATCTATGGAGTATTTTTGGGCATATATCATCGGTGCATTTGTGTTAGCAGCTATATTGGAGATAGCTTTAAGACTCTACAATAATAGGTCTATATCTAAGCAAGTTGCATAAGACCTAGCTACAGTTGTGCTAAAAATTCTCCAGTATAGCTTTTTGTCTTTTTGTACTCTTTAGCAACTGCTTCTGGGGTGCCTTCAGCTATAACTCTACCACCTTTAGCGCCACCTTCTGGTCCTAAGTCTATGAGGTAATCCGCATTTTTTACAAGCTCTAAATTGTGCTCTATAACAAGAACTGAGTTCTTAAGATCTACTAGATGTTGAAGTACTTTAGCAAGACGATCAACATCAGCAAAGTGCAGCCCTGTAGTAGGCTCATCTAGTATGTATAGAGTCTTACCTGTATCTTTACGACTTAGCTCTTTTGAGAGCTTGATGCGCTGAGCTTCACCTCCTGAGAGAGTGGTGGCATTTTGTCCTAGTGTTATATATCCTAGCCCTACATCGCTTAGAGTCTGGAGCTTAACTTTAATACGAGGGATCGATTCAAAAAACTTTAACGCTTCATCTACGCTCATCTTGAGTACATCAGCTATGTTTTTGCCTCTATATAGCACCTCTAGTGTCTGCGTATTGTAGCGTGAACCGTGACAGCTATCGCAGTTGACTAGTATGTCTGGTAGAAAGTGCATCTCGATCTTGATCTCACCTTCACCTTGACAGTTTTCACATCTTCCACCTTTGACATTAAAGCTAAATCTAGAGTTGGTGTAGCCTCTTAGTTGTGACTCTTTTGTCTTGGCAAAGAGCGCTCTAAGCTCATCCATCATTCCGGTGTATGTAGCTGGATTTGATCTTGGAGTTCTACCTATTGGGCTTTGATCAAGATAGATCACTTTATCTAGCATCTCAAGACCATCTATGCTCACACCAGCTACTTTGTCTACTTTGCGCGCATTGTTTAGCAACTCTCTTGCAACTGGAAGTAGCGTCTGAAGTATGAGCGAACTTTTGCCGCTACCGCTTACGCCAGTGACACAGACTAGGTTTTGTAGCGGTATCTGCACGCTTAGATTCTCTATGTTGTTGATAGTCACATTGTTGATTTTGATAAAATGCTCTTGAGCTCTATGGCGTTGATAATCTATATCTTTTTTACCTGTCATATAGTCTGCTGTTAGAGTTTTGGAGCGCAGCAGCTGTTTTAGTGTACCGCTAAAGACTATCTCCCCACCATACTTTCCAGCACCTGGACCTATGTCTATAATGTAGTCTGCTGAGCTTATAGTCTCTTTGTCATGCTCTACTACTATGACGGTATTGCCTTTAGCCTGTAGTGATCTTAGTGTACGAATAAGCTTTAATGTATCTCTCTCGTGTAGTCCAATGCTTGGCTCATCTAGCACATACATCACTCCAGTAAGCCCACTACCTATCTGTGAAGCTATACGGATGCGTTGTGCCTCTCCGCCACTTATGCTTCTAGCATCACGACTAAGGGTTAGGTAGCCAAGACCTACATCTTGCAAAAAGAAGAGTCTCTCTCTAATCTCTTGTAGTATAGGTGCTGCTATAAGACTCTCTTGCTCGTTTAATTTGGCAAAAGTTTGAGTATCTTGAAACCATAGATTTGTATTTTCAATGCTAGAGCTTATGAGTTCTCCGATATTTTTACCACATACATCAACTGCTAGACTCTCTTTGCGTAGTCTGTGTGAGCCACATACATCACAACTTTTTTCGCTCATAAAGTCTGCTAAATCTTTCTCATTTTTATACATATCATACGCTATGCGTACCACTCCAGGCCAAACTCTTTTGATGGGGTGATTTTTCCACTTAAACTCAACCTCTGTCACGCTGCCATGAAGTATAGCTTTTTTCTGATGCTCTTCTAGTTCTACAAAAGGTATACTAGTGTCTATATCAATAGCTTTGCAAAACCCTTTTAAAAATGTAAAAAAGTAACTTTTGTTAAAACCAAATAGTATCTTGACAGCACCTTTTTCTATGCTTAATTCTTGATTGATAATCTTCTCATGGTCTAGCGTGTAGCGAATACCCAGTCCATCACACTCACTACAAGCACCTTTAGGGGAGTTAAACGAGAAGCTAAGTGGCTCTAGCGCATCAAAACTTACTTTGCAGTCAAAGCATGCATTATGTTCACTGTAGTGAAGGTGTTGCTCTTTTATATCAAGCTCATCATGGTTTAGTATCTCTATCTCTAGTTCGCCATAGCTCTCTTTTAGAGCTCTCTCAACATCTAGCGCTATACGCTCTTTGCTTGAATCTTTCAATACTACTCTGTCTACTATAACTTTAATAGTATGTTTTTTGCTCTTGCTAAGCTCAAACTCCTCATCAAGACGGACAACAACACCATCAATCATGGCACGCACAAACCCTCTGTGTCGGAGTGACTCTAACATGTCTGTGAATGTACCTTTTTTTTCACGAACAAGTGGCGCTAAGATTATCAGTTTTGCACCTACTGGTAGTTTAAGAACTTGATCTATGATGTCAGAGGCGCTCATTTTAGAGATCTTTTTTGAACATAAGTGACAGTGCTGTATGCCTATGCGTGCATATAGAAGCCTAAAGTAGTCATATATCTCCGTGATAGTTCCTACAGTTGAGCGTGGATTTTTTGATGTTGTCTTCTGGTCAATCGCTATAGCTGGTGTAAGACCCTCTATCTTCTCTACATCTGGTTTGCCAATACGGTCTAAAAACTGCCTAGCATAGCTAGATAGAGATTCGATATATCGACGCTGCCCCTCTGCATAGAGCGTATCAAATGCTAGTGTAGACTTACCAGATCCGCTAAGTCCTGTGCAGACAATAAGCTTATTTTTTGGTATCTCTAGGGAGATATTTTTAAGATTGTGCTCTTTTGCACCTTTGATGATGATCTTATCCATTTGTAACCACTCTGTATATGAAATATGTTATAACAACTATGTAAAACAGTATAAGGTATAGCCTGTGTTGTCTACTGCTAGTAGTCTCTAAAAGTCGTATGCCACCATAGACACCAACTGCTGCTGCCAAAGCAACTATGATAGCACTTTGGTAATCTATGTGAGCATGAAAACTCATACTGATGAGCCCAGATATAGATGCTACCATAACAAAAAATAGACCAATAGGTATAGCTTTTTTGATATCAACACCAAAAAAACCGACCAATATAGGTACTAGTAGTATAGAGCCACCAACACCTATGGAGATACTTGCTACTCCAAGAAGTAGACCAACTGCAAATAGTATAGCGGGGTTTATAGCATAGGAGGGCTTAACATTAACCTGTGTTGTGTTGATTAACATACGCCATAATGCAAAGATTAAAAATCCTATAAAAGCGTACTCAAGTGTAGCTGGTGAGAGCATCTTTACAAGCGTGCCACTACATAGTGCACCAGTTGCTCCACCAATAGAGACCGGTATAGCAATACGCAGATAGATACCTGTGCGTTTATGGTTTAGGTATGTGCCAAAAGATGAGCTAAGAGCCATCTGTGCTACACTGATACCAATAGCACTTTTTATATCAAAACCCAACATTAGAAGTGCTGGCACAAGTACTGCACCACCACCAATGCCAAAAAAGCCAGAAAAAATACCCGCTATAAGACCAAGTAGAAGTAGCTCTATAGGACTACTTTATGTTCGATAGATATATGGCTATAGCCTCTAAATCAGCATCACTTAGCCCAACAACATTGCCCTTCATAACCATACCCATGCCCGAGACATTGCGTGTACCATCTTTGTAGGCATTTAGTGATGATATGAGAGTCTGCTTATCTTGAGATGCAATAATAGCAGATTTATTTAATGCTTTCTTTTTACCATCTTTACCATGGCATCCAACACACTTCTTATATGCATCTGGCATATCATTAGAGTCGGTTTTTTCAGCTGTAGCTGTAGATGTTCTAGCTTTAGCATTACCTTGAGTATCTGTTGATATCAGTTTATCTGCTGTATCTTCTACGCTATCTTTGATCGATGTAGCTGTATTTACAATCTGCTCTTTTGCATCTTTTGCTGTATCAACTACTTTTTCTTGAACTAGCTCACTAGCATTAACAACCTCTTCTTTAGCTTCTTGTAACTTAGAGACCGCTTTGTCTCCTAGCTCTTCAGTAGTCTGTTGAACACTTTTAGTAACCTCTTGAATGCCATCGGTGATACTAGATGTATCAGTACCTTCTTGCATTTTCGACCCAACTGCACTCTGTTGTTGAGAAACTACCTCTGTTTTAGTTGCTGCAGACTCTTGTGAGTTGTCACTACATGCCGACAAAAATAGTGTAGCTGCTGCTACTGTAGATATCAATATAGATCTTTTCATGTTACCACCTTGATTTAAAGTTGCGTATTATACTATCTATTTCATAAAAGTTAGATTGGTGAATTTAGAGCTGATGTGAGCCATCTGTCCAGTATGATCTTAGCTGCTAGTGAGTCAACTCTGCCATCACGAATAGCTCTCATCTTTCCCTTGAATAACTCTTCTGCTTCTATAGAGCTCTCATTTTCATCTTGATATATCACTTTGGCATCAAAGTTTACAAGTGTTAAAAAGTGCGTTATTCTGCGTCTCATAACCTCTTCGCTATCACCTCCCATAGGTACTCCTATGACAATGGTCTTAATCTCCCAATACTCTAATATTTTCCTAAGCTCTGCTGCTGCTTGGTTGCGATTTTTACGCTCTATGGCAGGTAGTGGGGTGGTAAATGAGCCATCTGCACTATAGGCTAAGCCGATTCTCTTTAGACCAAGATCTATAGCTATGATTTTATCCATAATTATCTATTTACCAAGACAGAAGTTGCTAAACATCTTGTCTAACATCTCATCATTATCAAATTGTTTAGTAATAGACGACATGGCTTCAATTGCTGCGTGTATATGAAAAGAGAATAGTTCAAGTTCACCATGCTCAAGCTGTTTTTGAGCAAGATCTATCTCGTCTGTAGCTTTTTGCATAGCACTTACTTGTCGTAGTGAGACAAGCATTGTCTCATCTGAGCAGGTCTGATCATCTAGTATCTGCTCTAATTTATCAATAAGAGCAGATATGTTATGTTTGCAGCTAATGTTTAAGAAGTTGCTATTTTGATCTAGATCTGTCTGTTTAGCTAGATCACTTTTGTTTAAAACTTTGATAGTTATAGTCTCATCTAAGCTCTTTAAAAATTCAATAATCTCTTTGTCGTTATCATCAGTAGGTGAGGATGCATCAAATAGAGCTATGATGATATCTGACTCCCTTGCAGACTCTATGGAGCGCTGTATGCCAATAGACTCTATCTCATCACTACTGTCTCTAATACCTGCTGTATCTATGATGCGTACAAGATACCCTTTTATATACAGCTCCTCCTCTATAGTGTCTCTTGTAGTGCCAGCAACCGTAGATACAATGGCACGATTGTAGTCTAGAAGAGCATTTAAGAGAGAGCTTTTACCCACATTGGGCTTGCCTATGATACTGACTTTGAAACCATTCATCACACCTTCACGCCGCTTACTGCTCTGCACCGTTTTTTGTAGATGCTGCTGTAGTGTAGATAGGCGTTTGGACATTTGAGCTACAATATCTAAGGGCAGATCCTCCTCTGCATAGTCTATGTTGACTTCTGAGTAGGCTAGAAGTTCTAGTAGTTGATCTTTGCTGCTGTTGACAAAGTTACCTAAGGAGCCTTTGAGTTGACGCACCAAAACTTTGGCAGCGTTTTCGCTTTTTGCATTTATGAGGTTAGCAATTGATTCTGCTTGTGATAGATCGATGCGATTTAGTAAGTATGCACGCTTAGTGAACTCACCAGCTGTTGCAAGTCTTGCACCAAGATCAAGAACTCTTGAGACTACAGATCTAGCAACAATAACTCCACCATGGCACTGAAACTCAACAACATCCTCTCCAGTAAAACTATGTGGAGATTTGAAGTAGATAACTATAGCTTCATCAAGCGTAGTGTTATCATCTGCATAAAGAGACAATAGGTGTGCATATCGTGGTTTAAAGGTGTGGTATTGAGTGATCTTTTGGGCTATCTGTAAAGCATCTACTCCGCTAAGGCGTACTATCGCTATAGAGCCTTGTCCAGGCGCCGTAGCAATAGCAACAATACTATCTCTCATATTAGTGAGTGTGGTAGTCGTTTATGATAATATATTTCTCACCATCTCTAGTAGAGCGTACAGCAACATATTTATCATAATACCTCTCTCTTAGTCTTCGTAACGCAATCTGCACTAAGACGCCGTCCAATATTTTTGTTTGAGCTGAACCATCGTTGTCTACAGAGTCATAAACACTCTCTAAGTACCGCTCTATAGACTCCTCTTGGTTTTGTAAAAACTCTGCTATCTCTAGCCTGATCTGTACTTGGTATGTGCTGTTTATCCAGTTGAAAAGTATATATGACATAGCTTTATAGCGATACCCCTCCTTACCAATAAGGAGCGCAACATCATCACCATTAAACTTAATGAGTAGAGTATTGTTATCATAAACATCAACTTCTATCTCATCTATCTTGTAGCAGAGCTTTAAAAATAGCTCATTGATCTGTGTTTTAACTTCTGATGCTATTTGGTATATGCTCTCATCATACTGCACAGGTTCATCATATTCGCCATCATCATATTTGTCATCATCTTCAAGATCATCTAGCGCATAGTCTGTTTTATCTTCTTTCTCTCTTGTCTCTTGTATCTCATGACGCTCTTTTACAACGATAATGGCATTTTTTGAAAATAGACCAAAAATCCCTTTTGTAGGCTGTTGTGTTATGACAATATCTAGCGCTGTGATCGATACCTTAAACTCATTGGCGGCAATTATATACGCCTCTTCAAGCGTAGATGCTTCTATCTTTTTCACTACTTATCCTTTTTAGATAGCTCTTGTGTAGCTTCTGCAACTTTAAGTTTTGCTGCTCCATGCTGCTTGTTGACAACAAACTGTTGTGCAATTGAGAGCAGGTTGTTTACAAACCAGTACAGAACCAAACCAGCTGGAAATGTTATAAAGAAGAAGGTAAAAATGATAGGAAGATAGCTAAATATCTTCTCTTGAAGTGGATCTGTGAAGTTGTTTGGTGTAATCTTCTGCTGATAGTACATAGATGCACCCATTAAGATTGGTAAGATAAAGTATGGATCCATTCTCGATAGATCGTCTATCCAAAATATCCATGGCGCACCCTGTAGCTCTACAGCATTAAGAAGCACACGATAGACTGCAAAAAATACTGGTATCTGTAGCAACATCGGAAGACATCCGCCAAATGGATTTGCACCATGTTTTCGATATAGCTCCATAGTAGCAGCATTCATACGCTGAGGATCACCTTTGTGTTTCTCACGAAGCTCTTTCATTTTTGGCGCTAGATCTTTTAGCTTTGCCATGGAGAGCATGCCTTTTTGTGTGAGAGGGAACAAGACTATGCGTAGTAAGATAACAAGTACTACTATCGACCAGCCCCAGTTTCCAAGTAGATTGTGTAGCCATAGTAGAACTATAAAGAGTGGCTTGGCTGCAAAAGTGAACCAACCAAACTCTATGGCATTTACTAGTTCAGGCTCTATGCTCTTTAGTAGCTCATAATCCTTTGGTCCAACATACCCCTTAAACTCAATAGAGTTGTCAAGTTCAAGATATGCTGCTGGATTATCATCTCTATCACGGTCAATATTGACAATAGTATCACTACCAAAATCATAAAATATAGACGCAAAGTATTGATCAAATGCAGACAATAACACAACATCACGATAGGTAGTTCTACCCTCAACATCACCATCTTCAAAGATATTTGCAACTTCTGCTCTATCGTATGCCATTACACCTTGAAGAGCCATCATCATCTGATTTTTATGCTCCGCATGCTGTCCTACATAGAGAAAGTAGCGTGTAGGCTTAGAGAGTTGTACAGCTACATCATACTGACCATTTGAGTAGAATGTGACTGTTTTAGTAACTGTTAGATCTGGAAGTCTTTGTGTTAAGATAACTTGAGCACTATTTGACTCAGTGAGTGTGATCTTGTCAACATTACTACTATATGCTGTTTTAAGTGCCGCCTCATTCAGTTGGTCATCGGCAAAACGGATATAAAGTGGTTGAGCGCCAGTCTGTGCGATAAGCTCAATTGGCTTGTCGTCAATATAGTACTTTTCATCTTTCAGTATTTTAGAACTTATGCGACCTAGTGTGTCTATCTTAAGTGAAAAGTGCTCTGAGTCGATAGAGCTTAAAATGGTAGCCTCTTTGTTGACTACTCTCTCATCACTCAATATATTGTGACCAGCTTGAGCTACTGATGCACCCTCTGTGTTTTGGTTGGTTGTAGCAAGAGACTGTACAGCAGTAGTGTTGTTTTGCTCTTCTGAGAGTTTTGCTGGCGGAAATATTGCAGTGTAAGCTACAAAAAAGATGATTGATAGTGAAACAGCTAAGATTAGCCTCGTGTTTGCGCTCATATTTTCTAGCACTTTATAAACCTTTATAAGAGAAATTTTTAATCAGATAAAACTCTTTGTTGGAGTCTGGAATCAACCAGTATTTTATCTGATCTATATTTAAATTATGTACTTTTTTTTCTATTTTGGTGACTTTGACATAATCTATCCCGCCACGAAACATCTGATTGCAACTCAATATCCGTACTGTTGAGCGTAAAAATGCATAGATAAGAGAGTTCTGCTCAAACTGCTGCTTGGTGTACTCTGAGCATGTAGGATAGTAGCGACAACTTCCATAGCTTAGGAGTGTAAAAAAACGCTGATACAACCATAGAAGTTTTAAGATTAAAGCTCTTATTTTAAAGCTCCGCTCTTGCTTAAAACTCTCTTAAATGAGCGTTCAAGATCACCCCAGCGTGTAGTTGCGGTACTGCTCTTGGCTACAAAAACATATCCGCCACTCTCTATCTTGTCTACATTCTTTAAAACAAGTGCTCTCATGCGTCTTTTGGCACGATTGCGCATTACTGCATTCCCAACTTTTTTACTAGCTGTGAAGCCTATTGTACTCTCACTTTTGTGAGGTAAAAAAAAAAGAACTAGAGCATCAGAGTGAGCAGAACGACCTTTTTTATAAATCTTTACAAACTCACGATTGCTCTTTAGAGTTAACATAGAGAATCTATACTGATAGTTTTTTACGACCCTTAGATCTTCTTGCGTTTATAATTCTACGACCATTTTTTGTTGCCATGCGTGATCTGAAGCCATGTGTTCTCTTACGAGGTGTATTGTGTGGTTGATATGTTCTTTTCATAACAGAGTATCCTTAGATGGTATTTTAGAGCGCAATTTTAGGCAAATATTGCTTAAAGCAGTGTTAAGAGAAACTATTGAAGGTTTTTTAAGCAAGATTGCTATTTTTTATGATAAAATTCAGAATTGTGTTCATGAAAATAAGTTGCTATAGCCAAATTTTTATCACCCTTGAGATTAGTGTGTTTATGAGAAATATAAGGATATAAATGTTCTACTTACTCCGCTGCACTGCTGTGCTTATGCTTGCCTCATCACCTCTTTTAGCAGAAGATTCAAGCTTATTATCCAATCCTATAGTTATATTTTTAACCCTGCTGTCTATAGTACTTTTTATAGCCGTCCTATTTTTACTAAGTAGAACAAAGCACCAAGCATCAAAAACTAAGCAGTTGGTAGGTGAGTCAAAATTAGAGGCGGAGGAGGCTGGTAGAGCAAAAGATACTTTTTTAGCCAATGTAAGCCATGAGACCAGAACTCCTATGAATGCTATTATAGGTCTTAGTCATATACTTCTACAAGGCAATTTAACCCATAGCCAAAAAACCAATATGTTAAAAATTAAGCGCTCTGCTGAGATGTTGTTGCTGATCACTAACGATATATTAGATTTTTCAAAGATAGAGGCTGGAAAGTTACAGTTTGAAGAGATAGATTTTGATAGTAGTGAGTTTTTTAGCAATATTGCAGATATGGTTAATGTAAATGCTGTTGAGCGAAATTTAGATCTGATTTTTGATATATCTGCAGATATTCCAGAGACTCTTAGAGGGGATCCATTACGCATATCTCAAGTTTTGATCAATCTACTCAATAATGCTATGAAATTTACCAACCATGGTGAAGTGACACTTAAGGTCAGTCTAGATGAAACTAAAGATAAAAATAGCATCTTGTTTGAGGTTATAGATACAGGGATTGGACTAAGTGATGAGCAGATGCAGAAGCTTTTTCAAGCTTTTTCACAAGCTGACAATAGAACAAGTAGAAAGTATGGAGGCACTGGTCTTGGTTTGGCAATATCTAAAGAGCTTGTAGAGATGATGGGTGGACAGTTAAATGTTAAGAGTAAGCTTAGAGAGGGGAGCAATTTCTATTTTAAGATCCCATGCGCTACTGCAAAGCAGAAAAAAAAGATAGAGAATAACCTCACCACAAGACTACTTAGCAATAAAACCATAGTGTTAGCTGAGCAGAGCATTAGCTCTTGTAAAATTTTGACCAATATCTTAGTAAGCCATGGCGCTTTAGTTAAGGTTGCTAACTCTGCTAGTGAGCTTCATCACCTGCTACAGTGGAATGAGTACAACGCTGCTTGTATCGACTCGCGCATAATGGCACAACTTGAGCATCCAGAGATACTCAATCAAAAGTGTGATACTGTTGTATTGCTACAGTATGAGATACTAAACTTGCCAGTCATCAATACAGTGAAGATAGACTCTAAGATCACAAAGCCTTTTATGTATCTATCGGTCATGAGATCTATGATAGAGATTTTTGGGAAAAACATCATACAGCAAGAGATAAAAAAAGATCAAATTACAATAGATGATTTAGCAGCACTAAAAGGGAGTAAGATCCTTTTAGTAGAGGACAACGAAGGTAATAGAATGGTTGTTGAAGGTCTCTTGGAGGGCTCTGGCATCGAAGTCTCACATGCTATCAATGGGCAGCAGGCAGTTGAGGCTGTGTTTGATAAATCAAAACAGTTTGAGCTTGTGCTGATGGATATCAACATGCCTATCATGGATGGATATGCAGCAACATCTATCATAAGAGAGTATCAGAAGTATGATGATATACCAGTCATCGCTATGACTGCAAATATTACTGAGAGTGATATAGAAAAATCAAAAAGTTTTGGTATGCAAGGACATCTAGCGAAGCCAATTGATGTTAATGCATTTTATAAAATTCTTATGCAGTATATCCGACCAAAAATTGAAGAAGTTCGAACTAGACAGGTTAAAAAAGTTGTTGTGACAAGTGTGGATGGCTTTGCACTGCCTGGGGTAGATATCAATGATGGATTGTCGCGTCTTAATGGTAATCTGCAAGCATATCAGAAAATTTTACTTAAGTATGTAGATCTTTTTGAAAATGTCTCTAGTGATCTTGATAGCCTAATTAAGCAGGGTAGATATGATGATGCAAAAGCCTTGGCTCATAATCTAAAGGGTCTTTCGGGCAACATAGGCGCTTTAGAGATGTATGAGTTAGCCAAAGAGGCAGAAGATATTTTTAGTGAAAAGAGCACTGTTACTGCAGATATCATTGCATCGATAGAGGCTGAGATCAAAGAGTTGTGTGGTGCTATCAAGATGAAAGTTAAAGATGTGTCAACACAGAGGGGTAAAGAGGGTAGTTTGAGTATAGAAGAGACTAATGAGTTGCTAAAAAATCTCTATGCAGCAGCTAAGAAGAAGAAGGCTGTAGAGATTAAGAAGATCTGTTTAGAGTTGAGTCGCCATAAATGGTCTTCTAGTATGAAAACCAAGATTGACCATATCATTAAGCAGTCAGCTCTTTATAAGTTTGATAGCGTCTTAAAGGCAATTGAAGATATTACAGTTTCTAAAAAAGGTTAAAGATGAATATGGATTACTCAAAATGCAAGATACTAGTTGTTGATGATAATGTTGCTAATCTAGACATTCTTGTGGAACTGTTAAATGATTATGATGTTCGTGCTGCATTGAGTGGTATATCTGCTCTTGAAAGTGTCCAAGATGAGCTACCAGATCTAATTTTTTTAGATATTGCTATGCCTGACATGGATGGATTTGAAGTCTGTAAAAGATTAAAATCAAATCCAAAAACTGCATCTATACCTATCATATTTCTTAGTGCAAGTTCAGATAGTAAGACAATTGTCAAAGGCTTTGAGCTTGGAGGTGTTGACTATATTGTGAAGCCGTATAATGTAAAAGAGGTGATAGCAAGACTACATACACATCTAAAGCTACAGTATGCCATTAAAAAATTAGATAGATTAGCTTTTACTGATCATCTAACAGGCATCTCTAATCGCAGAAGATTTTTTACAACAGCCTCCAAGTTATTTGTACAGGCAAAAACAAAAGCTATACCTATGCATCTGATGGTGATAGATATCGATAATTTTAAGCAGATTAACGATACTTATGGACATAATGAAGCAGACATGCTACTTAAGCAGTTTGCAAAGCAGATTAGAGATAGATTTAGTAGCAACGCTTTATGCGCAAGACTTGGTGGCGATGAATTTGCTATCTTTGTGCTCAATCTCTCTCAACAGCAGGCTTTAGAGCAGGCAGAGAAGCTGTGTCAAACAAGTGCAAACCTTAGAGTTGGTACAAAAGAGAATATTGAGTTTACGGTAAGTATAGGGCTAGTGGAGGCTGTCTCCTCTATCAAAACCTTAGATGATTTAGTAGCCCAAGCTAACATCAACCTCCAAGAGGCAAAAAGTGTAAAAAATAGAGTCATAGGGTATGTTTAGCTGTACTCTTTAAGAAAGATAACCCTACCAACACTGTAGCCCAATATGACACCTACTGCTAAGGATGGCAGATATAGCGGAAGGTAGAGTAGTGAGTTGTTCTGTAGTGCTAAAAAACCAAAAACTAACATAGCGTATGAGCCTATGCGCCATGGTGAAAAGATGGCTGGTGAAGATAGTGCTACATTTTTGATGGTTTTTCTCTCTTTTTTAAGAGCAATTTTTTGCTCTTTGATAACATCTCTTAACTCTTTTTTCTCATCAATATCTTCACCATATAGATCGTATGGATCATCTATCTTCTCAAATAGATCTTCGCTTACCCCCTCCTTATCGTGAAGCTTGCGTTGCACTAAAGAGTGATAGCTATGCATAGAAGCTAGAGTAACCAATAGCGCACTTATGACAGCAATTTCGATATTGATAAAAGAGTCAAAAGAGTAAAATAGCACCAGTAGAATAAGAAGCTGTGATAAAGAGAGGATCTTAGTAGTGCTTTGAAGCAATATCATCATCCTCATCATCATCAAACTTTAGAGGCTTATGATCTTTGTAGCGCGGATCTTTAGCTAGTTTTTCAAACTCTTTATACTGTCTAGAGTAGGCCTTGTATACATTTAAAAAAGCTGCTGCTATGCCTATGAATACACCAACCCATAGTAGCCACGATATATCAAAAAGTGCTCTAAGCCCTAAGCCCATACCCACACCAATAAGCACTGCAACCACCATTGAGATGCCAAGTGATAGTGACTCTGCGCCTTGAACTATGGGTTTAAATCTTGGATTTTCATCTTTCATTATATGGTTTGAAATACCTCATCTGCTGCTGCAATAGTCTGCTCTATCATCTCATCTGTAGTTTTAGTACATATAAAGCCTGTCTCAAACTGTGAACATGCAAAATAGAACCCACGCTCTAACATGCCAGCATGAAAAGCTGCAAACTGTGCTAGATCAGACTCAGCAGCATCGGAGAAGTTTTTGACACTCTTGTTGTTGAAAAAAAATCCAAACATTGAGCCCCTTACACATGTTTGTAGTGCTATATTGTGCTTAGATGCTGCTTCGCTAAAGCCCTCCATCAACCTCTTAGCGCGTGACTCTAAGATGCTATAGATATGAGCATTTGAGCGTAATTTTTTTACCGCAGTATAACCTGCTGCCATAGCTATAGGGTTACCACTTAGTGTACCTGCTTGATACACTGGTCCCTCTGGTGATAGCTTTGCCATAATCTGCTCTTTTGCACCAAAGGCACCAACAGGCATGCCTCCTCCTATCACTTTTCCAAGTGTGATTATGTCTGGCTCTACTCCAGTAATGCTCTGTGCACCCCTTAGAGTTGCTCTAAAACCGCTCATCACTTCATCAAAAATCAAGAGCGTACCATTTTTGTCGCACAGCTCTCTTAGCTCTACTAAGAACTCTTTATCAGCAGGTACAAGACCCATGTTTCCTGCTATTGGCTCTATAATAACACAGGCTATATCTGTGCTATCTTTAAAGCATTTTTTTACACTATCTATATCGTTGTATGTTGCTAGAAGTGTATGTTTGGTGAAGTCTGCAGGTACACCAGGTGAGCTTGGGTTGCCAAATGTAGCTAAGCCTGAACCAGCCTCTACTAGTAAGGAGTCGCTATGTCCATGGTAGCAACCTGCAAATTTGACTATATCATCTTTGCCTGTAAAGCCACGCGCTAGACGGATTGCACTCATAACAGCTTCAGTACCACTTGAGACAAAGCGTACTTTATCTATGCTATCAAAGATAGATACAATCTCATGTGCTAATTCACTCTCTATAAGTGTTGGAGCACCAAAACTTAGCCCCTTTTTTGCCATCTTGCAGACTGCCTCTTCTATATCTTGATCACAGTGCCCAAAGATAAGTGGTCCCCAGCTCTGTACAAAATCTATGTATCGATTGTCATCTATGTCGATCAGGTATGCACCATCTCCGCTCTTGACAAATATCGGAGTTCCTCCAACACTTTTAAATGCTCTTACTGGAGAGTTTACCCCTCCTGGTATGAGTGCTTGTGCCTGTTTGAATGCCTCTTGTGACTCAGTTATGCTCATGTAGTACCCCAAAATATTTTTCAAGTATTATACCTAAAATTTAAGAACCCATGATACAATTGTCACTAAAATTATGGAGGATTCTTATGAGCAGAGTACTTGTACCAATTGCAACTGGATTTGAAGAGATTGAGGCTGTTAGTATCATTGATGTGTTGCGTCGAGCAGGTATTGAGGTGCTTGTAGCACATGTTGGTAAGAGCGCTAGCGTAACTGGTGCCAACGGCATTGTTATAGAGTGTGATGTAGATTTAGACGATATTGATGAGCGCAAACTTGACATGATTGTATTGCCTGGTGGATGGGGAGGAACTGATATATTGGCAACAGATATTAGAGTGCAGAGTATCATTAAAGCACTTGATGCAGACGGTCGTCTTATAGGCTCTATATGTGCTGCGGCATATGCACTAAGTTGCGCTGGTGTTCTAAAAGATAGATTTACATGTTATCCATCTGCTGAGCTTAAGATTGAGCATAGTGGGTATCTTGGTGACAAGTATCAGGTAGTAGTTGATCAAAATATTATCACATCAAGAGGTCCAGCAACTGCTATCTGTTTTGCTTTACATATAGTAAAACTTCTAGATTCTGATGAGAAATATAGTGCGCTTAGGGCTGGACTATTGGCGGAGTGTTGTGAGGATGCAACCGCATAGATTATCTGTTTGTTGGGGTGTGGTACAATAGCAGAAAATAGGCTTTTAATGAGAAGACTCTTCTGGTCTGTGGCAACTTTGATTTTTATCTTATTGCTACATGTGTGCATGTTTATCTACTTGAGCAGTGTTGATCTGCCTAAACCGAAGATAGTAGAACCTAAGACGAGCAAAAAGATTAGAGTCTCTTTGCTTGAAAATCTAGAAGCATCTAAAGAGGCTCTAGTTAAAAATAGTATTGAGCCTACTCAAAAAAAGAGCCCGCCAATACCCAAAGGTTCTCAACTTAAAACACCCAAGCCGATACAGCAAGAGATACAAAAAGAGGTACAAAAACCTACCACAATACAAAAACCTACACACTCTAAGCCCTCGATAGATAGAGTTGCACATAAAGAGCCAAAAGTAGCCAAAAAAGAGACTCTATTTGATAAATTATCTAAAAAAATAGCGCCAGATCAAGATCAAGAGTCAAAAGTGTATCGCCACTCTAAAATTTCACAAAATATCAAAGATGCATATGGAGAGAAGTTTGCTCTTTTGAGTCTAGGTGAGCAGAAGTATATACTAGACAACCAAGAGATTATGCGTCGTATTACACAGAGCACCTTAGAGCGTGTAGGTAGCGTCAATATACCAAATAATCTAAGAATAAACAGCAGTAATCTCATTGAGTTTTATCTGATGCCAAATGGTGATATAACAGAGATTAAAACTATACAAAAAAGTGGTTTTTTTATCTTAGATGACACTACCATAGAGACTATTAAGTATGCCTATAGCAAGTATCCACGACCTCAACAGAAGACGCTGATACGCTATAGGTTTAACTACTACCTTAGAGGGTATTAGATACTCCAAGAGATCTTATTTGGTGCCAATTTTGTATCCGAATCTGCTGACATTTTGTATTAGATTATGAGTTGTATTTTCTCTGATGCGATGTATAAGAGAGCGTAGAGTTTGAGTTGAAACAGAGTCTTCATCTCCATATAGACTCTGTATAATCTCATCTATCTCAATTGTTCTATTTTTATGTTCACATAGTAGTCTAATGAGCTTGAGTGCTTTTGGTCCCAACGGAACCTCTTTATTGTTTTGGTAGAGCATTTGGGTAGATTTGCTAAAACTGTAATGCTCTATGAGCTCTATGGTATCTGTCTGATTTGGGTGCGATCTATCTAGTCTAGCTGTTGCTAGTTGTAGGGCGGCTAAGATTTCGCTATCTCTATATGGCTTGAGCAGATATGAGAGTGCGCGCGAGCGAACCGCACTATCTATCATCTCTTGTTCACCATATGCGGTAAGAAATATGATAGCTATAGATGGCTCTATCTCATATATTTTAATAGCAGCTTCACTACCTAGCATATACCCTTGTAGCACAATATCCATAAGTATCAGATCAATACCGCCATCTTGCACAGCATCAATAACAGATTTTGCATCTCTAAATAGACCAGCAATTTTGTAGCCCTCAAGTTCAAGTAGGCGTTTTAGATAGTTTGCTGCTATCACCTCATCTTCTACAATCGCTATATTTATCACCTATGAACCTTATTTTAAAGATTTAAACCGTAGCTCATACTTTAGCCCACTACTAAAGTCTATATCTACTGTAGCATTGATCTGTTCAGCACACATCTGTATAAGCATGCTACCAAATCCAGCAACTAGATCTATCTGATCACTACCATTGTCGCTATAGCTTAGTAAAAACTCACCTTGACTCTCAACTAGGCTTAACGATATCGTACTCTTTGTATCTGAAAAGGCGTACTTAATGGAGTTTGTCACAAGTTCATTTATGATCATTCCAAGCTGGATAATTGTCTCAAAACCAAGTTTGATTGGCTCAATGTCTAGTTTAATATCTACTCTATTATTGTAACCATTTTTGGCTTTTAAAATATGCTCAATGACTCTCTTGATGTATCTTTTAAACTCAATATTGTCTATCTCTTCACACTTGTATATAGCCTCATGTATAAGCGCCATGGACTCTAGCCTGAGTCGATTTTGGTCTACAAGGTTATGTACTTCTGCTATATTGCTATCAAATTTCTGTAGACCAAGTATGGCTGAGATGATATTGAGATTATTTTTTACACGATGGTGAATCTCTTGTAAAAGTAGTGTTTTTTGTCTATTTGCAGACTCAAGTTCAAGGTAGAATTTTTCAATAGTAATGTGGTAAAATATACCAAATGCCAGTACAAATCCAGCAGCAATAATATAAGCGCTCATATATTTTGGGTTATGAAGAAGAGGGTGGCTCTCATATGTGATATAGCCGTAGGCAAAGATTAAGATAAGTGTTGCAAAATAGATTCCTACATGTGTAATCACCTTTTTTGTTGGCAGCAATATAAAAGCTACCATGGGGACAAGCAGAGTAAAGATTACACCTATGTCAAAACCGTTTGTAAAAACAAATATAAATATAATAAAAGATGTAAATACAAATAGAAAAGATGAGGCTAGGTTGTAGTTTCTGTATTTTGTATAGTACCAAAACATGTAGCCAACAATCAGTACAGATAAGGCATCAATTACCGCATCTTTATAGTTGCTTATACTAAAGTCTACTACAGCAGCAATGGAAGTTAGTGTTAAAAATGTGATATACAATCCATATAAAAATCTCTCTTTATAGTGAATCTTGGCAAAATTTTTAAACATTTTGTTATTATAGCAGATAACAGAACTGATAAATGATTTTTATGCGCTATAACTATAGAAATATTTTCAATAGTTAAAGGAGTAAGATATGAAGTTAGGTAGATATTTTAAGCAGCTTGGTCTACTTTGTGGTGCCAGTTTGCTTGTGGCATGTGGCGGTAGCTCAGGCTCATCGTCCAGCAACAAAGCACCGGTCATAACAAGTGCCGCAACATTTTCTGTAGCTGAAAATCAGCTTAGTGCTTTTACGATAACAGCAACTGATGAGGATAATGACACCATAGTCTATTCGCTTGAGGGCGGAGCTGATGTTGGCATGTTTAACATAGGCTCATCTACAGGTGTAGTCACCTTTAAGGTTGCGCCAGATTATGAGACAAAATCTAGCTACAGTATTGTGGTGGGTGCGGATGATGGTAGTGATAAGACTACAAAGAGCATAACGGTTAGTATTACGGATGTATTTGAGCCTGCGTTAACCTCGATGCCAGTTATCACTAGCTTGGCAACTGCAACTGTTCCTGAAAATCAGTTTAGTGCAATCACCATAGTAGCCTCTGATTTTTCAAACAGTACAATGATCTACTCTATAGAGCCAGGTGCAGACGCTAGTAGTTTTGATATCAACTCATCTACTGGTGTTGTAACCTTTAAGGTGGCCCCTGATTATGAGACAAAAAGCAGCTACACATTTGTAGCGGCAGCTTATAATGGTTCACTTAAAGGCACTAAAAGCATTACTATAACAGTTAGTGATATTGCTGAAAATAGCGAGGCTGTTATCACAAGTGCTAGCGCTGTAAGTGTTGCAGAGAATCAGACTAGCATCTTGCGTGTCACTGCTACTGACGCAGATGGTGATACGCTCTCTTATCTTATTAGTGGTGGAGTTGATGCTACTTCTGTTGCGATCAACTCATCTACTGGTGTACTTGTTTTTACAGTTGCGCCTGATTATGAGACAAAATCTAGCTACTCTTTGATTGTTGGTGTGAGTGATGGCTCAAGTATTACAACTCAAGAGTTAAATATAACCATCACTGATGTAGCTGAAGGCTCTGCACCCATCATAGCAACGACAAGCACTCAAAATGCAAATGAGAATCAATCAAGAGCATTTGTAGTTGTAGCAACCGATATTGACGCAGATGTTATAACTTACACCATAGAGGGTGGGGCAGATGCCAATAAGTTTGATATCAATGCCTCTTCTGGAGTGGTGACATTTAAAGTAGCTCCTGATTATGAGACAAAGTCTAGTTATGTAGTTATGGTTGGTGCAAAAGATGCTACACACACAACAACCAAAGAGATTACAGTAAGTATCAATAATCTAGATGGTGCCAGTTTGGTTCCACAAACGGCACAGACGACAAGCTATGTAGCAGATGATGATGGTGATTATGAGTCTGGTGTAACTAGAGAGTTTAAAGATAAATCAATCTCTTTATTGGGAGCTTCATTTGGGCATACCCTTATTGATAAGGCGACATCTCTAGAGTGGTTCAATGAGAGCGTGAGTGATGCTAATCATAGTGGTGCTCAATCTTTTTGCGAGAACTCTGTCTTTGCTCTAAAGAGTGACTGGAGACTGCCAACTATAGATGAGTTAAATACTTTGGCTAATCGCAGCAAGAGTAATCCTGTAAGCTTTAGTGAGCTAGATGGCATGAAAAGTTCTGGGTTCTACTGGTCACTAACAGCATATAAAAGAGGTGCTAGCTCAAACATGCACTATATCTATGCGATGAATGGCGGTTTAAGTTTAGCTTGGGGTGATACATTAAATGGTCATGTTCGGTGTGTAAGAGATACTAAAGAGCCGCGCTATGAGCCTCTAAACAGAAGCAATAGTGTTGTGTATGACGCTGTACATGGTCTTGAGTGGAGTGATTATAGCGGATTGATTTTTGTCAATGGTGGAGTTAGACCAAATAGCATCAAAGAGGGGACATTTGCTGAAGCTATAGCTGGATGTGAGAGTCTCTACTCTGCCAATAAAAGAGATTGGAGATTACCAAATATCAATGAACTAGCTACAGCTGTAGATTTTGATAAGAGTAGCGGGTCGATTTTTGATAATGCATTTAGCTTACATAGTAGTGGTGATTATATATCTTCAACTACTTATGAGCAGAGCAACTCTAGTGCTCTTTACATAAACTCAAAGGGGTTTATACTAGCAGGTTCTAAGAGCAGAACCTATAAGTACCGTTGTGTAAGAACAACTGGAGATTAACAAGTAGGCAAGAGCAGGGTTTCTCTCTTGCTTTCTACCACTTAACCTCAGCTGTGATCATATAGTCCGTGTGACTAACTGCATCTTTGCCACTATAGTCTTTATCGTCTAGCGGATCAAAGATGTTGGCATTTGCTATCCATGTGATGTTACTATTTTGTTTATATGATAAACCTACAACAGTATCTAGCGTATCGTATGTTTTGTCATTGAGCTTATCATCCGCGCTCCAGATGCCGTAGCGTCCAAATAGTGCGATTTTTTTACTCTCTCCAACTCTATAGGTAGCATTGATGCTGTATCCACTACCACTTTTTTTAGTTGTATCTTTATCGTTTGATGCACTTAGGTACTGTGCAGATAGTAAAAATCGTGGCTGATTATAGACCGCATGGATACCATAATATGAGTATGTCTTGCCACTATTTAGGCTATTTTTTATGTTGTATTGACCCATGGTTGAGATATCAAAGTAGCTCATCTTTGTAGGTTTGCGTTTTTTGTTACCATTTCCAAGTAGTGCAGCAGTAAGACGGTACTCTAAAGAGACACTCTCACCATCTTCTTTGCCATAGTACCCTTCTCCATTAAAGATACCAATATCGGATGAGAAGTAGGGTGTGCGTGTCTGAAAATTTAGACCAAGGTCAGTTGAGCCTGTAATGTTTCCAGCTCTTTTAGACTCTGTAAAAGTCTTTGAGATAGCACGATAGTGCCAACTACTTTTTTGCTCATAGTCTATCCATGGACGGTGTGCTTGACCTATCTCTACACTTGTGTATGGGAGTATATTATTGAGATACAGATAAGCGTACTTGAGGCGAATAGCCCAAGTGCCGTCTATCTTGCCACTATCTTTAACCTGAAATGAGTCAAGAGTAACTCTCATATATGAGGCTGGATCATCTAGTAGATACGCTTTTACCTGCAGGTAATTTCGTCTAGTTTCAAACTGACCTTTGCTACCTACATCTTGACTTCTGTAAGTGTAGCCCAAGTAGTGTTTGCCTGAGAGCTTAACTTTGCTAGATTTAGCAAATAGCGGTGTGTTACTCTTGCTATCTAAGTTGCCTAGCACTACTCTAGATTTGCCAGGTGTGCTAAAGAGCTCCCCGCTACTCTCATCTACATATATTGTTGCTGCATTTAAGCTAGCAAGTATCGTGCCTGATGTTAGAAGTGATATTGCCAATTTACTCATAAAGTTACTCTCCTGTGGTTTTGTTTGTAGAAGTTTACCAATTTAACATTACAGAATGATTACAGATCAAGTTGCTTGAGTGAAAAAATGATATAATTGTCTATGCGTAAGTTTAAAGATCATCTACACTCACATGTACTATTGTTAGCTGTTGTATTGTTGCTGCTCTCGTCTGTTGTGTCACTGATGCTATATTATCTACTTTTTGGTAGCAAGATAGAGTCTGATAGATTGGTGTTGATTTTTCTTAACACATCACTACTTGTGGGCGCTGTATCTGGATTGTGGTATCTGATCTTTCGTCGTATCGCTTTTGAGGTGAAGCAGGATACAGATGCTATATTGGGATATCTTGAGGATGTGAGCCATAAAAATTATGGAGCAACTATTAGATCTGAGCACTTTTTAGAGTTTTTACAGATCTCTTTAAAGATGAAAAATCTTGTAAAAAAGCTTCAAAAGCGTGATAAACAGCGTCGTAAAGCTGTAGCCAAATTTCGTGTATCTAGCAGGCAAAAGAGTGATATTCTCTCAGCCATATCACATGAGATAAAAAATCCAATCACAGCCATCTTGGGCTATTCTGAAGCTCTTATGGAGGATGGCTTAGATCACGAGAAACAGAAGAGATTTCTTAAAAAGATAGTAAATAACAGTGCAAAAATAACAGCTATTATCGATAAGTTAACCCTACTTAGCAGTCTTGAAGAGGGTAGAAGTGAGCCAAAGCTAGAGAAGTTTAATCTGTATGAGCTCTCCTATCAGATAGCCTTAGATGCTCAAATAAGCAGAAAACAGAGTAGGGTGGAGTTAGATATCCCCGCAGATGTTATGATCAAGAGCGATAAAATTTTGATGCAGATAGTGATCACCAATCTTGTTGAAAATGCCCTAAAGTATTCAGATAAAATGGTATTAGTTCAGTTTAAAGATAGTCATCTAAGTGTTACTGATCAAGGTATAGGCATAGAGAGTTCAAAGCTTAAAAAGATCACAAAAAAGTACTACAGAGTTAAAGCCAATAGTTGGGATAACTCCATGGGTCTTGGTCTTTTTATAGTTACGACTATATTAAAAGAGCTTGGTAGCAGGCTTGATATATCTAGTCACCCTAACGAAGGTTCAAGTTTCTCATTTGAGATAAAGTGATATAATAACAAAAAAATAAAAGAGCAGCTATGCAGATCAAACAGCACCCTATGGGGATGTACCAGACAAATTGTTATATTGTAACGGACAATAAGCAAGATATTATTATAGACCCAGGAGTTGGAGCTACTGAGTGGGTAAAAAGCAACACTACAAATCCTATTGCTATCTTAAATACACATGGACATTTTGACCATATCTGGAGTAATGCTAAACTACAAAAGTTCTATAAAATTCCGCTCTATACGCCAAAGGGTGATGCAAAAATGTTGCAGGCTACAGACTGGATGAGAGATCTGCCTGTGTCATACCCAGATGTGGAAGTAGAGCCTGATGAGAGTTTAGATATCGGTGGTATTGAGGTAAAATTTTTACACTTTCCAGGACACTGTCCTGGATGCTCCGTGATTGAGATAGGTGATTTTTGGTTTAGTGGAGATTTTATATTTAAAGGCAGTATAGGTAGAGTTGATTTTCCATACTCCTCACCAGAAGATATGAGAGATAGTTTAAAGAAATTTGCTAAGATAGAGTACGATAAAAAAGTCTATCCTGGGCATGGCGATAGTACAACTATACGAGCAGAGCAGCGCAATATAGACTACTGGTTAAGAAGTGTATGATGAGCAAGGATAAGGTTCTCATTGGCATGAGTGGAGGTGTAGACTCCACTGTCTCAACACTGCTTTTAAAAGAGATGGGTTATGATGTTGAGGGAGTCTATATGAGACTTCACTCTAAGCCAGGCTATCATGAGATCCATCAGACAAGAGCAGAAAAAGCAGCCAAATTTGCTGGCGTTAAGTTGCATATTCTCAATAAAGAGGAGGAGTTTGCTTCAAAAGTTGTAAAACCGTTTGTCAAAACTTATCAAGATGGACTTACCCCAAATCCATGTGCACTATGTAATCGCAATATGAAATTTGGTGCACTTATAGAGTTAGCTGATGATATAGGAGCTAAGTATTTAGCTACTGGTCACTATATCAAAACAGATGGAGAGTATCTGTATCAAGCAGATGATCAGAGTAAGGATCAGAGCTATTTTCTCTTTTATATAGACCCATCTATTGTGCCACGACTACTATTTCCCTTAGCAACTCGCCATAAAGATGACATAAAGGCATATGCTGCATCTATCAGAGGTCTTGAGTCATATGCTACACAAGCAGAATCAAGTGAGATATGTTTTGTTGAGCATAACTATACAGATACACTTAAAGAGTATATTGATGTAGATATGGAGGGTGAAGTTCTTAATACAGATGGAGTAGTTGTAGGCAAGCATAAGGGCTATATGCACTATACTATAGGTAAGCGCAAAGGCTTTAGTGTACATGGAGCACATGAGCCACATTTTGTACTCAAGATACTACCACAAACCAATCAGATAGTTGTTGCCTCAAGAGATGAGTTAGAGGTTACAAGAGTGGTGCTAGAGAGAGTAAATCTTTTTGATAAAAGAGAAGAGTTTGATGCATATGTTAAGTTGCGATATAGAACAGAAGCGGTACCTTGTCATGTTAAGATAGACGCAGATGGTGCGGTCGTTGAGCTAAAGCAGAGTGTCTTTGGTGTAGCTACTGGACAAGCTGCTGTTTTTTATGATCAAGATAGACTGCTTGGCGGTGGCTGGATAATAGACACAGAGGAGATGAGAGATGATACATAGAAGTTTGATGCTAATAGTAACACTATTTATTTTTACAAGTTGCTATGATACAGCAGCACTGAAAGATCTTGATTGGCTTCAGGTTCAAGCATCGAGTAGTGATGGATCTTATACGGAAGCTATTGATGGTACTGTAGATGAGATCTTGAGTCCATCTGCATACAGCATAGTAAAACTCAAGGGTAGTGATGATTTTTACTATATCGCTATCCCGGCAAAGGATATCAAAGTTGGAGATAGCATCTTTTATGCACCACAAGATAGAGTGGCAGTTGTAACAAAACTTATAAAAAATCAACCATCTACTATTCAGGTATCAGATTGTGACAAAAAACTTGCTAAAAAAATTGAAAACTTATTGCTAAAGCAGCAACATAGTGTACAAAATAGTTTAGACAAGCTTACTAAACAGGTTAGTCAAGTTAGTCAGGTTGGTGGTTATGCGCCGAGGGTTGTTGAGTCTAGCTCTGTTGCTACACAGGTAGATGTGCAAAATGCGGTTAAGTTCTACTCCGTCAAAGAGGTGCTTGAGCAGAGAAAGAGGCTTGATGGTAAGCGTATTATGCTAAAGGGTAAAGTTACAAAAATCTTTAATGGATTTAGCAATAGTAGTTGGGTTCATCTCAAAGATGAGGGCAGCAGAGAGAAAGATAGTCGATTGGTTGCCATAATGGCATCACCTGAGGTTAATATAGGAGATGTGATCTATATATCAGCAGTTGTGCATATAGATCAGAAACTAGGCTTTGGCTTAGATTTTGATGTTGTTTTAAAACGAAGTAGATTTGTACCAGACCCAAACCGTTGAGTAGCTTAGCTATGTAAGCATCTGAACAACTGTGTCAAACTCCAATCTGCTTTTTGGAGTTATGGGCATATCTCTATATCCAAGTGTTACCATTACTGCCACATCAAACTGCTCCGTATCGATATCCAAGATCTCTGCAATCTCTTTTGATGAGTTGAACCCCTCTATAGCACAGCTATCTATACCTATCATTTTAGCACTACTCATTATGTTGGCTAAAGCGATGTAGCACTGCCTCTTTGTCCACTCGTCTATATTTGGTAGAGTGTTTATAAAGTCAATGTATCTTGCATACTCTTTGTCTCGTGCGATAAAGTGCTCTTTTATATAGTTATGTTCAAATAGACTTTTTTTGGTGCGTGATAGTATGGCTATGAGGTCACTAGCTTCAGTAATCTGTTTTTGATCCCAGCAAGATGGTCTTAACTTTTCTCTAAGTTGTTTATCTTTGATAACTAAAAATTTCCAAGGCTCAAGTCCTATGGAGGATGGAGATAGTCTGGCAATCTCTAAGATAAATCTAAGATCTTTATCTGTTATCTTAGACTCTTTTTTGAAGCTTTTACAAGCAAATCTCTCTGTGTGAGCAGATAATATATCTTTATGGGCTATTGTGTTCAATTAGTTCTCCTATTAGTTGAAGTAATGTATGCTCTGCACTTTTAATGTCAGTTCCAAAACAGATTATCCCATCTTTATGTCCATGCATGGCAAATAGTGGGTTATTTAGCGGATTTTGATTGAGATATAGAGCCTTGGTCGCCTCCATCATCTCTATGGAGCCATACTCTATATCTGGAGTACTTAGGTAGTTGCGGTTTAGCATGTATTGCCATAGGGCACTGTTGTGAACATGGATTACAGCATTGATACTGCTGTTGAGACTATATAGCGTATGGTGTGTAAAGCTTTCGCTGCTAGGCTTAGCTATTCCGCTATAACTTAGTGAAAAACTCTCCTCATGACAACTGTTTACAACTGTGTAGTGTGTTCCAGTTAGATGTAGCAGATGACCAGTTTGTGTGGCTGTGATGATAAAGCTAGGCCCATCTACTCTCTGGCTAATATTGCCATATCCTACATTATCTTTACTGCCTATAAGTTTAAGAGCAAAAAGTCTAGCTCTTGCCTCTTCAATGTGGATGTACGCAGAGTGGCTAGGCTCCTTAGAGTGCTCTTTGGTAAAGTTGTACTTGATCACCCCATCAATCATAGCAAATCTTTAAATAAACTTTTGATATCTTCAGCCTTGCATAGACCTCTATCGGTTATAAAAGCTGTGATAAGTCTAGCTGGAGTGATATCAAAACTGTAGTTTAATGCTGGTGATGTCTCTGGGTATATCTGTATGGTCCTGATGATTTTTTGCTTATCTATTCCACTTATAAATCTTAGCTCTTCTGCATCTCTAATCTCTATGGGTATATCATCGCCACTTTGGCTTGCAAAATCAAATGTTGAAGTTGGAAGAGCTATAAAAAATGGTAAATCATTGTCTTTTGCGCTTAGAGCCTTTAAGTAGGTACCAATTTTATTGGCCGTATCTCCATTGAGAGAGACTCTATCAGCACCAACTATGCAGAGGTCAACATCTTTAGACTGCATAAGGTGACCGCCTGTGTTATCAGCTATGATGGTATGATCTATCCCCTCTTGTGCTAGCTCCCATGCGGTGAGGTTAGCTCCTTGGTTGCGAGGGCGCGTCTCATCAACATAGACTTTAACTTTAATGCCACGACGATGAAGCTCATAGATAGGTGCTAATGCTGTTCCATTATCAACAATCGCTAGATATCCAGCATTGCAGTGCGTTAAGATTGAGACCTCTTTTAAACCTCTTGTTTTCATGATGTGTTCAATTTTATCAGCACCATGTTTGCCAATTAGTAGGCTATCGTTAGCATCTTTAGCACAGAGCTCAATGGCACTTTTAAAGATTGTCTCAAGATCAAAGTCTGTATCTAGCACAACTGTTTTTAGCTTATCTACCGCATATGATAGATTGACAGCTGTTGGGCGTGAGTGCTCTATCTTATCGCAGAGTTTTATAAATGTACCAATCTCTCCTTTGGACTCTTTTGCAGCCATGTATACACCAAAAGCTGCTGTGTTACCTATGATGCCAGCACCTCTGATACTCATGTTTGTGATAGCGTTCACACATTGATCTACACTCTTGATAACTATCTCTTCATGTTTAAACGGTAGTGCTCTTTGATCTATCACAACTAGATGATTATCTGCATTTAGCCATAGGGCTCTATATTTCACTGTAACTCCTTAGTAGATCTGTAAGCTCATCTACTGTATAGATCTCATCTACTACCATCACCCTTGCGATACTAAGTGCCATATCTTCAGCTCTCTCTCGCAGGCTGCTTTTGAGATTTCGTATCTCTTCAACACCAGCGATACCAAAAACTCTTCTAGCTATCTTTGCACCAGCAAATCCTATGCTCTGTGTAAAGATATCTCTCATGAATCTGCTTTTAAACTCATCAAGATCCTCTGAAGATAAAAATTTTTCATCTATTAATGCGCTGTTGTGTTGTTGATTCCAGAGGTCTAAAAACTTACTATCAAACTGTTTGTAGATAGCTATGATACTATCTAGAATATACTCTTGATAGTCACTATCGACTCCTCGTACTAACGAAGATATGTACATATTGATCATATTGGCTATGAGTGCACCTAAGTCAAATCCAAAAGGACCCACAAAAGCAAATTCTGGATCTATGATGTAACTACTGTTGTGATCAACCATGATCGATCCAGTGTGTAAATCACCGTGCAGTAGAGCATCACTATGTGTCATAAAGATATATTTTAACTCCAAGATTTTCTGTTTAAATTCCGTATCTTCAAATAGCATCTTAGCTTGAGCCTCTCTTGAAGGGTCTATCTGGTTTGTCTCATGCGCCATAAAAGCAGTTGTAAATACAAAATCTTCAGTTAGCTTACATAATTGAGTATTGGTGTTAAACTTATCCATAAGAGCTCTTTTGTCTTCACTATTGAGATATAAAGATGATGTCTTAAAGAGCGTTGTTGCCAAAAATGTAGTGATTTGATCAGTAAGATTATTGTATCTATGCTGCTTAAACAGACCCTCTCTTAAGATCACACACTCATTGAGATACTCCATTATAACAAGACTCATATCTTCATCACTATGGTAGATTTTTGGAACTAAAGCTGGTGTAAGAGAGTTGTATATTTTAAGTGCTCTTATCTCGTAGCTCATTCGCTCCCTACTAAGCGCATACTCTTTACCTGCACAGCGCAAGTAGGGCACTGCTTGTTTTAATATAAGAGCTCTGTGTGGATCAGCAGAGCTTTTGATGATATAGACAAAATTTAGATTGCCATCACCTATCTCACCTATCTCCAATCTGGCACCATTAAAATAACTCTTAACAGTAGCAATAGTGCTAAGATACTCTTCAATGGTGTCACAACTTAGAATCTTGTAGCTCATATAGCCTCTTTTTTTAAAACATATCATAACAAAAAATAGACTCAAGTTCTATTTTGCCCTCTTTTTAGATCTTAAAAATCATTGTAACATATAGAGCCTATTTTTATTGGCAGATTGGCAGGTCTGTTGGAGAGATACTTCACTCTTATGGTGATCAGATAGGGTAGTGCCACTATAAGTAACACACGGAATAACTGTTTATTATATAGTTGATTTTAAACTAGAGTAAGGAGTATTCAGATATAATCTCTCTTAGAATTTACAATTTTGAGGAAAATGTATGAGTATCCCCATCCACACCTATGATGCCATAATAGTAGGAGCTGGTCTTGCCGGTTGTGCTGCTGCACGCGAACTGACAGAAGCTGGTAAGAGAGTAGCTGTTTTAACCAAGCTTCATCCACTCCGCTCTCACTCAGGAGCCGCTCAAGGCGGTATTAATGCTGCTTTAAGCGAAGAGGATAGCATAGAGCTACATGAGTTTGACACCGTTAAGGGCTCAGATTATCTAGCAGATCAAGATGCTGTTGAGCTTATGTGTCAAAAATCACCAGAGACGATTAGGTGGGCTGAACATATGGGAGCTGTTTTTAGCAGAAACGATGATGGCACTATAGCTCAACGCCCTTTTGGTGGACAGTCTTCACCTAGAGCATGTTTTGCATCGGACCGTACAGGTCTTACGCTACTACAGACTATGTATGAGCAGGCCCTTAGAAGTGGTGTTGAGTTTATAGATGAGTGGTATGTTGCTGATATCATCTATAGTGATGGCAAGATTAGTGGAGTTGTAGCTTACAATATCCGCAACTCTGATCAAGCTATCTATAATGCCAAAGCTGTTATGTTTGCTACTGGTGGCTATGCTAGATGTTTTAAGATTAGCTCAAATGCACACGCAAATACTGGCGATGGTCTCTCTATAGTAGCTAGACATGGACTACCGTTAGAAGATATGGAGTTTGTACAGTTTCACCCATCTGGACTATCTGGTAGCGGCATACTGATCTCAGAAGCTGCGCGTGGTGAGGGCGGCAGGCTGCTAAACTCAGATGGTGAGAGATTTATGGAACGGTATGCACCATCTAAGCTAGAGTTGGCTTCAAGAGATGTTGTATCAAGGGCTATCATTAATGAGATTCGTGAAGGTCGTGGCGTTGGACCTAGAAAAGATGCTGTATATATAGATTTAGTACACCTTGGTAAAGATAAGATCATGGAGCGACTACCTGAGTTGCGTGATCTTGCCATAACCTTCTTGGGTCTAGATATGATCAAAGAGCCTATCTTGATCTCTGCAACTGCTCACTACTCTATGGGTGGTATACCTGTTGATAAAGATGGGCATGTTAGAAAAAATAACTCAGAATTTGTAGAGGGCTTTTATGCTGCTGGTGAGTGTGCTTGTGTAAGTGTGCATGGCGCAAATCGTCTTGGTGCCAACTCAGTTCTTGAGGCACTTTTATTTGGTCGTCATGTTGGTCAAACTATCTCCAATGAAATTGATCAGATTGATCTAAGGGTAGCTTGTGAAGATGATGCGGTAACTATGCAGAGTGAACTAGAAGCAATCTTAAGCTCTGATGGTACAGAGAGTGTACCTAAACTACGCGATCTACTTCAGCAAAGCATGACTGATAATGCTGGTGCTTTTAGAACAAAAGAGCCACTAGCTAAACAGATAGAGATTATTAAAGAGCTCAAAGATAGATTTAACAATATCGCTATTGATGATCACTCAAAAATCTTCAATACAGATCTTCAAGAGGCGATAGAGCTTGGGCACATGTTGGACTACTCACTATTTATTGTTGAGAGCGCTCTTGCTAGAGATGAGAGCAGGGGTGCACACTTTAGAGAAGATTTTGACACCAGAGATGATGAGAAGTTTATGAAGCATACTATGGCTTACATGGACAAGGGTGGTGATATAACACTAGAGTACATGGATGTGGTTGCGGGCAAATTTGAGCCTCAAGAGCGAATTTACTAGGAGAGTATGATGGATAACAGTATAACAACACAAGCAGTTACATTTGATGTCTTTAGGTTTAATAGCGAAACAGACTATCTGCCATACTACAAAAAGTATACACTAGAGGTAACTTCTGAAGAGGTAGTGCTAGATATCTTAAACCGTATCAAGTGGGAACATGATGGATCATTTAGCTACAGAAGAAGCTGTAGACACGGCATATGTGGAGCTTGTGCTATTAAGGTAAATGGCAAAGGTGTACTAGCGTGTAAAGAGCGCATGAGCGATCTTATAGAGCTCTTTGGTACAAGTATGAGCATAGAGCCACTTAGCGAAAAGCGCGCTATCAAAGACATGATAGTTGATAAAGCAGACTTTTGGGACTCTCACGAGAAGGTTAAGCCATATCTTGTTGCACAGATAGATGAGAGCCCAGAGAGTGAAAACCTTGTCTCTGTTGAGGAGCATGAGGCTCTTTTAGAGGCAGATCTATGTATACAGTGTGGTCTATGTCACTATAGTTGCCCATCTGTTGAGATAAATGATGACTACTTCGGTCCCGCTGCTTTTGTTGCTGCATATAGATTTAATGCAGATGTGAGAGATAGTGCCACAGTAGATAGACTAGAGCAGATCAATGCTCCTGCGCAAGGTGTTTGGGACTGTGTAAAGTGTTTTGAGTGTCAAGAGGTCTGTCCGAAAGACATTAACCCTATTGAGAAGATTACAAAGCTACACAACATGGTATTTAGTGAGTTTGTAGCGCTAGATAATGTCGCCACTAGACACGCTGTAGGTTTTGCTAGCTCGATACGCAAACATGGTATGCTTGATGAGGGTGAGTTGGTACGCTACTCTGAGGGTACTATTCCTATGATATTAAAACATGGTGTGGTTGGTTTAAAGATGCTTAAAAAAGGCAAAGTGGTACCTCCGTGGAAGATGCCAAAATCAGATAAGCTAGATGAGATACAAGCTTTAGTTAGATCATCATCTACAGCAGAGTTTTAAGGATAACTAAATGCAAGATAAATTAACATATGCACTATTTACTGGCTGTACAGCTAAACAGAGTACGCCTGAGCAACTAAAATCAACATATGCGGTGGCATCTAAGCTAGGTATTGAGCTGATTGAGTTAAGTGAAGCTAGCTGTTGTGGAGCTTCTCATCTTCAAGATTATGATGACTTTCTCTCACTTGTGCTTAATGCACGCAATATCTGCTACGCAGAGTCCAGAGGTTTGACAATGGTTACTATATGTAATACTTGTCAACTAAATACCGCTATGACAAAACAGAGGTTAGATAGTGATGAGAAGCTAAAAGCTAGAGTTAATGAGAAGTTAGCAGAAGTTGGGCTAGAGTATAAGGGTAGCTCACAAATCACACACTTTTTATATGCCATTATAGATGATTTTGGACTTGACAAGATAGCTAGTATGGTAAAAACTCCACTAAGTCAGTTCAATATAGCACCATTTTATGGTTGTCACAATATCCGTCCATCTGAGTTGCAAAATAGCTCACATCGCACCAAGGAGAATCCATATAAACCAACATCACTAGATGAGCTTATAGTAGCTTGTGGTGGAGTAAATGTGGACTATGAACAGAAAAATAAGTGTTGTGGATTTCATGCAGAACTTCAAGCACCACATACTGCTGCAGTACTTACTGGTAATGCTATGGCTGGAGCCATAGATGCTAATGCAGACTGGATGGTTACACCATGTCCACTCTGTCACCTTAAGCTAGATACACAGTATGGACATGCAGGAGAAGCTGTAGGTAGAGAGGTTAAGATGCCTGTTCTTCACATGCAACAGATGGTAGGGCTTGCTCTTGGTTGTACTCCTCAAGAGCTAGGTTTTGAGCACCATCTTAGTGAGGTAGATTTTATAGATGCAGTCAACTAACAATACTTCAATGAGCCCAAAGGCTCTAAAAAAGATGATGAAAAAGCTTCAAGATGAGATGTCGACATCTGTATTGCAGCTATTACAAAGCTCACCAGAACCACTAGATTTAACACAGATTATTGAGCTATATCCAGATAATGAACGCAGGCGTTCTTGTCAAAGTTTAGATGAGCTGAAAAGATATATATCTATAGGTCTTGGTAAGCTTATAGAGGATAAGAAAGTAACAGAACTTCCACAAAGTAGTGATGGTAGATTCCTACTAAAGGCTGCTGTTTAGCCTGATAAGAGAGCAGGGCTCTTTGGCTATTTTATCTATTGTTGAGTTGAAAAGTCAATACATGAGGTCTTTGAATAAAAAAGAAATATAGCAGATATATAAGTGCTCCTACAACATAGAGTCCTACACCTATTGCAAAAATAGGCATGCTAAATATCTTTCTCTCACCTATGATTTCTGTTTTTGTTTTATGGGTGATAGTGTATCTATTGTTTTGAAGCATTGCCTCGTATCGCTCCAGTTTTTGCTGATCTGTTAAATCTTTATCTGCTCTTAGCTCATCTTCAAATTTTGTAAATGTATCAAAATAGCGTCTTTTAATTTTAGGTTCTACAAAAAGATAGAAATAGATAGCTATAGGTAGTAGAAATATCAGAATAATAGTGCCCATACAACTACTCTCTTTGAGCCAATATCGATAGTGCGGCGCTATATCCACTAGCCCAGCACCAAGCAAAGTTGTAGCCTCCACGATCTCCTACTACATCGATACCTTCACCTATAAAATATAGCCGTTTTACTATGGTTGACTCCATTGTGTGAGAGTTAATCTGCTCTGTAGACACCCCTCCACTTGCTGCTTCTGCATGTCTAAAGCCGTGAGTGTCTATGATTTGTAGCTCTATGGACTTAATCTTGTGTGCTAACTTGGTTAGTAGCTTACGGTCTACTGCTTTAGGCTCTATGTCTTGCAAGAGTAGAGGAGATAGTTTTTTTGGCAATACGCTCTGTATCAACTCATCTACTCTAAGATTTGGCATAGCTTTATGTAGATTGTTTAGTATGCTTACTATCTGTTGTTGCTCTAAATTTGGCAGTAGATCAATCTTTACTTTTACCACCTTGTGCTCTTTTAGTGCTATGGCTGCTCTAGTTGAGAGATCAAGCGTTGTAAGTCCTGAGATGCCATATTTGGTAAAGAGTAGGTCACCTCTGGCTCTTTGGATAGCGCTACTATCTACAACCAGATCCACTAAAGCATCAATTTTAACCCCACTCATCTTAAGAGGATTTGGAAAGGATGTGTGTAGTCCTACTAGAGCCGGAGCTGGTGCAATGGTTGTATGGTTTAGTGATTTGGCAAATATCATTGTGCTATCTGAGCCACCAAGCTGTGGCGCAGCACTCAATCCTGTTGCTATGATAAGATATGAGGCATTTGTAGAGTGAGTATCAAGCAGTATTTTAAAGTGATTTTGCTCTTTTTTTATCTGTAACACTTTGTGTTTAAATAGTATCTTAACACCCAGATGAAGTGCATATCTTACAAGAGCGTCTCTCACATATCTAGCCTCAAGGTTTAAAGGGTAACACTTTGCATCATCTCTTATCTGTAGAGGAATTGCAGCTCTCATGCAGAACTTCTGAAATTTTTTAAAACTCATCATAGATAGTGCAGGTTTAACAAAACTACTATGAGAACTCACATAATTATCTGCATGGATCTCTACATTGGTGATGTTGCATTTTCCGTTGCCTGATGCTACTATCTTTTTAGCAGCCTCGTCTTGAGCCTCGTATATGCTAACATCAAGCTCTCTATGCTCTCTAAGAGTGATGGCAGCCATAAGACCGGCTGCACCTGCTCCTATGATAGCAATGTTCATTTTAGTTTGCTGGAAATATAGCAGAGCCTAGGCGGATCATATTTGAGCCACACTCTATAGCTAGCTCATAATCACTGCTCATCCCCATAGAGCAGATGGTTGCGCCATCTAGTGAGTCAAAAACTGCTCTTGTTGACTCAAAGCTTTTTCTAATCAGTAACTTATCATCTGTATGAGCACCAATACTCATAACACCCTTTAGTTTAATATTTTCACACTGTGAGCTTATCTGCTGATATATATCGTAAGCTCTATCTAACTCTACGCCACTTTTACTACTCTCATCTGCACTATTGATCTGAAGTAGGGCATTGAGAGTTTGATTTTTGACCCTAAGCCTCTTGTCTATAGCTAGTGCTAACTCAAGAGAGCTTAGTGAGTGCATCAGGTAAGGTTTTAGATCTATAAGAGCGTTGATCTTATTGCTCTGTAAGTTTCCAATAAAGTGCCACTCAAGAGGTAGTTTTTGCAATGTTTGTGATTTTTGTGCTAGCTCTTGCACTCTGCTCTCACCAAAAGTTCTTTGACCTATGTTGTACAGAGACTCTACCTGCTTACACCCAACATACTTACTAACTGCTACTATGCGCACTATATGTTGCGCATCAAAGAGTTTTCTTGCACTCTCAATCTTCTCATATATCTTATCTACATGTATCTTGTACTCTATAGTATTCATTGTATCAACCTATTGATGTCGTTATATAGCCCTAAGCTCATAAGAGCCAGAAGCATAACCCAACCAGCTATGGTTAGTTTAACAAAAACTGCTTCACTTGGAGCTTTTTTAGTTATAAGCTCATAGATGTTAAACATGATATGTCCACCATCAAGAGCAGGTATAGGGAGTAGATTGAGTACTCCTAAATTTACACTTATAAGGGCGGCAAAAAATAGTATTGCCATCCACCCTTGTGATGAAGCATCAGATGTGATCTTCACTATACTTACTACTCCACCAAGCTCAGAGGCAGGTACTGCGCCGCTAAGTAGCTTCTGTACACTCAAAAAAATGAGCTTTGATGCCTCGTAAGTCTGCTCAGATGCGTAAACTACAGACTCACTAAGGCTTAGATTTTGAGTATGTATCTTGCCTGCTGAACTGATCCCGATCATAGGGCGTTGTATCTTCTCTTTAAAGATATTGGTTGTCTCTTTAAGAGTTGGTGTTAGAGATATCTGTTCTATATATCCATCGCGCTCTATCTGTAAAAATATAGGCTTTTGCGTTGATGAGATCAGCTCTGCCATCTCCTTCCAAGTCTCTATTGTAATGGTATCAATGCTAAGTATACGATCACCACTCTTAAGTCCAGCTTTTGCAGCAGGTGAATCTGCTACAACCTCACCAATAATAGGTGTGATAGCAGGAGGTGATCCAAGAGCAATAGCAAAATAGAGCATAAAGGCTAGTATGAAGTTGGCAGCTGGACCAGCTAGTAGTATAGCTATGCGTTGAAGCGGTGTTTTGCTATTGTAGCTATCATCATCACTGCTTCTAGCACTTGGATCAAGATCCTCTTGACCCTTCATCTTAACATACCCACCAAGCGGAATAGCAGCTATGCGCCAATCGGTACCAAACATCTTAAAAGAGAAGAGTTTTTTACCAAATCCTATGCTAAAAACCTCTACAAAAACGCCCATGTATCTAGCCATAGCGTAGTGACCTAGTTCATGAAAAAAGATCAGAGCCGATAGAACAAGAAGGGCAATTATCCAACTCATAAAGATACCCTTTTATACTCTTTTGTAAATGCAAAAATGTACTCAAATGCAGAGTAGAGGGTAATAGCAACAGCGATCCATAAAAGCACCTCACCACCACTCCAGTGCATAAGTAAAAATCCAATAGCGATCATCTGAACTACAGTTTTTACCTTACCTGCCATAGATGCTGCTATGTCCATGCCTTCACTAACCGCTACTGTACGCAATCCAGTGATAAATAGCTCACGAACCAAGATGATGTATATTGCCCATATGTAGTCACTATTGCTAATCATCAGACCTAAAAAAGCGGCGATAACCAACATCTTGTCAGCAAGTGGATCTAGTATCTTTCCAAGTGTTGTGATCTGATCTAGCTCTCTAGCGATATAGCCATCAAAGAAGTCTGTTGTGCTAGCTATGACAAACAGAAGTGCAGCACTGTAGTAGCTCCAGCTTATATGCATGCCAGCATCGGTAAATAGCTCTGGCGTTATGATCACATAGAGCATTATGGGCGCTATAATGATGCGTGATAGTGCTAAGAGATTTGGTATATTAAACATCTATTGACTATCTAAATGTGGTACCACCGTCAACAACGATGGTCTGTCCTGTAATCCAGCCAGCTTCAGGCGTACATAAAAAGTAGACTGAACCTGCTATATCTTCAGGTGAGCCCATGCGATCTAAGGCAGAGCGTTTTATGGTCTCTGCTTTTACCTCTTCGTAGTTGGTAAATGCTTTAAGTGCATCTGTATCTATAGGTCCACCTGAGACTGCATTAACACGAATGCCCATCTCACCCAACTCAACAGCAGCGTAGCGACTCATAGCTTCTACTGCTGCTTTATTGGTGCCGTGACCCGCATAGTTATCTATGTAGATTAAGTTACCAGTACTAGACATGGTTACTATACTGCCACCTCCAACTTTCTGCATCCGCTTTGCCGCCTCTTGTGAGCCTAGAACAAAAGCATTAACTGTTGCTGTATAGATATTGTTTAGTCCGCGTGGCTTAAGGCGCATAAATTTACCATATCCTCCAACTACTGGTCGCCCATAGATCATGGCATTTGAGACAAAAAAATCGACTCTACTAAAGTCTTTGTCTATCGCTTCAAAGAGAGGCTTAAACTCAGTAGGTTCTAAGATATTTAGAGGATATGCTCTAGCTTTTATGCCATACTCACTCTCCCAACTCTTAACAAGCTCATCCGCAACAGCACTATTTGAGTTGTATGTAAATGCTATATCAACACCATTTTGAGCAAACTTCTCTGCTATAGCCTTTCCTATCCCTTTTGTTGCGCCTGTTATAACTAAAGTTTTTTTTCTCATCTAAGCTCCTCTTATGGTGTAATTTTTCATAACTTGCTCTAGCATTTTCATATTTGCACTGCTTGGCGCTACTAATGGTAGTCTATACTCAAGTGTATCTATAAGACCAGCTATGTACATAGCTGCCTTAATGGGTATGGGGTTTGATTCACAAAATAGTGCGCTATTGATAGGGTAGAGTCTATTGCTTAGCTCTCTAGCACGCATGAAGTCCTCATTTAGGGCACTATGAACTAACTCTGATTTCATGTCTGGTAGAAGGTTTGCAGTGACTGATGTAACTCCTGCACCTCCTGATGCTAAGATTGGAAAGTCTATGGCATCATCTCCGCTAAGTACCACTAGATCTGGTCGCTGTGAAAGTAGCTCTATAACTCTATCTAAGCTGCCTGTTGCCTCTTTGATACCATATATGTTCTCTACATCATCAAAAAGTCTTATAACTGTATCTGCCTCTATATCAACCCCAGTTCTTCCAGGAACATTATATAACATAAATGGCAGTTCGCTAACAGCGTTTGCTATGGCTTTGTAGTGCTGATAGAGACCCTCTTGTGATGGTTTATTGTAGTATGGACTCACTGAGAAGATAGCATCAACACCACATTTTTGTGCATGTGATGCTATATCTATCGCCTCTAGTGTTGAGTTGCTGCCACTACCTGCTAGAACTTTGGTATCACTTTTAGAGCAGACCTCTACGGCTATCTCAATACAGCGCTTATGCTCATCATGGGTCAAAGTTGCGCTCTCTCCTGTTGTGCCAACTGGACATACTGCGTCAATGCCGCACTCTATCTGTCTACTTATCAGTTTAGCATAAGTTGACTCATCTAACTTACCATCTTTAAATGGTGTAATAAGAGCAGTTGTTGCTCCACTGACCTGTATCATTGTGACCCCTTTTTTAGTATAATAGTTGTTGAGTTTTTAGCTTGAAAATATCTTTGTGCTACCTCTTGTAAGAGCTTTGGTGTCAGCTCTTTGATACTCTGCTCATAACTCATAAGAGGCTCTATGTCACCCCTTACAATGTAGCTTCCAAATAGATTTGCTACACTACTTGAGTCTTGCAAAGAGTAGATAAAGTCCGCTTTTGTATTGATCTTTATCTTCTCGATCTCCTCTTGGCTAACAGTTGATGCAACTAGTAGATCTATCTGTTCTAATAGCTCTTTTTCTACAGTAGTAGCATTTATATCTGGATTGCAAGATGCTAAAAATATAAATAGCCCTGGATCGATATTTTCCATATTGTAGGCGTAGATCTGATTGACTAAGCGTTTTTTGTTGACTAAAGAGCTATAGAGTCTACTACTTTTTCCAGAACTAAGCAGCTGTGATATAGCAGATAGCGCCACCTGATCTTTATCTTTAAAGTCTGGTATATGGTAGGCTATAGCTACAATTTCTACTTCACTATCACGCTCTATAATAATGCGTTTTGCACCATCTTGTAAAGGCTCTTTTAGTTTTACCTGTGGGATATCAGAGCTATTTGTAATAGATCCAAACTCCTCTGATGCTACTTTGAAGAGATCTGAGGGGTCAATATCTCCAGCTACAACTAAAGTGGCATTTTGTGGCTGATAATAGAGAGAGTGGAACTTCTCTATATCTTCTAGCTCCCAAGTTAAGATATCGTTCATAAACCCTATAGGTGTCCAGTGGTATGAGTGATATATGTATGCGTTGTTAAAAAGCCTAAAATAGAGGTAGCCAAGTGGGTTATTGTCTGTTCGCCAACGACGCTCTTCAGCAACAACATCCCTCTCACTTAAAAACTCATCCTCTTTTAGTCTCAGGTTTTGCATCAGTTCTGCAAATAGAGAGAGGGAGTCTTTTAGGTGTTCACTACTACTCTTGATAAAGTAGTTGGTAAAATCAAAACCTGTTGAGGCGTTGTTTACACCACCTATGCTCTTGACTTTAGTATCAAACTCACCAGCTTTTAAATTTTTGGTAGATTTAAAGTTCATATGCTCCAACATGTGTGCTATGCCACTTTTGCCCATCACCTCGTTACGACTTCCAACTCTGTAGAAGATGTTAGTTGAGATCACTCCGCTACCCTTGTTTATGGGTATAGCTACCACCTGCATGCCGTTTTTGAGTTCTTTGCTCTCATATGTTGGTAGTGAATTTGCCATCAATACTCCAGTTGTAAAGATTAATATTAGGTATCTTATCATCGTCTATCTGCACCTATTGCTTCTGTAATATTGTTATATCCATCAGCCCTGATTAGCTCTATTAAAGAGCGATTTATATCACCTATAAGCCTATCGCCCTTAAAGATTAGAGCTGTATAGATCTGTACTAGTGAAGCACCTGCTTTGATGCGTCTGTATGCCTCTTGCGCGCTATCTATGCCACCTACACTAATGAGAGTAGTTTTAGAAAACAGCTCCTTTGATATAGCCTCAAAGAGCTCAAAACTCTTCTCTTTTAAGACCGCTCCACTAAGTCCGCCTATCTCTTTGGGACTCTTTACAAGTGAGTAGTCTATGGTTGTATTTGTGGCAATGATACCATCTGCTCCACTCTCTATAGCAAACGAGCAGAGATCAATGGCCTCATTAGCGCTCATATCAGGGGCTATTTTAAGCAATATGGGTTTGGTTGTAACTGATTTTGAGCGTTCAAAAAGAGCTCTAATGAACTGCTCATTTTGTAGATCTCTTAGGCCTGGTGTATTTGGTGAAGAGATATTGATAACAAGATAGTCTCCAAGGTTGTGAAGTGCTCTAATGAGCTTATCGTAGTCATCTAGTGCACTCTTTTGTGGGGTATTTTTATTTTTACCAATATTGATACCTAGTGGGATCTGTGCTGGATAGGCTCTTTTTAATCTCTGTTGAACCTTAAATAGACCATCATTGTTAAACCCCATAGCATTTTGAATACTCTGCTCATCTACATGTCTAAACATTCGTGGTTTAGGATTGCCATCTTGTGGCATAGGCGTAACTGTCCCTATCTCACAAAACCCAAACCCAAGCGCCTCAGTACCATCTATAAGGGTAGCATTTTTATCAAAGCCTGCTCCAAGACCTATGGGATTTGCAAATTTCACTCCAAAAAGATCTTGTGTTAACTCAGGAGCGTTGACAAAGTTGTTTTGTAAGAACTTTTTGTGCAGAAATGGCATAGCAGAAATGGCTTTTAGGTATCCGCTAGCTATGCTATGTGCACTCTCAGGATCGAGTCTAAATAGCAATGGTTTTACTGTTTTGTAGTCTATCATTTTGTAAAAATACCTATTTTTTTGAGTGATTATACTTAATCTTTGCTAAATATTAGGTGAATAGATAGAGTAGAACTGTTGTGGTTGAGCTAAAAAAGTGTACTTGAGTCTAATCTGTAATAGAAGAGTTGTTATGTGGTACCACCGGGCGGACTTGAACCGCCACTCCCGAGGGAACCGGATTTTGAATCCGGCGTGTCTACCAATTTCACCACGGTGGCACATATCTACGATTAAAGGCGCATTTTAGTCTATTGTTGCTTAATTGTTTATGATTTTAAGCGCTCAAATAGCTCTTTTTGCTATAATCACACTAAAAAACAAGGATACTTTTGCGCAATACACTATATATAACACTCTGTGGAGTCATTATCTACTTTGCTATCTCTACTATTGTAGCAGACCCTAAGATAGTAGGAGCAGTTGGCGGTTACGCAGCTAGCATCAATCAAGAGTTGTTTGGCTATGTCTCATTTGGATACCTTTTTGTGTTGTTGTATCCACTCTATAGGCTCTATAAAAATTGTAGCTTTGATATCAATTTTACTGAGAGATCGCTTGCTGCTCTATTGCTATTTTGTACAGCTCTTATCTTGCAGGCACTTCTAGTAGAAGGTGAATTTCGTGGCGCATTGGGCTCAAGTTTTGTAGATTTTCTACATCCATATGTAGGTGGTTTTGGTTTGTGGGTTTTGTGGCTAGTGATGCTATCTGTCTCAGCTGTATTGTTGATAGATGCACAAAAGTTTCCACTTAACCTGATGATGCGTAAAAAGATGAGAGAAGAGAGTAGTCTACAAGATGAGCTACAGACCCCATCTTATAAACGAATGCGATCTATTAGAGATAGAGAAAAGTTAAAGGTAGATGCTCCTAAGCAGAGTGAAGTAGTATCTCTTAGGGAGATAGATTTAGCATATGAGAGTACTGTCGGATTAACTCAAACATCTGATGCGGAGCTAGAGCAGCAAGATTATGTAGTAGAGTCCGTAGATCTATCTAAAAGCAGTGAAGAGAAAGATAGTAAAAGTAGTGCAATTGTAGTTGAAGAGTTAGATGAGAATCGTAAACTTTTAGATCAGATAGATAAGGGTCGCCGTGAGAAACCAAAAAACTTCAAATTGCCATCAGCAGATTTTTTACAAAAAGCACCAAAACTAAAGACACAAGTTGATGAGAAAGAGCTAGATAAAAAGATAGGCGACCTTATAGATAAGCTAGCACAATTTAAGATCAATGGTGATGTTGTGCGCACATATGCAGGACCTGTTGTGTCAACATTTGAGTTTAAGCCAGCTGCCAATATAAAAGTCTCTAAAATACTCAATCTTCAAGATGATTTAGCGATGGCTTTAAAGGCGGAGACTATACGCATACAAGCACCTATACCAGGTAAGGATGTTGTGGGTATAGAGATACCAAATTACAGCTATGAGACCATATATCTTCGTGAAATCTTTGAAGATAAACTCTTCATAGAGTCTGCATCACCACTTACTATTGCACTTGGTAAAGATATAGTTGGTAAACCTTTTATCACAGATCTGAAAAAATTACCACACCTTCTTATAGCAGGTACAACAGGCTCAGGTAAATCAGTGGGCATCAATGCCATGATATTAAGTCTGCTCTATAAAAACTCACCAGATCAGTTAAGACTACTTATGATAGATCCTAAAATGCTAGAGTTCTCAATCTACAACGATATACCACACCTCTTGACGCCAGTTATAACAAAAGCTAAGCAGGCGATAACTGCACTTGCCAATATGGTTGTGGAGATGGAGCGAAGATATCAGCTTATGAGTGAGTCACGCACTAAAAATATAGAAAATTACAATGAGAAGATGAGCAAAGAGGGCAAGCAGCAGTTCCCGTATATTGTGATTATCATAGATGAGCTAGCAGATCTTATGATGACAAGTGGCAAAGATGTTGAACACTCTATAGCGCGTCTTGCACAGATGGCAAGGGCTTCAGGCATACATCTCATAGTAGCAACTCAGCGTCCATCTGTAGATGTTGTTACTGGACTAATTAAGGCAAACCTTCCATCACGCATTAGTTATAGGGTAGGGCAGAGAATAGATAGTAAAATCATCCTAGACACACAGGGCGCGGAGTCACTGTTGGGTCGTGGTGATATGCTTTTTACTCCTCCAGGAAGCACGGGTCTGATCCGTCTACATGCACCTTGGAGTAGCGAAGATGAGATTGAGAAGATTGTAGAGTTCATCAAGTCCCAGCGTGCACCACAGTATGATAAGTCATTTTTAGCTGAGAGTTCATCAGGCTCTAGCACAGATGAGAGTATCTCTCTTGAGGAGATGGATGAGCTATATGAAGAGGCAAGGCAGGTTATAATAAGCGATAAAAAAACCTCCATTAGCTACCTGCAGCGCAAACTTCAAATAGGCTATAATCGTTCCGCGAGAATTATAGAGCAGCTACAGCAGCGCGGAGTACTTAGTGAGCCAAATAGCAAAGGTATTCGCGAGATACTCTAGATCAGATTAGTGGCTACAGTACCTAGCTCTATGGCTAAGCTAGAAATTGTAAAACTTCCCCTTCTCACATTTTTTTCACACTATTTTGGACTACAATGACTCTTATCTTAAATAGTAAAGGGGTCTGTCATGAAGAGATATAGACTTTTAGATAAATTTATTTTACTGGTTCTGCTTGGTAGTGTTGTTCAAGCGCATAGTGATGGTTTTTATGTTGGTGTTGATGGAGCTCTTCTAAGTTTCAAAAAAGACTCTATGAAGGTTGAGAAGAGCGACAAGAGTCGAACAACATATCACGATATCAAGAGCTCTCACTATGGTGCTTTAAAGGTTGGTTATCAGCACTTTAAACACAATAGGGTTGAGCTATATTTTCGAAAAAACAAGCTAGACTCAAGAGAGGGAGACATTACGCTTGAGAGTTATGGTGTCAATTATGAGTGGGGTTTTTCATCTCTCTCAACACAGAGTCTAATGCCATATCTTGCAGTAGGAGTTGGAGTAGGGAAATCTTCATCAGATGAGCTAGAACCCATAGACAATGTAGGCATAGGTGAGGTCAGTTTTGATATAGGTGTGCACTATCAGTTTACTACTAACATAGATGCTCAGATAGGCTATAGACGAATCAACACTATCTTTGATAATCTTGATGACTATAAAGATGATGAGGTCTCAGCTATTGGTCAAAATAGCTTTATACTTGCTCTAACATATAAGTTTTAAACTACTAGATTGTGTTATACTTTGGCTCGCTCAACAGTGGCAACAAAACTGATCGGGTAGCTATGTGACTTGATTGGTTTTATAACATTGTAAAACTTATAAGAGAGAGACTAGAGCATGAAGTACCTATATATTTTGATTGTATTTATCGTCCTAAACACCCAGACATGGGCGGGCATAGTAGACATCACAGATAAAACTACCTGGTTACAGCTGCTCCATGATAAAAAATATGCTACTTTA
>Ga0256834_1000013_pt1 | contig 139941 bp, 129 predicted proteins | sample 4281140metaG_FD_190536 | JGI IMG/M metagenome (GOLD analysis project Ga0256834, IMG submission 190536) | Hydrothermal vent microbial communities from East Pacific Rise, Pacific Ocean - 4281-140 | ecosystem: Environmental > Aquatic > Marine > Hydrothermal vents | place: Pacific Ocean: East...
AAAAGCCTCAAGAGATTTTCTTGAGGCTTTTTTGTTCGCTATAGAAATGCAAATATTAGAAGACTCTAATCTATAAATGATTTATAAAAAAATCTTGACTCTTTTTTTTACATGGCTAATATAAAAGAGCAACTTGTTAATGGAAATTGCTAAAATTTGATAAACGTGAAGTAATCCCTCCATGAAATTGTGACCAAAATTGACATACTGGCTCTTAACACTTGTTGCATTTTTTTAATTAAAAAGGAGAAACAAATGAAACAAAATAAAATCTTAAATGCGCTCGGCTTTAGCCAGCACAACACAACACAACACAACACAACACAACACAACACAACACAACACAAATAGACAATTTCTAAAACGACTAGTTCAGTCATGCCTATTTTTAACCCTAATGATTAGTACATCAAGCGTTATAGCACAATGCGAAGAGCAGCAGCAGGGTGTTGGGGTTGGGACAACGGACTCAGAATCTATTTTAGAAGGTTCCGTACAAGAAGGTACAGAATCACTTTGGTCAGAGCAAGAAAACGGTGGCACTCTATTAAATTGTGATGAGATAATAGTAATAGGCAGACGCGGTCCTGGCTTTGGCGGCGGCTTCGGTGGCGGTGGCGGCGGCGGTGGAAGTGGCGGTGGTGAAGGTGGCGGCGGTGGTGGTGGTTCTCCCCCTCCTCCAAGCCCTTTTGACCCAGATCCAAATCTTAATTGTAGTTCAAGTGCTGGCAATAGAGAAGCTGAAGCAATGAGAATATACAGAGCAAGGAGGCAAGTTATTTTTAATACATATTCAACTGACATCCTAAGAATTGCAGCATTAGGAGGAATATTGACTAACGGTTTGTCAATTGAATGGAGTTCAGGAGAAGAGGGGACTTTCCTTATAGAAGATAATTGGATCAATGGTGGTGGATTGAATTCCATTACCGTCAGTGAAGTTACTTGTGATTAAGGGTATTTAAATGAAAAATAAAATTATCAAAATTATCAAAATTATTTTTGGTATTTTGATATTGGCTGGTATCACTTCTTTCTTTTATTTAAGAAGTGGTACTAATAATATCAATATAACGGTTGAAGATTTAAAAAACACCCTACAACCCGCTTCAAAAATTAATAATCCTACAAGTAATAAGCACGATAAATTAGCAAAGTATAAAGTTGCAAAACAGGATACATTTGTTAATTCACCAAATTATGTGGCTGAACAGTATAATAAAATCTGTAGCAAAAGAGATGGTGAATTCATAGAAACTCCTAGAGTCGCTAGTCAATTTAAGCAAAAAAAACGAAATGATATACAAATGAATGCGTATTATGCAGTAAATGAAAAGTGCAATGAGTGGAATGAATATTGGGACACATTGAGTGATAAAGAAAAGGAAGATTATAAAAAAAATATAAAAGAAAGCAGAGAAATGGAGTTGTTTTTTCAGAAAGCAGCTCATAATCATGATAGGTCAGCTCTTGAATTAGCTAGGTCAATTATATCTACAGGAGGAGATAGCTCGTTATTTTCTACTAATGTCTTAACCTATTTACTAAAAGTTGATATTGAGTTTAAAAGAGAAATTGCTAAAAGAATGAATGTAATTAATCCAAACTTATATGCTCTAGGAATTACAAAAAAAACATCAGATATTGTAGGGTTATATGGATGTGCAGTTGACCCAGAACTGGGTTGCAATAGTGATTCAATAGGTATTCTTTCACTATGTTCTGATTTTGGATTGATGTGTGGTAAATCATTTAACCAATATATTTTAGAAAGTACTACAGCAAATGAATATGATGATTTGCAGCAAATAGTAAATATAATTATTAGGCTGATAAAAGAAGATTTTTTTGATAGTAAATAAAGTTATTGGAGTTATTGGGATCAGATACTGTCTTAAAAATCTACTAATATTTTAAATTATTTCACCTTTTTACATCCCTTGGGGCTTTGCCCCAAACCCCAAAGCATTTATAAAACAGTAGAATGTTATGGTACAATGATCTTGTGGTACAGGCAGAAGTGCCGATGACCATAAAGAAAAACAGGGGTCAAGTGACTTGTTCATGAATTAAAAATATTATACAATATCCCTATGCCAAGACCGCAAAGAATAGAGTATGAAAATGCCCTCTATCACGTTATGAATCGTGGCAGAGGTCAGCGAATGATTTTCCTTGATGAAAAGTATTACCATGCTTTTCTAGAAACATTGAATGAAGTACATACACGTTTTGGTTGTGTAATTCATGCTTATTGTTTAATGGGGAATCATTATCATCTTTTATTGGAAACTCCCAATGCAAATTTATCAAGGATTATGCGTCATATTAATGGTGTTTATACTCAACGGTATAATCGATTAAAAAAAACAGATGGTCCGTTATTTCGAGGGAGGTATAAAGCAATACTGGTTGATAAAGATGAGTATATTATGCAATTAACTCGTTATATACATCGCAATCCAATTGATATGAAAAAGCCACTAGTATCGGATTTGGTCGATTATAATTGGTCAAGTTATCGTGCCTATATTAATCAATCAAAAACACCTAACTGGCTTTATCGAAAATTTACATATGAATTATTGGCTCATAAGAATAAATATAGAGCTTATAAACAATTTGTAAACAATGAGACTGATGATGAGATTCAGAAAATATATGGTAAGAGAAATTTACCCAACATAATTGGGGCAAAGCCTTTTAAAACATGGGTCTATAATAAATTATTATCGGGCACAGCACCTGAAGAAAAAACAAGACTAATCAAACAACATATATCAATGGAAGCAATAGTTGAATTGATTTCAACCTATTATCAATTGGATAATGAGATAATTACACAAAGGGCAGCTGGCAGAAAGTCAGAACTAGAGCCAAGAAAAGTTGCAATGTACTTTTGCCAAGAATTAAGCGGTAAATACCTAAAAGATATTGCACATTATTTTAATCTTAAACATATTGGCTCTGTAAGTTATCATACAAGCATGATTAGACAAAAGAGAAGAGGTGATAAAAAGTTTGGCAATAAAATAGATAAACTGGCAGAATTGATTCATGAACAAGTCACTTGACCCCTGTTTCCCCTGACCCCTGTTTCCCCCAATCAATACAAACTTGCGACCCAAAAAACGTAACTATGGTGTACGAACTAGTGGAATGCGGGCAGGTAACCCAAAGACTAACCCCAATGCATTTTATTGTATTCCACCCGAGTTGGTTATGGATTATATGCAGGATTATTTGAAATTTTACAATAATGACACTGATACACTTGATAAAGCGTTGTTTGCTTTATTGCAGTTTATCTTTATTCACCCCTTTAGAGATGGTAATGGTCGATTATCTCGATTGTTATTAATCAATATTGTGCAAAAACAATATGGTTTTGTCTTTGCGTCTTTATTGGCGATTTATCTTAAAAATATAGATAAAAAGGAATTCCATAATTGTATGAAGTATTACCGTGAAGGTGATATTCAACCTTTAAAGGGCTTTCATGAAAAAGCCGTTAACTGGACTCACAAGAGCTACAACGAACTTTGTGGGTTGCTCTCTAATTATGAAAAGATGATTGGAGAAAAACAAATAGATTCTGATGAATGCTATAAGCAGGTAATTGTCAAAACTCCGCTAAAGAGTACTAAAAAACTAGACTCAAGTATTTTTCAAGAACATAGTAAAAAGGGAAGTAATTCTATTTATATTAACTCAGCATTATTAAGTGTCTTAAACCAATTTGATTATTATCTGCGTTTTGAATTAAGGACTTGTATGATGTCTGCTAAAGCGTGATTAAACCTAGTAAACTGACACAAGGAGCACACATAGGTACTCCACTACTTTTGTATGAGGAAGTTTAATAATCGGCAAGTTGCTCTATACTTCTTTTTCTTTCAAAACATCAAACTCGGATCACCCAATAAATTCCAATTAATCAACAAGTCATCATTGGGTTGTAGTTGTTGTTTGCTGGTTAATATAGCATTTCCTATGGTTTGTCCTTGGTTGTACATTTTGTCTAAAATAGTGACATTCATCGTTTGGTTACTCTGATAAAATCCCAGTACCATCGCTCCTTGAATGGCGACAGCTCCGTATTCACCAGAAAACAGCCATTGGTGAGCTAAAGTGTTGATGCTTGGTGATTGGTAGTAGGTGGTATAACAACTCAAGGGTGATAAAATTGTGGGGTAAGTGCTATTGTTAAAATCACTAATGTGTTGAGCTTTTACAATGCCCTGATATGCCCATGATGTTGGGGAGCCGTGGCCGTCAAAGATGATGTTATCAATACCATTATTCACTTGTTGTATTATATTGCTGCGCGCATTAACAATAGGGTTGGGGTCATTTGCAGCAAGGTAATCATCAATAAAAACACGAGAAACGGAACTTGAGTTCAAATTTAAGTCAGTTATTATGGAATTCACTTGTCCTGCAAAATCTGTATCATTTATGTCTTTTTGTTCAGCAATAAGCAGTGTTCTAAGATTGTTTTTTGGGTGGTTTTGTTGCCACTGAATAGTTTTGTTCACTATGTTGGACAAGTCTTGCTGAGTTCTGACTGGCCAACGACCCAAGGCAAAATCTGCTTGAAAATCATTGTTTATATCTGTATAGGGAAAGTCAGTAGGTGCGTAGTTAATTTGCGTACTTGTTTGGCGGTAGTTGGTTGGTATAAAACTTAAAGCATTGTTGTTGAGATAATCATTATAATCATACGTTTGTCCACCAACTAATAACACATAGTCAAAACTGTTCTGATTGTAGGCATCGGTTAAGAAGGATTGTAATGCTTGGGGTGTGTCGTAACCATAGCCATACTGTTGAACTATATCGTACCAATTAATAATTGTGGCTGAATAGCCTTGTTGTTGCTTTGATGCTATGAAATTTTGTAAGGTACTGTTAATGAAATTCGGGTGCGCTATAATCAAATAGTCTGCACTGCCGGTATTAATCGAAGGTAATGAAGTCGCTTCAATTAATGAAGGTCTGATGAGTTGGTTCTCAGTAGCAACCCAGTAATGGTTTTCATTGTTAGAATTAATACCAGTAAGGTAAAATCCATTATTTGTAGCGCTTTCAAAACTATTCTCAAATAATATATCGGGGTTAATGGTGCTATTTGGTAATTGTAACTGGTATAAATCGCCTGTTGAATTTTCAGCATAGGCAACTAAGTCTTGGGTAGAAAATCCAGAAAGGTTAAACTGGGTATTTTGGCTGCTGTCATTAAACTCAAGCAAGTCATTAGTGGCAACTAAGTTTCTTTTATAAGCCAATTTTAACTTATCAAAATAAACCAAATCAGCAGCAAATCCAGTGTCATTAACGAGCTCGAAGTTAAGGGTGTTAATGCCATGTGTCAGTAATTGACCATTAATTGTCGTGCTTATATTCCACTGGAATAATCCATCACTTCTTCCATCATAGATTGTGTTTTGGTTGACTGATACTTTTAAGTGGTGGTCAGGGTTGGTTTGAGGGTTTCCTGCAAAATTGGTTAGACCTAATAGCGTTAAATCCAGAGAGAAATCTTGTTGCAATTGGACGCTTTCATTTAATGTGAAATCAATGCTGTAAATGTCTCCATTACCAGAATTATAGAGCAATTTTTCAAACCACGGATCGTCATAAGTACTGGCAAGGCTATAGCTGAGGTTTTTGTTTCTCTGCGTTGTTTCAATGTAATCAGATATGGTTGTAAGAGCTTCAGTGGCATTGTTTGTTGATGCCTCTTTGACAAGTTGAGAGTCTATGCTTAACTGATAAACTGAGTAGTCAAGATAAAGAGAGTCAGTAGAATTCACTTGCTTTACAAAAAAATCAATGTATTTTTCACCAGTTATTTTATCAGTTAGTATATTTCTAGCAATGGCAACTCCTTTGTGAGAAACGGCAATGTCTGTATCTGAATAACTGGTTAAATCAAATCCAAAAGGCAATAAGTCTGAACTATAAATGCGCATCAAACCAGGGTTTTTACTTTGGATGTTGATAATGCTAGTCGCGTTGTTAGCGGACTTGTTAATGCTTGCAATATGACGCAGTTGCTTATTTTCTTGTTGAATTTGTGCCCAATTGATTTTTTGTTCTTTTGGTTTTGTGCCATAGGCTTTGTTCAAATCATAGCTTCGATAAAAGTCTTCGTGACCATTAGTATTAACGGTAGATAGTTGAAACTTTTTGATGCTATCAGTGAGATTAAACTCATGACTGTATTTAATTGGGCTTAAACTATTTATTGCCTTTGAGGTTATGAGGTTTTTATTAAGTTTACTCCACTTATTGTATTTGTCTTGTATCCAAATATTATAGCCAACATTAAAGTGTTCTGATTCGCTAATCCAATTAATTGATAAGGTGTCACTAGTAATGACAGAGTTAATAAATGCAATAGTGACATCAAAGGTTTCCTCTGAGCCGAAGCTTGCTGTTACTGTGTTTACAGGGCATTGAGGGCTGACAATAGCAAGATTGGTGGTATTGAATGCTTGCCATGTTGTTCCAGCATTGGTACTAAATTGCAGGGTTGCTCCACCATCACAGCATTGTTCATAGCCAATATAACGAAGAACATGGTATCCCGTAGATAAGGCTTGAGTGCCATAAAGTATTTCTTGTGAAGTGGCATAACTTGCCCAGGAATTACTCCACCACATATCATCAGCGGTGCCATTTGGAGCCCAGAGTTCTTCGATTACAGTATTGTCAACGTAAATACTGCCACCATCACCACTATCTCCTCCAAATCTAAATTCCCAAGTTGCTGCTGTAGGAACATTAAAAAACATTTCAGAGGTATAAATTATTTCCATATTGTTAGAACCAACAACTCCAAATTGATTTTGATTATCAATCCCGGTGTAATCAGTAAAGTGAGTGCAGCCGTAACCAGCAACACCATCTGCAGTTGTATCAAAAGTAGAATCTGCACTGGCTTGGGTTATGGGGTCAAATGTTGAGTTTTTCGTGTGGTACTTTACTCCTGTTTGTGAAAAAGTAGTGCCAGCATTAGCTGTTGTGGTTGCTGTTGCATTGTCATAATATAAATTAATGTCTCGACTGCCTGCTGCGGAAATAGCAGGAACACTGACCCAAACGATAGCTGTCATAGCAATAGCATCATAGTCTTCAAGAAAATGAGGAATTAGGGTTAAGTCATCTGTGTCAACAAACCGTATATCATCACCATTGTTAGCCCAAACAAAATTTGGAGCATTGGTTGAATTTATTGTGAGTTTTACTTCGTAGCTGGTTACGGCAGTTGCAGAGGTGTTATTGACTGTTATTGGAACTTTATGATCCCAGTTACTATTCCACCATGCATGAACACTATTAGATAATGTCAATAAAAGTAAAGACAGTATTTTCAGTTTTAAGGTACTTGTTTTCATACTAAACTCCATGTGGGATAAACTCATACGATGGATATTGTACTATAGTATCTCCTGGAGTACAAAAAATGTTTTTATAATGCGACCATGATCGCATTTTTTTAATTTAAGTGTGAAAAATTAATAAAAACTAGCTAACCCCTAATTCAAAACAAAAATCTTATACTGTTTATTTGACAAAAAGGAGTCAATAAGATATTTTATGAAACTATTAATTAATCATATAAACTTTTAAGAGAGGGTAAGATAGAATGAGTAATAAATTTATTATTTTAATGGTATTGGTCTCATCATTTGCGATGGCAGAAACAAAACCAATATTTACAGAGCCAATGGCGGTAAGAGCTGGTGCTGCGGTGATTCCAGATAATGCTTATGATGGTACTATTGCAAGTATGGAATGCCTTATAGTCCCAGGTCCAGGCGGTGATATTACTGATATGAATGTAGATATTGACTTAGAGCATACATGGGCAGGTGACCTGGTTATAAAAGTTGTTGCTCCAAATGCAGCTGTATTAACACTTCAAAGCAGAGCTGGTTTCGCGGAACCAGCTGATGATGGCACTGGTGGGTTTGGCGATAGTAGTGATTATCAAGCGGGTAGTATTATCAATTTTTCCAATGGTGGTGCAACTTCTGCTGAAGATGCGGGATCAACAATTATTGGTACTGACTTTATTTGTACTACAGATGGTTTATGTAACTACTTTCCATTTCCAGATCAAGGGCCTGGTACGGATTTTACAGATTTTGTAGGTATGGACTCAGCTGGTAATTGGCAGGTATGTATCGGTGATGCTGGTGGTGGAGATACTGGCAACTTCATTTCAGCAAATATCAATTTCACAGTTGCAGCCGTGTTAGCTCCGCCAACACCTGTTCCTTCAGTTTCTTTTTATGGTATTCTTTTGCTGATGAGTTTAGTAATTACTATGATGGTTTACAAACAAAAACGCAGAGTTTGATGTGGGTGAATTCGTAACTATGAACCTGGCATGTATCATCATTCCTGACTTCACAGGAATGGCGGGTAGGAAATGAAGAGTTAGTTACAACTTTTTTTATTACCCAAATCCCGATATAGAAATGCGCTTGATAGTGCAAGTAACTGATGTGCATAGGAAATCAAGAAAAACTAAAGTCACCTCATTGGTGATGAAGCTTTTTCTGGGTTTTCTAGGAGCATCAAGGACTTGTGCTAGCATCGTATTTTCTATATCGGGATTTGGGTATTAATAAAAGCTTTAAATAGAAATCTGTATGTGTAAAAAGCATACAGATTTTTTTGCATAAATTTGAATAAACAACTTACTTGGAAGTAATGTTTTATTGGTAATCAGTTTTTTTTCTAGTCTTGATTAGTAAAAGTGCCAATTTTGCCCCAAGCTTTTTGTGGAAGATTGTAATCAATTTGATGTCCTCCACTAAATTCATTAATCCATAGGTTTTGATTATCAACCCAGCCTGCATTGATAAATACTTGGTGGTTTGAACGGGATAAATTGCGCAAGTTAGGTCCGGAAGTATCAAATGTTCCAACAGAAATATAGAGGGGTATTTTTCGACTAGCTGAAAAAGGTGCATTGGTTCCAGCATAAGCTTCAAGTACTCCAGCACTGACAATATAGGCAGCAAATTCTTGAGAGTTAAATAGCATCAAGGCATGTAAGATATGTCCACCAGCTGAAAAGCCGTGAGCATAAATACGTGTTTTTTCAATATTGTAGTAGCGGTACATATTCTCTAAAATCAAATCGAGAATAGCGACATCTCTATCAGGTACCCAACCACCGCCTAGTTCTCCAGTGGCAGCCTGAGCAACGACAATAAAATTATTGACATCACCTGTTGGTTGCCAAAAGTCCCGCATGGCTTTGGCATTGCTTGGGGCTGTTCCAGCACCAGCTGCACCATGCCATGTAAATAACAAAGGCATGGGATTATTAGGGGTATAACTTGGGGGAATCGAGACGTAATAAGTATAAGTTTTGCCGTTATAAGTCACATGGCGATTAAAAGTGCCAGGATAAGCACCGCGCTTACCGCTACTGGGTTGTGATACAGTTTGAAAATTGGCTTTAAAAAGTACATCATTATTGGCGTGAAAGACATCATCTTCGGCAAAGCTGTTTGCCGAAAACAAAAAAATAATGAGAAGACTAAGTTTCTTTTTCCAATTTTTCAACATTTCTAAACCCTTTTGGTAGCAGACTACCACGTTTTGCGCGATAACCAAGGAAGTTTTGTAAATCATTCCACTTAATACGAATATAACGCGCACCTGCCCAAACTAAAAATGAATCATTTTCACTAACAACCAGCATATCAACCATTGTTTCATCACCGGCTTTTAATAATTTTGGCGGAATATTAATCATCTTATTGCCTTTGCCTTTGGTTAAGTGTGGTAATTCACGCACAGGAAAAGCCAACAAATGTCCTTGCGAAGTGGCACAAACAATAAAATCTTCATCAACATTATTAACTACTCTTGGTGGTAAAGTAGTAAAGTCGCCTTTGGGAACGGATATGGCGTGTTTACCTGCTTTTACTTTGGAGTATAGGTTTTCCATCTCGGTGATAAAACCATAACCAGCTGAAGATGCCATTAGCAACATGGTATCGGGTTTTTCACAGATTGTTGCGACAAATTGTGAATCCTCTGGCAACTTAAACTTGGTAGTTAAGGCTTCGCCTTGACCACGTGCTGATGGCAAGGTGTGTGATAGCAAAGAAAAAGCACGACCATAATTACTTAAGAAAACGGCATTGAGATTGGTGCGACCATAGGCATGGTGTGCGTATTCATCACCTGATTTAAAGTTTAATTTACTTACATCAATATCATGACCTTTTGCAGCACGCACCCATCCAGCTTTGGACAAAATAATGGTGTTTGGTTCGTTTGGTACTAAGGAGGTTTCATCAAAGACTTTGGCTGCAGATCTGTCAACAATTGGTGAGCGACGTGCATCACCATGTAATTCTGTTTCTTCCATGATTTCAGTTTTGATCAGTTTTTTCAACTTAGCGCGTGACATCAAAATGCCAGTGATTTTGTCACGTTCCGCCATCAACTCCATTTGCTCGGTGCGGATTTTCATCTCTTCAAGTTTGGCTAAATTGCGCAACTTGGTTTCTAAAATGGCTTCGGCTTGAATTTCTGATAGCTTAAAGGTTTCAATCAGTACTTCTTTTGGGTGGTCTTCTTCGCGGATAATGCGAATCACTTCATCCAAGTCCAAATAAGCAATCAACAAACCTTCTAAAATATGCAAACGTGCATCAACTTTATCCAGTCTTGTTTGTAAACGCCTACGAACAGTTTCGGTTCTAAAGGTTAGCCATTCGTGCAAAATCATCTTAAGGTTTTTAACTTGTGGACGTTTGTCCAAACCAATCATGTTTAAGTTAACGCGGAATGATTTTTCTAAGTCTGTTGTTACATACAAATGACTCATCAAACCTTCGTAATCAATGCGGTTAGAGCGTGGAATAATCACAAGTCTAAACGGGTTTTCATGATCCGATTCATCACGTAAATCTTCAACCATAGGCAGCTTTTTGGCACGCATTTGGTTGGCAATTTGTTCTAAAATTTTGGCAGGGCTGGCTTGATGAGGCAAAGCGGTGATTATAATATTTTTATCTTCACGCATATGTACACAACGCATGCGAATACTGCCTTTACCATTAGTATACATCTCAACAATGTCTTTGCGTGGTGTAATGATTTCTGCAAAAGTTGGGTAATCAGGGCCCTGAATATGCTGGCACAAATCTTCGATAGTCGAATCAGGATGGTCCAGAAGTTGAAATAAAGCCGCTGAGACTTCACGTAAATTATGTGGCGGTACATCGGTTGCCATACCAACGGCAATACCCGAACCACCATTGAGTAAAATATTGGGTAATCGTGCTGGCAAAAATACAGGTTCTTGCAAAGTGCCATCAAAATTCGGTTGCCAGTCAACTGTTCCAAGCGGAACTTCTTGCAATAAAGATTTTGAATAAGACGTTAAACGTGATTCAGTATAACGCATGGCAGCAAAGGACTTGGGGTCATCGGGAGAACCAAAATTACCTTGACCATCAACCAATGGATAACGGTATGAAAAGGGTTGCGCCATTAACACCATTGCCTCATAACTGGCAGAATCACCATGTGGATGGTATTTACCAATGACATCACCAATGGTACGTGCTGATTTTTTATGTTTTGACTTGGCAGATAAACCCAATTCACTCATAGCAAAGATAATGCGTCGTTGCACAGGCTTTAAACCATCACCAACAAAAGGCAAAGCACGATCCAATACAACATACATGGAATAATCTAAATAAGCTTTTTCCGCATATTCGCCCATCGGCATGATTTCAAAATTTAATATTTTTGACATTAATTACATAAGTTAAATTTAATTAATGTCTATTTTACACGCATCAGCAAAAGAGTGTATAAAAGCACAACAAAAAGGTAAAATTTAAGGGAGTGTTATTTGAAAACTCGATGCATGTGTAGAATGGGCTCCACCCATCAAGGTAAAACTCTTACACAAAGCTTAGTGTGTATCCTTGAAGAAATCCGTATTGTTTCGATGGGCGCAGCCCATCCTACGGGGAGAATTGAGTTTACTTTGGATTCAATATTAACTGGATGTTTGGGTAGGATGGGCTCTGCCCATCAAAAACTAATGGTAATCTTTAAGTTGAGTAAAATCACACCACTCTTCATCATAAAAACCAGCAGAAACAAATTTTCTAAATGACGAAAACTCCCAATCGTAAGCTTTATTCACTAGTCCATGTTTTACAGGGTTGTAATGGATATAATCGGTTAAATGATTTAAATCGATCTCATTACGGATGGTGTGTTCATAAAATCGCCTATGCCAGACACCACTTTCTCTTTTATTTACTTTACTCTGTGATATTTCCTCTAATAACTGTTGACGTAATTGAGTGGGTAAAATTTTTGTAAATGTCATTTTTATTAATGAAATGATTTTTGGATAGTCAGCAATATGCTCTGGTTTTAAGATTGTATGAAAATGTTCAGGCATAATTGAGATGGCATAAATTTCATATCTAAACTGTTTTTTGCACTGTTGTAAAGCTTGTTTGAATTCGGAAATATAATCAGTTAATAAACTGCGTTTGCGATTATTAATTGTAACAGTGATAAAAACATAACTGTTTTCAACAAAGACTCTTCTAAAATTTGGCATAGTGAAATTATAGCATAAACATAATATTTATAATAAAAACTCGATGCATGTGTAGGATGGGCTCTGCCCATCAAGTTAGGGCTCTTACTCAAAGGTAGTGCTACTATTTAAGAACTAGGTATATTTTCGATGGGCGCAGCCTATCCTACGGTGAGAATTTACTGTTTTCCGGTTCAAACGGTTTGGCAAATATAAATGCGTGGGCACTTGGGCCGTGTTCGCGTAAATAATCCAGGCGTTGTTTGCCTTCTTCAATACTTGGGATATGACCTGCGGGTACCCACCACATGGCTTGGTGTTTTGGCACGATTTTGTTAAACCAGGCTTCGCGGTCTTGGATCAGCTCCACATGTGCCGTTCGATACACGTAGTTTTTGAGTGAGTCTATATCTTGCCAAACACTCATATTAACCAATAATAACGGATCATCAAAAACACGAATAGAGGTGTTATCACCTTCTTCGGATTGCATTCGCCAGACAAAACCATCGGCATTATCGGCTAGAGCATTGATTTCTTCTAATCTGTTGATAAAGCCCTGCATAACAGGCATGTCCATTTCATCTTGGGCTTGGGCAATATTGATTTGTGCAAGATTATATTTTTTCATGGTTTGACCTATCAGTTTTGCCTATATTGGGAAATAGGTAGTATAACAAAGGATGCTTTATACGTTAAATAATGAGGCATAAAAAAACCGCATAGAAGCATACGGTTTTTTGTTAGAATGGGATTTTTAGTAAACAAGAATCATTATCTGACCATTGTTTCCAGCACCAGAACTAGTGCTAAAACGAGCACAATTTAAATCAAGACCTGAGCCAGATATTTGACAATTAGCACTTTTCCCCGACAAATCATCCACCACTGACACTTGATAAAACCTATTGCTGATATCGAAAGGAAAGGTGATTTTACACAATCCATTGACACCCGAGCTTGCAATGTTTGCCACGCCATTATCTACGCCATTGTATTGTTTGAATATTGAAGGACTTGCTAATGAGCAGTTTGCATGAATCATAAATTTCATTTGACCATTGATTGGTATTCCACCACCTGTTTCTAGAGGTTGTTTGGTGTTATTAAGAAATTCGATGCCTTGATTCGCGCGAATGATAAGGTGGTCATCAACATCCTCTTCCAAATAGACAAAGTCACTATCACCAAAATTCATTCTCGCACCATGACCAATGTTTCCACCATTAGTACCAATTAATCTCAATGCACGATTATTGTTTGCAAGACTTGCCTTAACGGTTAATTTGTGAGTTGCTGAGTTAACTAAAGTGCCAACAGCTGTATTACTTAAAAAGTAAATATCTTGTCCATCTTTTGTCCAAGGAGATAAATCAACAGGGCTAGCAGGTCCCCAACCACCTGTCGTGCTAAAGGTATAAACCTGACCATTTGTTGCTGTGCCATCAATCACCTTATGGGCATAAGGTACTGCTTTTAATTTCTGTCTAGGAGAGAGGTCTATAAATGCTCCTACACCAAGACCTTTTACTCTAATTTGCAAAAAAGTTGCATAGGCATCTAAACCTGCAACGCCGAGGTCAACATCATCAATTGTAAATAGACCATTATTTACAGGTATAAGTAAATGTTCTGATACATTTGTTTTTGAAGTGCCTGCAGCATCAAAACCTTCAATTTGGAAGTTATAGAGGCCGTTGGCAGGCATTCCACTGTCTAAAAGTTCACCTTGGTAGGTAAAAGTGTGGTCAATCTGTTGTGCTTGTGTAATTGAGATTATAAAAAAGCTAAGCAGTATTGTTGTTATATAAAGTTTCATTTTGTTTTCCCCTGGATTTATTCAAATCCGTTTGTAAATATTAGTTCAGTTTGTGGTATACTTGCTTTTTCATGCCAAAATCCACCATTTAAAGAGTAAGTTCCTCCAGTTAATGCGTTACTGGCATCTACTTGAGCAATGCTTGTATTCATCGAATACACTCCTCCGCTCATTGACCCTCCCCCATTATTTATTGAGTGTTTTTTTATTTGGAATTGCGCAGAGGCCACGCTGGCAACCAAACAAAATATCAACACTGAATATATGCGTTTATATTTCATATTTATCTTCCGTTTTTATTGTTTGTATTTGTTAATACGCTGTATATAAAATTTTGGTGACAATTAATTTTGCTTATTTAACTTTTAATTAACGTAGAATAGTTAAAATGGTGGTTGCTAAATTATTAGGGAACTATGCACACAACTGTTGATGATTATCAATTAATCAGGCAATCACGCCAATCAAAAAGGTATATGGTTACTTTTCTGGCTTCAGTGTTGTTATTGTTTTTGTTGTTACTTGTTCCAGTAAAAATAATTATCGAAAGTAGCAAAGAACAAACCATAGAACTCATCTTAAGCAAGCCACCAGTAGTGGCTGAAAAAAAAGTGAGTAAAGTAGCAAAAGTTGAAAAGCCAGTAAGCAAAGGGAAAAAAGTTATTGCAGCAGCTAAGGTAAAAAAGAAACTAGTTAAACAAGCCATAATCAAGAAGCCTGAGATAAAAATAGTTAAATTCAAAACCCCAATAAAAAAACCGATAATCACAGTAAAAAAACAGCAACCATTACCAACAACCGCTGACTTATTAAACAGCATCAAAACACGCAAAACAGTTCAACTAAGCTCAGAATTTCAAGTCAAAACAGGCCATGAAGATAACTATGTCTATAAAAGTGTTGAACAAGCTGAAATGTTTAAAGAGTTTAAATTAATAAATGAAGAGATTGACAAGCCACAATATGAAATGAATTTTTATGCAGAAGGAATAGAAGGGTCAGTTGAACGATTTATGGATAAAATAACCTACAAAAAACGATTCACCACTAAGTATGGAACAAAAATAGACTGTGCAGCAGTTGCCCTAGTCATTGTTGCATGCGGTTGGAAGTAATGTTCATTGAAATAATAATTAACTCTGTCTTGAAATAAGATAATTAGCTAAGTATCTCAAATAACTACTATCCTGTGGTAAATAATGCAAAGTATCAACAGCCTTTTGTGAATGTTCAATTGCCGCTTGTTGAGAAGCTTGTAGACCCATCAGTGAAGGGTAGGTCGATTTATTATTGGATTCATCTGACCCAACAGGTTTACCAATCATCTCCTCATCACCAATAACATCAAGCACATCATCAATGATTTGAAAAGCCATACCAAAGTTATAAGCATAACTGGCAAGAGCCTTATTGATACGGTCAGTTTTTTTAGTTTTATTTTGGGAATATAATAAGCCAACCATCTCAACAGAAGCCGCAATTAAAGCCCCTGTTTTTAATAAATGAATATTATCCATTTGCTCTTTGTTCAAATCTTTGTTTTCGGATTCTAAATCCTGTGATTGACCACCAGCCATGCCATAAGCACCGCAAGAATAACTTAGTTTTCGAATCAACTTAACAACAACAGCGGAGTCAACTTCAGCAAGGCTCAAAGCCTCAAAAGCCATGGCTTGCAAAGCATCACCTGCCAAAATAGCCGTGGCCTCGTCAAATTTTACATGACAGGTTGCTTTGCCTCGACGCACATCGTCATCATCCATGGCAGGCAAATCATCATGGATAAGCGAATAAGCGTGAATCATCTCAACACTGGCAGCAATATAATCAGCCCGGTTATTGTCAATACCCAAAGCCTCAGCAGTGGCATAACTTAAAAGTGGACGAATGCGTTTACCTCCCGATAATAAAGAATAGCTCATAGCATCAATCAAACGGTTAGACTGGGCATAATTTTTAGCTAAAAAATCAGCAAGAAATTTATTTATCCTATTCTGGTAGTGTTTATTTTTGTTGTTAAATCCTTGGTTGTCCATAGGTACGGTCAGTATGTTTGTGGTGTAATGAAATGGTTGCAGTGTAAACTAATTAATCAGCCTTTATGCTAGACATGAGTTTTTCAATTTTAGCCTCAGCCTCAGCCAAACTCTGCTGACACTCCCGCGTTAATTTTACTCCTTTTTCAAAGAGTTTCAAAGATTCATCAAGGCTCAACTCGCCAGATTCCATTTTAGACACAATGGTATCAAGCTCTTGAACGGATTTTTCGAAGGTTTTACTACCACTCATGATTTTTCCGATAATTATTTATAGTTGGTATTTTAACAGATAATAAAAATAGTTAACAATGAGCTAATAATAATAAATAGATTATCAAGAGTTTTGCAAAGGTCTTTTATTAACAATAGAGCTGTACATAAGCCTATAATCACGAAAAACATAGATTGAAAGTGAAATAAATCACGTATTACATATGAATAATGTGATTTAAGAGTCGTTTTAAGTGTGTGAAAACTAAAATATGACTAGGGCTGTATTTCCATGATTTGGTAATTGTTGGAAAATAAATGTGTAATTATTGGAATTACTACATGTAAAAACTGGAATTAATGCTTGTAAATATTGGAATATGGTAATAAAGTCATACTATGATTAAACGAAAAATGACTAAAAAACTACTAAAGGCATTGAATAATTTTCGAATTGTCATGCTAAATGGCCCTAGACAATCGGGTAAAACCACATTGGTAAAACAAATTGCAGATGACAAGCAAATGAGTTACATAACTCTTGATGAGCCTGACATGCTTGAGTTTGCACAATCAGATCCAGAGAATTTTTTAAACTACTATGCCAAAGAGCCGCTGGTTATTGATGAAATACAATTTGCACCAGAACTCATTGCCTACTTGAAAATTCGAGTTGATGAAAGTAATAAGAAAGGCCAATTTCTACTAACAGGTTCAGCAGACTTTATGCACATGCACCAAATAACTGAATCTCTTGCAGGAAGAATGGTTCGTTACAAGCTCTTACCACTTGCCAACGCAGAAATACACGGTAAATCTATTAATATCATTGGTAAACTTTTTCAAAATGATAGTGCTCAAGTTCATCATAAGAAATCCTTAAAGAAAGTAATAGATGCAATAATTCAAGGGGGTTATCCAGAAATACTCAGTATAAACCAAGAGTTTCGGAATGACTGGTTCTCTTCATATATCGAATCACGGATTCAAAAAGATATACAAGAATTAAAAAGAATATCTCTATCTAAATTACATAAAATAAAGTCGTTATTGCAACTGTTAGCAACGTATGACTCGCAAATATTAAACTACAACACTATCGCAAAGAAATTGCAAATATCAAATAAAACAGTTCTCTCTTACGTAGAGTTGTTGGAATCTATGTATATCATAAAAACAGTGCCTTCCTACCATGTTAATACGTCATTAAGAGTGATAAAATCACCCAAAATACATTTTATTGATACTGGTTTGGCATGTCATTTATTAAATGTAAATGCCCAAAAGTTATTTATAAAAAAAGACAGTTTATACGGAGGCCTAATAGAAAACTTTGTATTCAGTGAATTATATAAACAATCAACCTACTGCCAAAGCAGGGTAGAAATATATCATTTTAGAGACTTACGTAAAAAGGAAGTTGATTTTGTTTTAGAAAATTCAGAAGGTGGCATTATAGGTATTGAAGTCAAAGCTAAAGCCACAATCACCAAAAAAGATTTAAAAGGGATGCTAGAACTAGCAAAAGAAGCCAAAGAAAATTTCATCAATGGAATAATCTTCTATGGTGGCAATAAAACTAAACCGATATCAATAGATGGACAATTATTTTATTGCATACCATTAGCTGTATTGGCGTAAGAAAATATAGAAAAGCTCACCAAGACTCAATTCTCAAGAATCCATTTTAGACACAATAGTATCAAGCTCTTGAACGAATTTTTCGAATGTTTTAGTGTTTGACATAGCTTTGACTGATTTCATATAAGTCGTTATTTTAACAGAAGTGGAGTAAAAGTGAAAAGAGATAAACTATTTAGGGTGAGCAAAACTGTTTGTTAATATATCTATAAAATGTTTGCTGCCATTTAAATTTAAATGATCTTGATTCATAAAATACTCATCATGATTAAGGTACAACTCTCTAAAATCATAAACCTTTAGTTTGTGGCTTCTAAATATTTCATCGGCATGAAAGCTATTGTTTTTTATGGTGTCATAATAAATATGAGTCAAGGGAAATTGAATGCCAATTAGTTCAATATTACTAATTTTGCACAAATCAATAATTTCTTCTAATGAAGAAGTTAAAGCAATGGATGGGTGAGTAAAATCAAACTGATAGTTAAATCTTTCTTTTGAATTGTGGTGTTTTTGCTTCTTTGAAAGTAAAGACCATTGTTTCATCTCTGTTTTTTTTATGATAAAGGACTGCAAATAAGACCGTATAATACCTCTTATACTTGGATTAAATAAAACTATGTATTTTTTTAAAGAGTTAATTCCTCCAGTAAATATAGAATCATAGTCCTCTTTAATCATATAAAAAGCTGACCTTTCTAGGTTGTTAGTATTTTCTCTATAGGGTGATAAGCTATGGTCGTCAACAGAGATTATGATTTGTTTTACAGGAGTGTTTTTGACTAAGTACTTAACCTTACGTAGCATATCAAAATATGAATCGCTCGCAGCCGAAAAATTATAAATGCCAAGTTTTTGAGTTAATTGATTTAATGGTGTGCCGTGAGAATCCGCTAGTAAATAAGATGTGAATGTTAAACCCACCTTTTCATAATCTTTAAAATAGGTTTTATAAGTGATAGCATAGAAAACCATATTGATAACAAGTAATATAAATACGAAAGATGCAATATTGATAATAAATTTTTTCATATTAAAATTGGAAATAAATAAACTCTATTGACTCTGAAAAGTTTCCAAAGAAATAAATTGTCAGTACGATGAACAAATAAGCTGACCAACGAATTGGTTTGTTTAAATGATTTTGCAAATCTGCGAGTGCAAATTGCATATCCCTTCCAAGCCACTCTACAGCCATAAAAATGGTGATAAATATTAGTGTTAAAACAGCTTTTTTCATACCAGCGAAAACCGGTACAGTTAATAACGAGGGTGAAAATATACCAAAAATATAACTCAATGCATGATTAATATTTTCTGCTCTAAAAAATATCCAAGCAAAAACCACCATCATAAATGTTAACAACATATGTATACTATTATTAAAACCAGCAAAGTAACGACCACGAGCCACCACCTCTAAATGGTTTCTGTTTCTACTGGATAATAATAGTGGTATAAAATAAAATGCATTTAATGCCCCCCAAACCATAAATGTCCAGTTAGCCCCATGCCAAAAGCCACTAACAATAAAGATAATAAAAACATTTCTGATTTTATTAGCCATACTGCCACGACTACCACCTAATGGAATATAAACATAGTCTCTAAACCAAGTAGATAATGATATATGCCAGCGTCGCCAAAACTCTGCTATGTCACGTGAAAAATAAGGAAAAGCAAAGTTACGTTTGAGATTAAAACCAAATAGTTTTGAAGTGCCAATCGCAATATCTGAATACCCAGAAAAATCACAATATATTTGAAATGTAAAAAACACAGCACCCAAAACCAAAGTACTTCCTGAATAATCAGCGGAGTTATTAAAAATAAGATTGGCATAAATTGCACAGTTATCCGCAATTAAAATCTTTTTCATTAACCCCCACAAAATTTGTCGCATACCATTAACAGCATTTTGATAGTCGAAAGTTCGTTTTTTATAAAATTGAGGCAATAAATTGGTAGCTCTTTCAATTGGTCCAGCCACCAATTGCGGGAAAAAGCTGACAAAAGCACAAAAGGAAACAAAGTCCCTAGTCGGTTCTAACTTGTTTCTGTAGATATCAATGGTATAACTAAGAGTTTGAAAAGTATAAAAGCTAATGCCAACAGGCAAAATAATGTCAAGTGAACTAGAGCTTACTTGAATGCCCATAAATGAAAAAGCTGCAACGAAATTATCTATAAAGAAATTAAAATATTTAAAAAAGCCAAGAAAGCCTAGATTGACTAAGATACTGACCCAAAGTAAAAGCCTTCTCTTTTCAGGTGTTTTTTGTTTTGATAAGGCTATACCAATAGAATAATCTACAATAGTACTAAATAATATCAAAGCAAGAAAACGCCAATCCCACCACCCATAAAAGACATAGCTAGCTACAACAATTAAATAATTTTGTACGTTCAGATTTTTATTAAATACAAACCAGTATAAAATAAATACAATTGGTAGAAATACGACAAAATCAATTGAGTTGAAGAGCATTAAGGTTGTTGATTAATGATAAGGTTAAGAACAGAAAATTTTAGCAAATAATTTTAAACTATACAATTAACCTTATAAATCATAGAATAATATTTAATATTGCATGAGTTTGGCTGTACAATATATTTTAATACAGTTACAAGAACCATCGGGATAATTTAATGCAAAATAACACAGCCGAACTTAACGTGCTTGGTGATTACAGAGGTCAGTTGATAGCTTTGGAAGCAAATAAAGACGTACCTTTTGACATTAAAAGGGTGTTTTATATTTATGGCACACTTGATGGAGTTAAACGAGGCCAACATTCACATTATAAGACAAAACAGTTTCTAATAGCAGCATGTGGTAGTTGTAAAGTAACTTTAGATGATGGAAATAAAAAAGAAACATTTATACTAGATAAGCCCAACAAAGGCCTTTTTCAAGATTCTCTAGTGTGGGGAACAATGCATGATTTTAGCTCTGATTGCGTTCTTTTGGTGTTGGCTGATAGTAAGTATAATGATAGTGACTATATCCGTAATTATAGCGACTTTAAAAAATTAATAAACAATGATTCATGAACTTGCAGACGTAAAGAGTAACAATATTGGTGATGGTACGCGAATTTGGCAATTTTGTGTTGTGATGGAAAATGCAAAAATTGGTAATAATTGTAATATCAACGCACAAGTTTTAATTGAGAATGATGTTGTTATTGGAAACAATGTTACCGTTAAAAGTGGAGTGCAACTTTGGGATGGAATTACAGTAAAAGACAATGTATTTATTGGTCCTAATGTTACTTTCACCAATGATTTTACTCCAAGAAGCAAGCAATATCCTGAAAGTTTCTTGGCAACCAATATTGAGCAAGGAGCATCAATTGGAGCAAATTCTACTATTATTGGCGGAATTAGAGTAGGATCATACTCCTTGATTGGAGCAGGCAGTGTTGTTACTAAAAACATTGGTAACCAAGAATTGTGGTTTGGCAATCCCGCAAAGTTTCAAGGGTACGTTTGTAAATGTGGTAATAAATGTGATGCGGATTTAATTTGTTTGAAGTGTCAGGAAGCAAAAAAATGATTCCTTTTTTAGATATTAAAACAATCAACTCACAATATAGAAAAGAATTAATAGAAGCTTGCACACGAGTTATAGACAGTGGTTGGTATATTCAAGGCAAAGAGTGTGGATTATTTGAAAAAGAATTTGCCAAATATTGTGGAACGAAGTACGCCATTGGAGTAGCGAATGGACTAGATGCTCTAACCTTGATATTAAGGGCATATATGGAAATGGGCATTATGAGAAAAGGAGATGAAATTATCGTCCCCTCTAATACTTATATTGCATCAATTCTTTCTATTTCAGAAAATGGTCTGATTCCTGTATTGGTTGAACCAAATATTGAAACATATAATATTAACCCGAAATTAATAGAAGAAAAAATTACAAATAAAACTAAAGCAATAATGCCAGTGCATCTTTATGGGCAATCCTGTGAAATGGATAAGATTAATTTGGTTGCTACCAAATACAATTTAAAAGTAATTGAAGACTCTGCTCAATCACACGGGGCTTATTTCAAAGACAAAAGATGCGGAAATTTAGGTGATGCCAGTGGGTTTAGCTTTTATCCTGGTAAAAACCTTGGGGCACTTGGAGATGGTGGAGCTATAACCACTAATGATAAAGAATTGGCGGAAGTAGTGATTGCATTGAAAAATTATGGTAGTCATAAAAAATATGAAAATCTTTATAAAGGTACAAATAGTCGATTAGATGAAATTCAAGCAGCAATACTAAGAGTGAAGTTAAGTCATCTAGATAATGAAATTAACAAGAGACATGAAGTTGCTAAATATTATTTGGATAATATCACCAATAAAAAAATTAAATTGCCATGTTTATATGAAATAAATAACCATGTATGGCATGTTTTTGCTATTAAAACAAAGCAAAGGGATAAATTGCAAAAATACTTGTCAAACAATAATGTTCAAACATTGATTCATTACCCCATTCCTCCACATAAACAAAAAGCCTATAGTGAATGGAGTCAACTTAATTTCCCAATAAGTGAAAAGATTCACTCTGAAATATTAAGCCTACCAATCAGTGCAGTACAAACAATACAAAATTCCAAATCAGTTGTTAAAACAATAAATGAATTTAATTAATACTTCATTATTGTCAGCTGTTTCAACAGTTGTTAAATTGATTAGTGGATTTGTTATAGTCAAGATTGTAGCTGTTTATGTTGGAGCTTCTGGTTTAGCATTTATCGGACAGTTTCAAAACTTTATTTCAATATTAATGAGCTTTGCTACAGGAGCAATTAACAGTGGTGTTGTTAAATATACTGCTGAATATAGAGAGGATGAAATTCAAAAACAAAAGCTATGGAGTACAGCTATCCGTATAAGTTTAAGTGCTACATTCTTTGTATCACTCATGCTTATTCTATTCCACGATTATCTTTCAAATCTTTTTTTTAAAACAAATGAATATAGCTCACTATTTATAATTTTTGCAATAACACTGGTATTTTTTGTTTTAAACTCTCTAATGCTTGCGATTCTAAATGGGCAAAAAGAAATCAAAAAATTTGTATTGATTGGTATTATATCAAGCCTCATAGGTTTAATATTTACGGGTCTATTATCATACTATTTTGGCTTATACGGTGCATTACTCTCTTATACAACAGGACAAGCCTTGGTGTTTTTCGTCACTTTGACTTTTGTCTTCAAAAGCAACTGGTTTAAAATAAAACTTTTTACAGATAAATTAGATAAGATTTATTTAAGAAAGCTAGGTGGTTATACGGCAATGGCAATGGCTTCAGCATTGACAGTTCCTATTTCAATGATGTTTATTCGTACATATATTGGCGAAAATATAAGCTGGGAGGGTGCAGGATATTGGGATGCAATTTGGAAAATTTCAGCAGCATACCTTATGTTTGTCACAACAACGCTGGGTTTATATTACTTGCCAAGATTGTCAGAAATAAAGGATAATCTTGAACTAAGAGAGGAGGTTTTAAATGGTTATAAAATTATAATGCCTATTGTGACTATAATCGCATTGGGTATATTTGTTTTGAAAGACTTTGTGATTATGATTCTGTTTACAAAAGAATTTATGCCAATGAAAGAATTGTTTCTCTACCAACTTATTGGGGATGTTTTGAAAATAGCGGGTTGGTTACTAGGTTATTTAATGGTTGCAAGGGCTATGACAAAACTATTTATTGTTACAGAAATATTGTTTTCATTAAGTTTTGTACTGCTATCTATCTTTTTAATAAAACTTAACGGTCTTGCTGGTGTTACAATGGCTTTTGCTATAAATTATTTTGCATATTTATTAACAATGATATATATATTCCGTAATACTCTTAAGAAAATCTAATGGGTAAACTACCACTAGTCAGTGTAATTGTCCCTAGTTACAATCACGAAAAATATATTGAAGAAACTATTGAAAGTATAGTTAATCAAACATATAAAAATATTGAATTAATTGTTATTGATGACGGTTCAAAAGATAAATCACCAAAAATCATTGGCAAACTCTCCAAGAAGTATGGTTTTATTTTTTTACAGCACCCAAATAAGGGGTTGTCTGCCACGTTAAATATAGGTATAAAAAGGTCAACTGGCAAATTTATAACTGTGTGTGCTAGTGATGATATATATCTTAAAGATAAGGTTGAGAAACAAGTTGAATTGATGGAGCAAAATGAAGATTGTGCGATTTGTTATGGTAATACTATAAAGTTTGGGGATTCTAGAGGGACAGAGAAAATAAAAGTAAGGAACGCAAAAAGTGGTTTTGTTTTTAAAGACATACTATTCCAAAACTTTACCATGCCAGCCCCTTCTTGTATGTTTAAAAAAGAAGTTTTTGATCATATAGGTGGATTTGATGAAGACTTATTTGTGGAGGATTGGGATATGTATTTGAGGGTTACAAATAAATATAAAGCAATATATTTAAATAGGTTTTTGGTCTACTCTAGACGTCATAAGACGAATATTAGCTACCAAACATCTAAAATATTCAATGCAGAACTACAAACATTAAATAAATGGAAAGGTCATATATGTTATAAAAAAGCATATGTTTTATGGAAGCTTAAATGGTTTAATATTTATGCTCCGACAAAACACAAAAGGAAGGCATTTGCATACTTTATCAAAAATATACAGTATTTTTATTATGTAAGATTTATAAAAGGTACTATAAAATTATTGTTTATAGGGTGGAGGTAAATGAAGAAGACAATTCCAAAGGTTTCTGTGATTATTCCAAGTTATAATCATGCTCATTATGTAGTTCATTCAATTGAGAGTATAGTGAATCAATCATATGATAATATTGAATTAATTGTCATTGATGATGGATCAAGTGACTCTTCTCCTAAGTTAATTAAAGAGTTATCAGTCAAGTATAATTTTATTTTTGTTCACCGATCTAATCGAGGACTTTCTGCTACATTAAATGAGGGGCTAATATTGAGTACAGGAGATTATATTTGTATTTGTGCAAGTGATGATAAATTTAGACTAGATAGAATTTCTAAGCAAGTAAATTTTATGAATGATAATCCAGATATTGGTATGAGTTATGGAAAGGTGATTGTTATTGATGAGGAGGAAAAAGAGAATGCATTAGATATAAAAAACTCAAAAAGTGGCTGGATTTTTGATGATTTGATAATTAATCGATTTCATATTCCTGCGGTTACAACAATGATTCGTAGAAGCGTATTTGAAGCAGTTGGGAACTTCGATGAAAGTTTATGGGTAGAAGATTGGGATATGTGGCTTAGGATTTCATATAAGTTTAAGGTTGGGTTCCAAAATGAATTTTTAACTTATTATAGACAGCACGATACTAATATGAGTAGTAATGGTTTGAAGCTCTATGAATCAAAAGTAGGGGCATTAAAAAAATGGAAAAACCTTGATAATTACGATGAAATAATGCAAATATGGAGAGTTAAATGGTTTAGGTCTTTATCTGGAAACTATAAAAAAGAGGCAAAAAAATATTTATCTTATGCTTACAAAGACTTTTTTAATATTAATAGTATTATTGGATTAATAAAATACTACTTTATGAAGGAACCAAATCATGATAAATAAAGTTACGACTTTTAGTGCGGTTAATAGTAAGGTTAACTCCACAGACTCTAAAGTTTTATTACTAACTAATTTAATTGAGAAATCTCCATCAGGGGGACGGGAAATGTTGTGTAAATTAAATCATGACATACTCAAAAGTATATTTTCTGATAACTGTTTTGTTTTTGAGTTGCCAAAGAGTCCAATAAGTGGTTTGAAAGATATTGTTAATGCTTTTCGAGGCTATGTTGATGGTTTAACTCCGTCTAAAATGACAGAATTGTTTCAACTTGTTGAAGAAAAAAAAATTAATAAGATTTTTGTTGATGGTTCAAATTTTGGTGGTTTTGTTAAAAGAGTTAAAAAACAATTTCCTGATATTCAGATAGCCACTTTTTTTCACAATGTAGAATCTAGATTTTTTTTGGGTTCATTCAAGCAAAATAAAACGCCCCGTTCAATGGCTGTGTTGATGGTCAATTATTTAGCAGAAAAAAAGTCGGTTAAATACAGTGATAAAATTGTTTGTATCAACCAAAGAGATAACGAGTTACTCAATAAAGTCTATGGACGATACGCAACTGATTTATATCCTATGTCATTAGAAGATAAGCTGCCGTCTAATTATGAATCTTTACCTTTTGATGTTACAGAAAAGTTTGCCTTGTTTGTGGGCGGTACATTTTATGCCAATAAAGTTGGCATTTTTTGGTTTGTTAAACATGTTGTTCCGCATATTACTATTAAGACCTATGTTGTGGGACGAGGTTTTGAAAAATACAGAGAAGAACTAGAAGTTAATGATAAAGTCATCGTTATTGGAGGAGTGGAGAGTCTTGCTCAATGGTATCATGATGCCTATTTTATTATTGCACCTATTTTTGATGGCTCTGGCATGAAGACTAAGGTTGCAGAAGCTTTGATGTACGGTAAAAAAATCATTGGCTCTGCTGAAGCCTTTTCTGGTTATGAAGGAGTTTTACAAGAAGCTGGTCGTGTATGTAATAAGCCAAGTGAATTTATTTTGGCAATCGAGAAAGCGGATGAAATGGTTAATGAAAAATTTGATAAAGTGCTTCGTAGTATTTATATGAAAAACTATTCTTTGAAGGCTGCGAAACATCGACTTGAAAGTATAATGAATCAATGAGTAGAAAAATGAAAGTTACATTCTTTACCGCCAGGTATTCACATTCTGGTGTGCCCTTGGCTCAAATTCGTTTAGCTAAATTATTTCAAAAAAAAGGTTATGAAATTGATTTTATTTTTGGTTATGTGCCCGATGATATGAACATGCCGATTTTAAAGAATATGAATGTTATTAACTTTAATAAACCACGAGTATATAAATTGTTTCGTAAAATTTTTAAGTATTTAGTTAAGAATAAACCCGATGTAATCATTTCTGCTGAAGATCATTTAAATGCTGTCGTTTTACTTTGTGCTAGAGTCAGTGGTTCAAAAGCTAAGATCAGCGTCTCATCTAGAGTGACACCATTCGATACTTATTCAAATAAAATTTTCACTAAAAGGTGGTTTTTAAAATATTTTATGCAATTTGTTGAAAGTAGAGCGAATGCTCTTGTTTGTGTCTCCAAAGATATGGTTAAACAGTATAAAACTATTTTTAAAAACTCTAGGCATCAATGTATTTATAATGTTGTTTATGATAATAGTTCACAATCAAGAATGTCTGAAAATGTAGATGAGAGTTGGCTTGTTAATAAAGAAATCCCTGTCATTATCTCGGCGGGAAGATTGGCTCCTGAAAAAGGTCTGCTTGATTTGATATTGGCAATAAAAGAGTTATCTAAATCTAGGGAAGTTAGGCTGCTTATGTTGGGAGAAGGTCCGATGAGGAAGGAAATAGAGGCTCTTATTAAAAAGGAAAACCTTAACGAAGTGATTAAGCTTATAGGCTTTCAAGAAAACCCTCTTAAATTTTACAGCAAATCTGATGTGTTTATTTTATCTTCTTATGTTGAGGGATTGCCCAATGTCCTCATTGAGGCGATGATGTGTGGATGCACACCTGTCTCTACTAATTGTCCTACAGGGCCTGAAGAAGTTTTACAGAAAGAAAAATTTGGTTATCTTGTACCAGTGCATGATCCTATTGAAATGGCAAAGGGTATTGGTAGAGCGTTGGATGAGCCAATACCTGTAGAAATTTTAGCAGAAGGTGTTAAAAACTTTACTGAAGATGCTGTTTTTAAAAAGTATCAAGAAGCCTTGAATATATGAAAAAGAAGATTGCCATAATTACTCCTTTCCTTGCTAACGGCGGACTTGAAAAAGTTGCCATTGTTGGTGCACAGGAGTTGAGTAATTATTTTGATGTAACTTTGATAGTTATGGATACTTTTCATATTGATTATCAGTATGATGGGAAGATGATTGATTTGAAAGTCTCATTGATTAGTCGCAATATCTTTAAAAGGTTATTCAATATTGTTAAATCTGTTTTTAAATTAAGAAAATTAAAAAAGCAACAGTGTTTTGATCTGATTATCAGTCATGGTGAATTGGCAAACCTTCCCAATGTTTTTAGTGGAGGTAAAAATAATATTCTTGCTATTCATGAGAATAGATTTGCTGCGGTGAAAGATGCACAAGGAAAATTTGTGAATAAAATTATACGGTATATTTATTCGTCTAAAAATATATTTAAAATGGTCACTGTTTCTGAAGGTATTAGGAAAAGTTTTATTGAAAAACTTAACTTAAATGTGAGTAATATTACAACTATTTACAACCCTAATGATGTTGGTGAATTTAAGCAACTTGCCACTGAAAAATTAAATAAGTTTTCCTCAGTATTTAATTTTGATGTTTTATTGACATCTGGTCGATTGACACTTGCTAAAGGTCAGTGGTTCTTGTTACGAATTTTTAAAGATTTGAAAATTAATAACTCGGATATTAAGCTGGTTATACTAGGTGATGGAGAATTTAAAGAAAAGTTGATTCAGTTGTCTAATGACTTGGGTTTGAAAACTTATTCTTGTTGGTCAAGTGATGAATTTAATGATAATTACGATGTATATTTTATGGGATTTGTTAGTAATCCCTTTAAGTATGTGGCTCAGTCAAAATTATTTATTATGACTTCGTTATGGGAAGGATTTGGCAATACAATCGTAGAAGCAATGGCTTGTGGTACACCTGTTATATCAACGGCTTGTAAATCTGGCCCGAGTGAAATTATAAATCCAGTTCTAGAGAATGCAAATGAAATTGAGGAACCCGTCTATGATGGTTTTGGGGTGTTAATGCCTATCTTTACCAAAGAGTTTGTAAGTGCCGATGTAGATTTGGATGAACAAGAAGAGCTATGGATAAAAACACTTGAAAAATTATTGTCAGATAATGAAGTGTTGCAAAATTACTCAAGAAAAGGCATCAAAAGGGCTGGTGATTTTCAAGTGAAACCTATAGTTACCGAGTGGAAACTATTGATTGATTCTGCTTTGAGATTATCATGTTCATAAGTTTGAGAATTAATCTGATTAAGGGCTGTTCATAATATGCTTAGTTATTACCTCTTATTTTTGATTCCCTTAGTGTTGGCTTGGTCAAAATCAAACTCAATGATTGCTATTAACAAACAACCAAGCACACAGTCAGGTCAAAGTTTATTTCCTTGGATTTTCATGGGTCTAATTTTCACGTTATTTATTGGCTATCGCCACGAAGTAGGTGGAGATTGGGGTACATACCTACGTCATTTCCAAGCAATGAGTTATTTTAACCTCGATGAAATTTTAAAGAGATCAGACCCTGGTTATTATTTGATTAATTGGTTCATGGCTGATTGGGGCTATGATATTTACTTAGTTAATATAATTTGTGGTGCTCTATTTATGACTGGTTTAATTATTTTTGCGCGTCAACAACCCAATCCATGGCTTGCAATTACTGTATCTGTACCATATTTAATTGTGGTCGTCGCTATGGGGTATACCCGTCAAGGCGTTGCTTTGGGGTTTGTTTTTTGGGGGTTGGTAGCCTTAGAAAAACAACAGTTCAAACAATTTTTAATATTAGTTGCATTGGCAGCAACTTTTCACAAATCTGCTGTGTTGATGATTGGTTTGGGAATGTTTTTGCAAGGAAAAGGGAAGGCTATTCGATTTTTGGCTGTTGCATTTGTCGGTTTTGGTATTTGGAGTGCTTTTTTATCACAGCATCAACAACAGTTGTGGAATTCATACGTGACTGTTCAAATGCAATCCCAAGGTGCATTCATTCGTGTAGCGATGAACTTAATACCTGCTTTGATTTTTTTATTGTATAGAAAAGAATGGAAGAAGGAGTTTAAGGATTATTCCTTTTGGGTAATGATAGCTTTAGGTTCACTTGGGAGTGTGGTTTTAGTGAATTTTGCATCCACTGCTGTTGATCGAGTGGCTTTGTATTTTACCCCTATTCAAGTGGTTGTTTATTCTCGTTTGCCTTATTTGTTACGAGATAAATTTAATCCACAAACAGTTACATTTGCTATTTTGGCATATTATGCATTAGTTTTGTATGTTTGGTTAAACTATGCCACTCATGCACGTTATTGGGTTCCCTATAGTAATGCCCTGTTTGATGGTGTTTTCTAGTGTGCGGTTTAGTCGGTTTTATTAGTAATCAACAACAAGACTCAGTTTTAGAGTCTATGCTTGAGGTTTTGGCTTATCGTGGGTCTGATGATTCGGGTTTTGTTGTTAATCAGGTTGCGGACAATTATGTCCATCTTGGACAAAATCGCTTAGCTATTCAGGATACTTCTAAAAAAGGACATCAGCCTTTTGTCTCTGATTGTGGCAATTATAATCTTGTGTTTAATGGTGAGGTTTATAATTTTAAATCCATCCGTGAAGAACTTGAAACATTAGGTCAGAGCTTTATATCGGGTTCTGATACTGAGGTGATTCTTTATGCTTATAAACACTGGGGAATTGAGTGTTTAGATAAGTTTATCGGTATGTTTGCTTTTGCGCTTTTGGATAAGCACAAACAACAATTAACCTTGGTGCGTGATAGAGCAGGGGTCAAGCCCTTGTATTATTATCGTGGTAAGAATGAATTTGCCTTTGCTTCTGAATTAAAATCTTTTCATCAATTACCATCATTTACTAAAAAGTTAAACAAGTCTGTTTTGTCCTATTATTTTCAATTTGGTTATATTCCTGCTCCACATTCTGTTTTTGAGAATGTGTATAAGTTGGAAGCTGGGTGTTATTTGCAAATAGATATTTTAAAGGGGTCGGTACCCTTATTAACAAATTCTTTTAATAAGGGCACTGACCCCTTTAAAATAACCAAATATTGGGATGTGGCTGAGCATTATAAAAAGGATAAGTTTGATGACAGTGAAGCCAAAATACTGTCAAACTTAGAAGAGTTGTTGACTGATGCGGTAAATTTGCGCATGGTGTCTGATGTGCCGGTGGGTGTGTTTTTAAGTGGTGGTTATGATTCATCTTTAGTTACTGCTTTGTTGGCTCAAGATAAATCACGAAAACTGCACACCTTTACCATTGGTTTTGAAGATAAAAAATTCAATGAAGCCGAACATGCAAAAGCCATTGCAAAGCATTTTAATACTAACCATGCCGAATACTATGTCAGCAACCAAGACATGCTGGATAAGATTGAGTTGCTTCCCTACCATTATGACGAGCCTTTCGCGGATAGTTCGGCTATTGCAACCATGATTGTTTCTGAATTGGCTAAAAAAGGTGTCACGGTTGCCTTGTCAGCAGATGGCGGTGATGAGTCGTTTTGCGGCTATACTAAGTACTTTATGTTGAAACGTTTTGAATCTACCTTTAACAGTTCAATCAAAAAAGGTGGTGTTAAAAGCCTATTAAATTTATTCAGTGAAAAACAAGCCGAACGATTTAATGGTTGGCTGCCAAAAAAATACCAAGCTAGCAATATTCAAGATAAATACATAAAGTTTAAGCGAGCGATGGGGTCGCAGTCATTATCTGAAATGTTTTGCAACGCCTCATCTTATGTAGATAGCAATGATGTGGCTCGATTTTTGAAAGTTAAACCAAGCTTATTAGGTCGGTTTGAGTTTAATGATGAACTATCTTTTATGGATAACATGATGCTATGCGACTATCAGACTTTTATGGTTGACGATGTCTTAACCAAGGTTGATAGGGCAACGATGAGTGTCAGTTTGGAGGGCAGAGAACCTTTGCTTGACCACCGGATTGTTGAGTTTATGGCACGTGTTCCCCTAGAAGTTAAGTATAAAAATAAACAGGGCAAGTATCTAGCCCGGAAAATTTTGTATAAACACATTCCACAAGCGATGATAGATAAGCCCAAGGCTGGTTTTCAAATTCCTTTGGTTGATTGGATGTTAACTGACCTTAAACGACTAGTTGATAAACATATCGATGGAACGCAATTAGATGATGAAATATTTGATATTTCTGAAGTGATGGCTATAAAGCGTGAGTTTTATAACGGCAATCATGTGTTGGTTAATGTTTTATGGTTTATTCTAATGTTCCAAATGTGGCGGGAGCAATGGGGTGTCTAAAAAAACCATCGCAATAGTCATCAATACTTCTTGGAACATTTACAATTTCCGTTTGGGATTGCTGGATGCTTTGCGTGATGAGGGTTATCGGCTACTTTTGATTGCTCCGCGTGATGATTATTCACAGAAGCTTATGGACTTGGGGTTTGAATACCATGAGATCAAAATAAATAATAAAGGCACGAATCCATTTCAAGATTTGTTGCTTGTTTGGCGCTTTTCTAGGCTTTATAAAAAGTTAAACATAGATGTCATTTTACACTACACAATAAAGCCCAATATTTACGGGACTTTGGGCGCAAAATTGGTTGGAATTCCTGTGATAAATAATGTTTCGGGTTTGGGGACTGTGTTTCTCAATGATGGTTTGTCGTCAAAAATTGCACGTTTACTCTATCGGTTTTCTTTTAAATATGCGCATAAAGTTTTTTTCCAAAACCCGCACGACAGAAAACTCTTTGTGGATAAAAGCTTGGTTAAACAGGTGCAAACTGATTTATTGCCCGGTTCGGGGGTTAATACAATTCACTATAAACCCAGCACAAATAATTTAAAAGCAGAACCTTTTGTGTTTCTGTTTGTGGCTCGATTGATAAAGGATAAGGGTATTGTTGAATTTATTGATGCTGCCAAAGAGTTACTTGCACACGGTGAAAATCATGTTGAATTTTGGTTGTTGGGCGATTTGTATTTGATTAATCCTACTGCTATTAATCAAGAGCAACTAGATGAGTGGGTCAAAACATCCGCAATTAAATACTTGGGGCATGTCGATGATGTGGCATCGGTGATGAATCAAGCAGGCTGCATTGTTTTACCCTCTTATCGCGAAGGATTGTCGCGTGTTTTGTTAGAAGCTGCGGCTTTGGCAAAGCCAATTATCACCACCAATGTGCCTGGTTGTATGGATGTGGTAGATGATGGTATTAATGGTTTTTTGTGCGAAGTTAAAAACAGTCTTGATTTATCCATACAAATGAAAAAGATGTTGGCTTTGGATAGCCATCAATTGCAAGCGATGGGTAAAAAAGGCAGAGCCAAGATTGAAAATGAATTTGATGAAGAAATTGTGTTTAAACAATATCTTCTAGTGATTGAAGAACTATTGGAAGGCAAGTAATTGTTGAGAAGTTTTTAGGTCACATTGAAATTTATTGCAACTGTTGTTGTATTTCTTTATTATTAACTCCTTCACTTAATTAAATTTAAAATCATCAACTATGAAAAAAGCAATCATTACAGGAATTACAGGGCAAGATGGCTCTTATTTGGCAGAATTATTACTGGAAAAAGGTTATGAAGTGCATGGTGTTATTCGTCGAGCCTCTGTTGCCAATACACAAAGAATCGAGCATTTGCTTGATGCAGGTGAGAACAGCGGCAAAAATATATTTTTACATTACGGTGATTTAACCGACTCTTTATCCTTAAATGCAATAGTTGCCCAGGTCAAACCTGATGAGGTTTATAATTTGGCTGCTCAATCGCATGTAGCGGTGTCTTTTGATGCGCCAGAATACACGGCAAATACCGATGCTTTAGGTACAGTTCGCTTACTTGAGGCTATTCGTATTAATGGTCTAGCTAAAAAGACACGTTTTTATCAGGCATCAACTTCGGAGTTATTTGGCGAGGTGCAAGAAGTGCCACAAACCGAAAAGACTCCTTTTTATCCTCGCTCTCCTTATGGCGTTGCTAAATTATATGCTCACTGGATTGTCATTAATTACCGTGAATCTTATGGTATGTATGCCTGTAGCGGAATTTTGTTTAATCATGAGAGTCCAAGACGGGGTGAAACTTTCGTTACTCGTAAAATAACCATTGAATTATCCCGTGTTTTACTGGGAGAACAAAAGTGTTTGTATCTTGGTAATCTAGATGCGTTGCGCGATTGGGGTCATGCGCGCGATTATGTCATGATGCAGTGGATGATGTTGCAACAGGACAAGCCAGAGGATTTTGTTATTGCTACAGGCCAACAATTTAGTGTTCGTGATTTTGTCAATGCCGCAGCCAAACATATTGAGGTGACTTTAGCATGGCACGGTACAGGCAAGTCGGAGTACGCAACTGTTGAGTCTATTGGTTCGGTAGAAATTGCAGCGAAGGTTGGCGATAAAGTCGTTGCGGTTTCCCCAGAATTTTATCGACCAGCAGAGGTTGAGTCATTGTTAGGCAATCCACAAAAAGCAAAGGATAAACTGGGATGGACTCCTGCCACTTCATTTGAGCAGTTGGTTGCCGAAATGATGCAAAACGATTTTCAACGTTAATTTTGTATGGCTAAAAGCGCACTGATTATTTTTCTTATAACATCTTTACTCATTTTTATATTGAGGAAGTTAGCATTAAAATTTAATTTAGTCGATCAACCTAATGTTCGTAAAATCCATCGAAAACCAATTCCCCTTGTTGGTGGGATTGCTTTGGTTATTTCATCAGGCATTGCTTTGGCTCTGCTTGGAGGCGTGGGTGAGTTTGCTTTGTATTTGTATTTGTCTGCTTGCTTGGTTGCTCTTATTGGGCTAATGGATGATGTTTATAATTTGTCAGCTTTGATTCGCTTTGCCGTTCAAATCGCCGCGAGCTTGTTTATTGTCTTTATGACAAAAGTCCAGTTGTTTTCTTTTGGTTATTTATTGTTGCCTTCATGGCAGATGAGTTTAGGTTTGCTTTCTATCCCCGTCACTGTTTTTGGCGTTGTTGGCGTGATAAATGCCCTTAATATGTCGGATGGTATTGATGGATTGGCTGCGATGACATTTTTGTTGCCAACTTTAACATTGGCTCTTTTGGCTAATGGCACAGATTTGAGTCATTGGCTGTTGTTGCTTTTGATAGCTCTCATTGTCTTTGTCATTTTTAATAAATCGAATAAGTTCAAACTGTTCTTAGGTGATAACGGTAGTATGTTTTTAGGCTTTTTGTTGGCGTGGTTGTTGGTGTATTTTAGTCAGCCTCCTATTTCTTTGATTAAGCCAGTTACTGCTTTGTTTTTAGTGGCTTTGCCGATTTACGATACAATATTTGTTATGTTACGGCGTATCATGAAAGGAGTTTCCCCTTTTAGACCAGATAAAACACACCTTCATCATTTGTTCTTAGTTAATGGTATTTCCCAAAACAAGACTTTGTTTGCCATTGTCATAATGCAAGCATTGTTGATAGTCTTTGGTGTTTTTGTTATTAATCAATGGCAAGAGTTTGTTCAGTTCTATCTTTTTTTATTACTTTCGGTTGTGTACTATTTTAGTGTGAAAAAAATATGGGAAAAGACTGAATAATCATGAATAAACATAGGGTTAACTCTATTCAACAAAGAATTTTTTTTGGGTTATTCAATATTCTTATTCTTTTCAATCCTTTTCCTTTAGGCTCTAACCGTATCTGGGCTTGGTCACTTGAGGCGGCTTATGCTGTTGTTATATTGTTGGCTATGATAGTTTGTTCACGATTTTTAAGTTCTTGTCATTTTAGTTGGCACCGGCTCAAAAAAATGCATTTGGAATTGAAGCTAATAGGGTTGTGGCTGTTGGTAATAGCACTTTATATCATTCCTTTACCTCTGTTTATTTTAACTGTGATTACTCCAAATGTTGCTCAAGCTTATGCTGACCTTGGTTTGTCTTATGGCTATATGTCTTTAGATGTATACGCTAGCTATAAAATGTTGTTATTGAGTGGTTATTATACTCTGGTTTTTATTCTTGGAGTTGTTTTAATTAACTCTAGAAAGAGGATTACAATTGTTTTATTTTTGATGATGTTTTTAGGTGTTTTTGAAGCGGTTTATGGTATGTATTTAGTCTCTATTGGGCAAACAGGAACTTTGGTGCAGGTCAATTCGGTTTCTGTTATACACGCCTCGGGTACTTTTATTAATAAAAATCATTTAGTTGCTTTTTTGTCCTTGAGCTTTATATTGGGCATAGCTCTTCGATTCATTTTATCAAGAAAGGTAGTGGGGTATTCAGGGATGGGTTTAAACGAGCGGTTTATTCGCTTCATTGGTCACCCAATACGTTTTTTAGATTTTGTCATGTTTTTAATCGTGGTTGGTATTTGGAATACACATTCACGAGCTGGCTTGGCATCGTTTGCGTTAGCTTTAGTTTTTTTCTATTCTTTATGGCTGTATTTTCTAAAAAATAAAAAAACAGGTGTTAAAAAACTATTTACTATTTCCTTGTTCTTTCTTGTGGTTTTGGTTTTGGTTTCTGATGATGTCAATTATTATATGCAATCCTTGGGGCAAAATTCTGAGGATAGAGGTGCTTATTTGATGGATTCGGCTGAGGGTCGTTGGTTAGCGGTTGATCAGGCTTTTACCCACATGCCAAAGTATTGGTTTTCAGGGGTTGGTCCTGGCGCTTACCAGGTGTTCTTTGTCAATCATCGAATACTAGAGCAGACTGCATATTTTGATCATGCGCATAATGATTATATTGAGTTCATTGTTGAGTTTGGTGTTCTTTCATTAATCCTTGGGACGCTAGTGGCTGTTTTCTTTTATCGCTTGTTTGTTTTTTCTCTGAGAACTAAAAGTGGGTTTTATAGGTTTATAACTATTTCAATAATATCATCTATTGTTTATATGTTGTTGCACGGAATCTTTGATTTTAATGCAAGGATTCCTGCCAATGTGGTGACAATAATTGTAGCAATTTCGTTGGTTTATGGCAAAACTGTGACTTTGAATCATGGAAGAGAGATAAAATAGTACATTTAGCTTGGATTTTGATTGTATCTACTGAATTGTTTGTTGGCTATCTTGAGTTATTTTTTAATTGTGAGAAAATGTTATGCCAATGTGTGATGTAACGAATAAAAGTATATGAAAATAGTTTTAAAACTGATGATGAGTCGTTTCGAAGTTTTCTTAAGTGTGTTAAGAGTCTGTGTTATTGCTGTGTTTTCATTGTCTGTATTTGGAAAGTCAGTAATTGTTGCACTATCGTTTATGGGAGGTTATGCAGTGGCACAACAAGACGGCTTGTCCTTGGGAAACTTTAATGTGTTTCCAACACTTGGATTGAGCTATGGTTATGATGACAATGTTTCTTATTTATTTGATGAGAGCAGGGCAATTAGTTCTAATTTCTTTGTTTTCTCTCCAGGGCTAAGAGTTGAAGCTGAGGGTGAAAAAGTTAGTTTTTTTGGTCAGTATGATTACAGCAGAACGGCATTTAATTCAGATTCAAGATATAATTTTGATAGGCAGCAGTTACTAGTGAAGTTGGGTTATTTTGCGTCAAACCGTTCCCGGTTAGAGGGTTCTGTTGAATACATAAATGGGTCGGATCGTATAGGTACGGGAAATCAACAAGGTGGTTTGATTGATCTTAATTTGGATCCAGATAAGTGGCGTTCAGTTGGTTTTGGTGGAAAGTGGCATTATGGCGGAGTTGGTGCAAAAGGTGCACTTGATTTCGGTCTTGGTTATATTGATAGACAATACGATAATAATGCTCAATTTACAGCGACTCGAAACAGACAGGCGCGGTATTTTGGAGTGACTTACTCCCATAAAGTTTCACCTAAGACTGGTCTTCTTGCCCAGATTAAAAGAACCAATATAGACTATGATGTTGCCAGTTTAGATAATAAAGAAACGCGTTTTATGTTTGGAGTGCAGTGGCAAGCCACGGGTAAGACCAGTGCGCGTGCTTTGGTAGGTTATTTAACTAAAGATTTTGATGAAGCGCAACATGATGACTTTAGTGGCTTGGCGATTGAGACAGGGTTGACTTGGTCTCCAAGAAGTTATTCCATTTTTGATTTGTCATTAACCCGAGAAACAGATGAAACTAATGGTAATGGTTCTTATGTTCTTCGTAATACGGTCGATTTGGGATGGACTCACTTTTGGAAAGATCGTTTTAGCACAACAGCAAATATTGGACTATCGGATGAGACTTATAAAGGCAGTTTAAGAAGTGATAGTTTGAATTTTTATGGAGTTTCCGCGAAATACCAATTTAGTGATTGGTTGGTTTCTGGTTTGGGTTATCGATACGATAACCGTAGCTCAAGTGTAAATGAATTTGAGTATAAAAACAACTCGTTACTATTGACTTTTGAACTATCAAAATAGTGTAATTTATGCGAAACATTCAACTTATATTTTTATTGATTCTTAGCTTGCCTGCTCTATCTTATACAATTGGGGAGGGAGATGTATTGCATGTGGAAGTTTATGGTGAGCCTGAACTTGCTCTAGATTTGACGGTTGATTCAAGGGGGTTTGTTGAGTATCCATTTATTGGAAAACTACAGGTTAAAGAGGAAACGGTGGAGTCAATTAAGCAAGAAATTGTTTTAATGCTTAAAGATGGCTATTTTGTTAATCCACAAGTGACAGTGGTTATTAAACAATACAAGCCTTATTATATTCAGGGAGAGGTTCGATCTCCCGGTTCTTATCCTTTTGAAGTGGGAATGACGGTGAGAAGAGCAATTGCTAAGGCGGGTGGTTTGACTGAGCGCGCAAGTAAGAAAAAGATATACCTCACACATGCTAATTCTGGCGCTTCAAAAGAGATAAAAGTTGATATGGATGCGAGTATTCTCTCTGGTGATGTTATTTTAATTAAAGAAAGTTTCTTTTAAATGAATCCTCAATCAGAAAATATAGTCAAAGAATCCAATGCATTTGATATTAAGGATTTCATTGAGTTAGCAAAAAATCATTGGTTAATCATATTGACATTTGTTTTAACCACTTCTTTGTTCTCATTCTATCTGGCAATTAAAGCAAAACCTGTTTATCAAGCTTCAACAAGTTTAATGATTGAGCGACCTAGTCGAATGGGATCTTTGGATCAACTGTTTGGAATGATGGGAATGAATTGGGAATTTTATCCTAATCAGATTCATGTTCTTAAATCAACACCAGTTGCCAAAAAAGTTGTCCAGCGTATTGGTGTTGAAAAATTTATCCCAAAACAGATTAAACTTAAATGGTATGAAAAGCTATTGCCTGGTTCGGTTGAAGACAATTATGCCGGCAAATCTGCAGATGAATTGTTCAACCTAGCTATTAAAAATGTTCAATCTACTATGGCAGTTTCTCAGTCAAAGGGAAGTGGTGTTTTTTATATTGTTTTTGACGATTATGACCCATATCTAGCAACATTAAAAGCTAATGCTTTGGCAGAGTCTTACATAGAAGAAGTGATTGAGGTTGATATTAATGCAAAGCAACGCACTGGCGAAAACATATCCAAGCAATTGCCAGAGCTTAAAAAGAAAGTTCAAGAATCAGAACAAAAGCTAAAGCAATACCAAAGAAAGCATCAGATGTTTATGCCTGAGGGCGGTGATGATTTGGCTGTACAAGAGTTGACAGAGCTGAGTTCGCGAATTGGTGAACTGAAACGAAAAAAATTAAACTTGGAATCGGTCTATAGACGAATAAAGAGTATGGGTAATAATTCCAAGCAATTGGCGAGAATTCCTGCGTTGCTGGATAAGCCCGAAGTAGTTCGGTTGAAAAATGAGTTGACTGATGTGCAATCAGAGGTGTCTGGTTTGGCATTGGTTTATGGACCAAAGCACCCTAAGATGAAAAAAGTGGTTGAATTGCGACGCTTAACTCAATTGGAATATGATGCGGTTTTGCGTGTTGCAGCTGACTTAGTGGTTGCGGACTATGAATCAATTTCACAAGAAATTGTCCGTGAAGAAAGCGGTATTAAGTCTATTAAAGGAGAAATTTCTTCAAATAATGAGCAGGCATTTGAATACAATTCCTTAAAGCGAGACTATAATTATAATAAGCAAATATACGACGCTTTTTTGAAACAATCTAAAGAAACTGATGCGATTAAAACCTCATCAGTGCAAACAATCAATGCACGTGTGATTAATAAGGCCACTGTTCCAAGTAGTCCTTACAAGCCCAATAAAAAAATCATGATTGTTATTGGTGTCTTTATTGGGTTGCTATTGGGTATTGCGGTGTCGTTTTTAATGGAGCATTTTGATAATACTTTTAAGTCTTCCAGAGAGGTGGAAAGTAAAATTAATTTGCCTGTTATTGGCATGTTGCCAGATATTGATGAAAAAGATAGCGGCTCTTCTCCGGCTATGCAATTTGTTGAGAATACAAAATCTGCTTTCTCTGAGTCCATTCGAACCCTAAGAACCGGAGTGTTATTGTCGCTTCCAGATGTTGAAAATAAATCAATATTGGTGACCTCTACGGTACCGAGTGAGGGAAAGACTACAGTTGCAATGAATCTAGCGCATTCATTATCTCATTTAGGTGAAACCATATTGGTTGAGGCTGATTTAAGGCGACCAATGGTGAAAAAGAATATGGGTATGACGAAAAAGGCGGGATTGACAACCTTGTTGTCTGGAGAGGAGAGTTTTGCTGAATGTGTGACGGTGGAAAAGAGTTCTGGTAAGTTGCATATCTTAGCATCAGGAATGATTCCTCCTAATCCATTAGAATTATTATCATCAGATAAGTTTGATCTTCTTTTAAGTAAGTTGAAGAGCAAATATAAGTTTGTTGTTATCGATTGTGCGCCGGTAATGGCGGTTAGTGATGCGTTGGTTTTATCTCAAAAAGTAGATGGCGTGTTGTTTGTCTTGAAAAATGATTCCACACCATCACAATTGGTTGAAAGTGCAATCACTCGACTTAGGCGCTCTTCAGCCAAAATAATCGGTGTTGCGATGAATAGGTTGAGAGTGAGTAAGGCTAAATATGGGCGATATTATAAGTATGAGGGAAGCTATTATGGCCACTATGGCTACCATGAGGAACAGAAGGGAAGCTCAAAACAAGCTTAAATGGTAAATTCAAAATGATAAATCGATTGGGCTGGTTATTTGTTTATGTTATTTTGCTGTCTTTTTTGGTATTGATGGTTCTTATGTTTAAGTCAAGTTTGAACTATGAGGCAAGTAGGGTCGAATATAGACTAGATACACAAAATCCTAAAGAGTTATTGCCAAATAGTGCAGACTTGGAGTTTTCTTCATACGTAAGTATAAGCCCTAATCAAGTGGAGTTGTTAACTAGGGTGTTCTTAACTGTATCAAAAGAAAAGTCATTTAGGTATAGTGAAAGTATGGCGGATGCATATCTCAACTTGTTAAAAATAAGACCTTCTTGGCCTTATTATTATTCGGGTTTGGCACAAATTAAAAAAATTGAACAAAATGATTTCAATCCTTCTATAAATAAAGCTATAATGCTCGCCCCGTTCGAAAGGAAGGTTGTTGATAGTGTTTCACAACTTCTATTTTCTGAATGGGAAAGCATTGATTCTGTTATGAAAAAGAAGATGTTGGTGTATTTATCCAGTCAAGATAATGGAAAGATTGAAGGATTGATTGGCGTGGCTTTAAGGTTTGCGCGTTTGTTTGAATTTTGCGATTATTTGTATGAGAGCAAACGAAAAGAGTTTCAAGCATGTAAGCGTGAATTTTGGCAGCCATTAATGGGCACTACTTAAGATATAGATTAATCATGTTAGTTTAAATTGACTTGGTTTGGGCTTTAATAGATTAAATGCAAAAAAATAAAAATATAGGTTGACATGGGTTGGACTTTCCGTGAAAATGCCTTGCTTTATTTGAGCCGGAGGGATACTCAAGCGGCCAACGAGGGCAGACTGTAAATCTGCTGTTTCTAACTTCGGAGGTTCGAATCCTCCTCCCTCCACCATATTCGAAAGAACAGGTTGTCATTAAGATAGCCTGTTTTTTGTTTTGTGTAAAAAGTGCCTGTGCGGGTGTAGTTTAATGGTAGAACTTCAGATTTCCAATCTGACTACGAGGGTTCGATTCCCTTCACCCGCTCCAAAGCTATTTAGGTGCGCCCATATAGCTCAGTCGGTAGAGCACTTTCTTGGTAGGGAAGAGGTCACTGGTTCGACTCCAGTTATGGGCACCATGATAATAGGTGTGGCTTTGTCTCAATCAAAAAGTTAATTATTTAAAGTTTTAAGGTAGATGCATTAAAACGAAACATTTAAACATAGTGGAGTACAGCAATGTCTAAAGAAAAATTTGAACGCAACAAACCGCATGTAAATGTGGGAACAATTGGTCACGTTGATCACGGTAAAACTACATTGACAGCAGCACTTACAAAAGTAGCGGCTGAATTACAAGGTGGTGAATTCAAGGATTATGATCAAATTGATAATGCACCTGAAGAACGCGAGCGTGGTATTACAATTGCTACAGCACACGTAGAATATGAAACAGAAGGTCGTCACTACGCACACGTAGATTGTCCAGGCCATGCTGACTATGTTAAGAACATGATTACTGGTGCGGCACAAATGGATGGCGCTATCTTAGTAGTATCAGCTGCTGATGGTCCAATGCCACAAACACGTGAGCACATTTTATTAGGTCGTCAGGTTGGCGTACCTTACATAGTAGTATACATGAACAAATGTGACCAAGTTGATGACGATGAGTTGTTAGAATTGGTTGAAATGGAAATTCGTGAATTACTTAGCGATTATGATTTTCCAGGTGATGATACACCTATGGTTATGGGATCTGCACTTAAAGCACTAGAAGGTGATGAAAGTGATATTGGTGTTCCATCAGTTAAAAAATTATTAGATGTACTTGATGATTATATTCCTCAGCCTGAGCGTGATATTGATCAAGCATTCTTGCTACCAATTGAAGATGTATTCTCAATTTCAGGTCGTGGTACAGTTGTAACGGGACGTGTTGAGCGTGGAATCGTTAAAGTTGGTGAAGAATTAGAAATCATCGGAGTCAGAGATACGCAAAAGACAGTATGTACTGGTGTTGAAATGTTCCGCAAATTGCTAGACGAAGGTCGTGCAGGTGAAAACGTGGGTGTTTTATTACGTGGAACTAAGCGTGATGACGTTGAACGTGGTCAAGTATTGGCACATCCTGGTTCAATTAATCCGCACACAACATTTGAAGCTGAAGTGTATATCTTATCAAAAGATGAAGGCGGACGTCACACTCCATTCTTCAAAGGATATAGACCACAATTTTACTTCCGTACAACAGACATCACTGGCGCTTGTGAGTTGCCAGAAGGTGTTGAGATGGTAATGCCTGGTGACAACGTTAAGATGGTTGTTACTTTGATAAATCCAATTGCGATGGAAGAAGGCTTGCGCTTTGCGATTCGTGAAGGCGGACGTACAGTTGGTGCAGGTGTTGTTGCTAAGATTTTTAAGTAAGTATTAGCGAAAGAAAGTTAAGGTCGGGCCAGCAATTTTAATTGTTGGCTTTGGTCGCTCTAGGATTTTAATCCTATTTTAATGAAGTAGGCCAGTAGCTCAATTGGCAGAGTGGCGGTCTCCAAAACCGTAGGTTGTGGGTTCGATTCCCTCCTGGCCTGCCATTAAAATTCTAGATTAATAGTTTAAATAAGGTGTAATAAGAATGAGTCAAGCAGAAGTAACAAGTTCAATTGGTGAAAAATTACGTTGGTGGTTAGCAATTGCCGCAATTGTTGCTGGTGTTGTTGGTAATTTGTATTTTGAAGACGAGTTAGCTACCATTTTACGTGTTCTTATCTTGTTTGGGGGTATAGCCCTTGGCGCAATTATTGCCGCTACTACACAAAAAGGTCGCGACTTTTTTGCCTTTGTTAAGAGTTCAAATATAGAAAGACAAAAGATTGTTTGGCCAACACGTAATGAAACTTTGCAAACAACTTTGGTTGTCATTGTTGTCGTTATTATTATCGGCTTGTTTTTATCATTGGTCGATTTCTTTTTTAGCTGGTCTGTCAGCTCTCTCTTTGGATAACGGAGTAAACCATGTCTAAACAATGGTATGTAGTTCATGCTTACTCAAACTTTGAACATAAAGTTGTTAGGTCTTTGCAAGAAAGGATTGAAAGGCTTGGTATGGAAGAGCATTTCGGTGAGATTCTTGTGCCAACAGAAACTGTTATTGAGATGCGTAAAGGTCAAAAAAGGCAAAGTGAAAGAAAGTTCTTTCCTGGTTATGTTTTGGTCGAAATGGATATGAATGATGCCTCATGGCATTTAGTTAAAGAAACAAATAAAGTTCTTGGTTTCATTGGAGGAACAAAAGAAAAACCTGCTGCTATTACTAAAAAGGAAGCAGATGCAATATTGCAACGTGTGCATGATGGAGAAAATGCGCCTAAGCCAAAAATCTTATTTGATATTGGTGAAGTTGTTCGAGTGGTTGATGGTCCGTTTAACGATTTTAACGGTGAAGTTGAGGATATTAATTACGAAAAAAGTAAAATTAGAGTCGCAGTTTCAATTTTTGGTCGTTCAACTCCTGTGGAGTTGGGTTTTGCTCAAGTTGAAAAAATAAGATAGTTTATTAAAAATGATGGGGAGCTTATTGAAAATAAGCGTTTGAACCCGGAGAAAATATAATGGCTAAAAAAGTCGAAGCTTATATTAAGCTACAAGTGCCTGCTGGTCAGGCCAACCCAAGTCCTCCAGTTGGTCCTGCATTGGGTCAGCATGGTGTGAATATCATGGAGTTTTGTAAAGCATTTAATGCCAAAACTCAGTCTACAGAACAAGGTCTTCCGACTCCTGTTGTCATCACTGTTTATAATGATAGAAGTTTTTCATTCATTATCAAAACACCACCTGCAGCTATTTTAATTAAAAAAGCATTGGGTCTTAAAAGTGGTAGTGGTCGTCCAAATACTGAAAAAGTTGGAACAATTACTCGTGCACAAATGGAAGAGATTGCAAAAACTAAAGAACCGGATTTAACAGCAGGGTCTATGGATGCAGCTGTACGAACAATCGCTGGTACTGCTCGCAGTATGGGTGTTAATTCTGAAGGAGTTGAATAATGGCTAAATTAGGTAAGCGTTTAAAAGCTATTCGCGAAAAGATTAATCCTGAAGAGACTTATGTGATTGATGAAGTCATCAAAATCTTAAGTGATAATTCAAAAGTTAAATTTGATGAGTCTGTTGATGTTGCCATTAAACTTGGTGTTGATGCAACTAAATCAGATCAAGTTGTACGTGGTGCAACCATTATGCCAGCTGGAACAGGTAAAAATATCCGTATTGCAGTATTTACACAAGGCCCTAAGGCCGATGCTGCTAAAGAAGCAGGTGCTGATTTTGTTGGTATGGATGATTTGGCTGATGAAATTAAAGGCGGCATGATGGATTTTGATGTTGTTATCGCATCTCCAGATGCTATGCGTGTTGTTGGTAAACTTGGTACTGTTTTGGGTCCTCGTGGTTTGATGCCTAATCCTAAAGTTGGTACAGTAACACCAGATGTTGTTACAGCAATCAAAAACAACAAAGCTGGTCAAGCTATGTATAGAATCGACAAAAATGGAATTATCCATACTATGATTGGTAAGGTTAGTTTTACTGTTGATTCATTAAAAGAAAATTTAGATGCATTATTAAAAGATTTGATTAAGAAGAAGCCTTCTGGTGCTAAGGGTAAATATATCCAAAAAGTTGTTATTTCAACTACTATGGGACCTGGCATTGAAGTTGACCAATCAAGTCTTGATTTAAAATAAAAACACAATGTCATTCCTGCGTAAGTGGGAATCTAGTGAAAAATTTGTAAGAAATTTTGAGGGCTGTCATTATGATAGCCGTCAAAGACCGCAGGTGAAATTTGATATAAATGGCTTAAGAGTTGTTTACTAAAGTTTCTTAATTTCCTGCGTAGATGGTGAAGTCTTGACAGCTTGTTAATAGTTAATATTAATGTCTTTCAAGGCCGCCAAAGTCCTGGATGTAGAAATACAGAAGGGTTTGTTTGATACGTTTATCAAAGGAGGTAAACATGGCTCTAAGTCTAGAACAGAAGAAAGCTGTGGTTGCTGAGATTGCTGGCGTTGCAGTTAATGCACATTCGTTAGTTGTTGCAGAATATGCGGGTATTACGGTAGAAGATTTTACCGAGATGCGCAGTGAAGCAAGAAAAACCGGTGTGTATTTAAAAGTTGCAAAAAATACTTTAGTTAAACGAGGCGTACAAGGTACGGAATTTGAATGTGTGGCAGATTCGTTGGTTGGTCCAATGATATATGCTTTCTCAATTGAAGACCCGGGTTGTGCTGCTCGCTTAGTTAAAGATTACGCTAAAAAGAACGATAAGCTAATTACTAAGCTTGTATCAATAGGCGGTAAAATGTTTGACGCTTCCGAATTAGGAAGATTGGCATCATTACCAACTAAAGATCAGGCAATTAGCCAATTGATGAGTGTTATGAAAGCACCTGTCGAGAAGTTTGTTCGTACACTTGCAGAACCTACAGTTAAAATGGTTCGCACAGTTGCAGCAATTCGCGATCAAAAAGAATCTGCTTAACTTAAATTTTTTTAAGCTAAGTATAATAATTTAATATTTAATAAAATAATTTTGGAGAATAAAGATGGCCGTTTCTAAAGACGATATCTTGGAAGCAATTTCTAACATGAGTGTTATGGAAGTTGTAGAATTAATCGAAGCAATGGAAGATAAATTTGGTGTAACTGCAGCAGCTGCTGTAGCAGTTGCAGCTCCTGCTGCAGGCGGTGACGCTGGTGCTGCTGAAGAGCAAACTGAATTTGACGTTGTAATGTCTAGTTTTGGCGACAAAAAAGTTGCTGTAATTAAGGCTGTACGTGGCATTACTGGTCTTGGCTTAAAAGAAGCTAAAGACATGGTAGAAAGTGCTCCGGTTACAATTAAAGAAGGCGTTGACAAAGCTGAAGCTGAATCTGTTAAGACTCAGTTAGAAGAAGCTGGTGCTCAAGTAGACGTTAAATAAGTAAGTAGTTACTTATTAGCACTAAAGGCTAGTGGTTTTTATCACTGGCCTTTAGTCGCTTAAGAAATAAGATATTTTAATCGCAAGATAATGCATGATCTGTTCGGTTAAAATCAGGGAAGAAGTTGATGTTTAAATAATATCAAGAATTGGATTCGGTACAGCTGATTTAATAATCAGTTTATATAAATTTATATTGGTAGGTGGCAGTTGTTATGAGTTATTCATTCACTGAAAAGAAAAGAATACGTAAAGATTTTAGTAAAAGTGAAGTGGTTGTGGATGTTCCATTTTTGCTTAAAACTCAAGTAGAATCATATAATAAATTTTTAGGGTTGGTTGAAGAGGCAAAGTGTGGACTAGATGAAGCACTTAATTCTGTATTCCCAATTGAAAGCTATTCTGGTTACGCAAAGCTAGATTATGTAAGTGTTAAAGTAGATAAGCCTGTTTTTAATGTTGTGGAGTGTAAGTTAAGAGGACTAACTTATGGTGCGGCAATTAAAGCTAAAGTACAATTGATTATTTATGATAAAGAAAGTTCGGCACGTAAAAAGAAATTAAAATATGTTAAAGAACAAGAGGTTTATTTAGGTGACCTACCATTAATGACACCAAATGGAACTTTTGTTATCAATGGTACTGAGCGTGTCATTGTTAATCAATTGCATCGTTCGCCAGGTGTTTTCTTTGATCATGATAAAGGTAAAACACACTCTTCAGGAAAGTTGCTTTATTCGGCTCGTATTATTCCTTATCGTGGTTCATGGTTAGATATTGAGTTTGATCCAAAGGACAATGTCTTTGTTCGAATTGATAGACGCAGAAAGTTACCTGCAACTATTCTTTTGCGTGCATTAGGTTATGAAACTGAAGAGATTCTAGATTTGTTTTTTGAAAAAGTTAGCATTACTTTGAAGAAAGAAGGCGCTTCTATGAAGCTTGTTCCTGAGTATGTAAAAGGTGAGATTTTCGACTTTGACATTAAAGATGGTAACAAAATCATTGTACCAAAAGGTAAGCGTATAACTGCACGACACGTTAAAATGTTGGGGAAATCTAAAATTTCCGTTATTGGTTTGGATGATTCCTACTTGTTTGAAAAAACTATCGCACATCAAATTGTACACAAAGAAACTGGTGAAGTTATTGTTGAACCTAATGCAGTAATTACTGAAGAGCTGCTAGAATTATTACGCGAAAACGGCATAAAATCATTTAATATATTGCTTGTTAATGATTTGGATAATGGTCCATACATGTCTACTACCATTAATGTGGATCCAACACGTTCACAAATGGAAGCATTAATAGAAATTTATCGCATGATGCGTCCTGGTGAGCCGCCAACAGAGGATTCATCTAAGGCTTTGTTTGAAGGGATGTTCTTCAATGCTGATAGATATAACTTATCTGAAGTTGGCCGGATGAAATTCAACAAACGTTTAGGCCGTGAAGAAGTTATTGGTTCTAGCATCTTGAGTAATGAAGATATTGTTGATGTAATGAAAGAATTGGTAAATATCAGAAATGGCTTAGGTGTTGTTGATGACATTGATCACTTGGGAAATCGACGTGTACGTTCTGTTGGTGAAATGGCAGAAAATGTATTCAGAGTTGGATTGGTTCGTGTACAACGTGCTGTTAGAGAGCGATTGACAGTTGCTGATTCTGAAGGATTGTCTCCTCAGGATTTAATCAATGCAAAACCTATTGCCGCTGCTGTTAAAGAATTTTTTGGTTCTAATCAGTTGTCACAATTTATGGATCAAAACAATCCATTATCAGAAATCACACACAAGCGTCGTATTTCAGCTTTAGGCCCTGGTGGCTTGACACGAGAGCGTGCTGGCTTTGAAGTGCGTGATGTTCATACAACGCATTATGGTCGACTATGTCCGATTGAAACTCCAGAGGGACCAAATATTGGTCTGATTAACTCACTAGCTGTTTATGCACAAACAAACTCCTATGGCTTTTTAGAAACACCATACCGCAAGGTTGTTGATGGTGTAGTTACCGATGAAGTGGAATATTTATCGGCAATTGTTGAGGGTGAATTTCCAATTGCTCAGGCCAATGCAAACATAGATGGTAAGGGTAAATTATTGGACGAATTTGTCGTTAGTAGACATTTTGGTGATGTAACTTTAATTCCTCCTTTGGAAGTAAAGTATATGGATGTATCTCCGAAACAAATTGTTTCTGTAGCAGCTTCTTTAATTCCGTTTTTAGAGCACGATGATGCAAATAGAGCCTTGATGGGTTCAAACATGCAACGACAAGCGGTTCCAACATTAATTGTTGATAAACCTTTAGTTGGCACAGGTATGGAAAAAATCGTTTCGCGTGATTCAGGTGTGACAGCTATGGCTAGACGACCTGGTGTTATCGAAATGGCTGATGCCTCAAGAATTGTTATACGTGTGGATGAAGAATATATTGGTGAGAATGATCCAGGTGTGGATATTTATAACCTAACTAAATATACACGTTCAAATCAAAACACATGTATTAATCAAAAAACACTGGTTAATATTGGAGACAGAGTTGATGTCGGTGATGTGCTTGCAGATGGTCCTTCAACTGACTTGGGTGAATTATCTTTAGGGCAAAACATGCTAATAGCATTCATGCCTTGGAATGGTTATAACTTTGAGGATTCAATTCTAATCTCTGAAAAGGTTGTTAAAGAAGATAGATTTACGACTATTCATATTGTTGAACTCACTTGTGTGGCACGTGATACTAAGCTTGGAACAGAGGAAATTACAGCAGATATTCCAAATATCAGTGAAAGTGCATTAACAAAGTTAGATGACTCTGGTATTGTTTATGTAGGTGCTGAAGTTGGTCCAGGTGATATTTTAGTTGGTAAAGTTACACCAAAAGGTGAAACGCAATTAACACCTGAAGAGAAATTGCTTAGAGCTATTTTTGGTGAAAAAGCACTGGATGTTAAAGATACATCTTTAAAAGTATCAGGCAGTACATTTGGGACTGTTATTGATGTACAGGTGTTTACTCGTGATGGAATTGAAAAGGGTAATCGCGCTGAGAAAATCGAACAAGAACAACTAGAGCAAGTTAGAAATGACATGAATGATCAGTTTAGAATTATGCGTGGCGTAATTCAACAACGTCTACATTCAATCCTGGTTGGTCAAAAAGTTGTGAAAGCTCCTGATTTAAGAAAAGGCGCTGTCATTACTGAAGAGTACCTCAAAGGTCTTGATGCTTCGCAATGGTTTGATGTCAAAGTTGCAGATAGTAAAATTGCCGAGCAAATTGATTCAATGGCTGAACAAATTGACCGTCAGAGAAGTATTTTTGACGAGAAATTTGAAGATAAAAAGCAAAAAATCACTTCAGGTGACAACTTGGCTCCTGGTGTTCTTAAAATGGTTAAAGTTTACTTGGCTGTTAAGAGGCGTATTCAACCAGGTGATAAAATGGCTGGCCGTCACGGAAACAAAGGTGTAATTTCAATGGTTGTTCCTGAAGAAGATATGCCCTTTGACAAAAATGGCCGTCCAGTAGATATCGTACTGAATCCACTTGGTGTGCCGTCTCGAATGAATATTGGGCAGGTTCTTGAAGTACATTTAGGTTGGGCTGCACGAGGACTTGGCGATAAAATTACGGATATGATTGAAAAGAATCAATCAGCAAATGAATTGCGCGCATTCTTATCTAAAATTTACAACTTAGATGGAGATAGAGTTGATTTAGATACATTTAGTGATGATGAAATCTTTGAGCTGTCAAACAATCTTAAAGCTGGTGTGCCAATGGCTACACCTGTATTTGATGGAGCTGAAGAAAAGCACATTAAAGCATTGTTAGAACTAGCAGATTTGCCAACTAGCGGTCAGGCAGTATTGTATGATGGTCGTACGGGTAAGCAATTTGATAGGCCGGTAACAACTGGGTATATGTATATGTTGAAACTAAACCACTTAGTAGATGACAAAATGCATGCACGTTCTACAGGTCCTTATTCGCTTGTTACGCAGCAACCATTGGGTGGTAAAGCTCAGTTTGGTGGTCAGCGTTTTGGTGAGATGGAAGTGTGGGCATTAGAAGCTTATGGCGCTGCTTATACACTGCAAGAAATGTTAACTGTCAAATCAGATGACGTTATAGGTAGAAATCAGACCTATAAGAACATCGTCGATGGTCGACACGAAATTGTTGCTGGAATGCCAGAGTCATTTAACGTACTTGTTAAAGAAGTACGTTCTTTGGGCTTAAACATTGAATTAGAAAACGAATAACTACAGGAAAAATAGGAGAAATACATGAAAGATTTACTAAAACTATTTAATCCACAAAAAGAAGTCCAGGACTTCGATGCGATTAAAGCGAGCCTAGCACAACCTGAGTTAATTCGATCGTGGTCTTTTGGTGAAGTCAAAAAGCCAGAAACAATAAACTATAGAACGTTCAAGCCAGAACGTGATGGGTTGTTTTGTTCGGCTATTTTTGGACCGATAAAAGATTACGAATGTTTATGTGGTAAATACAAGCGCATGAAACACCGTGGCGTTGTTTGTGAAAAATGTGGAACAGAAGTAACGTTATCTAAAGTAAGACGTGAGCGTATGGGACATATTGCATTGGCAAGTCCAGTGGCTCACATTTGGTTCTTAAAATCATTGCCTTCGCGTATTGGTTTAATGTTAGAAATGACATTGCGTGAGATTGAAAGAATTCTTTATTTTGAATCTTTCGTTGTAACTGACCCAGGAATGACTGACCTTGAAAAGGGATCATTGTTAACTGATGAACAATACACAGCGGCTATTGAATCATGGGGAGATGAATTCTCTGCCAAGATGGGTGCTGAAGCCATTTATGATTTGTTGAAAGAAATAGACTTAAACAAGCAACTGATTCAATTTCATGAAGAAATCGAGTCAACTCGTTCTGTGACTAAAATTAAACGTTTATCAAAACGAATCAAGCTTTTTGATTCATTTGTCAAATCAGGAAACCGTCCAGAGCATATGATAATGACGGTGTTGCCAGTATTGCCACCAGAATTACGCCCATTAGTGCCTTTGGATGGCGGTCGTTTCGCAACTTCAGATTTGAATGATTTATACCGCCGTGTAATTAACCGTAACAACCGTTTAGGTCGCTTACTGGATTTACACGCACCAGATATTATCGTACGTAATGAAAAACGTATGCTGCAAGAATCTGTCGATGCCTTATTGGATAATGGTCGTCGAGGACGCGCGATTACAGGTACAAATAAACGCCCGTTGAAATCTTTAGCAGATATGATTAAAGGTAAGCAAGGTCGTTTCCGTCAAAACTTACTGGGTAAGCGTGTCGATTATTCTGGTCGTTCGGTTATTGTTGTTGGACCAACCTTGAGATTGCATCAATGTGGATTGCCAAAGAAAATGGCATTAGAGTTATTCAAGCCTTTCATTCTTGGTAAGTTATTACAAAATGATTATGTGTCAACGATTAAAGCAGCTAAACGCAGTGTTGAAGATGAAACTCCTGAAGTATGGGATATACTTTCAGAGGTTATTCGTGAACACCCAGTTATGCTTAACCGTGCACCAACATTGCATAGATTAGGTATCCAAGCTTTTGAACCAATCCTAATTGAAGGTAAAGCCATTCAATTACATCCATTGGTATGTACTGCATTTAATGCCGATTTCGATGGTGACCAAATGGCGGTACACGTCCCATTATCAATTGAAGCTCAGTTAGAAGCACGTACATTGATGTTGGCAACTAATAATATCTTGTCACCAGCTAGTGGCGAGCCAATTATTGTTCCTTCACAGGATGTTGTATTGGGTTTGTATTATATGACTCGCGAATTAATCAACCAACCTGGTGAAGATATGATTTTCGCTAACGTTGATGAAGTTCAACGTGCTTATGATAATGCCAAAGTTACCTTACAAGCAAAAATAAAAGTTCGTCTTACTCAAGTAACTTTCGATGAAGATGGCGAAGAAATAGAAAATACCAGTATTATAGATACGACAGTTGGGCGTGCTTTGTTAGCTACAATCCTTCCAAAAGGTATGGACTTTTCAAACTTGAATGTTGTTTTATCTAAAAAGAATATCTCAAAACTATTAAATACTTGTTACCATGAAATGGGTGTTAAGGATACGGTAATATTTGCTGATCAATTAATGTATACAGGTTTTAGATACGCAACTTATGCTGGCATGTCAATTGGTATTGATGATTTAATTATTCCTGATGAGAAGAAGACCATTCTTGCTGATTCAGAAAAAGAAGTTATGGCGATTCAAGGACAATATACTGATGGTTTAGTAACAGCAGGTGAGCGTTATAATAAGGTTATTGATATCTGGTCACGAGCTAATGAAGAGGTGGCGAAATCAATGATGGATGCATTGGGTACGGATGAAGTTATCAATAAAGAAGGTAAGAAAATTCGCCAAGATTCTATGAATTCGGTATTTGTAATGGCTGATTCTGGTGCAAGGGGTTCCCCTGCTCAGATGAGACAGTTATCAGGGATGCGTGGATTGATGGCTAAACCTGATGGGTCAATTATTGAATCGCCGATTAAAGCTAACTTCCGTGAAGGCTTGGATGTCATGCAGTACTTTATCTCGACTCATGGAGCGCGAAAAGGTTTGGCAGATACAGCACTTAAAACGGCTAACTCTGGTTACTTAACACGTCGCTTGGTTGATGTTGCACAGGATGTGGTTATTGTACAACATGACTGTGAGACTATCGAAGGCATGAATATGCAAGCAATTGTTGCTGGTGGTGAAGTGGTTCAGACCCTTGGTGATAGAGTTTTAGGGCGTATTGTAGCTATCGATATTTTCAATAATGAGAATAGTGAAACGCCAATTATTCCGCAAGGCACTTTAATTGATGAAAGTTGGGCTGAAGTTATTGAATCACAAGGTGTTGACTCTATTAAAGTGAGGTCCCCAATTACATGTGAGGCTAAAACAGGTATCTGTGCGAGTTGTTATGGACGTGATTTAGCACGTGGCAAGTTTGTTAGTATTGGTGAAGCAGTAGGTGTTGTTGCGGCACAATCTATTGGTGAGCCAGGAACGCAGTTAACCATGCGTACCTTTCATATTGGTGGTGTTGCATCAAAGCAAGCAGCAAATAATCAAATACAGATTAAAGCAGATGGTATTGCTAAGTTACACAATATTAAAACTGTTAAAAATAAAGATAAGAAATTAGTGGCAATTTCTCGTTCTGGAGAATTATCAATACATGAAAAATCAGGCAAGGAAAAAGAAAGATATAAAATTCCTTATGGTGCGCTAATTGGAGTAAATGATGGGGCTAAAGTTAAGGGTGGAGATATTCTTGTAACTTGGGATCCGCATACGCATCCAATTGTTACAGAAGTTGCAGGTGTTGTTAGCTTTATTGATTTCCAAGACAATGTAACGGTAGAAGAAAAGCTGGATGAGTTGACGGGATTAACTAGTTTTGTGATTACAGATCCTAAAACACGTGGTTCCAAGGGCAAAGACATGCGTCCAATGGTACGCTTGGAAAATAAACGTGGTAAAGCGATTATGATTCCTGGTACTGATATTCCTGCACAATACTTCTTGCCACCAGGTGCAACCATCAATATTCAAAACGGACAAGAAGTAAAAGTTGGTGACTTCTTAGCAAAAATACCACAAGAATCTTCCAAGAATAGAGATATTACCGGTGGTCTTCCTCGTGTTGCTGACTTGTTTGAAGCGCGTAAACCTAAAGATGCAGCATTGCAAGCAGAGGCAGCAGGTGTGGTTTCGTTTGGTAAAGAAACTAAAACAAAAAATAGGCTGGTTATTACAAATTCTGAAGGTGAAAGTACTGAGAAGTTGATACCTAAGTGGAGACAAATTATTGTCTTTGAGGGTGAGCATGTAGAAAAAGGAGAAGTCATTGTAGAAGGAGAGCCTTCTCCACATGATATCTTGAGGTTGCAAGGTGTAGAAAAGTTAGCTAATTACTTGGTCAACGAAATTCAAGATGTTTATCGTTTACAGGGTGTTAGAATTGATGATAAACATATAGAGACTATAATTCGTCAAATGTTACGTAAGGTTGAGATTGTCACGCCAGGTGATTCTGATTTATTGAAATCTGAACAAGTAACTCTTAAAGAAGTAACTGCATTGAATAAAGATATTTTGAAGAAGGATGGTATTCCTGTTGAGTTTGAGTTGCAGTTGTTAGGTATAACAAAAGCTTCTTTGGCAACTGAGTCATTTATATCAGCAGCCTCTTTCCAAGAAACAACGCGTGTATTGACTGAGGCTTCGGTTCGTGGCAGTAAAGATTACTTGAATGGCTTGAAAGAAAATGTCATAGTTGGGCGTTTAATACCTGCAGGTACAGGTTTAGCATTCCATCAAGATCGTAAAAAATCACGTGAAGATATGCTTAAATCAGACTTAATGAAAGTTGAGTCAGAATCTTTGATGGAAGAGTCTTTAGTCGACGATTCTGCAATGTTAATGGAGGAATAGTCGATTATTAATGTTTTTAATTAAATATTAAAAACAATGCTTGACTAAAGTGGGGGTAATCACTAAAATCCCCGTTCTAAATTTCGACAGGCTGACTTATTTGGCCTGTCTTTTGTTTTCTATAAGGTAAAGAAAAAGTAATATGGCAACAATAAATCAATTAGTAAGAAAGCCAAGAAAGCCAAAGGCATATAAAACAAATGTACCGGCTTTAGAAGCGTGTCCGCAAAGACGTGGTGTGTGTGCTCGTGTATATACGACAACACCTAAGAAGCCTAATTCGGCTTTACGTAAAGTGGCTCGTGTAAGGTTGACCAATGGCTTTGAAGTAACAAGTTATATCGGTGGTGAAGGCCATAATTTGCAAGAGCATAGTATTGTTTTGATACGTGGTGGTCGTGTAAAGGATTTGCCTGGTGTTCGTTATCATGTCGTTCGTGGTGCTTTGGATACAGCTGGTGTAAGTGACAGAAAGCAAGGTCGTTCTAAATATGGAACTAAGCGTCCTAAGGGATAATTAGAGTATTTCAAGGGGTTTTCCTTTGAGAGAAGTAAATAAGGTTAAATAAAAATGTCAAGAAAGAAAAGTAATTTTAAAAGAGAAATATTGCCAGATCCGAAATTCGGAAGTGAATTGATTGGTAAGTTTATGAATATGGTTATGGTTGATGGAAAAAAATCTGTTGCTGAAAAAATCATATATGGTGCATTGGATGCAGTAGTTGCTAAGGAAAAAGGTGATGCAGTAGAGTTGTGTGAAGCGGCTTTAAATAAAGTTAGGCCAATGGTTGAGGTTAAATCTCGTCGTGTTGGTGGTGCTACTTATCAAGTGCCTATAGAAGTTCGTCCAAAAAGACAAGTGGCTTTGGCTATGCGTTGGGTTATTGATGCTGCGCGTAAGCGTGGCGAAGATGGTATGCCTCAAAGATTGGCTGGCGAATTATCAGATGCTTTGCATGATCGTGGTTCTGCTATGAAGAAACGTGAAGATACACATAAAATGGCAGAAGCTAATAAGGCGTTTGCTCATTACCGTTGGTAAGATAATAAAGAAAAGATAAAGGAAAGAGTTGTGGCAAGACAGACACCAATAGAGCGGTATCGAAATATTGGTATTATGGCTCACATAGATGCGGGTAAGACCACAACAACAGAAAGAATTTTATATTACACGGGAGTGTCACATAAAATAGGAGAGGTTCATGATGGCAATGCCACTATGGATTGGATGGAGCAAGAGCAAGAACGTGGTATTACGATAACATCGGCAGCCACCACCTGTTTTTGGTCGGGAATGGATAACCAGTTTGAGTCGCACAGGGTCAATATCATTGATACCCCTGGACATGTCGACTTTACCATTGAGGTTGAAAGGTCTTTAAGGGTTTTGGATGGTGCAGTTGCAGTTTTCTGTGCTGTTAGTGGTGTTGAGCCACAGTCCGAAACTGTTTGGAGGCAAGCAAATCGTTACAAAGTGCCAAGACTGGCTTTTGTTAATAAGATGGATAGGACTGGCGCAGATTTTGATCGCGTTGTGGAAAATATGCGAGAAAAATTAGGTGCTAATGCAGTGCCGGTACAGTTGCCAATTGGAAGCGAAGAGGATTTTGTTGGATTGGTTGATTTGCTAAGGATGAAAGCAATCTACTGGAAAGAAGATGATATGGGAATGGAATATGAGGCTAAAGAGGTCCCAGCTGATATGTTAGTCAAATGCGAAGCGGCAAGAGAATTTATGATTGAATCTGCTGCTGAGGCCAACGATGAATTGATGGATAAATACTTGGAAGAAGGTTTATTAACAGATTCGGAAATTCTTCAAGGCTTACGACTGCGTACAATTAATAATGAAATTGTATGCTGTTTGTGCGGATCTGCGTTTAAAAACAAAGGCGTGCAAGCGATGTTGGATAAGGTTGTTGAGTTTCTCCCTTCTCCATTAGATGTTCCTGCTATCACTGGCTTAAATGAAAAAGGTGATTTGGAAGAACGTCATCCAGACGATAAAGCGCCATTTGCTGCTTTAGTGTTTAAGATAGCTACAGATTCCTTTGTTGGGACCTTGGCTTTTTTAAGAGTGTATTCTGGAACAATGAAAACTGGCGATATGGTTTATAACCCTATCAAAGGTAAAAAAGAACGTATAGGTCGACTGTTGCAAATGCATTCTAATTCTCGTGACGAGGTTAAGGATGTTTATGCAGGAGATATAGTTGCGGTTGTTGGAATGAAAGATGTAACAACTGGTGAGACGCTTTGCACGGCAAAGGCAGTGATAACGCTGGAAAAAATGGAATTTCCAGAGCCGGTTATTGCAGTTGCAGTAGAGCCAAGAACTGCTGCAGACCAAGATAAGATGGGCCAAGCTTTGGAAAAGCTAGCTCAAGAAGATCCTTCTTTTAGGGTCACTACTGATGAAGAGTCGGGGCAAACAATAATCGCCGGTATGGGCGAGTTACATTTAGATATCATCGTGGATCGAATGAAGCGCGAGTTTAAAGTTGATGCAAATGTTGGTAATCCACAAGTGGCTTATCGTGAAACCATATCGAAAGCTGTTGAGCAGGAAGGTAAGTTCATTAAACAGTCGGGTGGAAAAGGTCAGTATGGCCATGTAAAAATTAGATTAGAACCTTTAGAGCAAGGTGCAGGTTACCAATTTGCTAATGAAATTAAAGGTGGAGCGATTCCTGGTGAGTTTATTCCAGCTATCGATAAAGGTATGCAAGAGCAAATGCAAAATGGAGTTTTGGCAGGTTATCCTGTTGTTGATGTGAAAGTAACATTGTTAGATGGTTCTTTTCATGAAGTGGATTCAACTGAAATGGCATATAAAATTGCAGCATCCATTGCTTTTAGAAATGGTGCATTAGAGGCTAAGCCAGTAGTGCTTGAGCCAATAATGAAAGTAGAGATTATTACCCCTGAGGAATACATGGGTAATGTGGTAGGAGATGTGAATAAAAAGAACGGTAATTTAGAAGGTATTGAAGAGACGGTATCTGGAAAAATCATCAAAGCTTTTATTCCGCTATCAAAAATGTTTGGTTACGCAATGGATTTGCGGTCAGCCACGCAAGGTCGAGCTAACTACTCGATGGAATTTGATCATTATGAGATAGCATCTGATAATGTATTTAATAATTAAGTAATTGTAATAAACATATTTAGCAGAAGAGAAATAGAATGTCTAAAGAAAAATTTGAACGCAACAAACCGCATGTAAATGTGGGAACAATTGGTCACGTTGATCACGGTAAAACTACATTGACAGCAGCACTTACAAAAGTAGCGGCTGAATTACAAGGTGGTGAATTCAAGGATTATGATCAAATTGATAATGCACCTGAAGAACGCGAGCGTGGTATTACAATTGCTACAGCACACGTAGAATATGAAACAGAAGGTCGTCACTACGCACACGTAGATTGTCCAGGCCATGCTGACTATGTTAAGAACATGATTACTGGTGCGGCACAAATGGATGGCGCTATCTTAGTAGTATCAGCTGCTGATGGTCCAATGCCACAAACACGTGAGCACATTTTATTAGGTCGTCAGGTTGGCGTACCTTACATAGTAGTATACATGAACAAATGTGACCAAGTTGATGACGATGAGTTGTTAGAATTGGTTGAAATGGAAATTCGTGAATTACTTAGCGATTATGATTTTCCAGGTGATGATACACCTATGGTTATGGGATCTGCACTTAAAGCACTAGAAGGTGATGAAAGTGATATTGGTGTTCCATCAGTTAAAAAATTATTAGATGTACTTGATGATTATATTCCTCAGCCTGAGCGTGATATTGATCAAGCATTCTTGCTACCAATTGAAGATGTATTCTCAATTTCAGGTCGTGGTACAGTTGTAACGGGACGTGTTGAGCGTGGAATCGTTAAAGTTGGTGAAGAATTAGAAATCATCGGAGTCAGAGATACGCAAAAGACAGTATGTACTGGTGTTGAAATGTTCCGCAAATTGCTAGACGAAGGTCGTGCAGGTGAAAACGTGGGTGTTTTATTACGTGGAACTAAGCGTGATGACGTTGAACGTGGTCAAGTATTGGCACATCCTGGTTCAATTAATCCGCACACAACATTTGAAGCTGAAGTGTATATCTTATCAAAAGATGAAGGCGGACGTCACACTCCATTCTTCAAAGGATATAGACCACAGTTTTACTTCCGTACAACAGACATCACTGGCGCTTGTGAGTTGCCAGAAGGTGTTGAGATGGTAATGCCTGGTGACAACGTTAAGATGGTCGTTACTTTGATAAATCCAATTGCGATGGAAGAAGGCTTGCGCTTTGCGATTCGTGAAGGTGGACGTACAGTTGGTGCAGGTGTTGTTGCTAAAATCTTTAAATAAGATTTTATATAAACAAAAAATAATTATTAATTAAAATAGTGTGCATGGCGAGAAGCTGTGCACAAAACTACAGAGGCGACGGTAATGGCCGAACAGAAAATAAGAATTAGATTAAAAGCGTTTGATCATAAATTGATTGATCAATCAGCTGGAAGAATCGTAGAGACTGCAAAGCGTACAGGTGCTCAGGTAAAAGGACCAATTCCTTTACCGACACGTATTGAGCGTTACACAGTATTGACTTCTCCACATGTAAATAAAGATGCACGTGATCAGTATGAAATAAGAACGCATAAGCGTCTTGTTGATATCGTGGATCCAAATGACAAAACAGTAGATGCCCTAATGAAATTAGATTTAGCAGCTGGTGTTGACGTTCAAATCCAACTATCTTAAGGAGTATAGGAAATGACTATCGGACTTATCGGACAAAAAGTAGGTATGACAAGAGTGTTTTCTGATGAAGGAAATTCTACTCCCGTTACTGTAGTAAGTATTGCAGATAACATTGTATCTCAAGTCAAAACAATTGAAACTGATGGCTATAGTGCTATTCAAGTTTCTACTGGTGCAGTAAAAGCATCAAAAGTAAGCAAGCCTTTGGCTGGTCACTTTGCAAAAGCAGGTGTTGAAGCAGGTAAAGACGTAATGGAATTCAGAACAGACGAAGCTCAAGAAATTGGTTCTAAGTTAGATATCAGTATGTTTGAAGCGGGGCAGAAAGTAGATGTTACTGGTCGCTCAAAAGGTAAGGGCTTTCAAGGTGTAATTAAACGTTACAACTTCCAAATGCAAGATGCAACACACGGTAACTCTGTTTCACATAGAGCACCAGGTTCCATCGGGCAATGCCAAACTCCAGGACGAGTATTTAAAGGTAAAAAAATGGCGGGGCACATGGGTGACAGAAATGTTACGACTCAAAATCTTGAAGTAGTAAGGGTAGACGCAGAAAAAGGTTTATTGCTTATTAAAGGCGCAGTACCAGGTGCTAAGAATTCAAGAGTAATCATTAAACCAGCTGTTAAAGCTTAAGGAGATGATGATGGAAATTAAAGTAGCAGGCAAAAAAGCCAATGTTGAAGTTTCTGATGAAGTTTTCAACAGAGATTATTCAGAAGCATTAGTACACCAAGTTGTGACAGCATTTTTAGCAGGTGGTCGTGCAGGTACAAAAGCACAAAAGAACCGTTCAGCAGTTAGAGGTGGTGGTAAAAAACCATTTAAACAAAAAGGAACAGGTCGTGCACGTGCAGGTACAATCAGAAGCCCAATTTGGGTTGGTGGTGGTAAGACTTTCGCAGCAGCGCCAAGGGATCACTCTCAAAAAGTTAACAAAAAAATGTATAGAGCTGGTATGAAATCTATTATTTCTGAATTAACACGTTCAGAGCGTATGGTTTTTGTTAATAGTGTCTCTATAAAAGAAGGTAAAACTAAGGAAGCCGTTAAGTTCTTAGCTAAACATAAAATGACTAAAGGAACAATCGTAGTTGATGAGATTACTTCTGAATTAGTGTTGGCAACACGTAACATTCCAAATATATACGTTACTGATGTTAGGTCACTTGATCCGGTATCTTTAGTATCTTCTGAAAAAGTTATTATGACAGCAGCAGCTGCAGAAAAAGTACAGGAGTGGTTATCATGAGTTTAAATAACTTATACACAACAGTATTGGCACCAATTATTTCTGAAAAGAGTAATAGAGTTGGTGAACAATCAAATCAATATGTTTTCCAAGTTGCGGTTACATCAAGTAAGCAACAGGTAAAAGCAGCTATAGAGAAGCTTTTCTCAGTAAATGTTGAAAATGTACAGATTTTAAATGTAAAAGGTAAAACAAAATCATTTAAAGGTAAGCCAGGCAAGCGTCCAGATTGGAAAAAAGCTTATGTTAAGGTTCAATCAGGTCAATTAATTGACTTCGGTACTGCGGAATAATTAGGAGATAATCATGGCATTAATCGTATTAAAACCAACTTCCCCAGGCCGAAGAGGCACGGTAAGAGTTAAGAGAGATGGCCTTTATAAAGGTGGTCCTCATGAGGCGTTAGTTGAAAAGAAATCAAAAACTGGCGGTAGAAATAATAACGGTAGAATTACGACACGTCACATAGGTGGTGGTCATAAGCAGCGTTATAGAATCGTTGACTTTAAGCGTAATAAAGATGGAATTGTAGCTAATGTTGAACGCATTGAATATGATCCAAATCGTACGGCTTACATTGCATTGATATGTTATGCTGATGGCGAGAGACGTTATATTATTGCTCCAAAAGGATTGGAGGCAGGTATGTCGGTACAATCAGGGAATAATGCGCCAATTAAACCAGGTAATGCATTGCCTTTAAGTAATATTCCATTGGGTTCTGTTGTGCATTGTATTGAAATGAAGCCAGGAAAAGGCGCTCAAATTGCTCGTTCAGCTGGCGCAAATGTTCAGTTGGTTGCACGTGCTGGAATGTACGCAACACTGAGATTAAGGTCTGGTGAAATGCGTAAAGTTCCTGCTGCATGTAAAGCGACTTTGGGTGAGGTATCAAATGGAGAACACAACCTTGAAAAATTAGGTAAAGCTGGCGCTAGTCGCTGGAGAGGTGTTAGGCCTACTGTTCGTGGTGTTGCCATGAATCCAGTAGATCATCCACATGGTGGTGGTGAAGGCCGCACATCAGGTGGTCGTCATCCTGTGACTCCTTGGGGTATGAAGACCAAGGGTTATAAGACTCGTAAAAACAAGCGTACAGATCAGTATATTGTACGTCGTAGAAACAAAAAATAGGTAAATAGATATGCCACGTTCTCTGAAAAAAGGTCCTCACGTAGACCATCATTTAATGAAAAAAGTACTCAAGGCTGTTGAGGAAAATAACAAAAGACCAATTCAAACTTGGTCACGTAGGTCAATGATATTGCCGGAAATGGTTGGGTTAACAATCGCTGTACACAATGGTAGACAGCATGTTCCAGTACTAATTTCTGAAGAAATGGTCGGTCATAAATTAGGTGAGTTTTCACCAACACGAACTTTTAAAGGCCATCAGGCTGATAAAAAATCATAATATAGGTGATGAGTATGGAAATTACAGCAAAACATAATAGAGCTGCAATATCGCCACAAAAAGTGCGATTAGTAGCAAACCAAGTGCGCGGCATGCAGGTAGAAAAAGCTGAACAATTATTGTCTTTCAGCCCTAAAAAAGCAGCACATTTAATTAAAAAAGTATTGATGTCTGCGATTGCAAATGCAGAGCATAACGAAGGACTTGATGTTGATGAGTTAATCATCAGTACTATTACAGTAGATGAAGGCCCGACTTTAAAGCGTGGAAGAGCACGTGCAAAAGGAAGGGGAACAAGAATATTAAAAAGAACCAGCCATATCACTGTGAAAGTGGCTGAAGCATCATAAAGGTAATATTATGGGTCAAAAAGTACATCCAATTGGAATTAGACTAGGTATATCGAAGCCTTGGAATGCAACTTGGTATGCAGAAAAGCATGTTTTTGCAGATCAATTAATTAAGGATATTAAAGTAAGAAAATACTTAAGAAAAGAGTTAGCAAATGCTTCAGTCAGTCAGATTGAAATTGATCGTCCTGCAAATAATGCGCGCGTTACAATTCATACGGCAAGACCTGGTATTGTTATTGGCAAAAAAGGCGAAGATATTGAACGTTTAAAGAAAACCGTATCAAAAATGATGGGTGTTCCAACTAACGTAAATGTTGCAGAAATCAGAAAACCTGAATTAGATGCAGATTTAATAGCTCAAGGTATTGCATCTCAGCTAGAAAGGCGTATTATGTTCCGTCGCGCCATGAAGCGTGCAGTAAGTAGTGCAATGAGGCTTGGAGCTCTTGGAATTCGAGTTGCAGTCGCAGGTAGATTGAACGGTGCAGAAATTGCACGAACTGAATGGTATAGAGAAGGACGCGTGCCTTTACATACTTTCAGAGCGAATATTGACTATGCAATGGGTAAAGCTTATACAACTTATGGTGTTTTAGGTATCAAAGTATGGGTTTATAAAGGTGATGTTTTTGACTTACATGCTTCACAAGAACAAAAGAAACAACAAGGTAAGAAACGGAGATAACAATGCTGCAACCAAAAAGAACAAAATTTAGAAAGCAGCAAAAAGGTCGTAATCGCGGTCTTGCGCATGCAGGTAATAAAGTAAGCTTTGGCGAATTTGGTCTAAAAGCTACTGGTAGAGGTTTTATGACGGCTAGACAAATTGAAGCTGGTCGTAGAGCAATTACTCGTCACGTTCGTCGTGGCGGTAAATTATGGATAAGAGTATTTCCAGACAAGCCAATAACAGCAAAGCCTGTTGAGGTTCGTATGGGTAAAGGTAAAGGTAATGTTGAATATTGGGCTGCGGTTATTAAGCCGGGTCGAGTGATATACGAAATTCAGGGTGTTGCAGAAGATGTGGCTCAGGCGGCATTTGCAAAAGCGTCTGCTAAGTTCCCGTTTAGTACAACATTTGTTAAAAGAACGGTGATGTAGATGAATGCAAAAGAAATGAAAAGTAAAAAGCCAGCAGAATTAAAAGAGACATTAACAGAATTGTTAAAGACTCAGTTTGATTTAAGAATGGCAAGAGGAAATGGTCAACTTACTAAAACAAATGTTTTAAGAGAAGTTAGGCGAAATATTGCTAGAGCTCAGACAATAATCAAGCAGAATGAGCTTGAATTGAAAAACGCAGGTAACAAATAATGACTACTGAAAACAAAATATTGCGAACAAAGCAAGGTGTTGTCGTTAGTGACAAAATGGATAAGACTGTTACTGTCTTAATTGAACGCAAAGAAAAGCATCCTATTTACGGGAAGTACATCAAACGTTCAAGTAAAATTCATGCACATGATGAAGAGAATGGTTTTAAAATGGGTGATAAAGTAAAAATTACTGAAACTCGCCCGTACTCAAAAACTAAATCATGGAAAGTTGTTGGCTTAGTCAACGCGGCACAATAAGTGCTTAGGCATTAAATTTAAGAGGTATAAACCATGATTCAAATGCAAACTAGATTAAGCGCAGCTGACAACAGCGGTGCTAAAGAAGTAATGTGTATCAAAGTACTAGGTGGATCTAAAAGAAGATATGCTGGTATTGGTGACATTATTAAAGTAACTGTTAAACACGCCATTCCACGCGGAAAAGTAAAGAAGGGTGAAGTTTATAATGCGGTTGTTGTAAGAACACGTAAAGGTGTTAGACGTCCTGATGGATCTTTGATTCGTTTTGATGGCAATGCAGTTGTTATGTTAAACAGTAAATTAGAGCCAATTGGTACACGTATTTTTGGCCCTGTAACCCGAGAACTTCGTTCAGAAAAGTTTATGAAAATTATTTCATTAGCTCCTGAAGTATTATAAGAGTAAGAACATGAAACGAATAAAAAAAGGTGATGAAGTAATAGTGATTGCGGGACGTTCAAAAGGGACTCGTGGCTCAGTATTATCTGTGTTAAAAGATGGTAGATTGCTAGTTGATAACGTTAATATGATTAAAAAGCATGTAAAAGTTGATCCCAACAATCCAGAAAAGCCAAGTGGAATTATTTCTAAAGAAGCGCCAATTCAAATTTCAAATGTAATGCTATTTAATAGCGCTACTGGAAAAGGCGACAAAGTTAGTTTTAAAACTCTTGATGAAGGCAAAAAAATTAGAGTGTTTCGTTCAAGTGGCGAAGCGGTAGACGCATAAGTAGAGTGATATTATGACTAGATTAGAAACATATTATAAAGAAACTGTAATTCCATTAATGATGAAAGAATTCGGTTACAAGAATGTTATGGAAGTACCAAAACTTATTAAGATTGGCTTAAACATGGGAGTTGGTGAAGCTGTTGGCAATAAAAAAATCATGGTTAATGCCACTGGCGATATGGAAAAAATTGCTGGGCAAAAAGCATTGGTAACCTTTGCAAAAAAATCAGTAGCAGGATTTAAAATTCGTGATGGATGGCCAATAGGTTGTAAGGTTACTTTAAGACGTAATAAAATGTATGAATTTTTTGATAGATTGGTCAACATTTCAATCCCAAGAATACGCGATTTCCGTGGATTGAATGTAAAGTCATTTGATGGACGCGGCAATTATTCAATGGGTATTAAAGAGCAGATTATTTTTCCTGAAATTGAATACGATAAAATCGATACAATTCGTGGTATGGATATTACTTTTGTTACTACAGCAAAAAGTGATAAAGAAGCAAAAGCATTATTGGCTGCTTTTAGTTTTCCTTTTAAGAATAAATAGAGAAGAGTTATGGCTAAAGAATCAATGATTCAAAGAGATTTGAAAAGAACAAAAATTGTAGCAAAATACGCTAAAAAAAGAGCAGAAATAAAAGCAATTATTACTAACCCAGAAACTTCATTTGAAGACATGATGGATGCTTATGTAAAGCTACAAAAATTGCCAAGAAATTCTTCTCCTTCGAGACAAAGAAATAGATGTAAGCTTTCAGGTAGACCTCGTGGTTATTACCGTAAGTTTGGTTTAAGTAAAACACAATTCAGAGAAGCTGCAATGCGTGGCGATATCCCTGGCTTGAAAAAAGCGAGCTGGTAAGCTGCTAATAGATTAGGAAAAAGATTATGAGTATGACAGATCCAATTGCAGATATGCTAACACGCATAAGAAATGCACAAATGGTAGCTAAGAAATCAGTGATGATTCCGGCTTCTAAAATTAAGAAGAGCCTATGTTCAGTATTGCAAAAAGAAGGGTATATCCAATCTTTTGCTTTAGTTGATGGTAAAGACAGTTCAACTGGGCATCCACAAATACAAGTTAACCTGAAATACTATCAAGGTAAACCTGTAATTGAATACATAAATCGTGCATCGAAGCCTGGTTTAAGATTGTATAAAGGTAAAAGTGAATTGCCAAAGATTGATGCGGGTTTCGGTACAGCAATTATTTCAACTTCAAAAGGTTTGTTGACAGATTTTGAAGCAAGAGAGGCTGGTATCGGTGGCGAAGTCATCTGTATAGTTAAATAGGAGAATAATATGTCTAGAATTGCAAAAAATCCAGTCACTATTGTCTCTGGTGTAAGTGTTGATATTAAAGGTCAAACAGTTACGATTAAAGGACCAAAAGGAACAGGTTCTATTATTTTAAATGATAATGTGGCGATTAAAGAAGAAGATGGTTCATTGTTGTTTAGTCCAACAAATGACGCATCAATGCCAATTACTGGCACTATGCGTTCTTTAGTTAATAATATTGTTATTGGTGTAACCCAAGGTTATACAAAGAAAATGTTATTAGTAGGCGTTGGTTACAGAGCAACTCTTAAAGGTAAGGATTTAAAGCTTGCTTTGGGCTTCTCACATGATGTTGTTTATAAAGCACCAGAAGGTATCACCTTTGATGTAGCTAAAAATCAAACAGAAATAGATGTATCAGGTATTGACAAACAGCAAGTTGGTCAAGTTTGTGCAGAGATAAGAGCGTATAGACCACCTGAGCCTTATAAAGGAAAAGGGGTTAAATATGCAGATGAAAGAGTATTTAGAAAAGAAGCTAAGAAAGCTTAATAACAATTAAATTTGAGTAAAAAAAATGAGTAATGTTAAAAATAAAGCAAGATTAAGAAGAGCAAAAACTACGCGTGCAAAAATTAGTACACTTGGTGTCCCTTCGTTATCAATTCACAGAACTGATAAAAATCTTTATGCTCAAATACTTTCTGGTGATAAAACACAAACATTGGCAAGTGCATCTTCATTAGAGAAGAAACTAATTAAATCTGGTGCTTCAGGTAAGAATATTGAAGCTGCTAAAATAATTGGTGAAGCAATTGCTAAACGTGCAAAAAAAGCAGGAATTGATAAAGTTGCATTTGATAGATCAGGTTTTCTTTACCACGGTAAAGTAAAAGCTTTAGCTGATGCAGCAAGAAAAGCAGGACTAGAAATTTAGTCTGGCGCGATTTGAGTCAAAACATAATATATAAATTAAAGATTAAGGTAAATAACAATGGCGAGCGTAGATAGAAGAAAAGATGAAGGCGATGGTCTATTAGAGCGTTTGGTAGCGGTAAACCGTGTATCAAAAGTTGTAAAAGGTGGTCGTGTATTTAGTTTCACAGCATTAACGGTAGTTGGTGATGGTAACGGTAAAATAGGATTTGGTTACGGTAAAGCAAAAGAAGTGCCAATAGCTATCCAAAAAGCAATGGATAAGGCACGTAACAATATCATTCGTGTTGATCTTAAAGAGGGAACTCTTTGGCATCCAATTAAAGCAAAACATTCAGGATCAAAAGTTTACATGCAACCTGCATCAGATGGTACTGGCGTAATTGCTGGTGGTGCGATGCGTGCAGTGTTTGATGTTGTTGGTGTGCATAATGTATTAGCAAAGTCTCAAGGATCAAACAATCCGCAAAATCTTGTTAGAGCAACAATTAATGGTCTTAAGAATATTACTTCTCCAGATTCAGTTGCGGCAAGGCGTGGTAAAACAATTGAAGAGGTGATGAAGAATCATGGCTAAAATTAATACAGTTAAAGTTACCTTAACAAAAAGTCCAATTGGCGCTTTAAAAAATCATAAAGCATGTGTAAAAGGTCTTGGCCTTCGCAGAATGCACCAAACTGTTGAAGTCATTGATACTCCGCAGAATCGAGGTATGATAAACAAAGCTAGTCACTTATTAACAGTTGATGAAACTAAATAAAGGCGGATATTACAATGCAATTAAATACAATAAAGCCCGCTGCTGGTAGTAAAAAAGCAGCAAAACGTGTTGGACGAGGAATTGGTTCAGGTTCAGGAAAGACCTGTGGTCGTGGACATAAAGGTCAAAAGTCACGTTCAGGTGGTTGGCATAAAGTTGGTTTTGAAGGTGGTCAAATGCCACTTCAAAAGCGTTTACCTAAGTTTGGTTTTGCTTCAAGAATGGCAAAATACAGTGATGAAATTTGTCTTTATCATCTAGAGTCTTTAAAAGCAGATACTGTAGATTTAGCAGTGTTGGTTGAAAAGGGTCTAGTAAGACGTTTTGTCACCAAGGTGAAAGTCATTAATACAGGAACTATTTCTAAAGCAGTTAAAGTTGTTGGACTAAAAGTCACTAAGGGCGCTAAAGAAGCGATTGAAAAAGCCGGTGGATCAGTAGAGTAATAGAAAATTATGTCAGCATCACAAGCACAAGTACAAAAAATGTTAGGTAACAAGAATAACCTTTCTGAATTAAAATCAAGAATATGGTTTGTAGTCATATCTTTAGTTATATTTAGATTGGGCTCTTATATTCCTGTACCTGGAGTAAACCCAAGAGTTTTGGCTGATTTGCTTGAAACTCAAGGTGGTGGAATGATTGAAATGTTTAACATGTTCTCTGGAGGAGCATTGGGACGTTTTTCATTGTTTGCACTTGGTGTGATGCCATATATTACTGCATCAATTATTACGCAGATTTTGGGTCATTCTATTCCGAAGCTTAAAGAACTAAAGAAAGAAGGTGAGTCAGGACGTAAAAAAATCAATCAATACACGCGTTACTTTACGGTGGTTCTTGCAGCTTTCCAAGCTTACGGGATTTCCTATTCATTACAACAAATGGGTGGTAGTAATGGCTTAGAAGTTGTGCCTAATCCTGGTTTTGGGTTTTTATTCCCTGCAACTATATCACTTACTGGTGGCACATTGTTTTTAATGTGGTTAGGCGAGCAAATTACAGAACGTGGGATTGGTAACGGTATTTCATTAATTATTTTTGCTGGTATTGTTGTTGGTTTACCTTCCGCAATTGGGTCAACATTTACCATGGTGTCAACTGGAAGCCTTAATGCATTAGAAGCATTGTTCTTCTTAGTCTTAGCATTAGGAGTAACCTATTTTGTGGTCTTTGTTGAAAGAGCTCAACGACGCATTACAATGCAATATGCACAAAGACGTGGAAGAATGGCAACGAATGCTCAGAGTTCATACTTGCCATTAAAAGTCAATATGGCTGGTGTAATACCAGTGATTTTTGCTTCAAGTCTGGTGTTGTTCCCTGGTGTTTTAGCTAACTTCCTTGGACAGAAAGATGGTTGGGGTTGGTTGTTGGATTTATCTCAATGGTTATCACCTGGTAATGTTTTGTACATGATATTTTTTGGAGCTTTGATTGTTTGGTTTGCATTTTTCTACACGGCTTTAACATTTGATCCAAATGAAATGGCTGATAACTTAAAAAGATCAAGTGCTGTTATACCAGGAATTAGACCGGGTCGACATACAGCAGATTACATTGATAGTGTAACAACTAAAATAACATTTTGGGGAGCTTTATACCTATTAGGTGTAAGCTTGTTGCCTCAATTTGTAATGAATATATGGTCAGTGCCATTTGCACTGGGCGGGACCTCATTGTTAATTGTCGTTGTCGTTGCTATGGACTTCATGGCGCAGTTACAAACACACTTAATGTCAGGTCAATATGAAGGCTTAATGAAAAAGTCAAACTTAAAGAATTACGGTAAATCTGGAGTTCAAAAGAAATAATTAAATTTATTATTTTGAATAAAAATTAAGCAAGTATTCATATACCTGCTAATTGCAGTAAACAACTCTAAACAACGTGCGTAATGCGTTATATACAGATTTAGAGTACATAAAATCTTCTGATAACTATACAATTAATAGATTGTCTGGATTTATGAAAAATTTGCAATAAAAGACTGCAGCATGCTTGCTGTGTGTCTTTTTTTGCACTATAATGCATCGCTTTTTTATGAATACTTGGTAATATAGGTTCATAAATAAAGAGATAATATATTTAAAACAAGTTTATTAGGAGAGTTAAATGGCGCGTATAGCAGGTGTCAATATACCAGTATACAAACATGCGTGGATCGGCCTAACCAGTATATTTGGTATAGGAAGAACTAGAGCATATCAGATTTGCGATAATGCAGGTGTTAATCCAACAACAAAAGTAAGAGAACTAGACGAAGCTTCTTTAGAAAAAATTCGTAATGAAGTTGCAAAATTTAATGTTGAGGGTGACCTTAGGCGTGATGTTGCAATGGATATTAAACGATTGATGGATCTGGGTTGTTACCGTGGTATCCGACACAGACGTGGTTTACCATTGCGTGGTCAGAAGACCAAAAACAATGCACGTACAAGAAAAGGTCCTAAAAGACCTATCAAGCGTTAATTTAACATATAGAATTTAAAGAGAAAAGTTATGGCTAGACCACAAAAAACTAAAAAGAAGAATAAAAGAACAGTTGTCGATGGAATCGCACATGTTCATGCTTCATTTAATAATACTATTGTAACTCTTACTGATAGACAAGGTAATACTCTTGCTTGGGCAACCGCTGGTGGCGCAGGATTTAGAGGTTCACGTAAAAGTACTCCATTTGCTGCACAGGTTGCTGCAACTAATGCTGGTAAAATTGCTCAAGATTTTGGATTAAAAAATCTTGAAGTGCAAATTAAAGGGCCAGGACCTGGTAGAGAGTCGTCTGTACGAGCTTTACATGGTTTAGGGTATAGAATTACTAATATTATAGATGTGACGCCGATACCTCATAACGGTTGTCGTCCTTCTAAGAAAAGAAGAGTGTAAGGAGAATAATATGGCTAGATATATTGGACCAACTTGCAAATTAGCAAGAAGAGAAGGTACTGATTTAATGTTGAAATCTCCAGCACGCGCTGTTGAGACTAAATGCAAATTAGATCAAGTTCCAGGTCAGCATGGTGCAACTATGCGTCGTGGAAAACCTACTGATTATGCATCGCAGTTGCGTGAAAAACAAAAAGTTAGACGTATCTACGGTGTTTTAGAAAAACAATTTAGAAATTACTATAAAAAAGCAGCTAAACAAAAAGGCGCAACAGGTGAAAATTTACTTTTGTTACTTGAGTCAAGATTAGATAATGTTGTTTATAGAATGGGTTATGCTGTCACAAGAAGTGAAGCACGCCAATTAGTTTCTCACAAAGCAATTGAAGTTAATGGAAGCACGTGTAATATTCCTTCTTACCAAATTAAAGAAGGTGATGTTGTTTCTATTCGTGAAAAAGCTCAAAAACAATTGAGAATCAAAGAAGCACTCAATTTATGGCAAGAAATGAATTTAACAGCTGACTGGGTTTCTGTAGATTCTAAAAAAATGACTGGTACATTCAAAAATTCTCCTACAAGAGATGATTTGCCAGCAGAAATCAATGAAAACCTAATTGTGGAATTATATTCTAAATAACTAGCGAGGGTATTGCTTATGTCTGAGATATTGGCAAAGTTACTGAGACCTAAAGTTGTCGCAGTAAAAGAAGAAACAAAAAATAAAGCTGTCGTAGTCATAGAGCCTTTGGAAAGGGGATTTGGACATACGCTTGGAAATACATTTAGAAGAATATTACTGTCTTCAATTCCTGGATATGCTATTACAGATGTGCAAATTGATGGTGTGGCTCACGAATTTTCAGCTATTAACAATGTCAAAGAAGATGTTGTTGAAATCATGTTGAATCTAAAGGGAGTTGCATTTTCGGTCTCTGGACGAGAAGATGAAACTGAATTTAATGTTTCTTTATCTAAAAGTTCAGCAGGTCCAGTTACAGCTGGTGACTTGCAATTAACTGATGGTATGAGTGTTGCTAATCCTGATCATGTTATCTGTAATATTGCAGGTAAAGGATCTATTAACATGAATTTAGTTGTAAAAGAAGGTATCGGATATGAGCCTGCAATAAAAACTAAAAATGATGATGAATCACGTTCTATCGGATCTTTAGTGCTAGATGCTAGTTATAGTCCAATTAGACGTGTGTCTTATGAAGTTGAGAATGCTCGTGTTGAACAAAGAACTAATTTAGATAAATTGATTTTAAGTATCGATACTGATGGTTCGATTACAGCTGAAAAAGCAATTCAATTGGCTGCAAGGATTCTTATTGAACAAATGGCAGTATTTGTTGATTTTGAAATGTCTGCACCAGTGGAAGAAGTTTCAGAAGAAGAGAAACTTAATCCTATCTTGCTTAAACCGATTGATGAACTTGAACTCACAGTTCGTTCAGCAAATTGTTTAAAAGCAGAAAATATACAATATATTGGTGATTTAATCCAAAGAACGGAAGTTGATTTATTGAAAACTCCAAACTTAGGCAAAAAATCATTGAATGAAATAAAAGCAGTGCTCGCAGAAATGGGTTTGAATTTTGGTGTCCGTATTGATAATTGGCCTCCAGCATCCATTCGTACAGTTGAGCGTTTACTCGGATAATAGGTGATATAAAATGCGTCATAGAAAATCAGGTCGTCAACTTAATAGAAACAGTTCACATCGTAAAGCGATGTTTAAAAACATGGCTGCTTCATTATTTGAACACGAATTAATAAAAACAACTTTACCCAAAGCAAAAGAATTACGCATGGTTGCAGAACCTTTAATTACTATTGCTAAAAACGACAGTGTTGCTAATAGAAGGTTGGCAGCATCTAGACTGCCTAATCACAGTAGAGTCGTTGTTAAGAAACTTTTTGAAACATTAGGAACAAGATACCAAGATCGTCCAGGTGGTTATCTTAGAATTCTTAAGTGTGGTTACCGTGCGGGTGATAACGCACCAATGGCTTACGTAGAATTGGTAGATCGTCCTCGCCCAAGCGACACTCAAGAAGATTAAGTTAAAAAAAATACTAAAAAGCCCGGTTTAACCGGGTTTTTTTTGGAGAAAAAATTATGCAAGTAAAATCATTAAGACTCTACAGTTTTATTCCTTTTATAACAACGGTATTATTGTTGGCATACGCCTATTATGAAGAGTATGTTGAGTACTTAGACCCGTGTCCATTATGTATGGTTCAAAGACTTGTTTTTGCTATAATTGGTATTTTATTTTTACTAACTTTAGTAAAACCACCGCAATTTGTTTTCAGGAAAGTTGTAGCTGTTATAATCGCCGTTGTATCTCTTATGGGAGCGGCTGTATCAGCCCGCCATATATGGATACAAAATCTTCCACCAGATGAAGTTCCTGCGTGTGGCCCTGGATTGTTTTATATGCTTGATACTTTACCATTTGGTTCAGTGTTACAAGAAGTATTACATGGATCTGGAGAATGTGCAGAAGTTAGTTGGAGATTTTTAGGTCTTACAATGCCAATGTGGACATTAGTTTGTTTTGCTGGTTTTGTAATTTACACCATAATATGGTCAACATTGACAAAAAAATAACAAAAACATGAATAATTGGTCTCCACAAAGCTGGACTACAAAAGAAATTAGACAGCAAGCCATCTATAAGGATGAAAACGCTTTAAATAAAGCATTGAATAAACTTTCAAATATGCCACCATTGGTGACCTCTTGGGAGATATATAAGTTAAAACAGAAATTGGCTGAGGTTCAGCTAGGTAAAAGATTTCTGATACAAGGTGGGGATTGTGCAGAATCTTTTGATGATTGTAACTCGCCAGTAATTTCTAACAGAATAAAGGTTCTATTGCAAATGAGCCTTGTGCTTATTCACGGCTTAAATAAGCCAATTGTGAGGATTGGTCGATTTGCAGGGCAATATGCCAAGCCACGCTCGTCCAATGAAGAAACTAAGGATGGTGTTACGCTGCCTTCCTATCGTGGAGACATAGTCAATAAAATTGGTTTCACCGCAAAAGATAGAGAACCAGATCCGGCAAGAATGCTTGTAGGTCATGCTTCCTCAGCCATGACTCTTAATTTTGTCAGGGCACTTATTGATGGAGGGTTTGCTGATATTAGACATCCTGAATACTGGAATCTCGCTTGGATAGAACATTCGGGACAGTCTACAGAATATCAGGAAATGATGAAGCAAATCAGTGAGTCAATTGGATTTGCTGAGATATTAGCTGGGCGAAGACTAGGGAATTTATCCAGAGTTGATTTTTATTCATCTCATGAAGCTTTACATTTACATTATGAACAAGCACTAACAAGAGAAGTTCCGAGACAAGAAGGCTATTTTAATCTCGGTACTCACTTTCCTTGGATTGGTTTAAGGACTAATCAGTTAGACAGTGCTCATGTTGAATTATTGAGAGGTATTAATAATCCGATTGGGATAAAAATTGGTGCAGAAACATCAAAAGAGCATTTGATTGGTTTATGTAAAACATTAAACCCAACAAATGAAGCAGGTAAAATTACTTTAATTCACCGCTTTGGCGCAAAAAATATTGAATCGAGTTTGCCTAAAATGATTAAAACACTTCAAGACGAGGAAATTGGAGTTGTTTGGTGTTGTGATCCTATGCATGGGAATACTGAGTCAACATCAAATGGCTACAAGACACGAAAATTTCAAAATATTCGTTCTGAAGTTGAGTTAGCAATGGATGTCCATAAGTCTGAAAACTCTATATTAGGCGGCGTTCACCTTGAATTGACAGGTGAAAATGTAACCGAATGTTTAGGTGGTGCTCGAGAATTATGTGAGAAGGATTTAGAGCGAGCTTATAAAACACAGGTTGATCCACGATTAAATTATGAACAGTCGCTCGAGATGGCGATGGCAATTGTCAGTAAAAATAACAGTTAAAGTAATTATGGGGCTTTTAAATGAGTAATATTTGCGTACATTCAGAGATAGGTAAATTAAATACAGTTATCATTCATCAGCCTGGTAGTGAAATGGAAAATATGACTCCTGCTACTGCTCAAGAAGTTCTTTATGATGATATTTTAACACTCGATTTAGCATTAAATGAACACCGTCAATTAACTGGAGTACTAAGAAAGGTCGCAAAAGTACTTGAGTTCTCTGACCTTCTTTGTGATGTGCTAAAAGATGATAAGGTTAAGTTGCAATTACTTAAAGGTGTTTGTAACTTATATGGTCATCCTGAGTTGATTGATGATTTATTTGAATTGCAGGCACGGGAGTTATCTGATCAGTTTTTTACAGGTACCTTGCTTGAAAAAAACACGCTAGAACGGTTTATCAGTTCATCAAGACACGCAATTCCACCGTTGCCCAATGCATTTTTCACGCGTGATGCGGTGATGTGCGTTTATGAAAATATAATTATTGGTTCTATGGCTCATAAAGTTAGGTTAACTGAAGCTTTATTATTGAAATATATTTTTAGCTATCACCCATCACTGGGTGTAAATAACTTTTATCACGATGGAACACGTAAACAGCACGATGAAGTTACTGTCGAAGGCGGTGATATTCTTGTCATTAAAGAAGATTTATTGATTATTGGGTTTAGTGAGAGAACATCTGCTAGAGCAATTGATAGATTAGCACAAGAAATGTCGCGAGATAAAGAAAAGCTGGATATTCTTGTGGTGAATTTGCCTAAAATACGTGCAACAATTCACTTGGATATGATTTTTACTATGTTAGATGTGGATAAATTTATGGTTTTTCCGCCTTTGATTACGGGTACTGATAAATGTAAAAGTTTTCACATGCATTGCAGTAACGGTTCGATTCAAAAAATCACCGAATTTTCAGGTTTACCAAAAGCAATGCGTTCTTTAGGAATAGAGGCGGAATTTATTAACTGTGGTGGCAACCATCCTTTTGCACAAGAGCGTGAACAATGGACAAGTGGAGCCAATTTCTTTACTTTTGCCCCAGGTCAAATTATTGGTTATGAACATAATAAAGCCACACTTGAAGCCTTAAATAATTCAGGGTTTGAAATTATCAAAGCCAGTGATATTATTACTGATAAGGAAATTATTCAGCCAGGAAAACTAATTGCGGTATCCATGCAAGGAGCGGAGTTAAGTCGAGGCGGCGGCGGTTGTCGATGTATGACCATGCCAATTCATCGAGATAAAGTGAATTGGTAGAACAAACAAATTGAGGAAAGTCTCGTTGAGATACAAGTTGTAATTTGTTATAATGTTATTAATGATGAAGCTCTGAAAAATAGAAAATAATATGAATATACTATTGAGTTTTGGTTTTATCTCGTAGTTACGTGCTTAAAGGTAATCTTAGTTATCTCTATTTGTCAGAGTTTCCATAAGCATAATAGCGTTTTTACTAACACAAGAGACCTTTGCGATTTCCAACATATTTCATAAATTGTACAGAGGTCTCCATAATTAATATGGAGAAAAAAATGACAATAAATATAGCAATAAATGGTTATGGTCGAATCGGTAGAAATATTGTTCGAGCCTTATATGAAGCAAATACTCAAAATGAATTTAAAATCGTTGCAATCAATGATTTGGCTGATTTAAAAACATCAGTACATCTAACTAAATTCGATACCGTTCATGGACGCTTTAATGCAGATGTAGAAATGGTTGAAGGTGGGTTGACTATCAATGGTGACTCAATTAAACACTTTTCGATACGCAATCCAGAAGAGTTACCGTGGGAAGAATTAAATATCGATGTGGTTATGGAGTGTACTGGAATATTTCGTAGCAAAGAAACAGCAGGTAAACACATCAAGGCTGGAGCAAAGAAAGTCATTATTTCAGCACCTGGTAGCGGGGAAATGGATGCAACAGTTGTTTATGGAGTAAATGATGATGTATTAACACCTGATTGTCAGATTATTTCAAATGCATCATGTACAACAAACTGTTTAGCACCATTAGTTAAGCCACTTAATGATTCTATAGGCATTGAACATGGTTTAATGACAACAATCCATGCCTATACTAATGATCAGGTTTTATCTGATACACCTCACAAAGATTTGCGTCGAGCACGTTCAGCAACAATGAGTCAAATTCCAACAAGTACAGGCGCTGCAAAAGCTGTTGGCTTGGTTTTGCCAGAGTTAAATGGCAAGCTTGATGGCTATGCTATGCGGGTACCAACGATAAATGTATCTGTTGTGGACTTGGTCTTTCAAGCCTCACGACCAACCACCATCGAAGAGGTCAATGCCATAATGAAAGAGGCATCATTAGGTATGAAAGATGTGCTTGGCTATAATGATGAGCCACTGGTTTCAATTGATTTTAATCACAATGCAAAATCTTCAACCTTTGATGCAGGGCTAACCAATGTTACTAGTGGAACATTAGTTAAAGTGGTATCGTGGTACGACAATGAATGGGCTTTTTCCAACAGAATGCTAGATACTGCAAAGGCACTAATGAATTGTTAAAATCTAAGCTGTGACTTGGATAAAAAGTAGGTGAGTAAAAGCTTGCCTATTTTTATTCATTTATAAAGCCTTGTTGCATGTTAAATGTGACAACTGTACACTTCTGCATCAAATAACAACAAGAAACATCTATGGCAATACTCTCATTAATAAACGTATCATTGGATTTTGGTGCAGAACCTCTTTTGGATGAAATTAATTTCTCTATTAATAAAGGACAAAAAATTTGTTTGATTGGAAGAAATGGTGAAGGAAAATCATCTCTGATGAAACTTCTAACAGGGGATATTCCTTTAGAACACGGTGAAATCCGTCGTCATGGTTCGGCAAAAGTTGGAATGATGGAACAAAATGTACCAATTAATAAAAATAATGATGATATATACACATTAGTTGCCAAGGCATTAGGTAGTGCTGGAGATGACATCATTGCTTACCACCATGCACTCAACAATGACCTCGATACAATTGATAGTATTGGTGAAAGAATCACTGAAAGAGATTCTTGGATGCAATTAAATACAATAGAAACGGTAATTTCTCAATTAAATTTAGATAAAGACCAAACATTTAATGACCTTTCTGGTGGAGTAAAAAGACGTGTAGTCTTGGCTAGAGCATTGGTACAAGAACCAGATTTGTTACTTCTAGATGAGCCAACCAATCATCTGGATATTGAAACAATCATCTGGTTGGAAAAATTTGTAAAAAGTTTAAATATTGCCGTTTTATTTATTACCCATGATAGAGCGTTTCTTAAAAATATTGCAACAGGCATACTAGAGCTTGATAGAGGTAAAATACATTATTATGACTGTGATTATGATACTTATCTCGTTAGGAAAGAAGCCAGGTTAGATGCCGAAGATAGAGAGAATAAGCTCTTTGATAAAAATCTTGCCAAAGAAGAGGTGTGGATAAGGCAAGGTATTAAAGCAAGGCGAACGCGCAATGAAGGGCGCGTTAGAGAGCTAAAAAAATTACGCATTGTTCGTTCTCAAAGGCGAGTTCAAAGTGAATCGGCACAAGTACAAATTAATATTGCAGAAAAATCAGGCAAAAAAGTCATCACAGCTGAAAATATAAGTTTTGGTTGGGGTGAGGGTAATGATAAAAAAGTATTATTTGAAAAGTTTTCAGCCAAGATTAGGCGTGGCGATAAAATTGGTATAATTGGTAAAAATGGAGTGGGTAAAACAACCTTAGTCAATATATTGCTTGGAGAATTGCAGCCATTAACAGGGACTATTAAGCATGGTGTTGGTCTCGAAATAGCCTATTTCGACCAATTGAAAGGCAATTTAAACTTAGAAGATACCGTTGCTAATAATCTCAATCAAGGAACAGATGAAATTGTCATTAATGGCAACCCAACTCATGTGATTAGTTACCTGCAAAAGTTTTTATTTAGACCTGATAAAATACGAGCACCTGCAAAAGTGTTGTCAGGCGGCGAACGCTCGCGTTTGTTGCTTGCCCGATTGTTTGCTCGCCCTGCTAATGTTTTGGTGCTTGATGAACCAACAAATGATTTGGATATGGAAACATTGGATTTATTGCAGGAGCAATTATATGAGTTTCCAGGAACAGTACTGCTTATTAGCCATGATAGAGATTTTATTGATAAAGTTGCAACCCAAACTTATGTATTTGAGGATAATGCGCATATACAAGAGTACGTTGGAGGTTATCAAGATTATCTGATTCAAAGGCCTGAGGAAATAAAAGAAACAAAAGCAAAAACTAAGGTGGTTGAAACAAATACAGTAAGCGGTAAAAAATCTGAGGTCAAAAAGCTCACCTTTAAAGAACAGTATGAGTTAGATAATTTACCAAAAGAAATTGATAAGCTAGAAAAACAACTAGAAGAGCTTAATACACAAATGGCTCAAGAAGACTTCTATCAAAAAGATGCTCACACAATAAAGCAAGTGACGCAAAGGCAACAAAAACTCAATCAAGAGTTAGAGCTAAAGTTTGAAAGATGGGATGAGCTAGATAAATAAAGTCCATAAAAAAAGGTGAGTTTTAAAGCTCACCTTTTTTATTATAAGTAGAAATATACTTAAACTTATTTTACAAAACGTCTACCAAAGAAACCTAAAGTCAATACCATTAAGGCAAGACCCAACCATGTTAAACTTGGTACTGGTGTAGGTGGAGCTAAAGCTGCGTTAGAAGCATTAACTACCATTACAATCTGAGCATCGGGGAATCCAATAACTGCTGTATCTGTAGGTTCAGTAATTGCACAAGCAGCAGCAGCAATGAATGTAGGCGCAATTTGACCAGTGGCATTAGACCCATAAAAAAAAGAATGTCCAGCAACTTGACCATCTGGAGTAAACAATTCTACAACCAAGTCATCTGTAGCGCCGTTTATTGTGCCAGTAACAATGAAGTTTTGAACTACAGCAGCAACATCAGCAACATTTGTGTTTAACGTACCAATATTAGTTAAGTTCGCAAACAAGAAAGCATCTGCATTAGCAATTGAGTACAGATTAACGGTTACAGGTTGAGTTCCACCATTTCCTGTAGCTGATTCAATGCCTATATCAACGCTGTCTATGTTGATTGAACCTGTTACACCATGATCTCCATCTAAGTCAAAACGTCTCATGTATGAGTTGTCAGCATGAAGTCCACCAGCACCGCATTGGACTGAGTTGGCTGGGGTTATTGTGGCAGGGTCTATATTTTGAGTGTAACTACTAGCTAGTGGTGAAAACCCAGTATTTACAGAGCTTAAACCAAGTGAATCAGAATTTATGCTGAAGCTGGCAGAAAAAGATAAGGTGCTCGTTAATAATATACTTGCTAGAAGTGCTATTTTTTTATTCATTTTATTTCCCATTTTTTAAGTTGTTAATTAAGTTTGACAAGATTATACCTATATTAACAATTATTTAACAAATAAAATGTAACTTTTTTATAAATAACCTATAAAATATGCTTTAACTTCATTTGAAAACAGACTTACTTAGGAACTATTAATAATTGTGCATTTAACTCAAGCATCCTTAAAAAACCGTGTAGCGGTAGCAGTAGCGGTTTTGCTGATTGCCATTTTTGGTTATATCAGTTTAACAAAGCTACCTATTCAACTAGCTCCCAATGTTGAACGTCCTGCTATTGGTGTTACAACAGCTTGGCGTGGGGCGGCACCACAAGAAGTTGAATCAGAAATCTTAGAACCACAAGAAAAAGTCTTTCAAGGTTTGCCTGGCTTAACACAAATGGCATCTAGTGCTGATGCAGGGTCTGGCAGTATTACCTTGGAATTTGTTGCTGATATGGATATGCAACGGGCACTAGTTGAAGTTATTAATCGCTTGAACCAAGTTCCTGCTTATCCAGTTGATGCAACAGAACCAACAGTCAACTTAGGAGCCAAGCGTTTTGGAGGTAATCCAATTGCGTGGTTTTCTTTCACACCATTAAAAGACAACAAAAAAGACATTGCCACCTATCAAGATTTTATCGCGGATAATGTAGTTCCAAAAGTTGAACAAATAAATGGAGTTACTGCGGTTAATGCCTTTGGCGGCCGTCCCTATGAATTGCGAATTACCTTTGATCCATTTAAAGCGGCGACTTTAGGGGTGGATTTAACCAGTTTTTCAAACCTTGACGGTGCTTTTCGAAATGTTTCTGCGGGAACTAAAGATGTGGGTAAACGTAAATACACTATTCGATATGAGGGTAAATATAAACCAGGCAATTTAGCCAATATGATATTGCAATGGCGTGATGGCAAGCCTATTTATTTGCGTGATGTGGCAGAAATCAAGATGCAAATGATGGATGTTATGGGTTCAATTACACAAAATGGATCAGCTGCTTTGGTGATGAATGTTATCCCAGAATCGGGTGTTAATGTGCTTGAAGTAATGGAAAAACTCAAAGTCACAGTTGCCGAACTCAAAGAGGGCATTCTCAAAGACAATGGTTTACAGATAGAACAATTATACGATGAAACAACTTATACCAAATCCTCAATAAGTATGGTGCAAAACAATCTACTTTTGGGCATGTTTTTGGCGATTGCTGTTTTGTGGTTTTTTCTCAAGCGTGTAATTCCAGCTTTGATTGTTGCTTTGGCTATTCCAATTTGTTTATTGGCATCTTTTATTGCCATGGAGATTTTAGGACGTTCACTCAATATTATTTCACTAGCTGGTCTTGCCTTTGCCACGGGTATGGTGCTTGATGCGGCAATAGTTGTACTAGAGAATATCATTCGTCAACGAGAAAAAGGCTTAAAAGCCACAGCCGCTTCCTTAATTGGTACAACTCAAGTATGGGCGGCATTGCTTGCCTCTACTGCCACAACAGTGGCAATCTTTTTGCCGATAATCTTTTTAAAAGATGAATCAGGTCAATTATTTGCCGATTTAGCCGTAACGATTTCAGTCTCAATAATCGTTTCCTTGATTGTTGCTGTGACCGTATTACCTGCGGCAGCTTCAAAATGGATAAAGGATGATAAGTTTGATGATGCCCATTACCATTGGTGGGAAGGCGTTGCTGATTTTATCTCAAAAATAACCAACTCGCGTTCTAAACAAATCACATGGATTTTAGTATTGACCTTAATTCCAATGATTATTGCTTATAGTATTATTCCTCCAGCTGATTATTTGCCATCAGGAAAGCGTAACCAGAGCTTTGGCTTTTTGTTGCCGCAGCCGGGTTTGTCGGTAGCTTCTGCACGTGAAGATTTAGTCAATGTTATTAAAGAACGTATGCAACCTTATGTTGATGGTACAAAACAGCCTAAAGTTAAAAACTACTTTTTAGGATTGTTTGGACAAGGAGCTTTCTTAGGAGTGCGTGCGGAAAATACGGATGAGGTTGATCAATTATTAAAGATTGTTAATAGTCAAATCTTACAGAATTTACCTGATACCTTTGGTTTTGCTCGAAGAGCATCAATTTTTAGAGGTGTTGGTGGTGCGCGACAGATTAATGTCGATTTGCAAGGGGGCGATTATGAAAAATTGCTCAATGTCGGTAAAGCGGCATTTGGAAAAATAAGCCAACTTATCCCGAAGGCACAAATTAGACCATCACCTTCACTGGAATACGGACAGCCAGAACTGCAGTTAAAGCCTAATGACAGAGCATTGGCTGAAGCAGGGTGGACACGTTCACAATTATCGGGCATTGTTCGATCATTAGGTAATGGTAATTTTGTTGGTGAATATTTTAATGGTTCGCGCCGATACAATGTTATCCTGCGTAATGATAAGTGGTTAACACCTGAAGAATTTGCCAATGTTCCACTTTATACCGCCAGTGGAGAGATACTTGCCTTGGGTGATTTAGCAACAATCAAACGGACAGCTGGACCAAGCCAAATTCAACGCTTGGAGCGACTGCGTACATTGACCTTACAAGTGACGTTGCCTGATGATGTGGCTTTAGAGCAGGGCATGAATATTTTGCAGAAAGAACTCACACCAATGCTCAAAGAAATGATGCCTGAAAACAGCATGATAAATTACCGTGGGACAGCCGAATCTTTAACCATTGCACTCAAAAGCTTAACTCAATCCTTTTTATTAGCAATTGTTATCTTGTATTTGTTAATTTCAGCTATGTTTCAATCCTTTAAAGATTCTTTATTGGTTATTACAACTATTCCCATGGCAACTGTAGGTGGCGTAGCAGCTATACGAATTATGGATTTGGCTGTTGGACAACAAATGGATTTACTGACTATGATTGGCTTTATCATCTTACTTGGTTTGGTTGTGAATAATGCTATTTTACTAGTTGATAGAGCGCGCATGGCAATGAAGGATGGTATGGCAGTGGCCGATGCAGTAAAAAATGCCGTGTTATTACGAATTCGTCCTATCTTAATGAGTACATTGACCAGTATTTTTGGTATGTTACCCTTATTACTTATTCCCGGTTCTGGTACGGAATTGTACCGAGGATTGGCAGGCGTGATTGTTGGAGGCATGTTTTTATCCACTATTTTCACACTTATTTTATTACCGAGTCTTTTGAAACTCTTTTCAAAAGAACAAAACTTAATGGAAAAAATTGATGCATAGATTAGAAACTCATAATCGGGTAGTTGGCTTTAGTCAACACATCAATAAAAGCATTGCTTTTATTGGATGTTTTAAGTCGGTAAGCTTTATTTTGCTGCTGATGGTTTCACCGTTTTCAATAGCACAACAAGGCGGTCCATCGCCTGTCAAAGTGGCAACGGTAGAACTAATTAAGATGTCACCCGTTCGTAAAATACCCGCTACAGTACAAGCCAAAGTGGTTGCAACCATCAAAGCAGAGTCCAAAGGAGTGGTTAATACTCTTCTTGATGTTGGTAGTTTTGTCAAAAAAGGGGCGGTATTAGCAGAGTTAACCGACACACAATCAAAACTGCGTTCACAAGAACTGCAAGATGCGGTTAAAAGCAGCAAGGCACGTTACGAATTTTTAAAAGCTGAAAAATCTCGTTTGATGGATTTGGTTGCTAAAAATCTTATTTCTAAGACTGAACTAGAACAAAATCAGTCTGATTTTCTCTCGGCTCAAAGTGAACTGGCACAAAGTCAATCTCGTTTGAACCAATATAAAGATCAGGTCACCAAATTAACTGTTACTGCACCTTATGATGGTTATGTATTACAACAACTAACGCAAGTTGGCGCATTGTTAAATTTGGGTGATTCGATAGTTGAATTTATGCAGGCCGATAATTTAGATGTCACTGTATTTGTTCCGTTGAAGTACAAAGCTCAAATTAAAAACCAAGCCCAATGGAAAATCCAGACTTATGAAGGGCAACAATACGATGCAGTGATTAGTAAGTTTACACCCGCAGCGGTTGGTCAGTCGCATACCGTTGAAGTGCACTTAGACTTGACCAGTGTTAATCTTTGGTCAGGTGAACCCGTTGATGTTATTGTGCCAACACAAACTCCACGCGAAGTATTGGCAGTGCCTCGTGATGCGCTAGTGATTAGACGCAATGGCATTTATGTGTATACCGTGGTTGATGCAAAGGCTGTCAAAGTTGATGTGCAAACAGGTATGGCATCAGGTGATATGATAGAAGTTAAAGGAGGCTTGGAAGCAGGTCAAACGATTATTATTCGAGGTAATGAACGACTTAGGCCTGGCAGTGATGTCAATGTTATTAACTAATGCCAATAAACACCATTAGCATTATACAGCCAGAAAACTTTAGTTTTGATGCTTGTTTACAGTTTTTAGATCGTGGTTTTGATGAGTGCTTATATCGCGTAAATACCAATAATGTAAAAAGATTAATTCGATTGCAATCAGGATTGGCTCTTATAACAGTATCATCCAAAGAAAGAATGCTTGTTGTTGAAATTGAAAAAGAAAAAATAAGCCAAATTGATAAAGAAGAGGTGCAAGCCTATACCATTGACTGGTTTGATTTAAGCCGTGATTTAAAGCCATTTTACCAGCTACTCAACAAACACAAGCAAACTCAAAAATTTACTCAAGATTATTTTGGATTGCGTTTGATGGGTATTGTTGATTTGTACGAAGCCTTATGCTGGTGTGTTATCGGGCAACAAATTAACCTCACCTTCGCACATAAAATCAAAACACGTCTCGTGCATAAGTACGGTGACAAAACCACAAAGGACGGAATTGATTATTATTGTTTCCCAACACCGGAAACACTACAAGACATCCAAAGGCAAGAGCTGGTTGATATGCAGTTTTCTAAACAAAAAATTAATTACGTTATCAATATCTCCCAAGCTTTTTGTCAAAGAGAATTAGATAAAGATGAATTGTTATCTTTAAACAAAAATCAACAGATGGAAAAACTGACTGCTATCAAAGGTATTGGCCCATGGACTGCCAATTATGTATCGATGAAGTCGCTACGGGATATGACCTGTATCGCATACGGAGATACAGGCTTAAGTTCATCTCTACACACACACTTTGATACCGAAAAGAAACCCGATAAAGAAACTATTGATAAAATTTTCACACCCTTTGCAGGCTGGCAATCGTATCTTAATTTTTATTTATGGCGAAGTTTGTCTTGATTGAATTTTTATCCAAAAAAAGTACGCTAATTTTTTCTATCATTCTAACAATCATAATGTTTATTATTGTTTTTATTGTCAGCCCAATGATGGATGGTGGAGATGGCTTTAGGGGTTGTCAAACTGCAATTAAGTTTCGAAAAGGCTGAGGGAATAAAAATAGTCGAGAGCTGGGGTCAGTTAGGCGTAAGTAACTTCAATAAATGGATTTTTACGGATTATATTTATGCATTCGCTTATTCTTTACTATTTTCCAGTATTTTAGCTCGCCTAGTAAAAAAAAGAAAATTAATATTCCAACATTAAATACCTTGTACTATTACCATTTGTCGCAGGATTATTGGATATGACAGAAAATACCATGGAACTCTTCTTTATTAATAATCAAACAACATTTCCTGAACAAAAGCAGTTTTATCAAACAGTATTAAAAGACACCAATCCAACTCATTTCCTTTTGTTGTTTCATGACTCAGGTTTTATCGGGCATGGAAATCGTCTAAACAAGCTACTAAGACAGTAAAAGTTTTTGACAAATACAAGTAAAAAAGATAAAATTAAATCCAGTTCCAGTTCCAGTTCCAGTTCCAGTTCCAGTTCCAGTTCCAGTTCCAGTTCCAGTTCCAGTTCCAGTTCAATCAACCACTATAAAAATTTACTCGCAAACTTTATTACCTGACTTCACCTTTTTAAGAAAAAGTCCTTTTATTGAATGATATTCTATCGACATCATTCAAGCGTATCTAGATTCGATTTTTATATTTTTTTTGATTGAATTAAAACTTCAATTTTAAAATAGGAATTTAATTATGAAAACACTTGCAAAAAGCCATAAAAGGGTACTGACCCCAATAATTTGTGAGCAAGTATGAAATTGAGAAAAATACACATAACAATTAGTTCCATTGGAACTATATTCATAATTTGTTTTTGGTTTTATCAAAATACAATTCATAAGGAATTAAATAATTTTATTGTTGACCGGATAGCTCATGCAGGAGGAGGAATTAACGGTAAAAAGTACACCAATTCTTTTGAAGCTTTAAGTCATAATATGACAAATGGTTATAAATATTTTGAAATTGATTTTTCATTTACAAAAGATGGAGAATTAGTTTGTCTCCATGATTGGAAGAATAGCTTTAAACGGTCATTTGGATTTACAACTGACGAAAAGTTAACATTGAAGGAATTTGAACATCTGGTAAAAAGTAACTCTGAATTTAATAAATGTACAATATATAGTCTTTCTGAGTGGATGAAATTAAATCCTTCAGCCACTATTATAACCGACGTAAAAGAAGATAATATTAAAGCTCTAAAGCTAGTTATTGCAACATTACCTAATGCTACAACTAATGTTATTCCCCAAATTTACAATCCAAATAATTTCGATACAATTAAAAGCTTGGGTTTTGATCAAATAATATGGACACTTTATCGATATGACGGAAGCAATGAGCAAGTTTTAGCGTGGGTTCAAAAATTTTCTGCTTCTTTTGCCGTAACAATGCCAAAGAAAAGAGCTAAATCAACTTTGCCTAAAGAACTAAAAAACAAAAACATTCCATCATACGTTCATACGATTAATCAAGTGTCAGAAGCAAAAAAATATATGAATAAACATGGAATTACCGAAATATATACTGACTTTCTTGTGCCTAAGAGGTGACTTTATGCAAATACGGCTAACATGAAAATAACATAGACAGATATGAACGCCCCCGTCAGGTCAAGTCTTTATTCATGAATTAGATAATGGTTTCGGACATATATTCGGCCTATTTTTGAGATTGTCGAATAATCTTAATCTTTGGCCTTGATGAGATTCGTAGTAGTATTTTGCTTATCAGGCACTCGGTATTTTCTACCTTGTTTATGCTCAGTCTAAAATTCTACTAGGGTTACCTATTATGTTCATCATGTTTTCTAACTTGTTTGGTTGGCCTCTTTAGTATGTTTATTTTTGATTTGTGAATTAATATAACTCGATGCATCTATTATCTGTTTCATTGCATCATCTTGTGTATCAATAACACTAAAATCTCCTTTTATATTATCTTTTTGATAAACATTTTCAATGGTATGGTGTAAATGATCCCATGAATGATTCTCGATTGATAAAATTGAAGATTCTTCTGCCTCTTGCCACCATGAATCTCCCCAAATTTTATGACCTGCAAGACAGGTTTTTTCAAGTATTGCTCTTGTTTCAGGTGATGCAATCACAAAAGAAGTGGCATGAATGTATCGCCCTGTAGTTTGCTTGAATTCTTGCATCAATGTAAAGGCTGACTTTTGAAATCCTTGGTATGGATGTTGCCAATCCCACAAATCAAGCTCAGTTCCATCATCAAAAGTTAATACCAAATAGTTATTAGATGTATCAAGGTTGACCTCTTTGTTAAGCCATTTGATTAATGTATGGGTTGAGATAACTGTTAAATTTAGTTTGTCAAAAAGTTGTAAATCATATTTCAAAGCAACCAAATCATTGGTGTGGTAATCGTTGCCAGTTATATTGTTGGCATGATAAGTGAGTACTGGTATTTTCATAGTAAGAATTTTATCATATTAGCAATTACAAGATAGGATTAAATGAATTATAGTTAAGCTAAATTCTGTAATATATGAATCGGCTTTAATTAAATCCTCAAAGCTTCCTTAATATACTTCTCAATATCCTTAGGTTTTTTAGTTGGTGCAAAGCGTTTGATGGGTTTGCCGTCTTTACCGATAAGAAATTTAGTGAAATTCCATTTAATTTTTTTGCCTAATGTTCCACCTAGTTCGTCTTTGAGGTAGGTGAAAATAGGGTGTTCGTTTTTGCCATTGACATCGACTTTGTCGAACATGTCAAAATCAACGCCGTAATTTTTTAAACAAAAACTAGCGATTTCTTCATTGCTTCCTGGGTCTTGTTTGGCAAACTGGTTGCAGGGAAATCCTAAAATCTTTAATCCTGAATCTTGGTATTCTTCGTGTAATTTTTGTAAACCTTCAAACTGTGGTGTTAAGCCACATTTGCTGGCTGTATTAACAACTAATACGACGTTGTCTTTGAAATCAGACATAGAAACATCTTCGCCTGTTATTGTTTTGGCTTTAAAATCGTGAAAATTACTCATAAAAATCGCTCAACTGTATTATTTCAGACATAATAACATAATTCAAACTCTAAAAGGTCAATCATAATGATAATCATTCATCACTTAAATAATTCTCGTTCACAACGCATACTCTGGATGTGTGAAGAAATTGGAGTGGATTATCAAATCAAACACTACCAACGCAATAGCAAAACTCAACTCGCCCCAAAAGAGTTGTTTGATGTTCATCCATTGGGTAAATCACCTGTGATTACTGATGGTGATATTACGGTGGCAGAATCGGGCGCTATTATTGAGTATTTAGCCCGAAATCATGGTAAACAGTTGATACCTAAACAAGCAACTCCTGAATACCGTCAATATAATTATTGGTTGCACTTTGCTGAAGGCTCATTAATGCCACAGATGTTATTAAAGCTTATTTTTGATAAAATCAAAACAGCTCCTATGCCTTTTTTTATTAAACCTATAGCCAAAGGCATCGCAAATAAAGTGATGGATGGTTATGTTGCACCCAATATTAAAAATAATATGGCATTTATTGAAAAACACTTACAAGAAAACAAATGGTTTGCAGGCAATAAAATTTCGGGTGCTGATATTCAAATGAGCTTTCCACTTGAGGCCTCAATGATGCGATTGAAATCCAATGATTACCCTGGGATACAAAAGTATGTTGATAAAATACATGCGCGTAGCGCCTACAAAAAAGCCCTCGAAAATGGAGGGCCTTATGATTATGCATGATATTATATTAGAGTTATTCTACAACCTCAAAATCATGGGTAATATTGACAGTTTTATCAAGCATTGCTGATACGGAACAATATTTTTCCGCAGATAATTTAACGGCACGAGCAACAGACTTATCATCTATATTACTTCCAGAAACAATAAAGTGCAGATGAATATCCGTAAAAATACGGGGAAATTCATCTCGGCGTTCAGCTGTTGCTACAACTTCTAACTTGCTGACGTCTTTTTTTGATTTAGTTAATATTAATTTAACATCAATCCCAGCACATCCCATCAATCCAAATAACACCATCTCCATTGGGGAAGGTGCAATTTTTTCACCATCTTTGGTGGTGGGCGCATCCATGATGACGGACTTGTAACTGTCAGTCTTTCCAACAAATGTATAATCTTGTAACCAAGTTGCTGTAACTGTTTGACTCATTTTATTCTCCAATTAAATTGTATTATGGCATAATAGGCTCTGTAATTATAATCACAAGTCAAATTCAACCATAAATCGTATTAAATTGATAAAAATCAGAAATTATTTTAAATCCCTTTTAGTTATATTGATAATCTTAGCTATTGTATGGTTTGTATCTTTAGAGTTAACCAAGCAACGCATTGTTATTGAGGCGGAAAACAAAAAGCACTCTATACAAGCTTTACAATCTCCTTATGTGTGGGATTTTGTTCACTTCAATCAAGATGTCGTTGAATCGTTTCAATCCTACTGGCATTTAGACTTAGCTCACTCTATTCATGCTAAACAGTCAAGCAATCCGCAGTTGTCATTGAATTTTTCAGGGCAAACACTTAATCCATTATTGCACGATAAGCTGATTATTTACTCAAAAAAAGCATTGCTGGGAAAACTAAAAATACAAATAAAAAGCCGTTTGGATGATAAAATCTTTTATTATTCTCCATTGCTTGATTTATCTGGCAAAGTGAATGAAATTAATTTAAATCAAACATGGAAAGGTTATACGGCATCGGCAGAAAGCGCTGATGCTGTTGTTTGGGGTAATGATTTAAAAAAAATAAGCAGTCTTGTTTTGATTTTTAGCAATCCTACAGCAGCCATTGAGATTGGTAAGATTGAGTTACCTTATTCACAACAAAAATTAAGCACAACCCAAGTTAGTGTCGATTGTGAGGGGCAAATTGAGACATTATCAGCAAACAAACTTATACAGTTTGAATTAAACCATGGGTGTTTGTTCCCCTCAAATTATATGTGGTTAAAGCACAAGCTCGCCCAACAATTTCCTGAGTCACTATTATCAATTAAGGGAGTGAAATCTTGGCAACAATCAAGCTTACATACAGTCAATAAACCTTATACTTCTAATACCATATTAAATGCTATTTTATATGCTGTATTGCTGAGTAGTTTTTTGGTTGTTTTTTGGCTAAGAAGAAAATACGCCACTGATAAAAGGAGTGCGCATCAAGAACCTTGGTACAAGTGGACCGCCAAACAAATGCTGTTCAAGGGTGCTAAAACAGCGATAAAACCTTATCATTTACTTATCAATTATGCCGTTGTCCTCGTTCCTACACTTGGTTTGTTAATTGTGATGACGTTTATTAACTTCCCAGAACTACACGCATTTAAAAAATTGCCGCTGTATTTTCTTTGGGCATTAATTCAACAATTTTTATTGGGTTATGTTTTAGCACAAAGAATTTTTTACAGCACAACAGAAAATCGTTTACTCTCAGCCTTGTTAGCAGCAACCGTATTTTCGTTATTGCATGCACCCTCTGCTTCCTTAATGTTCGCCACCTTTGTGGCAGGTGGTCTGTGGGCTTATGCCTTCTTAGTCTTCAAAAGATTATTGCCATTGGCATTATCTCATGCAGTTTTAGCCTTAATGTTTTATCACGTTGTCTCAGATAAAGTCCTTTACACTGCCAAAGTCATGCAGTGGTTTTGGGAGTGAATTTTTAATAAACCCCTAATATTGAGTGGTTTTATGAGTAAGATAATATCTATTCTACACTTATGTTATTCAGTAAGAGTGCACAATGAAAAAAATCCAGTTATACTAGCCATGCTAATGGTAACTACACTAGCAAATGCAGTTCTTTTGGCATAGCGATGAATAAATTTCAAAGTGATTCCATTAGCATTAGTCTTACCTTACCTTACCTCCTAACTACATCTCGCCTCACCAACTAAAATCACTTACTTCATGTTTTTTTTACAGCGGTGGTATTGTTCTCGTTACAGAAACCATCTGTAACCTTAAGGTTAGTAACCTATATGCCAAGATTTATATCTTCCTATTATTTCATTGTTAAACAACAATAGTGCTAACATTTGCAACATTTGTTATAACTCAAAACTAACCAACTACTTTATATTATGTCTTATAGAGATCTACAAATAGATACTAAGTTCTTTTAAGTACCTTATTGTCGAATTTTAATTAGTCACATTTCTTGAACTGTAAGAGGAGAATACTATGAAGTACTTAAAGATCAATTTTAAAAGTTTAGCTTTTTTATTGTTACTCATGTTGTTAGTTGTCAGCAATAATACATTAGCAAAAAAATATAACTGGTCAAATATAACACAAGAAGAATACATAGATAATTTAGTGGCTTGTGAGACTCAGTTACAAGAATACAAATGGTCAAAAAACACTTGGCACAAAACCAATGATAAAACAAAACCTGCATTTAGTGAAATACTCGATGTTGACAAAATATATCAAAAAGTCCAGAACACTTTATACCTGCAAAATATTTTATCTACAAAGTTTAATATAGAAGTTAACCACCCTATGTTGCAGCAGGATATAGTGCGCATGACACGTGATACCAAAGATGCCAAGGCTTTAAAAACCATATTTGCCTTGTTTGATAATGATGTAACCACGATAGCACAATGTGTTTCACGTCCTTATTTAGTTAATAAAAAAGTGCAAAGTAGTTATTATTGGCAAAACGAAATACATCAGGGCATAAAATCTCAAGCTCAGCTTGAGCTAGATGAATATTTGGCAAACAATAATGCCAGCTCTACAACTGCACAGGTAAATACAGTTATTTATAAAATCAAAGATAATGACATAAAAGAACCGGAGCAAGATTTTTTGACAAAATCAACAGATGAAATTGTCATTGAGTTGGAAAGTGAAGAATTCAAACAGAAATTAAAACAGTTTAACGAGTTGAATCTTCAAGAAAAACAATATGCATTTGTCTATACTCAAATACTACAACAAACTACCCAAAGCATAACGATTAGAAACCTAGTATGGGACAAACAGAATATGATGCAATGGTTTCTTAACCAAGATCATAAAATACCCTCTTTATCAAATTTACCACTGAGTTTTAAATTGCCAAATATTTCAGATTCAGGTGAGCAGTTTAATGCAAAATCAGTATCTGCAAATTTCGATACTTGGAAACCTCAAGCTTTTAACCCAGGAGATGTGCAAGGTCATACCACAGTTTGGACCGGTAGTGAGATGATAGTATGGGGTGGTGTCAATGGATCTGGCGTTTTAAATACTGGTGGTCGTTATGATCCCAGTTCAGATCACTGGTCACCGATTAGCATAGTAGGAGCTCCTGAGGGGCGCTATCTTCATACCGCAGTTTGGGTAGGCAGTGAGATGATTGTATGGGGTGGCGTTAATGGGAGTATTGCTTTAAATACTGGTGCACGTTACGACTCTGTCCACGACAGTTGGCTGCCAACAAATGTAGCTGATGCACCAGTTGCTAGGGCTTCTCATTCAACAGTGTGGACAGGAACTGAAATGCTTATATGGGGTGGTTTGGATGCGATAATCATGCCTGTTAATTATTTAAATACTGGCGCCAGGTATAGTCCTGATACTGATACATGGTTACCTATGAGCGGTACTAGTATTGAAGCTAGGGCTAGACACACAGCTATATGGACAGGAGAGGCAATGATAGTATGGGGTGGTGAATATAGGGTGGGCGTAAATAATTTTCATTTAAATACCGGAGCAGTTTATGACCCTTCTTTGGATAGTTGGGTATTGACAAGTGTTAGCAATGCTCCGTCGCCACGTTCTTTTCACACTGCTGTATGGACAGGTGATGAAATGATAGTATGGGGTGGTGGAAATGGAAATCAACTAAGTTCAGGGTCACGTTATGACCCTCTTTCAGATAGCTGGCTGGCTACTAGTAGTATTAATGGACCAATAGGCAGATTTTTTCACACAGCGGTTTGGACAGGCAGTAAAATGATAGTTTGGGGAGGTGGTGGTACAACAAACTCTACTGAGGCAGGGGGAAGTTATGATCCTGTTACTGATAGTTGGTTATTAACAAATACCATTGGCGCACCCCCAAATAGACTAAATAGCTCTGCAGTATGGACCGGTAGTGAAATGATAATTTGGGGTGGGTATCTTTACTCAAATATAGGTGGTCGCTATAATCCAGTTTCAGATAATTGGTCATTGACCAGCAGTAATAATGTCCCAAGTGTGAGACAACGACATACTGCTGTATGGACAGGCTATGAGATGATTGTATGGGGTGGTTTTGCTAGCACTTATTTAGATACAGGGAGTCGCTATAATCCTGCCTTAGATAGTTGGTCTTTGACAAATACAAACTCTGCACCTGATGGTCGTACTTCACATACTGCAATTTGGAGCGGGGATTCAATGATAGTTTGGGGAGGACAAGGGCTCGGTGGAATTTTAAATACAGGAAGTCGTTATAATCCACTTCTGGATACTTGGTCTGATACCAGTACTTTAGTTAATGCAAGACAGAGCCACACCGCAGTATGGAGTGATAATGAGATGCTTGTATGGGGTGGTTATGATGGGGGCGTACTTTTAAATACTGGTAATCGTTATAACACCAGTACGAACAGCTGGTCACCAATAACTAGTATTGATGCACCAACCGCTAGACAACAGCACACCGCTATTTGGACTGGTGATGAGATGATTATTTGGGGTGGTTATGATGGAGATAATGCTAATACTGGCGGACGTTATAATCCTGGTTTAGATAGTTGGTCGGCAACAAACACAACTAATGCATCAAGTGCGCGACGTGAACATACGGTTGTATGGACAGGAAGTGAAATGCTTATATGGGGTGGTTATGATGGCGGCATTATAAATACTGGGGATCGTTACGACCCTGTTTCCGATAGTTGGTCTATGATAAATGCCGCAGGTATGCCAAGTGCTAGGTATTACCACAGCGCAGTTTGGACGGGTATTGATATGATTATATGGGGAGGATTTGATGGAAGCTACTTAAATACTGGCGGTCGATATAACCCTATTTCAGATAACTGGTCACCAACAAGTGGTGTTAATTCTCCAACGGCTAGACAACAGCATACAGCGATTTGGAGTGGTAGAGAGATGATCATTTGGGGCGGCTATGATGGAGCAAATATGAATTCTACAGGTATATATTTTTCAGAAGTTGAACTGGTGTTTGCTAATGGCTTTGAATAAGCCTAAGAGTTTGTAAAACATGCAAAGTCTAAAGAATGGCAAACTTAGAAAAGTTACCCATAATTTTAGTAAAAACAGGCTTTCCAAAAATCTCTTACTGACAGCGTTATGTCAGTAAGGGTTTTGTGTTGTTGTTACAGGTGAAAATAACTGTACATAAAGTAAAAATATAAGTTAAACTACGTGGTTTTCTGTTAATTGTAAAACCACACATGAAATCCATTTCTTTACGCGGTGCACGCACCCATAATTTAAAAAACATTGATATAGATTTACCGCGCAATAAGCTAATTGTGATTACGGGATTATCGGGTTCTGGCAAGTCTTCACTCGCATTTGATACCATTTATGCTGAAGGACAAAGACGCTATGTTGAGTCATTATCGGCTTATGCACGCCAGTTTTTATCATTAATGCCCAAGCCTGATATTGATCATATCGAAGGTTTGTCGCCAGCAATTTCTATTGAACAAAAATCCACCTCACATAATCCGCGTTCTACGGTTGGTACGATTACCGAAATAAACGATTACTTGCGTTTGTTGTACGCACGTGTGGGAACGCCTTGTTGCCCTAAACATGGCATTAAGCTAGAAGCACAAACCGTCACCGAAATGGTCGATCGAATTTTACAACTGGACCCAAGTCGAAAATACATGGTGCTTGCACCGATTGTACGTAACCGCAAAGGCGAACATTCCTTGATGATGGAACAACTCATGAGTAGTGGCTATGTGCGTGTTCGTATAGATGATAGGATTTACGATTTAGATGATTTACCACCGATTAATAAAAAGCTCAAACATAATATCGAAGCAGTCGTTGATAGATTTAAAATCAAGGAAGACATGGCACAAAGACTGGCAGAATCCATTGAGTCTGCACTGGTTTTATCCGAAGGGTTAGTGCAAGTGGTTTCCTTTGATGATGACGAAGGAGTTGAGCCAATTGATGTGTTATTCAGTGAGCTGTTTTCCTGTTCGGTTTGTGACTATTCTTTGGAAGAGCTTGAACCACGTTTATTTTCGTTTAACAACCCGAATGGCGCCTGCCCAGAGTGTGATGGCTTAGGCATTAGCCAATATTTTGACCCTGATAGGATAATTATTTCTCGTGATTTATCTATGGCAACCGGTGCGGTACGAGGCTGGGACAGGCGTAATGGCTACTATTACCAAATGTTATTGGCAATATCGGAGCATTATAAGTTTGATTTAGAAACGCCATTTAAAGATTTACCGAAAAAGATTCAAGATGTCATTATGTTTGGTTCAAAAGAGCAATTAATCCAGTTTAAATATTCATCGGAAAAGATAGAGTTTAATCGTTCTAGTGCTTTTGAAGGTATTGCCAACAATATGAAGCGCCGTTACAAAGAAACCGAATCGAATATGGTGCGTGAAGAACTGAATAAATATATTAGTGTCAAAAAATGCGATGTTTGTGATGGCGAACGCTTAAACGAAGCCGCTCGAAATGTCTTTGTTGCCGATAAATCTTTGCCATTTGTTAATGCTTTAAGCATTGCTGAATGTTTTGAGTATTTTCAAAATCTAAAACTAGAAGGCAGTAAAGGTGAAATTGCAGAGAAAATCCTCAAAGAAATTCAAGAACGCTTAGAGTTTTTAGTCAATGTTGGTTTGAACTATTTATCACTCGAACGTAACGCTAATTCCTTATCTGGCGGCGAGGCACAACGTATCCGATTAGCCAGCCAAATTGGTGCAGGACTCGTTGGCGTGATGTATGTATTGGATGAGCCGTCCATCGGATTACACCAACGTGATAATGAAAAACTCTTACACACCTTAACCAAATTACGTGATTTGGGGAATACCGTTATAGTTGTTGAACACGACGAAGATGCTATAGCCAAAGCTGATCATGTGGTGGATATAGGCCCTGGTTCGGGTATTCATGGAGGTTATATTGTTGCCGAAGGCACTCCTGAGGAAATTACCGCTAACCCTGAGTCAATTACTGGGCAGTATTTATCAGGTAAAAAGAAAATTGAAGTGCCAAAAAATCGCACAAAAATTGCCAAAGACAAAGTTTTTACTTTAAAAGGCGCAACAGGTAACAATTTAAAGAATGTCGATTTAAAAATCCCTGCAGGCTTATTTACCTGCGTTACAGGTGTATCCGGTTCAGGTAAATCCACCTTGATTAATGCCACATTTTATAAGGTGTTGGCACAAGAACTAAATCGCAACTCCAACCGACCATCGCCGTATAAATCCTTTGAAAACATTGATTTATTCGATAAAGTGGTCGAAATCAACCAAAAAGCCATCGGTAGAACGCCACGTTCAAATCCAGCGACTTACACACAACTTTTTACACCATTGCGTGAAATGTTTGCTGGCACACCAGAATCACGAGCACGTGGTTACAAGCCAGGGCGCTTTAGTTTTAATGTCAAAGGCGGTCGTTGCGAAGCCTGCTCTGGTGATGGCTTAATCAAAGTGGAAATGCACTTTTTACCCGATGTGTATGTCACTTGTGATGTATGCAAAGGCAAACGCTACAACCGCGAAACTTTGGATATACGTTACAAAGGCAAAAATATTTACGATGTGTTAAACATGACCATCGAAGAAGCACAAGTATTCTTTGAAGCCATACCAACAATCAAAATGCGCCTAGATACCTTGATGGATGTGGGGCTAAGTTACATAACCCTCGGGCAAAATGCTACAACACTATCAGGAGGAGAGGCACAACGCATAAAACTAGCCAAAGAATTATCCAAACGCGACACAGGCAAAACCATCTATATCTTGGATGAGCCCACCACTGGATTACACTTCGCCGATATCAAACAATTACTGGCTGTATTGCATCGCTTGCGCGACAAAGGCAATACGATAGTGGTTATCGAACACAATTTAGATGTGGTAAAAACAGCTGATTGGGTGATAGATTTGGGTCCTGAAGGCGGAGACTTAGGTGGCAAAATAGTCGCCCAAGGTACACCTGAGCATATCTGCAAAAAATACAAAACTCATACCACTCATTTTTTGAAAAAGATGCTTTGATTTGGCTAACGCCCACAGCTTCGCCGTTTCAAGGAACGCAAAGTTGCACGGAGGTTTTAATGGTTGGTTTGTTGTCTGTTTCAACTTCATCGGGTAGTTGTTGTTTAGTCAATACATTGCTAAGGATGATGAAAAACTCGACATTACGAAATAATCGAACTTAAGTGTGGAGTAATCAATTAGTTCTAAAAGGTTGACTAACTCGTGCCTCTAATTATTAAAACTCACATCATCATACTAAACAATTCAGGTTTATCATTGAGGTAATCACTGTAAAAATCTAGATCTTTCATTCGTTGAATTAACGGTTCAAAGTCTTTGGCATTTTTGAGTTCTATACCAACAATGGCTGGACCATGGGCGCGGTTGTGTTTTTTGTGGTATTGGAAGTAAGTGATGTCGTCATTTTTGCCCAGGACATCGGCAACAAATTCTTTTAGAGCACCGGCACGTTGGGGGAATCGCACCATGAAGTAGTGTTTGAATCCGCCGTAGAGTAGGGCTTTTTCACGTATTTCTTCGATGCGTGTGATGTCGTTGTTGCTGCCGCTTAAGATGCAAACAACGGTTTTGCCTTTGATTGCATCGACGTATTGTTCTAAACCAGAGAGTGCCAGTGCGCCTGCTGGTTCGACCACGATGGCATCTTTGTTGTAGAGGTTGAGTATGGTTTGGCAGATTAGTCCATCATCCACAGTGATTAAATCATCTATTTTATCTTTGCATTGCAGATAAGTAAGTTCGCCCACTTGTTGTACGGCTGCGCCATCGACAAAGCCACTAATTTTATCCAGCTTGATGTTATGCCCTGCATCAAAAGCGGCTTGCATGGAAGCCGCACCTTTGGGTTCTACACCGATGATTTTGGTGTTCGGTGAAAGTTGTTTAAACACAGTACTGATGCCAGAGGCCAATCCTCCTCCACCAATGGGCACAAAAATATAATCGATAGGTCGTTGATGTTTTTCTAGTATCTCCAAAGCAATGGTCGCTTGCCCTTCGATGATTTCCATGTCATCAAAAGGGGGAATATAAAGGTAATTATTTTGTGAACAATATTTTTTGGCAGCTAATCCCGTTTCATCAAAGGTATCACCAACCAGTTTGACTTCAATTTGATTATGACCAAACATTTTGACTTGTTCAATTTTTTGGTTAGGTGTGGTAACTGGCATAAATATCGTGCCTTTGATGCCAAGTTTGTGACATGTGTAAGCCACACCTTGGGCGTGGTTACCCGCACTTGCACAGACCACATGTTCGGCATCGTGTTGTGAAATTTTATTATAAGCCCCACGAATTTTGTACGAACGCACTTGCTGCAAATCTTCGCGTTTGAGGTAAATATTGGCTCCATAAATAGCCGAATACTGCAAGTTTTCCTGCAAAGGCGTACGTTGCACCACCGCTGATATGCGTTGTTGTGCGGCTTTGATGTTTTCGATTGTTGGGCTTTGGGTGTGTTTCATTTTTATCATCTATCAAAGTCGTCATTCCTGCGAAGGCAGGAATCTCGTTAGAATATCTCAAAGTTATTAAGAGATCCCTGCCTTCGCAGGGATGACGGTTTTTTTATGCTAATTAACTATTCTGCGGTCTTAAACCACGTACGGTTTTGCCTGTTTGCCAAATTTCGGAGTCATGAATTTCTTTTAACTCTTCATTTAGCTTTTCGCGGTAATCTTCTTTTGAGTTGGCTTCAATAGTGATGCGTGCTTCGTTACCCGTTTTTACGCTGTCATAAAGTTCTTCAAATAATGGTTCATTTAAATCACGGAATTTATGACGCCAATCCAGTGCACCACGTTGGGCTGTTGTTGAGGTGTTGGCATACATCCAGTCCATGCCATTTTCAGCAACTAAGGGCATTAATGATTGTGTAAGTTCTTCAACTGTTTCATTGAATGCTTCAGATGGTGAGTGACCATGTTTGCGTAATACATTGTATTGTGCTTCAAACATGCCTGCGATTGCGCCCATTAAAATGCCACGCTCGCCGGTTAAATCAGAATACACTTCGCGTTTAAAATCGGTTTCAAATAAATAACCAGAACCGACACCAATACCCAGTGATAATGCGGTTTCTTTGGCGTTACCTGTGGCATCTTGGAAAACTGCATAGCTTGAGTTTAAGCCTTTGCCATCAAGGAATAATGTACGAAGTGAACGCCCAGATCCTTTGGGGGCAACCAATATTACATCTACATCTTTTGGCGGGATGATTGATGTTTGTTCGTTAAAAGTCACACCAAATCCGTGTGAGAAATACAATGTATCTCCAGCGTTTAAGTTGGCTTTAACTGTATCCCATGCGGCAATTTGACCCGCATCAGATAGCAAATACATGACGATGTCTGCTTTTTGTGTGGCTTCAGCAATTGTGAAGAGTGATTTTCCTGGCTCAAAACCATCATCGACTGCTTTTGCCCATGAAGGGGATTCTTGACGTTGACCAACTATCACATTAAAACCATTGTCACGCAGGTTTAATGCCTGTCCTGGACCTTGTACGCCGTAACCAAGTACTGCGATTGTTTTATCTTTTAGGTTGTTTTGGGCTTTTTCTAGTGGGTATTCTTCACGAGTTACCACTTCTTCCATTGTGCCGCCGAAATTAAGTTTTGCCATTTTTGTTACTCTCTATTTAAGTTTAAGTTAATTGTATTTCATCAGGGTTGTTGGCTTTAGCCGACATTTCATGGACTAAAGTCCATGCCCCAAGTTGGTCGTTTTCTTTTGGTTTCATGGGCTAAAGTCCATGTCTCAATAAAATGTTAATAATTTATTTTGCCTATACTGATTGGTCCTGATCGGACAAATTCTAATATACCATAGGGTTCTAGTTCATCGAATAGGGCTTGTGTTTCGTGTTTGTGACCTGTTTTTTCTATTACGGTATAATCGCGATGGATACGCAAGATTTTTGCATTGTGTTTACGAATAATATCCTCGGTTTGGATGTCATCAATCATGACATCAGATGGGATTTTATACAAGGCAACTTCTTGCTGAACTATCAAATCATCGGTTGCGTAAACGGCTTTTAAAACATCCACTTGCTTTTCAATCTGTTTGGTAATACGTCGCACCAACTTTTCTGTGGTGTGTACTCGTACCGAGTAGCGGTATACGCCATTGGTTTCTGTTTCGGATACATTTAAGCTGTCGATATTGAGTTTTATGCGTGAAAAAACAGCCGTAATTCGATTGAGAATGCCTGCACGATTACGTGAAAATAATGCCATAGTGTAATCTTTTTTACTTTCGTCAAATGTGGTGTTGATGTTATGTTGCATGTTATTTTAACCTCATATCTGATACAGAATCGCCTGGAGAAATCATTGGAAAGACATTATCTTCTTGCCCGACCATGACTTCTAATAAATAAGCCCCATCAGTATCTAGCATGGTTTGCAGTGCTGTTTTTAATTCTTCGCGTTTGGTAATTTTTGCTGATGCAATATCATAAGCAGATGCCAGTATTTGGTAATTTGGGCTAGTTATTTCTGTTGATGCATAGCGTTTGTCAAAGTAAAGCTCTTGCCATTGACGCACCATGCCAAGAAATTCATTGTTTAATATAATGATTTTGACATCAATTTGCGTTTGCATGATTGTGCCGAGTTCTTGGATATTCATTTGCACTCCACCATCACCGACTATGCCAATAACTGTGCGCTCTGGTTTTGCCAGTTTGGCACCCATTGCAGCTGGAATGCAAAATCCCATGGTGCCGAGTCCACCAGAAGTAATCAGTGAGCGAGTTTGCGAGTATTTAGCATAACGGCAAGTCGCCATTTGGTGTTGCCCAACATCGGTAACAATAATCGCATCATTTTGTGTCAGGTCATTAATCATATTAACCACTTCTGACATGGTGAGTTCCTTTTTTGTTGGTGTTAAATCATCTTTAACCACCGCCTCAAACTCTTCTTTATCTAGTTTATAAAATTCTTCACGCCATTGAGGGTATTTCTTTTCGGTAATTCTGTCTGTGATTTGTGGTAAGGTATATTTGACATTGCCTAAAACAGGAACATTAACACGAACATTTTTGTTGATTTCGCTGTTGTCTATTTCTAGATGAATGATTTTGGCTTGTCGAGCATAAGTACTTAATGTGCCAGTCACACGGTCATCAAAACGCATGCCAACAGCGATAAGTAAATCACAGTGGTTGGTCAATAAATTTGGAGCGTAATTACCATGCATTCCGACCATGCCGACATAGTTTTCATGGTCTGTGTCAATGGCGGATAAACCCATAATGGTTGCAGCGGCAGGAATACCACTTTTTTCTAAAAAGGTTTTGAATTCATTTTCTGCTTCACCAAGGATAACGCCTTGTCCAAATACGATTAAAGGTTTTTTAGCCAAGTTAATGAGTTCAGCAGCATCTTCAATAGATTGTGGCCTTGGTGTTGGTTCGGGTAGGTAACTATTAAAATGCAGGCATTTCTTGTAGGTATAATCTAAATAATCCATTTGAGCATTTTTAGTGATGTCAATCAGCACCGGCCCTGGTCGTCCAGATCGTGCAATAAAAAAAGCACGTGCCATAACTTGTGGTATTTCTCTTGCTTCAGTTATTTTGTAGTTCCATTTGGTAATTGGCATGGATATATCAATAATATCGGTTTCTTGAAAAGCATCTGTTCCTAGTAAATCTTTATGCACTTGACCGGTAATACAAACCAAAGGTGTTGAATCAATTTGTGCATCAGCGATACCCGTGATTAGGTTAGTGGCTCCAGGGCCAGATGTGGCGATACAAACACCAACACGCCCGCTAGCACGAGCATAACCTTGAGCGGCTAAAATAGCACCTTGTTCATGACGAACCAGAACGTGTTTTATGTCATTTTGGAATTGATGTAAGATATCATAAGTTGGCATAATTGCGCCACCCGGATAGCCAAATATAATGTCAACCTCCTCAGCAATTAAAGATTTGATTAGTGCTTCAGAACCGAGCATTTTTATAGGGTCTTCGGTTGGCTGTTCATCGTGAATTTGTTGCCAGTTTTTATTAACAATTGATTTAATTGAATTGCTTTCTACTTTAAACATCGGTTAAACACCCCTTTGATGCAGAAGTTACGTTACGTGCATATTTGCGTAAAACACCGCGTTTGTATTTAATTTCTGGTGCTTGCCAGTTTTGTTTTCTTGCCTTTAAAACATCATCGTTGACATGAAGAGTTAATTCATTAGTCGTGGCATCAATGGTGATTTTATCGCCATCTTCAACTAGAGCAATTGTGCCACCAACTTGTGCCTCTGGTGTGATGTGCCCAACCACAAATCCGTGGGTTCCACCTGAAAAGCGACCATCGGTTATCAGTGCCACATCATTGCCAAGTCCCGCTCCAATTATAGCTGCTGTGGGCTTGAGCATCTCGGGCATTCCAGGTCCGCCTTGCGGTCCTTCGTAGCGAATAACAACAACATCGCCTTTTTCAACCTTGCCATCGGCTATGCCTTGGTTGACAGCTACTTCAGAATCAAAAACTTTTGCTTTGCCAGTAAAGCTTAAACCTTCTTTTCCTGTAATCTTGGCAACCGAACCTTCTGAGGCTAAATTGCCAAACAAAATGCGGATATGCCCTGTTTCTTTAATGGGTTTGTCTAAGGTCATGATGACATCTTGGATGGGTGATAATGATTTAACTGATGCTAAATTTTCGGCTATTGTTTTACCTGTTACAGTCATGCAATCACCATCTAGCATATCATTTTCAAGCATGTACTTCATTACTGCAGGAACTCCACCAACTTCGTGCAGATCTTCCATGAGGTATTTGCCACTGGGTTTTAGATTGGCTAAAAAGGGTGTGGTATCACTTATTTTTTGAAAGTCATTGATATCAAAATCAATGCCAGCTGCATCGGCTATAGCCAAAAAGTGTAATACCGCATTAGTCGAGCCACCTAAGACAGTGACTAACCTAAAGGCATTTTCTATGGATTTCTTGGTGACAATATCTCGTGGTTTTAAATCAGATTGTAAGAGTTGTTCAATTTGGCTGCCGATACTTTTGCATTCATCCAGTTTTTGTTGGCAGATAGCCGGATTGGATGAATTGTAAGGAAAGCTCATGCCCATAGCTTCAATTGCCGATGCCATGGTATTGGCTGTGTACATACCGCCACATGCTCCTGCTGACGGACAAGCTTTTGAAACAATTTCATCAAAGGTTTTTTCGTCTATTGTACCAGCTACTTTTTCACCCCATGCTTCAAAGGCTGAAACAACATCGAGTTTTTTGCCATCATGACAACCAGCGGCAATTGTTCCACCGTAAAAAAGGATTGAAGGGCGATTAAAACGCAACATTGCCATTAATGCGCCAGGCATGTTTTTGTCACAGCCGACAATGGAGATATTGGCATCATAACTCATGCCTTGGGTGACCATTTCTATCGAATCGGCAATAATATCACGTGAGGGTAAAGAAAATCGCATACCTTCTGTACCCATTGAGATGCCATCAGAAATGCCAATGGTATTGAAAATTAACCCATTCAATGCTTTTTTGTTGACTGAATTTTTAATGTGGCTTGCCAAATCATTAAGGTGCATATTGCAGGGGTTACCATCGTATCCAGTGCTTGCAATGCCAATTAGTGGGTTGTTTAAATCCTCATTCGTCATGCCAATAGCGTGAAGCATAGCTTTAGCTGCCGGTTGTGTATCGTCTTGAGTGACGGCTTGCGAGTATTTGTTGAGTTTATCGTTGCTCATGAAATCAATTGTCCTTTAGGTGCGCGCATACTGGTTAAATTGTTGTTGAAGTGCATGACCAAAAGTTTCTTGCCAGTCTTTGCTGAACTTTTTGTCATCCAGTGATTCAATTGGATTAACTTCTACCGCAGTACCTGTGAAAAATGCACCATCAGCGTTATATACCTCATCTGGAGTAAAGTGCTTTTCTTCAACTTTGATGCCTTTTTGTTTGGCTAAGTCAATGATAACTGAGCGTGTAATGCCTGGTAAAATATTTCCACGTGGTGCTGTATATAATGTATCCCCTTTTTGGTAGAAAAAATTAGCACCAGTAGCCTCGGCAACAAAACCATGATTGTCTAACAACAATGCTTCGTCAAAGCCCTTTTGTTTGGCATCTTTTATGGCTATGAGTGAATTGGTGTAATGTCCTGTGACTTTGGCTTCGACATGACAAGATTTTGGATCTGGCCTTCTAAAAGGTGAGGTCATGGCACGGACAGGTTTTTCGTAATATTTACCCCAATCCCAAGCACACATAAATAGGTTGGCATGGCTTTCTGGTTGTAATCCCATGTTTTCATCGGTGTAAACTAATGGACGAATATAGGCATCTTGCATATTGTTTTTTTTCAGTAACTCATAACAGATGGATTCCAATTCATCGACACTATATTTTAAGTCGATGTACATTTTTTCAGCAGAGTAGAGCAGTCTCTCAAAATGTTCTCTTATCTTGAGGACTTTTGCGCCATTGTCAGTCTTGTATGAACGCATGCCTTCAAAGACGCCATTCCCATAGTGAAATGATTGTTGGTATAGTCCAGTGGTTGCATCCTGTGCTTTTAACCATTGGCCGTTAAGATAAATTGTGGTGTTTTTATCGTAATACATTGTCATATTCTCTTTGCTCTATATGTCAGTTTAAAATTCTAGTTAAAAAAAAACCCTTCTCTTTTTGTATGAGAAGGGCTTTTTGGATATCCAATTGTGCGCCATTCTCACCGATTAAGGACAAGAATAATAATGACGACAATTATGTTTTGGATTAAATTCATTTATGCTTTTAATAAGTATTTCTAAAGTTGCGAGTATAATCTCTTAGTTGAAAATCCATGTCAAGATAAAGTTTGTAAAAAATTAGATTTAATATGATTTGTAATCTTTTGGAGTTTTCATAGCAGGTTTTTATTGGGCTTGTAATCATTTTATTAAGCAGAAGTTAAATGTTCGTTAAAAAAGTGCTTTTTTGAATTATTTCAAATTATTCTGTTTGCTTATCATAATAATTTTAGTATATTAGAATTAACTAATATAAGTAATGTCATCAGATGAAATATAATTTAACTCTTAGTGCTTCTAAAAATCAATTAACTGTTTTTGCTACTATCGCTCTTTTTTTTCATACCAGTTCATTTGCAGAAATGCCTGCTGTGCCAGTACCTAGTGAAAATCCAATAACTGATAGTAAAACAATACTTGGAAAAATATTGTTTTGGGATGAACAACTATCTAGCGATGATACGGTTGCTTGTGGTACGTGCCATATACCGTCAAATGCAGGTACAGATCCAAGACCTGCAACCAACCCTGGTTTTGATAATGTATTTGGGACAGATGATGATGTTATTGCCTCGCTAGGTGTTGTTCACTATGATGAGAATATGCAGGTAGTTGATGATGAGAGATTTGGCTTTGATGTGCAAGTTACTGATAGAAATACACCAAGCTCTATTAATGCTATGTATGCAGATGAGTTGTTTTGGGATGGACGTGCTTCATCAATATTTTCGGACCCTCAAAATCCTGATATAACAGTTATATCTCAAGGTGGAGCATTAGAGTCTCAAGCTATTGGACCAATACTAAATAGTGTTGAAATGGCAAAAAATGGCAGAACTTGGGATGAGGTTATCTCTAAACTTATATCGGTCAAGCCCTTAGCTTTAGCGAATAATATTCCTCAAGATATGGTAGATGCTTTATCTACCAACCCCAGTTATCCACAATTGTTTAATGAAGCATTTGGAGATTCTACAATAACTGCAGCACGAATTGGTATGGCGATTGCTACCTATGAGCGGGCCCTAGTTTCTGACCAAACGCCTTGGGATTTGTATATGGCAGGAGATGCTACAGCAATGACGGCAGGTCAAATTCAAGGGTGGCAGATGTTTCAAACAGGTCCAGGGGTGGGTGGCAATGGTCCCAATTGTGCTATGTGCCATGTGCCTCCTTTATTTACAGACAATAAATTTTATAATATAGGTCTAAGACCAGCACAAGAAGATGCGGGTCGAATGAATGTGACAAATAATCCTGCTGATTTTGGCAGTTTTAAAACGCCTGGTTTACGTAATGTTGGTTTGAAATCTGCCATGATGCATGTTGGCTGGATTACTGATAGTATGGACGCTATTGATTTCTATAATGCTGGAACAGTAGATGTGACAAGCAATCACGTACAGTTTACTGCCAACCAGTCGCCATTGCCAAATAACCCTAATTCACCGATGAATCCACCCTATAGTATGACGGCAGTTCAAGTTGCATCGGAAGAAAATCAGGCAAAAATTGCTGATTTTATGGCAAATGCCTTAACAGACCCTCGTGTAGCAAATGAAACATTTCCCTTTGATAGACCAACCTTGCAAAGTGAAATAACTCACCCAATAAACTCTGGACTAAGTGGTGCTTGGTATAACCCGAACACATCAGGTCAGGGTTTTATGTTGGAAATTTTACCTGATACAAATAGAGCTTTTTTTGCTTGGTTTACCTATGATTCACAAGATCCTGTGGAAGGTTTGCCAAACTCTATTGGTGCAACAGAACATAGATGGCTTACAGGTCTTGGTGAGATAAATATGCAAGAAAAGTCAATAACTTTTGATGTAAATGTGACGCAAAATGGCTTGTTTGATAATCCTCAAGATGTGATTATTTCTCCTCCTGATAGCATTGGTAGTTTAACCATCACATTTCATGACTGTAAAACGGCTACGGTTGAGTATGATATTTTGAATTCTACACAATCAAATACTTTTGAAATATCAAGAATAAGTTCTGAAAGTGATTTTATCTGTGAAAAAATGCTAACAGGTAAACCTTTACAGGAGTTAAATATTGTAGAAAATCCGTCATCAGATTTTACAGTCAATTATGGACTTACCGGTGGTTGGTATAATGCCGAAACTTCGGGACAAGGTATACTTCTTGATGTGTTGCCTGCGACCAATCGTGTGTTTTTTACTTGGTTTACTTACGATACACAGACACCGCCTGAAACGGCAACGGCAGTTATTGGCGACCCAAGCCATAGGTGGCTTACGGGTATTGGAGAGGTTGATGTTGAAACCAAGAGTGTTACGATCGATTTGAACCTAACAACTGGTGGCAAGTTTGATGATGCAACGCCTGTACAGTATAGTGATGCAAATAGTTATGGAAGTGTAACGATTACATTTGAAAACTGCTCATCATTACAAGTGCAGTACAATATATTGGGCACATCGCTAACGGGCAGTATTCCTCATACTAGGATTAGTGGTGAAAACATCCCGTTATGTGAATATTTATCAGGTCAGTAAAAACATTATTGTAATACTGCTTGCTTAGTAATAATCATATCTGAAAAAACAAATGGTTTAGCGATAATATCACTGGGTCGTTGTGGTATTTTTAGTTGTTCTGATTGTAACAAATCATCGCTCATTTCAAATAGATTTAAGTTGAGTTTTTGTTCGGGTTTTATTTCTATGTCAATAGTGAATTCATAAGCATTGCCAGTGAATATTTTGACAAGTCTTGTGTTTTTAGAAAAATGACTGACCGTTTCATTGGTTATAATTGGTTCATTATTAATTGAAAGTTTTAAAACATCAAGGTCATCCATAGTTCTTAAATCCATGCGTATAACTTTCCGTTTATTTGTGATTTTGATTTGATAGATGTGTTTGTCAACATACGTTCTGTTTTTGGTAATAGTAACATCTGATATTGGAAAATTATGGTAATCAGCTTTTGATACAAACGTAGCTGCACGCCAATTGGTTTTAGTAAAGGCTTCTTTGTCCTTAGCTGCTAATATGTTGACATCTAAAAACTGACTATTCCATTTGTCTGTTTTACTATCAATGCTGAACCAATAAGCAGATTGTGATTGATTGTCTTGGAAGTAGTACAAACTATCTGGCAGTGGTCTTTGGGCAGAGGTGCTTGTATGTATCTGTGCATAGGCAAATATACCAACTAATGGCACAATAAATACCCATTTATTGAGTTGAAACTCTTTGGGAATTTGCATGCTGCTTAGAAAAGGTGTAAAAATCAAAATGAGCAATATGCCACTAAAGGGCAATACCATTAAGCCTAAGGCGACAGGCAACTGTTGAAAAAATGGTGCAAATATCAAAATAACAGGAGCAAAAAATAGTAAAATCAAGCTGGTTTGTGGTTTTTTCATAATGACATTAACTAATAGGGATAATGTACCAACAATGCTGATAATAATAAAGAAGTGTGCACCAGTTAAGTGTCTTGCAAAGATGAACGATATTATTATCCATAATAAAATTGGTGCAGCCATAATTTCTGAAGCATTGTGTGTGTCAACTAGATTTCTGTAAAATAAAAAGCAAATAGCAATGGTCAGAAGGCTAAAAAAAGCAATGTAGGCATGTCCGTTATAGGTGAACCCTTGATATATTTCAGAGAACTGGGGGTGCAGAAAAAATAAAAACTTTAAAAGCCCAAATGTAGCAACTGCAGTAATGGTGATGGATTTTAATAAGGGAATGGTGGCAGTTAGTGTTTGTTTTAGGCGGATAGATTTATTATTAAGACCAATAAGAATTGTGATGATAAAGACTATTAAGGTTATTAAACTGAGTTTAAATGCAAGTGGGAAGGGATAAACAATGGTTTTCCAATAAGGTACTTGAAAATAAACGTCATCTTGAGAAGATTTAAGCTGTTCAAGGTCTATTTTTCCAAGTGTGCGCAGCATAGGCATTAAATAGTGGGCTTGGTGTGCCACCGAATCCAATGATAGATTAGAGTAGTTGTCTCGTGAAGTATGATAGTTGAAGTGGTCATCTATAAAGGCGAAGTTAAAACCCAAAATGTTTTGATCTTGACGAAATACCGTCATATCGGTGTCATTTGGTAGCATTTTGTAAATGCTGTATGCCATTGAATTTGAGTTAGCATAACTAACTCCTGCTTGGTTAAATTGCTGTAGCATATTATGGTTGCCAGCATTGGTCTCCATAAACATATAGGCACTACCTGCGGTTCCGCGAGCTTCAAAGTTAATTGCTGCACCAATGTCTTTTGCCCATTTGTTTTTTTCTACAAAAGCTTTTGCTCCAAGTAGTCCAACTTCTTCTGCATCTGTGAATAAAATAATAATGTCATTTTTTGGCGGATTGTTTTCGCTTAAGTAAGCACGAACTCCTTCAAGAATTACAGCGACTCCTGTTCCTGCATCTGCTGCACCATGAGAGGCATTGGCAACAGAGTCATAATGAGACATAAGTAGTAATGCTTTACGACTTTTGTCTGTACCCTCAATTTTCGTAAAAATATTTTCAACGTCAGCGAATGTTGCATTTTTGTAATGGCTCTTAGGGTTGGTGTTGGCAATAGGGTTTTTTTGAATTTTTACAGCTAAATCGAGATTTTGTAATTGCCTAATGATGTATTGTTGTACTCTTTTGTGGGCAGCAGTACCTGTTGCATGAGGCTCTTTACTTATGTTTTTTATGTGTTCTGTTGCCAGCGCCATTGAAAAGCTGTTGGAAACAATTGTCATCTCATTGCTACTGCTGGGCTTTAGTGGGATAAATGCTAAATAAATTAAGATGATTACAGAAATGAGGTTTATGTAATTGGTTGATTTTTTTAGCATTTTTTTATGTCCTAAAATGTTACTCGTTTGATATTTGCACCCAATTGGTTGAGTTTTTCTTCAATCACTTCATAACCGCGATCAATATAATGAATATCAAAGATTTCGGTGGTTCCTTCTGCCACAAGTCCTGCAATAACTAGACTTGCTGACGCACGAAGATCAGTTGCTGTAGTTGGTGCGCCATTGAGGTTTTTCACGCCATTAATAACAGCTTGATTACCAGCAATGGTAATATCTGCTCCCATGCGAATTAATTCATTGATGTGCATAAAGCGGTTTTCAAATAAGTTTTCTGTCACAATTGAGTAGCCACTGGCAATAGCATTAAGTGCACAAAACTGTGCTTGCATGTCAGTTGGAAAGTCTGGATGTGGAGCAGTATTTATATTAACAGGCTTTGGTCTTTTTCCATGCATGTTTAAACTGATGGAATTTTTGGTGGTTGTGATAATTGCACCTGCTTGGCGTAACTTTCTCAAGACCGCCTGTAAATCACTTGGGTTAGCGTTGTTAATGGTTATTTCACCACCTGATGCTGCTGCGGCGACTAAAAATGTGCCAACCTCAATGCGATCAGGTATGACAGTGTGTTCACAACCAATAAGTTTTTCTACACCTTGTATGGTTAAAATAGGTGTGCCGATTCCCTTTATTTTGGCACCCATGTTGATTAAATATTTAGTTAAATCAATAACTTCTGGCTCAGTTGCACAATTTTCAAGTACTGTTTCTCCTTTGGCAAGAGTGGCAGCAATCAATAGGTTTTCAGTGCCTGTTACGGTGACCTTTTCCATGTGGAAATGGCAACCATGTAATCGTTCTGCCTTGGCAATAATATAACCATTTTCAACGTTGATTTTTGCACCCATAGCTTCCAAACCTTTGAGGTGAATATCCACAGGACGTGCACCAATGGCACAACCACCAGGTAGGGAAATCTCAGCAGTTCCATATTTGGTTAATAAGGGACCTAATGCAAGAATTGAAGCTCGCATGGTTTTGACTGTTTCATAAGGAGCGCGAGGTGTGTGTATATTATCAGCACATATTTCAACATTAGTTGTGTCATGAACTGCCAAATCTACGCCCATTTGAATCAATAAAGTATTCATGGTTGTGACATCATCCAAATGTGGTACATTTTTAATTAAGGAGGTGCCTGTGCCAACTATACTGGCAGCAATGATAGGGAGAACGGCATTTTTTGCACCTGATGCACTGATACTTCCTTTAAGCGGGTGACCGCCATTGATAACTATTTTTTCCATTATTTTAGATCACTGTATTCGGTAGGAGTGTAGGATTGAAAGCTAAAAGCATGAATATCACTTTGCATGTGATCGCCTAAAGCGGCATAAACTAAACGGTGGCGCATGATTTTAGACTTGCCTTCAAAATCTTCTGAGACAATAACGGCAGTAAAATGGGTTAAGTCATCACTTTGTACACTGACAGAGTGGCAATTAATATGGTTTTGGATTAGTTTTTCTATGGCTTGTGGTTGCATATAATTGAGTGTTTAATCGAAAAAGATTATTTTACTGTGGAAAAGATGAATTTTGTCAAAAATTCATCTTATTAATGCCAAATAAGCAACTATTTGCTTGGAATGATTGGATTTTGTTGTCTGTTGACAAACTTAGCTTGGCGATGAATTCTTTTTGATGCAAACACTAATTAGTTGTTTAACTCTAATGGCTTTGTATTTTATAATACTCTGTTGATAGTGATAAAATAGAATGTTAGGTGATATTTAATGATTGAAGCAATTGCTTACTTAATCGTTGGTTTAGTATTGTTGGTATATGCGGCTGACAAATTTGTCTTGGGTGCAGCTGCCACAGCGACTTATTTGGGTGTTTCCAGTATGGTTGTGGGTTTGATTGTTATTGGCTTTGGAACCTCTGCTCCTGAAATGGTTGTTTCTGCCATTGCAGCCATGAAAGGCAGCCCTGGTTTGGCATTGGGTAATGCTGTGGGTTCTAATATAACTAATATTGCCTTGGTTTTGGGTGCTGGCATTGTTGTTTCTCCTTTACTTATTTGCTCCAATACGGTCAAACGTGAGATGCCTATTTTATTAGCTGTGACACTATTTGTTCTCTTACTGATGTGGGATGGAGTATTGAGCCGTATGGATGGTATTTTACTTATTGCGTCCATGTTTACCATGACTTTATGGATGGCGTGGCTAGGATTGCGTCAGTCAAAAAGCAAAGATGTGCTCGAAACTGAATTTGAAGCCGAAATGCCTGTGGATGTGAGCAAAAAAGCAGCATGGTTATGGCTGTTGTTTGGAATAATTATGTTGCCAGTAGCTTCAATGTTGATGGTGCATGGCGCTGCGACAATTGCAAAAATGATGGGAATGTCAGATGTTATTATTGGCTTAACTATCGTTGCATTAGGAACATCTTTGCCAGAGCTTTCTGCGACAATTGCCTGTATGCGTAAAGGAGAACATGATTTGGCATTGGGTAATATTGTCGGGTCTAATATGTTTAACTTGCTTGGTGTTTTGGGTATTAGTGCGACAATTAAATCATTCAAATTACCTGAAGACTTCTTATCAACGGATTATTTGGTGATGGTTGATTTAACTCTAGCACTGCTTATCTTTTCCTTAATCTTTGTAGCTAAAAATAAGCCAATTCCGCGCCTTGTAGGTTATTTGTTTTTAGCCTGTTATTGTACTTATAACATGTGGCTATACCTGCGAGCGTAACATCGAATGAAACATACAAATCAAGAAATATTGTCCTTTGCAAAAAATGTCATCAGCACTGAGAGTAATGCTCTGGAAAAACTGCATGCTCAAATAGGCGATGATTTTATTAAAGCCATTAATCTTATCCTTTCTTGTTCTGGACATGTTATTGTCATAGGTATGGGGAAATCTGGTCATATTGGTAATAAAATTTCAGCCACTTTAGCATCCACCGGAACACCTGCATTTTCTGTTCATCCAGGCGAGGCAAGTCATGGTGATTTAGGAATGATAACCAAAAATGACATTACCATTTGTGTTTCCAATTCGGGTGAAACCCAAGAAGTCCTTAATATTATTCCAATCATTAAACGCATGGGTATTGCAACTATTGCCATTACAGGTAATGAGAAATCTACCATGGCAAAATTGGCTGATGTACATTTATCCATTGCTGTTGGTGATGAAGCCTGTCCATTGGGTTTGGCTCCAACGACTAGCACTACAACAACTTTGGTGCTAGGTGATGCTTTGGCTGTTACATTATTGAAACTACGTGGTTTTACTGAAGAAGATTTTGCCCGTTCTCATCCAGCAGGCTCTCTTGGGAAAAAATTATTATTACACATTGATGATTTAATGCGTAAAGGTGAGGGTATTCCTCAAGTCAAATTAGGAACAAACATACAAGAAGCGTTATTTGAAATAACTCAAAAAGGTTTAGGGATGACAGCTATAGTCGATTCCAATAATTGTGTTAAAGGCATATTTACCGATGGTGATTTGCGTCGTGCTTTTGATGATGAGCTGGACTTGAAAACCACCTTAATTGAACAAGCGGCGACAATTAATCCAATTACAATTAAGTCAAACAGCTTGGCTGTTTCAGCGGCACAATTAATGGAAAGTCATAATATTCACAGTTTATTAGTTGTGGATGATGACAATCATTTAGTTGGAGCGTTAAATATTCATGATTTATTAAAAGCGGGGGTTGTTTAATGATGTATTCATCTGAAGAGTTGTTCGAAGTAGCTAAAAATATAAAACTTATTATATTTGATGTCGATGGTGTCTTAACCGATGGTGGTTTGTATTTTACTGATGATGGGCGTGAGTTTAAAAAATTTAACTCCAAAGATGGCTTGGGTCTTTCATGGTTGGCAAAAACAGACATAACTGTGGCTATAATTACTGGTAGAAACTCGCCAATTGTAGCTGAGCGCATGAAAGCATTGAAAATCAACCATGTATATCAAGGGCGAATGAATAAATTAGAAACTTACCATAATTTACTCTCTGCATTGAAACTAAAGCCTTCGCAAGTTGCCTATGTAGGGGATGATACAATTGATGTGCCAATTATGAAAGAAGTTATTTTGCCAGTTGCGGTTGCAGATGCGCATAAGTCCGCTAAAGCTGTTGCTAAATGGGTAACAAGCAATAAAGGCGGCTATGGAGCAGGCAGAGAAGTGTGTGATTTATTGATGGAAGCTCAAAATAAATTAATTGATATTGATAAGCTACATCAATAAAAAATGACTGCACAAAATAAACAAATCGCCCTATTTGCTGTTATTGCATTAGTGATATATGCTGTATGGAGTTATTACTTTAATCGCGAAGAAATTAAGAAGGACAAGCCTTTTACTAAAGGTTATTCAGTTGAACAAATAGAAATGCGAATGACAAACGAAGACGGTGAATTGTCGACAAAGTTTAAATCACCAAGTTTGATTCGTTACACTGACTCACCAGTTTTATATATTGATGCCCCTGTTGTTTGGACTTACGAAAATAACAGGGAGCATTGGCTTATTAAAGCAAATAAGGCGGAGCTTAATACGCAGACAAATCAGGTCGAGCTTCTTGATAATGTCAATGCACGCTCACTTGATGAGAAGGAGCCGATAGTTTTCGTCACAAAAAATTTAATGTTAGACTTAACAAGTAAAAAAGCACAAACATCTGATGGTATTTCCATGCAACAAGCGCAATCTAGTATGCAAGGGCAGGTTGCTCACATTGATTTAAAAAATAAAATTATTGAGGTAAATAATAATGTTAAAGCCATTTATAAATCCATTAAATAAAACACCATTTATTTTGCTTGTTATTATGGCATCCAATGTGTGCGCACTTGAAACTGATAAAGCTGCTGATTTTGAGCTTGATGCTGATAATTTTTTGAATTTGCCGCAAGTAACAAATGGTGTGACAAGAGTAAAGTTTTGGAGTAATGTTTCTATACAGCAAGGGACATTAAAAATTAAAGCAGATGAAGCCGTTGTTTATAGTGGCTCTGATGGAATGGAAAAAGTTCTATTAAAAGGCAGTCCTGTACAGATGGAACAATTTATCGACTCAAACTATGGAAAAATAAATATTATAGCTAAACAAATAGATTTTATGATGAAAGATGAGATGTTATTCATGAGTGGGAATGTTATTATCTCAAGTAAAATACAGGGAAAAATGCATGGAGAAAAAATTAGTATGAATTTAAAGACTAAAGAAATTAAAGGAACTAAGACAGAAGGCTCTGATAATCGTGTTCGTTTAGTTATACCAGGTAAAAAATAACACTTATGATAGTTGTCAACCACTTAGAAAAATCTTATAAAAAAAGACAAATCATCAAAGATGTTTCAATGACTGTAGATAGGGGTGAAGTTGTCGGCTTGCTCGGTCCAAATGGTGCTGGTAAAACCACCTGTTTTTATATGATAGTCGGATTGGTAGCAGCTGATTCTGGTGAGATTATAATAGATGATATAGATGCAACTAAATTAGGTATACATCACCGAGCGGGTTTGGGTATGGGTTATTTACCTCAAGAAGCGTCTATTTTTCGAAAATTAAGTGTACGTGATAATATAATGGCAGTGCTTGAATTGAGAAAGGATCTCAATAAGCAGCAGCGTATCGCTCAAGTTGAGTCATTAATGGAAGAATTACATATATCACATGTACACGATCAACTTGGCATTAGTCTCTCTGGTGGTGAGCGCCGCCGAGTTGAGATTGCCCGTGCTTTGGCATTGGATTTAAAATATATTTTATTGGATGAGCCCTTTGCTGGTGTCGATCCAATTTCTGTTATTGATATTCAAAAAATCGTGTCACACCTTAAAAACAGAGGCCTAGGTGTATTAATTACGGACCATAATGTCAGTGAAACCTTAGGAATTTCAGATCGTGCTTACATATTGAATGATGGAGTCATGATAAAAGAAGGAACACCTGAGCAAATTATAAGTGATGAGAAGGTTAAGAGTGTATATCTTGGAAAAAACTTTCGAATGTAAAGCTTGCTTTTATCATTATTTTTGTGTATCGTTATATCAATTATAAAAATAAGGGTTTGGATAAAAATACCTTGAATTCTCATAATTCATACCAAAATTTTCTTTTAGAGACAGGAATTGTTTCACATTTCTTGTCATCACTTTTCGCGGGCTATAAACTTTTCGGTAAACACAAAAGTTATTCATGTTCGTTTTTCACTAACAAAATGAGGAAATCACTATGCAAATAGACATTACTGGTCATCAAGTCGAAGTTACTAAATCAATGAGAGATTATTTCACAACAAAATTTGAGCGCATTAAGCGCCACTTTGATCAGGTTATAAAGGTACATGCAATTTTAAGTGTGGAAAAATTAGAGCATAAAGCAGAGGCAACTATGCATATTAATGGCAAAACTATTTTTGCAGAAAGTGTACAAGAAGACTTGTATGCAGCAATTGATTTATTAATTGATAAACTGGATAAACAAGTCAGAAGACATAAGGACAAAGTAACGAATAAACACAGAGGTGAAGGGTTAAAATATAATATTTCCTAAAAATAGTTAATGAGGTCAAGTTTTTACTTGGTCTCATTCTAAATTTATTCACAAAAATAGAAACTTCAGTAGTTAATAGAAGTTTTGTAAGCCTCTCTTTAAGATTAAATACCCATATATTCCTCAAAAAGGTATACTTAGCAAAGGTTCTTTTACTTACAATGCTACAAAAAATTAATTAAATGAAGTTTATTGATTACATAGAAACACAAAACATCTTATTAAATATTCCTTTTAGAAGTAAAAAAAGGTTATTTGAACAGCTTGCAAAATTAATGTCAGGTGATGAAAGTCCACGAATTATTTACAATGCCTTAGTCAAAAGAGAAAAACTAGGAGCAACCTCGTTAGGTAATGGTGTAGCATTACCTCATGCCAACTGTTTAAAAAATAAAGAAGTTAAAATATCAGTATTTGTCTTAAATAAACCAGTAAATTATGAAAGTGTAGATGAAAATTTTGTGCAAGTTATAGTCTGTGTCTTATTTCCAAAACTACTCACTGAAAGCCATTATCAAATGCTTAAACTGATGGGAAAATTCTTTAAAAAGCACCGTATTTATCGCGACATTATTCAAGCTAAATCTGCTGAAGAAATTAAATCAATAATAATGGATGAAGGAAAAACTAAAAAGGATTAACTTATGCAAGAACTAATCGTTATTTCAGGAATGTCAGGCTCAGGTAAGACAATTGCCTTAAGGACTTTAGAAGATTTAGATTTTTATTGTGTTGATAATTTGCCAATAGATATGCTCAAACAATTTGTTAAACATATCTGCCAAAACCCAGATGATTATCACCGTGTTTGTGTTGGTATTGATATTAGAAATTCTGAAGAAGCCTTAAAAGAACTGCCTGATATCGTTGCAAATATTGATTCAAGCCTGATTAAAAGTAAAGTTATATTTTTAAACTCAAATGACGAAACCTTATTAAAAAGATATTCAGAAACACGCCGTTCACATCCATTATCAAACAGTAAGCATAACTATTCTTTATCACAAGCCATAGCGCAAGAAAGAGTTCTACTCGAGCCTATTGCCAATCTAGCTGATTTATTGGTTGATACGAGCCGAACAACAGCACCTCAGTTAAGGGACAAAATTTGGCGTCAAGTCTCTGGCTCCAGTAATGGTAAAGTCTCCTTGTTATTGCAATCATTTGCCTTTAAACGAGGTGTTCCCTATGATGCTGATTTTGTTTTTGATGCGCGTTGTTTACCTAATCCATTTTGGGAAAAAAGTTTGCGAGAGTATTGTGGGAAAGATCAGCCAATTAAAGATTATCTTGATTCCAAAGAGATGGCTGTAGAGTTTTATGATGATATTGCTGGTTTAGTAAAGAAGTGGATACCATCATTTGAAGAGCATGACCGCAGTTACCTCACCATTGCAATTGGTTGTACGGGAGGTAAACATCGTTCAGTTTATTTGACAGAAAAATTATTTAATGATTTGAGTCAATCCAGAAAGAACATCCTTGTTCAACACAGAGAGCTTGACAGCTAATCCCGCAACAACTCATTAATTGAAGTCTTTGCACGAGTTTGTGCATCAACAGTTTTTACAATGACGGCACAACTCAGTGAGTGAGAGCCATCTTTGCTGGGTAAATTACCAGGAACGACCACAGAACCAGGTGGAACATAACCATAAGTAATTTCTTTGGTGGCGCGATTATAAATTTTGGTACTTTGTGAAATAAACACACCCATGGAAAGCACGCTGCCTTTACCTATTCGCACACCCTCAACCACTTCAGAGCGCGCACCAATAAAACAGTCGTCTTCGATGATAGTTGGAGAGGATTGCAAGGGCTCAAGCACTCCGCCTATACCAACGCCCCCTGATAAATGCACATTTTTACCAATCTGGGCACAACTTCCAACTGTAACCCAAGTATCTACCATGGTTCCTTCATCAACATAAGCGCCTATGTTGACATAGCTTGGCATAACGACAACGTTCTTACCAAGAAAGGCTCCCATTCGAATCGTTGCAGGAGGAACAATTCGTGCACCAATCTTTTCAAAATCTTCTTGAGTGGCATTGTTGAATCGGCACGGAACTTTGTCAAAATAGTTATGTGAAGTCCCTTGTGTGACATAATTATCACTAATAGTAAAATACAATAAAACAGCCTTTTTTAGCCATTCATTTACTTGCCACTGACTATTATCTAATGGCTGAGCAACTCGAAATTTACCTTCTTCTAATCCCATAAGTGCATGGTTGATTGCGCTTTCGTATTTGTTGTCGAGTTCAATTTTGTTTAAAGTTGTTCTTTCTTCCCACGCTTGTTCAATTGTTTGTTGTAGTTCGTTCATAATAAATCCAGTAATGTTTTTTTGAGTTGGTCGAGTTCTAGTGTATCCAGTGCTTTATTGTTTCTATTAATCCAAAAGGTGTTTTCTGCACGTGCACCAATGGTAAAAATTTTGGCTGCATTAATGGAAATGTTAAGCTCAATTAATGCTTTGGCAATCAAAGAAAGCAGGCCATGACGGTCACGGCAAATAACTTCAATGGTGCTTTCTTTGCTATTGTTTGACTCCAGTGTATTCACTTTTGATTTAATCTTAAAGAGTTTTTCACGACTTGGAGTGTATTTGTTTAACTCTATATCAATTATTTTCTCTTGCGCTAGTGCTTCACGCATTTGGCCTACGACTTGTGAATTAGAGCTATATTTATCAACAATGCAATGCACTATATTAAGTGCAAAACCATCTTTTGTAATGTTGATATTGGCATCAACGACAGAGAAATTGTGTTTTTCAAACAAAGAAACCATAATATAAAATAAACCATTAAAATCATGGGCATAAATTAAAAATTCTACGCTTTCCCCTTTTTGGTTTAATTGTGCCACAACAGGTTTTACTTCGCTGGCTATTAATTGATGAATGTGAATGAGTTTGCTTAAATTAAAGCGACGATACAAGTTGCTTGGAAAATTATTAATCTGTTGTTTTATTTGGTCTTTGTCAAATTCCGATTCAATAAAATGTTCTAATAAAGTTGCCTTGGTTTGTGTCGCCGATTGTTTTTGAATGTTTTGTGTTAAGTGTGCTTTAGTTTTGACAAAGAGCTCATACAACAAACTGCCCTTAAAATCATTCCAGAGTTTTGGATCAGTGGCAGAGATATCAGCAATTGTTAACAAATACAAGGCTCTAAGTTTCAATAATGAACCAACATGATTTGCAAACTCAGCGATGACTTCAGGGTCACTCAAATCTTTCTTCTGAGCCGTCTCACTCATGACGAGATGCTCTCTAACGAGCCAAACAATTAATTCAGCATCATCTCCAGTAATGTTGAAATGAGTACAAAACTCTTGTGCATCAACCGCGCCTAATTCCGCATGGTGCCCTTCACGGCCTTTAGCAATGTCATGGAATAATGCAGATAAATAGACCAAATAGGGTTTTGGAATATTAGCAAAAACTTGTTCAGCTCGTTTGACTTTGGTTTTTCCATGGCGCAATAAGCATAAATTGCGCAAGGTAAATAAACTGTGTTGATCCACCGTATAAATATGGAACAAATCAAATTGCATACGACCAACAATTCGACCAAAAACAGGTAAATAACGCGCTAAGATACCAAGACGATTCATCTGATTTAACACAGATGCAACCTTGTTGTCTTGTTGTAAAATACTTAAGAATTGTATTTTCACGTGTTCGTTATTTCTAAAATCATCTGTTATTTGATCAATATTATGACGCATGGCTCTGACCGTATTAGCTCTTACGCCTTGAATTTCTGGGTGTTTTTGAATGAGTAAAAACAGTTCAAACCAAACAGTTGGCTCATGTGAGAATAAATTTTCGTCTTTTATCTCCAAAAAGTCATTTACAATTTGAAAGCGTGGGTTTAATTCAATAATCGCATCTTTGTGCTTTTCCTTTAAAATCTTTTCATCAAATAATTGCAGTAAACGTGAATTCAATCGCTCTAGCCGCATGGCATTACGGTAAAAAATTTGCATAAATTGTTCAACCGCAGGGTTCTTTATGCCTTCGTCATGAAAGCCAAATATTTTTGCCAACTTTAATTGATAGACAAATAGTACGCGTTCTTCTTTATGACCAGCAATAATGTGCAGAGCGAAGCGAACCTTCCATAAAAAATCTTGGCCATTCTTTAGACGGATATACTCGTATTCAGTTAAAAAGTCATTGTCGACCAACTCATGCAAAGAGTTGGTTTGAAAAAACCGCTGCACAACCCATGATACCATTTGAATATCTCGCAGTCCTCCAGGGCCTTCCTTGATATTGGGTTCAACATTGTAAGTGGTGTCAGAATATTTCTTGTGACGGTATTTTTGTTCATTCCATTTGGCAATAAAAAAATCCTCTCCTTTCCATATCTTTTTGGCACTAACTAATCTTTGCATTTTGGTAAAATTTGCAGAATGCCCCAAAATAAAACGGGCTTCCATTAAGTTGGTGGCAATAGTGACATCGTCTTTTGCTTGTTCGTAACACTCTTTTGCTGTGCGAACACTCGAACCAATATCTAATCCTATATCCCATAGGCTTTGGATAAATTGGCTGATTTGTTCGTCATCTTTTTTTGATTGCCTGGTTTTTAAGACTAAGATGTCAACATCAGAATAGGGGTGCAAATCTCCTCGGCCAAAGCCACCAACGGCAATTAAAGACAGTTTATCATTGGTAATAAATCTGTGCCATAATTGAATCAATACCTGTTCGACATACCATCCACGTGTACGAACGAGATTAGCGACTTCTTGATTGGCTAAAAAATCTTCAGCTTGCTTGCTATCGGCTTTTTTTAGAATGTTTTTATAGAAAGGAATAAATTGATCGGGTGCTTTTTGTAACTCAAGCACATCCATATAATTTTCAGCGTGTAATGGAGGTGCTAATCTAGACATTGTTCAGCTAGTAATCAAACGTATAGTTATCAGTGACAGTTAAGACCTCAACGCCAGTGCCTGTCACGACCATTGTGTGTTCCCATTGAGCTGACAAACTTTTATCTTTGGTAACCACCGTCCATTCATCAGCAAGCAATTTGCAGTGTCTTTTGCCGACATTAATCATCGGTTCAATGGTAAAAGCCATGCCTTTTTGCAAAACTAGCTCTGTACCTTTTCTACCATAATGCATCACTTGAGGTGATTCGTGAAATTTTTTGCCAATACCATGACCGCAATACTCACGCACCACCGAGAAGCGATTGGCATGTGCATGCTGTGCAATAGCATGACCAATATCACCTAGTTGTACACCGGGTTTAACCATACGAATTCCGATTTCCATGCATTCTTTGGTGACATCAATAAGCTTTTGTGCGCGACCATTAATTTTTCCCACCGTATACATGCGAGATGTATCACCATGCCAGCCATCTTTGATAACAGTGACATCAATATTGACAATGTCACCATTCTTGAGTTTTTTCTCACCAGGAATTCCGTGACAAATTACGTGATTGACCGAGGTACAGATGGACTTTGGGTAGCCATTGGGGTATTTTGGAGTTTTGTGACCATAGTTAATGGTAGCAGGAATAGTGTCTTGTACATTAACCATATATTCATGGCAAATTCTATCAATTTCATTGGTAGTCACACCAGCAACGACGTGTTCACCAATCATGTCTAATACTTCTGCTGCCAAACGGCCTGCAACTCTCATTTTTTGTATATCTTGTTCTGTTTTAATAACAACTTGCACGGGTAATTTCTTTTAATAATTGTCTAAAGTCACTTATTGTATAGGTATTTTGTTTCTAATGCTTATTTTTTTATTTAAAATGTCGTAATCTGAACAGTCTTGAATTTTATATGATTCAACTCAATGAATTAGTAACACTTTTGAACCATAATTACCTTAACCAATACAATACTCGAATTGTTGGTGGTTTTGATGAGCCATTTTATCAAACATTTGTGGGGCAACAACCTGCACAGATACAGTTTTCACACGATTATATCCGCAGTGCCCTGCACGAACTGGCTCACTGGTGTGTGGCAGGCAAAGAGCGCCGAAAACAAGATGATTTTGGCTATTGGTATGCAGCAGATGGCAGAAATCAACAACAACAAAATGAATTCTTTCAAGTAGAAATAAAACCCCAAGCCCTCGAATGGGCATTTTCAATAGTACTAGGTATTGATTTTGAAGCCAGTGTTGATAATCTTGGCACTCAAGTCAAAGGCGTTGATGAATTTAACAACAACCTAAAAAAGCAACTGAGCGAATATGTTAAAAATGGTTTTCCAAAGCGAACTGAACAAATCTTGTCGTTATTCGCAAATTATCGAGGGGTTGAGGATTTTAAGACATGCTTTACTTTCAACTAATACAGTTAAATCAATTGTTAGTTTAAAAATATCAATACAAAAAATACTATACTATATCTCTTTTTGAGTTATAATTATTTTGGAGATTGAATAATTAACTTGCTATACACCTGTAAAGTTGTTTAAAAAGTAATTTGACCTCTTAATCTTTAGAAATATAGAGAGAATCTTAACAAATGACAAAATCAAATGCTCTTGATATGACTCTATTGATAATAATACACGTGGAAGATCTAGGAAATTATGAAATATGTCAAAAAGGGTACTTGACCCCTTAAACGCTGCTCTTTCAACTACTAATTTCCATGGTAGACCCCTTTGATTACATTAGTCCACTGATTGTTAGCGATTATTTCCATCCTCCCGACCTCAATACCAACTCTGTTATATATGTCTTTTCTTTGCTATTTTGCTTGTTAACATCAAATGTAAGAGTATATTCTTTAGAATTATCTGGTAAAAAATAACTATGATTACGAGAATAAACAAAAGCACCGTTTTTATTGTTAGCTGGCTGAGACCACGTTAATGAATTTATTTTTTCATTGTTCAATGTAGTAATCACTACATCATTAGCCATTAATTTAAAAGAAACAATTGCATTATTGGGTCTTGTTTCTGATGGTTGATAAGCAATCTTTGTCGGTTTTTCAAAAACAAAATCAAAACCAATTACAAATTTTTTTGATGGTAGATTTTTTAATTTAAATTTGTAATTATTCCTTTGATTAAGATTAATCTCTCCAAGGTTAAGAATATATCTATGATTTACAGCTTCCAAACCATTGTCAATAAAACTTCCATCTCCTGTATATTGCAAATCTGTACTACAACTTACCATTACTGATAATAAAGAAATACAATATAGCATTTGTCTTAATATATATAATTCTTTCATATTTTTTCCATTAATTTGCAGTTTAAGGGGTGTGCGCCCTTTTTAATAAATTCCTCGGTCTTCCGCACGTATTATAACCTACTTTTATTTTTAGTTTTGACTCAATTTGTGACTTAAACTTATCATTTCCAAGAGGCGTACCTGTTTGGGCACAATTTCTAATGGTATATATGGATATATATTATATATGGGACAGGCACATATTAAAATCTGTAAATTCTCAGATTGGTGTAGAAACACACTTGGTATATATGGGACAGGCACATATTAAAATCTGTAAATTCTCAGATTGGTGTAGAAACACACTTACTTGAGTTAGGTTTGAATAAATTTGTTGGCTAAAAGTTGAATTTTTTATTGGATTTTCTAAATTCTTGGGAAATCCACTTATTTGAAACAAAGCTGTAGCTCTCACACGCTCTGTGAAGTTTGATATTTATGAGTTTTGGTTATTCCAAAGCAGGAATTAAGCTAATATCTTGCTTGATTTTCTTTTTGATATTCTCAACAAAATTCTTTAATTGTTGTACCGTGCCAATGGCTTTTCTGCCTTGAAATTTGAATTGATAAAGCTCATCTAACCATGTAGTTTCATCTAAACCTAAACGGTTTAGAATAGGTGGTAGATCATCGGGTATAAAGCCTTTTTTATTGGCAAGTATTGCTCGTCCTGTAGAATCGACTAAATCGAGATAGTCGGTTAGGTTGTAAGGAATATCGTTTTCATCAAAGCCTAAGTTTAATAAATTTGATGACTTGGATTTAATTCTTTCTTGGATAGATGTGTAATCTGAATTCTCAGGACTTCGTGCCATAGCAGCTCTTATTGGATTCAGATCAACATACGCCATGCAGGTTAATAAGGCTCTTTCATCCAGCAATGCTTGGCTTTTGAACCTGCTTTCCCAGAAACTTCCTGTCACTTTATCTTCCAAGTTAGCCTGTCTAGCTATGTTCTCATTGAGCAATTTCATAAACCAACTAATCGACATTAATCGTTTTCGGTATTTATCAGCCAATAAATAAACCACAGTCAAAACTGGTTTTGATTGCACTTCATTTCCCATAAAATCTTGGCATACTTTTGGTAATTGACACAGCTGTGACCAATAAGCAAAGACTTGTTTTTCGTCCCAATCATCTGTTGAATTTATCTTCAAAACAAGATGGTAATGATTGCTCATTATTGCATAAGCGCAAACATCTAAATTAAACACAGATGATAAGAATTTAATTCTATCCACCATCCATTGTCTTCGGTGTTCAAAACATTGTCCTGAATATTTATCTTTGCCGCATAAAAATGCTCGCCGAACACATCGACTCATTACATGATAATAGGGTGTATCTTCGGGTGCAATAAGGTACTTCCGTGCTAATGTCATCTTAAACTCCTGTAAAAATGATTATTTTACGAATTGTTGAGGTGAAAAGATGTGGGAGAATTCCTATATCGATGTAGGATAGTTACTTCGATTGCGCCTGTCCTAGATCCTTGTTAGTGCCAAGATTGAGTAGTAATATAATCGTGGTTTTTTTGCTTTAGATTGCGTTAGAAATCCACAAGGTCAGCGTTTAAGAAGATGAGTTTATATACCATAAATAATTCTTTTTAGATGTTGAGATTGGGGATTTATAGCGTGATATGAAATAAAAAAATGGTACCGAGGGCGGGAATCGAACCCGCACTTCCGAAGAAACCGGATTTTGAATCCGGCGCGTCTACCAGTTCCGCCACCCCGGCACATTTCTTTTTAATTCTGATGAGAACATCAAAACTTAGGGTTGCGTAGTATAAAGCCTAAATTTATTTGTTCAAGAAATTCGTGTTATTTGTTGTGATTATTTTAAATCCAGTGCAACTCTAAAGCCCAGTCGTGCATCGGTGAAATTGGCTTTGGCAGTAAAGCGGTGGCTGGAGCGGAATTCGTTTTTAGAGCTGCTCCATGAGCCTCCTCTTATGACGTGATTTTCACAACCTTGGTTTACCCATGCACTGCCATCAACTGGAGCACGTGTGTAGGAATCATGCCAACAATCGGCAGTCCATTCCATAACATTGCCTGCTGTATCATATAGATTGAACTGGTTGGGTGTGAAACTTCCAACGGGTGCAGGCCCCCAGTAATTGTCATTGTAGTTTTCAAAGCCTTTTTTCCAGCGCATGCGGTTGTTGCCTTTTAATCGATCTAATTTGCCAGTAAGATTTTCGGTGACTTGCAGTGGTGTACCATTTCCCCATGGGTATATTGTGTGCGAGCCAGCTCGAAGGAAATATTCGAATTCTGCTTCACTGGGTAAACGGTATTTTTTATTGGTTTGATTTTTTAGCCATTGTATATAGTTGTTAGCATCATTCCATGAAACATGGATTACCGGATTTTCTGGTTTGGCTTTTTTTCCTTGGTAGTCTTTTTTCCAAGTGATTCGGTTTTTGTTTTTGAGTCGTCCTGTTCGGATATCATAGATTACCGATGAATGTTTTTTCTCTGCATCTGTTTTATATTTTGTGTCTTTGATGAAAAGCGCAAAATCTGACACAGAAATTTCATTTTGACTGATGGCTAGACCGTAGTTAATAGTTACATTATGTACAGGCTTTTCGTGTTTTGGTCCTTGAGTGTAGCCCATCTGGTATTTTCCAACTGGCATGATAGCCATTTTTGGCAGTGAAAGTCCTTCTTGAGTGCTGTCTTTAAAAGTATCTAATGGTGAGTATGAGCCATACAATTTCATTCGAGCAATCTCATTTTGATAATCGTTTATCAAGGCTTGAGAGATATTTAAGTCTGATAACTGGCTTAACATTTTTTCAGCACGTTTGATGTTGGTTGTATCAATGGCTTGGTGAATTTGTTGCTCAAGCCATACATAACGTTGTTGTTTAAGGTCTTGAATTGTTGCTTGAGCTTGTTGAACGTTGATGGATTCAGGGGATAAAAGTTTGGCATGGCTAATTTGTTCTTGCGCTAATTGAAAATCAATTTCTTCAGCGGCTCGCAAGGCATTGTTGATTAGTATTCCATTAACTTGTGCAACCAGTAAAAGGGCTTTGTTGTTGTTAGAATCAATTTCCATCGCTTGTTTAGCACTGTGCCAAGCATCTTGTGAGTTGGTCGTAATGACTAAGTTGTCTTGCAATTGTTTCCTGCCTTTTTTGTACAGTTTATTGATGGTTTTTATGGTGCTAAGTTTTTGTTCTAGCGCATTAATAGTTGAGCTGTTTTTATTTAGAGTTTTTAGTTGAGCGATGGCAGTGGTTAATTGCTCTTCATCACCTTGTGAGATAGCTTGTGTAGTTTTGAGTTTCAGTTGTTGTGCTAATACTGCAGTAAGTGATGCGATGTTCTCATTTTGACTGTCTATTTGTTTGAGGTTAACAAGATAGAATAGGGCGTTTTGATTTTCTGGTTCAAAATAGCGCTCTTGTTCTATGGCTTTTTGGATGGTAGTTACTAACTCTTCACTGGTGAGTTTTTCTAAATCATCTATGTTGAATTTCCAAGCTGGAATATCCAATATTTCTTCAATAACTGTTCTTTGTGTTGTAGGGTCAAAAAAAGTTTTATTTTCTTCTGTTTTTTCTATGCCAATCAATGGTTTATGTTCTTGAATGACACTAAAGCTTGTGTGTTTATTTGAGCTCGGGTGTCTCATTAAGTACAAAAAAGCCACTAAACCAATACCAATAAGCAGTACGATTATTTCTTTAGTGTTTAATTGTTGGTCTTTTACACGCATGCTTTATTGTGTGCAGTTGTCTCTAAGTGTGTTGCAAATTCTACCATCTTTTATTGGGCTGATGCCGCCTGCTGTGTTTTTTATTCGGTTAATGATTAGTTGTTTAAGGTTTGAACCATTTTTATTGCAGTTAAGTATCATGTCTTCATTAATCATGTCATAGCCATCGTGGTCTGTGTTGTTATCAATTAAATATTGCGGAACGATTGCGGTGATATTGTCAGTGTCTTTAATAATTTCATTGCTTTTAAAACGCAATCCTGAGATTTTTTGTAATTGTGGGTTGTGTGTAAATTTAATTCCTGATACTAGAAGCCAGTGACCATTGGCTGTCCACATATCAATACTGTGATTAAGCATTTTTTTAAGTGTTTTGCCATCAATCTTAATCATTTTTAAATCAGAAGGGTAAGGGAACATGCCTTCAATGTGTTTACGTGTGATATTGCTGTTAGCAGAAATATTGTAGTTTAAACGAACAGAGCCAGAATTAATTAAGGTAATATCTGCTTGGCAAAGTTTAAATTCTTCTAAAGCGGTATCGGCTATAAAGTTACCCATATTGGTTTCAAAACGTCTGATTTCACTCTCTTCAGCTATTAACTCTACTTTTGTTGTGCCATATGCTAAGTTTAGGCAGTCATCGTTTTGGTGTAATTTTTGGCAATATTTTACATTGGTTTTTTGTATCCAGTTTCCGATGGTTTGTTGAACATTTGAGTCTTTTTTAACGGTTTTATCAAGATCAATAAAAGTGGGTAGGAAGCTAACACTATCTTGAATTAATGTTACTTCAATTACTGCTGCAGATAAAGCATCGGCATCCGCTTTTATTATCCATGCACCATTGACTTGTTCGTTTTGTCGGTAATGCTCATGTCCACCAATAATAATGTCAGGTCGATAAATTTTGGGCAATTCAAGGATTTTTTTATCATCGCTTAGGCGTTGGTGAGTTAAGGCAATAATTACTTGCGCCCCTTGTTTTTTCAAAAATGGTACATAATGTTTGCTGACTTCAAGTGGGTTGTCAAAACTAGCTATGTATTCGGGGTGAGTCATATCTGTTGTTAGACTGTAAAAGCCAACTTTTATGCTGCCGTATTGTTTTATCATCCATTTGTGAATTTTATTGGAGTGAATTTTACCTAGTTTTTCATCTTGGTACCAGTTGATATTGGAGTCTAACCAGTTGAATTTTGATTCGTCAATTCGGTCCTGAACCATGGGCATGTATTTGAGTTTGGATTTGTCAAATTCGTGGTTGCCAAAGGTAATAATCATATTGCCATCAAAGTCATGATTGATGCCATCTAATTGGTTCATGGCATCAATCATAGCAGCACCTTTGTTGACACGACTACTAAAAGAAGGTTGAAGAAAATCACCTGCATGTAATAAAACAACATCTTTTCCTTGTGCAGTTAATTGGTCTCGTAGCGTTTTAACGCGTGCTAAACCTCCAACTTTGCCGTTATCTAACCCTTCTGCTCGGTAAACATCACTTATGGCAAGTATAACAAAGGATTTTTTTGTTATTTTATTTTGGCAAGAGCTGATAGTTAATAACAGTATTATGAAAATTATGGAGTGTTTTATGTTTATAGGTGATTTCATTTTGGAAAATATGGTTTAATAGACAAATGATAACAGATTACACGTGGATTGACGATAATTCCCAATTAGAAGACTTAATTTTAACCATAAAAGGCGATGAAGCTTTAGCATTTGATAGCGAGTTTGAACGGATTAGTACTTTTTACCCAAAACCTGCATTATTCCAGCTTAAAATCGACGGTGAATATTATTTGATTGATATGAAAAATATATCAAATCATACACCATTAACAAAATTATTGAACAATATAATATTACATTCAGGTTCGGAAGATTTGGAGATTTTATACAACTTAAATGGACAATTGCCAGATTTTATTTTTGACACACAGATTGCTGCATCACTTTGTGGTTATGGTTTACATTTCTCCTACCAAAATATTGTTAAGGAGTTGTTTGATGTAGAGCTTTCAAAAGCACACAGTCGTTCGGACTGGATGAAACGCCCATTAAGTAGTGAGCAAATTGAGTATGCCATTGATGATGTGGTTTATTTGACCGAAATGAAACAAATTTTGGAAGATGAGTTAAATAAGCAAGGACGCATGGGTTGGTATGAATTTCTCATTAATCAAAGAAAAGAGGCTATTGTAGGATCTAACCACATTGCCAAAACTTTTGTTAGTATTTGTAAGTCAAAGCGATTTAAAGTCCCGCAACAAAAACTGGTTTTGGCTTTGTTGAAGTGGCGAGAAGAAGTCGCAATAGCTCGTGACAAACCGCGTACATGGATATTAAAAAATGCTGAAATCATTGATATAGTAATAAAAAAACCACAAACCGAAGGGGCTTATATTAAAGATATAGGTTTGTATGCAAAGTTTGTTAAGCATAACCTCCGGGCATTGTTGTCTTTGTATCAGAAGGCAGAAAGTATGGCTGAAGTTCTATTGCCTAAATTTGATAAGTTGTCTCCAGAGCAAGGCGATATTTTCAATGCAATGAAGCAAGAATTGGCCAATAAGTGTGATAGTTTAAATATCCCAGCATCCTTGGTCATAAACGTTTCGGATTTAAAATCTCTTGTAGCCGCTGGTAAGACTTTAGATGATATTAAAATGTGGCGATTAATAAATCAATAATCTTAAGGAAATTCTGAAAAATAGAAAAACTCAGGCTTGCATAGATTAACAAGGTCGATTTGAATGAGTACAGGATTAGTCATTCTATTTCAAGCTCATTCAAAGAAGAGATTGTTAATCTATGAAAGCCCCGTAGGGCAAGCCATCAAGTACTCATCTGCTTCGCTGAAATTTTTAAATAGGGAATACCCTTGTTTTTCAAATTTCAACTCGCAACTAAATACTTGACGACTTGCTGAGAAATTCTATTTTTCAGAGTTTCCTTAAAAATTCTTGCACAATTTCAGATAGAAACTAAAATACCTTGATTAGATTTTCGGGATGTAGCGCAGCCTGGTAGCGCACCACAATGGGGTTGTGGGGGTCGGAAGTTCGAATCTTCTCATCCCGACCATATATAGTGAGGTGTTTAGACCTCAATAAGTGAGGCATTATGACCTCATCAACACGGCATTAATTCAGGAAATGCCATTACAATGAGGTAAATTATGAAAGATCCAGTAAGAGTTGCCATTACAGGCGCAGCCGGTCAAATCGGATACCAATTATTATTTAGAATTGCTGCAGGTGATATGCTTGGAGCAGACCAACCTATTATTTTACAATTACTTGAAATTCCACCAGCTATGGGTGCAGTTCAAGGTGTTGTCATGGAATTAGAGGATTGTGCTTTTCCTTTATTGCACAGTGTTATTGCCTCTGATGACCCAAATGTCGCTTTTAAAGATGCCGATTATGCATTGCTAGTTGGAGCAAGACCTCGTGGACCAGGAATGGAGCGCAGCGATTTACTCGAAGCCAATGGTGCAATATTTACGGTTCAAGGAAAAGCCATAAATGACAATGCCTCTAAAGATATTAAGGTGTTAGTCGTTGGAAATCCAGCTAATACCAATGCCATGATTGCGATGGAATCAGCCCCTGATATTGATAGCAAACAATTTACTGCCATGACGCGTTTGGATCACAACCGTGCTATGGGGCAACTTGCTGCTAAAACAGGCAAGCAAACCAATGATATAACCAGAATGACAATCTGGGGTAACCACTCTTCAACACAATATCCAGATATTGCCAATGTTATGATTGATGGCAAAGCGGCTACTGACTTGATTGACAGAGATTATTACGAAAACGAATTCATTCCAACTGTACAAAAACGTGGCGCTGCGATTATTAAAGCACGTGGTGCTTCAAGTGCGGCATCTGCGGCATCTTCTGCTATTGACCATATGCGCACATGGTCACTCGGAACAAACGACGGTGACTGGGTTTCTATGGCAATTCCTGCCGATGGTTCCTATGGTATTGAGCCAGGTATTATTTTTTCTTATCCTGTAACGTGTAAGGATGGTCAATATTCTATTGTTCAAGGTTTGGATATTGATGCATTTTCACAAGACAGACTTGATGCAACAGAAAAAGAATTACGCGAAGAGCGTGAAGCAGTTGAGCATTTGTTGAAATAAATTAATAAATATTTAATGAAAATGGCGCTTTATTAGCGCCATTTTTTTGTTCGTGATTCTTGTAGATTGCTTCAATCATGGCTAATAAAACGGTATAATAACTTTTTTAGATAATGACAAAGAGTATACGGTTATGACAAGAGAATCTATGGAATTCGATGTGGTCATTGTAGGTGGTGGACCATCAGGTTTGTCCGCAGCGATAAAGCTAGCGCAAATTTCAAAAGAGCAGGGTAAGGATTGGCAGATTGCTTTGGTTGAGAAAGGTTCAGAAATTGGTGCACATATTATATCGGGTGCCGTTTTTGAGCCAACAGCATTAGATGAATTATTTCCAAATTGGAAAGAACTTGGAGCCCCAGTTGCTACTTCTGTTACAGGAGATGACTTTTATTATCTTCGTTCTCAAGAAAAGAGTATCAAAACTCCCAATATCTTAATTCCATCGCCGATGAAAAATCATGGCAATTACATCATTTCACTCGGTAATTTGTGCCGTTGGTTAGGTGAGCAAGCCGAAAATCTAGGTGTCAATATTTTTCCAGGATTCCCTGCTTCAGAAATAATTTACGATGAAAAAAATTATATTAAAGGCGTTATTACTCAAGATATGGGAATAGATGCCGAAGGTAAGGAAAAAGGATCTTTTGAACCAGGCTATGAACTACTAGCAAAACACACCATATTTTCTGAAGGTTGTCGTGGACATTTAGGCAAGCAACTGATTGAGAAATTTGACTTAGATGCAAAATCTGATCCAGCGCATTATGGCATTGGTATTAAGGAGGTTTGGCAGATTGATGAGGCTAAGTCACAACCAGGAAAAGTTGTGCATACTTTTGGCTGGCCCTTGAATAATCACACTGAAGGTGGTGGGTTTTTATACCATTTAGAGAATGGTCAAGTTGCCCTTGGTTTTATTGTTGCTTTGAATTATGATAATCCTTACTTAAGTCCTTTCGAAGAATTTCAGCGCTGGAAACATCACCCTGTTATTAAGTCAATTATTGAAGGTGGCAAACGCATTGGCTTTGGAGCTCGTGCCATGAATAAGGGTGGATTTAATTCGTTGCCAGAAATTGAATTGCCAGGTGCCTGTTTAACAGGTTGCGAAGCAGGATTTTTAAATCCAGCAAAAATAAAAGGTATTCACACGGCGATGAAGACTGGCATGATTTCTGCTCAAAGTATTGCAGATAATCTGCTTAAGGAGGATGCAACTGATGTAAAAACTACGTATTCTCAAGACATTAAGGACTCGTGGGTCTATTCTGAATTACAGAAGACCCGTAATTTTGAGCCTGGTTTGCACAAGTTTGGTACATTCTTTGGCTCTGCTTTTACTTTTATTGACCAAAATATATTTCGAGGTAAGTTACCTTTAACATTGCACAATAAAGAAGCTGATTATGCAGCACTTAAGCCAGCAGACTCTTGTGAACAGATAGATTATTCTAAACCAGATAATAAAATCAGTTTTGATCGTTTGTCATCGGTGTTTTTATCCAGTACCAGCCATGAAGAAGATCAGCCCTGTCATTTACAATTAAAAGATGACTCTATCCCTGTGACAATAAATCTACCTAAATGGGCTGAACCAGCACAAAGGTATTGTCCAGCAGCAGTTTATGAAATTATTGAAGAAGGAAATGAGAAAAAGTTCAGAATAAATGCTTCAAACTGTGTACACTGTAAGACTTGTGACATCAAAGACCCCAGTCAAAACATCAACTGGGTAACACCAGAAGGTGGTGGTGGACCGAATTATTCAAATATGTAATTAGTGCTTTTATGATAAAAAAAATACCTGTATTATTGTCTCTTTTGATTTTGAGCCTGACTGTATATGCACAAACCAAACCTAAATGGGTGGAAATTGGTGAGGGAACCTATAAAGCAGGTTTCATCTACCCTTATAAGGTGCAACTATCAGTTCCTTATGGTGTCAGAAATATTGCTGAACTAAAGCAAGGACTTTTGCCTATGCGCTTTGAATTGACTTGGTTGCCATTGACAACAACTAAAAAAGAAATTAAAAAGTTGTTCAGCAATCAATTAGAAGAGAAGTTTGACTCTGTTGCCAGTTTTAAATTATCGAAAAATTTGATTTATTTGTTTTTAAGAAAGCTTCCCGAAACCAAAAGACACGAACATTGGGTGTTTGAATATTATCCTGACATAGGGACTAAACTTTTTATTAAAGATAAAAAGGTATATCATTTGGTTGGTGCTGAGCTTAATCGGGCACTTATTGATTCGTGGATAAACAAAAGCCCTGTTTTGACAGCAAATCTCTTTAATCGTTTATTAAAACTACAATAAAATTGGAATCTACACTTATGAAAATAATTTTCTGCCTTGTTTTGAGTTTTAAACTCATGGCAAGCCCAAATCCAACAGCCATGCTCAATGGTCCAAAAGACGAGAGACATCCTATTACAGCATTTATTCATGTAAATATATTTGTTGATGCAAAAACAGAGTTAAAGGATGCAACCTTGGTAATTCAAGATGGTAAGGTGCTTGTGGTTGGTGTAGATATCAAAGTTCCAAAACAAGCCCATATTCGAGATATGCACGGAGCAACTATCTATCCTGGCTTTGTTTTGCTTGATAGTGGTTATGGTTTGCAAGAACCTGAAAAGCCCGTACCATTTTCATTTTTTGGATCAGAAGTGATGGACACAACGACAACAGGCGCTGTCAACACAAATGAAGCAATTAAGGCCTCCTACCAAGGAATTAATGATTTTCATCACAATGCAAAACAAGCAAAAGAATTGCGTAAACTGGGTTTTTCAACCGTGTTATCATCCAGACATGATGGTATCATGCGTGGAAGTTCGGTATTGGTTAACCTAAATGATGACAATGATAATCAATCGATACTAAAAGCTAAAGCAGCGATGCATTTGTCATTCAACAAAGGCAGTTCAAAACAACTTTATCCAATCTCATTAATGGGATCATCTGCATTGCTTCGCCAAACATGGTTAGATGCGAAGTGGTATGGTGATGGACAAGCTGATTATACGGATGTGGATTTAGCCGCAATTAATAAAGCCAGTCAGTTACCTCAAGTGTTTGAAAGTAAAAATTGGCAAGAAACACTGCTTGCTGATAAGTTGGCTAAAGAGTTTGATAAAAAATTAATCATCAAAACTTCTGGTGATGAGTACCAACATATAGACGCAATAAAAAACCTTAATCGCCAGTTGATAGTGCCATTAACTATGGCAAAAGCTCCAGAGGTGTCCGATGAGTTGGATGCATGGAATGTTTCGTTAACTGACATGATGAAATGGCAGATGTCACCTTATAATGCCTACTACTTGCATGAGAAAGGTGTGAGCTTTGCGCTTGTTCCAGGTCAAAATAAAACTTTTTTTAAAGACTTAATTAAAAGTGTTAAAAATGGATTGCCACAATCTGCAGCTCTAGCAGCATTGACTTCAACACCTGCTGGATATTTAAATAACAACAAAATTGGCAACTTAAAAAAAGGATCCTATGCTAACTTTATTATTGCACAAAAGAATTTGTTTGAAAAAGGGGGTAAAATTAATGAAAACTGGGTAGTAGGCAAACGCTATGTTATCAACAAAATCAACCCATTAGAATCCGGTGTTTATCAATTAAATTTGGATGGAAAAAACCAAGAAATTGAGCTTCAAAATAAAGGTGGCAAGCTTGTAATAAAAAGTACAGACAAAGAAAGTAAGTTAAAATACAAAGCCAAAATTAAACAACAGTTTATAAATTTCACCATCATTGATGGAGAAGATAAACAAAGACTTCTCGGCTTGGTGGATCATAACTCTTTTACTAGTATTGCAGGCAGTACAAATAAATGGCAGGTAAAACGCATAAAAGATGTGGCTGAAATAGATGGTACTAAAGTTGATAAAAAAGCCTCTATTCCGGTTGTTCCTCAACCTTTCTCTGCTTATGGCTTGCATGCAACCAACTCTGCAAAGAGTTACCTTATTACCAATGTCACTGTGTGGACAGGAGAAGCCCAAGGTGTGTTAGAAGACACTGATGTCTATGTTAAAAATGGTAAGATAGCAAAAATTGGACAAAACCTATCAATCAATGCAGAAAAGACTATTGATGGTAAAGGACATTACTTAACAGCTGGAATCATTGATGAGCATTCTCATATTGCGTTGTTATCGGTCAATGATATTATGGCTAATTCATCAATGGTAAGAATGGAAGACTCCCTTAACTCCGATGATGTGTCGATTTATCGTAACTTATCAGGTGGAGTGACAGCCGCACAACTCTTACATGGTTCGGCTAACCCTTTAGGTGGTCAATCAGCGATGATAAAGATGCGCTGGGGTGTTGTTGGAGAAGATTTGTTGGTAAAAGGTGCGGATAAATTCATTAAATTTGCATTAGGTGAAAATGTCAAACGTTCACGCTCTCAAAATTCAATACGTTACCCCTTAACTCGAATGGGAGTTGAACAAGTCTATCGCGATGCATTTACCAATGCTTTAGCTTATGAAAAGCAGTGGCAAGATTACAATAAACTCAGTCGTTCAGCCAAAAAGAAAACAACAGCCCCGCGACGAGATTTAATGATGGAAGCCACATTAGAAGTTGTGAATAAAAATCGTTTTATCACCTGTCACTCGTATGTGCAATCAGAAATTAATATGCTTATGAAGGTTGCTGATGATTTTGATTTTAAGGTCAATACTTTTACTCATATATTAGAAGGATATAAAGTGGCAGATAAGATGTTAGCTCATGGAGTTGGAGCATCGACCTTTGCGGATTGGTGGGCATATAAGTGGGAAGTCAATTACGCTATTCCTTACAATGCTGCTATTATGACTAAAGTGGGTGTGACTACAGCAATAAATTCTGATGACCCAGAGATGTCACGTCGTTTGAATCAAGAAGCGGCAAAATCGATTAAATACGGTGGGTTAAGCGAGCAACAAGCATGGAAAATGGTAACGCTCAATCCTGCTAAATTATTACACTTAGATAACCGAATAGGCAGTATAAAGGTCGGTAAAGATGCAGATATTGTTTTATGGAATACCAATCCATTAAGTATTTATGCCAAAGCAGAAAAGACATTTGTTGATGGTCAATTATTGTTTGATAGAACACAACAAGAACAAATAGAAGTTCAAATTGCCAGCAAACGTGCTGAACTCATTAACCAAATTAATCAATCCGATGAACCCAAAACGCCAGCAGCTATGAAACCCGAAAAGCATATGCAATGTGACAGTCTGACCGGTTACGAATACCTAGGAGCAGCACAATGAAAAAATTATTATTAAGTGCGTTATTTGTGAGCTCATTCGTTTTTGCTTTGGCTCCTACGCCAGCTCCAAAACAAGAGGGCGAAGTGGTCTACCACAATGCCACCATTCATATTGGCAATGGTAAAGTCATGCAAGGGGCAACAATAGCTTTTAGTGATGGAAAAATAAGTCGTTTAGGTTATTTTAAGTCCAAATGGATGCCAACAGACATTGATTTAAAAGGTAAACACATTTATCCTGGTTTAATTTTGCCTGTGACACGTGTTGGTTTAACCGAAGTAGATGCGGTAAAAGCGACAATCGATGATAAAGAAGTTGGTCAACTCAATCCCAATGTCCGTAGTATTGTTGCCTACAACACAGATTCTGAAATTATTCCAACACTTAAATACAATGGTGTCTTACTGGCTCAACCTGCTCCAAGCGGTGGTTTGGTTAGTGGTTTGTCATCAGTGGTGCAACTCGATGCATGGAATTGGCAGGATGCAGCTATCAAATCAGATGATGGCGTTCATGTTAATTGGCCAAGTGCAACACGACCAAAATTTGACATGGCGACATTCACGTTAAAAACAGTCGAAAATAAAAATTATATTAAGCAACTCGATCAAATAAAGGCCTTATTTAATGATGCCAAGCAGCAATCAAAAAATATTAAACTCGATGCTGTGAAACCTGTTTTTACAGGTGCTCGAACGGTATTTATACATGCTAATAAACCCAAAGCTATTATAGAAGCGGTAAATTATTTTCAATCAACAGGTGTTAAAAAATTGGTGCTAGTAACTGGACAAGCAGTATTACCTATCATAAACTTTATCAAACAAACAGGAATTGCTGTAATAGTTTCTAGTGTTCATTCAACGCCACAACGCAAAGATATGTCGGTAGATGCAGGTTATACAACGGCTATCAAGTTGCAAAAAGCAGGATTGTTAGTAGCACTTGCCTACCAAGGCGGCATGACTATGGGCTCAAGAAACCTCGCCTTTACCGCAGGAACATTAGCCTCCTACGGCATGGAAAAAGAACAAGCGCTACAATTAATCACTGGTAATACAGCCAAGATACTCGGTATAGATAAAAATTATGGAACGCTAGAGGTCGGTAAAAGTGCCACCTTATTTATATCCCAAGGAGATGCGCTCGATATGAAGGGTAATATCATACTAGATGCTTATATAGATGGAAGAAAACTGAACCTGAAAGGAAGGCAACAAGCGCTCAACCAAAGGTATTTGAAGAAGTATAATAAATGAAGTGAGAATGGAAAGCTCAATTAAAACATCTTAATTCCCAAATCCCGATATAGAAAGTACGATGATAGCACAAGCCCTTGATGCACCTAGGAAATCCAGAAAAAGCTTCATCACCAATGAGGTGACTTTAGTTTTTCTTGATTTCCTATGCACATCAGTTACTTGCACTCTCAAACGCATTTCTATATCGGGATTTGGGTAATTTAAAGTGTAAAAACAAAATTTATCTGTAACTATTCAGCGTTCTATTTAGCAAATTCAGGGTACTTGCCATCAAACAACAACTCCAAAGCTAAGCTCGGAGATATCGATTGTTTTTTACATGTACCAATATAACTCCGAGTGCGGCAAGAT